>OGOJ01000012.1_pt1 | contig 152727 bp, 117 predicted proteins | sample 1552601 | NCBI WGS metagenome assembly OGOJ01 (sample SAMEA2580184, study PRJEB22360) | human gut metagenome | biome: human gut; feature: human-associated habitat; material: faeces | place: Denmark | collected 2008/2010
TGTGGCTGCCTTTCCCGCCTCACGCCCGCCAATAAGGGCGGCCGCCGTAGCGAGTAAAAAGACTTTCTTCATAGCACTATGTTTTAAAAATTATATCCTATTTTCAATGTTTCCGTATTACGGTTGCCGCTGAGCAGGCCATCCTTCTTCTTCGACAATCCGGAGACGATCTCAGCTGCCGCCTCAATATAAACGCCCTTCGGGAAATTATATCTCAATGCGATGTCATACACGCCTTTCTGTCTGGCTTGCCACTCGGTCATCCACTCCTCATATTCATTGAGCCTGAACGGTTCGCCCGTCACGGCGACGGACTCATTGACCTTGCGCGAACGGTCGTCGTCCCATCCCTTGGAGAAATTCAGGTTCATCCTCCAGTCCACGGGACCGAACTTGAACAGGAAGCCGACATGGAAATTGATGATGTCCAGCTTGTTGGTCATGACATAAGGGTACAGTACCGTGCTTATACCCTTCTCCTGATTCCAGTCAAGACCGGCATTGAGATACTCCCCTGCGGCAGTTATTATCTCCCACTCGAAACCGGCAGCAGTATTCTGACGGGTAAGAATCGTATTGGAACCGTACTTCTGCGTAGTGGTCACGCCATTCTCGGTGACATTTTCCAATACATTCTCATCATTGTCCTGACTGTCAAGCGCCCATCTTGTCCTGAAATGTTGGTCAAAACCGCTTCCAGGCACGCGGTAACCCAGCCTGGCATTCATCGCCCAGCCGTCGAAATTGTACCATATTTTCTGCTTTTCACCTGTGCTTCCGTAACTTGCAGTCATCTCATAATCCGCGTAAAGGTTTCCCCACTGGAACTGGATAGCGCCGCCATGCGAAATCTCCCTGGAAGGAAATCCGGACACGCCGGCCTCCTTGATATGCAGTCCGGAATTGTCCCAGGCATCCTTCACACCATACATAAGTCCCTTGTCGACAAACGCCTCATATATACCTGATGAAATTCCAAGTTCTTCAGCAGTAATCGTTTCCGAGTTCTTGGAGAAGATATAGCTTGCTCCGAGCGCCAAATCTCCGCGATGCCACATCACACTAGGCGACACGGTCATGTCCAGAAGATAGTTCGTATGCCTGAGGTCCTTGCGCTTGGTATAGTTCTCCGCAGCAAAGTCGATTATACCGCCAAGACGCCAGCTGTCGTTCAAGTCCACCGCGATTCCTCCCAGAAACGCATATTGCTGTCTGGTCTTGCGTCCTGGAGTAAATTCGTAAATATCCACGGGGTAATATCCAGGACGGGCAGACATTGACCCGCAAGCCTTGCGACTTTCGGTATTGGTGAACGAGAATCCTCCAATCATGGAAAATTTCTTCAGATGGGTAATCGTCCCGGCAGAAGCACCCGCACTCCACTGGGAGACAGGTTCATTGGGATTCCGATATTTTCCTCCGGTATAATTTCCGAAGAGTTCAGCATAAGACACTGTCAATGAATCCGTTCTGAGACCATTGACATTTCTTCCGGCATTCCAGAAGTCCCTGCGTTCCACGATATCGAATGTCTGCGCGAACAGTCCGGCAGACCAGAAAAGAAGGGCCGCAGCCACTGTAAATTTCAATGTCTTATTCATGGAGAGACTGTTTTTCGCGTTCATAAAAATCTTTGGTAGAATTGTTTGTGTCCATCAGCACTTCAAATCCGGAAACAGCAGTAGCCTCTTTATCCGTATTACGGAAGAGCGTATGACCTTCATGCTTGGCCGTAAAATCTATAGCCCCGGCATCGATATCAGGACAGAGCCTCTTCTTGTTCGCTCCACCTTTCTGGAACACCTCGACACCATCCACAACCCACTCTATCGGCAATTTGACGATACGGTCTTTCGCCGAACCAGGTTTCTGGATTATGCTGCCTTCCTGCTGAACGAACTCCCTCATGGTAGTTCCTTCAGGAGCCCTGAAAATCACGACGGCAGGAGAAATCTGAGAAAGAGTGTAGGCCTTCGCTTCTCCCAACTTCACTACGACATCCAGTATCCTTTCCTGTTGAATGTTGTTTCCCGGTGCAGGATGATATGATGTCAAATTGAAATAGTTCGAATTATAGCATACGAAATAATCCGAATTGTTCAGATTCACCGAATTAGGATATGTGGCGGCATGGTCGATGGCACCATAAACCACGATTACCGCATCCTTGCCCGGTTCCAACGGAAATCTGGTCCCGTCTCCGCCAATCTGCCATACGGCCTGCACGACCGGAACGAAATCAGGATAAATGGTCTCGCCCGTTACAGGGTCAGTAGTAACCCAGACATTGCTTGAACCGGCATTGTACGGATCAACAGCGCCGAAGCAAAGCCCGTCAAGATACTGGACCTCGGAAGTATTGTTATGCAGAATCACATAAGAATCAGAGTTATAGGTACCCTCTTCCGGATATTTCGTACAACCTCCGCAATAAATTTCCTTGAAGACAATCTTTCCGGAACGGGCATCCCTGACCGAAAAGGAAACAGACCTGGAGCCATCCAGAATCACCTTATCTACAGAACCATTATACGACACCCCGTCATAACTGCTCGAATAGGACACGCGGTAACTGCCGGCCGGCAACTCAATCTCGGCATTGCCGTCAGCCTTAGTGCTTTGAGTATAACTGTTCCCGCGATTCCTGTCTGTCACGGTAATCGTAGCCCCCCCCTTGATCTCCGAAGGAAAATCATCAGGATAAGAAGGTTCAATGACCAGACGGTACAATGCCTCCGAATACGGATCCCCAGTTTTCAGGTTCACGCAGGAGGCCAATGCCAATGCAGAAAGAACTATATAAAATATCTTTTTCATATCATTCAGAATTTAAGTCTGCAAGTCAGTCCGTAATAGAATGCCGGAGTGAAAATCGCGCTCATGCCGGTAGCCTTGGAAGTCACGAACTTGCGGGAATTGGTAAAGTTGTTGGCGAAGAAAGAAAGCGACACATGGTCTCCGATTTCCTTCGTAACGCTCAGATTGGCAGAGAAATACGCGCCATAACCATCCTGCGCGAAAGTGTAGACGTTGCTGGACTTCACTATAAGGTTGGCAAATGTCGGATCTGCGGCCTCCTTGTCCGTAAAGTCATGCACCACACCGTTTTCATCCATATATTTTACAGGACGGATAGCCGTGTAGCTGTTGGACTTGTAAATATCTCCGCCGGTAGCCTCGAAGCCCTCAGCATTGACATTGTACGCATACGGCTTGCCCTGGTAGCTTGACAGATTGCGGAAGCGGTTCAGCAGCGACATTTCCAGACGGCAGGTGATGACAATTCTCGCCTCCGGGATGTGCGTGATCGCGGTCAGATTGGCATTCAAGTTATGGGCCTTCTTTCCGTTGAATGTGCTGTTGGCCCCGCCGTTGGCATAAATGCCGACATATTGGTAGGACCGGTTCGGCAGGCTAGTATGCGACCAGCCGTTGCGATAGTCCCAGCTCAATGTATTGTCGACATAACGGGTAAACGAGTAATTGGCATCCAGCCTGAACTTGGTCCTTATCGGGGCGATTTCCGGAAAGTCAATGATGAGTTCCGCGCCTGTACGATATATGTCATCCCCGTTTCCTGGCAATTGCGACTCGGCAAATGTCTTGTCAGTCACCTTGGTATCCATCGGAGTCCAGAAATCTTCATCCGTTCCGCGCATATAGACCTGACCTGTCTGGTCATCCACACGAATCTGCGGGTTTTCAGGCACCTTGTAACCTGCAGGCAGCGTCATTATGTTGTAACTGAACGGAGTATATGTCTTCTGGTACGCATAAGGAGCTTTCGTCTTGTTGAAGAAACCGACGAGTGAAACCGACGTGCGCCAGAAATATGTCTCGATACCGAACTCGGCATTGTAGTTCTTCTGCCACTTCAGATTTTCATTGAAAAGCATCTTATATGGCTGAGTATAATAGACATACGAAGATGAATCGCCGTGCGAGAAACCGAATGTCTGGATATCGCGGTAATTCTGCACCGGATAGAGAATGTAGAATGACGGAAGCTTCTCGCTCACTCCCCAGCCGCCGCGGACAGAAAAATTGTCCGAAACCTTCCACTTGGCATTGAAACGCGGAGACAGGCTGCTGACGTTCTTGTAATCGGTATCTTTCACGAAGAGATTCTCCATACGCAGACCTGCGGAAACCTGAAGCGTGGTCTTGCCGATAGGGAAAGTATAATCTTCTTCTGCGTATACGGCAACATTGTGCATAAACGGATATTGGCTGTAAGGCCTTGGACGATAGCCGTCTGCAGCGAGAGAAGGATCCTTGTAGTATTCACCCTCACCGACATTGCCGTTGGCCTTCCACTGGACACCGGACTTCAGCTTGCTGATTTTCTTTCCGGACTTCCAGAACCACTCGTATTTCAGCGATGCAGCATAATCCAACTCCTTGGAATCCACCACCTTATCAGAAAAATAGCTCTTAGGCAGTTTGTCCGCAAGATAATAACCCTCCTGTTCCGCATGGACCGCCGGCATGAAGGAAGCCGACGAACCGTAAGCATGATCCTGGGAGCGGTTGTCATTGTAGTTCACTGATGCATCGAACTTCAAGTTGGTAACCCACGACTTGCGAAGAAGCCACGTAAGCGAGGTATTGGCACGTAAGACATTGTCCCTCAACTTACTCCATGTCCCGGTGTAGGCATCGGGGTCGTTTTTCGTGTTCATACCGCCGATATTGCCGGTCGCGCCGATTTCGAATTTCAGCACCTTCTTGAAAGTATTGCTGTAAGATGCCGAGAAACCGCGCCTCGTATACGACGTGTACGGCGACGACAGTTTCTTCGTCGCGCGCGTCCATTCGGCGCTGACGTTCAGCACGCCCCTATGATTCAGGTCAATGCCCTTGGATGCGGATGCCTGATATGTCCTGGGATTCACAGCGAAGGTTATATTCCAGGGTGTCAATCCCTTACGGGTATTGATTCTCACCATTCCGCTGTTCAAATCGCCATATTCTGCTGAAGGAACGCCTGTTATGACTTCGATGGACTGGACGTTCTCCGTGGAGATATTACGCGTGCCGGTTCCTGACATGGAGCCGAAGGAAGCATTGTTCCCGACACGGACACCGTCCACTTCGAGGGCAGTTCCGAAAGCAGCATTTCCTATAGCCAGACCGCCACTTCTGATAGAAACGGCATTTTCTGAAGTCAGGTCGGGATTCACGGTCTTGCCGCCAGGAAGAAGCGCGCTGATGTCAGTCACATTGCTCATCTGCAGGTGATTAAGGGCATTGGCACCGAATTTCAAAGAGGTATTCATGCCTTCCTTGTCGCGCTCTGCCGTGACGACCACGCTGTTGAGTGCGAGCGTGTTCTGGTCGAGTTTGATGGTCAGGTTGGGAATGTCCTTGCGCACGACGAACGAGAGAGTCTTGTCCACGAATCCAAGGCATGAAAACACCACCGAGTAGCTTCCCGGTTTGATTTCCGTCAATGTGAAGGCGCCCTTTTCGTCCGATATCGCCCAGATACCGGTGTCTTCCACATTGACCGCCGCTCCGATTACCGCTTCGCCTGTTTTAGCATCAATGACTTTTCCTGAGATGCTGTACGTTTGTCTGTTCTGCTGCGCAAATGCCGTCTGCGCAAATGCCAGAATCAGCACTGCTAAAATAATTTTTCCAATCCGTTCCATCAGCAATTCGATTTGGGGTCGTCTACAAATATAAAAAAATTGATGGTCAATACGTCGGTTTTTAATTTAAAATAGCAACAAATCACTGAAGCCGTCCTACGGATGAGTAAAAATACTCCTTAAAACGGGGGATTTTTCGTATCTTTGTCAGTCTATAAGAAAGATACTGTTATGGCATTCGTTCACCTACACGTACATACGCAATACTCCATTCTTGATGGTCAGGCATCTATAGAGAACCTGTTCAACAGAGCCGATGAACTCGGCATGCCAGGTCTTGCCATCACGGACCATGGAAACATGTACGGCGTGAAGGAATTTTTCAAGTTTGCCGCCAAACATCCGAACGTAAAACCGATCATTGGATGCGAGATTTATGTTTCCAAGGGAGACCACCGGGTGAAGGAGAAGGGTTATTACCACCTTATCCTGCTGGCGAAGAATTACAATGGCTATAAGAACTTGATGAAAATCGTATCTACAGGCCATATCGAGGGTATGTATTACAAGCCAAGGGTATCTCACGAGGTCATAGAGAAGTATCACGACGACATCATCTGTTCTTCCGCCTGCATGGCAGGAGAGATTCCGAGACTCATCCTTGCAGGAGACATAGCGGGGGCGGAAAAGGCCATAGAATGGCACAAGAGGGTGTTCAAGGATGATTACTACCTGGAAGTCATGCTCCATAAGACGGAGGTCCCGGGTCTTTCGCTTGAAGTCTACGAAAAGGAGAAGGAGTATGACGAGGTGATTTTCGACCTTGCGGAAAAACATGGTGTGAAAGTCATTGCCACGAACGACTCCCATTTCGTGAGAAAAGAGGACGGAGCTGCGCATGACAGGCTTATTTGCTTGACAACCAATGCGTTTATCGACGATCCTAACAGACTTAGATATACCCAGCAGGAGTATCTGAAAAGCGAGGAAGAGATGGCGGCATTGTTCCCGGACCATCCTGAAGTCATCACGAATACGGTAGAGATTTGCGACAAGATCGAGCGCTACACGATTGACCGTGGACACGTTCTTCCCAAGTTCCAGATCGACCCGGACTTTCTCGCGGACATTGACAATCAGCTGGAAAAATACAAGGGCGTGATCGACGCGGGCAGATGCGACGAGAAGGGCAACGACCGCGGGGAGGAGTTCCGTCATTCGGTGGCATTCCTCTGTCACCTTTGCTACAAGGGTGCGCATGAGCGTTATGGCGATGTTCTGGATGAGGTGACGTCGGAGCGTCTGGATTTCGAGTTGAAGACCATTTCCCGAATGGGTTTCCCGGACTACTTCCTCATCGTGCAGGACTATATCGCGGCAGCTAGGGCGCAGGGCATTTCCGTGGGACCTGGCCGTGGTTCAGCTGCGGGTTCCGCCGTAGCTTATTGCTTGGGTATCACCAATTTGGACCCTATCAAGTACGATCTCCTGTTCGAGCGTTTCCTCAACCCGGAGCGTGTGTCAATGCCGGATATCGACGTGGACTTCGACGATGACGGACGTTATCGCGTAATCCAGTATGTACAAGACCATTACGGCGTGGACCATGTGTCGCATGTCATCACTTTCGGTACAATGGCGGCGAAGGGTGCCATCAAGGACGTGGCGCGTATCAGCCGGTTGCCTCTGGACGAGTCGAACAGGCTTACCAAGATGATTCCTGACAAGCCGATTTCCGTAACGGAGACTTCTGAGGTGGAATTGAAGGAGGGAGAGGAACCGGAGGACGGAGAAAGAGTCATAGAAAGGGATGGAAAACGGTTCAAGGTCGTCACGAAGGAAGTCGACAAGAAACCGACTCTGAAAAACTGCGTAAAGTATATTCCTGAACTGAAAAACGAGCTGGAAAACGGTTCTCCTCTGGTCAAGGAAGTACTCACATACGCGCTCCAGCTTGAAGGTTGCATCCGCCAGATAGGTATCCATGCCTGCGCAATGATTATCGGTCGTGGAAACCTCACGGATTATATCCCTATCACCCTGGGCGTAGACAAGGCCACGGACCAGAAAGTGTGGGTATCCCAATATGAGGGCTCGTTCATCGAGGATGTGGGTATGCTCAAGATGGACTTCCTGGGACTCAGGACATTGTCCATCATCAAGATTTGCCTCGCGGAGGTAAAGAAGAGATTCGGAATAGACATTGACATAGAGAAGATTCCTATCGACGACCCGAAGGCGTACGAGATTTATTCGAACGGTGATACGAAGAGCGTGTTCCAGTTCGAATCGCCGGGCATGATGGAGTGGCTCCAGAAGCTGCATCCTGAGCGTTTCGAGGACCTTATCGCCATGAATGCGCTTTATCGTCCGGGACCTATGGACTACATTCCGTCATTCGTCGCCAGAAAACGTGGCGAGGAGCCTATCACATACGACCTTCCTGCGATGGAGGAGTTCCTGAAGGAAACTTACGGCGTCACCGTCTACCAGGAGCAGGTGATGCTTATCTCCCAGAAGGTGGCAGGTTTCTCGAAAGGTAAGGCGGACAAGCTCCGTAAAGCCATGGGTAAGAAGAAGATTGACATTCTTCAGTCCCTTTACGGCGAGTTCATCGAGGGCGGCACCAAGAACGGACACCCTGAAGAGGTCCTGAAGAAAATCTGGAAGGACTGGGAGAAGTTCGCTTCTTATGCTTTCAACAAGTCCCATGCTACGTGCTATGCCTGGGTAAGTTACCAGACCGGATGGCTCAAGGCGCATTATCCGTCGGAGTTCCAGGCGGCCAACCTCAGCATGAACAAGAACAACATGACTGAGATTCAGGCGATTATGGCAGACTGCAAGAAGCATCGTATAAAAGTTCTGAATCCGGATGTGAATGAGAGCGAGTCGAACTTCACCGTGAACAAGAACGGCGACATCCGCTTCGGAATGGGCGGAATGAAAGGCTTTGGTGCCAATATCGTCGACGCCATCGTCAAGGAGCGTACCGAGCACGGCCCGTTCACCGACGTCTACGATTTCTGCGTTCGGATGTCCGGAACGGTCAACAGAAAGGCAATGGAGTCGCTTGTCAATGCCGGTGCATTCGATTCTTTCGGCATTGAACGAGGCAGGTATTTCGCATGTGGAAAGAGCGGGCTGCAATTCATTGACGATCTTATGAATTACGCCTCTGTCACGAAACAGAATGAAGAGGATGATGCGGCGTCATTGTTCGGTGATGCGGCGGAGCTGAAGGTAGAGAAACCGGAGCCGCCTATGATGACGGTGGAGCCTGATATCCTGGAAATTCTCCAGAAAGAGAAGGAAATGGTGGGCATGTATCTGTCCGACCATCCGTTGAAGAGATATGAGTTCGAACTCAATGCTTTCACGAATTGCAAGCTGGCGAACCTGGATGACCTGGTGGCGGAGTGCGAGCGCGGAAAGAAGCAGATGAAAGTCTGCGTGGCAGGTTTCATCAACAGTGTGGAGACCAAGACTTCCAAGTCGGGGAAACCGTACGCCAAGGCTGTAATCGAGGATTTCAGCGGCAATTATGAGATGGCATTCTTCGGAAAGGATTACGAGACCTTCATGGAATACCTGAAGGACCACACCGCAGTATTCGTAGAGGGGGAAATCCGAGAGGCATATTTCACCAAGCCGGAGGACAAGGACAAGATGACCAATGTCCCTTACAAGTTCAAAGTCAAGAAGATAAGTCTTCTGGGTAATCTGTCAGACAGCATGATTTCAGAGTTCGGGATAGAGATTCCCGCACAGGTTCTCAATCCTGATTTCAGGAAAAATCTGGTGCATGTGCTCAAGTCCAGCAAGGGCAATATCCCTGTTTCCATCTATGTGGATGACCCTGAGACGAAGTATGCCGTGGAGTTCATATCCAAAAAATTCCAGATCTCCGTCACGGCTGACTTCATCGCCGATGTGAGAGACCTGGGATTAAGGTTCAAGGTTTCCAGAAAGAACGCTTCCTAGAAAATCAGCACTGCGCGCACCGGATAGTGGTCTGACACGAATTTTCTGTCGAGATAAGACTTCTTGACGATTTCGAAAAGCGTGCAGGCGCTGAATCCAGAGTAATAAATATGGTCAATGACTTCGCTTTCCTTGCCCCATCCGTGGTAAGTTCCGCCTTTGTCGGTCTTGACTGCCGCGTCTCTGGCACTTGTCATCATCTTGTCGAGGTCGGACAATACAGGATTTGACGGTTCCACGTTGAAGTCTCCCGTGAGAATCATCGGATATCCTTCCTTGTTCATGGCCTTGATACGGTCCACGATGAGGGCTAGTCCGTTTTTCTGCGCCAGCATTCCCACGTGGTCGAGATGCGTGTTCACATAATAGAACTTGCGGCCGTTCTTCTTGTCTTTCATGAGCGCCCAGGTAGCAGTCCTGCGACATGCGGCATCCCAGCCGAGTGACGGCTTGTCAGGGGTTTCCGAGAGCCAGTATGTGCCCCATTTGAGGAGTTTCACGGTCTTGGAATTGTAGAAAATCGACATGTGCTCGCCGTCATGCTTTCCGTCTTCCCTGCCCACGCCTACGCATTTGTATCCTTCGCAATATTCTTTAAGGTATGCCACCTGGTAGTCATAGGCTTCCTGAACTCCGAAGATGTCCGGTTTCTGGTCCATAATCATCATTGCAGAAGTAGGATAGCGATATTGCCATGAATTCGTCCCGTCATTGGCCTCGCCATTTCTGATATTATACGAGATGACCGTGATTTCATCAGGAGAGCCCGCATTTGCAGCCACCGGCATAGCCATGACCAAGGCAGAAGCAAGAATTAAAATTTTACTTGTAATCGACATGTGTTTTGTGTTATTGAACATTGATATGTATATCCTTCGAGAGCACGAATTTAGAAATAAAATATTACTTTTGCACCTTTGAAGGAGTATTTTGACATGGAAAACAAGAATTTCAGCGATATAGGTAAAATCGAGGCCATAAGGCTTCTGTTCGAGGAGTCACATTTCAAGCAGGCAGACGGGACTTCCTATCTCTGCGGAGAGAAAGGCAGCGTGGTGAGGACCGCGTCAAGAATATGGCTTGAAGGCATTGACTTCGACCTGACTTATTTCCCATTGAAACATCTCGGATACAAGTGCGTCGTCGGTACTGTCGGTGAACTTTACGCTTCACTTGCCAGACCGCAGGCGATTTCCGTGAGATTGGGCATTTCGGCGAAATTGGACCTGCCGCAGGTGAGCGAATTGTGGGATGGCATCTGCACTGCAGCAGAAGAGCACCATATCAGTAGAGCGGATTTGGACCTCGTTCCATCACGTAACGGATTGACTATCAGTATAGTTATCAGCGGAATAACCTCTCCTGAAACCGCTGAGAATCGAAAATCCGCGAGCAGCAAGGACCTTATATGCATATCGGGCAATGTCGGAGCGTCATTTTTGGGCATGAGTCTGCTGGAGCGTGAAAAAAGGAAATTCGAGAAAGCCGGCGAACTGACCGGCCAGCCGGACATTGAAAGATACAAGATGCTGGTGGCTTCTTACCTGAAGCCGGAGATTGACGCGAACATTGTCAGTCAACTTGGCGATTCAGGTATAATTCCTTCTTATGGTTATCTCGTGAACCGCGGACTTGCGGATGTGGCAAAGAGACTCCAGAGGGACAGCGGCCTCGGCGTGAAACTTTACACCGACAAGATTCCGTTCGAGGGTAATTCTTTCGAAGCGGGAAAGAGACTGAACATCGACCCGGTATCGGCGGCATTGAACGGTGGTGACGATTTCAAACTCCTGTATGTCATACCGATGTCTGCGTACGAGACTTTCCGTCATGACTTTCAGACATTCTCCATCATCGGCCACATGGCCAAACCGGACGTCGGAGCCGTATTGGTAACGCCTGAAGGAGCCGAGCTCCCGGTCCACGCACAGGGCTGGCCCAAAGACGAAGAATAAAAACAACATCCGTGTGCAAGGTTTCGCGCCTGCACACGGATGTTTGTATTGTCGTGAACTCCTTATTCAGCTGAGAACTTGTAGATGGTATGCTGGGTGTAGACCTCTCCCGGACGGAGAACGGTGTCTGTGAACCCAGGATGGTTTATCGAATCAGGCCACTTCTGGGTCTCCAGTGCAATGGCTTCACGATAACCGACAGGCTGACCCTCCACCTTGCCGCAATATGAGCCGTCGAAGAAGTTTCCGCTATAGAATTGAAGGCCAGGCTGGTCAGTAAGGATTTCCATCTTGCGGCCGGTCGTAGGGTCACTTACGGTGCAGACGCTGTGGAGATTGCCGTCTGACGGAACATTGAGTTCCCAGTTAAGGTCATATCCTCCGCAGAACGCCAGCTGAGGGTGATTCTCGCCGATTCTCTCGCCTATCGCATGAGGCTGGCGGAAATCGAACGGCGTTCCTTCCACGGCAAGATGTTCGCCTGTTGGAATCAGGACCTTGTCTACAGGGGTAACCTTGTCGGCATTGATGGTAATCACGTGGTCGAGGATTGTGCCGCCCTTGCTGCCATGCAGGTTATAGAACGCGTGGTTTGAAAGGTTGACAGGCGTGGCCTTGTCGGTCGTAGCCTTGTAAGCGATGTCGAGGCCGTTGTCGGAGGTAAGGGTATATGTAAGGTCAATGCTGAGGTTTCCAGGGAATCCGTCCTGACCGTCAGGCGCTGTATATGAAAGAGTTATGGAAGAATCCGTACGCTCTTTCAATTTCCAGACCACCATATCTATACCGAGAAGGCCGCCGTGCAATGTCTGTCCGTTGTTGTTCTTAGGCAGATTGTAAGTGACACCGTCAAGGGTAAATCTACCGCCTCCGATACGGTTCGCCACACGTCCCACCGTCGCACCGAGGAATCGCTCGCCGGTATTGTGCACATATTTCTCACCCTCTCCATAACCGACTATGATATCGTCAATGTTTCCGTTTCTGTCCGGAGCGAAAAGGCTGATTACACGGGCACCGAAATCGGTCACCTGCATGGTAAGATCACCATTGCGCAATGCATACAAGTTCAACTGGTTACGTACTCCGGCAGAAGGATCCTTATAATGGAATGCGGACGGGCGTACAATATGAACAGGAGCCTCCAACGGAGCATTGATGACAGCTTCGTTGGCCTCGCGGACGCGTTTTGCGTCTACTTTAAGAACATCACGGTCGTACGTGTAGAATCCGTTCACTTCGCCTTCCACGTCGGTCGTCTGTGTATAGACGGCGGCTGCACACCAGTCATTCTGTTTTATGTCGATGAGGTCGCGTGCGTACATGCAATATGTGTCGGTAACCTTTTTCTCCGTGTCATACTGGATATATCCCCATTTGCGGCCGATATCCCATGTATGGCCTTCTACAGGGCGTCCAATGCCGCCATATTCGCCGAGGACATTGACCATGGCGCTGTCAAGAATGCGCATACAAGGATTAGGATATGTATGGGTGTCTAGGATGTCGCCGGCGCCCTTTATCCAGTTACCGCCCGAAGCGGCATTGACCAGGCGGGTAGGGTCCATTGTCTTGGTGAAGTCGGCGACGGTCTTGGTGTCGAACTGTCCCCAGGCCTCATTGAAAGGTACCCATACGACGATGGACTTATACTTTTTAAGCTGAGAAATTATTTCGGTCCACTCCTTATAGTAATTCTTCATATTGTCCTCATTGCGGGCCCAATAGTCGCTTCCTGCGCCGTAGCAGTCTTCGTTCTGTCCCCACTGGCTGCGTTCATTGTAACAGCCGATGCAAGGCATATCCTGCCAAACCATCATACCGAGACGGTCGCAGGCATAATACCAATGCGCCGGTTCTACCTTGATATGTTTACGTATCATATTGAAGCCCAATTCTTTAGTAGCTTCAACGTCCCAAACGAGGGCTTCCGCTGTAGGAGCAGTATAAAGTCCATCAGGCCACCAGCCCTGATCCAGCGGTCCGAACTGGAAAAGGATATTGTCGTTCAATGCGAGTCTCTTGATTCCTTTTCCGTCTTTCATCTCGGAAATCTTGCGCATTGCCGTATATCCCTGAACCTTGTCGATGACTTTTCCGTCGCGGATCAATGTTATTTTAAGGCCGTAGAGATATGGTTTTTCCGGGCTCCAGAGTTTAGGACGGCGAACCTTCACGGTAGCGGTTTCGCCTGCGGCAACGGTAGCGCGGCCCTTGCGGAATATGCTCCAGCCAGGTTTATCGGTATTGTAACCTACTTTCGGGCGAAGCACGTCCACGCGAATCTTGTCGCCGTCGACTGCGCCTTCACAGGAAGCGGTAACAGAGATTTCGCCTGTGGCAATATCCGTGGTCACATTATAGTCCGTGATATGTGCACTTGCATTGACAGCCTCCATCCAGACGCTCTGCCATATGCCTGTAACGGGGGTATACCAGATGCCGTTAGGGTCGGAAACCTGCTTTCCGCGCGGAATAGAATATGCCGGATCATCGGTTGGATCCCATACTTTCACGACCAGTTCAGATGGTGTATCGCTCAGATATTCAGTCACATCCACTGAAAATGCAGTGAATCCGCCAGTGTGGGAGGCTATTTGTTTTCCATTGATATAAATCTCTGCTGACCAGTCTACGGCATCGAAATGAAGGAGGGTCTTACGTCCGTCCCATTTCGCCGGTTTTACAAGAGATGTCCTATACCAAAGCAGTTGGTCTCCACTCACGCGTTTTCCTACTCCTGAGAGTGATGATTCCACGCAGAACGGCACCAAAATCTGCCCGTCGGCAGTTTCCGGCATAGATTCCACGTCTTTAGGCGTGATGGCGTAGTCCCATAGTCCATTGAGGTTTTTCCAGTCCGGACGTACCATCTGCGGTCTAGGGTATTCCGCATGGCAATTTTCCGGGTTTACTTCAGCGGCCCACCTGGTCCGGATATTCTCACCGGCCGGAGCCCACTGCTGTGCAAAAGAGATGCTGCATACAGCAACTAATGACAATAGTGTAATCAGTTTCTTTTTCATTGTGTACAGTTATGTGATTGATAACAGCGATTTTTTTCTGATTTAAAGTTATCACTTTTCGGTTTCACAGGCAATCAATCGGAAAAATTGACGGAAAAACGATTATGATTGACTATTTTTTTTGTTTCAGTAAGCATGAAAAAAGCAGCATTTCCGGCGACTTTCCGAAAACGCTGCCTAATATTGTCAGTACCTTATCCCTCGATGCCTCTGAGGAGATTGGACATGTTGACCTTCTTGTCGATCATTGCACGCAGTTCTGAAATAGGCACGCGGACCTGTTCCATGGTATCACGGTCGCGGACGGTAACACAATGATCTTTCAGTGAATCATGGTCTACGGTCACGCAGAACGGCGTTCCGATAGCGTCCTGACGACGATATCTCTTACCGATACTGTCTTTTTCGTCATACTGATAGTTGAAATCGTATCTGATTTCGTTTACGACCTCCTGTGCGAGTTCCGGAAGACCGTCTTTCTTCAGAAGAGGAAGAATGGCCACCTTTACAGGAGCCAGCGGTGCAGGAATGCTGAGAACCACGCGGGATTCCCCGTTTTCGAGTTCCTCTACCTTATATGAGTGTGAAAGCACAGCGAGGAACATACGGTCCACTCCGATTGATGTCTCTACGCAATATGGTACATAGCTCTCGCCTGTCTCAGGGTCGAAATACTGGATTTTCTTGCCTGAAAGCTTGGCATGATTTCCGAGGTCGAAATCAGTTCTTGAGTGGATACCCTCCAACTCCTTGAAACCGAACGGGAAATTAAACTCAATATCGGTGGCTGCATTGGCATAATGAGCAAGTTTCTCGTGATCGTGGAAACGATAGTTTTCTGCGCCCATTCCGAGGTTCACATGCCATTTCATACGGGTTTCCTTCCAGTATTTGAAGAACTCCATCTCAGTTCCAGGCCTGCAGAAGAACTCCATCTCCATCTGCTCGAACTCCCTCATACGGAAGATGAACTGACGGGCTACAATCTCATTTCTGAATGCCTTTCCTATCTGGGCGATACCGAAAGGAATCTTCATACGGCCGGTTTTCTGGACATTGAGATACTCCACGAAAATACCCTGTGCGGTCTCCGGACGGAGATAAATCTTGTCGTCAGCGTCACCGGTATTGCTTATCTGGGTGCTGAACATAAGGTTGAACTGACGCACATCAGTCCAGTTGGCAGTTCCTGAAATAGGGTCTACGATACCGCAATCCAGAATAATCTGCTTGTATTCTTTAAGGTCATTTGCCTGTTCAGCAGCCACATACCTGTTGTGAACAGCCTCATACTTGGCCTTCTCGCGGAGGATGTTAGGGTTCGTCTCACGGAATTTTGCCTCATCGAAGCTGTCACCGAATTTCTTGCGTCCCTTAGCGACCTCTTTCTCGATTTTCTCCTCGATTTTGCCGAGATAATCCTCGATAAGGTTATCGGCACGATATCTCTTCTTGGAATCCTTATTATCTATAAGAGGGTCATTGAAAGCAGCCACATGTCCTGAAGCTACCCATGTCTTAGGGTGCATGAAAATGCACGAATCTATACCCACTACATTCTCATGGAGACGGGTCATAGACTCCCACCAATATCTCTTGATGTTGTTCTTCAATTCAACACCCATCTGGCCGTAATCATAAACGGCTGCAAGTCCATCATAGATTTCGCTTGAAGGAAAAATGAATCCGTATTCCTTGCAATGCGCAACCAGGACCTTGAAAAGTTCATCCTGTGTCATAAACAGTTATATTAAATTCTTAAAATTCAGCAATCTGCAAATGTAATAATTCGAAGTCTGTTTTCAAAGGGGCAATTCCGGAAATGCCACGCGCAGTTCATCCGTTTCCACCTGCCTCAGCGGAATCATCACGAAATCACGCTCGCCCATCAGCGGATGCGGAATATCCAGGCGCCCGCTATGGACCCGCTCGTTCCCGAACAAAAGTATGTCGATGTCTATCGGCCGCGAGTGATAAACCCGCTTCCCGTCAGGCCCGAATTCAATGTTTTGCTCCCGCCCGAGATCTTTTTCAATGCCTTTGCACACGTCCAGCATTTCCTCCGGGGTCAATGTTTTATCGACCTGCACCCGCGCGACGCAATTCAGGAAATTCTGCTCCGCAGCGAAGCCCCAAGGTTCAGTTTCAATGATATCCGACACTTTATCGACGTGGATTTTCTCATTGGAATCCAGCATTGACAATGCTGAATCAATGTTTTCCCGCCGATTTCCTTGGTTACTGCCAAGTCCCAGATATACATCGACTGCACCCGACATGATTCTAGTCTCCGTCCAATCCGAGTTCAATGCGAGCTTCTTCCGAAAGCATGCTCTTGTCCCACGCAGGTTCAAATACCAGTTCAATGTTGCAGGACTTGATGCCTGGAACATCTTCCACGGACACTTTCGCCTCGTTCATGACCTCGTCAGCCATAGGGCAGTTCGGAGCGGTGAACGTCATCTTCAGATATACATCATGCTCCTTGTTGATGATGATTTCATATATCAATCCGAGGTCATAAATATTTACCGGAATCTCCGGGTCATACACTTGTTTCAATGCCTTGATGACATCAGAATACAGCGGTGCCAATGCTTTCGCATCCTCCGCCGTAAGTACTTCTGAATCAATATTTTTCTTTTCTTCCATAGTCTATTTGATATTTTCTGCCGCTACCGTCTTGATTCTTTCAATCATGGATGCCAGACCATTGGCCCTGGTCGGTGAAAGATTTTCTTTCAGGCCTATTTTCTCAATGAAGCTGAAATCCGAAGAAGCAATCTCCGCAGGAGTTCTTCCCGAATAAACGCTGATAAGCAATGATATTATGCCCTTGGTAATGATGGCATCGCTGTCAGCTATGAAATATAGCTTTCCATCTTTAATGGTATAATCTAGCCAAACCCGTGATTGACAGCCTTTTATAAGTTTATCATCGGTCTTGGAAGATTCCGGATATGCTTCCAGATTCTTGCCCAGGTCGATCAGGTATTCATACTTGTCCAGCCATTCGTCATACATTGAGAATGAATCGATTACATCCTCTTCGGCTTCTTTTAACGTCTTTTCCATAAAACTAAACACTTTTTCTAACCAAGCATCTTTATCGCCTTGTCCAGAGACTTGATGAAATACTCAGCTTCTTCCATGGTATTGTAAGGAGCAAGTGACAATCTCAACATCCCTGTGACGCCGAATCTGTCCATCAGTGGTTCAGCGCACATCTGTCCCGAACGGACGGCGATTCCCATCTTGTCCAGAATCATCGCCAAATCCCCATGGTGAGCACCTTCAACGGAAATGGAGAAGAGCGGAATTTTTTCCGACAATGTTTTCGGCATTCCGTAAAGACGGATTCTGCCGTCACTTGTCAACGCATCGTAGATGTATTCCTTTACACTTTCGCCATATCTTACGATTTCCGCGTCTTCCATAAGTTTCGCCACTTCAAATGCTGCTTTCAATGAAGGGACAGCATTGAAATTCTGCGTACCGGCTTCGAATTTCTCAGGCAGCGGAGCATACGTCGTTCCAGAGAATTTCACGGTGGCAATCATTTCTCCTCCGCCCATATACGGAGGCATCTGATCCAGCCATTTTTTCTTTCCGTAAAGGACACCCGTTCCAGTGGCACCATATATTTTATGTCCGGAAAACGCATAGAAATCACAGTCTGTCTTCTGCACATCAATGCCGTGATGTACGATGCCCTGCGCGCCATCTATCAAAACTGGAACCGCTTTCGAATGAGCGATATTGATGATTTTCCCGATTGGATTTATCAATCCGAGAACATTGGAAATCTGCGTTACAGCGACGAGTTTCGTCCGTTCTGAAATAAGTTCTTCAAGAGATTCCACTTCCAGATGCCCGGAATCGTCCACTTTAAGGACCTTCAAAACGGCTTTCTTCCGCTGGCACATCATCTGCCAAGGAACGATATCCGAGTGATGCTCCGCTTCCGAGACAATGATTTCGTCTCCCTCATGCACGAATGCTTCGCCGAAACTGAAAGCGACCAGATTGATGGAAGCAGTGGTTCCCGAAGTAAATATGATTTCTTCCCTGCTCTCCGCATTGATATAATTCTTCACTATATCCCTGGTGGTTTCGAATGCTTCGGTCGCATCTTCAGCCAATTTATGAATGCCACGATGAATATTGGCATTGGTTTCTGAAGCCAGACTTCTGCAAATATCTATGACTTGCTGCGGTCTCTGGGCCGTAGCTGCATTGTCGAAATAAACCAGATCCTTACCATAAAGTTTAGTGGACAGAATCGGGAACAATTCTCTTATTTCTTTTACTGAAGCCATATTATATTCCTTATATACAAACTGCAAATTTACCCTATTTTGATTTCAAATGAAATTCAAATAGCTTATTTTTGCAATAATTCATTAAAAGTATTGTTATGTACGATTATATTAAGGGCTGCATTGCCGAAATATCCCCTACTGAAGTCATTCTGGAGTGTTGCGGTATCGGGTATAGCATCATGATTTCTTTACAGACATACGATGTTCTTAAAGATTGCAAAGAGGCTAAGATTTATGTCTACCACTATATCAGGGAAGATGATGAACAGTTCTATGGTTTCGCGACCAAGAACGAGAGAGAACTTTTCAAACTTCTCATCAGCGTTTCAGGCGTAGGTGTGGCATCTGCCCGCATGATGCTTTCTTCATTGACTGATGATGATATCAGAAATGCCATCATAGGAGAAGACGTACATAAGATAAAAAGCGTCAAAGGTATAGGATTGAAGACAGCTCAGCGACTTATCCTGGATTTGAAAGACAAAATCATAAAGGGCGCCGGTTCTGATATAGCTTTACCTACCGCTTCCCCATCCAATCAGCATATTGATGAAGCCACGGTTGCGCTTATGAATCTCGGATTCACGAAGGCCAATATCAATAAGATTATACCTGAAATATTAAAATCCAATCCTGACGCCAGCATCGAAACCATCATTAGAGAGGCACTAAAAAGACTTTAATATTCCTCTATGTTTATTTAGTAATGAATCCGGGTGTTCCACATGGAACATCCGGATTCGCTTTATAGGATGATTAAAAAATTCTATCTACCGAAATACATGAGAAGAACAGATACATCAGAAGGAGAAACACCAGAAATACGTGATGCCTGTCCTATTGTCCGAGGAGCGTACTTGACAAGTTTCTGCCTGCACTCAATAGAAAGACCCGAAACCTTATCGAAGTCATATCCATCAGGAATAGTCAAATTTTCCAATCTGTGAATCTTATCGGCAATCTGCTTTTCTCTTTCTATATATCCCCTATACTTTACCAAAATTTCCGCACATTCAAGAATAGAATCAACATATCTATTGAAAAGTATATTCCTATAATCATTGAAATAAACAGGCGAGAATTGTAAAGATTGGTTAAACTTGAGGATTGACATAGCATTTAATATAGAATCATTGATCTTATCATTATCAACGCAGATGTCAGACGGATTATAGTCTGGGATGATAGAATAATCTTCTTTCAGGGACTCAACTAGTTTTGTTCCACGTGGAACAATCTTTACAACTTCAGAAAGTTTGACATCAGGTCTGGTAACAACATCAGCGACCCTCTTGGACTCTTTAAGTTGAGCCTCCCCTATCGAAACTAGATACTCATTAGCGTAAGTCGGAGTAACATTGGCAGTATCAGAAAAATTGACAAATTCATTGACACGGTCATACTTCTTCTGGGTATAAGAATATCGGAATTCATCGGCGAGACCGATAGCATGAGAACGGGATGTCAACCTGAAATCGGCATTGTCCTGACGAAGAAGAATCCTATACTCTGCACGAGAGGTGAACATACGATAAGGTTCATCTACACCTTTCGTGATCAAATCATCTATGAGAACTCCAATGTAGGCCTCTTCCCTACCCAAAACAAAAGGCTCTTTATCCTGGACAAGAAGGGCAGCATTGATACCTGCCATTAGACCTTGGGCGGCAGCCTCTTCATAACCGGTAGTTCCATTGATCTGCCCAGCGAAGAAAAGTCCCGGAACAGATTTAAGTTCGAGGGTTGATTTCAACTGAACAGGATCGAAGTAGTCATACTCGACTGCGTATGCAGGTCTGAAAATCTCTGCTCCTTCGAAGCCTTTGATAGCATGCAAGGCATCAAGCTGAACATGTAGCGGAAGAGAGGACGAAAAACCTTGAAGATAATATTCAGAAGTAGATCGGCCTTCAGGTTCCAAAAACAATTGATGCGAATCCTTATCGGCAAAAGTTCTCAACTTGTCTTCAATGCTTGGACAATACCTTGGTCCCTTGCCATGAATAAGCCCAGTAAACAAAGGAGACTCATCGAACCCTGAACGAAGAATATCATGAACCTCCGTATTGGTATGGTAAATATAACAAGGCATCTGCGGATTGCCATTTTGGATTGCCGACAAATATGGAAGATAGGAAAACTTGTCCGGAGCAGCATCACCATACTGAATGACGGCTTCGTTCAGATTAATGGACCTTATGTCAATTCTCGGCGGCGTGCCCGTCTTCATCCTTGAAGTGGAAATACCCATAGAGACGAGTTGTTCCGGCAAACCAAGAGAGGGAGACTCACCGATTCGTCCTCCTGGAAATTCAGTCTTGCCAATGAAAATTTTTCCATTAAGGAATGTCCCGGCAGTCAAAACAACCGCCTGAGATTTGAAAATTGCACCGGTAGATGTACAAACGCCTGAAATTTTTCGATTCTCAAAGAGAAAAGAAGTCGCTTCGTCGATGTAAAGTGTTAAGTTACAATTACTTTCGAGGATTTGACGCCAGTATAGGGAAAATTTGATTTTATCACATTGGGCACGGGGACTCCACATGGCCGGACCTTTGGACCTGTTCAGCATCCTGAACTGTAAAGTGGAGGCATCAGTAACAATGCCAGTGTAACCGCCCAACGCATCTATTTCCCTGACTATCTGGCCTTTAGCAATACCTCCAATAGAAGGATTGCAAGACATTTTGGCTAAACCTGTAAAGTCGGAAGTAATCAAAAGAACCTTTACACCCATATTGGCAGCAGCCATGGCAGCTTCACAGCCGGCATGTCCCCCACCAACAACTATTACATCATATTTCTTTTCCATCAAAATTATTTTAGAAGTACGTTTCTCTTCTCAAGGTAATAATTTTCTTTTGAGCGCATGGTTTTCTGCTCTTCCTCGGTATGATCATCATAACCTATCAGATGAAGAATACCATGAACGATTACACGGTTAAGCTCATTCTCAAATGTAGTTCCGAAGAAATCAGCATTGGCCCTTACGGAATCAATGCTTATGAAAAGATCACCGGAAAGAATGTCCTTTTCACAATAATCAAAAGTTATGATGTCCGTAAAATAATCATGCTGGAGAAATTTCATATTTACATCCAACAAGTAATTGTCAGAGCAGAAAATGATATTGATCCGGCCCAATTTTCGTGATTCTTCAGTTGCGACAGCCTTCAGCCAAGCGTTATTCAGACGTTTGCCGGAGAACTTGAAATCAATATCTTCGAGAAAGTAAGAAACCATAAAAACTCCAATTTTGGTGCAAAGCTAATAAAAACGGCCCTAAATAAAGACAAATAATTTGAAAAGAAAATATTTCTTTCTAACTTTACGACACGAATGGAAAATAAAAACATATTGATATGGAAGTAAAAAAATCACCGAAGGCAAGCCTTGAGAACAAGAGGTTTCTCTTTACAGAGATCGGCTTTGTAATTGCCTTGCTTGCTGTGCTGTTTGCTTTCGACTACTCTTCTAAAGAAAAGAAAGTAGCTACACTGGAAACAGAGACTGCAGCAGTAGAAGTAGAGGATATGATTCCTATTACCCAGGAAACCCCTCCACCACCAGAGGCAGCACCAAAGATTCCTATCCTTTCAGACCAGATCGATGTTGTCGACGATAATATCAAGATTGATGACAACATGTTCCAGAATCTGGAGGATGACGCAAATTCAGGTGTCGAGATCATGGATTACATCGAAAGCGCACCAGAGGAAGAGACCATCGAAGAAGAGGCTATTCCTTTCCAGTTGGTAGAGGAAAAACCTTCATTCAATGGTGGCGATGCCAATGAATTCTCAAAATGGGTGAACTCTAGACTCGTTTATCCAGAAATCGCTAAAGAGAATGGTGTCCAGGGCCGTGTTACCCTTCAGTTCACTGTGAATGCTGATGGTTCAGTCTCTAATGTAAAGGTGCTCCGTGGAGTTGACTCTTCACTCGATAAAGAGGCTGTCAGGGTCGTATCAAGCTCACCTAAATGGAAACCAGGAAAGCAGAGAGACCGCGCTGTTAAGGTAACATACACATTCCCTGTTATTTTCCAGTTGAGATAATAAGGTGTAAGCATCATATATTAAGGCTGTCCCCAAACAGGATGGCCTTTTTTTCTTAAAAAAGTATGACAGAGAACATAGAAAAAGCTGTATTCGTAGGAATTATCACTGACAAGGACGAAGAAAGCAAGGTAATGGAATACCTTGACGAGCTTGAATTCCTCGCTGAGACAGCAGGAGCTACCAGAGACAAGAAATTTGTCCAGAGACTGGAAAGGCCGGATAATGCTACATATATAAGAAGCGGAAAACTTAAGGAAATAGCTGAATATTGCGAGGAAAATGAGATAAAATACGTCATTTTCGATGATGAATTGTCTGGCACACAGCAGAGAAATATCGAGAAGATAATCAAAACTTGCAGTGTCATTGACAGAACCAGCCTTATTCTGGAGATTTTCGCGCAGAGGGCGAAAACCGCGTATGCAAAGATGCAGGTGGAATTGGCCAGGTACAATTATATGCTGCCGAGACTCGCGGGCATGTGGACTCACCTTGAACGACAGAGAGGTGGTATGGGTACGCGAGGAGGTATGGGTGAAACCCAGATTGAGATTGACCGCCGTATCGTAAAGGAACGAATTTCCAAACTGAAAGAACAACTGAAAAAAGTTGATAGACAGATGGCTACGCAGCGCGGAAACAGAGGGCAACTGGTCCGTCTGGCGCTTGTAGGATATACCAATGTAGGTAAAAGCACATTGATGAATCTCCTCTCGAAAAGTGACGTTTTCGCCGAAAACAAGCTGTTTGCGACACTTGATACAACAGTAAGAAAGGTCGTTTTGGAGAATGTGCCGTTCCTTCTGAGTGATACGGTAGGATTTATCAGAAAACTGCCTACACAACTCATTGAAGCATTCAAAAGTACGCTTGACGAGGTTCGGGAGGCGGATATTTTGGTGCACGTTGTCGATATATCACATCCGGGATTCGAAGAACAAATGGAGGTGGTAGAGCAGACATTGAGAGACATAAAAGCAGACAACAAGCCGGTTTATGTCGTATTCAACAAGGTCGATGCGTACACTTACGAAGAGTATGACGAGTTTTCGCTGGAGCCGAAGGGAAAGAACAACCGTAGTCTGGATGAACTTAAAAACAGCTGGATAGCGAAGGAAAAGACACCTTGCATATTCATATCGGCGAAGGAGAAAATCGGAATAGACAAGCTCCGCAATGACATATACAAGATGGTAGCAGAGATCCATGCCGGACGATATCCGTTCAATAATTTCCTCTGGTAATATCGCGAGTATTTTCGGTCTATATTCCTTTTATCATCAGTCGTGTACGCCCAGTACACTCCTTCTTCAAAAAGAAATCTATCCTCGAAAATACTTCGCAAATCCCAACAGCAAATTTACAAACACATACAAAAGAGACCACCCGGGAAAGGATGGTCTCTTTACATTTATGAGAAAAAATGTATTACTCGCTGAATTTAGCGGCAAGGAATTCTCTGTTCAAACGAGCGATATGCTCCACTGAAATACCCTTAGGACACTCCATTTCGCAAGCTCTGGTGTTGGTACAGTTACCGAAGCCGAGTTCATCCATCTTCGCAACCATCGCACGAGCCCTTTTAGCAGCCTCTGGACGTCCCTGAGGAAGAAGAGCAAGTGAACTTACCCTTGCAGCCACAAAGAGCATTGCAGAGCCGTTTTTACAGGTAGCTACGCAAGCACCGCAACCAACGCAAGCAGCAGCGTCCATACTCTTTTCAGCCTTGTCATGAGGAATGAGAAGAGCATTGCCATCCTGTGCAGAACCTGTTCTTACGGAAGTATAACCGCCGGCCTGGAGAATCTTGTCGAAAGCAGATCTGTCTACGACAAGGTCCTTGATTACAGGGAAAGCAGCACTTCTCCAAGGCTCTACAGTAATAGTAGCACCATTCTTGAAATGACGCATGAACAACTGGCAGGTAGTAACCTGATCATCCGGACCATGAGCTCTACCGTCAATATACAGCGAACAAGCACCGCAGATACCCTCACGGCAGTCATGATCAAATGAAACAGGACCATAACTCTGACATCCTTTATCTACAGCAACCGGATCATCTCCGTTACGTACAAGCTGCTCATTAAGAATATCAAGCATCTCAAGGAATGAAGCATCTTCCTCAATTCCGGTCACGGTGTAATTCTTAAATTCACCTTTAGACTGGGCGTTTTTCTGACGCCATATTTTTAACTTGAAATCCATCTCTAATTAGTCTTTATAGTTTCTGGTAGCAACATGGATATTCTCGTATACGAGTGGTTCTTTATGGAGTTCCGGCTCAACACCTTCTCCCTTGTACTCCCAGGCAGCTACATACATATAGTTCTCGTCATCACGCTTAGCCTCGCCTTCATCGGTCTTGCTCTCCTCACGGAAATGACCGCCACAAGACTCATTACGGTTAAGCGCATCAAAGGCCATAAGTTCTCCGATATCGAAGAAGTCCTCAAGACGGAGAGCCTTCTCAAGTTCCTGGTTGAACTCATACTGTGTTCCTGTCACGCGGACAGTCTTCCAGAATTCCTTGCGGAGAGCCTTGATCTGCTCAATACCCTCTTTAAGACCTTCAGCTGTACGAGCCATACCGACGTGCTCCCACATGATGTGTCCGAGTTTCTTATGGATAGCATCAACAGGCTCTGTACCCTTGACAGCGAAAAGCTTGTCAATACGTGCCTGAACTGCCTTCTCAGCTGCATCGAATTCTGGAGCTGAAGTGTCAGTCTTAGGCTCTGCAAACTTATGAGAAAGGTAATCTCCGATAGTAACAGGCAGGATAAAATATCCGTCTGCAAGACCCTGCATGAGGGCTGATGCACCGAGACGGTTTCCGCCATGGTCAGAGAAGTTAGCCTCACCTATAGCATAAAGACCAGGGATAGTAGTCTGAAGATCATAGTCAACCCAAATACCACCCATTGTATAGTGGATAGCAGGGTAAATCATCATAGGCTCTTCCCAAGGGCTGGTAGCCGTAATCTTCTCATACATCTGGAATAGGTTGCCGTAACGCTCTGCAACTCTCTGTTTTCCAAGTCTTTGGATAGCATCCTTAAAGTCAAGGAATACTGCGAGACCAGTCTCATTTACACCGAAGCCGGCATCACATCTTTCCTTAGCTGCACGTGAAGCGACGTCACGAGGAACGAGGTTTCCGAATGCAGGATAACGACGCTCGAGATAGTAATCCCTATCCTCCTCTGCAATCTGTGAAGGCTTGATTTCATGCTTTCGGAGCTTCATCACATCTTCCATCTTCTTAGGTACCCAGATACGACCGTCATTACGGAGAGACTCTGACATGAGGGTCAGTTTGCACTGCTGGTCACCATGAACAGGAATACATGTAGGGTGAATCTGTGCGAAAGCAGGATTTGCGAAATATGCACCCTTCCTGTAGCACTGCATTGCAGCTGAACCGTTACTGTTCATCGCATTGGTCGAAAGGAAATATGTGCGACCGTAACCACCTGTAGCAATAACGACAGCATGAGCACCGAACCTCTCAAGCTTACCTGTTACGAGGTTTCTTGCAATGATACCCTTAGCCTCACCATTGATAACTACGAGGTCGAGCATCTCATGACGTGGATAGCTCTTTACAGTTCCGGCTGCAATCTGCCTGTTGAGTGAAGCATAAGCACCGAGAAGAAGCTGCTGTCCGGTTTGTCCTCTGGCATAGAATGTACGGCTTACCTGCACACCACCGAAAGAACGGTTCGCAAGATATCCGCCATACTCTCTTGCAAAAGGAATTCCCTGCGCAACGCACTGGTCAATGATAGCGGCGCTGACTTCAGCAAGACGATAGACGTTAGCCTCTCTACTACGATAGTCACCACCCTTGATGGTATCATAGAAAAGACGGTAGACAGAGTCATTGTCATTCTGGTAGTTCTTCGCAGCATTGATACCACCCTGTGCTGCAATAGAGTGCGCACGACGAGGTGAATCGCTGATACAGAACACTTTAACATTATAACCGAGTTCACCGAGGGTAGCAGCTGCAGAAGCTCCACCAAGACCGGTACCGACTACAATGATTTCAAGTTTCCTTTTGTTGTTAGGACTGACAAGACGAATTTCTGACTTCCTTTTGGTCCATTTTTCAGCCAAAGGTCCGTCAGGAATCTTTGAGATTAATTTATCGGCCATTGTATAGTTATTATGAAATTGTACAATTATTCTGCAAGTTTAGTGATTTTTAATGAATAAACCTTGGAAACTGAAAACAAAATCAAAAAAGAGTGTTTTCTATGACTGCCGGCCCCTCGGAAACACCAGGATAACGCTCCAATCCGAGATGCTCGTAAGCAAGCTCGGTTACTACCCTGCCTCGTGGCGTACGCTGCAGGAAACCCTCCTTTATAAGGAAAGGCTCGTAAACTTCCTCGACAGAGCCTTGATCCTCCCCAACTGCCGTCGCAATTGTATTCACGCCCACCGGACCGCCCTTGAACTTCGTGATGATAGTCGAAAGAATCTTGTTGTCAATCTGGTTCAATCCCCTCTTGTCAATGTTGAGAGCATCCAACGCATAACGCGAAATGGCCAGGTCAATGTGCCCGTCCCCCTTCACCTGCGCGAAATCCCTCACACGACGCAGGAGCGCATTCGCAATACGCGGCGTACCACGGCTTCGCAATGCGATTTCACGTGCAGCATCTTCATCAATGCCTACCCCCAGAAGAGCGCTGCTGCGCTTTATAATATATATGAGGTCTTTCGAATCATAATACTCAAGAGCGAAGTCAATGCCGAACCTCGCACGCAACGGAGCAGTGAGAAGCCCCTTGCGGGTAGTGGCGCCGACAAGCGTGAAAGGGTCCAGCGCAATGCGGACGGACCTGGCACCGGGGCCCTTGTCTATAAGTATATCTATAGCAAACTGCTCCATAGCGGAGTAAAGGTACTCTTCCACCACCGGAGACAAACGATGGATTTCATCTATAAAGAGGACATCGCCCTTCTGCAAAGAGGTCAGAAGCCCTGCCAAGTCTCCTGGCTTGTCCAGCACCGGACCAGATGTAATCTTGATATTCACCCCGAGCTCATTTGCCACGATATTTGCAAGCGTAGTCTTTCCCAGTCCAGGAGGCCCGTGAAATAGAACATGGTCGAGAGGCTCCCCTCTCATTTTCGCCGCTTGGATGAAGATTTTCAGATTAGTCACGATCTTGTCCTGACCGGTGAAATCTCCAAGTTCATGTGGTCTTATAATTCCGTCTAAATCCTTATCTTTGTCCGTACCGGAAGAATACGGTGAAAAATCATCAGGCATTCTCAAAAAACATTAATAATACAAATTTATATATTTTTATTTTAATGTTGTTTTATATATCGCTGTTGATATGTTGATAAACGCTTGTCGAGTATTGATTATTAATTAGTTGTAGTGGTGAATAATTGTTGATATCACTGAAGATGGTCCGGTAAAAAATTGTTTGGAAAAATATTTGCAAGTTTGCCCGGACGTCTGCATAACATTTGAAACCGGAAAAGAAAGAACGAGTTTTCAATAGATGTCAACAGGCTTATCAACGGGTTATCAACAGAAAATAGGGGGTATATGTTAATAAGTTCGAAAACTTCAGCCGAACTGTCAGAACTGATAAAAAAACAACTGAATACTTACTGCAGCGGCTTATTCCTTTCCGCCAGATGGTTCGTAGTTTCCCAATGCGCTTCCACGGGTGTAAACCTTGTGGTACTTCCTGATAAAGATTCCGCAGAGTATTGTGCATCAGACCTTTATACATTGGTAAAAGGCGACAGGGTGTTCTTCCTTCCGGACTCCGGAAAGAATGTCGAGAGAAGCAATTACAAGTCTTCACTGGGAGTTCAGAGAACATCCGCCGTCGGCAGCATCCTTGCTGATCAGGACAATGCTTCACAACTTTTCATAGTTACATATCCGGAAGCGCTCGAAGAGCCGGTGCCGGAGAAAAAGCGCATTGCCGATTCCCTGCTGACTCTCCGCAAAGGCGACACCATAAGTCATGAAAGCATTGCGGCAGCATTGTACGAAAAGAAATTCTCGCGCGTGGATTTCGTTTCCGCTCCGGGGCAGTTCGCGATCAGAGGCGCCGTTGTAGATATCTTCTCTTACTCTTTCAATGATCCTTTCCGAATTTCATTCTTCGGCGACGAGGTAGAGAAGATAAACGTATTCGATTGCAACACACAGCTTTCCAAGGAAGAAAGAGACAGTGCGGACATCTTTCCCGACATTGTGGCTGACGACGGCCCAGGCGTAAGCATTGCGGAAATACTGCCGAAAGAAACACTGGTATGGATGGACTCCTCGGACATGTACAGGGAAAAACCATTCTACGGCGGATTGGAAAGCTTCCGTAAAGTTTACATCGACACTCCCCTTTCGCATCAGGGCGAAGAACAGATCAAGTTCCGCATATCTCCCCAGCCGGTATTCAACAAGAATTTCGAGCTTCTTTCAGCTGACATCCGCAGTCGCATGGAGAGCGGATACAAGGTATTCATCTACACCGAGAAAGAGTCTCAGGTAGAGCGCCTCAAGTCCATATTGTACCAGAATGAGGGCATCATGCCGGAGTTCATTCCGGAGCAGAATATCCATAAGGGATTCATTGACAATGAAGACAAACTCTGCTGCTATACGGATCATGAGATTTTCGACAGATTCCACAGGGTAAGCATCAGGAGAACCGTCGAGAAAAGCGAGCAGCTGACATTGAACGACCTCAATTCTTTCAATATCGGTGATTATGTGGTGCACATCGACCACGGCGTCGGCGTGTTCGGCGGTCTTGTCCGCATGAAAGATGACAAGGGCAGGATCCATGAGGTCGTGAAGCTGATGTACAAGGACAATGACGTCGTGTTCGTATCCGTACATGCATTGCACAAGATTTCGCGATACAAGTCCAAGGATGCCATGCCGCCGAAAATCAACAAACTCGGCTCCAAGACGTGGCAGACGCTCAAGTCCAATGCCAAGGCGAAGGTAAAGGATATTGCCAAGGAACTTATCAATCTTTATGCGAAAAGAAAGGCAGCCGACGGCTTCGCGTACTCCCCCGACACTTATCTTCAGGAGGAATTGGAATCGAGTTTCATGTATGAAGATACTCCGGACCAGGAAACGGCCACACAGGCTATAAAGAGAGATATGGAGGACAAGAGTCCTATGGACAGGCTCGTGTGCGGCGATGTGGGTTTCGGCAAGACTGAACTTGCCATAAGGGCTGCTTTCAAGGCAGTTACGGACAGCAAGCAGGTGGCGGTGCTTGTGCCTACTACCATTCTTGCTTTCCAGCATTACAATACTTTCAAGTCCCGTCTGAAGAATTTTCCTTGTAACATAGAGTATGTCAGCAGAATGCGTACTGCCAAGGAACTCACGGACATCAAGGCTAGACTTAAAAGCGGGGCTATTGACATAGTCATCGGAACTCACAAGATTCTCGGCGGAACATTTGAATTCAAGGACCTTGGCCTGCTGATCATTGACGAGGAACAGAAGTTCGGCGTGGGTGCGAAGGAGAAATTGCGTCAGCTGAAACTTTCCGTGGATACATTGACATTGACGGCTACTCCTATTCCGAGGACATTGCAGTTTTCGCTTCTGGGCGCGCGCGACCTTTCGATCATCAGTACTCCCCCGCCGAACAGGATTCCGACCCAGACGGAGATTATTCTTTTCGACGAGGAGGAAATCAGGAACATCATTACATATGAGCTGAATCGCGGCGGGCAGATTTTCTTCCTCCACAACAAAGTGCAGGAACTTCCGGCAGTGTATGACATCCTTCACAGGATCGTGCCGGATATGAAGATATGTGTCGCGCATGGACAGATGGAGGCTAAAGTGCTGGAAGATAAGATGATGGACTTTATTCAGGGAGATTATGACCTGCTTCTGAGCACTACCATCATCGAAAGCGGACTGGATATTCCGAATGCCAATACCATCATTATAAACCAGGCGCAGAATTTCGGATTGAGCGACCTGCACCAGTTGCGCGGACGTGTAGGAAGGTCGAACAGGAAGGCATTTTGCTATCTCATTGTGCCGCCGCTGATGACATTGTCAGAGGATTCCAGACGCAGGCTCAAGGCTATCGAGGAGTTCTCCGACCTGGGCAGCGGTTTCAATATCGCCATGCAGGATTTGGATATCCGTGGTGCCGGCAATCTTCTCGGGGCTGAACAGAGCGGATATATCGCCGATATGGGATACGAAACTTATCAGAAGATTCTGGCGGAGGCAATGGACGAACTTGGACTCGAAATAGGACTTTCCAGCAAAAATGTCAATGATTCTTACGTGGAGGATTGTACCATCGAGACTGATCAGGTCGCGCTCATTCCTGACAGTTATATCGACGTGCAGGCTGAAAAGATGCGTATCTACAAGGAACTTGATTCCCTGGACAAGGATAGTGAACTGGACAAGATGGCTGCGCGTCTGGCTGACAGGTTCGGCCCTATACCGGATGAAGTCGCCCGGCTTTTCGATATAGTGCGTATCCGCCATCTTGGTGAAAAGCTTGGTTTCGAGAAGATTATCATAAAGAACGGCATATTGATAGCATTCTTCATAAACAACCAGATGGCGGCATATTACAAGTCAGGAGTGTTTACCAAGATATTGGAGAAAGTATCTGAATACAGCCGTCTTTTTGAACTGAAGCAGAACGATTCGAAACTCAGGATAATATCCAGGAAAGTGAATACCCTCTCAGATGCGTACAATATTCTGTGCAAACTCCGTTAATTGCAGAAAAGTTATAACTTTGCAGGTAAATTCAACGTGTTTTGCAGAATCTTATTATTGACATAGGAAATACGGCTGTCAAGGCGGCCTGGGCAGAGGGCCCGACTATAGGGAAGACTTTCCGGTATCAGGGTGAAAGGGTGAGAAATTTCATACTTTCATTGACTGAAAAGGAGAAGCCTTCTGTCATGATAATTTCTTCTGTCAATGAGATTTCCGCTCATGATGAAGCGGCTTATTCCAATGAATGTGAACGTCTGATAATTATGGATAGCGCTCACACTCAAGTACTTGCCGATAATGGTGTGCCTGAATGGGTGTCATGTGACAGGGCTGCGTCCGTGATTGCCGTAAGGCATCTGTTCAGAGGAAACGGCTGCACGGTAATGGATTTCGGAACTACTTTCAGCATTGATTTCATAGATAAGGACGGAGGGTATGCGGGCGGCAATATTTCGCTTGGATGCCGTACCCGTTTCAAGGCATTGAACCGATATTCGAGGGCCCTTCCGCTTGTCGATACACCGTCAGAAATCGAGTTTCCCGGCGATTCTTTCTTATCATCCGTAACGTCCGGAATCATATCGGGCATAATGTTTGAAATACAGGGATATATTTCGAGTTATCCTGAAAATGTCATCGTTTTTACAGGCGGTGATGCGAATTATTTTGCAAAACGGATGAAAAACTCGATATTTGTAGTTTGTAACCTGGTGCTAATAGGTTTAGCTTTAATTGCTGACGGGTATGTCAAAAAAGATTATTAGAAATTTTCTATGTGGAATTGCGCTCTTTCTGGGTTGTAACGTTATTTATGCTCAGGATGGAGCCTACAATTCGTATTCACCATATTCGATTTTCGGTGTAGGAGACCTCTCCCGTCAAGGCACGTCATACAACAAGAGTATGGGCGGTGTCGGAATTGCGTCCAGAAACAACCGGATGATCAATTACCTTAACCCTGCGGCTGTCACGGCCAGGGATACATTGTCATTCATGCTGGATTTCGGCGTTTCAGGGGAAGGAAAGATGTACGAACAGGGAAATGTGAAATCCGCCAACAATATTTTCAATATCTACGACTTCATATTTACCGTGCCGATTTACAAGAGTTCGGCATTGATTGCCGGTATTACTCCTTACAGTTCGCTGGGATATGATTTTTCCCATGATATTACAGACAAAAACCTTATCGCAAGTGCCGGCAACATCAATTACCGTTCTTACGGAAACGGAGGATTGTATCAGATTTTTCTTGGCGGCGGAGTCACTTTCTGGAACAAACTTTCAGTAGGTGCGCAGTTCTTGTACTACTTCGGAAACATGGACAAGTCCACCATTATGGATTTCGAAAAGTCTTCGTTCCGTGATGTTTACAGCGGTTATACCTTGAATCTTCATTCATTCGGAGGCAAGTTCGGAGTACAATACGAGCAGTCATTGAACAATGGACTTTACATGACATTCGGAGCCACGTACAAGACATCGTCCAAACTGCATGGCTATGTAACTGATTACAAGTATACTACGATTTCCAGCGTGAGCGATACCCTTCACCACAGCATTGATACCCTCTCTCATGGAAAGGCTACGAAACTTGCAAGCGAATATGGCGTGGGCGTGTCATTGAGGAAAGGCGACAAATGGAGAATCGAGTTCGACTATCTCCGTTCTGACTGGACCAAGTCCAATCTTGAGAATGCGACCGGTTTTTCCAATGTGGGTGAATCCACATTCTCTACGACTTTTTCACAGTCCTTCAGGGCAGGATTCGAGATTGTTCCGAACAGAAACGATATCCGTTATTATATGAGAAGGTGTTCTTATAGGGCCGGAGCATATTATGACAGAGATTATTACAAGCTTAACGGCAACACTGTAAACTCCTATGGAGTAACTCTAGGTATTACGCTTCCGGTGTTCAGGTGGTATAACGGAGTGTCTCTCGGCGTCGATTTGGGACAGCGTGGAACTAAAGGCAACAATATGATCAGGGAACGATATGCGATGTTCGTGATAGGCTTCAATATTCACGACATTTGGTTCCAGAAACCTAAATACGAATAATTAAAAATATTTATTGATATGAAAAAAATTGGATTTATCGTCGTATCGGCGGTTTTGATGGTTTTCGGCGGACATGTCATGTCTGCGCAGGGTAAGTATGGTGCGGACAGCGCTGAGTGTATCAAGTATTTGTCGTATTACAAAGAGTATTACAAGAGCAAGAATTACGATTCAGCTCTGCCTAACTGGAGAAAGGCTTATTCGCTCTGCCCTCCTACTGCTAATCAGACAATGCTTGTGGACGGAACGACTCTTGTCAGGAAATTGATTGTAAAGAATGCAGCCAATGCGGAGTACCGCAATGCTCTCATTGATACATTGTTCTCTATTCACAGGACTCGCGCCGAGTATTATCCTAAATACAAGGTTGTGGCTATGAACAATCTCGGTTTCGATATGGCTAATTTCTACAAGAATGACGCACAGAAACTTTTCGAGGGATTGAATGAGGTCATCGCTGCCAACAAGGAGCTTACCAAGCCTTCAGTTCTTCTCATTGACCTGAATGCGGCAATCCAGATGTATCAGAACAATGAGCTCGATGCAGATGCCTTGATTTCAGTATATCAGAACAATATGGCATATCTTGAGCAGGCCGTTCCTGCAGATGCCAATGCGAAAGAGGAGCTCGAGAAGGTGAAAGATGATATGGAAAGCCTTTTCATCAGCAGCAAGGTTGCAAGCTGCGAGAAGATTCTCGAGGTTTACACTCCTAGATATGAGGCTGCTCCTGAAGATCTTGCACTCGTTTCCAATATCGTGAAGATGATGAGTTCTGCAGATGATTGTACTGACAATGACTTGTACCTCAATGCTGCTACTTCTCTCCACAAGCTTCAGCCTTCTTCACAGTCAGCTTACTTCCTTTACAAGCTGAATGCTGCAAGAGGAAACTTCGACGAGGCTGTCAAGTATATATCAGAGGCATTGACTTATCCTGAAATCAGCGTGGAAACAGCTGCTGACTACAACTATGAGGCTGCTACATTCTGCGTGAAGAACGGTAAGAACGCCAAGGCACTTGAGTTTGCCAACAAATCAATGGAACTTGCTGACTCTTACAAGGGTAAGGCATACTTCCTCATAGGAACCATTTGGGGTGCAACTACTTGCGGAGGTGATGAAATCAGCAGACGCGCTCCTTACTGGGTTGCTTATGATTATATGGCTAAAGCCAAGGAGGCTGATCCTTCACTTGCTGAGGATTGCAACAGAATGATGTCCCAGTACAGGGTTTACTTCCCTCAGACAGCTGAAGCGTTCATGTATGACCTTACTGACGGCAAGCCTTACAAGGTATCTTGCAACGGCATGACAGCCAATACTACAGTAAGAACTCAGAAATAATATTTTTCTTGAAGAATTCTGGAAATATCAAGACGATGATAGCAACTGCATTTGCGGTTGCTTTCGTCGTCTATTCATGTAAATCAGGATTGTCTGAAGCCGGAAAACTGGATTTGTCAGCCACTCCCCTGCAGATTGTCGACAGCATGAATATGGTACAGACCAATAACGGGAAAATCGAAATGCGTGTCGTCACTGGACAGATGCAGCGTTTCGACAATGATTCTGTATCACGTGAATATTTTCCGGAGGGAATGTGGGTGTACGCATATACTGACGATGAAGTGCTGGAGTCTACCATAGTTTCCGATGAGGCCAGTCACGAAAAGAGGAAAGATTCCGGAGAAGAAATCTGGAAGGCTTTCGGCAATGTGGTGGTGAAAAACATTGTGAAACAGCAGACTATGGAGACTGATACCATATACTGGGACAGGACCAAGAAGGAGATATATACAGACTGTTATGTCAGGATGTACTCCCCCGACGGTTTTATGCAGGGCTATGGCATGCGCTCCGATGAGAGGGCCAGAAACTCCATAATAATGAAACCTTTCAACAATTTCGCGGTGGTGGTCAAAGATACGACCGAGGTCTTGATAGATTCGGCCAATTTTATAGGTCCATTACTAAAAAAATAATGTTGGTTTCATGGAAAATTACTATCTTCGTACCCCCAATAATATGTAAATAAATTAAACAATTATAACACAATGGCGGTTCTTGAAAAGTTACGCGTTAAATTCGGCATGGCGGTATCCATTATTATCGCTATCGGCCTGTTATCATTCATTATAGACCCGAATGAAGTAATCTCCGCTTTCAATGGAATGTCATCCAAATATGACGTAGGCGAGATTAACGGCAAGTCGGTGTCCTATAATAACTTCCAGGAGGATATCCAGAAGTTTACCACTATCAATGAGTTCATGACAGGTTCTTCGGCTCAGGGCGCTGAGCAGCAGGCACAGATCAGAAATGCAGCATGGCAGGACCTTATCTATAGATATCTTTTCGATGAGAAGGCTGCAGAGGCAGGACTCAAGGTAGGCGATGCGGAGTTGCTCGACCTTACCACCGGAAACATGATTTCCCCTCTTATTGCGCAGAATCCGGCTTTTCTAGATGAAAACGGAAATTTCTCCAAGGCAAATCTTGTCCAGTTTGTCAACAATCTGGATTCTGACCAGAGCGGAAGTTTGAGACTTTACTGGAATTATCTCCAGAGCTCAATTTATAACCAGCAGCTCTTCTCCAAGTACAATTCTCTCTTCACCCAGAGCAATGTAGTTACCCCTATGATGCTCAAGAGAACTGTAGCGGAGAACAACAATACTTCAGACGTGGAGTTCGTGATGGTTCCTTTCGGATACCAGCAGGATTCTTCTATCGTAGTGTCTGACAGCGAGATAAAGAGCTATTACAATTCTCACAAGAAGTTCTACAAGCAGCAGGCAAGCCGCGATATCGAGTATGTCGTATACGAGGTTAAACCATCTGACAAGGATGTTGCTGCAGAAGGAAAGAAAGTAGCTGACCTTTACAATGAGTTCGCTGCTGCCGAGAACATCAAGTCTTTCCTCATGAAGAACTCTGACAAGCCTTACGAGAATGTTTTCTACAAACCTGGCGACCTCAAGACCGTTTCTCCTGAAATCGAGGAGTTCGTATGGAACGGTAACGGTGAAGTTTCCGGTGTTATCGAGAAAGGCAATGATTTCTATGTAGCAAGAATCATGGACACCAAGATGGTTCCGGATTCAGTTTATGTAAGACATATTTTGCTCCAAGGAGACAATGCGGAGAAAGAGGCAGACAGCCTCAAGACTGTCATCGCCAAGGGCGGCAACTTCTCCTCCATAGCATCACTTTATTCTTCAGACAAGAACTCTGCTGCTGACGGAGAGAAAGGCAATATCGGCTGGATGACCCAGACTTATATGATTCCTGGTTTCGAGTCCGTTCTTACCGCACAGAAGAATGTTCCTTTCGTTCTCAAGACCAACTATGGTGTTCATGTAGTGGAGGTTACCAAGACTACCGCTCCTATTCTCAAGAAGAAAGTTGCACTTCTCGTGAAAGAGACTCTTGCAAGCAAGGAAACATTCCAGGCTGCTTATGCTAAGGCCAACCAGTTCGTTGTGATGGCTGCCGGCAAGTATGAGAACTATAGAAAGGCTGTGGATTCACTCGGAGTTTATTCTCATCCTGTTAACAATATGATTGAGGGTACCGACAGACTTGGCTCTATCGAGAATACCAAGGAAGTTGCACGCTGGGCTTATGAGAACAAGGTAGGCAAGGTTTCCAACATCATTACTGTAGACAACGCTTACTTCATCATCGCTACTGTACGTGGCATCCACAAGGAAGGCTATGCTACAGTCAAGGAAGTGGCTTCTTCTATCAAACAGCAGCTTTACTATGAGAAACTTGCTGAGAAGAAGGCTGCCGAGGTGGCTGAGAAAATCAATGGTTTGAATGATCTTCAGGCAATTGCAGAGAAACTCGGTACTACCGTAAGCACACAGTCCGGGGTAGCATTCTCTTCAATGACTTCACAGGGATTGGATCCTAAGTTCATCGGTGCCGTTTCAGTAGCTCCAGTGGACAAGATAAGCGCTCCTGTAGCGGGTTCTATAGGTGTGTATGTATTCAAGGTTACCGGCCGTGATACAGGTTCTTTCTACACTGAGGATGATGCCAAGACCAGACAGTCACAGATGGCAATGTATTCTTCACAGATGATTATCCCTGTAATGATGCAGGAGGCAGACGTGAAGGATAACAGAAACAGATTCTATTAGTAGTCAGCTACTTATAAACATAAAAACAGACCGCTCGGGAATTCTTGAGCGGTCTGTTTTTTTTATTATATTTATATTTTTACGGAGACTGATTTGCACAGTCTCCATTATATATTAGACATTGAACAGGAAGTGCATGATGTCGCCGTCCTGGACGATGTATTCCTTGCCCTCTGTAGCAAGCTTTCCGGCGGCCCTTACGGCAGCCTCTGACTTGTAGTTGATGAAATCCTCGTATTTGATGACTTCGGCGCGTATAAAGCCTTTTTCAAAGTCCGAATGGATGACACCGGCAGCTTTCGGAGCCTTGTCTCCCTTGTTTATGGTCCATGCGCGGCACTCATCTGCACCGGCAGTGAAGAAAGTCTGGAGACCGAGCAATTTATATGCTCCCTGGATCAGCCTTGCGGAACCTGACTCCTCAAGTCCCATCTCATCCAGAAACATCTTTCTGTCCTCATAACTCTCCATTTCCGCAATGTCGGACTCGGTTCTCGCAGAAATGATGAGAATTTCAGCATTCTCATCCTTGGTAGCCTCACGGACAGCATCTACATAAGCATTGCCGTTTACGGCGGAACTGTCATCTACATTGCAGACATACATTACCGGCTTGTTTGTAAGCAGGAAGAGGTCGTGAGCCATTGCTTCCTCATCAGCGCCTAGTTCTACTGTACGGCAAGACTTGCCTGCCTCCAATGCGCTCTTATATCTGAGAAGCAGGTCCAAAAGTTTCTTCGCATCCTTGTCTCCCCCGGTATTAGCCTGTTTCTGAACCTTTGCAATACGGCTTTCTATGGTTTCCAGATCTTTGATTTGCAATTCGGTATCCACAACCTCCTTATCCCTGACAGGGTCCACGGAACCATCCACATGCACGATATTGTTATCATCGAAACATCTCAGCACATGAAGAATGGCATCAGTTTCACGGATATTTGCAAGGAATTGGTTTCCAAGACCTTCACCTTTGCTTGCACCTTTCACGAGGCCTGCGATATCCACGATGTCGACAGTTGCCGGCACTACCCTCTTCGGGTTGCACAAGTCAGCAAGAGCCTCAAGTCTTTTGTCAGGAACATTTGTGGAGCCGAGATTAGGCTCGATCGTACAAAAAGGAAAATTGGCGCTCTGGGCCTTTCCCGAGCTGATACAGTTGAACAATGTAGACTTGCCCACGTTCGGCAGTCCTACAATACCGCATTTAAGTGACATATATTAATACTCTATTTTCAATATTGGACTGCAAAGGTAGCAATAAATGATATTCTTATGGATTAATTTTATGATTTTTAACTCTTTTCCGGAATGAATTGATGACATTTGCGGAAAAAATGAGACTATGAAAATCCGGACGACTATTCTGGCGGCATTGATTGCCTTCACATTTAACTTATCCGCGCAAGCGCAGTACGAAGACAGGATTCTGTCAATGTTCTGGAACCTGGAAAATTTCTTCAGCTGCAAGGACGACGGGACAGGGGAGGCTGACTACGAATTCAGCGCAGAAGGAAAAAGGCATTGGACCTCCTCGCGATTCTATGCCAAATGCTCGGCAATTTCCAAGGCCATGTTCTGGACAGGCGATTCATTCGGGGCAATGCCGGACGTCATCGGCGTGGCGGAAGTGGAAAACAGGGAAGTGCTTCAGAGACTTATAAATACGACCGGGCTGAGGAAGGAAAAATACTCCATTGTACATTATGATTCTCCCGACAAGAGAGGAATTGATGTGGCGCTGCTGTGGAAACGGGAGAATCTGGAATTATTGTCTTCTAAAGCCTGCCATGTCCAGGGAATGGCCACGCGGGACATTCTTCTGACCAGGATGCGGAACAAGCTGGACGGTGAAGAAATGGCATTCATTGTCGTGCATCTTCCTTCCAAATATGGAGGAGGAAAAACGGAATGGAAGAGGGAAAAAGCTGCCGAAAGATTGAGGCAAGTAGCTGATTCAGTGTGTAATGAGGGTTGTAAAAGAATCATTGTAATGGGAGATTTCAATGATGTTCCTTCGGCGGAGGCGTTCGCACGGCTGAGTCCGCTTCTTGTCAATGTCTCTGAAGAATTGGACAAAAAAGGAGAGGGTACGATACGCTTCAACGGGAAGTGGAATCTGATAGATATGTTCTGGACGACTGCGGATTTGGCCGACAGTACATTGATGCATATTGTCAAAATTCCGTTTCTTATGGTACGGGACAGACAAATGTCGGGCGAAAAGCCGTTGCGGACATATCTTGGCCCGAGATATGCCGGGGGAGTGAGCGATCATTGTCCTGTAGTTCTCGAAATATATTGTAGGAAAAAATGATAATTATATATAAATTTGCTATGAAGTTTTCTATAGCATAAAACCATGGGTTACTTCATGAAAATGGTTGTAAAATTTAACAAACCACATATCTTATTATGGAAATGAAATCTAGAATTCAGGAGAAATTCAAGACCCTGTATGGAACGGATGGCGAAATGTTCGCATCTGCCGGACGTGTCAACCTTATCGGAGAGCATACCGACTATAATGGCGGTTATGTATTTCCCGGAGCTATCGACAAAGGTATCATAGCTGAAATGAAATTGAACGGAACTGACAAGGTTCATGCTTATTCTCTTGATTATGATGAATATGTAGAGTTCGGACTGAATGAGGAAGACAAACCTCAGCAGAGCTGGGCAAGATATATATTCGGTGTCTGCCGCGAGACATTGAAAAGAGGCGGAAAAGTAGAAGGATTCGATACTGTGTTTGCAGGAGACGTTCCTCTCGGAGCTGGACTTTCTTCTTCAGCTGCACTGGAAAGTACATTTGCCTATGCTATCAACTATCTGTTCAACAACATGATAGATAAGTTTGATTTGGCGAAGATCGGTCAGGCTACAGAACATAACTATTGCGGTGTAAACTGCGGTATCATGGATCAGTTCGCTTCTGTATTCGGAAAGAAGGGAAGTCTCATCAGACTTAACTGCAAGACATTGGAATACAAATATTTCCCGTTCGATCCTGTCCAGGCCGGATATAAGCTCGTGCTCGTGGACTCTTGCGTGAAACATGAACTTGCTTCATCTGCCTACAACAAGAGACGTCAGTCTTGCGAGAACGTATGCGCTGCCATCAGAAAGAACCACAGTGATGTGGAATTCCTCAGCGACGCGAAACGTGTATGGCTGGAGGAAGTGCGCGACCTCGTTCCGGAGGAAGATTTCCTCAGGGCAGAATATGTAATCGGTGAGGTGCAGCGTGTGCTTGACGTCTGCGACGCTCTCGAAAGAGGTGATTATGAGACAGTCGGTGAGATGATGTATCAGACACATTTCGGTCTCAGCCGTCTCTATGAGGTAAGTTGTGCAGAACTCGACTTCCTGAACCAGCTCGCGCGCAAATGCGACGTTACCGGTTCACGTGTGATGGGCGGAGGCTTCGGCGGTTGTACCATCAACCTCGTGAAAGAAGAATTCTACGATAACTTCATCAATACAGCTATCGAAAAATTCAGCGAGAAGTTCGGCCATGCACCTAAGATTTACGATGTAGTCATCAGCGACGGTGCCAGAAAACTTGAATAATAAACCGGATGGCTAGCGCATTTTGGTCGCCAGCCATTCAGCATTCACATAAGAAAATCCCGGTGTCGGCATGACGTCGGGATTTCTTTTTATAATCCCCCGGCAATCCTCATAAACATTGAAACCTATCTGGATACCCTGCATTTGACCATTCACAGGATAGGTGAGAGTAATGTCATTATCCGCGCCATCTATCTTGTAGAACTTGAAAACGGCATCCATTATTGCCTTGGCTTTCTCTTTATCTGTCTCTTTTTCAGCAATTTCCATCTTGGTGATGTACTTGCACATTTCCATAGCGATATCATCCAGCCCGGCATCGAAAATATTGACCTTCTCGATAAGTTCCCCCGCCTCCTTTACGCGGCGCAATGCGTACCCGCGTAGGAGCTCTCCGCTCTTGTCCTCGGCAAGCTGTCCGGCAATCGCCTGTATATGGCTGTCCACCAATGCTCTTTCGGAAAAAGACATTGAATTGGGAGTGAGCCATATCATGACTTTCTCATCCGGGTCATGGTACAATGTCTGATACGGAGCGAGGTTCACCTGGCCGCAGTCCGGGCATGTCCAAAGGAACAACGTACCGTCTTTTATACGCGCTTTCAGTTCCGGCGATTCCTTTACATTGATGTTCGGATATGTCTGGATGTCATGCTCTTTACCGCAATGCGAGCACGTTACAGCAGCAGTTATTGATGTAGCCATAGAAGTTCTGATTTTTAATATTCAATGCAAAATTACTATATTTGTCGAACTTTCGGAGCCAACCGCCGAAAGATACTGAAAACTAAATCTAATTTTAATGAAATCGTGGCTTAAACAATTCACCACTGAAGACTGGATTATCGTCTTTGTGGGTGCCGTAGTGCTTGCCCTTGCATGCATTTTCCCTGCTGCAATGCCTTCAATGCCTAAAAAACTTCTTTCATCAGCAGACTGGATCAATGCCGTCTATATGTTCGGCTTCGTCCTTCTTCTGACCTATGTTACACTTGCGGCCCTCAGGAAACCGCTCAATGGAACATTCGTCTCCCTGCTGTTCATATTCGCGATTACGCTTCTGGCGCAGCTTACGGCGAACATTCCTATCATAAAGACATGGGGATTCGAATCCGTATTCTTCGCAGTCATCTATGGCCTTATATTGAACAACTGCTTCACCATTCCTGAATGGCTCAAACGTGCCGTAAACAGCGAATTCTATATCAAGGTGGGCATCATCTGCCTCGGTTCCACAATACTTTTCGGCGAGCTTGCAAAATCCGGCGCATACGGACTCGCGCAGTCATTCATCGTCGTATTCCTGGTGTGGTACTTCTGTTTCTGGGTAGGAAAGAAGATGAATGTAGATCCTGAAATGGGTACAATGCTTGCCAGCGCGGTTTCCATCTGCGGCGTATCGGCAGCAATCGCCACATGCGGTGTAATCAAGGGAGACAACAAGAAACTCTCATACGTGGTATCACTTGTGCTTATAGTTGCCATTCCTATGATGTATCTTCTGCCTTGGCTTGCAGGTCTCATGAACCTCACGCCGGACGTTGCAGGAGCATGGATCGGAGGCACAATCGACACTACCGGCGCTGTTGCGGCAGCAGGTACGTTGGTAAGCGAAGAAGCGGGCAAGACCGCTATCATCGTGAAGTCCTCGCAGAATGTCCTTCTCGGCCTCGCGGCCTTCTTCATTTCAATGATGTGGGCATATAAAGGCACGAACGGCGATACCAGACCGACAGTTGGCGTCATCTGGGAGAGATTCCCTAAATTCGTGGTAGGTATGGTATTGGCATCCCTCGTATTCAGTTTTGCGCTTCCTGAAGAAATGGCGAAGAGCGTAGGTGCCGTGACCAAGGGATTCCAGAATACATTGTTCAGCATTGCCTTTGTCTGCATCGGACTTGAAACCAGACTCAAGGATATCTTCGGAAAAGAGAACAGAGTGCCTCTCAAGGTATTCCTTACCGCTCAGACTTTCAATATTTTTGTGACGCTCGTAATCGCATACATCATCTTCGGCATGATCAAGCCGGCATTGTAAGCATTACAGCGAAATATCGAAAACGAATCCTATATAGTGGTTGTCCATCGGATAGCCACTATTTTTTATGATATTGAAACTGGGTCCGCCGTTGTAGCTTGCTGTAATGCCGATGCTGCAATCGTACGGAATCCATAGCAGATTGGCCAGTTTAGCCACGATGGAAGCCCCTGCGCTGAACAATCCGCCGTCAGTGAGCCCTTTCCCCAGAGAGAACATGGTATAGTCGAAATGCGGCGTTATTTCGAAGTTCTTTATATATGCGACAGGGGAGAGGAAGGATATGTCGCCGAACCAGAGAGGAATCGCGTAATCGGCAGTGAGTTTCAGATGGTCGTAAGACAAATTCCTGATGACATACTCTGCGCTGGAATTCTCGAAACCTCGTGGAGCCACTGAAATGGCATTTTCACGCCTTAACTCCGCCCTGAACTGGTGCTGATACCTTGCGGTGAGTTTAAGTCCCTGTGTAAGAGTGATTCCAGGGAGATATCCGTATGCATAACAATATGCAGAAGCCGAATACAGGTCATCCATCATTATCCTGGTGGAATAACCGGCCTCTGCACCGATGCCGAAGCGTGGAAATGTACCGGATGCCGGCACAGGACGCAGGGCATATCCCCTCACGGAAGCACGCAGCGTCTGCATGTAGACATTCTTTCCCTTATGATACTCCTCGGATTTGTCCGGAACTGCAAAAATGCCGTTTTTGCTCAGGTCCAGCAGGGATTTGTTGAACAAATCATTGCTTCCGGCATAGCTGATTTGGGGAATGAAGCCACTGGACCAGCCGCCTGAAGAGAAATTGAAAGGAATATAGACTTTGACGGAACCCTGGAACGACGGCTTGTCCAGAAGAAGTCCCACGACTTGTTCCTTGACATGGCCGCGGGTCTCGGTAAGCAACCGGGAATACTGAATGGCGGCATTGTCATTGAAGTCGGCAGAGAACTCGAACACTGGATATAATCCGCTGTATGTAAACAGGATATGGCCTGAATGGCGGTACTTATGGCTGCCGTCCTTGTAAACGCCCGCAAACGGGTCCTTATGGAAAGAATATCCGACAGAACCCCAGGCTGTTCCCAGACTGTTCTGGAACAATGCCGTCGCGCCGGCTGAAGCAGTCTCATATGTGAGGTCACCGCTCAGGTTGCGGACCCTGTCATAATTGAAATACAGCGGAGCCCATGAATGGAACCTCAATATATTCAGAGGTTTGCGGTAACGTTCCGGCTTGCTGAAGGTGGTCTTGTAGTCTTTCGCGGAATCTGCCCACGGAATACACTTCTGTGCGGCAGAAGCCCTTTCCTGCATTGTCAATTTGTCTGCTACGCGGTATTGATGTATGTCATTGAAATCCACTTCCTTTCCTGATATCTCCAGCGCCGGAGCCTTGTGGAGCAGCCTTCCGTCCTTCGTCAGCATTGAGAAAATCACATCCTGACCGATGAAGCAGAATTCGTCTCCGCCATAGGGGAGGGAAGTGTGCTGAAATACCTTTCCGCTTTCTATATCAATACTATACAGTTCTTGTGTGCCGTCTCTGTCAGAAGAAAAATACACCTTGTCATTGGCGGAAACAAGATTCCTTATGCTGACTTTCACGGGCCCGAGCAGACATTCCGGCTCGCCGTCCAAACCAGCATTGATGCGATATATTGTGGAACCGCCTTCTGATATAGCATTGAAAATGAGCGCATTGCTCATGAAGCGCGGCTCTACGGCCTGGAGGCTGTCCGGCATTTGCCTGCGGCGAAGCACTTTTCCTGTGGCCGGGTTCAATATGACTATTGCCGAACCGCCGGTGACTGGGTATTCCACGGCGGCCAGCATTGTCCCGTCAGGGGAAACCGAAGGATTGAACAGGCGTCCTTTTCGGGTGAGGGTGCCGGTGCGTTGGGTGGCGAGGTCGTAGCTGCGTATTCTGGAGGTCATTTCCAGCGACCAGCGGGCGTCGGGCACGGATTCGCTCCACCATAGCTTGCCGTCGGCGTAAGACAGTCCGTCTGCTGTCGAGGAAAATGTACGCAGATTCCTGCGCTTGCCTGTCTCGGGGTCGAACTCCGTGAGCATTGCGGATTCCGCCAGACCTGACACTATGGAATAAACCTTGCCGTTCGCGGATACATTGCCATGAACCGTCTTGTACCATTTCCCGCCGGTCTGGAGCTGCTCCGCTTTGGTGAACGGACGTCTTGTCTCCGCCTCTTCCTTCCAAATATCATGAAATGAGGACATTATGTCGCTGAATGACTTGTGAAAACTCTTTCCGGAAGCCTGGCGGACGGTTTTCTGCGCATTTGAAAAACGGAACGGATTGGCAGCCAGCCTGGAGAAGTAACGCTCGGTGAAAAGCGGGTCGTCGAAGCAGTACCGCGTGCCTGCAATTGTCAGATAACCAAGCGCATAGTGGTCCGGTGCATAGTGTCTGTAAGAGCCGTATCTCCATCTGTACCAGTTCCTCCAGTCGCCGTTGTCGAACGCCATCATGTAATAGTCCAGAAAATCCGCCGTGCGGCCCCTGCCGGTGCTGGTCAATGCCGTTTCGGCGGTCACTGCGTCGCCTTCGAGAAACCAGGTGTTCGGCCACAATGCCGAATATGCGCCGGGCGCCATGTCTCCGACAATGAATGTCAATGGTTTAAGCCAGCCCTTGTACCCGAATTGCATCTGCGCCAGGTGGCGGCTTTCGTGTACGGCCAATGTCTTCGTCCATGGAACAGGCTCGGGGTCGTATGCGTCGGGCAATGTGTAGATGTCAATACGTTTTGGAGCCCATGTCACGGCTGCGTTCGAGATTCCGTGATGAGTGTGGAGAATTATCGGCGTCTTTCTCCGGTAGCATTCTCCGGGGACAAGTCCGGAACTGATGCTCTCGGAAAGGCGGAAGCGTTCAAGTTCATTGCCGTAACTCATTGCGAGAGAATCACATCCTGCTGGATAGATTAGCCGGTAGGCCGGGGTGTCCATGCGGAACCATCTGAGTCTTCCGGGGTCGTCCCCATTGCTGGAAAACTGCGCTTCCGCCGGGTTCGAAATCATTGAAAACAGCAGAATCAGGGAAGATAAAGTTATGTGACGCAATGAATTCATGGTATTTTTTAATTTTAAGCTGCCTTGTGAAAGGCAAATCTAACTATTTTTTATAATTTTGCGAGGATTTATAAACTTCAATGCCGCACGTATATGCAGATGATGTTTCAATTGCTGACCCTGGTAGGTGCAGTAACTCTATTTTTGTTTGGACTTAGCCTACTTAGTGTCGGGCTTCAGAAAGTCGCAGGAGATGGTCTCCGGTCTTTCCTGGCATCCATGACTTCCAATGGCTTCAAACGTCTTTTGACAGGTGTCGGAGTGACTGCGGCCATCCAATCTTCCACAGCGACGACTATCATGGTCGTCAGTTTCGTGAATGCCGGACTTCTTACATTGGCACAAGCCATCGGTGTCATCATGGGCGCCAATATCGGAACTACGGTCACGTCATGGATTATGGCGATTTTCGGGTTCTCGTATGACATTTCCACGATTTCCTTCCCGCTCATAGCGCTGGGCTTCATCATGATGATGAACCAGAAGAACAAGAAAATGAGAGACTTGGGGGAAATCATCATCGGTTTCGCATTGTTCTTCGTGGGTTTTGCCAAACTGAAGGAGACATCCGGAATATTGCTCGACAACATTGACCTGAGCGGTTTGCAGGCATTGACGAACCTTCATCTCGGGCCTGTGAACCTGTCGGTATTGCTCTTCCTGCTTATCGGAACGGTGCTTACCATCTGTTTCCAGTCCTCGGCCGCCACAATGGCGATCATCATGCTTCTCATCACTACCGGCGTGATACCGTTCAAACTGGCTGCCGCAATGATCCTGGGAGAGAATATCGGTACCACCATCGCGGCCAACATCGCTGCTTCCGTGGGAAATACCACGTCCAAGAGGGCGGCCATGGCCCATACCGTTTTCAATGTCTTCGGAGTCATCTGGGTGCTCTGCATCTTCCCTTGGTTCCTGAAACTCATCGGATTCATAATCGGTTCTTGCGGACTGCCTGATCCGAACACCGCGGACCTGACCGACGTCGCCAATGCTGATACGATAAAGGCTTCGCTGCTGTACAGCGTAACCACGATGCATACATTGTTCAATGTTACCAATACATTGATACTCATATGGTTCATTCCGCAGATTGAGAAGATTGTCTCCTGGATTATCCCGCAGAAAGCGGAGAAGGAGGTCTTCAGGCTCAAGTATATTCAGGGCGGTCCTCTTTCTACGGCCGAGCTTTCATTGGATGAGGCAGAGCAGGAAATCGTGCATTTCTCCGAGATTTGCTACAATGATTTCTTGTACATGCGTCAGGCGATTGTCGAGAATTCTGCTGACAAATTCAGCGAGTTGCGTGAGAAACTTATCAAATATGAGGCGATTACAGACCGTATCGAGTATGAAATAGCGGACTATCTCAATCAGGTGGCGAAGGGCGAAATTTCCGAGTCTTCAGCCAAGCGGATCAACGGCATGTACAAGATTATCGGCGAGCTGGAGAGTATCGGAGACTCCGGCGATGCTGTGGGACGTATTCTTGCACGCCGTAATGAGCACGGCCTGTCTTTCGATGAAGAGCAGCTGAAGCGTCTCGGACGCATGTGCGATGTCGTCGACGATGCGTTCAAGGCAATGACGGCGAACCTGAAAGTCGCCTATACCAGCCTGAAGGACATTACCAATGCCCAGGATGCCGAGTACAATATCAATGAATGCCGCAACACTCTCCGCGAGGAGCATATCATCAATATTGAGGAGAATCCTGACTACAATTATCAGGTCGGCGTGTTCTACATGGACATTGTCGCTGAACTTGAGAAGATAGGTGATTTCATCATCAATATTTCCGAGGCTAAAATTGCTGAAAATGGTTAAAAGGCTGCATATCATCGGGTTGGCTGTATTGGCGGCCATGATGGTGGCCTGCGGACAGAGGAAGAACACTTCGTCGGCAGGCGAGGCGGTCAAGTCTGTTCCTTTTCCGGAAGTGAAGATTCCGAATATGATAACGGAGCCTTCCGAGAGGATGACATACGTACTGGACCATTTCTGGGATGGGATGATGTCCGCTTCATTGGCAGGAAAATGTGATTCTCTGCATGTAAAAGGCATTTTGAAGGATGACGTGGAGCAGAAATTCGGATTGTATGCCACCATTCTGTGGAGTGCTCCCCTGAGTGAGGCATGCAAGTCCGTGTCCAAGCTTTTTTCTGCCGCCGAGGCTTGCGAGAAGCGCGATACTTCTTCCAATGTTTTCGAGACGATTACCAAGTTCGCGGAAAAATATTTCTATGACCCTAATTCTCCGCTTCGCAATGAAGAGTTCTATCTTCCTTATGTAGAGGGACTTGCGAAGTCGGAATGCGTGTCCGAGGCCATGCGTCCGGCATATTCCTACGATGCGTCGATGTGCGCATTGAACCGTATCGGGACGAAGGCAGCGGATTTTTCTTTCAAGGATCTACGTGGCAAGGTTCATACTCTTTATGGAGTGAAAGCAGACTATACATTGCTTTTCTTCTCGAATCCGGGCTGTCCTAACTGTCGGGAAATCACGGAGATGATAGAGTCCAGCCCTGAAATATCGGCATTGGAAAAATCCGGCCGTCTGGCCGTGGTCAATGTCTACATCGACCAGGAGATTGACAAGTGGAAATCTTTCGCGGCAGATTATCCGTCGGAGTGGATTTGCGGCTACGACCACAATTACATCATCCGCACGGACGTTACCTACAATGTCCGCGCGATTCCGTCGCTCTATCTCCTTGACAGCCAGAAGCGTGTCCTTCTGAAAGACGCGCCGCAGGGCAAAGTCTTCGAGCGGCTGACGGAGATTGCTACGGCTCAAAACCCTTGATATAATGATATAAATATTATAAATTTGAAGGATGTAGGATATATGACTACGTCCTTTTTTATTGGTTTTTTTGAATCTGTTTGAATATGAAGATTGAAAGCAAAGTCTGGGGAAAGACTCCTGAAGGAAAGGAGATTGTCCTTTATACGATGACCAATGCCTCCGGTGCATCCGTTTCACTTTCCAGCGTCGGTGCCGGAATAGTTTCTGTCAATGTTCCTGACAAGGATGGGAAACTTGCTGATGTCGTAATCGGTTATGATGATCCGATGTCATATTTCGGAGACGGACCTTGTGCAGGAAAATGCCCTGGAAGATATGCGAACCGAATTGCAAAGGGACATTTCACTCTCGACGGAAAAGAATATACATTGCCGATAAACAATGCTTGCAATCATCTTCACGGAGGTCCTGACGGATTCCAGAATCAGGTGTGGGACAGCAGGATAGAGGGTGATGCCGTGGAATTCATGTATTTCTCGGAGGATGGGGAAGCCGGATATCCCGGAAACCTGAAAGTCGTCGCGCATTATGAGTGGTCCGAAGAAAACGAACTGGCATTGACCTTTACCGCAGAGACCGATGCGCCTACCGTGGTGAATCTTACGAACCATGCTTATTTTAATCTCAACGGCGAAGGTTCCGGCACTGTGCTGAATCATGTTCTCAAACTGAATGCTTCGGAGTTCCTGCCGACAGATGATACATTGATTCCTGTGGGAACTGCAGAAGATGTCGCAGGTACGCCTATGGATTTCGTGAATGCCAAACCTCTTGGACGTGACATCAAGGCTGATTTTCCGGCATTGAACTACGGCAAGGGTTATGACAACTGTTATGTGATCGACGGCGCCGAGCCTGGACAGATTCAGTCCGCAGCCGAGCTTTATTCTCCTGAAAGCGGACGAGTATTGGAGGTCCTGACCACTCAGCCTGGTGTGCAGATTTATACGGGAAACTGGCTGGAGGGCTGTCCTGTAGGCAAGAACGGCCATATCTACCATGATTATGATGCCGTGGCCATCGAGTGTCAGCATTATCCTGATTCACCTAATGAACCGGAGTTCCCTACAACTGTCCTCCGTCCTGGTGAAGTGTTCCAGCAGGCCATTATCTTCGCATTCTCTGTAAGAGCATAACTTATTATGAAACAATATCTTGACCTGCTTCGCCACATACGGGAAGACGGAGTCGTCAAACATGACCGCACGGGTGTCGGCACTCAGAGCGTTTTCGGGTATCAGATGAGGTTCGACCTTTCTGAGGGGTTTCCGTTGCTGACCACCAAGAAGGTTCATCTGAAGTCCATCATATACGAACTGTTGTGGTTTATTGCCGGAGATACCAATATCAAGTATCTGAAGGAGCACGGCGTGTCCATCTGGGACGAGTGGGCTGACGAAAATGGCGATCTGGGTCCTGTCTACGGGCATCAATGGCGCAGTTGGCCGGCTCCTGACGGAAGAAGCATTGACCAGTTGTCGCAGGTGGTGGATATGATAAAGAATAATCCGGATTCCCGCAGGATGATTATCTCAGCCTGGAATCCCGGCGAGATGGATCAGATGGCGCTTCCTCCATGCCATTGCCTCTTCCAGTTCTACGTGGCCGAGGGAAAATTGTCTTGCCAGCTGTATCAGCGCAGTGCTGATACTTTCCTCGGAGTGCCTTTCAATATCGCGTCCTATGCGCTTCTGACAATGATGATTGCACAGGTTTGCGGTTTGGAGCCGGGCGAGTTCATCCACACTACGGGCGATACGCATATCTATCTCAATCATTTCGAACAGGTGGATCTCCAGCTTTCCCGTGAGCCGCGCAAACTCCCCGTGATGAAGATTAACCCCGAGGTGAAGAGTATTTTCGATTTCAAGTACGAGGACTTTACGCTAGAGGGCTACGACCCGTGGCCAGCAATCAAGGCCCCGGTGGCGGTGTAAGATCGGCCATAATTCGCAAGTTGTCAAACTTGCTGAACGTTAGTGCGAATTTGAGGGTTGTCAATAGTTGGAAGGCTGTAAGCCCAACGCGCTTTTTTGTACGTTACCCTCACCCTAAATCCCTCCCCTCGGGGAAGGGACTTACCATCGCCCTCGCGGGCTCTATAAGCGGTGTTTCGCACATGCGAAACTTGAGTTATTTTATTTATTTTCAGAAATATGCAGAAGAATATCATAGCGGCTGTTGCCGACAATATGGCGATAGGCCGCGATAATGAATTATTATGGCATATTTCTGCGGACATGAAGTATTTCCGCAGGGTTACCATGGGCTGTCCCATCATAATGGGCTATAAGACATGGCTTTCCATCGGCCGACCTCTTCCCGGACGCAAGAACATTGTCATAACCAAAAGTGATTTCGATGCCCCGGAAAACGTGGTGCAGGTGCCTGACGTGGCCGCTGCTTTAGCTGCCGCCGCCATCCCGCCCGCCGACGCCCCGGCGCCCGAGAAATGTTTCATCATCGGTGGCGCGAAAACTTATGAGCGCACAATTGCTTCTGCCGACAAGCTCTACATCACGCATGTCCGCACCTCCGTTCCCGATGCCGACGCCTTCTTCCCGGCCATTGACCCAGCAGTCTGGCACAAAGAATCCGAAACGTCCCTGGAAACCGACCCGGAAAACGGCCTTCAGTACTCCTTCGCAGTGTACGTCAGAAAGGCGTGACTTCCGCGGTATCCCGCTTGAAAGACTTGAGATTCTCCGAGGTTACCGCAGTTCCGCATGGCAAATTCGTGGGTTACATCCTCTGTAGATATCTGGTAAGCCAGAAACGAAGTACAGGGTCAGAAACATAGAGCTTTCCGCCTTGCTTATCAATGAGTTCTTTCTCAATCAGCGCCGATCTGATTCTCGAAACGTTGGATTTGCTGCCTAGATTCCATTTTTTCAAGACGTTTTCCGAAGTGAAACCTGAATTTACGCCGGCACAAATAGCTCGAAGAAAATTTAATTGGAATGAGGACAAATTCTCGATTTTTGCGATATATAGGGGCTCATTCTGGGAAAGCAAGTACTCTAGTCCATTTTCAATGTCAATATCACTAACTATAGAATCGGCATTGACCATAACATTCCACGCAAGTTGCTGAACATACGAAGAATAACAATCAACTCTGCGGCAAATATCCTCAGCGTGTCCTTTTGAAATGGTGACGCCTGCTTTATTGAATCTGGAGCATATATATGACACCCAGTCAGCCTCCGGGATTGTTCCGAGGTGAATGGTGTCTCCGAACATATAGAATGGCATCCTTTTGCTATGGAATATCTTTTCCATCATGTGTTTTTTGCTTCCAAACAGGCAATACGACGTTCTTTGCTGGTGCTGCCATACTCCTCGAAGCCTCTTTTGAAAGGTCAATGAATCCGAAAACTCACCTATTTGTTGGAATTCATCGATACACACCACAATATGAAGACCTTTTTTTTCGGCAATTCGCTCAGGAAGATTCAGGATTTCTTCGGGATCAATGTCTTTAGGCGTTACGCCTATTGACAATGCTTTCAGGATAGATTGTGAGTATCGTAAATAAAAATCGTGCGCGCTCCGGCAGTCATAAATATCCATGAATACGATAACAGGGTCTTTTCCATCAAGTTCTGAAATCACTTTCTTCACCAATGAAGTTTTTCCTAGTCTACGTGGCGAGATAAGTATAGTGTTTATACCGGAAGAAAAATTCTTCTTGATTCTAGTGGTTTCATTGACCCTATCCGTGAAATTTTCTCCTGAAACCGAAGTTCCATAAACAAAAGGCTTATACATAACATTCTGATTTGATGGTAAATATAAGCATTTTTCCACAAAGTTCACAATATTGTGGACCACAAGTTTGTGTACTTTGCGGATTTTCATGGCAAACGGATAGCCGGACAGAAAAAAGAACTAACTTTGCGGGTGAGAAAAATATAGGCGAAAATGCAGAAAACATGGAAGAAGGCCCTGGTGTATGCGGGCATTGTTTTGTTCTTTTTGGTGCTTGCATACGGATTCGTGCCGCAAGTGCTTGGTGGAAAGATAGTTAACCAAAGCGATATATCGGGTTATGTGGGCATGGCCCGGGAAGCAAACCAGTGGGACAAGGCACATCCTGATGACCCTACGGCATGGACTAACTCCATGTTCGGAGGTATGCCTACCACCATGATCACGGGAAACCATGAAGGCGACTGGACTCAGAAAATCTATGACGCATTCCTGACGGGAAGACGCCCGGCGACATACCTCTTCATCACCCTCCTCGGAGCATTCCTTCTGCTGCTGTCCCTCGGCATTGACAAGATACTTGCCGTCGGCGGAGCCGTCGCTGTCGCCTTCTGCTCATACAACATGCAGATAATCCAGGTCGGGCACAACACCAAGATGATGGCCATCGCATGGCTTCCTTGGGTACTTGCCGCCGTGATATTTACCTATCGCTCGGCACTTGGAATATATCGGAAGCCGGATAATGATGATGCCGGAAAGTGCTGGAAATCATGGCTCCCGCAGGCAGTTCTCGGAGCTGCGCTCTTCGGAATGGCATTGAACTTCCAGATAAAAGCGAACCATATCCAGATTTCCTACTATCTGGCAATCATCATATTCTGCTATGCCATAGGACTTTTCATCTGGCTCATTTCCGACAATGAACGCCGCCGCGGCATCGGCAAATTCTTCGCGGCGTCATTCCTTCTGCTTTTCCTCGGTATTGTCGGAATCGGTGCCAATGCCAACAAGCTCATCCCGATGTACCGCTATTCGCACCAGACCATGCGAGGCGGATCCGAACTGACGGTCGAAGGCAATGCTGACAAGTCGAAAGGCCTTGACATTGAATATGCTACATCCTGGTCTTACGGATGGCAGGAACTGCCTAACCTGATGATTCCGAACTTCAACGGAGGCTCATCGGCAGGTGCTGTCAATCCTTCCAAGTCCGAAACTGTAAAACTGCTCAAGAGATACGGCCAGACCAATGTCAGGGAAGTGGCCAAGACATTGCCTCTCTACTGGGGACCGCAGCCTTTCACGGCCGGACCTATGTATGTCGGTGCAATAACCGTTTTCCTGTTCCTTCTCGGACTTTTCCTGTGCGACGGAAAGGACAAATGGTGGATTTTCGCCGCGACAATCATTGCCATATTCCTCGGAGTCGGCAGCCATTTCATGCCGTTCACCAAGTTCTGGTATGAATACATGCCGTTCTACAGCAAGTTCAGGACCGTGTCCATGGCATTGATAATCTTGCAAGTAACATTGCCGATGCTCGGATTCATTGTCCTGGACAAGATACTGAAAGGCGGGTACACCGCTGAACAATTCCGGAAACCGGGCTTTGCCGCACTGGCATTGACCGCAGGCTTCTGCTTGCTGTGCTGGATATTCCCGGGCATTGCCGGCGATTTTTCCTCCGCGTCCGACGCGCAGATGCATCCTGAACTCGTGGCGGCACTCCAGCAGGACAGGGCGAGCCTCCTCTCCCATGACGCCATGATATCATTCTGGCTTATCATCTTCGCGTATGTCCTGATTTTGTGGGCGTACGGCAAGCCGAAAGACGTTCCCGGAGATGATGCCTATGTAGGTAACAGAAGATATGCCGCAGCTGCAGCAATCTCCGCATTGGTGCTGCTGAACATGTTCGCAGTCGGAAAACGCTATCTGAACTCCGACCACTTCATCACGCCTAAGAATTTCCACGGACAATTTACGGAAAGGCCTGTGGACAAGGCGATTCTGGCCGATCCGGCTCTCGACTACCGCGTCCTCGACCTGACGGTCAATGTCTTCAATGATTCCCATCCGAGCTATTGGCACAAGAACATCGGCGGCTACAGCCCGGTGAAGATGCAGCGTTATCAGGACCTCATTGAATACCACCTGACCGGCGAAATCAATTCCATAATAAAGGCTGTCAATGCTGCCGGGACGATTGAGGAACTTACGGCCACGTTCCCGCGCGTGCCGGTGCTGTCAATGCTTAATGACAAGTACGTGATTCTCGACGGCAACAGCGCGCCGGTCATCAATCCGCATGCGATGGGCAATGCGTGGTTCGTCGATTCCGCTGCGCGTGCGGCTTCTGCCAATGAGGAAATATCAATGCTGAAAAACATTGACCTTCATACTACTGCCGTCATCGGGCCTGATTTTGCGTGGGCTGCCGATGCGGTGGATCAATGCGCCAAGTCATCTTCTGATTTGGAGTCCAGGCTTGCTGCCGGTGCTGACACGGTCTACATGACATCGTATGCTCCGAATGAACTTTGTTACCATTATCGGGTGGCATCAGACAGGGCAGTGATATTCAGCGAGATATACTATCCGGATGGATGGGCATTGACCTTGGACGGAAAGGCGGATGTTACGGATGGCATCAAACTTTTCCGTGCTGACTGGACACTTCGCGGAGCCGTTCTTCCTGCCGGCGAACATGATATTGTAATGCGCTTTGCTCCGGCATCTTACCGTGTCAGCTCGAATATCGCCCGTGCTTCATCCATCCTGCTGATTCTGCTTATTCTCCTTTCAGCGGGAGGAATGTTCCTTTCGACGAAAAAGTAGGCAGGCCGGTTACTCCGTGATGGAATTGAGAAGGTCCGCCATACGGGCTGTCAATGCCTTTCGGGAGAATTGACGGATGGCATCTGACTTGTCATTGTCAGCCAGAATTTCCTTGAGCTCAGTCTCTCCGGAGTGCTCTACTTGGATATCCTCATCATCGTCAGCCGCGTTGAAACGCTTCCAGCACAGGTCCAGATATGCGGTGACGGAGGCCTTGTCTTCCCATCCGAACACCACGCCTGCACCGGTCTGGTTCACTATGCGGGCCATGGCTCCGTCTGTCTGGCCAATCCCGAGAATCGGATTCATGGAAGCCAGGTACTCGAACAATTTTCCGGGCAATGTCGCCCTGTATTCAGGCTCTTTACGTAAAGGCAGAATGAGCAAAGAAGCATTTTTCTGCTCACGTACGGCGATATTGTGGTACTGATAACCCAAATTTATCAAGTGCTTGCCAAGCCCGGCAGCATTGATCGAATCAATGATTTCCTTGTCGGTCTTGCCGACGAGGCGGATGCGCAGCAATTTGTCGAAATCAGGGTCGGACTGGCACTTTTCCGCGAGCGCCAGCCAGAGGACCTCCGGGTTGCCGTCAGATGCGAAAAGTCCCGTATGGGTGATGTTGAAATATCCGTCCGGCTCTACGACCTGGTCGAAATCATCAGCATCGAAACCATTGGTAATCAGTTCGACAGGCGTGTCCGTCATAGTCTGGAACTCTTCCTGGACCAGAGGCGAAACAGCCACCACGACAGTAGCGTCATCCAGAACCTCCTGCTCCAGGCGATGGTGCTTTTTCTCCGCCCATTTGCACAGGCACAAGTGCTTGAAATAAAACATCTTGGTCCACGGGTCACGGAAATCAGCCACCCAAGGAATGTTGGTGGCCTTGGACAACTGCCTGGCTATCAGGTGCATTGACTGAGGCGGGCCGGTACTTACGATAGCGTCCACCGGATGTTCCTTCAGGTATTTCTTCAAGAAACGCACGGACGGCCTTACCCATGTCACGCGCGGATCCGGAATGAACAGATTGCCGCGAAGGAAAAGCATGAGTTTCTGCTTGAAAGTCTTCTTCTGATTGTTTATCGGATTCACCTCCTGTCCGGTCGCGCTCTTTCCGCCCGTCAGTTTCCGGTACAATGAATAAAATTCCGTGATATGCCTCTTGATGACGACAGCCTCATTCGGCACATCCTCTTCCAAAGTCTTGTCAATGCTGGTCATCTCCGGATTTTCAGGAGTGTAGATGACGGGCTGCCATCCGAATTGAGGCAGATACTTGCTGAATTTCACCCATCTCTGCACGCCGGAACCACCAGTCGGCGGCCAGTAATATGTTATGATAAGTACTTTTTTCATGATCGTTTCCGAGAACTTTCTCAAATATAGCTAAATTTTCAATCGAGGTGTTGAATTGTGGACCGAAAATAAGTAAATTTGTTAGCTCCAGCGCAATGCGCGTTTAGAGTGACGATATAATTAGTAGCGAACGATATGGCGAAGAAACAGGCGGAAGACACCCCGATGCTCAAACAATATTTTGCTGTCAAGGCCCAGCATCCTGAAGCAGTCCTGCTTTACAGGGTGGGAGACTTCTACGAGACATACTCTGACGATGCGATTCTCGTGAGCAAGGTTCTCGGACTGGTGCAGACCAAGCGGTCTAATGGCGACAAAGAGGCCGTTCCGATGGCAGGATTTCCGCATCACGCCATAGAACAATATCTTACGCGCCTCATCCGTGCCGGCTACAAGGTTGCGGTCTGTGACCAATTGGAAGACCCTAAACTGGTGGGCAACAGGACATTGGTGAAACGGGGCGTAACGGAAATGGTTACCCCTGGAATCGCATTCGGCGAAAACATGCTGGAACAGAAGGAACACAACTTCCTGACTGGACTGACGTTCTCCAAAGACCAGTGCGGTGCAGCATTTCTGGATGTGTCCACGGGAACATTTCAGGTGGCGCAGGGCAGCACCGGCTATATCGGAACGCTCATTGCCTCGCTCTCTCCTAAGGAAATCGTGGTGCGGCGCGGATTTGAAAAGACAGTAAAAGAACTGTATGGGGAGAACTTGTATGTATCTACGATGGATGAGTGGGCTTTCGTCCACGATGCCGCTGTAGAGAAACTCAAGAAACAGCTCCATGTGGAATCGCTGAAAGGCTATGCCATTGACACATACCCGCTTGGCGTATGCTCTGCCGGCGCGCTGGTAGTCTATCTGGAACAGACGCAGCACGCGGGGCTTGCCAACATCTGCTCGATTTCCCGCATTGACGAAGACAAATTCGTGTGGATGGACAGGTTTACGCTCCGCAATCTCGAAGTCTTCAACGCCTCTGCCGGCGGCGAAGGTGTATCTCTTGTCAATGTTGTCGACAAATGCTGCTCTCCGATGGGCTCCCGCCTCCTGAGAAGCTGGCTTGCAATGCCTTCGATGGACTTGAAAGAACTCGGCGACCGTTTCGACATAGTGGAATGTTTCACGAAAAACGAGGAGCTCCTGACCGGAATCCAGGAAAGGATAAGCAATATCGGCGATTTGGACAGAATCATGTCCAGAGTAGCTACGGGCAAGATCATGCCGCGTGAAGTCCTGCAGCTCGGAAGGGGACTTTCGCAGCTCGGCCCTATAAAATCACTTTGCTCGGGAGAAAACGGCTGTGCCCCTCTGGAAGAATTGGTAAGCTCAATCGACGGATGTTCGGATCTTTATGACAGAATCGCCAGGACATTGACCCCGGACGCTGCTGCTGCGATAGGCAAGGGTGACGTCATCGCCAAAGGCGTGGACCCTGAACTTGACAGGCTGCGCGACATCTCGCATGGGGGGAAGGAATATCTCCTCATGATGCAGCAGAGGGAAACCGAACGCACCGGAATCAGCTCATTGAAAATAGGTTACAACAATGTTTTCGGCTACTATATCGAGGTCCGCAATGCCCATAAGGACAAGGTGCCGGAGGATTGGATACGCAAGCAGACATTGGTCAATGCCGAGAGGTACATCACGCAGGAATTGAAAGACTATGAGGAGCAGATTCTTTCCGCCGAGGATAAGATTTACGCTCTTGAATCTTCGATATATGGTGCCCTGATTGCTGAAATCCAGAAATCTATCCGCACAATCCAGAGGAATTCAATGGTGATTGCCAAGCTGGACATACTCGTCGGGTTTGCCGAACTGGCATTGGAAAACCATTATTGCCGCCCGGAAGTCGGTGACGGACTGGAACTTGAAATCAAGGCAGGCAGGCATCCTGTCATCGAAACATTGATGAAGCCGGGCGAAGAATATGTGCCGAACGACATTTATCTGGACAGGAACAAACAGCAGATCATAATACTTACCGGCCCGAACATGTCCGGTAAATCGGCATTGCTCCGCCAGACGGCGCTGATAGTGCTGCTGGCCCAGATCGGGTCTTTCGTGCCGGCGACATCTGCGAAAATCGGCTACTTCGACAAGATTTTCACGCGCGTAGGTGCGTCTGACAATATCTCCAGAGGCGAATCCACGTTTATGGTGGAAATGTTGGAAACGTCAATGATCCTTCACAATCTTTCCGAACGTTCATTGGTCCTGCTGGATGAAATAGGCCGCGGAACATCGACCTATGACGGCATGTCCATAGCGAGGGCCATTGTGGAATACATACATGAATATGGAAAGGGTGCCAAAACATTGTTCGCTACACATTATCACGAGCTGAACGACCTGGAAGGGATATATCCGAGGGTGAAGAATTTCCATGTGACCGTGAAGGAAGTGGGCAAGGAAGTGGTGTTCCTGCGAAAAATCAAGGAAGGCGGCACGGCGCACAGTTTCGGTATCCACGTGGCGCGCATGGCCGGAATGCCTAGGGAAGTGCTGGTGTCTGCTGAAAAGACATTGTCTGCATTGGAAGCCGGAAACGCCGGTTTCATAAGTAAAGGCGAGGGAAATTGTGAAGCAAGAATAAATAAGCCTTATAATACAAAGGAGGGCAGGGTAGAGAGTGACGGCTCGATACAGTTGTCGCTATTTCAGCTGGATGACCCTACATTGTCCTCAATGAGAGATACTTTGAAGGCTGCGGACCTGAATAATATGACCCCGATGCAGGCTTTCGACCTTCTCCGTGACATGAAGAAAGAACTTGGAATATAATAATATGAACTTATAACTTGAATTAATTGAAATTATCATGACACTAAAAACTTTTATGGCGACCGCAGCATTGACATTGGCCTTGCCTTTGATGGCTGCCGCTGGTGACGGGTCCTATCGGGTGGTTTCTCCGGACGGACATTTGAGCGCTGCCGTTGTGGTAGGCAAGGAAATTTCCTACACGGTGGCGATGGATGAAATGCAGATTCTGAACCCTTCAAGGGTGTCTATGACAATGTCGGACGGTACGGTTTTCGGAGCGGATGACAAGGTGAGGAAAGTCCGCAGGGCGAGCGTCGACCAGATTCTGAAGCCTGTGCTGTACAAGAAATCCGAAGTTCGGGACAATTATAATGAAATGACTCTCGATTTCAAGGAGTTCTCATTGGTTTTCCGCGCTTATGACGACGGTGTCGCATACAGGTTCGTGAGCAAGCTCAAAGGAGACTTCATCGTTTCCGGTGAACAGGCTGAATTCGCTTTCTGCAAGGATTGGAATACTTTCGTCCCTTATGTGAGGCAGCATACGGAAACGCTTGAAAGCCAGTATTATAACTCATTTGAAAATACTTATGAGCATCACGCTCTCTCCAAGTGGAACAAGGAGCGCCTTGCATTTTTGCCGGTGGCAGTGGAGGCTGACAACGGCGTGAAAGTCCTCGTGACGGAGTCTGATTTGAGGCACTATCCTGGAATGTTTCTTTACAATGAGGGAGATGCTTCTACGCTCAACGGCCGTTTCGCTCCTTATCCTAAGGAAATCGAGCAGGGCGATCACAATATGTTGCAGGGGGTAGTCAAGACAAGAGAAGATTATATCGCGAAATGTTCTGACAATGAGGCGTTTCCGTGGAGAATCATCATGGTGACCGACAACGATGCCCATTTGGCTGTCAATGACCTCGTGTGGCTTCTCGGAAAGCCTGCCGATCCTGCAGAAGACTATAGCTGGGTGCGTCCGGGCAAGGTGGCTTGGGACTGGTGGAACGCCTGGAACCTCTACGGCGTAGATTTCCGTGCTGGCATCAACAATGATACATACAAGTACTACATTGACTTCGCTGCTTCCCATGGAATCGAATATGTCATTCTCGATGAGGGCTGGGCTGTGAACAAGAAGGCCGACCTTATGCAGGTCATCCCGGAAATTGACCTCCCGATGCTTTGCGGATATGCAAGAGAACGTGGCGTGGGTCTGATTCTGTGGGCAGGATATTGGGCTTTCGACAGAGATATGGAAAACGTATGCCGCCATTATTCGGAGATGGGCATCAAAGGTTTCAAGGTGGACTTCATGGACAGGGATGACCAGATTATGGTTGATTTCCACAAGCGTGCGGCTGAAATGGCGGCCAAATATCATTTGATGATAGACTTCCACGGCACATATAAGCCTGCCGGATTGAACAGGACCTGGCCGAACGTCGTGAACTATGAGGGAGTACATGGCCTGGAGCAGATGAAATGGAGCCCTAACACTGTCGATCAGGTTACATACGACGTGACAGTTCCTTTTATCCGTATGGCTGCCGGCCCGATGGACTACACCCAGGGTGCAATGCGCAATTCCACCAAGAAAAATTATCGTCCGGTCAATACCGAGGCTATGAGTCAGGGGACGCGTTGCCGTCAACTTGCTGAATATGTGGTATTTGAGTCGCCGCTCAATATGCTTTGCGACTCCCCGTCGAACTATATGGCAGAACCGCTCTGCACCAAGTATATCGCTGACTGTCCGGTAGTTTGGGACGAAAGCATTGCCGTAAACGGCGAAATCAGCAAATACATTACGCTGGCGCGCAGAAGCAGAGATGTGTGGTATGTCGGTTCAATGACTGACTGGAATGCCCGCGACCTCGACATTGACCTCGGCTTCCTCGGCGAAGGACATTGGACGATGGAAATTTTCTGCGACGGCATCAATGCTGATCGTGCGGCGCGCGACTTCAGACATGAGATTCAGACCGTTCCGGAGAACCGTCAGGTGAAGATCCATATGGCTCCGGGAGGTGGCTGGGCTGCCCGTATAACGAAGGAATAGATGAACGCGAGGGAACAGGCTATATTCGGACGGACGGAACTGCTTCTGGGTGAGGATGTCATGCAGGCGCTTTCGCGGATGAAGGTCATTATCTTCGGCGTGGGCGGTGTCGGCAGCTGGTGCGCGGAAGGGCTGGTCAGAAGCGGAATCAAGCATCTGACGATAGTCGATTCGGACAGGGTGAGCATTACCAATGTCAACCGGCAGCTTATGGCGACGGTCAAGACTGTCGGGCAGGTCAAGGTTGAGGCTTTGAAGACGCGGTTACTGGAGATAAATCCTGACGCAGAGATTGAAGCTGTTCAGGCGATATATTGTGATGAAACTGCGGATTCTTTTGATCTGGACAGTTATGACTATGTTGTAGATGCTGTGGATTCGTTGAAAAACAAGGCTTTGCTTATTTTGAGGGCTGCTGCCAGCAGAGCAAAGTTCTTCTGTTCGCTCGGGGCGGCATTGAAGACGAATCCGCAGAAAATCCGGGTGGCGGAGTTCTGGGATGTGAAGGGGTGTCCTCTGGGGTCGGCTCTCCGGAAGAAGATGAAACGCGCCAAGACATTGCCTGCCAGCAAGTTTCTTTGTGTGTATGATGATGAGGTCCTGCTGAACAGAGGTGGCAGCTATTCTCTTGGGCTTCAAGCATTTGTGGAAGGTCAGGAAGGTATTGCTGCCGGTGATCCTGCATTGGCTGACCATGAATGGGATTCGTCTAAGGCTCAGATCAACGGCACGACGGCTTATATAACGGCGATATTCGGAATGACGCTTTCCGGGCTGGTGATAGATGATGTTTATCATAGCGTTATAAGGAAAATGAAACAGTAAGATTTCTTATCGTTTATGCAATTTTCATTACTTTTGAGGTTTGAATTAGAAATGAAACCAAATAAAACAAATTCTTAATATTTTATGGCAACGGTCGAAGAATTGAAAAGAATCGCATCTCAGGTAAGACGTGACATCGTCAGAATGGTCACGGACGCCAAATCCGGTCATCCGGGCGGCTCCCTGAGTAGTGCAGATGTGCTAACTGCTCTTTATTTCAATGAAATGAAGATTGATCCTGAGAACTGGAAACGCGACGGCAAGAATGAGGACGTGTTCATCCTTTCTGCCGGCCACATGACCCCGGTTTATTATTCCATTCTTTCTCGTCGTGGCTATTTCCCGGTCAAGGAACTTGCTACCTTCAGGAAATTCGGCACCCGTCTTCAGGGGCATCCATGTGTAGAGAAGGGGCTTCCTGGCATTGCACAGGCTTCCGGATCTCTCGGACAGGGACTTTCTGCTGCGGCCGGAATTGCTCTCGGAAAGAAACTTGAAGGTGAAGACCGTTTCGTGTATGTGCTTTGCGGTGATGGCGAGAGCGAGGAAGGACAGATTTGGGAGGCCGGCATGTTTGCTGCACACCATAAGCTGGACAACCTCATTGCCATGACAGACTGGAACGGACAGCAGATTGACGGTACTGTCGAAGCTGTTGCCGGCGAGGGCGATCTCGAAGCCATGTGGAAATCATTCGGATGGAATGTCATTGTCGCTGACGGACATGATTTCGAGTCGATTCTTCCCGCATTCGCGAAAGCTCGTGAGAACAAAGGCGCTCCTACGATGATTTTGTTCAAGACGGAAATGGGACATGGAGTGGATTTCATGGCCGGAACATGCAAATGGCATGGCAAGGCACCGTCTCCGGAGCAGTGCCAGGATGCTCTCACTCAGTTGGAGGAAACATTGGGCGATTATTAATTGATAAAGAAATACCGATATGACGAAATATACTGATACGGGAAAGAAAGATACCCGAAGCGGATTCGGTGCCGGTCTTTATGAAGCCGGCAAGGCTGATTCCAGAGTCGTAGCTCTAACTGCCGACTTGAAGGGCTCTTTGAAGATGGATGCATTTGCCAATGATTTTCCTGAAAGATTTATCCAGTGCGGCATTGCCGAGTCCAATATGATAGGCGTGGCTGCCGGATTGGCGATTACCGGAAAGATTCCTTTTGCAGGCTCTTTTGCAGAGTTCGTTACCGGTCGTGTCTATGACCAGATCCGTCAGGAAGTGGCTTACGGCCAGACCAATGTGAAGATTGCTGCTTCTCATGCGGGAATCACTCTCGGAGAGGACGGAGCGACTCACCAGACCATGGAGGACATCGCTCTCATGCGTGCATTGCCGGGCATGGTGGTGATCAATCCATGCGACTATAACCAGACCAAAGCCGCGACCATCGCTGCCGCCAAATATGACGGTCCTGTCTATTTGCGTTTCGGCCGTCCTTCGGTGCCTAACTTCACACCTGAAGACCAGACTTTCGAAATCGGCAAGGCTTATGTCATGAACGAGGGCAAGGACGTTACGATCATCGCTACGGGACATCTCGTATGGGAAGCCCTCAAGGCTGCCGAGATACTTGAAAACGAGGGCATCTGCGCGGAAGTCATTGATATCGCGACAATCAAGCCGCTCGACGAGGCTGCTGTCGTCGCTTCCGCAATGAAGACCAAGGCTGTAGTCGTGACTGAAGAGCACAACATGGCAGGCGGTCTCGGCGAACTCGTAGCCGGTGTGCTTGCGGCTAAAATGCCGGTACCGATGGAGTATGTCAATGGTGGTGACCGTTTCGGTGAGTCCGGAACTCCTGCTGAGCTGATGGCTGCATACGGACTGGATGGCGAACATATCGCCGAAGCTGCGAGAAAAGCTATGTTCCGCAAGTAAACGGTAATCGCCGGCCATATGCAAGACGGGGAAATCATCCGTCTTTACCGTAGCGGTGAAGAAGAAAGGGCGTTTTCAGAAATAGTCAGATCGTATAGCGAGAGACTTTACTGGCATGTCCGCCGCTTCGTGTGCTGTCATGAAGATGCCGACGATTTGGTTCAGGAAATATTCGTGAAAATATGGGCTGCACTTCCTTCTTTCCGGGAGGAGGCGCAGCTCTTTACATGGATATACCGCATCGCCACCAACGAGACATTGAACTTTCTGCGGAAGCAGAAGGTCCGGGCGGCGCTTTCTTTCAGAAGCATTGACGCGGAAATGGAGCGGATGATTGACGACGACCCTTATTTCAACGGCGATACCGCGCAGCGGAAACTGATGAAACTTATACAGAAACTACCTCAGAAACAGCGGGTTGTGTTCTCTTTGCGGTATTTCGACGATATGAAATATGAGGATATCGCGCAGATAACAGGAACGACTGTCGGAGCGCTGAAAGCCTCGTATCATATCGCTTACGAAAAAATTAAGAAAGAATTGATTTGACTTTTCGGGTCAATGCGTGTCTAATAATTCGGTTGGAGGAAATAATATGAAAACTACTGACAGAAAAATGCCATACGTGGTGCCTGAAGGGTATTTCTCCGAATTGGAGGAACGCCTCGGGGCTATTCCGCGCCGGAATGTGGCGGTGTCGCGTTTTGATAAATTGAAACCATACGTGGCACTGGCGGCCGCATTTCTTATCATTGTGACCTGCGGAACTGCATTGCTCCGGTTTACATCCGGTCAGGCAGCCGACAGTAATCTTTCAATGTTCGACGAAATTGCGCTTGCTGACTTGATACCGGTTACTGATCCGTATATGATCTACACCGCCAAGGAAAATGACGAAACACAGGATGCTTTCGCATCATATCTCATAGATTCAGGAATAACATTAGACTACATCGGATATTATGAAGACAACAGGTAGATACATCATTGCGGCTATAGCCGTATTCTTTTCAATATCAATTTCTTTCAATGCTTCTGCCGGATGTCACGGCGACAATGGCTGGCAGGAACGGATGAAGGCTGAGCGCGTGGCGTATCTTACTGCCGCCGTGAATCTTACTCCTGCTGAAGCCGAGAAATTCTGGCCTGTGTACAACAATATGGAGAGAGAACGTCGTGCTTCCTTAGGTAAAGTAATGAAAGCGTACAAGGCTCTGGATGAGGGAATCAAGGCCGGTAAAACTGAGAAAGAAATATCGGTTTTGCTTAACAATTATGTTAATGCCATTAAGGATTCCCGCAGTGTTGAGGCCAAATATGTTCCGATGTTCACCAAGATTCTTTCCGTAGAGAAAGTTGCGAAACTTTTTATCGGAGAGGAAGAGTTCAGAAGACAGAAGATAGGACATTGGAATGCCGGCAAGCCGTCTCAGGAACCGCGCGGGAAATAGCGGCTGTCAGGCGAACAAGTAGAATTCTTTTACGAGGGAAATGTACTGCGATGTATATTTCCCTTTTTCCATAATAGTGAGTGTCTGTTCCTGCGGAATAGATTTTTCTTTAGTGAAAGAAACTATGATCCTGCTCGGCTGTTTGCGCTCCACTGTCTTGACTCTCAATAACTTGCAAATGTGCAATCCGCACATTCTCCCGTATCTTGCCAATGCCGCCTCCTGGTCTGCCGGCAACACTATCGAGACGCGCCCTCCTTCTTTCAGGTGCCCGGATGCGAATGTCAGGACCTCTCTGAATGACAGGCCGCATGTCGATTCTCCGGTTGTGCCGGTGTGCCGTGCGGTGGTCTTGCGGGCATCGGGATTGGTCAATGACGCATCATAATACGGAGGATTCGATACGATGAGGTCGAATTTTCTGTCACCGGTTTCCGCGGAAAAATCTTCCAGGCTTATATTCTTGGCTGTCAATGAATCCGCCCATGGAGAATTGCTGAAATTGATCCCGGCTTCTTCAGCCGCCGGGGCGTCGATGTCGATTCCGGCGATGCTGACATTGTCTGTTATGCCGCAAGTGTCGTGAAGGCGCTGGGCAAGTATCAATGCTATCGTTCCTGTTCCTGTTCCGATGTCGAGAATATTTGAGTCTGAGCTATTTACAGGCGCTGCAATCCCGAGGAGAACCCCGTCGGTATTCACCTTCATTGCCGATTTCTCGTTCCTCACCTCGAATTTCTTGAACCGGAAAACGCTCATTGCTCTACAAAAACTCCGTCTTTCATGAACAATGACCTGTCGCACATTCCGGCAAGTTCCGGGTCATGCGTGACGATTACGATGGTCTGGCCGAACTCGTCTCTCAGTTTGAAAAACAGTTTGTGCAACTCTGTTTTCGTGACGCTGTCGAGGTTTCCTGACGGCTCGTCGGCGAACAGTACGGCCGGCCGGTTTATCAATGCCCTGGCGATGGCGACCCTCTGCTGTTCTCCTCCTGAAAGTTCGGACGGCTTATGTGTAGTTCTTTCCGAAAGTCCCAGAGTGTCAAGCAGTTTCAACGCCTCTTCCTTGGCCTCTCTTTCTTTCTTTCCGGCAATCAACGCCGGTATCATCACGTTCTCGACGGATGTAAACTCCGGCAGGAGGTGGTGGAACTGGAACACGAATCCGATACGCCTGTTCCGGAATTCGCTTATCTGTTTTCTGCCGAGTGTAAGGACATCGGTTCCGTCTATGCGCAATGTTCCATTGTCCGGTGATGACAGAGTTCCGAGAATCTGGAGCAATGTCGACTTTCCGGCGCCGGATGCTCCCATTATGGAGACTACCTCGGATCTTTCCGCGCGGAAATCAATGCCTTTCAGCACTTTGAGGTTGCCGAATGATTTCTCGATATTCAAGGCTTCTATCATCATATCCAATGTCTTTTTCGCAAAGATAGTCAATAATTGGATAGATTTTTAAGAAAAATTTTGCAAATCAGAAAAAGAGCCGTATATTTGCAGTCCCATTTGGGAAGTGTGTCTTCCGCAAGCGGGACCTAAGGAGAAAATCCGAAGGTTTGTTCATCGGGGTGTGGCGCAGTTGGCTAGCGCATCTGGTTTGGGACCAGAGGGTCCTGTGTTCGAGTCACAGTACCCCGACAGAATTCAAAGAGCGACATGGTTTCATGCCGCTCTTTTTCGTATTCCTGCCTTTTCTCCGTCTAAAATTTCCTATTGTCGCAGGGATTGTATAAATTTCGCAGATTATAGGGATTATTAAGTGTGTCCTTTGTTGTGAGAAGAAGAATTGACATATATGTGATTCTTACAGTCTTTCTGGCGCTCCTGTTTGCGTTGCCTATGACAGCACAGACCACCAAGGTAAAAGGCAGGGTGACGGATTCGGCGAGCGGAGAGGGAATCCCTTTTGTTGCCATATATTTCTATGGCACGACCATCGGCGTATCCACCGACATGGACGGATATTATTCCATGGAAACCCGTGACACTACGGCCAACATCCTGTGCGCAGCATTGCTGGGCTATGAAACCCAGATGATAAGAATCAGCCGAGGCGCGTTCAGCGAGGTCGATTTCCGGCTGCATTCCGTAAACTCATCGCTCAATGCTGCCGTGGTGAAGCCGGACAACAGGTATATGAAATGGATTTTAGGCCAGGTCGATGCCCATAAGAAATTCAATGATCCGGAACGTCGTGACGCCTATGTCTGTGATATCTACACCAAGATGGAACTGGACCTTGTCAATGCTGACAAAAATCTGCGTAACAGGCTGATACGTAAGAATTTCGATTTCATATTCGACTATATGGACACATCCGTCGTTTCCGGACAGCCATACCTTCCGGTAATGATTTCCGAGACGCGGACCAAGCGGTATCACAGCATTGCACCGGACATCAGCAAGGAAGCCATCGAAGCTACCAGGATATCCGGACTCAATGAGGACAATGCCGTCTCACAGTTCACCGGCAGCATGCACCTGAAGACGAATTTCTACAACAATTTCATCAATGCCTTCAATGTGCAGATTCCATCTCCGCTGTCGTCGAACGGCAACATCTACTATAATTATTATCTGGTGGACAGCCTTGACATTGACGGGAGAAAGACATGGAAAATACGATTCCATCCCGGCAGAGGCGTGTCTTCCACGGTCTTCGACGGAGAAATGAGCATTGATACCAAAACCTTCGCTCTCAGGGAGATACATGCGAAAATGATGAAGGGAGCGAATGTGAATTGGATTCGTGACATGGTCATTGACCGCACCGACCAGCTGGTCGGGGACTCGCTGTGGTTCTACAAGCAGGACAAATTGTATGTGGACTTCTCCGTGACGATGAATGACTCCTCCAAGTTCGTCTCCTTCCTGGGAAACCGGCAGATCGACTATATGAATCCGCAGTTCGGGAAAGAAGCCAGAGATCAGGCCCGTCAGGTGCAGTCGTCTTCTGTCCAGGTCATGAAAAATGCCGGAAGAAAGGATGAGGCGTGGTGGAACGAGGCCCGGCCTTACAAGCTTTCGGAGAAGGAACAGAATATTTACAATATGGTGGACTCCATAAAGAACGTCCCGATGTACAATACCATATACAATATCATAAATACTGCTGTTTCAGGTTATCTGGAGACCAAATATGTGGCATTCGGACCATATTCGCGACTATACAGTTTCAACAACATTGAAGGCAACAGGGTCTCTTTCGGCGTACGGACCACATCGGAATTGAGCCGGAAGTTCAGGCTGGAGGGCTATTTGGGCTACGGCTTCAAGGATAAGGAGTTCAAAGGTGGCGGCTCGTTTGAGTGGATGTTCAGCACCCAGCCTACCATGAAGCTTACCCTGAACGGAAAGCACGACATGCTTCAGCTCGGGAAAGGTAAAAAAGCATTCAATGAGACGAGTCTCCTGTCGTCGCTTTTAAGTAAGAGGGGCAGTGGGAAGAGAAGTCTTGTCAATGAATATTCAATGACGTTTGACTGGGAAATCCGACCGTGGCTGAACACCTCGACGTCATTGGAGTCCCGGAGGATATTCTCCAATGTGTTCGTTCCTATGAAACGGGTGCACCAGCATAGCGACGGGGCGAGAGATACGGTAATGGTCAATTCCGTGGGTTCCAATGACTTGCGTACCGTGCTGCGCTTTTCCAAAGACGAAACTGTAGCACGAGGCGCTTTCCAGAAGTCATATCTCCATTCGGATTATCCTATCTTCACTCTGGATTTGCTTGGGTCATTGAAAGGTATCGGAAAGAACGAGTACAGTTATTTCCGGAGCGAGTTCACGATAGATTACAAGCTCAAGATTCCGCCTCTCGGCATGTCGAAAATCAAGTTGACTGCCGGCAAGATTGTCGGAACCGTGCCGTATCCGCTTCTGAAACTGCACGAGGGCAATGGTACTTATATCCTGGACCAGAGCTCTTTCTCTTGCATGGAGTTCTATGAATTCGCTTCCGATACTTGGGCCACATTGTTCTGGGAACACAATTTCGGCGGCTTCTTCCTGGGGAAGATTCCCCTCATAAAGAAGATGAAGATGCGAGAGGTATTCACGCTCAAAGCGGCTTACGGCACCCTCTCACAGAAGAACAACGGCATTATCGGCAATCTGAATTCCGCCAATGCTCCTATGCTTTTCCCTGCCGGCATGGACATGCTCAACAAGCCGTATGTGGAGATGGGCGTAGGTCTGACCAATATTTTCCGCATTCTCCGTGTCGATGCCGTATGGCGCATGACCCACCGCTACAAGGACACCCCGGCCGGTAAGGTAAAGACTCCTAACTGCTTTGACATCAACATTGGCCTTGAACTTCGCTTCTAGCGCGGTCTTTCATTGTAGATGCCGAGTTCGGAGATGGCGACGGTGCTGCCGGACGCGTAGACGCCGTTGGGCGCCGAGGTCTTGCGGGAAGACAGGACGGTGAGACGGATGGCATCGGCATAGGTGGCGCCGAAGCGCAAATCCACGAAGCGACGTTGCAAGACGTCAAGGGCCGCACCCTGTCCGAAGCAGAAACCTGCTCCAAAACAAAGTACGGCCAATGTCGCAAGTATTTTCTTCATATCAGTTATTCACGGATCAGGTCACGGATTTCATCCCATGGAACCGAAACATGGATTGCTCCCATGGAGTACGGAGCTATCTCATATTGGTTGTAGATGTATGTCACACCCTGCTCCGAGACAGTGAAATTGCCGTTAGGCTTGATTTCATGGGTGAACATGGTGTCGTAGGACTCCTGGTCAGGCACGGCTTCACGAAGATGGGCCGTAAGCGCCTCTGCCAGTTTTTCCTCATAGCCAGGCTTGAAGAATTCGGCCTCGGTAATCACCTTGCCGCTCTTCAGGTCGAAGTTCAGTGCAGTTTCCACGGTCGAGCCATGTGCGCCGCCCTCGTAGAAATACTCTTCGTAAGTGTACGAAGCGATGTTCTTGTGCGTTTCTGTAAAATAGCCTGTCTTGTAGCGCTCCCTGTTGAGTACGCTGGACATAGGAATATCTCCGTTCCCTTCATACAGTTTCAGGGCTTCTTCACATTCATTGTGATATATCCTGACGAAATCGGCAGACCATTTCCCGGCAGCTTCCTTGAGGTCGAGACCGGCATAATCCTGCCCGAACGCAATCATCGAAATCGAATCGCAAATCGCTTTCCTGGCCTCATCTGAGATGTTGGCGACAGGGTATTCCAGAGATATGACCACGTGCAGGGAATCCTCCCTTCCGGCCATAAGTGCTTCATTGACAGCAGTATCGAGAGTCTCAACTTTCATACTGGTCTCTCCGCAGGACGCGAGCATCATCGCCGCTCCCGCGAAGGCTAACATTGAATTGAAAAACCTTTTCATATCAGTCATTATTCATTTCTTTTATGTCGACTTCGTGACGCTCGCTTGCGCCCATCAACCATTCACAATAATAATCGGCCATTCTCCAGAAGAAATACTCGTTCATGTCCCCGAAGCCATGGCGCTGTCCAGGCAAGATGAGCATGTCGAAGCGCTTGTTCGCGCGGATGAGAGCATTGACCACGCGGATGGTGTTCGCAGGATGCACGTTGTTGTCAATGTCGCCGTGCACAAGCATGAGGTGGCCTTTCAAGTTCTTGGCAATCTGAGGATTGGTCTCGATGGAATATACGAAGGTCGTATCTCCGGCCTCGATTTTCTCCTGAATGCCATGGTGCTGTTCGCTCCACCAGCGGTTATAAATGTTGTTGTCATGGTTACCTGCGCAGGAAACGGCGGCCTTGAAGAAATCAGGGTACTTCAATATCGCCGCAGTGGACATGAATCCGCCGCCTGAATGTCCGTGTATGCCGACACGTCCCAGGTCAATCCAAGGATATTTGGCACCAAGTTGCTGGATTGCATATTTCTGATCCTCAAGACCATAGTCGCGGAGGTTGCCATAACCGTAATTATGATACCATTTCGACCTGTCCGGATGACCGCCCCTGTTGCCCACGGTTATGACAATGAATCCGAGCTGGGCCAGCCTGTCGGTCCTGGTAAATCCTCGGCTCCACTCGATGTTGTTGGCTTCCACCTGAGGGCCCGGATAAACGTAATCGCATATAGGATAGACCTTTGTGGAGTCGAAATCGAATGGCTTGTAGATGGCGCCATACAAATCGGTAATGCCGTCGGCAGCCTTGACGGTGAAACGTTCAGGGAATTTGTAGCCGGCAGCGAAAAGCAGTGAGAAATCAGCCTCGCCGAGGTCGCAGACCTTGCGTCCCTTTGCGTCATAAAGTGCGGATGCCGGTTTGTAATCCACGCGTGAATAATTGGCAATGAAGTATTTGCCGTCTTCTGTCGCTATGGCGTCAATGTTCATGTCAGGCATGTCGAGCAGCTTTGGTTCTCCGCCCTGGAGACTGACGCTGTATACGTGCATCTGGTAAGGATTCTCGCCCTTCTCCTTGCCGCAGGCGCGGAACAGAACGTAGCCCTCTTTCTCATTGACAGCCAGCACGTCGTCCACATGATAAGCGCCCTCGGTCAGGTTTCTTATCAATGTTCCGTCGGCATTGTAAAGATAAAGGTTCGCCCAGCCGTTGCGCTCTGACCAATGAATCATTTTCCTGCCGTTGTCGATAATTCTGAGCGGACGGCTCTCTACATAAGTGTTCATGCGCTCCGAAAGCACTGTTTTCGTGCTGTCGCTGCCAATGCCTACGTAGCAGATGTCCAGGCGTTTGAGGTCGCGGCTCAATCTGTTCAGATAGAAACCTGAATTGTCGCCGAGCCATGTGTAATTGTCGAATTCATTGAACGACGTTTTCACTGTCCCCGGTGCGGTCTGCAGGGACAGGTCCTGGTCCTTGAATGCATTGATTTTCACCTGGTGAGAAGACCAGTCATTCGCGTTGAAGATATATAGGTGTCCCAATGGTCCAGGCTCTCCCGGCATCTGATATTTGTATGTTTCCAATGTCGGGCGTGGTGAACTGAGGGAGTTGATTACCCAGAAGTCCTTGACAGGTCTCATGTCCCAGCGCATAACTGCGAAATGCTTCGAATCGGGTGACCATGCCAGGTCGAACGGGAACACACGCTTGGTCGTATCTGTCACGGTGTTGCCTGCATAATTGCCTGCGGCATAGCAGAAATCCTTGAATCCGTCGCTTGTGATGCGATGTTCCACGAGCGTGCTGTCTTTCGGGTCCTTGGCAGCCTTGCGCATGTTGAGGGTGTCCATATAGAAGAGGTTTGAGTTCTTCATATAGACTCCTACAAGTCCGTCCGGGGAGACATTCGCCCATTCAGGATATTTGGCGTCCTCGTCTTTCGTGTTGAATGTCAGCTTCTTGCTGGTGATGTCATACTTGAAATGGTATGTGAGTTTTTCCGTCTTGGCATTTTTCGATGTGTCCTTTTTCTCCTGAGAACTCTGGATATCGAACTTCAGGACATTGTCATTTTCCGGGTCAATCCTGAGGTTGCGTATCGGCAGATGTCGCGCTTCGAACGGATCTTTCACGATTTCCGTTATCTGCATCGCCAATTTTTCCATGTCAAATACCGGTTTGACGGTACCTGACGCCGGTTCTGCAATGTAATAGTTCGTCCCTTCAGATGTCTTCCATGTGTACAGGAAACGGTTTCCGTTCCTGAACCACTCCGGTTTCACGGTCGTGGAGAACACCATCTGTCCCACACGCTTGGCCGAAAATCTCTCTGCCAGAGCATAATTCGGGGTCTTGACCATCTTGTCTTCGCGCGTCTGCGCCTTGATGCCGGAGGCAAGTAGTGTCAATGCCGCCAAGCATACTGCTACTTTTCTAGTAACTATCATTTCAACATTGTTTTAGCCCGGACATAACATCGTCCGGAAGTCATTCTCTCAAAGTTAACAAGAAATAAGCAATAACTCGCGTTATCTCGTTGAAATTCTTTTTTATACGTTGACGTAACTTTTTTTGGGGGCTGTCGTGACGCGGCCACGGGTGGTTTTGTAACTTGTTGGTAGTCAGATATGTTTTTGGCGAGGTCAACCTCGACCTTTGTCTCCGATTATTAAAATCCCAGAAAGTTATTCAGACTTTTTCAGGATATTCTTAGTTCTGCTGTCACCAAGAGCCATTCCCGCTGAACGTGTTTTGTAGAAAACACAGCAACCTTGCACGCATAGCCGCACTACGGACTGTGGGGCGGTTTTTTTCGCAGACTTGCTGATAGTTTCTAGCGGAATCGGCGCTTTGACAGGCTCAGCAACCGGAGACCATACGGAACAGGAAAGAGGATTGACGCATGAAGGGTGCCACGATGCCGGACGGCGACCTCAGAATACTCGCCTAATGCGCCATGCTCTGCCTTATCTGCCCTACGGCGATCTGCGCGAGGGTGTTTCCTCTGCTCGTCCTGCCGCAACAGCGGTACGCGTCCGATTCTAATCTTTCTAGCGACAGGGGAGAATGGTTTCGCCTGCAGTGGTCGTTGCTTCAACGAGGAATCCCCGCTTCCAGCACCCGCCAATAGGCCGCCACGCTGAACGCTACCTTGCCACGCTAAAGAGCTTTTTTAAATCAGAAAAGATTCCTACCTTCGTGAACAATCAATCCATCAACAAAGAATCAATTGAAATGAAACGCCTTATTCTGACTTTTGGAGCCATGCTCCTTGCCTCGGTCCTTGCCCTTGCAGCGGGCCCGAAATCCAATCTCCGGGTAATGTACTGGAACATACAGAACGGAATGTGGTCCGACCAGGGAAACTCCTACGACAACTTCGTGGAATATGTCAAATCCCAGAACCCGGACATCTGCGTGTGGTGCGAGGCCCAGAGCATCTACATTACCGGCACCGCGGTCAAGTGCGCAGTCGAAGACCGTTATCTTGTGGATGGTTGGGCTGAATTGGCGGCACGCTACGGACACAGCTATGTGTTCGTGGGAGGTCACAGGGACAACTTTCCCCAGGTTATCACCTCGAAATATCCGATAGAGGGCATAGAGCGCATAACCGGCAATCTCGAGACAAAAACGCCGGAACAGACGGACACCATAGTATCCCACGGAGCCGGGTGGGCGCGTATCCGCTTCATGAGAAAAGAACTGAATGTGGTTACCCTGCACACCTGGCCGCAGGCATACAGCTTCTACGCATCCAAGGAAGAAAGGGAGGCCAGCAAAGCCGTCCACGGGGGAGACGCCTTCAGGGCCGTGGAAATGGAATATATACTGAAGCACACCATAGGCAGGTCGAAGAAGCCATCAAGGGAATATTGGATGATGATGGGTGACTTCAACTCCCGCAGCAGGGTTGACAACTATCAGTACAAATGGGCGGAAGATGCGCCCGGCTTTGCCTGCCAGGACGTTATAATCGAGAATGGCCGTTATGTGGATGTCATAGCCGCGCTATATCCCGGAGAGTTCAAGACCACAACGGGCGGAAAGGCCAGGATAGACTACTTCTACTGCACTCCGAAGCTCTTTTCCAGAATCACCGCAGCTCGTATCCCGACAGGGGACTGGAGCGAGCCGGTACGTGACCCGGCAAAGCTCAGCAACTTCTGGCATCCTTCAGACCACAGGCCTATAATAGTCGATTTCAAATTATGAAACAGATATTCCTGACCCTTTGCATCCTCTCTCTTGCCACGACCATGACGACGACTATTCTGTGATGTGGGACGGGATTCTTCTTTCCTACGGCCGCTACACCGGTGGCGACATGGTATATAACCATCTTGAGAACGGAGCTCGCGTCATACTGCTCCATGAGGACGGCTCTCTGGACACCTGGGTTACCCTCAAGGGTGGCCGCGTCCTCAATGAGTGGAGGATGGAATAGTCAATAGTTTTTATAATATCGACGAGTGTATATTTAAATAGTTTAATAACTGTTGATAATTTTTTGATAAATTTTTGATAAATTTTTGATATATCCTCTCCTAATAAAATAAATTATTAATTAAATTTGAGCCCTTAAATGGTATCGTGTATTGTGTGAGGATAACATGAGGAGAAAACTTTACTTAACACTATTATTATGTCTTGTATTTTCAACTTGGGCAGGGGCTCAGAAAGTTGCAATCAAGACAAATTTGCTCTATGATGCCACATCGACCGTCAATCTTGGCCTGGAATTCGGGCTGGCGCCGAGGTGGACAATGGACATTTCAGGGAATTACAATCCATGGACCTTGCCGAACAACAGGCTGATCCGTCACGCTATGGTTCAGCCGGAGTTCCGCTATTGGTTCTGCGACCATTTCTCAAGGCACTTCCTTGGCATTCATGCCCTGGGAGGTGTCTACAATGTCGGCAATCTTCCGCTCGACTTCAAATGGTTGTGGCTGGACCTCTCTCCGCTTCAGGACCACCGCTTCGAGGGCTGGGGCGTAGGCGGAGGCCTTGCCTACGGTTACGATTTAATACTCGGGAAGCATTGGAACCTGGAGTTCGAAATCGGTGTCGGATATATTTACAGCCGCTACAATGAATTCCAATGCATCGAGTGCGGCAAGAAACTGGCCGAGAATGTGCCGGTTCATTATGTGGGACCGACCAAGGCTGCGATAAGCCTGGTTTATCTCTTCTGATTCGTCAAGCATCCAAATCGTTACGCAGTTATGAAACGACTTATCACGCTGATGGCGGCCTTTGTTGCCGCGTCTTACCTTTGCAGCGCCCAGACGAGTTTCGATGGCATCACGCTCAATGATGTGGAACTCAATAGGAACGAGAATCTGATGTCCGTGCATATGGACGTCGATTTCACCGAATTCGACATAAGCACAAATACGGCCGTGCTCTACACCCCCGTGCTGACCACCAGGCAGGATACCGCGTACTTCCCTTCGGTGGGAATTTATGGCAGGAACCGCTACTATTACTACGTGAGGAATGACCGTCAGCTTGCAGACTCTACTGCCGAGACTTCTTTCAATGAAAAGGACCTGCCGGACTACCTTCCATATTTCGCCAGCGTTCCCTATTTGAAGTGGATGCCGGGGGCAGAACTCAAGATGGAAAAGAAGACCTTCGGCTGCTGTGGCAAACTGATCTCGACCGAATACTACCCGCTGAGTTCCTACAGGGTATATGTGCCTTCCTTCCTCTATATGGAGGCACCACGCAGCAATGCGCCCAAGTTCCGTTCGCTTGAGGGAAATGCATATATTGACTATCCGGTTTCAGAGACCGTTATTTATCCTGACTACCACGACAACCGCCGGGAACTTGCGAAGGTCGTAAGCCAGATCGATTCAGTGCGCCTGGATGCTGATGTGAGCATAAAATCCATATTCATAAAGGGTTACGCGTCTCCTGAAAGCCCTTATGACAACAATACCCGCCTTGCCAGGGGCAGGACTGAGGCCATAAGGGAATATGTCTGCAAACTCTATGACATAGCTTCGTCCTTGATTCACACGGATTACGAACCGGAGAACTGGGAGGGACTCAGAACCTGGGTCGAGGCTTCATCTCTCCCTCACCGCCGTCAGATTCTTCAGCTCATTGACATGGATGAAGAGCCGGACCGCAAAGAGTGGCTGATAAAGTCAAGGTACAAGGATGATTATGCAAAGATGCTCAGCCAGTGCTATCCTTTCCTCCGCAGAACCTACTATCGCATCGACTATGAGGTTAGAAGCTTTGGCGAGACGGATGTCGAGCATATACGCGCCCTGGTGACCACCCGTCCTCAGAACCTCAGTCTCGAGGAGTTCTACCTGGCTACAAAGGGACTCGACCCTCAGTCAGAACTCTATGCGGAAATATTCGACGTTGCGGCGAAAATGTATCCCGAAGATCCGCTTGCGAATATAAATGCTGCGAATGCTGCAATGCAGAGGGGAGACCTGAAAAGCGCTGCGAAGTATATAGACCGTGCCGGAAATATTCCTGAAGCCATATATGCGCGCGGTGTGCTCTCTGCCCTCGAAGGGGATGCGGATTCTGCGCGAAGCTTCCTCAAGGCGGCCTCCGCGCTCGGACTCGCCCAGGCTGACGAGGAACTTGCGAAACTTGAAAAATGACAATCGCGAAACAAATTATATCAATAAACCATATTATATAACAAAACCAAAACAAATAAGATGAAGAAAACACTTCTCTCTGCGGCTGCTCTGCTTATGGCGCTGACAGCCTGCAACAAGGAACCGGTTGGCGGCTCTGCTGTCGATAACGGTTCAGTGTACATGCAGTTCTCCGTGAACATGCTTTCAACCAGGAGCCAGACTGATGGTGAGGGCGGCTCCAACTCCGATGCCGATCCTGACATCGAGGTAGGTCTCAACAAGGAGAACACGATTTCCACCGTCGATATCGCCCTCGTAGGCCCTAGCTCCACCGTAGTCGCTGCAAACGTGACTCCGACTGCTGCAAACGTCAGCACCTATGTTGCAAAGTTCGACACCAAGGCCCTCGTGGCAGGTACCACTTACAAGGTGTATATCTATGCCAACTGCAGCGCTCCAGAAACTTTTGACGTTAATGCTGTATCCGAGGCGAGCGTAGCAGAAATGACTGCCGACAACAAGTTCTGGATGACCAATGCCTATGCCGCAGCTGACGTGGAGCTTCCAGGCGACCTTGCAGCCTACACCCAGCCTAACACTCCTTTTAATCTCGGTTCCCACACCATAGAGCGCTCTATGGCCCGCTTCGACTACAAGGCGAAGAATACCGGCAACGTATATGATATGGGCGCTGGTCTCAGCCTTACCCTTACCGACGCCGCTCTCATCAACCAGAGCAAGGCTCACTACGTGTTCCGTCGCGTAGCTGACAACAATACGGCAACTCCTGTGGTCGGCGGTGTTGAGACTCCTTCAAACTGGGTTGTCGATACCGACTGGACAAACAAGACCAATGCTGGTTTCAACGCACAGCTTGAAGCTCCGGCAAACTGGAGCTGGACTTCCCTTTCCAGCCTCAGCACTGACGACAACTATAACGACAACTACAAGATTTGGTGCTATGCAAAGGAGAACACCGTTCCTTCTATCGACGCCCAGAAGCACGATGTCAGCACAGGCGTCGTATTCAAGGCTGAAATCACTGCCGGCGAGACCGCAAGTGCAAAAGTAAAGGCCGCCCTTACTTCCGGAAAGAGGATATATGTCTTCAACAACAAGCTCTACGGAACCTGGGCTGACGTGAAGACTGCAGCTGTTGCAGGTACCGATGCAAACCTCCAGGCCGCCTACAATCAGGCAGCCGCAGGTCTTGAAGGAGATGCTGAACCTGCCGCAGCCGCCGCAGCCGCTGCCGGCTTCACCGGTTACTCCGCCGAAGGTGGCAAGTACTACACTTATTACTACTACTGGAACCGCCACAACGACAACCTTGACCCTTACAAGATGGGTATTATGGAGTACGCAGTCGTACGTAACAACGTTTACAAACTTTGTGTAGATTCCATCTCCAAGTTCGGTCATCCAGATCCTACCCATCCTACCGATCCGGATCCGGACCCTGTAGATCCTGACGATCCTGACGAGAGCGTCAACTACTATTTCACCGTGACCGTCAAGGTTCTCCCTTGGACCGTACGTATCAACAACATCGAGTTCTAGTATCCATAGAATGAACCTGAGAAGTGTAACAAAGTCCCTTGCCAGGATGGCGCTCTTCTGCGCCATCCCGGTGATGGGATTATCTTCCTGCAATTCCATCTTTACGGACCAGAGCCATTGCCCCAAGGGCTTGGCCCTGAGTTTCCGCTACGAGTACAATATGGAGTATGTCAATTCCTTCCACAAGAAGGGCGATTGCCTCTCCCTCTTTGTGTTCGATGACAGCGGCCGTCTGGTGGGACGCTATGATGAGACGGGAGAAGCCCTCCGCAGCGAGGACTACGTGATGAATCTCTCCCTCGATGAAGGCAGTTACACTTTGCTTGCTTATGGCGGAATCGCTTGTGAGGACGCCTCTTTCGAACTTTCCGGATTTCCGTCAAAGGCCCTGCTGCCATCAGTCGCCGACCTGAGGCTCAGTCTCAAGGGCGACGTTCACGAATCCTCCTCCTCGCTTCATCCCCTTTTCTACGGGCTCAACTATGTAGACGTGACAGGCAAGGAGGACTTCATAAGGGACACCGTGCAGATGGTCAAGAACACCAACAACTTCAGGATTATCTTGCAGCAGGCCAGCGGAAAGCCATTGTATAGCAAGGACTTCGTCTTCAGCATCAGCGATGACAATGCCCTGCTGGACGGCCTGAACGAGCCCCTGCGCAACGGGGGCATAAACTATGCTCCCTGGACCTCAGGCGAGAAACTCATCGGAGGCAGTGAAGAGGACGAGACGGCCGTCAGCGTCGCCTATGCCGAACTCTCCACCTCGAGACTCACTACCGGCACGGGAGCCCGTCTGAAAATCGCCAGGGCCGACAATGGCGAAACGATATTGAACATACCTCTTAGCGAATATCTTCTCCTGCTCCGCAGCGACCTCTATGCCGAAATGAAGGCTCAGGAGTTCCTCGACAGGGAAAGTGAATGGAGTATGATTTTCTTCCTCGACGACGGTCTGAGGTGGATAAATACCAGGATAGTCATCAATGACTGGGTTGTACGCATAAACAATACGGATTTGTAGAAAATGAAAGCCAAGTTCAGACATATTGCGGCTCTGGCTGCTCTCCTGTTCCTGCTCTCCGGATGCAACAGTATCTGGAGCGGGCTTGACGGGACTATGTCTGAGCTGACACTTTCAATTACCGTATCCGATACGCCTGCATCCCATGTGAGCCGAGGCGCCGGCACGCGTGCCATTAGCCTGAATCCGGATGACTTTACCGCTCCCGTCCACGACGGAGAGAAGATGAGGAGCCTGAGAATCATTATCGTCCGCCCTGACGGAACTGTCGAGCACAACCGATATCTGGATTTCACCGGATCCGCGAAGGGCGCCTACATTACGGTGGACAACGTCCGCTTCGAGGTCTATGGCCCGGAGAAGAAGCAGATCTACCTTTTTGCCAACGAGTTCGTAAAGAGTTCCGACAAGAGCAGAAAGATTGTGGACTACGATCTGGGCTCTATAACTCCTGGAAGCATATTCCCCGAGAAGGATCTGAGTGAATTGAAAATCACTCTCACATCGGACGAGGAGCAGCTGCCTTCGGAGGCCCTGCCAATGAGCGAATGTCACAGCATAAGTATGCCGGCAATGGATTACAGCGCCGAACTATATGTAACCAGGGCTGCGACAAAATTCACTTTCCTGCTCGACAATACCAGTTCGAAAGAGCACTCCCTTTCCGAAATAAGCATCAGCAAAGGCTCCAACATCGAATACTATCTGCCACGGATAAGCTACAGCGGCAACCCGTCGGACGGCAGCTTTTCCGTAGATGACTACACTGTGCCCAACACGGGCGACAACAACAATTATTATATATTCAGATATGACTGTCCCGGTACCGTCGTCGCCTCAGGCGCTACGACCCGCCTGGAAGCCATATATCTGCTTGAAGGAAAATATACAGACGCCAAAGATACGCGCAACTACTCGATGACTGCTACGATCGACGGCGTGCTTTACGAAGATTACTTCCCGGACCTCAGCCAGCTGCCGCGAAATACCCACGTGGTGGTCTGTCTGAGCATACGCGACTACGAAGTGGTCTGGGACGTGAAAGTTTACCCTTACGGGGAAGTATGGCTGAACCCGGGTTTCGGCCAATGATAATGCGCATATGAAAGACTTGTTGAGAAATATGTTGACATTGCTGCTCCTTGCGGCGGCCCTGAATTCCTGCATCTTTTCGGAGATAAGGGAGGATGAACCTGTCGGGGAGAGTTGCGTACTGGATATGTCTTTGACATTCAAGCCTATGGAATCCGTAAGCCCGGGTACCCGTACGGCCGGGAATGCCATCAGGCATATAGAGTCGCTCTGGTTCCTCGCCTACAACGAGGACGGCAGTCTCTACAGCAAGACGCGCATCGCCTCATATACGCAGGTCGAGGAGAGCTGCAACGGCTATGCGGAATCGACCTACTGCCACACCAGCTTCAAGTACAGCCTGCCTCTGGGCCGCTATCGCTGCTATGCCGTTGCGAATTACGACCTGAGTTCCTTCTCCGGCAGTGAAAATGACCTCAAGAATATAAGGATAGACTGGAATGCTTCGGACGTGGCTTCCAATGCTGCGATGTTCGGCTATTTCAGCTCTTCCGATACGGCTCCGACTTCCTATGACGCACCTCTGCTGACAGTCAATCGCTCCAGCAGCACTTTCTATGCCTGGGTGCGCCGTGTCGCGTCCAAACTGACCGTATCCTACGATGCCTCCGCACTCAACGACAATATATACATATACCTGAAATCCGTTCAGATTATGGATATCCCGGCGGGCGGCCTGCTCGGTGCCGACAATACTCCTTCTTCTGCAGCGGAACTCATACACGATGGCGAGAAACTGCTCTATTCCTCCAGCGACAAAATACAGGACTGGCCTTTCGTGACCAAGGGAAATCCTGTCTATGAGTACGACGGGGGACACGGAGAGACTTCTCAGGCGCTGTTTTTCTTTGAAAACCTTCAGGGCAGCGGTACCAAGCACAACTACCATCCGGACGATCCATCCTGGGACAAGGACAAGAAAACATACGGCACCTACATCGAGGTAAAGGGCTACTATGTCAACCGTACCGCGGACAATGCCTCCCAAGGGCCTATCATTTACCGCTTTATGCTCGGAAAGAATGTCACTTCCGATTTCAATGCCGAGCGCAACAACCATTACAAGATCACTCTCTGTTTCCGGAACGATGCCAATGACCCGGACTGGCACATTGTCTATGAACCTGAACAGCCTCAGCTCAGCATCCCGGATCCTGTCTATATCTCCTATGTGCCTAATGAGTCTGTGAACATCCCTGTCGTCGTCCGTGGCGGCACTCCCTCCACCCAGGTGAAGGCGGAGATTATCGAAAGCCACTGGTATGGGGACAAGGGGCATAAGTACGACAAACTCTTTACCGAAGCTTCTAGAGGAATCATTTCCCTTGCCAAGACCGGAGACGGTGCTGCGACTCTGACCGGCAGTTCCAATCCGGCCCAGGTTCTGGCTGACAGGTGTCTTTACAATATCCCCGTTTACACCCGTGGGCTTACCCTTGGCAGTTCACTCTCCGGCTACAATTACTTCCCTCACGATACGCGTACCGGAACCATACGCTTCACTGCCACAATCAATGGCACTACCTACACCAAGGACGTCCGCATAGTGCAGGTGAAAAGGGTGGTGAATCCTGCCGGAGTATGGAGAGAAGCTACCAGTACCAAGCCGTTCAACTTCAGGCTGATGGAGCTCAAAGAGGATGACGGCAGCGATACGGGTCCTGTCCACAGGGAGTTCTACCCTACAATTTCCGACGGCCCATGGACCGCCCACATCGAGCAGGGCTCCGACTGGATACAGATTGCTCCGAGCGGAAGCAATTCCTGGGGGACATCGGATGTGACGGGTGGCACGGCCTCCGAGGTGCGTTTCGATGTCCGTCCGGCAAATACCTGTGCAGACGGCGTGGTCCGTCACGGTGTTGTCAAGGTAACTTACAATAACAATACCTGCATTCACTATTTCTTTGTGAGTCAGGGACTTGGAGATGTGCCTATGGCAGTGGACGTCACCTATCCTGTGACAACTGTTTACAATGAAACATCCACAAGCCACACCTGCTACTGGATGAACCGGAATATGAAATACACAGGCGTTCCGTGTGAAAATCCGCTTATGGAGGGTGGTCTTTTCAGATGGGGTAATGCAACTCAGGCGATAAAGCCGGAGGATGCCCTCAGGGACGGCTATGGTTTCAATATCGAGGGCTATTCTGCGGGCAAGACCCATTGGATGTACGCAGGCGGTGATGTGTCTTTCACCGGAATCTGGCATCCGGAAAGACCTACGGGCTTCCGTTACGATGAGCACGCAACTTACAAGGGACGTTTCTACAATGACAGATGGCCCGCCAAATATGCCGACTGGACAGCTCTCCAGAAATTGCCCCGCTACTACGGAGTGCTTTACGGCGAGGAAAGCACAGGCACGGCGACCAACACCACCGATGCCTACACCTACATCAATCCTGGAGATGTGAAGGGTATGCAGGGCCTCTTTGTCTGGGACAGGACAAATGGCCGCCATCTCTTCTTCCCTATTGGCACTACCGGGTACGGCCACAGAAAGGGATCCGACCTCTATCTTACGGCTTGGGGAGGTGACGGAAATGTAAAGCGTGATGTCCTCAAATACGCCCAGCGAAGCCTCGAGATGCCGACTGCGACAGCGGAGAAAGTGCCTATGCTCTACGACATCTGGATGCGAAAGGGAGCCATCTACTGGTATGAGGAGAACGAATTCTATACGGTTAATAAGGAGAGTTACGCTCACGACATCAACTACTACACCTACGACCTGAATACCTACGGAGCGAACCCCGTGACAATGGCTGCAAAGGGAGCAAGCGACCCCCACACCGGCAAAGCCTGCCGCAGCGCCCAGTGGTCCGACGCCTGCTTCGTACGCTGCGTGCATTATTAGGACTTGATACCAATGTGTCACTCAAGCGGTGAGCATGAAGGTGTCGGGGACATTACATGGTTGTTGCGGCTTTGAAGTCCGCTTAAAATAGTTTGCTCCTCTCACCTTTGTGAACTGATACAGGAACTTGCGGCACCGAACCGGATGACCGCTGTGGAAAGTTTGTTTACCGAGGATATTTTACGGGTTCTGAATTTCGACCTCCGAAGGAAGAGGCCCGGGATATTGTTACCGACTGTTTCCTGTATCTGTGGAGACACAGGCAGGAGGTGGAAGACAGGAATATCAAGGGTTATCTTTACTTTGCCGTGCACAACAGATGCCTTTCCTGCCTGCGAAGCCGCAAGTCATTGCAGAAGACAAAGGATGAGATTGAGCAGTTGATGAGTCTGTGAAGAAGCATTGAAAAAATTTGCGTAAATTTGCGCAGGTTGATTAATACACTGTTCACATGAGAGGCCGCTGCATTGACTTGATTGCCGTAGTATTCCTGCTGGTAAGCTGTTCGGGACAGAATCCTGAAGTCATAGAAGCAATCCGCTCGCTTGATGCCGTCATCAAAGAAAAGCAGTCAATCGAGGATGCCAAGAATCAGAGAATTGCGCAACTGAAATCCCGTCTTGATTCTCAATACGGACAGGAGGAGCTATACAATGTTATGAATGACATTTTCAACGAGTATTTCCAGTACGATGTGGACTCCGCCATTTTCTACGCCCACAGAAAACTAGATCTCGCGATGGAAACGGGAAGGAAAGATCTGATTCTTGACGCGAAGTTTGATATTGCCGACAGATATGTCACTTCAGGAATGAATCAGGAAGCCCTGGAAATAGTCTCTGAAATCGACACTGTTCAACTGGGCAAGGATTTGCATAAAAGAAGAAACTCACTTCTCAACACGGTATATTCAAACCTTATCGACAGGAGCAACGACCCGTTTCTGGTAAAGGAAATGGAGGTAAAGCGGGATATGCATATGCAGCGTATGATCGAAGCGCTTGACAGCACAGATATCGCGACTGCCTTTGTCGGAGCAAAACTTCTGGTCGGGCAGAACAAGGTCGATAAAGCATTGGAACTGCTTTTGTCTTGGGAAAAGAAAGATAACATATCCCTCATTGACAAAGGCATACTCTGCTACAGTATGGGGTGCGCCTACAGGAGTACGGGCGAGCGGGATAAGGCAAAAGTATATCTTGCAAAGAGCGCAGCGTATGACCTCATGGTGCCGAAATACGAATATCTCTCCCTGATAGAACTGGCAGGTATGCTCTACGAAGACGGAGACATCAAGCGAGCCTATGCCTACATCATGAGGGCGGTCAATGATGCGAACCGGGCCAATGCCCAGAATTGTAAGGAGAATGTCTATCTTCTGATGCCGATTATTTCCGGAGCCTATGATGCCTTCATAACAAGCAGCAATCTTAAAATGAAGTATTACCTGTTCATAATGGGGATGATGCTTGTTGCTGTGGTGTTCCTCATTATAGTGGTAAGCAATTCAAAGAAGAAGGTAGATCTGGCAGATAGGCTCACCAAGGAAAGCAACCAACAGTTGAAAGTCCTGAATGAAGAACTTCGGAAGTCAAATCTGCTCTTAAGAGAGTCAAACAGGATAAAGGATTCATATCTGGGGCATTACCTGAACATGTGCTCTGATTATATAGACAGTCTGGACAGATACAGGACTTCTATCAGGAAAATCGCCAGGGAAGAGGGAGAGCCTGCCCTTCTTGCTGCCCTGAAATCAAAGGAATTCATAGATAAGGAGCTCAAGGGATTTTATGCCCAGTTCGATGAAACATTGCTTGAATTGTTCCCGGATTTCATACCGCAATTGAATGAATTGCTTCAGGAAGACAAGCAGGTGAAGACTTCCGCTATGGAGAAAAAACTGACGACAGAGCTTAGGATTCTGGCTCTGATCAGAATCGGAGTTAACGATTCCGTTCGTATTGCACACTTCCTCAGAAGGTCTGTTTCCACCATTTACAACTACCGTGTAAAGATGAGAAATTCAGCAAAAGGTGACCGTGAAGAGTTTGAAAAATCCCTGTTGAACATCGGAAAACGAACCTGAAACAACTACTAATTAAACTATGATAATAATTAAGGAAATCGCTGATTATCAATTTATTAATTTTTAAAATACTTTGTAAGTCACTACTAATTTCCTATTACATATTTGAATTGTATGAATCTCTGTCTTACTTTGCAGAAACAACGCTAATCGCGATAACAAAGCTAAAAACCAAATCACAATGCAAAAGCACAAAGATTCATCCGGAATCAGGACGATCACACTCCTGTTCGGTTTGTTATTCCCGTTGTGCATTTCAGCGCAACAGATTAATGTTAACGGAATTGTCAAAGATGCATACGGTAACGGCATACCGGCCGTATCAGTCGTGGTGAAAGGCACGACTACAGGCACCATTGCAGATGTTGACGGAAAATTCAGCCTAAAAGTTTCGCCAGATGCCATTCTCGAGTTCTCCTGCGTGAGCTACGTCCCCGTAGAGGAAGCGGTCGCATCAAGAAACTATTTGGAAGTGATCCTAAAAGATGATACGGAACTTCTAAATGAAGTTCTTGTCATCGGTTACGGCACCATCCGCAAGAGCGACCTCACAGGCGCCGTTTCCGCAGTATCCAACGACCAGTTGAAGGACTCCCCTGTCCCAAGCGTAGGACAGGCCCTTCAGGGGAAGGTAGCCGGTGTCCAGATTATCGATTCAGGCGCTCCGGGTTCAAATGTGAACATCAAGGTGCGCGGACTGGGTTCTATCAACAACTGCGATCCTCTCATTGTCATTGACGGAGTACCTACCGACCTTGGTCTGAATGCATTGAACACGAGCGACATCGAGCGTATAGATGTCCTCAAGGATGCTTCCGCAGCCGCTATCTATGGTTCCCGCGGTGCCAACGGCGTAGTAATGATTACTACCAAAAGGGGCTCTGAGGGAAAAGGCAAGCTTTCGGTCAATGCAAACGCATCATTCCAGAATGCGCACAATGTTCCGCAGATGCTCAATGCAGCACAATATGCCCAGCTGAGCAACGATATGATGTCCAATGCCGGACACAACACCAATCCGGACTGGTTGGACCCTGCCTCACTCGGTACCGGGACAAATTGGCTGGACGAAATGCTTCAGACCGGCATTATGCAGAATTATACCGTGAGCTACTCGGGCGGCAATGACAAGGCTCATTACTATGTTTCCGGGGGCTTTCTTGATCAGAGCGGCATAGTCCGCAATGTTGGATACAAGAGATTCACGTTCCAAAGCAATAGTGACGCACAGGTTCTCGACTGGCTGAAGTTTATGACCAATATCACTTTCAGCGCAGACGACAAGAATTCAGGCGAGTACAGCATTGCAAGCATCCTGGGAGCACTTCCTGTAATCGGCGTAAAGGATGAGGACGGACAGTGGGCCGGTCCTGAAGGAAACTCAGAGTGGTACGGCAGCACACGCAACCCTGTTGGGGTTAGCAAGACCAACAAGAGCAAGACCAACGGATACAACCTTCTCGCCAACATAACAGCAGAAGTTTCATTCACCAGATGGCTCAAGTTCAGAAGCACATTCGGTTATGATGCAAAGTTCTGGTATGCAGACAGTTTTACTCCCAAATATGACTGGAAACCTTCACCGGTAGAGCAGAGCTCACGTTTCAAGAGCGACAATAAGTCATTCACCTACCTCTGGGACAACTACTTCCTCTTCGACCACACATTTGCCAGGAAGCATCATCTTGGAATCATGGCCGGAACTTCCGCCCAGTGGAACAAATTCGACTATATGAACGCCCAGAAGAATGTGTTCATGTTCGACAATATCCACGAGATGGACAACGGCCAGGAAATGTATTCCATCGACGGCAATCAGAGTGAATGGTCCCTCATGTCCCTCATGGCACGTCTGAACTATTCATATGCAGACCGTTACCTTATCACCGCCACAGTCCGCCGCGACGGTTCAAGCCGCTTCGGCTCCAACAACCGCTGGGGAACATTCCCTTCAGTATCGCTGGCATGGCGTCCTTCAAAAGAGGCGTTCTTCCCTGAGAACAAAGTGGTCAACGACCTCAAGATCCGTGCAGGCTACGGTGTCACCGGAAGCCAGGCAAGTGTCGGAAACTACGGCTATCTTGCAACCTATGACCTTGCGGTATATTCATTCGGCGCTGCCGGCAAGGAGCAGTCGACTCTCTTCGCAAGGACTCTTGCCAATCCTTCTCTCCACTGGGAGGAAGTCGCACAGACCAATGTCGGAGTTGACATCGCATTCCTCGATTCAAGAATACAGTTCTCGATTGACGGATATCTGAAAGATACCAGGGACATGCTCGTCAAGGCTTCCATTCCTATCACATCAGGTTTCGAGGATACCAGCACGACCTTCACCAATGCCGGAAAGGTCCGCAACAGCGGTATCGAGATGTCCCTGCACTCCGTCAACTTCGCGGGTGAATTCAACTGGGAAACCGATATCAACGCGACATGGAACAGGAACAAGATCGTTGACCTGAACAGCGATGTACCGAATTACATCAATCAGATCAACAACTCGTATGTCACCATGCTTGCAAACGGTTACCCTATCAACGTATTCTACGGATATGTGACCGACGGCATTTTCCAGAACCAGACAGAAATCGACAAGCATGCATACCAGCCGGGTGCTGGACCTGGCGATATCAGGTTCCGCGACCTGAACAATGACGGTGTGATCAACGACAGTGACCGTACGGTCATCGGCAACCCGAACCCTTCATGGCTCTTCTCCATGAACAACCGCTTCGAGTGGAAGGGCCTGGAACTGAACATCTACCTCCAGGGAGTAGCCGGCAACCAGATATTCAACGCAAACAATGTCACCAATACCGGAATGTCATCTGCCACAAACCAGACGACTGCCGTCCTGAGCAGATGGAACGGCGAAGGCACAAGCAACACAATGCCGAGGGCCGTCTATGCTGACCCTAACCAGAACTGCCGCGTTTCCGACAGATTCGTCGAGAACGGTTCATACCTGCGCGTAAAGAACATCACACTCGCCTACTCTTTCCCTAAGAGATGGATGGACAGAATTCATGTTGATGGCCTGCGACTCGCCCTTTCATGCGAAAATGTCGCCACCATCACCGGGTATTCGGGCTTCGATCCTGAAGTTTCCATCAACGGCATCGATGCATCTCTCTATCCTATCCCGAGAACTTTCAGTGTAGGACTCAACTTGAACTTCTAATCGCAGCATCATCATGAAAAAGATAACAACAATATTTCTGGCAGCATCCATAATGGTATCCTGCAGCGATTTCCTCACGAAGTCGCCGTCAAGCCAGGTCGACCCTGACACCAACGTGACGGAGGATGTGGCAGTGGCACTCACAAATGCATGTTACCGCACACTCCAGTCTTCCAATATGTACAACCAGCGCATCTGGACCCTTGACATCGTAGCCGGCAACAGCAATGTCGGCGCAGGCGGCGGCACAGACGGTCTGGAGACCGTACAGGCAGCCCAGTTCGTGACTCAGAGCGACAATGGAATGGCTCTGTACATGTGGAGGTCCCCTTGGGTTGGAATCGGACAATGCAATATCGTGATCAACAGTGTCAGCGGGGCGGAAATTGATGAAGATGTGAAGAATCAGTGTCTCGGCGAGGCTTATTTCCTCCGCTCCCACTATTACTACATTCTTGTACGCCTTTACGGAAAGCTCCCTCTCCGCACGGAGCCTTATAACCCGGGTGAAGACCCTGCAATCGAAAGAAGCTCGGTGGAAGATGTCTATAACCTCATCATCAGCGACTGCTCCAAGGCAATCGAGCTTCTTCCCGCAAAGAACGAGTATGACAGCATGAATCTCGGTCGTGCCTGCAAGGAGGCTGCAATGTGCCAGCTGGCTGACATCTACCTCACTCTCGCCCCGAAGGATAACTCCCTCTACTCGGAGGTCGTCGATCTCTGCAATGAAATCGAAAGATACGGCTACGACCTTTCCACAATGAACTATCTGGACAACTTCGACGCCACAAAAAACAACACTGCGGAGTCTCTGTTCGAGGTGCAGTATACGGGCAATACGGAATATGATTTCTGGGGAAATGATGTACAGTCTTCATGGCTTTCCACATTCATGGGGCCGAGAAACTCCGACTTCGTGGCAGGAAGCTATGGATGGAACCAGCCTACTGAAGAATTTGTAAGCCAATATGAAGAGGGAGACCTCAGGAAAGACTGGACCATACTCTATGAAGGCTGCCCTGATTTCGACGGCAAGGCCTACAAGAAATCATACTCGAATACCGGCTACAACGTCCGCAAGTTCCTTGTTTCCAAATCAGTATCTCCGGAGTACAATACCAATCCGGCCAACTTCGTGGTTTACCGCTTTGCTGATGTACTCCTGAAGAAAGCCGAAGCGCTGAACGAGCTTGGCAGGACGAGCGAAGCTGCCCTTCCGCTGAACATAGTGCGCAGAAGAGCCGGGCTTCCAGGGGTTTCAGGCCTGACACAGGAGGAGATGCGCGAGAAGATCATCCACGAGCGCCGCATGGAACTCGCATTCGAGGGCCACAGATGGTTCGACATGATCCGCATAGGTGATGGAGACTATGCTGTCGATTTCCTCAAATCCATAGGCAAGACCAATGTGAACAAGAACAGGCTCATCTTCCCTGTTCCCCAGACGGAAATGGATGCCAATCCTCTGATGGACCAGAACCCTGGATATTAACAGATAACATGAATGATTATGAAACCGTATATTTTGACACTGGCAGCTGCCGGCGCATTGATTCTTTCGGGCTGCACTGACAATAGTTACATGGAACTGGACAAGGGCAGCAATGACCTTACCCTGAATTCAGATATCACCGAGATCGCGCTGCAGGAAATCAATTCTTCAGCGACTGCCATCAATCTCGAATGGAGCACCGGACACAACTTCAAGTCAGGAAACAAGATTTACTACACATTGGAGATTGCTCCGGCAGGTTCCGACTTCTCGGAAGCATACGTTGCGGTGGACAACGAGACTCAGGTCTATAAATGGAGCAAGACCGTTGAAGAGTTCAACGACATCCTCCGCAGCAACTTCGGAAAAGCATCTCAGTCATACCAGGCAAGGGTAAGGGCTACTGTTCCGGACTATGACGAGATTCAGGAATCGGCAGTGGAGTTCAGCGCTTCCACCTACGAGCCTGTCACGAAGACCCTGTACATCATCGGCGATGCCGCCCCTAACGGATGGTCTGCAGACAATGCGGCAGAGATGACACGCACATCCAACGGAGTATTCACCTGGCAAGGCAACATGAAAGAAGGCAACTTCAAGTTCATCACCACGCTGGGACAGTTCCTTCCTTCATACAACAAAGGCCTGGACGGCAAGCTCATTTACAGAGCCAGCGATGACGATCCGGATGAACCGTTCCACATCGATGAGGCCTATACATACAAGATTGACGTGAACCTCCTCACCGGAGAGATTTCATGGAACAAGAGCGAAGCCGAGACTCCTGCCTATGACAATCTTTACCTTGTCGGAAACATGACAGGCTGGGGCTTCGAGGCAATGCAGAGAGATATTCTCGATCCGTTCCTGTTCAGGATGGGAAGATACTTCGAGCAGGGAGGAGAATTCAAGTTCGGAACCTCCAACGGCAACTGGGAGAATATGCTCAAGGCAACAACCCCGAATGCATCCATCACAGAGACTTCAATGGAGTTTGTAAGCGGATACGATCCCGACAACAAGTGGGTCATGAAAGACGAAGAAATCGGGAAAGCTTACAAGATATGCGTGGACATCCGCAAAGGCAAAGAGCGCATGATGATGCGAGAGTTCGTTCCTTACGGATGCATCTACCTCATTGGCAGCGCATGCTCGGCAGGCTGGGATATTTCGAATGCCCTTCCGATGAATGTCGATGATTCAAATCCATATATCCTCACCTGGGAAGGAGCACTTGACAAAGGAGAGCTCAAGTTCACCTGCGACAAGAGGTCAGACTGGGGCGGCGCATGGATGCTTGCAGACGAAGACGGCAAGAGCCCTACCGGTCAGCAGGAAAGACTTCTCTTCGTCGACAAGGCCGATGAGTGGTTCAAATCACAGTACCTTGAAATCGGAGTGGGTGACATTGACCGGAAATGGCAGATTCCTTCCGCAGGTACTTATTCCATCACTCTGGACCAGCTTAATGAAACCGTCACCATCATCAAGAAATGACAAGACAGACTTTTGCAGCATTGATATTCAGCACCGCCTTCGCGCTCTCATGCACGAAGGGCGGTGCTCCTGATAATTCCTCAGGCGGAAACAATGATGAAATCATTTCCGAAGTTACTGAGGTAACGGAAGTGACATCATCCATTTCCATGAATATCTCCACGGACAAATCCATTTATAAGCCCGGAGAAACCGTGACTTTCACCGCAGACAACATGCCTTCAGGTGCAAAGATCAGATACCGGCACAACGACGAAACGGTTCTCATTCAGGATGCCTCCTCGGCGACCTGGCAATGGACGGCACCGTCGGAGGATTTTACAGGATATCTGGTGGACATATTCATTGAAAGTGAAAAAGGCGAGCTCATCTACGGTACCATTGCCGTGGATGTCTCAAGCGACTGGACCAGATTCCCGCGCTACGGCTTCGTAGGCGACTTCGACAGCTCCAAGCTTGAAGAAGGAGTCATCGAGGCGGAGATGGATTTTCTGCGCAGATGCCACATCAACGGCATTCAGTTCTACGATTGGCACAACAAGCACCACTGGCCACTCGGAGGAACGATGGAACATCCGGATGAGGTATATAATGACATTGCCAACCGTCAGGTTTATTCCGAAGTTCTGAGAAAGTATATCAAAGTGCAACATGACTACGGTATGAAAAGCTTGTTCTACAATCTCTGCTACGGAGCGCTTGATGATGCAGAGGCGGATGGAGTCAAGGCGGAATGGTACATTTTCAAGGGCGCGAACCGGACCGACAAGGACTTCCACGGCCTGCCGGATAGCTGGAAGAGCGATATTTTCCTGCTTGATCCCGGCAATGAGCAGTGGCAGAATTATCTCATAGAACGTAATACTGAGGTTTACACCCACTTCGATTTCGACGGATTCCACATTGACCAGCTGGGCTACAGAGGCGACCGCTACGACTGGAACAGCAACATTGTCAACTTCCCTAAAAGCTACGCCTCATTCATAAAAGCAATGAAGAATGCCCATCCGGACAAGACTCTGGTAATGAATGCAGTAGGAAGCTATGGCGCATCCCAGATTGCCGGCACCGGCTGCATGGGATTCCTCTACAACGAATGCTGGGAATATGAATCGGAGTTCAAGGACCTGTACAATATCGTCAAGGCCAATGACTCCTACAGTTCAAACACGCTCAACACCGTATTTGCGGCATACATGAACTATGGATGCGACAACAGGGAATTCAACATCCCGGGAGTTCTGCTCACAGATGCTGTGATGTTCGCAATCGGAGGATCGCATCTTGAACTGGGAGACCACATGCTCTGCAGGGAATATTTCCCGTACAAGGGCGTTACGATGAGCGAGGCGCTGCGCACCCAGATTGTAAGATATTACGATTTCATGACTGCGTACCAGAATCTGCTAAGGGGAGAAAGCACTGCCGCACAGATAAGTGTCGACGTGGCCTATACCGGCAGCTCGAAGAATGTCAAGACAGCCCAGTGGCCGCCTCAGCAGGGGAAGATCACGACTTTTGCGAAGCAGACTGACGGCAGGCAGGTTATCCACATGCTGAATTTCCTTTCTGCTGAAAGTCTCTCCTGGAGAGATTACAACGGAGACATGGTGGAACCGAGGCTGGTAAACTCCATACCTGTGGAAATCAAGACGGACAAGACCATCCGGAAAGTCTGGGTTGCTAGCCCTGACAAGCACGCCGGTGCCCCTGTCGAACTTGCTTTCAGACAGACTGCCGAGTCCGTAAGTTTCACTGTCCCTTCCCTTAAATACTGGACAATGATCGTATTGGAGTAACTATGAAGAAACTGTTTACAGCAATCGTCATCAGCCTGATAAGCGCTTCAGGCGTTCTTGCAGACACTGTGTTCTCCAGGGATGGAAGCCGCGTGAGATTCAGGTCTGATGACGGGGCAGTGCTCGAGCTCAAGATGTGCAGTCAGTCAGTCGTCAGGGTCAGGTATGCTCCGGACGGTGTGATGGAGGATGAAAGGAAATCCTATGCCGTCGGGAATGATGACCTCAGCCCGTTCGAGGTGAATGTCAATGAGCAGGCGGCCTGCTACGAGATCTTTACCGACAAGCTGAGAATCAGGATTGACAGGAACCCGTTGAAACTCCAGATATTCGACAAATATCAGAAGCTCCTGTTCAGCGACTGTGCTGACAGAGGACGTTCAGCTGACGGTTCCAGGAAAGTCGAGTACAAATTGCTCAGGAGGGATGAACATTTCTTTGGCCTCGGAGAGAAGACGGGAAAACTTGACCGCAGGGGTGAGCAGTACAAGATGTGGAACAGCGACAAACCCTGCTACAGCACTGTGGAAGACCCCCTGTACAAAAGCATTCCATTTTTCATGAGCAACTACCACTACGGCATTTTCCTGGACAATACCTACAAGACCGAATTCAAGTTCGGAACCGAAAGCCGCGACTGGTACAGTTTCGAGGTCCCTGACGGAGAGATGGTCTATTATTTCATCTTCGGAAGCGACTTCAAGGAAATCATCGGTCAGTACACCCTGCTTACCGGCAAACCCATAATGCCTCCAAGATGGGCATTGGGATTTTCCCAGTGCAGGGGACTTCTTACCAATGAAAAACTCACTTATGAGATTGCCCGGGGATATAGGGAAAGAGGCATTCCCTGCGATGTCATATACCAGGACATAGGATGGACTGAATACCTTCAGGACTTCGAATGGCGCAAAGGCAACTACATCAATCCGCGCAAGATGCTTTCCGACCTGGACTCCATGGGCTTCAAGGTAATACTGTCACAGGACCCTGTCATTTCAAAGGCGAATGCAAGGCAATGGGAAGAGGCTGACAGCCTGGGCTACTTCGTGAAGGATGTCCGGACAGGCAAGAGCTATGACATGCCATGGCCTTGGGGCGGGGACTGCGGAGTCGTGGATTTCACCAATCCTGAAGTTGCCGCATGGTGGGGAGCATACCAGCAGAAACCTCTGGACGATGGTGCAGCCGGGTTCTGGACTGATATGGGAGAGCCGGCCTGGAGCAACGAAGAGTCCGTCGAGAGGCTTTACATGCAGCACCACGACGGTATGCATTCGAAGATTCACAATGTTTACGGCCTCACATGGGATAAAGTCGTAAAAGAGCAGTTCGAGCTTCGCAATCCCGACAAAAGAGTGTTCCAGATGACCCGGGCAGCCTATGCAGGTCTCCAGAAATACACCTTCGGATGGACCGGTGACAGTGGCTGCGCCGACGATGTCACCAAAGGCTGGGCTCAGATGGAAAACCAGATTTCCGTACTGCTTTCGGCTGGTCTGGGACTTATTCCTTTCACTACTACGGACATTTCCGGATACTGCGGCGATATTGATGACTATCCTGCTATGGCGGAACTTTATGTAAGATGGGTACAGATGGGGGCATTCAATCCTATCAGCCGTATTCACCATGAAGGAAACAACGCAGTGGAGCCATGGATGTTCGGAGATCTGGCGGAAAGCTATGTCAAGAATGCCATTTCATTGAAATATACTCTCCTTCCCTACATCTATTCCTACGCCCGTGAAGCACATGACACCGGTCTTCCGATAATGCGTGCAATGTTTCTGGAATATCCCTATGACACACAGACATTCTCTACTGACAATCAATTTATGTTCGGAAAGGAGCTGCTTGTGGCTCCTGTAGTAAAGAAAAATGCAAAGAAGAGGAATGTCTATCTTCCTGAAGGTGAATGGATTGACTTCAATGATATGAAGACCGTTTACGATGGCGAACAGTGGGTCAGCGTTGACGCTCCTCTGAGCACAATACCTATGTTCGTGAAAAAGGGAAGCATTATTCCAAGGATGCCCGTGATGGACTATACCCGTCAGAAGGCTGTCTATCCGATCAAATTCCAAGTCTTCCCTTCTGATGCAGGAGAGAGTGCCAAATTCAGCCTCTATGAGGACGACGGAGAGAGTCTGGGATACCTCAGAGATGAGAACATCATTACAGACGTTATGTGCAGGAGTTTTGAAAAGGGATTTGAAATCGAGTTGGGAGAACGTAGAGGGAAAGGCTATCAGCTTTCCGGTCAGAGAAATTTCATTTTTGAAGTACACACTGACAAGGCTTTGAGAAAAATTGCCGTTGACGGCAAGACTGTCGACAGGGTCAGTGCGGACAGACTCACGGCCGAAGCCGAAAAGGATTTCTCAAAGGCAGTCTCATCCCTCAACAGGAAATCAGGAGTTTATCTCGTCAGGATTCCTGACGATGGTAAAAAACACATTATAGCACTTTATGAATAAGTAAGTTGCAGACCTTTTTAAAATTTTTTGTCCACGTGATTTTGCATATATGGTCACAGATTTTGCAAGTTTTTGGATAGATAGCCCTTGGGAGTGAGGTGGGAGATGGATGGAAGAAAAAGTGACCAAAAGGTGACCAAATTTGGGGGATATGAAAAAATAAGGCTTTGTAAAGTATTTGAAAATCAATAACTTACAAAGCCTTTTCGGTGCCCAAAGCCGGAATCGAACCGGCACGTCTTTTAAAGGACATTGGATTTTGAGTCCAACGCGTCTACCAATTCCGCCATTCGGGCATTTCCGGGAATCGGAATGGCAAAGTTAGGTATTTTTGGCGAATTACCAAATATTTCGGCACGTGTCGGCATAATATAACGTCGATTTTTCCGGAAATTATGATATTTTGCTAAATTCGCATGGAGAGGGGAGGGATTTAGGGTGAGGGTAACGTGCACATAAAAAAGATTATGAAATGCAATATATTTAACGGACAAACGATTACGGACGTGGCAGGGTATCTGGAAAGGTATCCTGTCATTTACATCGTTGCAGATAGACATGTGGCACATTTTGCTGAGAAAGTCGTGAAATCGTTGACTGGCGGAAAAGCGGATTGTAAATGTGAAGATCCGATCTCACCAGAGCTGCTTCTGCTTGATACCTCGGAAGAAGACAAGTCAATGCAGACCGTAATGGAGATATGCAAATGGCTGTTGGATAACGGAGCCGACAGGAATGCCCTGTTGCTGGCCATCGGCGGCGGGATAACTACGGACATGGCGGGATTCGCGGCATCCATATATAAGAGAGGAATCCGGTTTGCATATATTCCTACCACGTTCCTCTCGCAAGTCGATGCCGCAATCGGCGGAAAAACGGGAGTGAATTTCGAAAACTACAAGAATATCCTGGGCGTAATCCGGCAGCCGGAATTTACATATATCTGTCCGGAAGTGCTTGAGACATTGCCATATAGAGATTTTCTTTCAGGCGCTGCGGAACTCATCAAGACCTTCATCATTGACAATGCCGGTAACAACTACGAAAAGGCGGTCGAAGTCCTTTCCGAAATACACGAAAGCATTGACCGAAAACAGGCGATAGCCTTGCATTTGGCTGAGCTCGAAGAACTTGCGGGCGCGGCTGCGAGAATCAAGGCCGGTGTGGTCGAGCGGGATGAATTCGAGCAGGGCGAGAGGCGGAAGCTGAATCTCGGGCATACTTTCGCGCATGCGATCGAGTGGGAGGCCCGGGCCGCGAAGAAAGACATTTCTCATGGCGAGGCTGTTGCGATGGGAATCATCCTGGCAGCGAAGGCATCCGAGCGGTACTATGGACAGGAAGTTACAGACCAGTCTCTAAGCGCAATGTTGACGCGTGATTTCAGCCGCTGCGGCCTGCCTACCGAGTGCCCGTTCCCGCTGGAATCCCTGTCCGGGGCAATGCGGAAAGACAAGAAAGCCGAAAACGGCATTGTGCATTTCGTCCTGATCCGCACCCTGGGCGACGTCCGCATCGAGGATCTGGCGGTAGAACGCGCGATTAATAAGTAATGTTCAAATTTTGATATATCAAAATTTGTATATCGCAAACCCCGCTCGGCCACGAATTCCTGCGACCAGGTGTGACGAATAAAATATCGGTGAAAAAATCATTATATTTGTAAGTTTGGTAATCACTAAAAACAAGATAATGCAGGTTGTTTTTGATGATGGCCGGGTAAGCAAAACAAGCAGATAATGATTTGTACGACAATACAGAACAAGACACTTGAGGAAATATATGCGATTCTGGAAAGCGGGAACGTGGAAATGGCCGAAATCCGGCTGGACCGGTGCCAGCTGACTACGGACGAAATCGCCGAACTCTTCTCCACATCGGACGTGCCGCTGGTGGCCACATGCCGGATAAGTGAGATGAGGGAAAAGCTTGTCAATGAGGCTGATACGGAAGAAAGGCAGCACTCGGAAGACAGGAAGCTCGACACGAAAGCCGTTCAGGAAGCCGAAGCCAGGCTCATCACGGCAATTCACTCGGGAGCAGCATTCGCGGACTTGGAAATAGAAGCGCCGCCGATGATGTCCAAGCGGTTGCGCCGTGAGACTCGCGAGAACGGAACGGTATTCGTCCGCTCATATCACGACTTCCGGGGCACGGACTCTATCGAAGCACTTAAAGCGCTGACAGAGAAATGCTTCGCCATCGGGGCCGACATCGCCAAAATCGTCACCACCGCGGTACCCGACGACAGTCAGGACAATGCTTCCGTCACCAGAGTCCTGTCGCTGTATGACTCGTTCGATCCCGCAAAACTCATCGCTTTCGCAATGGGCGAGCAAGGTCAATGCTCTCGTATCCAATGCCTTGCCAAAGGTGCTCCATATACTTATGCCGCTTTGGATGAGAGTGAAGCAGCCGCACCGGGACAGATGTCTACGGCGGAAATGATGCGCCATGTCTACGCAGAACATGCGGCAGGATGTGCCGATGTCCATGCAGCGGAATCCGACGGCATGGAAATCATCCCGATGCCATCATCGAAAAGCTTTGCACAGCGGGCAATAATTGCAGCTGCATTGGCAGACGGAACCACCACATTGCAAGGATATTCGCCATGTGGCGACAACGAAGCAGCCATCTCCGTGGCACGCTCACTTGGAGCGGAAGTCACTGTGGGACTGACACATAAGGACGGTAAAGTCCTCAAAGATACATCAGCATTGACCATAAAAGGCCGGGGAACGGCAGCATTGGACCTGGACAACCTTCATACCGGCGAATCCGGACTCCTCACGCGACTGATGATACCGCTTCTGGCTGCATTGGGCCGAGGTGAAATTGCAGTGACCGGCGAAAAGACATTGACCCGCAGACCTTTGAAAGGCGCGCGCGAAATCATGGCGGCCTTCGGGGTGAAACTGGAGAATCTTCCGCAGGAAGAGAAACCGGAAGAAGTTTTCGTCCCGCTCAAAATCTCTGGGAAACTCTCTGGCGGGAAGATAACCGTCTCAGGTTCAGGAGGTTCGCAAATCATCTCCGGACTGCTCATGGCATTGCCGCTGCTGGAAGAAGATTCTGTCGTGCGGCTTACCGAGCCGAAAAGCATCCCATATCTTTTCATAACGATGGATGTGCTCAAAGCTTTCGGCGTGAAAATCTGGTGTGACATGGAAGGAGGGCAGGACTTCGCCGAATCGCAAGACTGGAACGACTGCACGGAAATCGTGCTCCACATAAAAGGCGGGCAGAAATACAAGGCTGCCGACATGGATATCGAAGGGGATTGGAGCACCGCGGCCAACTTCCTGGTAGCGGGAGCCGTATTCGGCAAGGCCGAGGTATCCGGACTGGACACCAAATCCCTGCAGGCCGACCTCTCCATAATGGACATCCTCATGGAAGCCGGCGCGAGCCTCTCCCAGATGGGGGAGGACGAATCCCGCGGCCCGATCCACGTCCAGAAAGCCCCGCTCAATGCATTCGAAGTGGACGCGAACAACTGCCCGGACCTGTTTCCGATAATTTCGGTGCTCGCGGCATTCTGCCAGGGGACCAGCCGGATTGCGGGCGTCGGACGACTCGCCAACAAAGAAAGCGACAGGGGCAAGGCGATATTGTCAATGCTTCTGCAGCTTGGCGTAAAAGCCAGGATAGCAGGCGACAAGATGATTATTGAAGGTCACTCTCTGGCGCAGAGATGTCTTACCGGGCACATGCTGAAAGGCGGAAACTATACCTCCAGCCACGATCACAGGATGGTCATGGCGCTGAAAGTGGCGGAACTCGGAGCGGACAGTCCGATAGAAATCGACGACGTCGAGTGCGTGGCGAAATCATGTCCGACATTCATGGAACTTTTCGAAAAATTACTGAAAAATGGATACGTTCGGTAGAAAATTCAGAATCTCCATCTTCGGAGAATCACACGGCGAAGCCATCGGTGTCGTGCTGGATGGCGTACGTCCTGGACTGCATATCACGGCAGAAGACTTCATGCCGGACATTCTGCGCCGAAAGAGCGGTCCGAAAGGAACCACTCCACGTGTGGAAACTGATGAACCTGAGATACTTAGCGGAGTGTACAACGGCTACACCACAGGTGCGCCCATGGCGATAATCTTCAGGAACCGGAACACCAGATCCGGCGACTACAAGCTTTTCAATGACGTCCCGCGTCCGGGCCACGCAGATTATACCGCCAGCGTCAAGTGGCTGGATTTCAATGACCCTCGGGGCGGCGGACACTTCTCCGGCAGACTCACATTGCCGATAGTGGCAGCCGGTGTCGTGGCGAAGAAAATGTGCTCCTGCGACATTCAGGCGCAGCTGGTCGAGGTCGGCGGCGTCACCAGGGAAGAAGCATTGAAAACCGCTGTCAATGAACCTGTTGCAGATTCTGAAATCTGGCGTGACGTTCTCGACGAGGCCATTCGGGAGAAAGACTCCGTCGGAGGTATCGTGGAATGCGTCACCACGGGATTGCCTGCAGGCATCGGCGAACCGTTCTTCGATTCGGTCGAAGCCCTCGTCTCCCACGCAATCTTCTCAATACCAGGCGTCCGCGGTATCGAATTCGGCGACGGATTCTCGTCGGCGCGCATGAAAGGCTCCGAGCACAATGACCCGTTCGACAGCATCGGAGGGGACAATGTCATTGCATGCTGGATGAAGGACCCTGTTGTCTGTCACCCGTCCAAGAACGGTGCGGGAGGGGTCAATGGCGGCATAACGAACGGTAATCCGCTGGTTTTCAGGGTGGCATTCAAGCCGACATCCAGCATCGGAAAAGCACAGAAGACATTCAATTTTGCTACCGGACAGATGACAGAACTGGAGATTCCGGGACGGCATGACGCATGTTTCGCCCTGCGTACTCCGCCGGTTGTCGAGGCGATGACCGCCATCGTTCTGGCTGACCTCATGTCGCTTTAGTAACGATATCGGCAGAAAAGTTGTAACTTTGAGCGGCAATAATTTCAGAAGGAGATTATATGGATATAAATGAAGAGAAGAAACTTCTCCAAGACATAACGAAGAAAGAATATAAGGAAGGCTTCGTCACGGACGTGGACCAGGACTTTATACCCAAAGGTCTGAACGAAGACATTGTCCGGATGATATCCGAGAGGAAAGGCGAGCCTCAATGGCTGCTGGACTTCCGCTTGGACGCATTCCGCAAATGGCAGAAGATGGAGATGCCCGACTGGGGACATCTGGATATGCCGCACATTGACTATCAAGACATTATATACTATGCTGCCCCGAAGAAGGACTCCGACAGGCCTAAGGAAATCGACCCGAAACTTGCGGAAACCTTCGACAAGCTGGGGATTCCTCTGAAGGAACGCGAAATCCTCGCGGGCGTAGCGGCAGTAGATGCCGTATTCGACTCCGTATCAGTGGCTACCACCTTCCGTAAGGAACTCGCCGAGCGCGGAATCATCTTCTGCTCATTCAGCGAAGCCGTGAAGGAGCACCCTGACCTGGTACGCAAATATCTTGCGACCGTGGTGCCGTCCGGCGACAACTATTTCGCAGCATTGAACTCCGCCGTATTCAGCGACGGATCATTCTGTTACATCCCGAAAGGCGTACGTTGCCCGATGGAACTTTCCAGCTATTTCCGTATCAATGCCAAGGGAACGGGACAGTTCGAGAGGACGCTCATCGTGGCCGACGAAGGCTCGAAGGTAAGCTACATGGAAGGCTGCACGGCGCCGATGCGCGATGAAAACCAGCTCCATGCGGCAGTCGTGGAAATCGTGGCGCTCAAAGACGCCGACGTCAAATACAGCACGGTGCAGAATTGGTATCCTGGCGATGAAAACGGTCGTGGAGGAATCCTTAACCTCGTGACCAAGAGGGGAATATGTATGGAAGGCGCGCATCTTTCCTGGACACAGGTCGAGACAGGTTCAGCCATCACTTGGAAATATCCGAGCACCATACTCAAGGGCGACTACTCCTCATCCGAGTTCTATTCCGTAGCCGTCACGAACAACTATCAGCAGGCCGACACGGGCACCAAGATGATACATGTCGGAAAAGGCACGCGAAGCCGAATCGTCAGCAAGGGAATCTCCGCCGGACACAGCCAGAACAGCTATCGCGGTCTCGTCAGAATGCTGCCGGGAGCCGCAGGCGCGCGCAATTTCTCTCAATGCGACAGCCTTCTCATCGGTTCGCTCTGCGGAGCCCACACCTTCCCTGACGTGCGTAGTGACAATGCCACCGCAGTCGTGGAGCACGAGGCCACCACATCCAAGATCAATGAGGACCAGCTCTTCTACTGCAACCAGCGCGGAATCGGCCCCGAGGACGCGGTAGGACTCATTGTCAATGGCTATGCTCGTGAAGTGTTGAGCAAACTCCCTATGGAATTCGCCGTCGAGGCGCAGAAACTCCTCCAGGTATCACTCGAAGGCTCAGTGGGTTAGCGGAGATAAACAATTGAATAACAGACAATGGACATTATAAACTACACTTTGTTCACGATAGGGGGAGACACTCCTGTCCTTCTTATTGATTTGCTCACATCCGTGGTCGGTCTTACATGCGTATTCCTTGCCGGCCGCAACAGTAAATATAATTTCTGGGTAGGCTATCTGTATTCCCTCCTCTTGCTCCTCATGTTCTGGAACAAGAACCTTTACGCGAACCTTCTTCTCCAGCCTATATCTCTGGGAATCAATGTTCTGGGGCATTACAGGTGGACTCATCCGCGTAAGGAAGAGCAGAGTTCGGAAGACAGCAGCGCCCTGAAAGTGACCATGCTCGGATGGAAACAGCGCATCCTTGCCATCGCATCCGTATTCGTCATTGCTGCCGGATGGGGTTGGTTCATCAGTCTTGCGGGCAATGCCATTTTCCCCGGCAAGATCCCGTCTGACCCTATACCGTATCTCGATGCCTGCGTGACCGTGCTCATCCTCGTGGCGCAATTCCTGTCAGCCCTCAAGAAATGGGACTGCTGGATTGCCTGGCTTCTGGTCAATGTCTTCCAGCTGGCGATGCATATCTCTGTGGGCCATGTGTTTATGCCGATTGTCTGCGGCCTCTATCTCGTGAACGGAATCTGGTCGCTCATCACCTGGTCACGACTCTACAAGAAAAAAGCATAGAGGCGATTCCATAAGGAACCGCCCCTGCGAAACTTATTTTACTACGATTATATTCGGTACGCGACGCGTGCCTGCATGGTCGAACTTCTTGTTGTCTGTCGGATGGTTCAGAACACCGTCTTCGGCAGTCCAGATTGTGGTGGAACCGCCTCCGTCCAGATTCAGCGCATCACTCATGCCTGCCCAGAGAGCTATCAAAGCACTTTCGGTCAATGTCGCGCCGTCAGCATGATTCTTCGTACGCCCGTCGATGGTCACGAAATAATAATATCCGCGGTTGTCCTTTCCTATCAATGTCCTCGGATGACGGGCATTGCTGAACTTCTTGTCCGTAGCGAACACAGGTATGTTGCCATCCTTGACAAGCAGCGGACCTGAAGCCAATGCCGCATGGTAATGCTTCGTATAATGCTCATAAAGCGTCGTGTCGCACAGCATTATATCCATCTTGCGGCCCTTCTTGTCCTTGAACGCCACCAAGGCATTGGTCCTGAAGAATTCGGTCTTGTCTGTGCGGCTTATCTCATTGTGATTCAGCGCGAAATAAGTGCAAGGCTGGAGCGTCTTGACATTGAAATAACTGCCGTTTATCGCTGCGAGCGCGTGCGTCCTGGCCGCCAGCGAATCGGTGGTGACGCACAAATCTCCCGCGGACTCCTCGATGCCGGTGCGGAACTTCTTGGCCGGATATTTCACGATGGAAACCGTCTGGTCGCCTCCGAACATGGAAATGTGGGCGGAACCTGCCACGGCGCCTTTCCCGAGGTCTTTCCAATTCCATTCAGCATTGACGAAAGCCGTGGAATCAGCAGCGCGGGTCTGCCTGTCCTGGCCGTAAACTGCAGCCGACATTGCCATGAGCAATATCGCAGCGGATGTGATTTTCTTGATTGTCATGATTGTGTTATTTTATATTAATACGCACGAAGCGCATTTCGCACGTAATCAATTATGCATTTTCCAATGCTTTAAGGTATTCTGCCGGCGATTCGGCCTGCCAGAGCGCGCCCAGGACTGCAGCCCCGCCGAAGCCCAGCGAACGTATCTCCGGAATATGCTCCAGACTCACCCCTCCCAGCGCAAATACTTGATTGTCAATGATTCCCTCCTCCGCTGCACGTTTCAGTTCAATGCGGGAGAACGCGGCGCCATATCCCTCTTTCGAGATGCTGTCATAAATAGGGCTGAGAAACAGATAGTCGCACTCGGACTTGTGCTGAATGATCTCCCGGATGCTGTGGCAAGAACGTGAAACCGTCATGCCGTGAATGCCCTGCGGTGCCTCCGGATTACGCGAATTCAGATGCACCCCGTCCAGCGCGAATTTCTTCGCCAGCGGAAAGCAATCGTGCAGGACAATGCGTCCGTAGTATTGACTGTCAATGTCTTGCAGCCATGCGGCAAGTTCCTCTTCCGATGCTCCGGGCTTGCGCAGATGGAGACGCTCCATGCCTTCGAGGAAAAGACTGTTCACCAGGTCGGTTTCCCCGTCGAAGAATGCGGGGCGCGTTATGACGATGGTTTTCATGGCAGGTCAATGATATAAGATTCCATGGTCCGCAGGTCGATGCTCCATAGCTTTCCTATAAGCGGCTCGCCGAAACCCGCCGCCAGCTGGAGCACTTGATTCGCTTCCACGCTTCCTGTTACGGCCGGAGTGATCCCCAGGACAGCCTTGCTCGGCGCTTCCATGGAAAGAAGCTCGCTCTCATCGTATAAGTCCCTGTATGAATGGACTTTACCGAAAGCGTCCGGCACTCCGAAAACAGAAACCTGTCCGTTCAGCCCCTGAATGCTTCCATAAATGTAAGGTTTGCCTGCGGCAATGCAGATGTCATTGATGATGAATCGTGTGGCGAAGTTGTCGCAGCCGTCCACCACAATGTCGTACCCGGCAATGATTTCGGCAGCATTGTACTTGGTCAGGAAACAGTCGTAAGTGCGTATGCTGACCTCGTGGTTCAGACCGTGGAGACGCTTGTATGCGCACTCCACTTTGCTCTGTCCGACCTCGTCTTCCGTGTACAATGTCTGGCGCTGGAGATTGGAAACGCTGACCTTGTCCGCATCGATGATGCCCAGCGTCCCGATTCCGGCGGCCGTGAGGTAAGTGGCTATGGGAGAGCCGAGTCCGCCTGCTCCTACGAGCAGAATCTTAGTAGCGGAGAGCCTTTTCTGCCCCTCTGCCCCAAGTTCCGGCAGCATTGTCTGCCTGGAATATCTTTCCGCAGAATCCATGTTATTTCCTGAAATTCATCATGTCGAAACTGGAATCCCAGTCCTTCCAGACAGGTTCCCTGCCAAGCTCTTTCAGGCGTCGCTCTATCTCGGCAGCCGTTCTGTCATCGCTTACGTGAAACTGCTCAAGTGACTGAGGATAAGTATGATATCCGCCCGGATCAGTCTTGCTCTCCGCACTCATTGTGGTAACGCCGAGAGTGGCCATATTGTCCCTGATTTTCGCCGGCTCACGTGTCGAATAGGAAATGTCCACATCGTGGTCGAAGATTCTCATGGCGAATGTAACCTGTGCCAACTGCTTGTCAGTCATGACACAATTCGGCTCGAAACCGCCGTTCTCCGCCGGACGCATGCGAGGGAAATTGACACTGTATTTGGTGCGCCAGTAATGCTTCTGCAGGTAGCGGAGATGGTAAGCCATCATCGTTATATCCGTGCGCCATTCCTTCTCCAGACCGATGAGCACGCCCATTCCGATGGAGTGGACGCCAGCCTGACCCATGCGGTCGAACCCGTTGCATCTCCAGTCGAAATTCGCCTTCATTCCGCGTGGGTGGTAGATGTTGTAATGAGCTCTGTTATAAGTCTCCTGGAAGCAGATCACGCCGTTCATTCCATGGTGCGTGAGCTCCGCATAATCCTCGGCGCTCAGAGGCATGACCTCGATTTTCAGGTTGGAGAAATATTTTTTCGCTATATCCAGCGCCTTCGCCAGGTAAGGCACACCTGCTTTCACAGGGTTTTCTCCCGTGACTATCAGCAAGTTCTCGAAAGGAGCCAGCTTTTTGATGGCCTTGTACTCATCCTCGCATTGCTCCGGAGTCAGGATGACCCTCTTCATCGGATTGCTTGCGTGGAATCCGCAATAAACGCAGGAATTGATACATGAGTTGGTGATATACAGCGGAATGAACATTGACATGGTCTTTCCGAACCTTTCCTCCGTATATTTACGGCTGAGCGCCGCCATCGTCTCCAGATACGGCTCTGCTGCCGGCGAAATGAGCGCCATGAAATCTTCCACGTCGCAATGCGCCTTTCCCAGTGCCCTGCGCACGTCATTGTCAGTTTTCGCTGCAATGCGCGCCGTCGTTTCGTCCCAATCTATCTTGGCAAGTTCATCTGTAAACATCTCGCCCTCCTGTTATTCGTCAAGGAATGCGGTCAGCGGAGAGCTGGCCTCGGCGACGAAACTGTCGCTCTGTGCTCCCAGTCCGGCCTCATAAGCCATTCTGCCGGCCTCGACGGCATTCTTGAATGCCACGGCCATTGCCTCAGGGTCACCTGCCACAGCGATTGCCGTGTTCACGAGACATGCGGATGCTCCCAATTCCATGGCTTCCGCTGCGTGGCTTGGCGCTCCGATGCCTGCGTCCACTACGACAGGAACGGTAGCCTGCTCAATGATGATGCGCAGGAAGTCCTTGGTCTGCAATCCTTTATTGGTTCCGATAGGTGCGCCGAGCGGCATGACTGTAGCAGCTCCGGCCTCTTCCAGATGTTTGCACAATGTCGGGTCGGCCTGGCAGTAAGGCAGTACCACGAAGCCGAGTTTGACTAGCTGTTCAGTCGCCTTCAATGTCTCTACGGAGTCAGGCAGCAGGTAGCGCGGGTCCGGATGAATCTCCAGTTTCAGCCAATTGGTACCGAAAGCCTCGCGTGCCATCTGTGCCGCGAACACCGCCTCTTCAGCGTTTCTTACGCCGGACGTGTTCGGAAGCAGCTGTATACCTGGATGATTGATATGCTTGAGCATGTCGTCATCCTTGTCCTCAAGCTCTATACGTTTCATTGCAAGAGTCACCATTTCGGTGCCTGATGCGAGGATGGCTTTCTCCATCAGTGTGTTGGAATTGAATTTTCCAGTTCCAAGGAACAGGCGGGAATTGAATTCTCTTCCTGCAATAACTAATTTTTCCATATTTATCTGTGATCTATTGTTTCAATTATTCTTGCTGTCATTTCCACGGGGTCCGGGGCGCCGAGAATCGCTCCGCTCAATGCGATGCCGCTCACGCCGGTTCCCATGACCGCAGGAATATCCTCCACCGTTATGCCTCCGATGGCGACAATCGGCAAATCTATCCCCAACTCTTTCATTTTCAGGACAATGCTTTTGTATCCGTCCAGCCCGAGTATCGGTGAAAGGTTCTTCTTGGTGGTGGTGAACCTGAACGGACCGCAGCCGATATAGTCGGCGCCATGTTTATGAAGCCTTATTATATCCTCTATGGTATTGGCGGTGCCGCCTATAATGATGTCCGGCCCGAGGATTTTCCTGGCCTCATCCACCGGCATGTCGTTTTTTCCAAGGTGCACGCCGTCCGCGCCAAGTTGTCTGACCAGTTCCACATGGTCGTCCAGAAGGAATTTCGCCCCATGGCGGCGGCATAGCGGGAGGACCTCCTCTGCACATGCGATGATTTCCTCGGCAGGAGCATCTTTCATCCTCAGCTGAATCCAACGGCATCCGCCTTCCAGTGCCATTCTTATTCCTTCCGCATAGCCGATCTGCGGCGTAAAATGTGAAATGTATTGAAGCATGACTCTTCAACCTCCGCAAGACGCTCTTATGACGATGATATTGTCCCCGTCGGCGATGGCGCATTCCGCCCACTCATTGCGGGGCATCATCTTGCTGCCGACTGCTACGGCCACGCCTTTTTCCGGCAATCCGAGCTGCTCCGCCAGTTCTTTCAATGTGGAAGCCGCCGTCTCTACCGGCTTGTTGTTAACCTTGACATTCATCTTTCCAAAGTTTATAAAAATGTTTCACCGGGCCGAATCCATGTCCGATCTCGTATTCAGCTCCGGCGATAATTGCCTCATTTATATAGTCTTTCGCTGCTGCGGCCGCATCCGGAAGGCTCATGCCCTTCGCAAGCATTGACGCGAAAGCGGACGAAAGCGTGCAGCCTGTGCCGTGGGTGTTCCTGGTATGAATGCGCGCGGACGGAAGTTCATAAACCTTGCCGTCTTCCACATCATAGAAGATATCCACGAGTTTCTCCTCGGTCAGGTGCCCCGCTTTCAGCAGGACGCTGGCCCCGCATTTGTCCGCCAGCCTGCGTGCCGCATCCGGAAGGTCCTTCTGCAATGCCAGTTGTTCTCCGCCGAGCAGGATTTCCGCCTCCGGAATGTTCGGCGTGATGACTCTTGCTCTTGGAAGCAGGTCGGAAACCAGTGATGCGATGGCCTCCTCTTCGATGAGCCTGTGGCCTGATGTCGATACCATGACAGGGTCCAGAACCACATTTTTCACATTGTACTTGTCGAGCATTTTGCGCACACAGCGCACTACTTCCGAAGAATGCAACATGCCGATTTTCACGGCATCTGCTCCGATATCGGAAAGCACGGCGTCTATCTGTCCTTCCAGAATATCCACGGGAACGGCGCTTACTGCATTGACTCCCAATGTGTTCTGAACGGTGACTGCCGTTATTGCCGATGCCGCATAGCACCCGCATGCGGAAATTGTCTTGATGTCCGCCTGTACTCCTGCGCCTCCTCCAGAGTCGCTTCCGGCGATTGTGAGAACTATGTTATAATGTTTCATTTTCATCCGTGTATGCCTGGTTCCAGAACATGAGTTCGTACCGGGTCGATTTTACAAATGCCGCCGTCATTTCCTTGCGGCGGTCTTCGGTTTCGCTGTCGGCCAGGGAATCCGTCATCTCCACGCTGTGCCGTGCCCCGTCATCCATCATTTCGGAGGAGTAGCACTCTATCCAGCTGCGGTACGGGTTGTTCTCCAGCTTCGCGATGCTCAGGATATATTTGCCGATCTCGTTGTAGACCCACATGCAGGGCAGCATTGCCGCCATCGAAAGGGAAAGGTCGCCTCCGGCAATGATTCCCGACGTGTATCGCGTGTAGGCCAATGTTATCGGAAGCGGCTCTGTATCAGCTGGTTCGTACCCCATTTTGCTCAGTTCTGCATGGAGATCGTGTTCCGCTGCCATGCTGTCTTCTGCGAAACGACGGTAGAGGTCGCCGAGTTCCCCGTCCGGCAACATTGCCGCGAGAGCCTTCATTTCCCTGCCGTAGTTCGCGAGGTACAGTTTGTCCTGGGCGAGATATTTCGCGAATTTCGCTGGTGAAAGCGTCCCGTCCGCCATCTCCGTTATAAAAGGATGCCGGCGGATTTCGTCGAGAATCGGGTCAATGCTTTTCCAAGCCTGTTCGCTCCAGTTCATGAGTTTTTTATTCCTTATATCCGATGATGGCAACGTAAGAGCCTCTGTCATAGCCGTCTATAGGGTCTTCGACAGCGGTGTATGAGTAACGGGGGTCGAGCGTCAATGTCTGTTTGTATTCCAAGTCGCCGAAGCCGTTGGCAGCCATGATGTCGGATTTTTCTTTCGTTGTGCGCCATGAAGCCTGTTTCACCAGTTCGATCGGATATGGATCTTTCGGTTTGCAGCCTTCGAGCAGCGGATGGTCCCATGTGCCGACAGCGAGTGCCAGATTATATATGAGCCCGTAGGCGCTTTCTTTCGGCACGTCGATTACCACCGCCTTGCCGCCTTTGCGCAATGCCCTGTGTGCTTTCCTGAGGGCGAGACCGAGGTCCTGCATGTAGCAAGGGCAGCCGTTGAAGAGCACCGTATCGTAAAGTTCCTCACCGTAATCCGCATCTTCCGCCGTGTTTATTTCCACGTCGAAGCCGCGCTTTCTCGCGATTGCCGCCATGCCTTCGGCCGGTTCAATGCCGTGTTCAATGCGGATGTCGTATTTGTCTGCGAGCAGTTTTTCGAACAATGCGCTGCCGCATCCGATGGAAAGGATCTTGCCTGAATCTTTCAGACAGGCAGCCACGAGCCGCAGTTCCGTTTCGAGTACGTTAGTGTTTTCCAGAAACCAAGCATCGTATTCTGATGCGTATTGGTCAAATGCCTGATAACCCATTACTTGGATGTTTTAATTGTTATTGGTCAGACATCATTGGGAGAAGTTTTTCCGCGGTCTGCGGACAAGATTGTTTTCAATCCCTGCGGCAGCATTACCTGCGTCAGGTTTTGAGGGTATAATCTCAGCCATGCTATAGCACAGCACCCCTTTGATGTTCTTGCGACAAATATAGTAAATTAATTGTATCTTTGCATGAAGAAAAAGCGTTAAAATTATGGCAAAAGATATATTATTGGAAATCAAGGGGTTGCATGCTTCCGTGGGTGACAAGGAAATTCTGAAAGGCATCGACCTGGTCATAAGGAAAGGCGAAATCCATGCGGTCATGGGACCTAACGGGGCTGGTAAAAGTACATTGTCCAGTGTGCTGACAGGCAAACCGTTATACACTGTTACCGAAGGCAGCATCACATTCATGGGCAAGGACCTGCTGGCAATGTCTCCGGAGGAGCGTTCCTGGGCGGGAATCTTCATGTCATTCCAGTATCCGATAGAGATTCCTGGAGTGACCATCACGAATTTCATGAAGACCGCCGTCAATGCGAAACGTGCTGCGGAAGGTCTCGAACCGATGAAAGCCGGTGATTTCCTGAAACTTATGAAGGAAAAGATGGCATTCGTGCAGATGCGTCCGGAATTCGCCAAGAGAGAGGTCAATGTGGGCTTCTCCGGCGGCGAGAAGAAGCGCAACGAGATTTTCCAGATGGCAATGCTGGATCCGACCCTTTCCATTCTGGACGAGACCGACAGCGGTCTGGACGTGGATGCCCTCAGGATTGTGGCAGAAGGCGTACGCTCCCTGCACACCCCTGAAAAATCAGCCATTGTCATAACTCACTACAAGAGGTTGCTTGACTACATTGTCCCGGATATCGTGCACGTGCTGAAAGACGGCAAGATTGTCACTACCGCGGGACGTGAGCTCGTGGACGAAATCGAGGAAAAAGGTTACGATATTTTCTAGAGGAATGAGTATGGAAGATAGCAACAAAGCTCTGGAACAATGCCTTCAGGAATCGGAGATGAGCATCTCCGAGCGTCTGGACCCGTCACCCAAGCATGATGCGGGACACTATGTGGACCTTCCTTTGGTGCGGAATGAAAAGACATTGGAAATAGCTGACGGCGAGACCTTTGAGAAAGTGTATGTGCTTGGCGGGGACACGGGGGCATTGTCAGAACTTCCTTTCGCGAACGTCATTGTCGGAGCCGGGGCGAAGGTGAACATTGTCGTAGTCATCATGCCCGGAACGAGCATTGACCTGCCTCTGGCGGTCGATATCGTAGGCGAGGACGCTGATGTGAATGTGTCCGGGCTGTATCTTTGCGGCGGGGACGAGAAGGTCGGCATCCGCACGGAGGTGCGCCACAGGGTGCCTTCCTGCACGTCGAACCAGTTGTTCAACGGTATTGCGGCAGGTCATGCTGTCGTGAAGTTCTACGGAAAAATCGTCGTGGCACCGGATGCGCAGAAGACGGAGGCATATCAGACGAACCATAACCTGGTCGTGTCGGACGGCGCGAAAGCTGAAGCCAAGCCGCAGCTGGAAATTTATGCGGATGACGTGAAGTGCTCACATGGCGCCACAGTGGGGCAGCTTAATGAGGATGAGCAGTTCTATATGCGTTCACGCGGTATTCCGGAAGATGAGGCGCAGGTGCTCCAGATGATTTCGTTCATGGCACCTGTGTTGGCGAACATCACGGAAGAGGCTCAGCGTGAGGAGATTGGATCTGCTGTAGAATCTGCCGTGAGGGCAAGCATGCTCGGTTAAAAAATATTAAAAATACAGACGATGATAGAATATCCAGGAATATTCTGGAAAGACTACGAACTTGTCGATTCCGGAGATGGCGAGAAATTGGAAAGGTTCGGCAATTATTACATGATAAGGCCCGAGCCCAAGGCTCTGTGGGGTAAGACAATGCCGGCGGGCGAATGGGAGCGCATGGCGCATACACGTTTCCGTCCGGGTGCCGGTTTCGCGAAGGCGGGCAAGGAAGACAGCGGTACATGGGAGCGTCTGAAACGTACTGATGACCAATGGTATATAAAGTATCATGGAGCGCAGAAGGGGCTTGATTTCTCGTTGAGGCTGGGACTTACTTCCTTCAAGCATGTCGGCGTTTTCCCGGAACAGTCATCGAACTGGGAATATATCTATAGGGAAACATCCAAATTAGTGGAGAATGCCCGGAAGAATCCTTCTGCATCCGGAGTGGCGGCAGACGGAAGGCCGAAGGTGCTGAATCTGTTCGCCTACACCGGCGGGGCATCGCTTGCTGCGAAGGCTGCCGGGGCAGATGTGACACATCTGGACTCTGTGCGTCAGGTAGTTACATGGGCTCATGGAAACCAGGATGCAAGCCGGCTTGACGGTATCCGCTGGGTGGTGGAAGACGCCATGAAATTCGCCAAAAGGGAGGCCAAGAGGGGCAATGTGTATCAGGGTATTATCCTTGACCCGCCTGCTTACGGACATGGTACCGACGGCGAAAAGTGGAAGCTTGACGAGTGCCTTTTCGAAATGATGAAGACCGTCAATACTATTCTTGCTCCGGAAAACAGCTTCCTGGTATTGAACCTTTATTCCAATGGCTTTTCGCCGGTGCTCGGCGAGACTGTGGTACGTGAAGCATTTGGACTTCAGGAGCCTGGCGCTACGGCTGGATTTGCCGGTTATGAGCTGGAATCCGGAGAACTTGCATTGAGGGACCGTTTCGGTAAAGTGCTGCCTCTCAGCATTGTAATAAGACTCAAGCGTTAAGATATGCCTAAGAAAGAAAACATCCAGGACATGTTTGACGGCATTGCTCCCGAATATGACAAGTTGAATCACATCATGTCGCTTGACATTGACAAAACTTGGCGGAAAAGAGCATTGAACCAAATCTTCAGACCGAATGGCTCGGAGAGGGCGATGGCTGCGGCAGGGGATAGCGAAACCGGCGGGCTGCATGTGCTCGACATCGCTTGCGGGACGGGCGATTTTTCGATTGCGATAGCGAAGGAGATGCTTCGGAGAGCGGCCGGCAACCGTGATGCGGCTCAGCCTCAGGAGGATACGGATGCCGGAGACTTTTTGCGTACCGGCGGATATTGGCCGGGGAAAGTCATTGGCGTGGACCTGTCGGAGGGGATGTTGAAAATTATGGGCGAGAAGGTCAAGGAGGCAGGATTGGAGAAAATGATTTCGTACGAGACCGGCGATTGCGAGAACCTGCGTTTCGAGGACGGGACGTTCGACCGCGTGACCGTGGCGTTCGGCGTGCGGAATTTCGAGAATCGGGAAAAGGGGCTGAAGGAGATGCTGCGTGTGTTGAGGCCTGGCGGAGAGCTGGTGATTCTGGAACTTTCCGTTCCGTCCAATGCCGTGATGAGATGGCTATATAAGCTGTACTTCCTTCATATTCTGCCGATTATAGGCGGGAAGGTGTCGGGTGACAAGGCTGCATACAAATATCTTCCGGCGTCGGTGCTGAATTTTCCGGGCAAGAAGGAGTTCATGCAGACGCTCAGGGACTGCGGCTATCGCAATGTCCGTCATAAGTCGTTCACATTCGGTATCTGCCGGATGTACTGCGGTGAAAAATAACGGTACGGAATTTGCCGGAATTTACTAACTTTGCAGGCTGGTGTGATGGTCCTGCGGGAGATTATCAGATGAAAGTTATAACAAAATAATATTATTAGTATGGCATCTAACATTAATTCTTACGACTTCAAAGGTAAGAAAGCTATTGTGAGAGTGGACTTCAACGTTCCTATCCAGGACGGAAAGATTACAGATGACACCCGTATCCGCGGTGCTCTTCCTACACTCAAACTCATTCTTGAAAAAGGCGGTTCCCTCATCATCATGTCCCACATGGGCAAGCCAAAGGGAAAAGTTAAACCGGAACTCTCTCTTTCTCAGATAGTTGACGCGGTAAGCAAGGAGCTTGGCGTTCCTGTACAGTTCGCTCCTGACTGCCAGAAGGCTGACGAGCAGGCTGCTGCGCTCAAACCGGGCGAGGTTCTTCTGCTTGAGAACCTCCGTTTCTATCCTGAAGAGGAAGGCAAGCCTGTAGGAATCGACAAGGAAGATCCTGCTTATGACGAGGCCAAGAAAGCTATGAAGGCTTCACAGAAGGAGTTCGCGAAGAAGCTCGCTTCTTATGCTGACTGCTGGGTTATGGATGCATTCGGAACAGCTCACCGCAAGCACGCTTCTACAGCTGTCATCGCTGAGTTCTTCAAACCGGAGGACCGTATGCTCGGCCTTCTCATGGAGAAAGAGGTAAAGGCAGTGAACAATGTCCTCAGCGACATCAAGCGTCCTTTCATCGCCATTATGGGCGGTTCCAAGGTTTCCACCAAGATCGGTATCATCGAGAACCTGCTCGGAAAGGTTGACAAGCTTATCCTTTGCGGAGGTATGACATATACATTTGCCAAGGCTCACGGCGGCGAGATCGGCGATTCTATCGTAGAGATGGACAAGCTTGACGTGGCTCTCGACGTGGAGAAGAAGGCTAAAGAGAATGGTGTTGAGCTCATTATGGCTCCTGATGCAGTCGTTACCAACGGTCTCGATTTCGCTACAATGTCTCTCAAACCAGGTGCAGAGTACAAGGTTGCTCAGGCAGCAGCCATCCCTGCCGGTTTCGAGGGTGTGGACGCAGGTCCTGAGGCTCAGAAGAAATTCGCCGAGGCTATCAAGGGATGCAAGACCATCCTCTGGAACGGTCCTGCAGGCGTATTCGAGTGCGACGAGTTCTGCGCAGGTTCAAGGGCTATCGGCAATGCTATCGCCGAGGCTACTGCAGAGGGTGCATTCTCACTCATCGGCGGCGGTGACTCTGTAGCATGCTGCACCAAGTTCGGTCTTACCGACAAGGTTTCCTACATTTCTACCGGTGGCGGCGCCCTTCTCGAAGCAATCGAGGGTAAGGTGCTCCCAGGCGTAGCAGCTGTAAATGAATAATTTGAATTCAATGCCCTAGTGGCGTGTAATAACCTAGTGTTTAGTGCGTTAAGCATTTTCAGAGTTGAAGGTTCTGTAACTCTGAAAATGCTTAATCTGTTTATAGTCAATCAGTAACGCACCACGCCCAAAAATCCATCTGTCAATCAATTCAACCCAGATTCAACCCAGATTCAAACCACGCCAGGAGGAATACTCCAGTGAAATAAATCCATACCGCCATTACTGCAGTTCGGAAAATATACGTAACTTTGTATGATAGTAATGGTTATACGTATATGTTTGAAATGTTATTCGTCCACTGGCATGTGGACCCGGTTCTTTTTCATATAGGCTCATTCGGGCTCAGGTGGTATTCTCTCCTATTCGTGTCGGGATTCATTTTGGGCTGGTTCATATTCCGATGGTTCTTCAGGAGGGAAGGAATCTCCGAAAATCTGCTGGACTCATTGCTATATACATTGTTGATAGGCACCATCGTGGGCGCCAGACTCGGACATTGCATCTTCTATCAGCCTGAATACTATTTCGGCAGCTTGCAGGGATTCCTGGAAATATTCATGCCTTGGAAAGGAGGACTTGCAAGCCATGGCGGCACCATTGTACTGTTCTTTGCAATGCTCTGGTACGCACACCATTACGGCAGGAAAAACAACTTCGACTTCGTGTGGCTCATGGATCACCTCTGCATTGCGGTAGCATTTGCCGGAGCATTCATCCGTCTTGGAAATCTCATGAACTCAGAGATTTACGGAGACGTGACCACTCTTCCTTGGGGCTTCATCTTCGACCTGAGGGGCGAAACCGAACCTAAACATCCTACCCAGATTTACGAGGCATTGAGCTACCTGATTCTCGGAATCGTGCTCCTGAGCATGTATAAGTTTAATCTGAAGAAGATATATCGCGGAACATTCATCGGCATATTCTTCATCGTATGTTTCGGCATGCGCTTCCTCATAGAGTTCATCAAGGAACCTCAGGTAGCATTCGAGGATAACATGGTCCTCAATATGGGACAGATTCTCAGCATTCCGTTCATCCTCATCGGCATAGGATTCCTGGTTTATGCGTTTGTCAGAAAACAGCCGGCAGAGGCTGTCATTCCTGAACAGAACCGTAAAAAACCTGCCACGCATTACGCAAAACCTCTGGCATAGCAGTATTCTTGTAACGTTTAGAACATGTTTTATTGTCTAAAAAGCTCTAAAAGTGGAGTTTTAGACAATAATATGTATACTTATTGTCATTTTTTGAACATTTTTCGGCTTGGTATTTGCACCATGCCGCGCCGTTGATAGTAATAGTAGGTTGAAAATAAATAATTATTAGAGTTAAATGATGAATAGAATCTTTCCGAGATTACTGCTGGCAGCAGCCTCGGTGATGATGTCCCTGAATGCCGTGGCGCAGGAAGCGGACAGTTCGCAGACCAAGACGGTCATCACATTGGATGATGCACTGAAGATAGCGTTGAGCGAAAACGCATCTGTGCAGGTGGCAGATAAAGAAATCGAACGCTCCGGATATGCCAAGAAAGGAACTTACGCATCTCTTTTTCCGCAGATTGATCTTACAGGAGCATTCCAGAGAACAATCAAGAAACAGGTGATGTATATGGATATGGACATGAGCAGCATCATGGGCGGCGGGTCATCGGACGGTGACGGCAGCACAGGAGGCACTACCGACTCAGGCTCCACGGATTCCGGCTCTACTGACAGCTCGAAGCCAAGCTTCCCGACCGGCGGCGGCATCGAAGTGGGCAGATGGAACACATGGAACGCGGGAATCTCCGCCAACATGCCGATTATCAATGCCCAGCTTTGGAAAAGCCTGAAAATTTCAGGACAGAACGTGGAACTTGCCGTGGAAAAGGCGCGTTCGTCACGTCTGGACATGGTTACACAGGTGAAGCAGTCATTCTACGCCGTGCTTCTTGCCAAGGAAGCCCTCGACGTATACAAGAGCGTCTATGACAATGCCGTAAAGAACTTCGAGCAGACCCGGATGCGTTACAATGCGCAGAAAGCATCTGAACTTGACTTCACCAGAGCCAAGTCTACCGTGGCCAATGCAATCCCTAACGTATATAACGCGGAAAGCTCCGTAATCCTCGCATTGTGGCAACTGAAAGCCGTCATGGGCGTGGACCTGGACCAGGACATCGACGTGGCAGGCGAACTCGCTGACTACTCCGACGCTATGATGACGGACAGCTACGGTTCAGAATCATTGAAACTTGACTACAATACGACAATGCGTCAGCTTGCAATCCAGGCCGAACAACTTGCCGAGACAGTCAGACTTCAGAAATATGCGTACATCCCGACATTGGGCCTCGGATTCTCGTTCAGCATGAACGCCATGACCAATGACTTCAAGTTCAGCGACTACAAATGGACCCCGTATTCTTACGTAGGTCTCAGCCTCAATATTCCTATCTTCTCCGGCGGCAAGCGCCACAACGACGTCCGCCAGGCGAAAGTCCAGGCTTCGGAACTGGCCATCCAGATCAATGATACCGAACGTCAGCTCAAGATAGCCATCCGTCAGTATCTCAATACGATGGAGACCAAGATGAAGAGCTATGCGGCAGCACAGGAAGCTGTGGAAACCGCACAGAAAGCATACGATATCGCCACCCAGTCCTACAATGTAGGCCGCAGTACCATCACTGAGCTCAATGATGCGCAGCTGGCGCTTACACAGGCCAAGCTCGGCGTATCGCAGAGCGTATATGAATATGTCGTAGCGAAATCCGACCTTGAGAAGATTCTCGGCCATGATTTCATCGACGAAGACGGTAATGTAGACCTTGACAACAGATAATAAGAAATGAAAAATATGAACGTTAGAACTATCATTTACGTGGCTGCTGCTGTGATGGCAGTAAGCTGCGGAAACAACAACTCCAAGACGGCAGAGCAGCCGCAGGCAGCAGAAGTAAGACTGCCCAATGTTACAATTATGGCTGCATCTTATAAGGATGTCTCTCAGTCAGATGTATATACAGCCAATGTAGAGGCATACGCGAAGAACAACATTGCACCGCAGAGTCCTTCCAGAATCCAGAAAATTTATGTTGAGGTAGGCGATTTCGTGCGTGCAGGACAGATTGTAGCGAAGATGGACGAGGTCAGCCTCAACCAGTCAAAGCTTTCCATGGCCAATGATTCATTGGAATACAGCCGTATCAAGAAGCTGTACGAGCAGGGCGGCGTTTCCAAGTCGGATTTCGATGCTATGGAGCTGAAATACAATGTTACCCGCAGTCAGTATCAGAACCTTCTGGAGAACACCATTCTCCGTTCACCTGTGTCAGGCGTCATTACGGCGAGAAATTATGACCAGGGCGACATGTACGGCGGATCACCTATATATGTAGTGGAGCAGATTACTCCGGTCAAGCTTTACGTCGGAATCTCCGAGATGGACTATACCAGGGTAAAGAAAAATGATACGGTAACATTGACAGCAGACGCTCTCCCGGGAAAGACCTTCACCGGCCGCATTGCCAGGATTTATCCTACCATTGATGCTGCTACCCATACATTTACGGCAGAGGTCAATGTTGCCAACGGCGACCGTCTCCTCAGGCCGGGCATGTATGCCCGCGTAACCGTGAACTTCGGCAGCAACCACAGCATTGTCGTACCTGACGACTGCGTCGTGAAGCAGCAGGGTTCAGGCGTGAGGTCAGTATTCGTTCTTCAGGCGGACAACACCGTGAAAGAGGTTGTCGTAACTCTCGGCCGTCATTTCGGAACAGAGTATGAAATTCTTTCAGGCGTCGCTGAAGGAGACAAGGTTGTCGTGAAGGGACAGGCCAGCCTCAAGAACGGTTCCAAGGTCAATGTCCAGGAATAATCTCCCCGTGGGATAACTTTTTAACAGGAATTATCTATGAGCATATATAGAACAGCGGTGAATAAACCGGTTACGACTGCATTGCTCTTCGTGGCATTTGCAATCTTCGGTATATTCTCGTTCATGAAAACCTCCATAGCCCAGTATCCGGACTTCGATGCGAACGTCATCCTCGTGATGTCGTCCTATCCGGGTGCCAGTGCGGCTGATATCGAGACGAACCTCACCAAGGTCCTGGAGAATGGACTTAATGGTGTGGAAGACCTCAAGGATATGACATCCAAGTCCAAGGAGAACATCTCCGTAATTACTCTTGAATTCAACTACGGTGTTGATATTGAGGAAGCTACGAACAATGTCCGTGACAAGCTGGACATGATCAGCTCCACATTGCCTGACCAGGCTTCCACGCCTGTCATATTCAAGTTCAGTGCGGATGACATGCCTATTCTCATTCTTTCGGCGACTGCCGATGAGAGCCTTCCGGGACTGGACAAGATTCTTGATGACAAGGTAACCACTCCTCTTTCCAGAGTGAAAGGAGTAGGTACGGTATCGGTTGCCGGTGCTCCTACACGTGAAATCCAGGTATATTGTGACCCGAACAAGCTTCAGGCTTATGGTTTGTCAATATCCACCGTTTCCGGCATCATTGCTTATGAGAACAGGAACATTCCTTCGGGAAGCATTGACATCGGTTCAGATACTTATTCTTTGCGTATCCAGAAGGAGTTCAAGGACCCTTCAGAGCTGCTCGACATCGTTCTTGCATACAAGAATGGCGATGCCGTATATCTGAGGGATGTCGCTACAGTGAGAGACGGACAGGAAGAGAAAGAACAGGAGGCCGTCACCAATGGCAGACGTTCTGCGCAGATTGTCATCATGAAGCAGTCCGGAGCCAATACCGTGAATGTCATTGACGGTGTCAAGGAAGCGCTCACCTCTATCGAAGAAACGCTTCCGACTGATATCAAGATCGAGACTGTCATCGACTCTTCAAGCAACATCAAGAACAGTATCAACTCATTGAAGGAGACCATCATAATCACCTTCTTGGTCGTTATGCTGGTGGTATATGTCTTCCTTGGAAGATGGAGAGCTACGTTCATCATCATACTTTCCATCCCTGTATCCCTGATGGCATCGCTCGTATATCTGTTCGCCACAGGCAATACATTGAATGTCATATCGATGTCTGCATTGTCCATTGCTATCGGTATGGTGGTCGACGACTCCATTGTGGCGCTTGAGAACATCACGACACACATTGAACGAGGTGAGAAGCCTAAGGAGGCTGCCGTTCATGGTACGGAGGAAGTGGGTATTTCCATTATCGCATCCACATTGACAATGCTCTGCGTGTTCCTGCCATTGACCCTCATTTCGGGTATGTCAGGTATCATGTTCCGCCAGCTCGGATGGATCGTCAGCATCATCATGATAGTTTCCGCTCTGGTTTCGCTCTGTCTGGTGCCGATGCTTTGTTCAAGAATGCTCCGTGCTGGCAAGAAGAAGAGCAAACTCCACGATGTGTTGTTTACGCCTATCGACAAGGGCCTCAATGCCATTTCCGATGGCTATGCCAAGGTTATCAACTGGTCTGTGCGTAACAGGAAGACCGTTATTTTCGGCGCGTTCGGTATCTTCGTGGCCGTGCTGCTTCTCCTCGGACCTCATATCAAGAATGAATATTTCCCTTATTCCGACCAGGGACGTCTTACAGTGTCCATCGAGCTCAATGCCGGTACATCTCAGGAGGTTACAGGGGAATTTGCAAGAAAACTGTATGACAGAGTCCGTTCGGAAATTCCTGAAATCCAGATATGCAGCTATACGTTCGGCCAGGCAGACTCTGATAACTCGTTCGCAAGTATGCAGACCAATGGTTCCAACATCATTTCCATGAACATCAACCTCGGAAGTATGGAAAACCGTGAACGTTCTGCCAGCGAAATCGCCGACATCATCCGTGCTGACCTGCGCGATTACCCGGAAATCCATAAGGGAACCGTGACGGAAGGTATGGGCGGTATGGGTGGCGCCGCTACCGTGGATGTAGAGATTTACGGATATGATTTCCAGACCACCGACAGGATTGCCAAGGAACTTCGCGAGAAAATGCTTGCAGATCCGGCATTTGCACAGGTTACTCTCAGCCGAGACCAGTATACTCCTGAGTATCAGGTGGATTTCGATAGGGTCAAGCTTGCTGCCAATGGTCTCAATACCACTACAGCCGCTGCTGCCGTAAGTGCTGCGATGAGCGGAACCGTAGGGTCTTACTATAGAGAGGATGGTGAAGAGTATGACATCAGAGTTCGTTATGCTCCTGGATTCAGGACCAGCATCGAAGACATTGAAAATATCATCATTTACAATGGTGCAGGCAATGGAATCCGTATCAAGGATCTCGGCAAAGTTGTCGAGACGGAGGTGCCTCCTACCATTGAGCGTAAGAACAGGCAGCGTATGATCACGGTATCAGGTGTCATCGAAGGTTCTCACGCGATGAGTGATGGTGTGGCTGCTGCAGGAAAGATCATTAAAGATACTGATATCCCGTCAGAGCTGGATGTGGTAATCGCCGGAGACTATGAGGACCAGAAAGACATGTTCGCCGACCTCATCACCCTCATGGTGTTGATTGTCATCCTGGTATACATGGTGATGGCATCGCAGTTCGAGTCATTCATGAGTCCGTTCGTGATCATGTTCTCCGTGCCGTTCGCATTCGTCGGTGTGATTCTCGGTCTGTGGCTTACCAATACTGCTCTCGGTGTGATGGCGATGATCGGTATATTGATTCTTATCGGTATCGTGGTGAAGAACGGTATCGTGCTCATCGACCACCTCATCCTCCTGCGTGAGAGGGGAATGGGAATCCTGGATGCCGCCGTGGCTGCTGCACGTAGCCGTCTGCGTCCTATCCTCATGACCACCCTTACTACCGTGCTCGGTATGATTCCTATGGCAATCGGTACTGGTGAGGGATCAGAGATGTGGCGTTCACTCGGTATCACCGTCGCTTGGGGTCTTTCAGTCTCCACGGTGGTTACATTGGTGCTGATTCCTACTATTTACTGCGTATTCGCTACAAGGCAGGAGAAACGCAAGCAGAAGAAACTTGCCCGGAAGGCAGCTGCACTTAACGCATAAAATCATAGTTACTATGAAAGCAATATTCATATCATATAACCAGGCATACAACGAGGAAATCGTGGAAGTGCTTGATGCTCATGAACAAAGAGGTTTCACACGCTGGGAAAACATTGACGGACGCGGTTCTGTGAACGGGGAACCTCATTATGGAAACCATGCGTGGCCGGTACAGAATCATGCTATCCTGACATTTGTGCAGGATGACAAGGTCCAGCCTATACTGTCAGACCTCAAGGCGAAAGATGAAGATACTCCGGATCTGGGGCTCAGGGCTTTCGTCTGGGGTGCGGAACAAGCATTCTAGAAGCTGTAAATAGCTGAGTTGTATAGGATTAGCCTTCGAGGTGGGGTATTGCCCTGCTTCGGAGGCTGATTGCATTTTCCGGAGGACACGGGAACTGTTCCGGAAAATCAGGAAAACTGGCGCGTTTATTGTCAATAAAATTTTGTAAGTTTGTAAACTGATTAAATAGTATTTAGATTATGGCAAAAGTAGTTACCAACGAAAATTTTTCTGATATCATTTCCGGCTCGGTTCCGGTAGTTGTGGATTTCTGGGCTACATGGTGCGGACCATGTCGTGCGCTTGCTCCGGTAGTGGAAGAAGTCGCTTCGGAATATGAAGGCAAAGCTGAAATTGTCAAATGCAATGTTGATGACTGTGAGGAGATTGCAGCTCAGTACAGCATCAGAAGCATTCCGACTCTTATTTTCTTTAAGGACGGCAAAGCTGTCGACAGACTGGTGGGCGCTGTTCCTAAATCCGAGATTACTGCTAGAATAGACGCATTACTCTAAACAATCATGTTCAGGAAATTGTTTTTAACGGCAGCAGCTGTCTTCTCAGCCCTGTCCTTGTCGGTCAATGCTTATGCTGGTGGCTATGGCAAGGCTCGCGCAGGTTTGATGGCTGGTGTTACTTCATCTTCTTCCAACGCGAAGAATGTGGATGCGAAATCAATAGGAAGATATCACATCGGACTTACAGCGGAACTTCCTATAGCCTTTGGATTTGCAGTCCAGCCGTCTTTGTTGTTCCAGACCAAGGGAACCAAATTGAGCGATGTCGGTCCTGAGAAGTTCCGTCTTGATACCAGGGCTGCATATCTCGAACTCCCTGTCCAGATACAATGGGGACCCGATCTCATGGCTTTCAGGCCTTATGTTTTCGCGGAACCGTTCGTAGGTTACGGATTGTTCGCCAAGGCTAAAAAGTACGAAGGCGACAAGGCTCCTGTCAAGTCCAATTCTTTCGACGGAGCCGGTATGGCAAGATGGGAATACGGACTGGGACTCGGTGCCGGTGTAGACATCTGGAAAATCCAGTTCTCGGTCAAATATTTCTGGAACTTCGGCTCATTGTATTCGGAAAGCGGGAAAATGAATGATGTCGGCCAGACGGTGAAGGATGCGTTCAAGGATGGACGTAACTTCAACGGCGTGACATTCTCATTGGCATTCATGTTCTGATATGAAGAAAATAGTGATTTTTTGCTCGGCGAGCAACGACATTGCCCCTGAATATAATGCTGCAGCCGGACAGTTCGTCCGTGCGGCTGTGGGAAAAGGATTCACGATTGTTTCCGGAGGCACGGTCAAGGGCACGATGGGAGTCGTTTCCGACACCGTGAAGGAGTGCGGCGGCTGCCACATCGGGATTATCCCGCGTTTCATGAACGAATATGTGTACGGCTCGCTTTCAGAGGTCGTATGGACAGACACGATGTCAGAGCGCAAGGAAAAGATGCGTGAAGGGACATGCGCTGCGATTGCATTGCCCGGAGGCATCGGGACGCTTGACGAAATCGTGGAGACATTGACATTGGCGAAGCTGCATAAATATGACGGCAAGGTGCTGGCGCTGAACCTAGGAGGCTTTTATGACAAATTCATTGACCTTCTGGATTTTTATGTGCAGACCGGCATGTTGGACGAGGTGTCACGCGCATTGATAAGTTTTCCGCGCACGGTCGAGGAATTGGTTTCAATGCTGCCGTCAACTAATGACTAGAACTAGGTAAAGCATGGATTATAAGGGCATTAAAGAATATCTGAAACAGGATTTGGAGGGGGTGAATGCGCTCATGGGCAAGTCTCTCTCCAGCGACATCGCATTGCTGGACAAGACCAACAAGTCGGTATTGGCACATTCGGGAAAACAGATTCGTCCCGTGCTGTGTCTGCTGGCTGCCAGGGCATGTTCGGGCGGTTTCGTGACTGAAGATACTCTGCTTTATGCTTCTGCGGTCGAACTGCTGCACAATGCCACTCTTTTGCATGATGACGTGGCTGACGACAGTCCGATGCGTCGCGGAGTCCCTACGGTAATGTCTCTTCTCGGCGGCAGGGCATCGGTATTGCTCGGCGATTATTGGCTTGTGAAAGGCATGGAAAACATCCTCGCAAGTGCCAATTCCTCTGCGAAAGTGATACGCATTTTCGCCGCTACGCTTTCCGATCTCGCTGAGGGTGAGCTGCTTCAGCTCCAGAAAGCCGATACCGGAGATACGCTGGAACAGGATTACTACAAGATAATCTACAACAAGACGTCGTCGCTGTTCGTCGCTGCTGCGACTTCCGGGGCAATGTCCGTGGGTGCTTCTGAAGAAAAGATGAAGGCTGTCCGGACTTACGCGAAGTGCCTGGGCCAGGCTTTCCAGATCAAGGATGACATTTTCGACTATCTGGACAATCAGCAGACCGGCAAGCCGGCAGGGTTGGACCTCAAGGAGCGCAAGATTACTCTTCCGTTGCTCGGGGCATTGAAAAATGTCAGTGAGGAGAGGGCCAAGGAAGTCAGGAGAATGGTCTGCAATATTGACGACCATCCTGATTATCAGAAAGATATAGTTTCATTTGTGAAATCTGAAGGTGGAATGGAGTACGCGAAGATGCGTCTCCATGAGTTCGTGGACAATGCCAAGATAGCGCTTCGCCCGCTGGGCGATGTCCGTGAAGTCGGGATGCTTTCAGATATTGCGGAATATACTGCGGTAAGGAAGTCGTGAAGTTCTCGGACGTCATAGGAAATGCAGAAGTGAAGGCAGCACTGGTCAGGATGGCTGACAGCGGCCGCATTCCTCATGCAATGATGTTCCATGAAAACGAGGGCTGCGGGGCATTGGCATTGATAGTCGCCTTCATGCAGTATCTCAACTGCCACAGCAGGCATGACAATGATTCCTGCGGCGTCTGCCCTTCATGTAACCAGACCGGGAAGCTTATCTATCCGGACCTCCATTTCGTCTTCCCCGTGGCTGGAGAGAAGGTGACCTCATCTGATTTCATCCGGAAGTGGAGAGACCTTTTCGTGCGGAATCCGTTCTTCATGGAGAATGAACTCTATGAGGCGCTGGAGATAGAGAAAAAGGCTTCGTCAATATCTGTGGCGGACGCGAAAAATATTCTCAATGAATTGTCATTGTCTTCATTTTCAGATGGTTATAGGGCTGTCGTAATATGGCTGCCGGAGAAAATGAACCAGGAGGCGGCGAACAGGCTGCTTAAAATCGTCGAGGAACCATCCGAGAAGACATTGTTCCTTTTCGTGACGCATCAGCCGGAAAGGGTGTTGAAGACGATACGTTCGAGATGTCAGCTGATCAGGGTGATGCCTGCGACGCGGGAAGAAATCGCCGGGGCGCTGCCACGATGGGCCGGCATTGACCCGGAAACCGCCGGGTATGCGGCGGAATTTGCGTCCGGCAGCATCGGAAATGCTATCCGTAGTCTGGCGGAGAGGGATGACAATGTCGGCATGATGGATATGTTCATGCAGCTCATGGACGGAATCATTGACCGGAATTATCTTGCGGTACTGGAGACCGGGGAGGCGATAGCGGCGCTGGATTCGCGTGAGAAACAGAAAGCTTTTTGTAAATTTGCGGGCGATTGTGTCAGAAAGATATACATGCTTCAGCAGAACATGACCGACATTGCAGGAATTCGTCCGGAGGACAAGGATTTTTATGCCGAGGCGGCGCGCAAATGCGGCCCTGAGTTTTGCCGGAGGGCACTGATGATCATAACCAAGGCGCATTCGCTGGTAGTGCGCAACGTAAATCAGAAAATTGTTTTCACGAACATGGTGAACCGCCTGTTCGTTAATATATAGGTAGGATGGACAATAATGAGAATATACAATTTGACTGCCTTCGGGGCTGCACGGTAACGCGTGACGAAAACGATGAGTTGAACTGCACGTACAGACGCGGCTGCTGCAAGCTCGAAGACTATAACTGGCTGAAAGGCATTGCCCAGAGGCAATACTCCGACCTGTTCGAAGTCAGGTTCAAGAATACCCGTAAAGGCATCTATACCAATGCCTCCGGCCAGAGCGTCAAGATGGGCGATCTTGTGATCGTCGAAGCGCAGAGTGGCCATGACCTGGGAATCGTGACCTTGGAAGGCCCGATAGTCGGAAGGCAGATGAAATGCAAAGGCATTGACCCTGCAAATACGGAATTCAAGAAAATCTACAGGAAGGCGAAGTCGCTGGATATTGAAAAATGGCAGGAAGCCATCGCGCGCGAGCAGGAAACGATGATTCGCGCCCGCCAGATTGCCGTAGAACTTGGTCTCGACATGAAAATCGGTGATGTGGAGTTCCAGGGCGACGGCACCAAGGCGATTTTCTATTATATCGCTGACGGACGTGTCGACTTCAGGCAGCTCATCAAGGTGTTCGCCGAGGAATTCCGTATCCGTATCGAAATGAAGCAGATCGGAGCGCGCCAGGAAGCCGGACTCATCGGCGGACTCGGTATCTGCGGAAGAGAACTTTGCTGTACGAACTATATCACCAATTTCAAGTCGATAACCACGGCGGCAGCGCGTTGCCAGGACCTCTCTCTGAATCCGCAAAAGCTTGCAGGCCAATGCGGTAAGCTTAAATGCTGCTTGAATTATGAGGTGGCGACATATCTCGACGCGCAGTCCAGGATACCACGCGTGTCTGAGCCTCTTGAATTCCAGGACGGACTTGCATATCTGATGAAGACAGACATCCTGAAGGAAGTGATGTATTTCTCTTATGACAAGGGCTCGTTGGCGAATTTGTTCCCTCTGGCAGCTTCTGAGGTACGTGAAATCATCAAGATGAACAGGAATGGTGTCAAGCCGGAGTCCCTCAAGACGGAGCCGGAACCGGAGATGCCGGAATTCATCACGGCGGTAGGTGACGACAGCATCACGCGTTTCGATGCACCTGCGCGGAAGAAACGCCGCAGTCAGGGAAACAAGCCTAGACGTGATGACAACAGGCCGCGCGGAAATCAGCGTGAGCGTGACAGGCGTCCAGGAAAAGGACAGGGACGTCCACGTCAGGAAAATCCTACGATAAAGAATGACAAATAAGCAGTTATATCTGCTTGTCATGGCGGTGCTCATGGCGCTGCCGTCCTGCTCAAGGCCTGTAAGTTCTGAGCAGTTTGTCCGCAATGCATCGCGTGACGCGTACGGGCGCTATGTATTCGACGTGGATATGCAGGACTCGCTGTCGTGCTACGACATCTCCCTGATTTCTGCATTCTCATGCATCGACAGGCAGTTTTCAAGGTTCAGTTCGATGCCTCTGGACCTTCTTTGGGAGTCTCCTGACGGGCAGGTCTATGAAAACGAGCTGCTTGCGGGAAGAGCCTCTATCGCCGATTCGTCATATTATGACAAGGCATTGATAGTCAAGGCTGGAGAACGTCTCGAACCGGTGCGTCACGGGATGTGGAAGCTATATGTGAAGATTCCCGAAGATACAGTGAAATTGTATGGAGTGACTGGAATGGGAATTAAAGTTACAAGGAAGACCAGATAAGATATGGGACACGGAAAATTAAAGAAATTCAGTGAGAACGAGACATTTGCATGCCTGCTTCAGCCGGCATCAGGTGAAGTGCTTGACAGGCAGGCGGGAGAATTTTGGTCACCGCTGAATCTCAAGGACCACCCGATGAAAGGACATTGGAACGAAAAAATGTTCCATGGACGGAATTGTCCCATTGTACTGGAACTTGGCTGCGGAAAAGGGGAATACACGACTTCGCTCGCGGAGCGGAATCCGGACGTGAACTATATCGGTGTGGATATCAAGGGCGCACGACTCTGGAAGGGTGCCAAATATGCGACCGAAACCGGATTGCCGAATGTCGCTTTCCTGCGCACCCGCATTGAATTTATCGAAGCATTTTTCGCTCCCGGCGAGATTTCGGAGATTTGGCTGACTTTTTCCGATCCGCAGATGAAGAGCGAAAACAGCCGTCTTACCAGCCCGATGTTCCTGGAGCGCTACCGCCGTTTCCTCAAGCCGGGCGGTATCATTCATCTGAAGACCGACAGCACGTTCCTCTATGAATATACGAAAGCGGTGTGTGAAGCGAACAATCTTCATGTACTTGCTTCTACATCAGACCTTTACGATGTGTCTGACGGGAATGGCGATGCCACATCGGGACGTGAATCGCTGTACTCTTCGGAGTTCTCGTCCGTGTGCGGAAAAGCTGCCGTGGATGCATTGTTCGAAGTCCAGACTTTCTATGAGCAGAACTTCCTTTCGCAGGGTTTCAAGATAAATTACACCGCATTTACGATAGATCACGAAGGCCCGTACACGTACCCTGAATTCGATGCCGTCTACTGGCGCGCCGCCGAAGCTCCACGCTTTCTGCCGGGCCACTGCGCTCATCCGGCACCAGGTTCCGGCGAGTAGGTCTACGGTTCGACCCAATGTATGCGTATGCCCTTGCGCTCCATGCCACGGAACCAAGTCATCTGCCGTTTGGCGAACTGATGAATCGCATTTCCCAGAAGAGTTTTCATCTCATCCAGCGTCAGCACTCCTAGAACGTGCTGTGTAACGAACTTGTACTCAAGCCCGTAGTAAGTCAGGTTCTCTGCCGGGATGCCGCTCTCCAGAAGCCTGCGTACCTCATCCACCATGCCCTCCGTGATTCTGGCATCCAGCCTCGCGTCAATTCGCCTGTTCCTTTCCTCGCGCGACACGAGCGTACCTATGTAATAAGTGTTCTTCGGCAGGTAGCTCGTATTCTCCACCGGATGATTCTTCTGATAAATCGCGATTTCCAATGCCCTGATAAGTCTCTGTCTGGTATCGATGTCTGTCTTGTTGTGCAACGGCTTCATGGACGCCAGCATTGACACCAGCTCGTCAGTCGTTTTTTCCTCCAGCTCTGCCCTCAGCTCCGGACTCGGCGGGACGTCCGGTATCGAATAACCGCAGGTCGCCGCTTCGAGGTAAAGTCCTGAGCCTCCGCATAATATAGGGATGCCGCCACGGCTGCGGATATCCTTGTACGCCCGCTCGAACGCCCGCTGGTATTGATACAGGTCGAACTTCGTCCCTGCATCCACGATGTCGATGAGATGATACGGAATCTCCCCGTACTCGCTCAAATCCTTCCCCGTGCCGATGTCCATCCCGCGATAAACCTGCCGCGAATCGCCCGAAAGAATCTCCGCTCCGGCCCTGTCCGGGCCAATGTTTCCCTCCCGTTCTGCCCTCAGGCGGTTCAGTTCGCGCGCCAGTTCCACCGCATACCGCGTCTTCCCCGAAGCCGTCGGCCCCAGTACACAAATAAGGTCAATGCTTTTATTTTCAATGAGTTCGAGCAGTTCTTCCGCGCGGATTGTTTCCGGCTCCGGCAGATCTGCGATCATCATGTTTCCGTATGGATTCTTCGTCGGCATTTTGATGTCAATGTTAGTGATTGCAGCCGGCCGTCCTGAAAAATTACACGGCGGCTTGCTGTTTTCTGCAAAATTAACGATAAATTTGCAGTTCCGCACAATGAAGCTGTAATGGCTTGTAAAAGAAAGATTGTCATGGCGAAAGAGAAGAAAAGCAGAGTGAACATAAACAACAAGAGGGCTTCGTTCGACTACGAATTCCTGGAGAACTACACTGCCGGCATTGTCCTTTACGGAACGGAAATCAAATCAATCCGTGCCGGAAGGGCCTCTATGTCAGATGCTTTCTGCTATTTCGAGAAGGGACAGCTTTATGTGCGCGGCATCAATATCGCCCTTTATGCGTGGGGCTCGTGGGGACAGCATGCTCCTCTGCGTGACCGTAAACTGCTGCTTCAGAAACGTGAATTGATACACTTGCAGCAGAAGGTAAAAGAAAAGGGCCTCACCATCGTAGCGGTAAGGCTCTTCATATCGGAAAACGGCTATGCCAAGCTGAACATTGCACTCGCACGAGGCAAGAAGCAGTATGACAAACGTCAGTCTATCAAGGAGAAAGACCTCCGTCGCGAAATGGAACGCGGCGAGTAGCAGGTGTTTCGCCTCGGAGAGTTTTACAGTCCGAATGCCGTTTTAATCTTGTCGACGGAATCAAGCAGTTCCCAGCCGAAGAACTGGAGGACCTTGTTCACTTCCTTTCCGTCGCGTATTACCTTTACAGACTTCGTGTAAGGCTTGCGGCCCACGTGGCCATAGCTTGCCGTCGGCTCATAGATAGGGTTCTTCAGCTGGAACTTCTCTATGATTTTTGCCGGACGAAGGTCGAAAATCTCTCCTATCTTCTCAGCGATAGCTGCATCGGAAAGACCGTGAGTAGCTGTGCCATAAGTGTTTACGAAGATGCTGACAGGCTTTGCTACACCGATTGCGTAAGCGAGCTGCACCAGGACTTCGTCAGCCACGCCGGCTGCCACCAGGTTCTTGGCGATATATCTTGCCGCATAAGCTGCCGAGCGGTCTACCTTAGACGGGTCTTTTCCTGAGAATGCTCCGCCGCCATGAGCACCGCGTCCGCCATAGGTGTCCACGATAATCTTACGTCCGGTAAGACCTGTGTCGCCATGAGGGCCTCCGATGACGAATTTTCCGGTCGGGTTCACATGAAGGATGAAATTGCCGTCGAAAAGAGCCGCAGTCTGTGCAGGCAATGCCGAAATTACCTTAGGCAGAAGGATTTCCCTTACGTCTTTCTCGATTTTATCGTGCATTGCTTTGTCCACTCTCTCCTGACCGAACTGGCTTACGGCTTCATTGTACCCCATCTTTCCGAGCTCCGGAGCGACGAATTCGTCGTGCTGGGTGGAAACGACAATGGTGTGTACGCGTACCGGGTGATTGTTCTCGTCATATTCGATGGTGAACTGGGATTTCGCGTCGGGTCTGAGGTATGGCATGAGGTCGATGCTGTTCTTCCTGATGTCTGCCAGCACCTGGAGCGTGAGGTGTGAAAGCGCGAGCGGCAGCGGCATGAATTCTTCGGTGTCGCGGCAAGCGTAGCCGAACATCATTCCCTGGTCTCCGGCACCCTGCTCTTCAGGGTCCGTGCGTACGACACCTCTGTTGATGTCGGCGCTCTGCTCGTGGATTGCCGAAAGCACGCCGCATGAATTTCCGTCGAACATGTAGTCGGCCTTGTTGTAGCCGATATGGTTGATGACATTGCGCACGGTCGACTGAATGTCTACGTATGCGTGTTCTGCGCGGACTTCGCCGCCTACTACCACGAGGCCGGTGCTGCAGAATGTCTCGCAGGCTACCTTGGATTCCTGGTCTTGTCTGAGGAATTCATCCAGAATTGCGTCTGAAATCTGATCGGCCACCTTGTCCGGATGTCCTTCGGATACAGATTCTGATGTAAATAAATAATTCATGTCCAATACTTTTTAATTCGTTCCGCGCAGGTGGTTCAGGTGTCTGCGTCAATGCTTTTTACGGCTCCTGACAGTCGTCCGGGTACAAAAAAACGCCCCACTGATGTGGAGACGTCACAAAAACACAAAACATTGATATGAAAAGTGGTTTCCGCGCCACGCGGTCACCGTTTGTCAACATTTTAGCATTTTTTAACGTGGTTGCAAGCAGGCAAATCTCTCCACATCGGTCTTGCAAAGGTACAATGTTTATCCATATCTGCAAAATATTTTTAATCGAGTTTCGCAATCAGTGGCAGGAGTGGAGTTCCTGAACAAGTGGGTACCAGGCGTGGGGTTTCTGAACAAGTTGGCAGGCTAATTTTCCCTAACTGAAAGATAATCAATGTTTTGTGAAAATGAGCCCCTGTCAAGTCCCATAAAAAAACATGGGACTTGGCATGACTTTTCGTCTTCAAGAATCCTCGTAATAGTCTGATAGTCAGGAAGTAAAGAGATAATTGACAACTCCTGCCGTATGCCAACTTGTTCAAAACTGGAAAAAGCGCCGCCTGACCTACAAATTAACATCATTGAAACAAAAAACATTGAACTTTAATGGTTTTAGTATTTTATATTTGTAAGTAAAGACCTAAATTTGCATTCAAAGTATAATAACAATTATTACCTCTATGAATTATTCATTAAAGCATTTGTTACTTGCCGGCATCGCAATGTTGGCAGGTACGCTAGCCTATGCACAGGTGACAACGTCTTCAATGAACGGACGCGTTGCTGATGAAAAAGGAGAACCGGTAGTCGGAGCAGCTGTGGTAGCTACTCACGAGCCTTCCGGTACTGTTTACGGAGCTATTGTTAACCAGAATGGTCAGTATACCATCAATGGTATGCGTGCCGGAGGACCTTACAAGGTAGAGGTTTCCTCAGTCGGTTACAATTCTCTTCTCTTCAAGGATGTAACTCTCCAGCTCGCTGAGACTTACAACCTTAGCGCAACACTTAAGGAGTCAACAGAATTCCTTGAGCAGGTTGTTGTCATTGGTACCGCGAAATCCAAGTTCAGCAATGAGAATACAGGTGCAGCTACCAACATTGACAACTCTCAGATTGCTGCGCTTCCTACGGTTTCAAGAAGCATTACTGATGTGACAAGACTTTCTCCGTATGGAGGAAACGGAATGTCATTCGCCGGAGCTGACGGACGTACCGCAAACTTCACTGTGGACGGTGCCAACTTCAACAACAACTTCGGTCTCAGCGAAAAGCTTCCTGGAGGCGGCAGTCCTATCTCAATCGACGCCATCGAAGAAATGCAGGTGGTTATTTCACCATTTGACGTTCGTCAGACAAACTTCATCGGTGGAGGAATCAATGCCATCACTAAATCAGGAACCAACACATTCAAGGGAACCGCTTATGTGTATCATAAGAATGAGAATCTTCGTGGTGATGCAATATGTGGAGAGCAGATTACAGGCGCACGCGCCAAAGACCGCACCACAACTTATGGATTCACACTCGGTGGCCCGATCGTCAAGAACAAGCTCTTCTTCTTCGTGAACTACGAGTATGTGAACACCCCTACTATCGCAAACAGGTGGAGAGGTTCCGAGGACGGAAAGGAGGATGCCAATAACTATATTTCCCGCACAAAACTCTCTGATTTGCAGAAAGTTTCAGATTTCGTAAAAGATAAATATGGTTATGATACCGGCTCTTATACAAATTTCCCTGCTGACGAGAGCAACCAGAAGATTCTTGCCCGCATCGACTGGAACATCAATGACAAGAACCACCTCGCAGTTCGTTACAACTACACATTGAACAGAGGTTGGAATGCGCCTAACAAGACATCTATGGACGGTGGTACCCGTGCTTCAGGCGCCCGTACATCACAGTACTCCATGTCATTTGCAAACTCAATGTATGCAATCGACAACTTAGTACATTCTATTTCCCTCGACTTGAACAGCCGCATAACTGACAACCTTTCAAATCAGTTCCTCGCTACATTCTCCAAATTGGACGATACACGTAGCACAGGCTCAAGCGAGTTCCCGTTCATCGACATCTTGGATGGTTCAGGACAGAACTACATGGCTCTCGGATACGAGCTCTTCTCTTGGAACAATGCGGTGCACAATACCATTGCCAACGTAAGAGATGACCTCACCTGGTATCTTGGAAGCCACAAGGTTACAGGAGGTCTCCGGTATGAATATCAGATGGCTGACAACGCTTATATGAGAAACGGTACCGGTTATTACCGTTACAGCAGCCTTGATGATTTCCTCAATGGCGCCGCTCCTGAAATCGTGAACCTTACCTATGGTTACAATGGAGAGAAAAACCCTGCTGCACGTGTACGTTTCAGCCAGGCAAGTATCTATGCTCAGGACGAATGGTCTGTACGCGAGAACTTCAAACTTACATACGGTGTTCGTTTCGACGGTTTGTTCTTCAACAACAAGGATGTCGTTACCAACAATGCCATCCTGAAACTCAACTACTATCCGAAAGCTAAAGATTTCAAGGAGACCCACATTGACACGGGCAAATGGCCTGGCGCTCAGCTGGCAATTTCTCCAAGAGTCGGCTTCAACTGGGATGTGTTTAACAACAAGAGCCTGAAGGTTCGTGGTGGTACCGGTCTCTTCTCTGGCCGTCTGCCTCTCGTGTTCTTCACCAATATGCCTACCAATAGCGGTTCAGTGCAGTATCAGGCTCAGATCAATGCCAAGAATGCTGCAAAGAAAGGCTTCACTATGGCAGAGTTTGCAGGCGGATTGGTTACAGATGCCAACGGCAAGGTGACAACCAATGCACTTTACCAGAAACTTCTCGGACTCGGATATCCAGCCAACTACAAGCCGGAGGATGGAACAGTTCCTTCTTCAATCAGTGCGGTGGACAATAAGTTCAAGATGCCTCAGGTATGGAAGACTTCATTGGCAGTAGATTATGCTATTCCTACCTCATTCCCATTCTCAGTTTCAGTTGAGGGAATCTTCAACAAGACTATCAATGGCGTTATGATTTCTGACTGGAGTATGAAAGACGCTGGTTCATATGCTAAATTCAATGGCGTGGACAATCGTCCTATTTATCCTGATTCATTCCGTAACGGAACGAGCGCATTCGTCCTTGAAAATACGAACAAGGGATATGGATATTCTGCAAGCGCAACCGTCAATATGACCCCTATTCCTGAGGTCAATATCATGGCTGCCTACACTCATACCGCTTCCAAGGAAATCACCAGTATGCCTGGTTCCAATGCGGAGTCTGCATTTACTTATGTGCCTACAGTAGCTGGTCCTAACTACATTGATCTGCACAATGCAATCAACGTCATTCCAGACAGATTCATCGCTTCTGTAACTCACAATGACCATTGCGGTAACCACTTCAGCCTCATATATGAGACTTGGCGCGGCTCAAGCAACTACTCATATATGCTGTCAAACGATATGAATGGTGACGGTTATGCTTACGACGCAGTGTACATCCCTACTGACGCTCAGGTCAAGAACGGTGACTTCCGTTTCGTTTCCGATGACGACAGAGACAGGTTCATGGCATTCGTCCACAAGGACAAATACCTCAGCAAGCATCAGGGCAAGTACGCTGAAGCATATAGCGTATATTCGCCATGGGTGCACAGAGTAGATTTCAGCTACAAGCACGACTTCAAGGTTAAAGCAGGAAAGACCACCAATATCCTTCAGCTTGGTTTCGATATCAAGAATCTCTTGAATATCTTCAATTCAAACTGGGGTGTGATGAAGATCCTCAATCCTGCTATCGGTACAGAGGCCAAGATTCTCAAGTATGAAGGTGCTGACGCTGACGGATATGCGAAATTCTCTACTCCTAAGGGCGTTACCGGTAACACCAAGACCTTCACTCCGAACCATGCTATCGGTCAGTGCTGGTATGCTTCTATCGGTATCAAATATATGTTCAACTAATTCATTCGGGAACTTATATGAAACTTAAATATATAATACCGGCAGCAATCGCTGCTATGACAATGCTGGCAAGCTGTTCTGAAAATGACACGCTTGAGCTTGACAACATTAAAGTCTCCCAGTCATATATCACGCTTCCTGAAAAGGGTGGAGATGTAACTGTAGAGATAACTGCATCGGAAGATTGGACATTCGACATTGATTTCGATGTTGAAGAGAAAAAACTCGATGATGAGAAGGGTGTAGTGAAATACTATGTCCCTACCAAACAGCTGGACTTGAAGGACAATTCATGGTTCACGGTATCTGCAAGAAGCGGTTCCAAAGGAAAAACCAAGGTAACTTTCCACGCAGATGCGACAACAGACAGCAGATCTTCTGCTCTTCAGATCAAAGCCGGTGACAAGATTCAGAACGTCATCGTAGCCCAGACAGCCGGTGCGTCGGAGGTGAAGGCCGTTTCCGTAAAAGATGTAATCGACGGCACTGACGGCAAGACATATCGTGTAAAGGGTTTTTGTACAGCTATTTCCAACACTAATTATGGAAACTGGGATATGTCCGACAGCGAAGGCAATAGCATTATGATCTACGGTACGGTAGATGCTACTGGCTCATATAACTGGAACTCATTCAACATCGCTGTAGGTGATGAAGTTGTGGTCGAGGGCCCGAGAGTTACTTTCGGTTCTACCATCGAACTCAAAGATGCTTCATTTATTTCCGTAAAGAAAGCTCTTCTTGCTTGCGACGATGTGAACAAATTCCTTGCAAAAGAGGCTACATCTTTCGAACTTAAAGTGGTTCAGAAAGGCGATGGCCTTTCATTCGAGACAGATTCAGATTGGCTGACTATCGAAGGCAACGGTTACACTTCTGACGGCAAGGGTAATCTTACTTTCAAAGTCAATGTTGAAGAAAACGCCACTGGCGCAGACAGAACAGCTTCTATAGTTTTAAAGAGCACCAAAAAGAAGGATCAGACTATACTTCCTGTCAGCATTACCCAGTTAGGATCTTCAACTGTTGCTGAAGGCGGAATTGCGGCTGTCAACGCTGTTCTCAAGACATCGACAGATAAGAAAAAACCTGCTAAATTTGATCATATTCTCAAAGGAGCAAAGGTAACATATAAGAATGGCAGCAACACCTTCATCGAGGATGAAACTGGCGGACTCCTTGTGTACGACAATAGTGTTACTCTCAAGGTCGGTCAGGTAATCGACGGACGTGTATGGGGTAAAGGTTATGCTTATAATAATCTTCCTGAGGCTACTGCATTTAATCTTCAGTTGGCTACTGTCACGACTCCTGAAGATAGCAAGGTAGAACCGAAGGCTGTTACTCTTGCTGAGTTGAACGCTAATTTTGATTATTATATCAACCGTTACGTGAAAATCTCAGATGCTAAGGTTGAGACTGAAATCGACGCCAAATATTCTGAGGTAAAGAGTAACGGAAAGATTACCGATGGTACCAATACATTCGCGCTGAGGATTCAGAGTACCGGAAAGTTCGGTGAAGATAAAATTTACATGTACATTCAGGCAGCTAAAGATGCCAAAGTAGATGTAGTATGTATTCCTTCAGTATTCAAGTCTGATAAGCAGCTTCTTATCTACGAGCAGAAATGGGTAGAGGTTAAGAAATAATCTCCCATTCTAAATATAAATGCGGGCGACCCCTAACCGGGCCGCCCGTTTTCTATTCCGGAAAAAGCAGACAAAAACCTGTGTGCTTATCCTTTCAGCAGTCTCTCACATGTGGCGGCGATTTCTTCGATGATTTCCTGGCAGCGGGACTCCGGTATTTTGATGTCTGTGCCGGCATTGACCAGGTCTGTCTTGGTGGGGAGGCCGTTGCCCATTACTGATGTCGCATGCTCGCCTCGGTAGCCTTCGCGACAGAGCGTCAGGTCGTATGCCGGGCTTATGCGCCAGGCGCCGGCTTCGCAAATGAAACTGAAGTTTTTCGGATGATCGTCCTTGTTTTCGGCTATGACATTGAAAACCATTCTTTTGAACTGCTGCTCGACCTGGGCAGGGTCTTGCGTCAGGAAGCCCGTCAGATGCAGCAGATTCCGGTAGTCCATCGTAAGTTCATTCAATGACAGCCCAAGCAATGCGCCGGCAGTCGCTACATGAAGGCGTTTTCCGTCTCGGACGTCGAATCGTTTGGACGCAAAATATTTATTGTCAATGAGTTTGAATTCCGGGACTTCTATCCCGCAAGCAGCGGCCGCCACATTGTAATCGTACTCCATCTTGCCGAAATCAGCAGGATCATAAACGTGCCGGAACTTTACCAGCCACTCTCCTTCATCATCTTTCATCAGGCATTTCGGACGGCACCCACCGGAATTTCCGCTATTGAAGTATAAAACATCTTCATCCTTGTCCGACTTCTCCGACAGGACATTGAAAGCTAGATCTTGAAGTTCGTCCAGTTCAGGCAGAGCCTTGTCTTCGCCCACAAAAGTTTCAGGCAGGTAGGCCAATGCTCCCATACCGGATTCGCCCACGATGCTCAGCATCTGCACCGGGGTCAATGTCGAAGCGTCAATGCCTTGTTTTCGTAGAAGCCGGCTAAGCAGGTAGCGGCCGTATCCGTCCGGGATGCTGTCGTCAAATATTCCGAAATTGCCTGCAAATGAGTCTTTCTGTGCAATGAAAAGGTCCTGGCACAGAGGTAATTCCAGAGGTGAAACGGAAAATCCGTCAGCCAGCCATTCTCTTGAATATTGAAATGCGCAATGCCTGTTGTCGGGAGCCATTGCAAGTTCACCGACTTTGCGGCCTTCCATATGTACGCTAAGTTTATTTATGATTTTCACGTTGACCTCTCTTTCTGTTTTTGTTGTTGTTGATGGTGTCGAGCTCCTTCATTGTGGTGAAGATGGCTTCGGACATGAGCTTTTTCATGTCGGATGAATAGCCCAGGGCCTTGGCTATGGCGACATAGGAAGCCAGGGAAATCGTGTGGAGGCTCTCGAATTTCGCTATGGTGGAAACAGGGACGTCGGACCTCTCGCAAAGATATTTGCGGGTCCAGCCTTTTTCAAGACGACGTTTTTTCGCATTGGCCGCCATTACCTTCAAAATGTCGTCAATGCTCTCCGGGATATATTCGTAATACATACAATGGTATCTGTTATCTGCAAAAATAGCAATAAAAATCAATATGGTAGTAATTATTTTACGAAATCAAGTAGTCATAAATATGTTGGTAACAATTTGTGAAGTATTATCGAGGATAGATTCCTTTTCGAAGAAGGAGTGTACTGGGTGTACACGACTGATGAGGCAGGAATATAGACCGAAAAGACGAGCAAAATATTTAACGATTTAATTTGCGAAATTAATAACCGCGAACTATATTTGTAGACTTGTTTTGATTAGTACTCATCTAAAATAGCAACAATATGAAACTTAAAAATTTGTTTTTAGGTTCATTCGCATTGACAGCAATGCTTTTCGCGCAGAGCTGCGATGATAAAAATGATGGACCTACAGGCGCTCCTTCAATAGAGCTTTCTACACAGACCCTTGATTTCGAGAAAGATGGCGGTTCACAGACCATCAAACTGACTGCTACCAGGGACTGGAATGTTACCAATGTTCCTGACTGGATCGCAGTAGACCCTAAGTCCGGAAATCCTGCTGAAAACAAAGAGGTGACCGTTACTGTTCTGGAGAACACCGGAATGGACCGTTCACAAGACATCAAGTTTACCATCAGATTCGGTGGCAAGACTCTGACCGTCAATCAGAAAGGTACAGGTTCTGCTTCTGAAGTCGTTGTTTATCACAATGATTTTGATAAAGAAAAAGCAACTAAAACAGATACAAAATGGCCGTTCCTCGACAGCTTTGAGGGCTGGAAAAACGCTAAAGGTTCAGGAGCAGGTAGTGAAACGTATGCTTATAACGCAGTAACTGTTCGTTCGAATTCCACATCTGGCAGTAGTTATTCCGATTATAGCGGTTCTGATGCTAATAACCTTTTCTTCGGTTCTGATGCGTATTTCTCAGTTCAAGGAATCAAACTTTCCTCAGAAGTTAATTATACATTGTCATTTGGTGCTGAAAAATACAATCAGGATAATGGTAGTCTTTTCAAACATGATGAGTTCCATGTATATATCAGCAACGATGCCAAGAAATGGGTTGAACTTGAATATGCATTCCCTAATGGGGATAAGGAAGGAAGATGGGATCTTGCGAAATCCAACTTCACTGTTCCAGAAGGAACATCCTCTCTCAGCATCTATATCAAGGCGGATATTGCGAGCTCATATCGTCTTGATGACCTCGACCTTAGCGTAGCAGCTTCAGCCGGTACCGTTATCGACTTCTCCAAGGGCATTGACCTCGGAACCGGCGGCAGCACAGGCGGCGGAGAAACTCCAGAGCCGGGCACAGATTACACCAAGGCTGAGTCCAAGACTGTAGCGGAATTCATTGCCGCTGCCAATAAGAGCACATATTATAAACTGAAAGGTACTGTAAGCAAGTTTAATCCGACATATTGCAGTTTTGACCTTACTGATGAAACCGGGACAATCTACGTTTATAGTGTGGCAGACAAATCGGCATGGTCTGCAGTTAAGGATGGCGGTATAGTCGAAATAGCAGGTCTTTACGATTATTTTGCTACCAAAAGCCAGCACGAAGTCGTTAAAGCTCAGTTCCTTTCATTTACAGAGGCTACAGCTCCGGTAGAAATCGTCAATGCGACTGTTGCGGAATTTATTGCAGCCGAAAAAAGTGTAACAAAAAAATATAGAGTTTCAGGAACAATTACCGAAATCCAGAATCCTACTTATGGAAATCTTAAACTTAGAGATGATACTGGCGAAGTGTTGATTTATGGTGTTAAGAAGGACAAGGACGCTGCGAATACATCCTTCTCGGAACTCGGTGCTGAAGTTGGTGATAAACTCACCGTGGTCGGATTTAGGGATGAATATAGCGGAACCATTGAGATGACCAGCGGTTACTGCGAGAAACTTGAGAAGGATACCACAACTCCTAGGCTTTCCGTAAGCACTACCGTGCTTTCTGCAAAGGCTGGTGATACTTCTGCTTCTTTCGATGTAAAGGGCAATGTGAAGTGGACAGTTTCTTCTGACAATGCAGCTTATACCGTTTCTCCTGCTTCCGGTGATGGCGCAGGCACAGTGACTGTCAAGTTCGCTGCCAATGAGACTGAAAATGATGTGACTGTGAAACTTACCGTTTCCACAACAGAAGAGGTTGCTACCAAGTCTTATACTGTTGTGCTCACACATATGGGAAAGACCTCTGCTACGGCAAAGTTTGTGAAGGTTACGACCGCTCCGACAGACTGGTCCGGAACATACCTTATTGTGAATGAGGACGTGAATGTTGCACTTAAAGGTTCCTTGACTGCTGATGTCGCTTCAAATGGAGTGTCGGTGACGATTTCTTCTGACGAGATTAAAGCAACAGATGACCTTATGACAGAAGTTGTTACGATAGCAGCGGTTGAGGGTGGATATTCTGTGAAGACCGCAAGCGGTAAATATATTTACGGAATTGCCAGCAGTAACAAATTGAATTATTCAGACACTTATAAAGCGGCGCAGCTGAATACTATTACTTTGGATCCAGCCAATGGTGTGCTGATGACTTCTGGAACATCTATCCTGCGGTACAATTCTGCAAGTGATCAGGAAAGATTCCGGTATTTTAAGCCTGCCTCTTATGCTAATCAGAAGGCGGTGCAGCTTTATAAGCTTGTAAAGTAAGACTGTGAATTTAATTTTTTTTAGACATGAAAAGGGTGCCCGGAGAACCGGGTTGCCCTTTGTCCGTCTAAAACAGTTGACATCGGCGCGAGCTGGTTGTGTGGCTGTAAAACATTGATTTCTAGTGAAAAAAGCATTGAATCAAATATCTAAATGGGCATTGGCACTTCTGGTGTCAGTGCCTTTTGTGTGTTCTTGTGACGACACCTCCGGCGACGCCGTCGCTCCGGAACTTGAGGTCAAGACTAATCCGATGGGACCTGACGCGAAGATCCAGTTCCTTCATGTGCAGGCTTCCGGCGATTGGTCGATAACGATAGAATATCCCGAGGACCAGCCGGCGGAATGGGTTTCCGTGACACCTTCCACGGGCACTGGCAACAAGGCAGTTCAGCTTAAAACTGAATATTATGCTGGCGTGCAGGCTCGAAAAGCCAGCGTCGTATTGACTGCCGGATCGAAAAAGGCGGAATTGGTGTTGACGCAGAATGGCCGTTCGGGCGGGGGTGGAAATCTGAATCCGTTTACAGGATGGATGGAATTGCCGGCGATGCCGGAAAACTCGAACTTGGATTTTTTTACCCATGACATGACCATTGGTTCGGTGAATACCAGAAATTACTCATTCGCATGGGATTATGACAACCTTGTAGCTCCTTGGGTGGCTTATCCTCTCTGCAAATGGAATATCGGCGATAATATAAATCGTAAAGATCGAGATGATCCATGGGCTGTGGATCCATATCTTTCGGAAAAACAGCAGCCTGTGCTGTATATGCGAGGTTTCAGGAGTACTTCATCCAGAAGCTACAATAGAGGTCATCAGTTGCCGTCAGCAGATAGACTATATGATTATAGTTCGAATGACAAGACTTTCTATGGTACCAATATGACCCCTCAGCTTTCAAAATTGAATCAGTATTTTTGGAGGAATCTTGAGAATAAGGTCCGTTCATGGGCGTATAGTTCAGATACCTGCTATGTCGTGACAGGCTGTCTTACAGATGGAAGCACTGAATATGCCCTCGATAACGTAGGCAAGAAAATCACAGTCCCTTCGCATTATTACAAGGCTGTGCTAAGATACAGCAAGAGCACGACGCTCGGATTTGCAGGCTATATGGGCTGTGCAATTCTTCTGGAACACAGGGATTACGGAAATGGAAGCAACTTCAAGGAATATGCGATTTCCATTGACGAACTCGAAAAGAAAACCGGCATTGACTTTTACCCTAACCTTTCGAAACTTATAGGCATGGAGGCTGCGGCGAAGGTTGAGTCTCAGGACCCTAAGACCATCAACTGGTGGTGGAACTAGAACGCAATAACACAAAAACATTGATAATGAAAAGAATACTTTACGTGATCCTGACGCTTGTGCTGATGTCTGTGGCGACAACGGCAGGTGCGGGCGGCCCGAAACGCTACGTATTGGGCTTTTACAATGTCGAGAACCTTTTCGACACTTACCATGACGACGGGAAGAACGACTACGAATTTCTTCCGGACGGCAAGAACAAGTGGACCGAGCCGAAATACGAGAAGAAACTCCATAATATCGCTACCGTCATCAGAGCTATGGCTGATGAGAACAAGGCATATCACGCAGTGCTCGGACTCAGCGAGGTGGAGAACCGCCATGTTCTGGAAGACCTGGTGAACCAGCCGGAAATCGAGGCGGCGAACTACCAGATAGTGCATTACGACGGACCGGACAGACGAGGCGTCGATGTGGCATTGCTCTACAGACCGGAATATTTCACGGTAGAAGAGAGCAAGTCCATCCCGTTTGACTTCAATTCCACGGCCATCACCTTCACCATGGACAAGGAAGGCCAGGACTATTTCCGCACCCGTGACATCCTGATGGTCAGGGGATTGCTTGACGGCGAGATGTTTGCGTTCTTCGTTGCCCATCTTCCGTCACGTATCGGCGGCAAAGGACAGGACCTCAGAAGCCGCGGCGCTGAAATCATCTATGAACACTCATTGGAACTGATGAAACAGTACCCGGGAATCAAGATCATGGTGATGGGCGACATGAACGACAACCCTACCGACGAGAGTATGGTCAAGTACATGCACGGCAAGGAGACCATCGCCGAGGTCGGCAAATACGACTTCTTCTCCCCGTTCTTGTCAATGCTGAAGGCGGGCTACGGCTCACTCGCATACAGGGGAACCTGGAACATCTACGATATCATCCTGGTCAATGAAGCAATGTCCAATGCCCCTAAGGGCGAGCTTAAAATCCAGCCTATCGTAAAGAATAAATATTACGGACGTGTGTTCAGCCAGCCGTTCATGACACAGCAGGAAGGCCAGTACAAGGGAACGCCTTTCCGCACATTCTCGAACGGAACATTCATCGGCGGCTACAGCGACCACTATCCGACATATATAATCGTAAGTAACAAATAATCAACAATATGAATACTAAACAGCTTTTGGCTATACCGGCATTGTTCCTGGCCATGGTGATGTCTGCACAGACTTACACCGGCGGCGTGAAGGGAACGATCGTGGACAGGTCCTCCAAGGCAGCGGTGGACGGCGCAGTCCTGAAACTTTATTCAGGTTCGACCGAGATAGCTACGGTTAAGACTGCCCCGGACGGCACATTCATGATTCCTTCCCTGAAGGACGGCATGTATGACCTCGTGATCCAGACCCCGGACTACATGGAGTCCAGAGTCAATGTTACCGTCAATGACGGTTATGTGAAGAACATGTTCAAACTGTCATTGACCCCGGCCCGCAAGGTGGGAGAGGTGGATGATGCCAGCTTCACCGAATTCGATCTGGATGACTCCGGATATCAGGACAGCCCTACCATTCTCTTCGGTCAGAATGACGTGTTCAACAACATCGCAGGATACAATTTCAGCTCGGTACGTTTCCGCGTACGTGGCTATTCCAGTGAGTCCCAGGATGTTTACATGGCAGGCGTAAGAATGAACGACGCCATTACCGGCTACACTCCTTACTCTTTGTGGAGCGGTCTGAACGAGGCTGTCCGCAGCAAGGAAAGTGTAAACGGTTCAGAGATTTCCGACTATGGTTTCGGTGGCTACAACGGGCTCACCAACATTGACCCGATGGCATCGAAGGTCCGCACCGGCTGGAGAGGTAGCGTGCTGACCAACAGCGCATTGTACCGACTCCGTCTCATGATGACTTATTCTTCAGGCGAGCTGGACAACGGTTGGTCATACGCATTCAGCGCATCTGCGCGTCTCGGCGGCAATGACTGGATCAAGGGCGTTTATTACCGTTCATTCGGCTACTACGGTTCCGTGGAGAAGAAATTCGGCGAGGAGCACAAACTTGGATTGACCTTCATGGCGGCTCCAGGTCAGAGGGGTGCGCAGAACGGTTCCACCCAGGAGGTTTACGACCTTATGGGCGACAACATGTACAACTCCAACTGGGGTTATTACAACGGCAAGGTGCGCAATGCCCGCGTGAAGAAGACCCACGAGCCTATCGCCATCCTGAAATACGACTTCACACCGGAGTCCAAGAAGCTCAAGGTCTCAGCTACAATGCTTTACCGCTTCGGAAAGAATGGTTATACCGCATTGGACTGGTATGACGCACCGGACCCGAGACCTGATTATTACAGGAATCTTCCTAGCTATTTCTTCATGGAGAACTCCGACTACAACCGCGTGAACTTCATGAAGTATGCATGGGCCAAGGAGGCTTGGACAATGGACATTCCTTCCATCACCCATATCAATTGGGACAGGCTCTATGCTGTCAATACCATGAATACCACAGAGGCAGGCAAGCGATCAAAATATGTCATTGAAGAGCGTCGTACCGACCAGCAGGATCTCAACTTCGCTGCCAATGCCAAGTGGTCACCGTTGAAATATTTCACATTGACCGGAGGTCTTTCATACAAGTGGAACCGTACCGAGAATTACAAGATTCTGGACGACCTCCTCGGTGGTGACTATTACGTGAACATTGACCAGTTCGCTGAACGCGATTATGCGGCTTATCCTACTATGATTCAGAACGATCTGGATTATTATCTGCAGAACGGCAAGGCCCAGACATTGAAGAAGGGCGACAAATACGGCTATGATTATTATGCCAATGTCCGTCGCGCAGAGGTTTGGGCAGCAGGCCGTTTCACCTTCGCCGGTCTCGATGCTTCCATCGCCGGACGTATCGGCTACACCAAGTTCTGGAGAGAGGGTCTCGTGAGAAAGGGATTGTTCCCGGGACTTGATGCCAATGGTGCTCCGATGGAGTTCGAGGGTGCGGAAATCACGACTTATGACCCTATTACCAAGGAGGCCATCACTTCTCTCGGCAAGTCCGATGTGAAGGATTTCCTTACCGGCGGTGTCAAGCTGAACCTCAGCTATGTCATCAGAGGCGGTCACAGAGTTTATGCTGATGCTGCGTATGTTGCTGATGCCCCGAGATTCAACCAGGCATTCGTGTCACCTAGAACCCGAAACAGCATTGTCCCGGACTTGAAGACCAGCAAGACTTTCGCTGCTGATTTGAACTATGCGTACAGCAATTCCGGCTATGATGTCCGTGTGACGGGTTATTATACGACCATCAAGGACCAGTCCAAGGTGATGAGCTTCTATGATGATGCGCAGAACTCGTTCACGAACTTCGCGATGAGCGGCATGGATGAGCGTCATGTGGGCGTCGAGCTCGGTTTCAAGGTTCCTCTTCCGGTTCCGAACCTTTCTCTCCAGGGAGTGCTTTCTTATGGTCAGTATGTCTACACGTCCAACCCGGTGATGTACCAGACTTATGACAACAGTGCGGCTATCGTAGAGGAAACTTATGGCGTGACCATCCCTTACTGGAAGAGTCATCCGACTGCTGAAGGCAAGACTGTAAAACATTATGTGTCAGGCACTCCGCAGCTCGCTACGAGCCTTGGTCTCGCTTGGAACAAGAACTATTGGTTCGTGGATGCCGACGTGGATTGGTTCGATAAGGCATATCTCGACATGAACCCTCTCTACAGGACTGACATGGCTACTGCCGGCCCTGACGGAACGGTTACTCCTCAGGAAATCGAGTATATGGCAGCTCAGGAGAAGTTCAAGGGTGCTCTTATGGTCAATGCCAGTGTGGGCAAGTCCTGGTACATCAAGAGAAACTACCAGCTGGGCTTCTCGCTTCAGGTCAAGAATATCCTGAACAACAAGAATGTCCGTACGGGCGGATATGAGCAGACCCGTCTCGTGGACAAGACTGTCAGCAAGGAGCGTTACTACAGATTCGATTCCAAGTATTTCTATATGAGCGGAATCAACTACATGTTGAACATTTATTTCAGATTCTAGCATGAACAAGATATATAACATAATCGGCGCAGCATTCGCCTCGTTGGCATTGCTCGCATCCTGCGACGAGTGGGAGCCGGTTTTCACTGGAAATTATGGCGAGGCTGACATTTACGAGCCTGTCACGATGACTCCGAATACTACGATTCTGGAGCTCAAGAAGATGTACACGGAAGGTACGCCTCTTACCATTGAAAAGGACATCATCATCGGCGGTCAGGTTATTTCCGAGGACAAGTCCGGCAATATCTACAAGAGCTTGTACATCCAGGACGCAACCGCTGGTATCGAGCTGAAGCTCGGCAAGAATGGCTTGTACAATGACTACAAGCTCGGCCAGTGGGTGTATGTGAAGTGCAGCGGTCTTACTCTCGGCGCGTACAACGGCATGATCCAGCTTGGCTGCGAGGATCCGACCAATGATTATGAGACTTCTTACATGGAGGCGCAGTATCTGATTGATACTCACGTGTTCAGAGGGGAGATCGGCACGCCGCTGACGGCGAAGAAAGTGGCCGAGACTGATTTGACCAAAGAGGAAAATCTCGGCTGCTACGTGGAACTTGACGGCCTGACCTACGGAAATGAGATCTTCCTGCTTGTCTATATTGATCCTAACAAGGACACGAAGGATAACGATAACCGTATCTTCTTCTCTGACAAGACTTGGGGCGTCACCACTTGGGCGATGTCGAAGCAGGGCTTCATCAATTATTTGGAGTCAGGCGTGTTTGACAGCGGTTCTACCAATACCGGACGCAAGGTCACTGACGTGAAGCCGATATTGATAAAAAATGCATCCGCTTATTCTGTGAGCCAGTATTTCAAGATGGGTTCTTCTGACGTCCAGGTCCGCACCAGCGGCTATGCGCGTTTCGCAGATACCCAGATTGATCCGGCTATTCTCAGCGGTAACGCTAAGGTCAACATGAAGGGAATCCTGTCCATCTATAAGGGCCAGGCACAGTTCACCCTCATTGACCTCAAAGATGGTGTCGAAATCGTTAAGTAAGCATGAAAAAGATATTTATATTTGGAGCAGCTGTTATGATGCTATCGGCATGTGGCGGAAATCCGTTTCTTACAGAGTGGAAAGGAGAGGACCAGTTCCCGCCGTTTGACAAGATCAAGTTAGAGCATTATGTCCCTGCGGTAAAGGCTGGAATCCAGCAGCAGGCTGACGAGGTCAATGCTATCGTGACCAATGCGGAGGCTCCGACGTTTGCGAACACTATCGCGGCGTATGAGCTTTCAGGCCAGATACTTGCGAAGACTCTCGGAGTTCTTTACAATGTTTCCGAGTCGGATGCGACTCCTAAGATGCAGGAGGTGATGGACGAGGTTACTCCTCTCGTTACCGCCGCTTCTGATGAGATTTTCATGAATGCCGGTTTCTTCTCACGTGTAAAAGCCGTGTTGGAAGATTCTTCCGCACTCGACAGGGAGCAGTACATTGTCACGAAAAAGCTTTATGACAGGTTCGTGAAAAACGGAGTGGCTCTCGGCGAAGCTGAGCAGGCCCGTTTCAAGGAAATCAGTTCCGAGCTGGCTGTGCTTCAGCAGAAGTTCGGCAATAACCTTCTTGCGGAGAGCAATGCTTTCAAGTCCGAGATCGGCATTCCAGTGTCCAGCTATCCTGTTTTCATGACGACCTGCGAGGACAGGGCCAAGCGCGAGGCTGCTTTCAAGGCTTATTCTTCCCGCGGCAATCATGACAATGCCAATGACAACAAGCAGGTTATCCTGGATATCATGCGTCTGCGTACGGAGAAGGCCCAGCTTCTCGGATATGATTGTTCCGCTGACCAGATTTTGAGTGACAAGATGGCTCACGATCATGAGACTGTGGATGCTTTCCTCGGCAAGATTATGACGAAAGCAGTGGCGAAGGCCAAGGAGGAAGTCATTGAAATGCAGAAGTTCATGGACAAGGACATTGAGGCCGGCATTCTTCCTGCGGGTACGAAGATTCAGCCTTGGGACTGGTGGTATTATGCGGAGAAGGTGCGCAAGGCGCAGTATGACCTGGACGAGAATATCACGAAGCCGTATTTTCAGTTGGACAATGTCCGCAAGGGTGTGTTCGCTGCGGCTGAAAAGCTCTATGGAATCAAGATTGTGCCTGTTGAGGGCCTTCCTGTATATAATCCTGAGGTGAAAGTGTACAGAGTCCTGGATGCGGACGGCTCACAGCTCAGCCTCTTCCTTACTGACTACCTTCCGCGCAGCACGAAACGTGGCGGTGCATGGATGTCCAACTTCCGTGAGCAGTATGTGGATGCTACCGGCAAGGACATGCGTCCTATCGTCATCAATGTCTGCAACTTCGGCCAGCCGGACGATACCGTGACAACGCTTACCATCGACGAGGTCCAGACCGCGTTCCATGAGTTCGGTCATGCATTGCACGGAATGCTCACGAAATGCCGTTACGTGGATGTGAGCGGTACCAATGTGACCCGCGATTTCGTGGAGACTTTCTCGCAGTTCAATGAGAACTGGGCGTTCCAGCCTGAGATTCTTGCCGAGTATGCCCATCACTATCAGACCGGCGAGGTGATTCCGGATTCATTGGTTGCCAAGATCAACAATTCCCTGAAGTTCAACCAGGGTTTCATGACCACCGAGCTTTGCGCCGCTTCAATTCTGGATATGAAATGGCATGAACTTGGCCCTGATACCGACTGGAACAGCTTGGACATCACTGCTTTCGAGAAAGAGGTATGCAAGGATATGGGCCTCATCGGCGAGATTATCCCACGTTACCGCAGCACGTATTTCAACCATACTTTCGGCGGCGGTTACAGTGCCGGCTACTACGGCTACCTCTGGGCAGAGGTCCTGGACAAGGATGCTTTCGAGTTCTGGCAGAGCAATGGCCTCTGGAATCCTGAAATGGCAAACAAGTTCCGTTCTCTCTTCCTGGAGAAGGGCGGCAGTGAAGAGCCGATGATCCTCTACCACGAGTTCCGCGGTGCAGACCCTGACCCGGATGCCCTTATCCGTGCCCGCGGTCTGGAGTAGAGTCACGTCGGGACGCGGCCACGGGTGATTTTGTAACTCGTTGATAATCAGATGCCATTTAAGATAGAGCGTGGAAACGCGGCCTTTTTTTGGCTGCGTTTCCACGCTCTGGTTTTGTAAGGTGTTATATATCAGTACTTTGCGACACGGCGCTGTGGCCGCGTCCCGCCGGGGTACGGCAGATTTGGCGGAACATTAAGCAGACGTCCCGCCGGGAATCATGTTAGCCGATGTAGCTGGTAATTAGCTTCATGCCGGACGATGGGGTGAAGGTGACACCTTTCGAGGTGGCGGGGATCAGGACGGTCTCGCCCTGATGGAGGGTGATGGTGTGGTCCTGTTCCTCGTGATCTGTCAGGGTGCCGCGGCCTTCGATGCACATCACTACCAGGAATGAATCGAGGTCGGAAAGATCCTTCGTGAAAGGCTTGTCGAGGTCGTACTGGTTGGTAGTGAAGTACTTGCACTCTACCAGGACATTCTCGTTATCTTTCTTTTCCGTGTAATTCGTCTTGTACTCCGGATAGACATTGTAGTCGATGGCATCCTTGGCGAGCTCGGTGTGAAGCTCACGTGGCTTGCCGTCGAGACCCAGACGACCGTAGTCATAGATGCGGTAGGTGATGTCAGAGGTCTGCTGAATTTCTGCGATGAAGCAACCTGTGCCGATGGCATGAATACGACCGGCAGGAAGGAAGAATACATCACCGGCCTTTACTTTGAAATCGGTGAGGACATCCGTGATAGTGTTGTTCTCCACTCTCTCTACATACTCTTCCGGGGTGATTTTCTCCGAGAGGCCTGAAAGCAGGTGAGCGCCTTCATCAGCGCCTACCACGTACCACATCTCGGTCTTTCCCTTGGAATTGTGGCGTTTGGCAGCCAGTTCGTCGTCAGGATGGACCTGAATGGAAAGGTCGCTTTTCGCGTCAATGAACTTGATGAGGAGAGGGAACTCATTGCCCGTATTGGCATAGACTTTCTCTCCTACGAGTTTGCCTTTGAACTGTTCCACCAGTTCGGTGATGGTCTTGCCCTCGAATTCTCCGTTGGCAATGACGGATTCATGGCCCTTTACGCCGGAGAGTTCCCAGCTTTCGCCGATATTATGCTGATCTGTAACGACTTCCTTATATGGGGCAATTTTCTCGCCGCCCCATACCACGGTCTTCAGTATTGGTCTGAATTTTAATGGATACATTGTTTGTTTTATTTTTTGCGCCAGCGGGGTCAATGCTTCCGCCGGTCCTCCCCACTGCGTGGGTCCCCTCCCTTTTCGGGAGCCAATGCCG
>OGOJ01000014.1_pt1 | contig 144723 bp, 114 predicted proteins | sample 1552601 | NCBI WGS metagenome assembly OGOJ01 (sample SAMEA2580184, study PRJEB22360) | human gut metagenome | biome: human gut; feature: human-associated habitat; material: faeces | place: Denmark | collected 2008/2010
GCTGGGTTCAGAACGTCGTGAGACAGTTCGGTCTCTATCTGTTGTGGGCGCGGGAAGTTTGCGAAGGTCTGTCCTTAGTACGAGAGGACCGGGACGGACCAGCCTCTGGTTTACCGGTTGTAGCGCCAGCTGCACCGCCGGGTATCCACGCTGGGTCAGGATAAGCGCTGAAAGCATCTAAGCGCGAAGCCGTCTTCAAGATGAGACTTCCAAACAGGGTCGTGGGAGACTACCACGTTGATAGGCAGGACGTGCAAGGCCAGCAATGGTTTGAGCGGACCTGTACTAATGGCCCGAAATCTTTCTTTCAGAGAAAGCTAGCGTATGATGAAGAGAAGTCAGTCTTCTTCTTGTACTCTCTCAGGTTATATATTGCGGTGGCTATAGCGACGGGGAACCGCCTCTTCCCATTCCGAACAGAGAAGCTAAGCCCGTCATCGCCGATGGTACTGCCAGACCAGGCGGGAGAGTAGGCAGCTGCCGTTCTTCGGACACCCCGGATGAGAAATCATCCGGGGTGTCTTTGTTTATATGCCGTTGTGATGTTGCTCCGCGGCATTTATACGCGGCTGAGATTCGTGGCAGTATCCTGTGACTGTACCCTATGACAGTACCCTGTAGAAGTGTCCACGTAGCGGAACCCACGTGACAGTGCCACGTGTCGGTGCATCCCGCGCGCAAAATCTTGTCAGGCCCTGTGTCCTAACCCCACAACTCCCACCCTGCGCATCGCACATCTGATTCCCTACCCACTTTCCATCCTCCCTCTACTCGCTTGTCATTCTCTCCCCACTCGCTTTCCATCACTCTCCCGACGCACTAGCCATCCCTTTGTCGTTTCTACACACGCCCTCTCCGAGTCTAACCACGTTTCTTTCCATGGCGTGCGTGTTAAAACGTTTTCCACTCACGTCACCACGTAAATTGGCCCTGACGTGCGTGAAACGGGGCTTTTTACGCACGGCAGAGCCACACTGAACTTCACAATTATCCCCATGTGCACCCCTGTGCGCAGTGCCATTTCTATTCGATGCCTGGCAGGGAGGCGCCATAGCAACGGAACAACATATTGATGAATTGTTTGCTGATTGGGAGCAGCGTAATAATTAGCCTGTTTTTCGTTTGTTGCGACCGCACGACAAGGAAACGACTATCGGGCGGCCAATTTCTTTCAATTTACCTATACTTTTACGGACGAAACGACCAAAAGTATAATGGCGATGGTTGAAAAATGAAAAACGCGAGGTTATGTTTGCAGGTGAGCTGTCTTACCAAGTTTCAATTTTCCATCCTTCCGGAACGCCATGTGCGCTTGTTACGTCCCAAGTCGCTTTTTTGCTCTTGATGAATGTGCCGGAAGCCGCCACACCGCTAAGCCAGTCTTTTGTCGTTTTTTCTGACGGCTCGGTTGTGAACAGCCCTATGACATATCGGAGATTGCGGCAGTCTTTATACATAAACTCATAACAATTGCTCACAAGCTCTGTTGCAGGAAGTTCAGGAGCCGATGTAAGACTTGTACATCCCTCAAACATACAATGATAGCAACCCATATCCAATCTTGTCGCCGGAAGTTCGGGTGCAAATTTCAGACTCGTACAGTTTGCGAACATGTTGTTATAACAATAGGATACCATTTCTGTTGCCGGGAGGTCAGGAACATATGTCAGAGCGGAACATCCTTTGAACATCCACCCATAACAATTGTATGCCAATTCTTTGGCCGGTAGTTCAGGTGCGGATTTCAACCCTGTGCATTCCGCGAACATTCGGAAATAGCAGCCCTGTTCCATTGTTGTTGCCGGGAGTTCCGGCGCAGACAGCAGGCTTGTGCATCCTTCAAATAAAGCGAAAAATGCATTCGTTGAAAGCGGGGTGGAGAAATCCCTGTCTAACAATGACATGATATTCCCTTGAGCAGTGACGGGACCGGAAATCTCGAAATGATAGTAACTATCGGAGCCCTTGCTGAATGTGAGATTTTTCTGCTCGCCGGCTCTGAACAGTAAAAATGAGCCGTCCGCCAATGAAATCTTTTCCCCTATTGTATATGGATTCCACTGGGACTCATCGGTGCTGTATTCCAATGTGATTTCATCCGGAGCCCCCACTTTTGCAAGACAGACAGTGGACTTTCCGGAAGAAATGAACGTAAGACCCTTGTAGTTTACTGTCGGGACAGGGGCAGGGGGAAGACCCGGTTTGTCGGAACCATCCTTATTGCAAGCGGAAAATCCCGCAAGCAGAACGAATGAGGCAATAAGATTGAATATCTTTTTCATATTATCAATACTCTTTAAGTGAAAAAACAAAACGACATGAGTCACGATAAATGACAGGCTACTGAGTTTCAATTTTCCATCCTTTCGGAATGCTGTGTACGCCCGTCACGTTCCAAGTGGCATTTTTGCTCTTGACGAATGTTCCGGAAGCCGCCACACCGCTGAGCCAGTCTTTTGTGGTTTCTTCTGATGGGCTGGTTGTGAACAATGCTTTGACATATCGGAGCTTGCTGCAATCTTTAAACATAAGCTGATAACAATTGCGAATAAGTTCTTTCGCCGGAAGTTCAGGTGCTGATGTAAGACTTGTACATCCTTGGAACATTTCGCTATAACAACCCCACCCCAAGGTCGTCGCAGGAAGTTTAGGCGCTGATGCAAGACTTGTGCATCCGTTGAACATGCTATGGTAGCATTCTCTTACCAGGTATGTAGCCGGAAGTTCCGGAGCCGATGTGAGACTTGTGCATCCCTCAAACATGCAATTGTAGCAATTGGACTCCAACCTTTTAGCAGGGAGTTCGGGTGCGGATGTCAGTTTCGTACAGTTTGCGAACATACCGTTATAACAATAGGATCCCATTTCTGTTGCCGGGAGTTCAGGCGCAGATGTCAGAGCGGAACATCCTTTGAACATCCATCCATAACAATTGTTTGCCAACACATTGGCCGGGAGTTCAGGCGCGGATGTCAACCCTGTGCATTCAGAGAAGATTCCGAAATAACAGCCCTGTTCCATTTTTGTTGCCGGGAGTTCCGGAGCAGATGTCAGAGCGGAACATCCACGGAACATATACCGATAACAATTAGTTGCCAATACTTCGGCCGGGAGTTCAGGGGCAGATTTCAGAGATGTGCATCCTGCGAACATTTGGGAATAGCAGCCCTGTTCCATTGTTGTTGCCGGGAGTTCAGGCGCAGACAGCAGGCTTGTACATCCTTCAAATAATGCGAAAAATCCATAGAATGTAAGCGGAGTAGAGAAATCCCTGTTTAACAATGACATGATATTCCCTTGTGCAGAGATGGGACCGGAAATCTCGAAATGATAGTAATTTTCGTCATCCTTACTGAATTTGCGATTTTTATGCTCTCCGCTTCTGAACAGTAAAAATGTACTGTCCGCCAAAGTAATCGTTTCCCCTATGGTGTATGGCTTCCAATGGGATTCATCAGTGCTGTATTCCAATGAAATTTCATACGGGGTCCCCACTTGTGCAAGCCGGACAGTGGATTCTCCGGAAGAAATGAATGCAAGACCTTTGTAGTCCGCTGACGGAACAGGGGTAGGACTCGGATATTCCGGTTCCTGTTGCTGATTGCCTGAATCGTCCTTACTACAAGCGGAAAATCCCGCAATCAGAACGAAAGAGACAAGAAGGTTGAATACCTTTTTCATATTATCAATACTCTTTAAGTGAATAATTAAAACAGCTGTATGTCACAAATATATAAAATTTTGAAAATATAAAGTCCATCCCGGCAGAAAGTCTCAGATATGCCAATGTGTTTCTAATCAATGCACCCCGGCTTTGCGGTTACATGTCGGGAATCACGGCACAGAAAATCTCTCTGGCGAGAAAACAAAAAAAACAGGCCGGGCACTGCGCCCGACCTGCTTTCATCAGGTTACCGTGGGGAAACTAGCTGTCCAGCCTTTCGCCGCTATCGGTATAAATTTCATTCTGCAGGACACTGAAGTCCAGGACCTCTTCGTGTCTGATCTTGCATTTGTACTTCCTTTTCCACTTTCTCAGGAAAGAATTGAATCCCCTCGAAATGTATGCTCCAAGTACAGGCCCGGTCTTGAGAATGAATGACCGGATATTTTTCTCGTTGGTATAGAATGCAATCTTGCGCTCTATTTCTTCGTCGATGACAATGCTCGGAGAAATCTTGCCTGTGCCGTGACATACCGGACACACTTCCTCAGTGTTGATCTGTGTCACCGGACGGATTCTCTGTCTGGTTATCTGCATGAGGCCGAACTTCGTGAGCGGCAGCACATTATGCTTGGCCCTGTCCTCCTGCATCAACTCTGACATGAACTTGTAGAGGCCATTCTTGTGCTCCTGGTTCTCCATGTCTATGAAGTCCACGATGATGATGCCTCCCATATCTCTGAGCCGCAGCTGTCTTGCTATCTCTTCGGCTGCGTAGCGGTTCACTTCGTAAGTGTTTTCCTCTTGATCATTGGTCTTGGCCCTGATACCGCTATTGACATCTACCACATTGAGAGCCTCTGTCGATTCTATTACCAGATATGCCCCCTGTTTTATAGGAACCACCTTTCCGAACGAACTCTTGATCTGCCTCGTGACATCGAACTTGTCGAACAAAGGCTCGTCGCCGTCATAGAATTTCACGATTTTTTCCTTGTCCGGGGAAATCTGAGCGATGTACTTCTTGATTTCCTCATATTCTTTCTGGTCATTGACATAGATGTTCGAGAAAGAATCATTGAAAAGATCGCGGAGAATTGTGGTGGTCTTGCTGTACTCTGTAAAGAGCAGCTGGACATTCTTGGATTTGGACAACTTCGTCCATGAACTCTCCCATTTGCTGATGAGCGACTTCAATTCTGAAACCAGAATTGCCGCGTTCTTTCCTTCAGCGGCAGTGCGGATAATCGCACCGTAATTCGGCGGGAGAATGCTCCTGACAAGTGTCTCAAGTCTCTTTTTCTCTTCCTTGGATGCTATCTTCTGGGATATGCTCACTTTCTTTGCGAAAGGGAGGAGTACAATATTGCGTCCTGCCAATGAAATCTCAGCTGTGAGTCGCGAACCCTTTGTCGAAATCGGCTCCTTTACGATCTGGACGATCACCATCTGTCCCGGTTTTAGATGATTCTCGATCTGCCCCTCCTTTGCGAGGATCGGACCAAGTTCAATGCCGGTGAACAAATCATTGGCGTTGGTGTTAGTATTTGTCTTGCGGACGAATTCGTCGAACGCATTGAAATACAGACCCAAATCCAGATAGTGGATAAATGCTTCCTTTTCGTCTCCGATGTCTACAAACGCCGCATTCAGCGCGGGCATCACTTTCTTCACCTTGCCGAGGAATACATCCCCGACAGTGAAGCTGTGACCGTTACTGGACTCCTTGTTCAATTCGATGAGACGGTGGTTGTCCAATAAGGCTAACCTTACCTCCTCCTCGCTGACATCTACAATCAGATCTTTGACTGATTCTTTCTCAGACTCCATCAGGATAAATCAATATTAATTTAATAGGCAGAAAAGGCAATGCCTCTTCACAAAAAACTAAAGAGGCCGTCCGGACTACCGGTCAGCCTCTCTCTCTTAGCAGACTGCTAAAATGGCAGACACTGAAAAATTACTTCTTCTTATGTCTGTTCTTGCGCAAACGCTTTTTACGTTTGTGCGTTGCCATCTTATGTCTCTTTCTCTTTTTACCGCTTGGCATAGATTAAAAGATTTTTATTGATTATTTCTTAACAGTACATACGAACACCTTCGCTGGCTTGAAAGCCGGAATGTCGTGTGCCGGGATTGTCATGGTCGTGTTCTTGGTGATGTTACGGGCAGCCTTCTCAGCTCTGTGCTTGATGATGAAGCTGCCGAAACCACGAAGATATACCGGATTGCCCTTTGCGAGGGAATCCTTGACGCTCTCCATGAAAGCCTCGACAACAGTCTGTACTGTTGTTTTCTCAAGTCCGGTTGACTTAGCAACCTCGTTTACGATCTCTGCTTTGGTCATGATAACTTATTATTTTTAACTCTTACTAAAGATTTCAAATCAAAATCGGTCAGCAAAGGTACGTTTATTTTTTTTATTAACAAACTTTTATGCAGGAATTTACGTGCGTTTATTTTATTTACTGACTAAATTTCCTCAAATTTGCATTGGCATAAAGATTGACTAATGTAGGTCTGTGAAACAAATGCTGCTGTCAATGCCAAATTGGCAGCAGGGTGTAGTAGTGATGATTTATAATATAAGTGTATGATTGATAAATATTCGGATATGTTTTCGCCCGCCGGGGCAGAAGTCAGCATTATTCCTGTCATGAGTGGAGAGATACCGTCACATACGGAAGACATCGCCATGCCTGACACATTGCCGTTGCTGGCATTGAGAAATGCTGTCATTTTTCCGGGCTCGATTTTCCCGATCACCATCGGCCGCGACAAATCCATAAAACTCATAGAAGATGCCCATAAGTCGAATTCGCTGATCGGCGCCGTTCCGCAGAATGACGTCAGCGTGGAGGATCCGGCTCTGGACGACTTGTTTCCGTTCGGTACGGTAGCCCGCATCATCAAGACATTTGAAATGCCTGACGGTACGATATCTGCTGTGCTGCAGGGACTTAAAAGATTCGAAATCGAGGATGTCGTCTCTTCCGAGCCGTATCTGCGTGCTCACGTGAGATATCTGGAAGAGTTCGAGGCGAACCCGGAAGACCCTGAAATCAAGGTGATTGCAGATTCGCTGAAAGAAAAGGCGTCCGCCATCATCAAGTCGTCGTCGTTCGCGCCCAAGGAGGCTGCCAATGCCGTCAAGTCCATCGAGGATTTCAATTTCCTGGTGAATTTCATCGCCACGACCATCGACGTCGAAAACTTCTTCGACAAGGTCGAACTCCTTAAATATGAGGATCTTAAAGTTAGGGCAATGAAGTTGCTCAATGTTCTTGACACACAGGTTGAACTCCTGAAGATCAAGCAGGAGATCAACTCCAAGGTGAAGAACGAAATCGACCAGCAGCAGAGGGAGTATTATCTTAACAACCAGCTTCGTACAATCCAGGAAGAACTTGGTATGGACGATGATGAGGAGATAGAGAAACTGCGTGCCGAAGCATCGAAGAAAGACTGGCCTGATTCCGTAAAGGAGATTTTCGAGAAGGAAATTGCCAAACTTGAGAAATACAATCCGTCATCTCCGGATTACAGCATACAATATAATTATGTCAAGTTCATGCTTGAACTCCCTTGGAATCATCTTTCCAAGGATAATCTGGACTTGAAGCATGCGCAGAAGGTGCTGGATGACGACCATTACGGACTGGAGAAGGTAAAGGAAAGAATCATTGAATATCTTGCAGTGCTGAAATTGCGCGGGGACATGAAATCACCTATCCTATGTCTCTACGGTCCTCCGGGAGTCGGCAAGACGAGTCTCGGCAAGTCCATTGCCAAGGCTATCGGCAGGAAATACGTGCGTATCGCCCTTGGCGGCATGCACGACGAGGCTGAAATCCGTGGACACCGGAAGACATATATCGGCGCATTGCCTGGCAGGATTCTGAACGGCATTTCCAGGGCGGGCACTTCCAATCCTGTAATGGTGCTCGATGAAATCGACAAGCTCAGCAGCGACTTCAAGGGCGACCCGTCTTCCGCATTGCTGGAAGTGCTTGACCCTGAACAGAATGTGACGTTCCATGACAACTATCTGGACGTGGACTATGACTTGTCCCATGTCCTGTTCATCACGACTGCCAATGACATTTCCACCATTCAGCCGGCACTTCTGGACCGAATGGAACTTATCAATGTCACCGGCTATCTTGCGGAAGAGAAGATGGAAATCGCCAAGAAATTCCTCCTGCCTCGCGAACTTGAAGAGCACGGAATCGGCAAGAAGGAACTCCGCATTGATAAAAGTGCATTGGCCGAAATCATTGACCAGTACACACATGAGTCCGGCGTGCGTGGTCTGGAGAAACAGATTGCGAAGATTGCGCGCGTGACGGCGAAGAAGATTGCCTTGGACCAGGCGTTCCCGTCCGTCATCAAGAAGGAACACTTGAAGGAGTACCTCGGTCTTCCTACCGCCTTCCATGACAAGCAGAGCGGAAACGAGGGAGTCGGCGTCGTTACCGGTCTGGCGTGGACCCAGATGGGCGGCGAGATCCTGTTCGTCGAGAGTTCGGTGAGCGCAGGTAAGGGCCAGCTGACAATGACCGGAAATCTCGGCAATGTCATGAAGGAGTCCGCCACGATTGCGTACCAATATATCAAGGCTCATCCTGAACTCGCGAAGATGGATTCCAAGGAGTTCGACGCTCACGACATCCATGTGCATGTTCCTGAGGGCGCTACCCCTAAGGATGGTCCGTCTGCCGGCATAACTCTCGTATGTTCAATGCTTTCCGCACTTAGAAACGAGCCTGTAAGGAAAGGCATTGCAATGACGGGCGAGACGACGTTGAGGGGCCGTGTGCTTCCAGTAGGCGGCATCAAGGAGAAGATCCTCGCCGCTAAAAGGGCCGGCGTCACCGCTATCGTCATCTCGGAAGACAACAGGAAGGATATCGAGGATATCAATGAAAAATATATCGAAGGTCTTACGTTCGAGTATGTCAAGACCATTGACGATGTATTAAGATTCGTGTTCCAGAAATGAATGTTCAGATAGAAGAAAGCTGGAAAGAAGCATTGCAGAGCGAGTTCGATAAACCGTATTTCGCTTCCCTGGTGCAATATCTTCACAAGGAAAAGGCTGAAGGACGTCAGGTTTTTCCTCCGGGGAAAGATATTTTCAAGGCATTCGAACTTACTCCGATAGACAAGGTGAAAGTCGTGATATTGGGTCAGGACCCGTATCATGGCTATGGGCAGGCCATGGGCTTGTCCTTTTCCGTTCCTGCCGGTGTCCCTGCGCCTCCTTCATTGAAAAATATCTTCAAGGAGATCGAAAGCGACTTGGGTGTCCGGATGAGCGGCAACCCGGATTTGAGAAAATGGGCCGAGCAGGGAGTGCTGCTTCTGAATGCCGTCCTGACAGTGCGCGCAGGGGAGCCTACGTCGCATAGCGCCATCGGCTGGCAACAGTTTACGGACGCTGTCATAAGCTATATATCAGAGCATTGCGAAGGTGTGGTCTTCCTTTTGTGGGGAAATTTCGCGCGCAGCAAGAAGGCGCTCATTGATACATCCAGGCATTTCGTTCTGGAAGCAGCGCACCCATCTCCTCTGGCTCGCGGCGCGTTCTTCGGTTGCAGGCATTTTTCCAAGACCAATGAAATCCTCCAGTCGGAAGGAAAAACTCCCATCGACTGGCAATTATAATCGTGTTCAGATATTTGCGGAACCTTAATTTGCACGGCAACTTGTATATTTGCGAAACAGTTTATTATTATCGTAATGAAAACAAAAGCATTGTTCCCCGGATCCTTCGATCCTTTTACGGCGGGACATCTCAATATTCTTAAAAGGGCATTGACAATGTTCGACGAAGTCGTCGTCGCTGTCGGCATCAACCAGGACAAGCGCGGCTTCTTCGACATGGACCAGCGCATTGCCATCATAAGTCAAGCTGTCGAGGGCCTGGAGGGCGTCAGCATCATAAAATATGACAATTTGACAATCGACACTTGCCATGAACTTGGAATACACCACATCGTGCGTGGAGTCCGTAATATGATAGACTTCGAGACGGAACGCTCCATCGCTGATGCGAACCGCCGCCTTGCGCCTGATGTCGAGACCATCATAATCCCTACAGCTCAGGAGTTTGCGCATATTTCGTCCTCCGCGGTGCGCGACATACTGAAACATCACGGCGACACCTCGCTCTTCCTCCCGGAAGGAGTCGTTCTACCGGAGGCCAAATAAGATGTTCAATGCATTGAAACATATAGCTTTATCGGCGTTTTTCGCGCTTTCGCTCCTTCTGCCCGCACGGGCGCAGGAAGCGGATACGGCTGTGTTCAATGCCTTGGATTCGAAGCTGGCCGGATATGTCAAGGCAATAGAACCGCTGGATGTCGAGGCGCAGAAGGAAGAATGCTCGTTCCTCATTTCCAGCTGTACGGATTCCCTTGTACGCCAGCATGTTGCGTTGTATCTGTACGCCAACTATGTGAAATCTGCGGTGATGGGAGTCGAGGCCGTGGCCATTGACATTGCCGACAACTGGTTCTTCACCGGGAATGTCCGCATGAAGAACGACATTGACCTGATGAACGCCAGAATCTTTGCGGATTTCAATCGTCAGTCGCTGGTGGGGGAGAAGGCGCCGGAACTTGTGATGAAGGATAACAAAGGCTTGGAAACCAATCTTTTCACTCAACCGTCGAAACGTTATTCCGTCTTGTACTTCTACGATACGGGATGCCCTGACTGTCTGGTCCAGACTGTAATGTTGAGGACCTGGCTCAATGCCGTCAGCTATCCGCTCGACGTCGATGCCGTCTATGTCGGTTCGGACAGTCTAGCCTGGAAAAAATACCGCGAGGCCCGGCTCGAAGTCAGTTCGCCGCAGGTCAATGTCCGTCATTTCTGGGATCCTGAACTGTCCTCCGACTTCCAGAGGAAATACGGCGTGCTCAAGACCCCGCAGATGTTCCTGATAGGTAAGGACAATGCTGTTCTAGGCCGTCGCCTGGATGTGCCCGCTCTCGGTGCAATGCTCCGGAATATCTATTCTTCAGATGATTACGAGTATGGCTCACCTGAATCAATGAAAAAGTTGGGTGATATTTTCGCTTCTTTCGGCGAGGATATCAGCATCGCGGACATAAATGGCGTTTCTGACCGGATTGCCGCACGTACAGCCGCGAGTCCTTCCGCCTTCAAGGAGGCTGTCGGAGACTTGTTCTATTATCTTTCGATAATGCCTGAAGGATGTTATAAGGAGGCGTGCAAGTATTTGACTGATAAATACATACTGTCCAGACAGGATGTCTGGGATACTCCGTCCGATTCGCTGAAAATCATAGGATACGCAAGGACGATGTCGGATCTCCTCTCCAGGGCAATGCCGGGAAGCCCGGTGCCTGACGTGGAGGTGAGCGGCGTACAGGCGCATGGGCGTTCTGCAGAAAACGGCATGTGGAAACAGCGCCGTCAGAAGACCTGGCAGCTTTCACGGCTCAGACGCGATACCTATATCATGTTCTATGACGAGGAATGCAGTTCATGTCAGGACAATATCGCTTCTGCGGAGCGGCTCATGTCGGCCGACAGGAAAATGCGTGTGCTTTTCGTGAAGATGCAGCCCGAGGAAGCCTTGCTGGATTCATTTGATTTGACGTCACTTCCGTATATCATCCGTGTCGACAAAAATGGCATTATTACAGCGCGTTATGTAGATTTTACGCGTCTGGAGCGAAATACTTTTGGCGGAAAGCGAAATTAATCCTATCTTTGCCAAGATGAATTGAGGTATGGTGTAATGGCAGCACAAGTGATTTTGGTTCACTTAGTCCACGTTCGAGTCGTGGTATCTCAACCGAAGGGCGTTTTGAAACGGAAGTTTTGAAACGCCTTTTTCGTTGGACAAGCGTTAAAAATTCAAATTTCATGAGACATCTTTCCGCAATGTCGTCGAGGTTATGCGATAGAACTTTTACGAATTTTGAAGAAAATTTATCGTTATTCGTAAAAAGTTTTTATATTAGCGGAAACAACCTGGGGCATTGCCCCGAAAAAATATTTGCTATGATTACTGAATGGTGGACTTCACTGGACTTGTTTATGAAAATTCTATGGTGCATCGCCATAGCTACGTCATTGACCTTTATTATTCAGAGTATACTCACATTTGTCGGAGTCGACTCTGATACGGATTTGGGCGGCGGCATTGACACTGATCTCGGCGGCGGGATGGACATGAATCCCGATTTCGTCGGCGATTCCTCGATGAACCTGTTCACATTCAGGAACTTGGTGAATTTCTTCCTCGGATTCAGCTGGACGGCGATATTGATGCATGGGAAATTCCGTTCGGAGGCATTGGTCCTGCTGCTGGCGTTTTTCGTAGGCGCGGTCCTCGTCACCGTCGTCATGCTGATGTTCAAGTGGCTGGCCGGGATGCAGCAGTCGGGAAATATAGATGTCTATAAATCCGCGGTCGGATGCCAGGGAAAAGTCTATCTGACGATTCCCGGAGAGAGGAAGGGAACGGGAAAAGTGCAGATTGTCATCAATGAATCCGTACGCGAATACGATGCGGTAACTGATTGTGACACAATCACTACCGGTGCACAGATCAAGGTGGTGGAAGTGATAGATTCCAGTACCTTGCTTGTGGAACCGCTGGAATCTCTGATTATTTAATAACACCTAATACATTGTGATATGGAAATAATTATCATCATTGCGATTGCGGTGGTCGTGCTCATAGTCACATTGGCCGCAATACTTAACCGCTATAAGCGTTGTCCGTCAGACAAGATTCTCGTTATTTACGGAAAGACAAGGAGAAACAAGAACGGCGGGTCGTCGTCTGCCAAGTGTATTCACGGCGGTGCCGCTTTCATCTGGCCTGTTTTCCAGAGCTATTCGTTCCTGGATCTTACCCCGATTTCCATCGAATGCAACCTTACCAATGCGCTCAGCAAGCAGAATATCCGTGTTGACGTGCCATGCCGCTTCACCGTCGGTATATCCACGGAGCCCGAGAATATGACCAATGCGGCAGAGCGTCTCCTCGGACTCACCATCGAGAATATCCAGAACATCGCCACCGATATCCTTTTCGGACAGCTCAGGCTCGTCATCGCGACCATGGACATCGAGGAAATCAACTCCGACCGAGACAAGTTCCTCGCCAATGTCAGTACCAATGTCGAGGCGGAGCTCCGCAAGATCGGTCTGAAGCTTATCAATGTGAATGTCACCGATATCCGTGACGAGTCAGGCTACATCGAGGCTCTCGGAAAGGAGGCTGCGGCCAAGGCGATCAATGATGCCAAGAAGAGTGTCGCCGAGCAGAACCGTTTCGGTGAAATCGGTAAGGCCGAGGCAGATAGGGACAAGGATATCCGCATTGCGGAAACCGTCCGCGATACCAGAATTTCCACTGCGGATGCCAATGCCAAGGCGGTCGAGGGTGAGAACAATTCCAAGATAGCGATTGCCAATTCCGATGCCATCAGGCGTGAAAAGGAGGCCGAGGCTGCAAGAATTGCGATCGCTGCCGAGAAGGTACAGGCTGCGAAGGCGATGGAGGAAGCATATAAGGCTGAACAGAATGCCGAACTTGCGCGTGCTGCCAGGGAACAGGCTACCCAGCAGGCAAACATTGTCGTACCTGCACAGATTGAAAAGGAGAAGGCCATCATTGACGCCGAGGCGGAGGCTGAAAAATTGCGCAGGACGGCTCAGGGTGAGGCTGATGCAATTTATGCGAAAATGGCTGCCCAGGCGAAGGGTATCGAGGAGATTCTTACCAGGCAGGCTGAGGGTTTCCAGAGGCTTGTCGGTGCTGCCGAGGGTGATGCGCAGAAGGCTGTGCTCATGCTTATCGCGGACAAGCTTCCTGAACTTGTCAAGACTCAGGTCGAGGCTGTCAAAGGCATCAAGATCGACAAGGTTACCGTATGGGACGGCAACGGCAAGGGTGACGGAAAGACGTCCACTGCCAATTTCATTTCCGGTATGATGCAGTCTGTTCCGCCGCTTGACGAGCTGTTCAAGATGGCAGGCATGAATCTTCCAAGTTATCTCAAGGGCGCGGAGGAACAGCCGGCCAAGACAGAAGGGGAGGCTACTGAATAACAATTATGCCGATTACAGTCAATATAGATCTTATGCTGGCCCGCAGGAAGATGTCGAGCGGAGAACTGGCTGAAAAAGTCGGTATCTCCGCCACGAATCTTTCCATTCTGAAAACAGGCAAGGCGAAGGCAGTGCGCTTTTCCACCCTGGAAGCCCTCTGCCGTGCCCTCGGCTGCCAACCAGGCGACATCCTGGAATATGTTCCGGAAGACTAGCCTGCACTGTCGGGACGCGGCCGCGTCCCGCCGACGGGCATGAGTGATTATGGAGACGTTTGTCAGTCACTGCAAGCACGGACCCTCTTGGGAATGTTGACAAAATCACCTATTTTTGCCGACGTAAACTTGTGTGTATGTTGACAGACGCTACAAGCCTTTTGGAAAGCATATCTAGGGGAGATCACGAAGCCTTCAGGACTTTGTTCGATATGTTTTTCCCTAAAGTAAAAGTGTTTCTTGTCAATTTTCTGAAAGACGACAAGGCGGCTGAGGATATCGCACAAGACATATTCGTCAAGATATGGACGATGAGGGCCTCGCTTCCGGAAATCAAGTCCATCAGTACCTATATTTATAGAATGACCAGAAATGCCGCGCTCAATTACTTCCGGGGCAAACGGATTATGGTCGAAATATCGGAATTGTCCATTCTGGACGATACCGACGTCGAGCAGGAATATTATTGCAAGGAAAAGGAACTGCTGATCCGCCTCGTGGTGGGGCAGATGCCTGCACAGCGACGAAAGATATTCACAATGAGCCGATATCAGGGAAAGACCAATGACGAGATTGCCGAGAGCCTGAGAGTGTCCAAGCATACCGTGGAAAACAACTTGAGCATCGCGCTGAAGGAACTTCGTGAAATCATGCTGGCATTTGCATTGTTTTTTTTGAATTAAGTAACTCAAGTTTCGCGAGTGCGAAACACCGCTTTTAGAGCCCGTGAGGGCGATGGTAAGTCCCTTCCCCGAGGGGAGGGATTTAGGGTGAGGGTAACGTGCACATGAAAAAGTGCGTTGGACTTACGGCCTTCGAACGAGTGACAACCCTCAAATTCATGCTAACGTTCAGCAAGTTTGAAAACTTGCAAAACTTGAGTTATTGTATAACTTTGCACAGAATAATAAATAAGGAACAATGATTACACATTATATCGGCCGACCGGACAGCGACGAGGGACGGAGCGAGGTGGAAACAAGGACTTATGATTTTCTGGATTCGATCGGCATCCAATACGAGACGGTTTGTCATGAGGCTGCGTACACCATGGAACAATGCCAGGAAATCGAGAAGACGCTCGGAGTGCCGATCTGCAAGAACCTGTTTCTCTGCAATCGCCAACAGACCCAGTTTTATCTCCTGATGCTTCCGGGCGACAAGCATTTCAAGACCAAATTCCTGTCGTCGGAACTCGGCTGCGCCAGGCTGTCATTCGCGGACGAAAGCAAAATGACCGAACTGCTGGGAATCCACCCCGGCTCGGTTTCGGTAATGGGCCTTATCAATGACAATGAACATAAAGTCATGCTGGTAATTGACAATGACCTGATGAAATCCGACTATCTGGGATGTCACCCATGCATCAATACGGCAACATTGAAAATCAAGATGACGGACCTCCTGGAGAAGATTGTCCCGGCAACTGGTCATCCTTGTAAAATCGTAACGCTCAAGACTGAAGAATGAATGACATGACCCAATCTGTGATTCCGTCTTTTCGATGATGGCCTCGGGTGGAAGAAAAAACATATAAAACAAATATGACATTATGAAGACTCTCGGAAACATTCTCGCGGCAATGACGACCGTGGCCGCAATATCATGCACCAGCCAAAGCGGATGGAGCGATGCGGAAAAGGCTCTGATCATGAACGGCGGAGCCACAATGCGGGTGCTTACGGTCAATGACGCCTCGGATTCATTGACACTCAGGAAAAGTTGCGGCAGAATCAATGAAAACGAATTGAAAAGCATTGAATATCAAACCCTTGCAGAAAAGATGGTGGCGACGGTGACATCGCCGGAGCAGGATGGAGTAGGAATCGCCGGTCCGCAGGTCGGGATCCCGCGCCGCATCGTGGCCGTACAGCGTTTCGACAAGTCCGGAGCGCCATTCGAAGTCTATCCGAACATCCTGGTCTCGGCCAGCCGCGGAGAAAAGGTACCCGGTTCCGAAAGATGCCTCAGCATTCCCGGAAGAAGCGGAAAAGTAGCCCGCTACCGCGACATTGACATCACCTACACGTCCACCAAAACCCTACGCGACACGACCGAAACCATCCAAGGTTTCACCGCCGTCATCTTCCAGCACGAATGCGACCACCTCGACGGCATCCTCTATACTGATTATCTTTAAACGCTTTTTGTACCGATTAAACGTTTTAAGTTACACCAAATGCTTTTTCAGAGGCCGTTTGTTCCGTGAAAACGTTTTAGATGGAACAAAATGCAAATCACAACCACCTAGCCCAAATCTCCTCAATCCTGAACGCAGCGGAGCGAATAGCGGCTGTTGTCCTTAGTGCTTAGTCCTACGCCTATCTGGATAGCGTAATCCTTTACGCCATAACCGCTTGCATTGTTGCCGGAATTGAACAATTCGTCAGTCCAATAGTAACCGCACACCCCGATTTCACGGAAGTTGCCGAACCAGCAGCCGCCTGCAGCCGGCAGAAAAATCTGGGGAACATCCTCAGCATATTTTACCATTCCTGAATACCAGCGTCCGTTGACGCCGTTGTGCGAAGTCCATGCTGACCCATAGTAAAACAGCTTTTCCATTTCCTTCGCCGTTGCAGGACGCCAGCCATCAGGACACGCAGTTTCACGCTCCTTCCAATTATAATAGCTTCCGAGAGGGCTCGACGGGTCACCACAGTTGTTCAATGCCCATTTGATTCCACCGATGAATTCATATTCCTTCACGGCTTTCTGGACAAATGCGAGCGTACGGGTTTCAGCGCCCGCGTAAGTGAAAATAATCTCAGCTGCCCTATCCTCCGCTGTCGCATTTTCCGGAATTTGAAGTCTGATGCCTCCTTTCTCCTGTTCAAGGACGATTTCAAACCATTCCTGTTCCGTCTCCGCGTTAAACTCCTCACCATCAATGGGATTCAGAATTTCACACGACACAAAATACTCCTGAGCCTGACAATCGACCGCCTCGGAAAGACGTTTAAGGTCAATCACAGGACGCAAATAATCTTGTGTCAATGTGAATGTCAATGGTTCCATATCCCCATAGCCTACAACGATTTCCGCCACACGCGACTCTGTTCTGGAATCATTTTGCGAAACCGAAAGAGCAACTTCGGACTCGCCAGGTGTACCTATATTGACCCAATCCGCATCCGTCGTAACAGAAATGTTCGAACCATTGTCCAGAAGCAACTTATAGCCGAGCTTCACTTCCTGGGCATTGTGGTCAACAGTCTCAGAATCGGACATCAACAATATGAGTCCGGATGAGTTTTCTTTCCCGCAAGACACTGACATTGACACAATTGTCAATGCCGCCACCAATTTAATAATTTCCCTTTTCATCATTGATTGAATGTATAGAAGTCAAGTAATTTCTGTCAACAATCAATGACGAAAATACGTTTCCGTCACATCATTTCTACTATTTTTAATGAAACATAGTGAAAACACCGTATGTTTCCGGCAGGTCGGATGCAGAGGAGCATTGACTTATTTCCGTTGTCCGGACATGACGGAGCTCTGCTCATCCTCCGCGCGCTCATATTCGTCGAGGGCGGCGGACATCAGTTCACGGCCTTCGGCGGCGATTTCCTCGCCTTTGGCATAATCGGGTATTGCGCCGTAGGTGTCGAAGGTCATTTTAACTACGATGTCAGGTTTATAGAGTTGGATGGCCTGGCGCGCTATGGTGTGATTCATCAGCGAGAAGGTCCTTGTCAATATCGAATAATAGTTGTCGCTTGTCGGTATATTTTCGTCATTGACCTCATCCTCGAGTTGTCTCGTCTTCTTGCCGATTTCGACCATCCCCTTATAGGCTTTCTGCGCTTCATCGCCTATCATCCGGACTCTATCCAGGAGCGACACGCCCTTTCTCAATGCCAAATCGCCAATCGCATCCAATACATCTGACTTCAGTTCAATGTCTTCGGCGCGGACATCCTCAAGTTCTTTGAGATAACTTGCAATCTTTTCTGAGTCAATGTGATTCACATCAAATGCCACCAGGATGTCGTGCCCATTGCGCACTGCCCGGCTAAGCGGCATGGTATTGACGACCCCACCGTCTATCAGAGTATGATAGCCGTACTTGACGGGACGGAAAAGTGACGGAATGGAAATCGAGGCCCTTATGGCGTCGAACAATTTTCCCCTGCTGAACACGACTTCCTCGCCAGTATAGAGGTCAGTTGCCACGGCACGGTAAGGTATCCGCAGATCCTCGATATTGACCTCCGGAACGACTTTCTTTATCTCATCTATCACCTTATCTCCCTTCATGAGATAGCTTTTGCTGATCGAAACGTCCAGAAGAGAAAGCAATTTGGCATTGTCAAGGTCGAAGAGCCATTTCTTGAACCCGTCCAGACCGCCTGCAGCGTAAACGCCGCCTACCAGCGAGCCTATCGAGCACCCCGTCACTGAAGTAATATTGTATCCCCTGCTTTCCAATTCTTCAATGGCCCCGATATAGGCAAATCCTCTCGGACCGCCACTTGAAAGCACTAAAGCAACATCCTTGTTCATCTTCTCAAAAAGTTAATAATCATTTATACCAATGCACTCTTACAGCTCCATCAATAATAATGTCTGAAGTCAGCCTTAAGTTATAGCAAATATTTCAGTTAGACAAGTCAATCAGATTATGCCGACAGCAAATCTATCGAGGCACTTCTGCGCCGCTTGGAAGAAAAGATTTCAATCGGAGAACTCCTCGAATTGAAGGCCAAAGGACAAAACTTAAAATTAGCAGAATCTGCCGTCGGGGCCGACGAGGCATACACCTACGACTGGGCATTGAATCCGGCAGAAGTAAACCGCCTGCTGAGTGCTTGATTCCGCTTGCGGTACCGCTCGGAAACGCTTGCCCTCTCGTGCTTGGCGTTTATTCGTTCAAGCTCTTTGATCTTTGCCGCATCGTTTGATGCAACGGCTGCTTCATAAGACACTTTGCCCCGCTGCAGATTGTGGTGAAGGTCATTGAGTTTGACATGGATTGCGGTCACAAAACCCATCTTGCTGCCTCGCGCGCTGGCAGCCCGTAAGGTTTGTTCCCGCTGCCGGTATGTACAAAATTTTTTTGCAGTCAATATTTATCAAATCAAGTCGTATCTTCGACTTGACACGTACAACACTGCTACTCGCCCTACCGCGAACCAAGATAGAGGAAGACCATTCCGAGGAGGACCAATGCGAGGTCGACGGCTTTGCTGCGGAGGTTCTTTTCCTTGAAGACAAGGGCGGCGAAGAGGAAACTGACTATGACGCTGCCGCGGCGTACCATGGAGACGATGGAAATCATCGCGCCGGGCATTGACAATGCGTAGAGATAGACAAAGTCAGCGACGCTCAAGAATATGGAAATGAATATGATCGACCATTTCCAGCTGAACGGGGTCGTCTTCCGACGGTTGGGATACCAGATGAGCATCATCATCACGCCCATCATGCCGCATTGGTAGATGTTGTACCAGCTCTGGACTGCCATCTTGTCCAATGCCAATCCATTCGGATTCATGAGGAACTTGTCGTACAATCCGCTGACCGCACCCAGAATCGCCGCGCCTACCACGGCATAAATCCAGACATTGTGTTCGAAATCAATGCCTTCTTTCTTACCGCTGCGGCTGAGCATGAAGAACGACACCACAGCGAGCAGGACACCGGTCCATTGGAGACAATTGAGTTTCTCCCCGAAAATCAGCATTGCACCGAGCAGCACCAGCACCGGTCGGGTTGCATTGATCGGGCCGACTATCGTCAGCGGCAGATGTTTCATGCCATAGTAGCCTAGAGTCCAAGAACTTAGGACAATGACACTTTTGAGCAATATCCATTTCTGGACTGCCCAGCCACCATAATCTGCAACCTTGAAAATACTGTCGTCCAAGACAGGCGAACAATATGAAAGAACTATGAACGGGACAAAAATGAGCGAACAGAACAATGTATTCAGAAACAGCACCGGAATGACAGCATTGCCACCCAGTGCCTGTTTCTTACAAGAGTCGTAAAATCCCAGCAGGACCGCCGACAAAAATGCAAATGACAACCACATATACTTAACTTTTCAGCCCGCGAAGTTAAGTACATTTTTTTCATAAGTACATTTTTTCAATTATGGTCTTTTTTCGGAAGCGCCATTATCAGGCTCTGGTCATAAAGGGTTCCAGGCTTGACGGAAGATTTTTCAACGGACAGCACTTCATCGAACATCGGCTTGCCATCATCGGAGGTATCACCGGAAAATATAAGCATACGGTCTGCGGATACTTCCTTTACATAGCTGGCAATGGACATTATACGGGTATCGGTAGGATACATGACTTCAAATGACACGCAAAGCACCATGCTGCCATCTGCATTGGGCTTCATGGTATACCAGCCGTTCATGGCAAGAACATCATTAGCCTTCATACCATCCAGAAATGTTTTCTGTTCCGGTGTAAGTTTTTCCGTATCAATGCTGTTTCTTAAACTTTCCAAATCATCCGACGAATATGCTTGACCCAAGACCGCAGTACCGTCATCGTTCAGCTGAAGGAGCAGGAAAGACGCATACTCTGCATTGGTTACTTCATACTTGCCCATCTTAAAATACCAGAGCCCATCAACCGGATACTTAAAAGTACCCTTCTGGTCGACAACCATATGGATGACATCAGGATGCTTGTAATCCACTGGCAATGAGCGGTTGAACACTTTCACGTCCGCAGCATTCAAGTTTCACCTCTTTCCCGATTTTGACACCATCCCCACTCCTGGCCACCAGAAAATCAGAAAGCCGGTATTCATTCTCACCGCTTTGGTCTTCCTTGACATTGAACGAAATGGCTGCCGGGTCAGCAATGTTCTCATCATACGGATAATACGCGTAGAATTTCAACGAGTCCTTTTCCCAGCACAACTTGTCTCCAGCCCAACCGGTACCATCGAAAATAAGTTTTTTATTTCCAAAAACCAAATCTTTGGATTCCGCATCAAAAGCATATATGCCTACGGCATCGCCCTCCGCCCAATCACATCCGAGTTTAAAAATGATTTCAGGTTTACTTTCCTCCTACGGCTTCTGCTCCTCCGTCCCCGGTTCCTCCAGAGACGGACTATCGTTGCCATTATCCTTTACGCATGACACCACATTAAAGTCAATGCCAATGCTGCAAAAAAGTGCCAAAATATTCCTTTCATAACTCATTGTTTGATTTTGACGAAAGTAAGTTTTGGGCACTTGATTATCACTATTTTTAATAAAACATAGTCGCAGGACACACAATATTTGAAAAAAATCTATATTTGTAAGCTTGAACAAAACGAAAACTGAAATGGAAAGAATATATTGCGACTTGATGCTGTTGGCCTCCGGAGTAATCGCTGCACTTGCCGTGACCATCATTTGCGTCAAGATCCCTTCAAGGCCGGAATTCGGCAAGCTGAAAACCGCAAGGGCTACATTGGCCGCATCATTCATAACGCTTTCCATATTGAATTTCATTTGCTACTTCACCGGATATGACGAGACACTTGACCGCTTGAACACACTCATTGTCGCTGCATTCCAGGCACTTTTATTGACAGGAACATTGCTAGTTTTCATCCGTCCTGACGTGGTTACCGGCAAATGGGTAGGATTGCAGACCGCGGTCATCTGCATACTCTCGGCCCTGCTCTACTGCATAATGTTCATTTTTCCGGACATTTATCCGATATTCTTCCATATCGGAGCTGCACTTCTGGTCATGCAACTCACCATCTACGGCATCAGATTTTTCAAATCGCAGAAAATGACTATCAACGATCTGAACAATTACTATGCTGACGATTTTTCGCCGAGATTGGGCGGGATAAGGACCGGATTCATACTTATGCTCATCATAGGGGCAATGTCTCTCTGCACATTGGTCACCGGCCCGTGGTTCTACGCCATTTTCGTCCCTGCATATCTGATATGCTATACCATCGTGGCAATCTGCATGATCCGCTATGTGAACAGCACATCATTCATTCTCCAGGCAATCGAGAAACCCGAAGAAGAGGCTCCAAGCACGGAACCTGCCCACAAAGCGCAGGCAAACATACCTGAGCATCAGTTGATTGAATTGAGAAACAATATCTCATCTTGGGTCGCCGCCGGAGAATACAGACGTCGCGACGTGCCATACAAGGAAATTCTCGAGACACTCAACACAGATGCAGCAACCATGCGAGTTTTCATGAAAAGTGAGAACGGCATGGATTTCCGCAAATTTACAGGAATGTCCGCCAGCGAGTGGAGAAGAACCAGGACGAAGACAGGTCAATGAAATTGATTGAATTTATAGGTGTCAGCACGTTCCATTTCAAGCAATTTAATCTTCCTGTCGATTCCGCCGGCATAACCGGTCATACTGCCGTCAGCGCCAATGACTCTATGGCATGGTATGATGAGCGAAATGGGATTATGACCGACAGCGTGGCCCACGGCTTGGGCGGACATCCTCCGCACTCCTTTCATTTCGGCAATGCAGTCAGCAATTTCACCGTAAGTCATTGTCTTACCGAAAGGAATAGTAAGCAATATTTCCCAGACAACCCTCCGGAATGGCGTCGAATCCAATTTCAATGCCGGGATAAAACCCGGGTCATGTCCGCTGAAGTAAATGTCAAGCCATTGACGGGCCTGCGCAAAGACCGGAAGATCTTTCTCTTCAATCTCATCATCAATGTTGCCCGCAAAATACTTCTGTCCATCAAACCACAGTCCAGTCAAGGCGTCACCATCACTCGCTAGAGTAATTACACCTGCATAAGAATTATATTGTTGAATGTAAATCATATTTCAGTTTTTCACCCAGGTAAGACGTTCCCAGATGCAGCGCGGGACAAGTCGCCAGAAGAATACGAGGATACGGAATTTCCAGTCGAATGTGCAGATGCGTCTTTTCCGGCGGATGGCTTTCATCACCTCGTCTGCCGCCTTTTGCAATGTCAGCAGCATCGGATATTTCTTGTCGGGATTGAGGATGTCAGTCGCCACGAAACCCGGGCGGATATCAGTAAACACGACCGGTATCTTCTCCATTCTGACCAATTGCGCCAATGCGGAAACATATGTCTGCTGCATTCTTTTGGTAGCGGAATATGCTGGAGCCGTGCCTAAGCCGGCTGTTCCGGCGATTGATGTAACAACCGCCACATGTGCCTCATGTCCAGCCTGATACGCCTCAGGATGTTTTCTGACATAGTCGACAAAATGTGCCACAATACGCACCAAGCCTTCGCAATTGGTCCGCACGGTACGGATTTCCTTATCAATATCCAGTTCCCTGTTCTGATACCCCACACCGGAGACATACAATAACAGGTCCGGAGCACCCATTTCTACGATCAGAGCATCCAGCCCGGCCGTCGCATCTTCCTGAGTAACATCCATTTGCTTAATATGGACTCTCTCACCATACTCCTCCCGAAAAGCCTGAAGGGCCTCAATCCTCCTGCCGGAAACGCCCACTTCCCAGCCTTCCTCCACCAGACGCACCGCCGTCTCCCGCCCGATTCCGGAAGTAGCACCAATGACAATCGCTTTCTTCATGATACAAATTCAAAAATTATACACTAAAACACAGTCGAAATAATCAGCCAGAGTGACACAGCAATCCAGCCACCAGCCCGACAATCATCAGAATCAAACACATCATAATGTAAAGTTAGAGGAAATATTCCGACTTTGCATTTTTTTATAACACCGCAGATCCGAATATTCTCATTAACTTAGAGGAGACTTATATGAAATCAACATTATGAAAAGAATTGCATTGATCACAGGAGCGAGCAGCGGAATCGGGGAAGCTTGCGCGCGGAAATTCGCAGAAGGCGGTTACGACTTGATACTCACGGCAAGACGTGCGGAAAAATTAGCGGAACTCAAAGCTGAACTGGAGGCGGAAGGCACTAAAGTGAAGACATTGACATTCGATGTCCGGGATGCGGAAGCGGCGGAAACGGCCGTGGATTCGCTCGAACCGGAGTGGCGGAAAATCAATGTCCTGATAAACAATGCAGGACTCGCGCTCGGGCTTGACAAGGAATATGAGGGCGACCCTGACGACTGGAACACCATGATTGACACCAATATAAAGGGACTTCTGACAATGACGCGCCTCATCGTGCCGGGCATGGTCGAGCGCAATGAAGGCCACGTGATAAATATCGGAAGCGTTGCGGGCGATGCGGCATACGCGAAAGGAAACGTGTACTGCGCCACCAAGGCTGCCGTGAAAACCATCACCGACGGCCTGAGGATCGACCTCGCGGAAACGGCAGTGCGCGTCACCAACCTGAAACCGGGACTGGTCGAGACGAATTTCAGCAATGTCCGTTTCCACGGAGACAATCAGCGTGCTGACAATGTCTATAAAGGAATCACGCCTCTCACCGGAGCAGACATCGCCGACGTGGCATTCTATGCCGCCTCCGCACCGAAACATGTCCAGATAGCAGAGGTGCTCATCCTCGCCACCCATCAGGCAAGCGGAAGCGTGATTTACAGAAAACCATAACTCCCGGCAGATTGAAGATTGGCTGAAATAGCACGTCACCTTTTCCGTATTTGTCCTGTTATATATGTGAACATGTTCAAAAGGAACAAAGTATAATAACATAAACAAACATTTATCATGGAAGAGATTTTAAGCATTCTTTGGTTCATCGGATGTTCTACAGTTTTACCGATTATCATCATCTGGCTGGTCACCCGCAAACAGATCAACGAAACCAACAAGCGCACCGAAATCATAATGAGCGCCCTGGAGAAAAATCCGGACGTCAATGTAGCCGAGTGGCTGGACAAGCTGGCATCCGAAAAAAAAGGCAAGCTCCTGAAAGAGAAGCTCATGACCAAACTGACATGGGGCATAATCTGTCTGATTCTCGGTATCGGCACCATCGTCTACGGCGCATATTCTTCATTAGCATCTTCAATGCCTACATTTCTAGGTGGCGGTGCATTGCTCGCAGTAGGTATCGCACTCCTGGTCGGCTTCTTCTTCGGCAAGAAGTTCCTCGCCAAAGAAATTGAGGCCGAGAGCAAGAAGATCATCCAGCAGTAACGATGGACAGAGATCAGTTCATAGCACAAGTAAAAACCCAGCAGAATGCCCTCAGAAGCTTCCTGCTGGCCTTGTGCGGTGGCAATCTCGCTGACGCTGACGACATTGCGCAAGAATCCCTGGTCAAGGCCTACCTGGCAATCGACCGCTATACCGACAGCGGCAAGTTCAAGTCCTGGCTCTTCAAGATTGCCCACAACACGTTTCTCAACCATACGGCGGCGCTGAAACAATACGATTCCATCGAAGCCGCAGAAACCGTTGCGACCCAGGAATCCGCCGACCACAATTTCGCGCATCAGCAACTCTATCTCGCGCTCTCCACCCTACCCCCGAAAGAACGCGCCGCCATCACGCTCTACTACCTCAGCGGCTACTCCATCAAGGAAATCGCGGCAATAACCGAGGTCAATGCCGATGCCGTAAAAAAGCAATTATCCCGGGGCCGGGACAGACTCAAACAACTCATCAAGCCATGACAAAAGATAAAGAACTGGAAAATTTATTCGCTACCGCAATACAGGAGTTCAATGACAATGACCTTTTCACCGCCGACCTCTCGTCCAAGCTTGACAAGGTGGAAATCCTCAAACACATCCAGCAGGAACAGAAACGCCGTTCCTATACCCGCCTTCTGGTAGCTTTCTTCGCCGGAGCCCTGAGCGTCATCGTCGCCCTGCTTCTCCTGCCGATGCTTCCTACAGACATGGAAATCATCCGCAACATCACCAGTCTCAGCGACATAGCCTTTTTCTCCCACAAAGTAAAAGTGCTTTCCTCCATTATCCTGTTCGTCCTGACATACAGCGTAGTCTTCAGCGCCTACTCAATCTACTCCACCCTGTCTGCCGAAAAAACAGGGAAGCAGTCGAAGTAGCTGTAACACTTAATAAAGATAAAACCGCCGACAAGAATCTGATTCCTGCCGGTGGTTTAAGGTTATTTGGAATCGGATTTTAACCGATCATGTTCTTAGGGTCGAGGGCATTGTCCAGCTGCTCCTTGGTGAGAAGGCCGTGCTCGAGGACAATGTCGTAGACTGAACGGTTGGTCTCGAGAGCCTCTTTGGCTACCTTGGTGCTGGCCTTGTAACCGATGATAGGGTTAAGGGCTGTCACGATGCCGATGCTGTTCTTGACCATCTCGTAGCAACGCTCCTTGTTCACGGTGATACCGTTGATACACTTCTCGCGGAGAGTGTTCATGGCATTGGTCAGCCAGGTGATGCTCTCCATAATGGACTCGGCAATAACCGGCTCCATGACGTTGAGCTGAAGCTGTCCGGCCTCTGCCGCAAATGAAACTGTCATGTCGTTGCCGATAACCTTGAAGCAAACTTGGTTGGTAACTTCAGGAATGACAGGATTCACCTTTCCAGGCATGATGGATGAACCTGGAGCCATAGGAGGAAGATTGATTTCCTTCAAGCCGCAACGAGGTCCGGAAGCCATGAGCCTCAGGTCGTTGCAAATCTTGGAAAGTTTGACAGCCAATCTCTTGAGGGCGCCGGAATAGCTTACATACGCACCTGTATCAGGTGTAGCCTCCACGAGGTCCGGAGCGGCGATGAACTTCTCGCCGGTAAGCTCGCTCAGTTTCTGGGCGCACAACTCAGGGAAACCCGGCTTTGCGTTAAGACCAGTACCGATGGCTGTACCACCCATATTGATTTCATAAAGAAGATTCACATTTCTCTCAATGTTCAGAACCTCCTCGCCAAGATTGGTCGCATAAGCATGGAACTCCTGGCCGGAAGTCATCGGCACTGCATCCTGGAGCTGTGTACGGCCCATCTTGATGACGTCCTTGAACTCCTCTCCCTTGGCCTGGAACGCTGCGATAAGGTCCTTGAGAGCCTTCTCAAGATTCCTGTTCATGCGGATAAACGCATAACGGAAAGCTGAAGGATAGGCATCATTGGTAGACTGCGCGCAGTTCACATGGTCATTCGGAGAGCAGAACTGATATTCGCCCTTCTTGTGTCCCATGATTTCGAGTGCCCTGTTCGCAATCACCTCATTCGCATTCATGTTCACTGATGTTCCTGCACCACCCTGCATCATGTCCACAGGGAACTGGTCATGGAACTTGCCGTCGATGATCTCGCGGCATGCCTCCACGATAGCGTCAGCAATCTTCGCATCCATCGCGCCCAGCTCCTTGTTCGTCTGTGCAGCAGCCAGTTTGATGCAGGCCAATGCAATGACGTAGTCAGGGTAGTCGCACATCTTAGTGTTGGAAATCTTGTAATTGTTGATAGCCCTCTGTGTCTGAACACCGTAGTAGGCATCAACCGGAACCTGAAGTTCGCCAAGAAGGTCAGATTCAATTCTGAATTTCTCTTCGTTCATAACGAATTGTAATTATCCGTTTATAAATTGTTTTAGTTTATATCTACAAAGATATGATATTAGACTTTTATAAACAAAAACATTGATAAAAATTGCAATTTCTTAATCTCGCCCCGTCTTTGTGGCCTTCAAATAATAGAATATCGCTATCGAAAGCACGAACACCACCGGACCGATGATGCAATTCCATGACACCGGCATATTGAAACCGATTTTCGCGACGCAGAGATAGGTGGTGCAGACTGAAGTCATGAACGCAGCCGGCAACATTGTAATAAGATAAGCATTGCCCTTCTTGTTCTTCAGCAGATATGCAGTTGCGGTCCAGAGCATGAATACCGCCAATGTCTGGTTCGCCCAACCGAAATATCGCCAGATGACATTGAAACCATCCTCATCTGCAATGTTGTACCAGAGCAGGAATCCTGCAATGATGAACAGAGGAATACTGATAATCAACCTGTTGCGGATAGGTTTCTGTGTCAGGTGCAGGAAATCGGCGACAATGAGCCTTGCACTTCGGAACGCCGTATCACCACTCGTAATCGGTGCAGCCACGACTCCGAGCACAGCCAGAATGCCACCTATTATGCCAAGCCAATTCTCGGAGACCTTGACCACTACGTCCGGCGCAGAAGCGGCAAGTGACGCTCCGGTTTCCGCAGCTCCCCCGTCGAAGAAAAACCAGGAAGAGACTGTAGCCCAGATCAAGGCGACGATTCCTTCAGTTATCATTGCGCCGTAGAACACAGGCCGTCCGAGTTTCTCATCGGACACGCATCTTGCCATCAACGGACTCTGCGTGGCATGGAATCCACTGACCGCCCCGCATGCGATTGTAATGAAAAGACAAGGGAAAACAGGCTGTCCCTTGATAAGTCCTTCAGCCTCACCGAGATTTCCGAGTCCGTCCCAGATTTCAGGAAGCGACGGCCATTTTACGAAGAGGCAAACCATGAGTGCTGCCGCCATAAATATCAATGACACAGCGAATAACGGATAAATCCTGCCAATGATCTTGTCAATCGGCAACAGCGTGGCGAAAAGATAATACAGAAAAATCACGCCTACCCAAAGCATTATCGCCAATTTGCTGCCGTCCCCGGCGATGTCGCCGAGAATCAATGCCGGACTGAACACGAAAACAGTTCCGACAAGCATGAGGACAATAATGGAAAATGCCAATATGAATGTCCGTGTACCCTTTCCCAGATACTTTCCGACCAGGTCCGGAAGGCCTGCTCCATCATTTCGGATGGACAGCATACCTGTCATGTAATCATGGACAGCCCCGGCAAAAATACAGCCCAATACTATCCACAGATACGATGCCGGGCCGAATTTGGCCCCCATGATGGCACCGAAGATCGGGCCGGTTCCCGCAATGTTGAGAAACTGTATCATATAGACTTTCCAAGCAGGCATCGGAATGAAATCCACGCCGTCAGCGCGAATTATCGCAGGGGTTTTCCTGGAAGAGTCGATACCGAACACTTTTTCGATTACCTTTCCATAAATGAAATAACCGACCACAAGTGCCAGAAGGCTGATAAGAAAAGAGATCATTGGTTTTCAGTTTTTCGGACTGCAAACTTACACAAAATCTCTTGAAAATGTTTCGACATCCTGACATCAATTGGTTTTCTTGTACGACATGATTGCGGACAATGTCGTGAGGGTGCCGCCTTTCAGATAGATGGAACGCATTGCGTCAGCGAAATAGCGGAGCGGATTGGCGTAGGTGATGATTTCTGCCCACCTCGGCATTGAAGCGATCGGGGTGACATTGATCTGCTCTTTCGTGCGAAAACAATAGTGTTACATGGCATGGGTCACGCCTGCCTGACCGGCAATCATCGTGGTCGTAGCCCCCTTGAATCCATCCTCCTTGAGAGTTTGTCGGCAGCCTCCAGAATCGCCGCTTCGGTATTTTTATTGTTCTCTTTCATCGCTTTTGTATTGACACTTTTGTTTAACAGCATTGTTAACACGGCAAATGCAACCTTTATTCCGATACGTTGTACAGAATTATCAGATTATTTTTTGTTAATTTTGCATTAACAAAAAAGCAACTGCATGCTGAACATGAAAAACATTGACAGAAAAGTAGTTGCCACCGTTGCGGTTTTCTTGCTGCTGGCGGTGGTGTATTTCATTCCCAAGCCGGTACTGCGCATGGCATTGCCGGAAATCATGGTGAAATACAGGATTGTCGGCCCGCTGCTGACATTGTCATTGGCAGGAATTTTTCTCGCGCCGAGGCTGATGACTTTGGCAATGATTTTCTCTTTGTGCGGGGATTATATGGGTGCGTCCGGCAATTTCATCGGGCAGATGTCTTTCTTCGCGGCGGCTCATGCGATGCTGATTGCATTTTTCGTACAGCGGTTCCGGACTCTGCCGGCAGACTTGCAGGCGTGCCGATATCAGGAAAGTGTGCCGAACGGGGCTCCAGCCCGAAAAGGTGTACGCGCCAAAGCATTGACAGTCATATGCGCAGCGACGACGGCGGCAGCATTGTTGACCTTCGCATTGACCTGCATCATTCCGCATGTTCCGGCCGGCATCACCCGCATCGGATGCGTCATTTACGCAGTTCTGATATGTTCAATGCTGGCCATGTCAATGTTGCAGCGGCATGGTTTGTTCGCGTTGGGTGCGGCGCTGTTCTTGTTCTCCGATATCATACTGTCATGGCACAGGTTCGTTTCCCCTGTGCCATACAGCAAATATTTGATAATGATTACATACTATTCCGGCCAGCTCATCCTGTGGCTCACCGCCGTGGCGAAAGATAAGTAACGCACTTTTTTTCTTTCACGTTACTGTACGGTGATAGTAAAACTGGTTTTCAGCTCGCCGTTTCCATATTTATAAAGCACATCGACTTTGGTTGTGCCCTTTTTACCGTGAGTCTCTATATATAAATCAGAACCAATCGTGGCTACCTCCGGGTCTGAATAACTGAATGAAAGCTTGCTATAGTCCAATTCGAAATTGGCGTCAATGTTACTCTCGATATTAATCGGTTTAGACCTTGGTAATATCATATATGAACTGGTCTTCATCGAAAGCTTGACATTATCGACTTGTACGGTACATCTTGCAAATTTCCCTGCCAATGTAGCAAGTATATCGACAGTTCCCGCAGCCACAGCCGTAACTTTTCCGGTCTGGTCAACGGTAGCTACTCCTCCGTTGCTACTTCCCCATTTGATGTCCTGATCAGTGGCATTGCTTGGCTGCACATGCGCCTTAAGGGCATACGTGTTTCCTACAGGCAACAGCAGTGATGACTGATCCAAAGCGATTCCTGTCACAGGAACTTCCTTTTTCTCTACAGTGATCTCACATGACGCGCTGAACTCACCGTCTTCGGTCTTTACTGTAACCGTGGCCTTTCCTGCCCCTCTTGCCTCCACATAACCATTGCTGCCGCCCGATGTACTGGTCACGCTGACAACATCAAGATCACTGGTCCACCATTCCACATTTTTATTGGTCGCATTTGCAGGCTCTACCGTAGCTGTAAGTGTTCCTTTATCCCCCTCACGAAGTGTCATAGACGCAGCACTCAACTTGACGCCCGTCACAGCGATGACCTTCTTTTTCACAGTCACCTCACATGACGCACGGAATCCGCCGTCATTGGTCTTCACGGTTATCGTCGCCTTTCCTTCCCCGACAGCAGTCACGAGTCCCTCCTGACTTACGGTAGCCACACTTTCATTACCGCTTTCCCACACGACACTCTTGTCAGTAGCATTTTCCGGCATCACGGTAGCAACCAGGGTCTCAGTCTCTCCTTCAATGAGAGTGGTCGAGGTCTTGTTCAATCCGACTTCTGTCACCAATACGCTTTTATCCTTTTCCTTTTTGCAGGAATAGGTGGTAATCAATGATATGCTCAGAAGGATTGTAAATAGTGCAATTAATCTTCGTTTCATGGTTATCTAGATTTTTGATTTGGCCAAATTTATGACTATCAGCCAATTAATCCAAACAATTTCTCTAGGTAATTTTACCTATTTTATGCGGTTCCACGGGCATTTTCCGCATTTTTTGCACAAACCTTGGAGAATTATTACTGGAACCGCGTGGCAAACGGCTGACAACAGACATTGGGAGGGGGCGCATTGGGCGAGGGGCGTTGACCTAGAACACATTGGTCGGGGAACGTTGTTCGAGTGCTCTTTGTTCGGGCGGTCTTTAGCCGGTGGCTCCCTGCCCAGAGTCATTTTGTTCCAGATAAATCGTTTTCCCGGAACAAAAACTCCGCATAAGCAAGAATCCGTTTTGTTTCCAGGCACCGCTCATGCCAAGGACCGCCACCCGAAACCAAAAAACGAGTCCAGAGAAAAAAATCCCTGACTCGTTACTAAAATATCTTGCTGAAGCAAATATAGGAAATTTCCCTGAGATTTCCGACTACCCATTCAACTTCTTCGCAATCTTAGGTATCAATGTCACATCAGCGGGAAGCCAGTCCACAGAGTTCAACTGCGTAGATGCCAACCATTTGGCAGCCTCATGCTCAAGCAAGTGCGGACTACCGCCAGCAAACGTGCAGACATAACACTTCATTGACAAATGGAACGTCGGATAATCATACTCTATCGTATCAAGCAACTCGACGACATTGATCTCGACCTCCAATTCCTCCCGAATCTCACGCCGCAACGCATCCTCCGGACTCTCCCCCTCTTCCACCTTCCCGCCCGGAAATTCCCACATATCCTTAAACTCCCCGTATCCACGCTGACAAGCGAACACTAATCCATTGTGTATCAATACCGCAGCTACCACTTCTACTCTCTTCATAAAACAATCATTTTAACAAAAGAAACAAAATGCAAAATCCACTACTTCAACATCTCTTGTTCACAGCAGCGACCACATTTATTATCATTATCAATAAAACTGTCACACATTCTCCGACGTAAGATAATCATAAAGATTCTTCTCCACCGGAGTCTTCAACTTATACTCAATCTCCACCGCAGAAACATCCGTATTAGGCATCACGAACTCCTCCAGAAGACCATCAGGCTCATGATGAATCCGACCAAGATAATAAAATTCCTTCGATTCCTTGTCATCCTTGTTCTTACGGACGAACAAATACATCTTCACTCCATTGCGCTCACTATCCGCAGCCATCCTGACGTCAGAAGACGCCAACGTCCTCTTGCTCTTGGAAATAGCCACCAAAGTACTCGGGTCCACAAATCTGTCCTCATAACGTATGGTATCATTGATTTCCAATGACTTGTCATAATTCACGAAAACCGGATAAGTCTTCGTCTCCGCATCAAACTTGTAACCGCCGACATTGAGAGCAACCTCATTCTTCTTCCAGTTCAAAAGCCTGAAGACATCCTCATAAGTATATTTCTTCCCCACAACAAATTCACTATCAGACTTATAACAAGCCTCATAACGACCTCTGGCAAAGTCCAGCACCTCAGCCAGCGCCGACCTGAAATCCGGATTGGCCAATGCGGAGCGCATCATAGCCGAAACCCTATAAGCGCCATCTTGTTCTTCCATCAGGACGCAGTCGCGGAAACGCTTTCCGGCAGAACCGCAGTCATAATACTCACCCGTCATTTGCCCTATGACATTGCGCACCGCATGCTCCCCGCAATGCAACCCGTTGTCCAGCATTGACCTCTCCCACATTGCGACGACATCAGCATCAGGCGAAGCGGCGGACAACACTTCCAACATCAGCACCTCATTGAGTCTTTTGCCGGACGCGTATTTCTGGGTCACGAACTCCAGGATATGATTTTCCTCCTGCGAAAGCGTCTCCGACAAATCGTCGAAAGCCACCAGAAATCCATGATAAGATGCCATCTTCTGATTCCGGAACGCCCCATCCATATACGAAATAATCCGCAACGGATCCATCTCGACATATTTGTCGAAATCGGTCAATGTCGGCCTTCGTCCAAGTTTGACCTTGAACTGACGATAACTGTCAATGATTATCTTCTTGGTATTGATACGCGCGGCATCAATGGACTCGAAAATACGTTTCCGCGTCACCGCATCGAAATAAATCGTCGACGCCCCTTTGATGACATTGTTGCCCTCTATCAAGTATCGCCGGATATTATCTTTATTCCCCGTTCTATCTCCGGATAACGCAATAGGAATCAGATAGTTATTGTCATAATTGGCAATAAAGTCCAGCACCACCACATACTCTTTTCCTTTCGCTTTACGCAATCCCCTACCCAACTGCTGAACGAAAATTATCGCAGATTCGGTCGGACGGAGCATGATGACCTGATTGATTTCCGGAATATCGACACCCTCATTGAAAATATCGACCGTGAAAATATAATCAAGAATCTCACCCGAATCGGCCGCCAGCATCTCCACCGCCCTACGGCGTGCAGCTTCGCTGTCGCTTCCGGTCAATGCCACCGTCCGGTACTTGCGGCCGCTGTTTTTCTTGTCAATGCAGTTGAACATGGCAGACAACGTTTCGGCTTCAGACCTCCTGCTACAGAAGACCAACCCCTTGACTCTTTCACCGCTAAACCCGTAATACTCAGCTATATCAATGATATTTTTAACCCTTTCTCCAGATGTCAGGTCATTGAAATCATTGACATCAACCTGGCTTCCGTTGACTTTCAGGTCCTGGATTCCGAAATAGTGGAATGGGCAGAGCAAGTCATTTTCCAACGCGGTCTGAAGCCTGATTTCGCACGCAATATTATGGTCGAAAAGGCTATACACATCGAAGCCGTCGGTCCTGTCCGGCGAGGCCGACATGCCAAGCAGGAATTGCGGAGTGAAATAATCGATAATTTTCTGATAACTCTCTGAACCTGACCGATGACACTCATCCAAGATAATGACCGAAAACTCATCCGGCACGAAATTCCGGGTCCTGAAATCATCTTTCGCCATCATGTTCATAGTGGCAAATACCATATCCGCCGATTTTATCATTGACATTTCCTGCGAATTTCCGGACAACTGGGCCGTTCTGAAGGCATTGCCCATAACCGTGCGATAGCTTGTCTCCGCCTGGGCATTGATCATTTCACGATGCGACATGAACAGCACCTTTTTTTTCGCCACCAAATTGCCGGCAAACATTTCCCGGACGGCAAATGCGGAAGCATATGTCTTTCCCGTCCCTGTGGCGGATACCAGAAGCGCCCGTTTCTGTCCCGACAAAATCAAGCGTCTGACTTCTGCCATAAACTCCCTCTGCATCGTATTCGGCTCAATGACACGGGAATATGACAGGTCCAATTTGGAGACTATCTTGTTCAGAGCGACTTTCTGCGCCCTGGATTCCTGATATTGCCGGGTATATTCTTCCCGGTATTGAGTATAATCAACAGAACTATCCCAGACATTATTGAATTCATTTTCAATGTCTTTCGCATATTGACCCTCAGCCGTGGCAATTACCTTGGTATTCCACTCAAAGTTCCTGGTTATGGCATTCTGTGTAAGGTTCGAACTGCCGACAATGATTCTGATATCGTCACCATTATGGAAGAGATAACCCTTGGTATGAAAACCGATTGAATCAGTACGGAACATCCTGACTTCCAGATTCTTGAGCCCTGACAAAGTATCCAATGCCGCCGGGTCGCTGAACATGAGATAGTCCGTGGTCAATATCTTGCCGGGTACATTCTTCGCTTCCAGTTCTTTCAGCACGCCCTGCAACGGGGTTATGCCGCCTTTAGTGATGAATGCCACTGACATCAGCATTGACGAACACTCCCGCAATTCGCCTTCAATTTCGATCAAGACCTTATTGCCGTTAGCGTTCGAGATGAACTGCGGCGTAAATGACGGCTCGGCATTCACTGATGAGTCAATGAACGCCCTTTTGTATCCGTCTACGAGTTTTGAATTAGGATTTTCTTCCATGTGGCTTGACAATGTTATTGGGAATTGCTAATTTAGTGAGACCGCACTTGTTGATGCATCCGACATTGTGCTGAGGAGATTGGAGGAGTATTATGAATTATGGATACATCAGAGTAAGCAGCGACAAGCAGACTGTCGAGAATCAGCGTTTCGAGATTCTCCGGTTCTGTGAAGGACAGGGCATCTCCATAGACGGCTGGATCGAGGAGACCATAAGCGGCACCAAGGATTGGTCCGTCCGGCGCCTCGGCAAGCTTCTCAAAAAGGTAAGAAGCGGTGATCTCATCATCTGTTCCGAGCTTTCGCGTCTCGGCCGTAACTTGTTCATGATTATGGAGATTCTCAATATCTGCATGATGCGTGGCTGCCGCGTCTGGACGATCAAAGACAACTACCGTCTCGGCGATGACATTCCCAGCAAAGTTCTCGCATTCGCGTTCGGTCTCTCCGCCGAAATCGAGCGCAACCTCATCAGCCAGCGCACCAAGGAAGCTCTCGCCCGCAAAAAGGCCGAGGGCGTAATTCTCGGTCGCCCGACAGGTTCGGTCAATGCCCTTGAAAGGTTGAAGCTCTACCATAAAAAGGATTATATTTTGTCAATGCTCGATTCCGGCAAGTCCTATCGCCGCATAGCTTCCGACTGCCACGTCGACCGCAAGACGCTCATGCGTTTCCTCGCCCGCCTCGGGTGGATAAAGGGTCAATAAATGTCAACCGTTTATTTGGCATAATATCTTGCTTTCTTTTAACCATGTAAATTTACGTCCTTTTTCAGAATTTCGCAACCATATTGCCTGATTCATCCCGGGTATGTAATTCAGTTTTGTTCCGAGAAAACGTTTTAGACGGAACAAAGGGCCTCAATTTTCAGGTTTGGTACCAGAAAAACGTTTTAAATGGTACAAAACTCACCTCTCAAACTAATTTGTAGACTAAAGACGTCTAGCATTTTGCTCTATCGGCGCCACTCAAAGCCCACTGGCGACAGTCCCGCCGCCAACCATCAATCCCGCCACACCATCCACAACGAATCCGAAAACCACGGTTGACATTTATTGACCTATTTGCCGGTGCAGGCGGATTATCTGAGGGTTTCATCAAGGCTGGCTACACGCCAGTTGCCCATGTTGAAATGAAGCAAGATGCCTGCAATACGCTTAAAACTAGGGCTGCTTTTCACTACCTAAAAGAGCATAATCGGCTTGACATATATGAGAACTACCTTCGCAATAAACACGAAGGTACAGATGGTTCTGAACTCTGGCGTCAAGTACCAGTAGATGTGACAGACCGTGTTATTAAGGAAACCATCGGTGAGGACACAATGGAGCCGCTGATTGCCAGGCTTGAGACGCTGGCTGCCGGCTCGCCCATTGATATTATCATCGGCGGACCTCCCTGCCAGGCGTACTCCTTTGCAGGCCGGGCAAAGATGGGAGTTGATGTGAGACGTGATCCCCGAAACTATCTGTATCGCTATTATCTCAAGTTTATTGACCACTTCAGTCCCAAAATGTTCGTTTTTGAAAACGTGATGGGCATCACAACCGCGCAAACCGCTGATATGGTAAAGCCATTCGATGACCTGAAGCGGATTGCGTATGAAATGGGATATGATGTGGAATCCCATGAGCAGGTTGCTTCGGATTATGAAGTTCTTCAGCACCGTCACCGTATGATTATCGTTGGCTGGAAAAGAGAAGACGAAAAACACAACCCTACCGGTTATCACTATCCGGAGCTGGTGAAGGTGACCAATAAGTTCAAGACACGCACTGACATATTTGCCGACCTTCCTGAAAGAAAAAACGGAGACGGGAGACTCTGTGAAATTGTTCATTATACAAAGCCTCTTGAAGAGATGAAATACTTGGAAAAGACAGGTATCCGAGGGGTTTTCAACTTCACTACCCAGCATGTTACCCGAAAGAACAATGAACGGGACCGGGAAATCTATTGTATTGCCATCAAAGCCTGGAAACATAAAAAGCGTTTGAACTATGTAACGCTGCCTGAAAGGCTTAAAACACATAAGAACACTGGCTCTTTCCTGAACCGTTTCAGCGTTGTCGACCCTCATGGTTGTTGCCACACTGTTGTCGCACACATTGCGAAGGACGGCCATTATTACATATTCCCATCCGAGAATCCCTCTATTGAGAACGTCAGGTCCATCTCCGTCAGAGAAGCAGCACGCTTGCAGTCGTTCCCTGATGATTACTTTTTTGAAGGGAACAGAACTTCCGTCTATATGCAGATTGGTAATGCAGTTCCAGTGATGATGTCATACCATATTGCAGAAGCGCTCAGGCCACAACTTGAAGATGAATAGCCTATGGACTATAGCAGAATTGAAATCGCATCCGCAGCGCCGAAGGCCTCGTCAATGGTCGAGACCTTCCGCGCTATCGGGTACTCCTTGGAGACGGCTGTGGCCGACATCATCGACAACTCCATATCTGCAGACGCCAAAAATATATGGATAGACCGTTTCTGGCATGGTGGCCAGTCTGTCATCACCATAAAGGATGACGGCCACGGTATGACCAGTTCAGAAACCATCCAGGCCATGCGCCCCGGTTCTCAGAACCCCAACGAGGAAAGAAGCGAAAAGGACCTTGGCCGCTTTGGCCTTGGCTTGAAAACAGCCTCGTTCTCCCAATGTCGCAAAGTTACAGTGTTCAGTAAGCGAAAAGATAACACGCCTGCATATTGGACATGGGATTTGGACTATGTCGCACAAAAAGACACGTGGGACCTTTTGAAATGGATGCCTGACGGTTTCTCTTCTGTCTTGGATGATGTAGAGTCCGGAACAATAGTGATTTGGAATGATATGGACAGGGTCGTCCGTTCGACTATCTCAGAAAGCGATCTTAATGCTCATGAGAAGTTCTCAAGATCCATGAATCGGGTTAAGGACCATATTGCAATGACATTCCATCGCTTTATAGAATCGAAGTCTGTAAAACTCTATTGGTGCGGACGCGAAATTGAGCCGTGGAATCCATTCTGCCCGACAGAGAGCAAGATTCAAGTGATGCCTGAAGATCATCTGAATGGTGGTGTGACTGTTCGTGGCTACATCCTTCCCCATAAAAAGAATTTCTCCTCAGAGAAGGCATATATGACTGCTGAAGGAATGAATGGATGGAACGCACATCAAGGATTCTATATTTACCGTGGCAAGCGTCTGCTTCTTGCCGGGAATTGGTTGGGGATATTCAAACAAGAAGACCCATATAAGCTGGTCCGTATTCAGGTTGATATTCCAAACACTCAGGATTCCGAGTGGAAAATCGATATTAAGAAATCCCAAGCGTACCCGCCTTCAGGATGCCGCGATGTACTGGAGTCGTACGCCAGAAAAGCACGCCGCACAGGTGTAGAAGTATACAAGCACCGTGGTCGTATTCTCAAGCAGCGGGCTGGGACTTCTTTTCAGCCACTATGGGAAGATAAACGCAAGGACGGAAAATGGTCATTCGTGGTAAACCGTAATAACGAACTGATACTACGCGTTCGCGAAATGGCCCACGAGAATCCTGACAAGGCTATAGAAACCCTTCTTCGCATCATAGAAGAAGCAATCCCCACCAAAGCGGTGTATGCCAACCAAGTTGAAATGGAATGCACTCAGAAGGATGCATTTGAAGGATTTGATATGAATGCTATCAAGTCACTTGCAGAGACTCTGTACGAAACAAAAATCAACGCCGGCCTTTCTCCAGAACAAGCCAGGGACGAAATCAAGAACATTGAGCCGTTTAACAATTTCGAGGAACTAATCAATTCATTATAACACTATGCAGGACCATTTCAATACCGCTTATAACATAGCCGAGGAAATTTTGAAGACTCTGGCTCCAGTTACTGATAAACATATCGTTACAGCCGTCAATCAGGCTACGATGATATATCCCAACGTCGACAAAGAGCTTCTCAAGAACACTCTGCTTGCAAACCATGCCACTCAGATTGATGACTTCAAGATTCTGGAAGGTCGTGAACGGCGTATGCCATGGTTGAAAGAGTTCAAAGCCAACCAAAGTACGGATTGGGATTTCTGGACTCGTTATGTGATGTATCTTAAAAAGGATAAGCACTTCCCCGATGCTGTTATCGCCCATCTGGACGCCCTTACCGACGAGATATTGGACCACTTGTTCAATCCACAGATGGAGAACGTGCAGATTGACAAAAAAGGTCTTGTTGTTGGCCAGGTACAATCTGGCAAAACGGCAAATTACACCGGGCTTATTTGCAAGGCGGCCGATGCCGGGTTCAATTTCATTGTCGTTCTCGCCGGCATACACAACAATCTCCGCAGCCAGACGCAGACCCGCCTTGATGAAGGATTCCTTGGTTTCGACACGCAATACGTGCGAAAGTATGAAGAAGGGCTTTCACAAAAGATCGGTGTGGGTTGCTATAAAGGGTTCAAACACGCTATAGCCAATTCAATCACGACTAGTGAGGAAAAGGGCGATTTCACCCAGGGGCGAGCGGATTCACTTGGTATTAACTTCGACACACCAACCCCCTTTCTCCTTGTTGTCAAGAAGAATGTATCGGTATTGAAACGCCTTTATGCTTGGCTTCATACGCATGCTGGAGATGGCAAGATAACAACAAAATCGCTTCTCGTTATCGATGACGAGGCTGACAACGCCTCAATCAATACAAACAAAAAAGAGTTTGATCCGACCAAAATAAACCAGCAAATCAGGCAGATAATATCCCAATTCGCAAAATCAGCATATGTCGGCTATACAGCCACTCCTTTTGCCAATATCTTCATTCCTTTGGCGAATGACGATTTGTTCCCGAGAGATTTCATCATCAACCTGCCAGCTCCGGACAACTATATTGGCCCGGAAAAGGTTTTCGGCACATCCATGATTCCTGATGAATCCAACGATGATCTGTTGCCGATTGTCCGTACGATTGATGATTATTCTGGCTTTGTCCCTGAGAAACATAAGAAGAATGATCCACTACCGATGTATAATCAGATTCCGGATTCTTTGCGGACAGCTCTTAAATGCTTCATTATCACTTGTGCAATCCGAATGGCCAGAGGACAAGGGAACAAGCACAACTCGATGCTTATTCACATAACGAGATTCCAGATCTGGCAAAATGCCATTAAGGAATTAGTGGAAAAGCTATTCGGCTATTACAAGTCAGAAATAGAGGCGGGAGATCCTATAGTGTTGGAAGAACTCCGGTGTATTTTCGAAGAGGATACCCCTTTGTACAAGTCCTACAAGACTGTTACAGAAGAAATCAAAGCATCTTCGTTCAAGGATATAGACACTCGAATCAAGGTCCATACATGGGAAGAGATCAGACCCCTTCTGTTCAAGGCTGTTCAAAAAATCGAAGTCAAGTCTATCAACGGTAGCTCAGGAGACGTTCTCACTTATTATGAGCACGAAGAAACAGGCGTCTCTGTCATAGCCATCGGCGGTGATAAACTGTCACGAGGACTTACACTTGAGGGTCTGTCGGTCAGCTATTTCCTACGTGCATCCAAGATGTACGACACGCTGATGCAGATGGGCCGATGGTTCGGATACCGCCCAGGATACGTAGATTTATGCCGACTTTTCACAAGTCCGGAACTCAATGGATGGTTCCGCCATATTACGATGGCCAGTGAAGAACTGCGAGCAGAATTCAACTATCTCGCTGAAGCGCGCAGCACCCCGGACAAGTATGCCCTCAAAGTCAGATCTCACCCTGGTTGCCTCCAGATTACCTCGCTGTCCAAGATGCGTTACACAAATAATGTTCAGGTCTCATGGGCTTCCCGTCTTGTTGAAACATACCAGTTGCAGATGGATGCACAAGTACGAGCAGACAACCTTCGTTACACTGAAGGCTTGTTGTCTCCCCTGCCCGAACCAGAACGCCCTGATGGCCACAAAGAATGCTTTTTATGGCGCAGCGTCCCTCTGGAAGATATTTTGGATTACTTCCACAAGTTCAAGGTTGGCAAGCAGCTGGTCAAGGTTAACTTTGATCTGATTTGCGAATACATAGAAACTCTTGCACAGTCTGGCGAGTTGACCGAATGGAATGTTGCTCTCATGTCCCGATCTGTCTGTGAACGACATTCCCACTATAAGTTCGCAGAGAAATATGATGCTAACAATTTCTTCCGTACTGCTGCTTCAGACACATATTCCGGAAACTGTTCCGAGTCCTACTATATCAGAAAGAACCATATTGTAGGTGACAGGACTGATGAATTCATGGACTTGGACAAGGCCACTTTGGAAGAAGCTCTCAAGGTGACAATAGAGCGAAAAAAAGACACAGCCAAACCTTGGAAAGAAAGTTATCCTGCACCTGATATTGTCAGAGAGGAGTATCGCCCCAGGACACAACCTCTTTTGATGATATATCCCTTGAACCCACGTGGTGCAGATAGTTCGCTACCTGATAACGGAATTCCTTTCATCGGTCTGGTCATAGCATTTCCTTCAACCTGCAGAACCGACATCGCCTATAGTTATGTAGTCAATCAGGTGGAAGACTACGCAGAAGACGAGAACAATTTCGACGAAACCAACGATAACACTTATGACAATGAATAACCATATGCTCGACCTCTGGGCGCAGATGGAAGCCCAGCACACGATGGGGATTGTCAAACGTCTCTATGACAGCAGCAGCCCCTATCATATCTTCGCCACCTATGCAAGTGACGAACGCGGATATGGCATTTCGTTCTCTTATCCAGAAGAAATAAAGATAGACACCACGCCTTTCTCCAATCTGAAGAAGCTAAAGGTTGGCATATACAACGACGCCACCTTGGTCAACTCCAAGATGCTGCTGATTCAGCTGCTTGCTCCAGCTCAGAGGGATACCTTCTCCTGCTTGTGCGAAAGCCTTATCAATACCGTCAAGTACATGGAGTCCGAAGAGGATATGCTCAAGAGTGTTATCATCCAGTTGGACAAATGGCGCAATCTGTTTGACAAAGCCGGCACCGAAGGCCTGTCTCCGTCGCAGCAGCAAGGTCTTTATGGCGAATTGACATTCCTCCGGAAGCTGATTTCAAAGAAGGTGTTCCCGGTCTCTGAAGCGCTAGACTATTGGGTAGGAGTTGATGCCGCACAAAGAGATTTTATGGGAGATTCTTGGGCAGTCGAAGTAAAGACAACAGCCACCAGTAATCCTCAGGAAGTTACCATCAACAGCGAAAGGCAGCTGGATGAGAGTTTGTTCGAGAACCTTTATTTGTACCACTGCTCCGTCGAAATTACCAAGAAAAACGGAGAAACACTTCCAGACAAGATATACAAGTTGCGCCGAGACCTTGAGAATACCCCAACCGCATTATCCAAGTTCAATGAACGACTCATTACAGCGGGCTATTTTGATGAAGACGAAGCATTGTACGCCTTCCGTGCTTACAAGGTCCGCGGAGAAACCTTTTTTCGTATTGAGGGAGATTTTCCACGCATCAAAGAAAGTGATCTAAGGACAGGCGTAGGCAATCTGACATACTCCATCGTTCTGTCAGCATGCACTCGATATATCAAATCCGAATCTTCAGTTTTCAACACTATCAAATAGTATGATTGACATAAAGAAATATTACCAGCAGCTTTGTCAAGAGATTACCTCCCGGCAACTCGCAAACGAAGAGGGTGACAGCCAGGAACAAACATTCACCCGCTTCTTCCTTGATCTTCTTTCCGAAGCCGGCGAAACCGAGAACACTACTGTTGCCTATGATGAAAAAGACTTTGGCACCAAAAAGGCCCATAAAATCAACGGCTATGCCATCTCTGACAACTACGAAACGGTCGATCTTTTTATCACAATTTACCGTACGGGAGAAGAGATTCCGGTCATTTATAAGAAAGAAATAGACCAAGCAGTCACTCGCATTACCAACTTCTTCCGGAAAGCTACATACAACAACTATGAAGATGATGTTGCTGAATCATCTCCAATTTTCGAATTCGCACATACATTAGGTTCGTACCAAGAGTTGAAGGATAACCTTGTCCGTGTCAATGCGTTTATTCTGACAAATGGAGAATACAAAGGAGAAATTCCACAGTCGACCAGTTTGAACGGCAATAAAATCTTCTATAGAATTCTGGATATCAACTACCTGTTCCAGGTTTCAGAAGCATCCCACGTCCCGATTGAAATAGATTTTGATGAAGAAAAAGCAATAGTGCCCTGCCTGCCGGCAAGCACCGACAACGAAGAGTATCAAGCTTATGTGGCCATTATTCCAGGGACCTGTCTTGCCAGTCTGTATGAGCGTTTTGGTTCCAGACTACTCGAGCAGAATGTCCGTTCCTTCCTTCAATTCAACGGCAAGATTAACAAAGGCATACGTGAGACAATCAAAACCGAGCCTCACATGTTCTTTGCGTATAATAACGGTCTGGCAGCAACTGCTGACCATATTGAGCTGGACGAAAGTGGCCATTTCATAAGCAGAATTAACAATCTGCAGATAGTCAATGGTGGTCAGACGACTGCTTCGATATACTATACACAGAAGAAAGACAAGGCAGACATATCGCGCATCTATGTCCAGATGAAGATTTCGGTAATAAAGAAGCAGGAGCAGTTCAGTGAGATAGTATCGCGAATATCCAAGTATGCGAATACCCAGAACAAAGTCAACGATGCCGACTTCACTGCAAACAACCAAGCACTTATCGAGTTTGAGAAACTGTCACGATACATTCTTACACCAATGTCATCCGACAGTCCTTTGCAAACTTTCTGGTTCTTCGAACGTGCCAGGGGGCAATACAAGACACTCCGGCAAAAGGAAGGCTTCACAAAGTCACGTCAGGATGCTTTCGACAAAAAGTACCCAAAAGGACAAGTCCTCACAAAGACAGACATTGCCAAGTATCTCAATGCCTACGAAGAGGTTTACGAAGGCAAGAAACTCGTTATCGGCCCTCATATTGTGGCTCGTGGTAACGAAAAGAACTATGCTCGTTTCATAAACAACAACCTTCCCGAAAACCTCAAGAAGATCAACAACGTATACTTTGAGGACACTATCGCCAAGGCTATCCTCTTCAAAACTGCCGACAAACGTTATGGTACCAAGGCTAGTGCCGTTCACATCGGCGAACTCAAGAATGTAACGGTGCCTTACACCATCGCGCTATTAACAAGGATAACTGATGGCAAACTCGATTTGTATAAAATCTGGAAAGCCCAGCAGCTGTCACCTGCCCTTTCTGATTTCATATTTGATTTAATGATTCAGGTCAACGAATTCATCATCAAGAATTCCGTTGGTTCGCATTATATCGAATGGGCAAAGAAAGAGGAATGCTGGGACAAGGTCAAAGGACACACTTTTGCCTATGACCTCGCCCAGATTAAAGACGACCTGATTGATTCTTCCAATCCGCCGGTCAGACGTGTGACTGGAGAGGACCTGAGCGGGAATGGTACCTACGAGCACGAAATGGGCATCATCCGTTCCATCCCGCCTTCGTTATGGAACAAGATTGCGGACTGGGGCCAAACCTCGGGATTTCTCGCAATCCATTACCAAAGTGCAGCCCGCGACACCGCCCATAAGCTTAAGTACAACCATTTGATTACTGAAACCGACCGCAAGCGTGCGATGGCTATTTATGAGATAGTCTGTAAGTACAACATCGAACTCTTGGACGAGGCCGATGAACTCGCGAAACAGGATCAAGAAGCTAGGAAAGCCCGGGAGGTAGAGAACGAGAATAATCGTCAGGGATCCGGTGCCCAAACTGATGATATCACTTTGGATTTGATCAAAGAGATGGTTGATTGGGACCGCAGAAAACGTAATCTCGAGGACTGGAAGTGGAAGGTGATGAATGATGTCGTTACAAGCAAAAAACCGCTTACAGACACGTACAAGTACACTTTCTGGCTAAACCTCCAGTTCTTGCGTAAAAAAGGGTTTCCTAAATAACGAACATATGCTCAGGTATCAATTATTTCCACGTTCTGTCGGGATGGACGAAACGATCAAACAAGTCATTGACTGCTTTGATCGCCATATTAGTGAGATTGATTAGCCAACTCATACTCTGAAGAGTGATGAAGTTCTGAAGACGATTGCCCCGGAGTTGAAGGATCTGGGGTTCAGTGTAGAAGAGAGCAAAGCATCTGAAGACAAAATCAAAGTCCCCGTTTTGTTTAGCATGAACAACAGGATAGACAAGTTCTTTGATGCTGGCGCTGTAAGTGCTGATGGACGCATAGTACTGGAAGTCGAGGCCAGGCAGGCTTTTCGACAGAGACACATTGATACTCATGACGTTCGAGGTTAATTTCATGTATATCTTACATGCTTTCGCCACAGGAAATGACGTTTCAAATGCAAGAGCCGCTTTGCGTTCACACTTCAGGAAAGGATTCATGGAAACTCTAGAGTCACTATACGAGATAAAGCCGCTTGAGAATATTGACACGGAATTCGTAGTTCAGAATTTTCACGAATTCAATGGTAAAGTATTCTATGACAATGCCAATAAAAGATTTCTATCAGCATCGCCGCGATTGCCGATATCGTCGGGACGCGGCCACGGGGATTTTTGTAACTAGCTGATAATCAGATACCATTTTAACAGTAGCGTGGAAACGCAGGCTTTTTTTGGCCACGTTTCCACGCCCCGTTTTATAACTCATTGAAAATCAACGCTTCCAGAAACAACGCGTGGCCGCGTCCCGACCGACAGGAAAATTGACCGAAAAAACTCGCAATGATTACCAGGTAATTATTTAAGGATTACTATATTTGCGGCGCTAAAAAGACGAACAAAATGAGAGCAGCGATTTATGGCGCGGGTTCTTTGGGAACCATATTGGGCGCATTCATAACCAGAAAAGGCGGACAGATCGACCTGATAAATCATAACGAGAAACATGTCGCAGCACTGCGACGCAATGGCGCTGTCATTACCGGCACATTGCAATTCATGCAAGCCGTCAACGCCTTGACTGACAAGGAAATGACAGGAAAATATGACATCATTTTCCTGATGACAAAGCAGCAGGCTAACCGCGAGGTCGTGAGTTTTCTGAAAGATTATCTGGCAGAAGACGGAGTCATAGTCACTATGCAGAACGGACTTCCGGAACCGCAGATAGCAGAAACCGTGGGAGAGAAAAGAGTGCTCGGCTGCACAGTCGCGTGGGGAGCCACGATGACTGAACCGGGAGTATGCGAATTGACAAGTTCGCCGGACAGCCTTACATTTTCATTGGGCAGCATCTTCAAGGAACGAGGCAACCATTTCGATGAAGTGAAGGCATTGCTGGAGATGATGGGTCCGGTGGAAGTGGATGAGAATTTCGTGGGCACACGCTGGAGCAAACTTCTTATAAACGCTTCATTCTCAGGCATGAGCGCAGTGCTCGGCTGTACTTTCGGCGAGGCTGCCGGAGACAAGGAATCACGTCGGATTGTCCAGAAGCTGATAAAGGAATGCATCGACGTTTGCGCTGCGTCGGACATCAGAATCGAGCCGATACAGGGCAAGGATGTGGTGAAACTGCTAGACTACCGCAATCCCATCAAGAAAGCGATATCATTCTTCATTATCCCGATAGCCATCCGCAAGCATGCGGGATTGAAAGCCAGCATGTTGCAGGACATCGAGCGGGGCAAGAAGACAGAGGTGGACGCAATCAACGGCGCCGTTTGCTCACAAGGACGGAAGGTCAATGTGCCGACGCCGTGCAATGACAAGGTAGTGGAATTGATTCACCGCATCGAAAACGGAGAACTGACCCCCTGTCGTGAAAATGTTCTTTTATTCAAATAGTTTCGCACATGATAACACTCGCGAAACTCGCATTAAACATTAAAACAACTTCGCAGCAGCTACCGCGCAATTGATGCCGTCGATGGCCGATGATACGATACCGCCGGAGTAACCTGCGCCTTCTCCACATGGGAAGAGGCCGGGAACCTGAGGGCATTGGAAATCATCGCCACGGACGATGCGTACCGGAGATGAAGTACGGGATTCCACGCCGAGCAGGAGGGCATCCTCGGTGTAATAACCGCGCATTTTGTTGTTGATCAGAGGGAATGCCTTCTGGAGACGGGATGACACACATTCAGGAAGAAGCTCGTACAACGGAGCTGACACTACGCCTGGACGATATGAGGTCTCAGGAAGATCCTCGGACATCTGCTCCTCACAGAAATCCACCATACGCTGAGCAGGAGCGCAAAGCTTGTTCACCACGCCGTTTTCATCTGCCTCGGCATGTTCTGCAGCATAGTCGAACATCTTCTTCTCCACATCGTGCTGGAAATTCAGAAGAGAGAAAACACCATCCTTCTTATACTCTTCCGGAACATCATCCGGTTCGATAGACACTACGACACCGGCATTGGCCCACTTGGAGTTGCGCGCAGAATTGGACATGCCGTTGAGCACCGTATAGCCGTCCTCGGTGGAAGAAGGCACGAGAATTCCGCCAGGGCACATGCAGAAAGAGAACACTCCCCTGTCGTCAACCTGTTCCACGAATGAATACTCGGCTGCCGGGAAGCCAGGTTCCCACTGGCCGCGATAACGGATCTTGTTGATAAGCGCCTGCGGATGCTCCACACGGACACCCATTGCAAAGCCCTTTGCCTGAAGTTCGCAGCCCTTGCCCTGGAGCATTTCGTAAACGTCGCGGGCAGAATGACCGGTCGCCAAAATGACAGCTTTCGCATTGTAGGTCAATGTCTTATTGTCATTCTTTTCATCGATGGCAGTAACGGTGATGACGCCGTCTTCAGCCCTTTCGATATCAGAAGCCCTGTTCTGGAAATGATATTCTCCGCCATGTTCAATGATACATTCGCGGATATTGCTGACAAGTCTCGGAAGCTTGTCGGTTCCGATATGCGGATGCGCATCCACGATAATGGACGGGTCTGCGCCGAAATTCACGAACTGATAGAGGACCTCGCGGTTGTCGCCACGCTTGGAAGAACGTGTAAAGAGCTTGCCGTCAGAGAATGTGCCTGCTCCACCCTCGCCATAGCAATAGTTGGAATCAGGGTCCACGACACCCGTGCGTGAAAGCTTAGCAATGTCCGGTTTTCTTCCGCTTACATCCTTTCCGCGCTCCAGCACGACAGGCTTGAGTCCCAATGTCAGGAGTTTCAATGCAGCGAACATTCCGGCAGGACCAGATCCTACCACAATGACAGGTTCAGCATTATGAACATCCTGATACTCAGGAAGTTTATATTCCTCATAAGGCTCATCCTTCTTGTAAGCCTCCACTCTATAGCGCATCGTGACATCACCCCTGGCATCGATGGAACGATGCACGATATGGCAATGTGCATCAGCATTGACCATTGTCGGCTGGTATGACTTGGTCGGGTCAATGACATTGATCACGGCGTTAGGTCTGAGGTGCAGGGCTTCGGCCGCTGCCATCCTGATATCATCCAATCTTGGTTCACGTCCCATCCTGCAGGACACTTCAAATTCTATCATATATTACTAATTCTAACAACTTACTGAGTTTCTCAAAATAACGAGGGTGTCACTTGCTCAAAGATTACAACCCAACGCGCTTTTATCACGTTACCCTCTCCCTAAATCCCTCCCCTCGGGGAAGGGACTTACCATCGCCCTCCCGGGCTCTAAATATTAAAAATCCGCAATGCGGGAAACGGGGGAGACATCGAGCGGAGTGCGTTCACCGGCGAGGTAGTGATAGTAGCCGGCTATGGCAATCATGGCGGCATTGTCCGTAGTGAACTTGAACTCAGGCAGGTACGTGTTCCAGCCACGCTTCTTGCCCTCCTCCTCGATACGGTTTCGCAATCCGCTGTTCGCAGACACGCCGCCTCCGATCGTTATCTCCTTGATACCGGTCTGCTTGGCGGCCTTTATCAATTTATCCAACAATATGTCTATCAATGCTTTCTGGAAACTTGCACAGATGTCTTCCTTGTTCTTCTCCATGAACTCCGGATCCTTGGCCATCTCATCCCTCACGAAATAAAGCAGGGATGTCTTGATACCGCTGAAACTGTAGTCCAGACCTGGAATATGCGGCTTGGCGAACTTGAACCGGTCGGGGTTGCCTAGTTTCGCGAGCTTGTCTATCACAGGTCCGCCCGGATATCCCAGCCCCATCATTTTCGAACACTTGTCGAAAGCCTCACCCACAGCATCATCTATCGTCTGGCCCAGAATCTCATAATCCAGGGGGCCGTTCACCTTTACAATCTGAGAATTCCCTCCTGAGACCAGGAGACAGAGATACGGGAACTCCGGATGATGATTCTCCTTGTCATACTGCTTCACGAAATCCGCAAGTATATGACCCTGAAGGTGATTGACCATGATTACAGGTATCCCGAGAGAAACGCCGAGAGCCTTGGCGAAAGAAGTTCCGACCAGGAGCGAGCCGAGAAGGCCCGGTCCTCTGGTAAATGCAATCGCCGTTAGTTCCTCAGGCTTCACGCCCGCCTTCTCCAGCGCTTGGCTGACAACTGGAACAATGTTCTGTTCATGCGCCCTGGATGCAAGTTCCGGCACAACCCCGCCGTAATCCTTGTGAACCTGCTGGCTGGCAATGACATTGGACAGAAGATATCCGTCCCGTATAACAGCTGCGGAAGTGTCATCGCACGATGACTCTATTCCGAGAATGATGTCTGAATGTTCCATGTGTCTTTCAAAAAACTCCAATCTGAACCGCAAAGGTAATATAATTTAGAGATATTTTATGTAAGTTTGTAAGATAATACAAGTATAAAAAAAGACAGGCCGGTATCAGGAAGACAGTAAAAATATTATATCTGCTGATAGTTGTCGTGACGGCACTCATTGTCGCTGCGCTTATTGCCGTGCAATCCCCTAAAGTCCAGACCTTCCTTGCGGAAAAGGCACTACACTCCCTGGAAAACAGCATTGACGGAAGAATAAGCATCGGAAAAATCCATATCGACCCATTCAAAGCAGTAGTAATCAAAGATTTGGCCGTCATTGACAATCACCCTTACAGGGACTCGGCAGGCATGATGGCGACAGACACGCTTTTCCGCGCGAGGTACGTTTCCGCCACATTCGGCATAAAGACATTGATAAACGACGGCAGCATCAGCCTCTCCACAGCGAAAGTGACTGACGGACTTTTCTTTCTGGTCATCGAGCCGGGAGACAGCACGGCAGCGGCCACTTCGGGCACCGTCAACCTGAAAAGGATTTTCCGACTAGGCAATGGCAACAAGGAAAAGAAGAAAAACGACAAGGAAATTTTCTCCATCTCAGATGTAGAGCTGGACGGCATGGCATTCAGGATGAGGAACTTCCGTAAAGACGCCACGCACTACGCCAGCGACGAAATGAACTGGTTCGACCTTGATGTGGAAGACATCAAACTGAAAGGCAGAAATTTAAGGCTGAAAGGAGGCGTGATGTCCGGAAACTGCGACAGATTGTCGTTCAGGGAGAAAAGTGGATTCGTCTGCCACCTCATGTCGGGAAGCGCCAAGGTCGGCAACGGCAAGACCATCGTCGACAATCTCCGCATCATAGACAACTGGTCGGACATTGACATCCCGAACCTGAAAATGACGTACAAGGACACGAATGCCTGGTCCGACTTCATAAATGCAGTACGGCTCCAGGGCGACATCCGCCCGAGCATGGTGAGCATGAATACATTGAGATACTTCGCGCCGGCGCTCAAACGGTTCCGCATGACGGCAAGCCTGAACGGGCACGTCGAAGGCTATATCAATGACCTGCACCTGAAAAACATAAAATTCGAGTCCGCGGACGTCGAAGGTTTCACCAAATGGGACAATGCACATGGACGCGGCATTTCCGGTGATTTCAGCGGTTCCATCATCGGCCTGCCGGATTCACAGGGCATGCTGCTGGAAGCGGATGTCAGGAAAATCCGTTTCTCATCCCGAGGCCTGGAGCGCTTCATCAAGGGCTGGGCACCTGACGCCAAATTGAAAATCAGCAACTTATGTAAAGGCAAGACGGCCACGTTCACCGGACGCATGAGAGGACCGCTGAACAGGCTTTCGGTACGCGGTTCCATTCACAGCGGCTTCGGAAAAGTCACCGCCGACATCGGAATCAGAAATATCATTGACAAGTACAGACCGATGGAAATCGGAGGACAGATTTCCACTGAAGATCTGGAAATCAACAAGATAGTCGACAACATCCCCGTAGGGAAATGCACCATGCGTTCCGGTCTTTCCGCCACGCTCGGCAAAAACGGCCCGGAAATGACCATCGACTCCCTAAAGGTGGACCATCTGGAGGTACTGGACTACGGATATACGGGAATTGCCGCCGCCGGAACATTCAGTCAGGATGCGTTCAACGGACGTATCGTATGCAGCGACCCGAACCTGAACTTCCTCTTCCAAGGAATATTCTCATTGTCATCAAAGACACAAAACGCTCTGTATCAGTTCTATGCAAATCTCGGATACGCAGATCTGCATGCCCTGAACATTGACAAGCGAGGAACTTCCAGAATCAGTCTGACGACACAGGCAAACTTCACGCGCGTCAGCGGCGAAGAAATTCTGGGCAACATCAACATGAACGGCATTGTCCTCGAAGACGAGCACGGCAGGCACAATGTCGGCGACATCGAGATTTCGTCATACGCGAACAATGACCTGAACCGCGTGAAATTCAAGTCCGGATTCGCGGACGGCACGTACTCCGGCACCCGGTTCTTCAAGAGTTTCATCAATGACATCAAGACAGTAGCTACAAGCGGGTCCCTGCCTTCATTGCGCCTGGGAAGCGGGAATTGGGACAGGAACAAATACGATGCATCCATACGTTTCCATGACACCAAGGACATCATGTCGTTCTTCGCACCGGGCGTTTACATCGCCGACAGCACGGCATTGAACCTCAGCATCGCGCGGGACGGAAACCTTAAAGCCAGCCTGACGTCCGGACGTATTGCATTCAAGGACAAATACTTGAAAGGCATTGACCTGAAACTGGGAAATCCTGACGGCAACATCGAAGGAACATTGAAAGCGGACGAGATGAAGTTCGCGCCGATGCTCGTAAAGTCGGGCAAGGTCAATGTTTACGCGAAGAAGGATTCCATCGGAGCAAGATTCAGTTATGACAATGCGACCGAACTCCAGAACCGCGGCGACCTGATCCTCAGGGGACGCATATATCGCGATGACAATGATTCATTGGCAATAAGCACCAATTTCGACCCGTCATATATCTATCTGAAATCCAGATTGTGGAAAATCACGTCGTCCAAGATGGATTTCTACAGCGGAGGCGCACAAATCGGGAACCTGCGGCTCACTGGAGACGACCAGGAGATAAGGCTGAACGGCGGATATTCAGCCACGGAGAGCGACACCCTCAGGCTGAACATGGAGAAATTCGACATTTCCATGGCCAATGCTTTCTCGAATCAGGAATTGGGACTGGAAGGCCGGATGACCGGACAGGCGATGCTGATATCACGCACGGACGACCAGGCGGAAGTTCTCATGCGTTTCCAGAGCGACTCCACCATGTTCGGAGGCCACCGGGCCGGCACCGTGAAGGTCGCTTGCGTATGGGATGACGAGGGCAAAAAGTTCAATTTCCTGTGCCGCAATTCATTGGACGGAGTACAGACGCTGGATGCTTCGGGGCATTTCTTCCCCAAGCAGAACACATTGGACGGCAACCTGTCGCTCAACGGACTGGATGCAGGTTATGCCCTGCCGTTCCTGAAATCATTGTTCAGCAGCATTGAAGGCAGCCTTTCCGGAGACATCGCATTCAACGGACCGCTGGACAACATTGAAATAAGCAGCAAGGAACTGAGGTTCAACCGTACGAAGCTGCGGGTGGACTTCACGAACGTGGAATATACCGCCGACGGTCCGGTGACGCTCGACAGCAAGGGAGCGAGATTCGAAAATGTCACGATAACCGACAGGTTCAATGAGAAGGGCACGGTGAGCGGCAGCATCTTGTGGGACCATTTCCGTGACATGAGTTTCGACACGGACATCAAGTTCCGCCAGATGGAGGTGCTGAATCTCGGAGAAAATGACAATCCTGTTTTCTATGGCAATGTTTCCGCGACGGGAGACCTGACCATCACCGGACAGCTGAATTCCATATTGCTGTCAGCGGATGCACGCACGGCGAAGAGAGGAGAATTCCACATACCGATGAACACGGCTTCATCAGCCGGAAAGTCCAACTTGCTGACATTCAAGGAGCCATACAGGGAAATCCGCATTGACCCTTACGACGAAATGATGCGGAAACTGAAGGAGAAGGAAAAGAAGGCCAATGACTTGGGCATCAAACTGAGAATCAATGCCACGCCTGACATTACCGCCAGCCTGGAAATCGACAAGGCCGCAGGAAACGTGCTTACCGGCAACGGCAACGGTCTGATCGACGTGGAAGTGAGACCGGGCATCGGACTCTTCACCATCAACGGCAACTATATCATTTCCAACGGAACTTACCATTTCGTGGCGCTGGGAATAGCGAAAAGGGATTTCTCCATACAGGACGGAAGTTCCATCAGGTTCAACGGAGACATTATGGACAGCAACTTGGATATCAATGCGTTATACAAGACCAAAGCTTCGGTCGGGACGCTGATTTCCGACACCACGTCCACCGCCAGAAGGACAGTCGAATGCGGAATTGCCATCACGGACAAGCTGAGAAATCCGAGACTGGATTTCTCCATCAACATCCCTGACCTGGATCCGACGACGCAGAGCCGCGTGGAAAGTGCATTGAACACGCAGGACAAGATTCAGAAACAGCTTCTGGCCCTGTTGCTTTCGAACAGTTTCCTGCCTGACGAGCAGTCCGGCATCACCAACACGTCTTCGTCAATGCTGTATTCCAATGTTTCGGAAATCATGGCGGGGCAGCTTAACAACATCTTGCAGAAACTGAACATACCTGTCGACTTCGGGCTTGATTATCAGCAAAGTGCAGGCGGAACGGATATCTTCGACGTGGCATTGTCCACCGCCCTGTTCAACAACCGCGTGGTGGTGAACGGCACCATCGGCAACAGGCAGTACAACTCCACTTCGTCAGGAAGCGAAGTCGTGGGAGACCTGGACATCGACGTAAAACTGGACCGTCCGGGGGCATTGAGACTGAACCTTTTCTCGCATTCGGCAGACCAGTACACCAATTATCTGGACAATTCCCAGAGAAACGGCATCGGTATCACTTATCAGAAAGAATATGACCGCATCGGTGAATTCATACGCAACCTTTTCAGAAGCAGACGCAAAAAACAGGAGCTGGAGGCCGAGCGCCAGCAGGCTCTCATGAATGAACGGAAAGTGCGGATAAAGATCGATGCGGATAAAAACGAAAAGAAAAATGGAAAACGCAGATAGACGGGGCAGGCTGTTCCTGATTCCCTCGCCACTCGGGGAAAACGACCCGAAAGAAGTCATCCCGGAAGGAGTATTGTCAATGCTGCCGAAGCTTCACACATACGTAGTGGAGGCGACGAGGACAGCCAGACGGTATCTCTACGCAGCCGGACTGAAAGGACATATACAAGAGCTTGAGTTTCATGAACTTAACGAGCATACCAAACCGGAAGAAGTGGAGGCGCTGCTGCCTCTTTTCAATGACGGCAACGATGTAGGACTCATAACGGAAGCCGGACTTCCGGCCGTAGCCGACCCCGGCGCACAACTGGTAAGCCTGTGCCATAAACATGGTATCGAAGTAGTGCCGTGTTCGGGGCCGTCATCTCTGATGCTTGCGCTCATGGCTTCAGGACTCAACGGACAGTCATTTGCATTCCTCGGCTACATACCCGCCAAAACGGATGAACGCAGACAGGCATTGAAAAGCATTGAACGTCATTCAGCATCGGAAAGGCAGACGAAGATATTCATCGAGACGCCTTACAGGAACGACTCGCTGCTGGCTGACATCCTGGCCAACTGTCAGGGCAACACGGAGTTATGCATTGCAGCGAACATTACCATGCCGGACGCATATATCCGCACCAAGACGATAGACGGATGGAAGCGTGAGGTTGCCGGACGTAAGGATTTCATCGGGAAGCGCCCATGCGTATTCCTCATTCTCGCACATTGATATGACTAAAAAAGCATCTTACATAACGCTGGGCTGCAAGCTCAATTACGCTGAGACTTCGACTTACGAACGTGGCTTCATGAAAGAGGGCTACGAGTCGGTTCCATGGTCGGAAAAGGCCGATCTGTACATCATCAATACCTGTTCCGTAACAGAACATGCCGACCGCAAGTCGCGCAATATCATAAGGAAGATCCACCGCATCGCTCCGGATGCAACCGTCATTGTCACAGGCTGTTACGCGCAACTGAAAAGAGCCGAGGTCGAATCGCTCGAAGGTGTGAGCCTCGTGTTCGGGGCCAATGAAAAGGGGTCGCTGGTAAAGACCACGCTGGAGTTCATCGACGGGCGCAATGTCATCCGGGGCAATGCTGATGTCAATGATGCCGTCACGTTCGCTGCATATTCAAGCGGCGAGGAGCGCACCAGGTCTTTCCTGAAAGTCCAGGACGGGTGCGACAATTTCTGCGCATATTGCACCGTACCTTTCGCCAGGGGCAGGAGCAGGAGCATTTCCATTGCGGAGGCTGTGGAGGAAGCGAAGAGAATCGCCGCATCGGGAGTGCGTGAAATCGTGCTGACCGGTGTCAATACCGGTGACTTCGGAAGGAAGAGCGGGGAAAGTTTTCTGGATCTGCTGAAGGCATTGAACGAGGTGGAAGGCATTGAAAGATACCGTATTTCATCTATTGAGCCGAACCTTTTGACTGATGAAATCGTGGATTGGATAGCTTCCGGGACCAAGTTCCAGCCGCATTTCCACATTCCGCTCCAGAGCGGCAGCGATACCCTGCTGAAGGATGTAGGCAGGAAATACTCCACGGAGTTTTTCGCGTCCAAAATAGATTACATACGCGAAAAGATGAATCCGAAACCGGGAGACGGGTCCGGCAGGCCGGATGTGTTTTTCGGAATCGACGTCATCGCCGGACTTCCAGGCGAAACGGACGAATTGTTTATGGAGACATATAACTTCCTGAAAGACAGGGTAAGACCAGCATTCATCCATATTTTCCCTTATTCACGTAGAGCTGGCACGAGGTCGGCTGCACGCAAGGACCAGGTGCAGGATTGTGTCAAGACCAAACGTGTGGCGATGCTTGAAGAACTTTGCAAATCACTGAATGAAGAGTTCATAGCGTCACAGAAAGTCGTCAAGGAACGCGTGTTGTTCGAGGAAAGCAACAACGGAGGCATGATGAGCGGATACACCGGCAATTATATCAAGGTGGAGAGACCATGGGACGAGAAGCTGGCCGGGCAAATCGTGGAGGTCACATTATGAAGACCCGACTGACTTTTCTGGGGACCGGCACGTCGCAAGGCATCCCCATTATCGGCTGCAAATGTCCGGTTTGCCGCAGCAATGACTTGAAAGACAAGCGTTTCCGTTCAGCAGCATTTGTGGAGTACGGCGGGCTGTCCATCTTGGTGGATGCCGGTCCGGATTTCAGGATGCAGATGCTTGCACATGACATTTCTCATCTGGATGCCATACTTTTGACTCATGACCATAGGGATCACACCGGAGGGCTGGATGACGTAAGGTCATTGAACTATATCGACCAGCGGGCGGCTAAGATTTATTGCGAGGAGCCCGTGCTGGAGTCGCTCAAAAAAAGTTTCGCATACGTTTTCGAGGAGAACAAGTACCCAGGAGCTCCGGAGTGGAACATTCATCTGATAGACGAACGGCCTTTCTTCGTGGAGCCTGGTGATGAGGACCGCAAACTAATTTGGGTCCACGACAGAGGATATTGTTGGCAAACTGCTGACGGTGAGCTGATTCCGACGAATGACCGGAAGGCTACGCCTGCCGGAACTGCTGATGATCCGTCTTTCAAGGGAGGCTTGGTCTCCTCTACCGGGCGCGGCGTGGAAATTATCCCGATAAGGGGCATGCATGACAAGATGCCGGTGCTGGGTTTCCGTTTCGGCGACATTGCCTATATCACGGACATGAGCCTTCTGCCGGACCGGGAACTGAAAAAGCTGCAGGGCCTGAAGCATGTAACCCTGAATACTGTCGGCTACAAGCCTCACCATTCGCATTTTTCTCTGTATCAAGCAATTCACGTTGCCAGAAAAATCGGAGCGAAGCATACGTGGCTGACTCACCTGTCACATAATTTCCCTGTCTACATGGATTTCGCAGCCCAACTGCGCGAACTGGCTCCAGACATGGATATCCAGCCGGCCTACGACGGTCTGGTCATCGAAGGATAACGGCCCGGGACATCACCACAAGGCATAAAAAAGGGACTCCGAAACCGGAGTCCCTTTTTTATGTCATGTAATCCGTAGGGCAATACCCGTACGGAAATCTTTGACTAGAGCTGTGGACCAGCCTTTACGAGAGCCTTGCCTGCGCGGTTGCCTTCGTATTTGCCGAAGTTCTTGATGAACCTTGCAGCGAGGTCCTTGGCCTTAACTTCCCAGTCAGCAGCATTTGCGTATGTGTCGCGTGGGTCGAGGATCTTAGGATCAACGCCTGCAAGCTGTGTAGGAACTACGAAGTTGAAGTAAGGGATAGTCTTGGTAGGAGCGCTGTCGATGCTGTGATCGAGGATAGCGTCGATGATACCACGGGTATCACGGATAGAGATACGTTTTCCTGTACCGTTCCAGCCAGTGTTTACGAGGTATGCTTTGGCACCGCTCTTCTTCATGTGGCGAACGAGCTCCTCTGCATACTTTGTAGGGTGGAGTTCGAGGAATGCCTGTCCGAAGCAAGCTGAGAATGTAGGAGTAGGCTCGGTGATACCGCGCTCTGTACCTGCAAGCTTAGCTGTGAAGCCTGAAAGGAAGTAGTACTTGGTCTGCTCAGGATCGAGGATAGATACTGGAGGGAGTACTCCGAATGCATCAGCTGAAAGGAAGATAACCTGCTTTGCAGCTGGAGCGTGTGATACAGGACGTACGATGTTCTTGATGTGATAGATAGGGTAAGATACACGAGTGTTCTCGGTAACGCTCTTGTCAGCGAAATCAATCTTGCCGTTCTCATCAACAGTCACGTTCTCAAGGAGAGCGTCACGAGTGATGGCACCGTAGATATCCGGTTCAGACTCTTTGTCGAGGTTGATGACCTTAGCGTAGCAACCGCCTTCGAGGTTGAAGATACCGTTGTTGTCCCAGCCGTGCTCGTCGTCACCGATGAGGAGACGCTTAGGATCGGTAGAAAGGGTTGTCTTGCCAGTTCCTGAAAGACCGAAGAAGATAGCTGTGTTCTCGCCGTTCTTGTCAGTGTTTGCAGAGCAGTGCATAGAAGCGATGCCCTTGAGAGGCAGGAAGTAGTTCATCATAGAGAACATACCCTTCTTCATCTCACCGCCATACCATGTATTGAGGATAACCTGCTCGTGAGAAGTTACGTTGAAGAGAACAGCGGTCTCTGAACGGAGGCCAAGTTCCTCGTAATTCTCAACTTTAGCTTTTGCTGCGCAGTATACTACGAAATCAGGCTCCTGATCGAACTCTTTCTGGTTCTTAGGACGGATGAACATATTGGTAACGAAGTGTGCCTGCCATGCAACCTCCATGATGAAACGTACTTTCATTCTGGTGTTCTCGTTTGCACCGCAGAAACCGTCAACTACGAAAAGTCTCTTGCCTGAAAGCTGTTTTACAGCGATTTTCTTGCAAGCTTTCCAAGTCTTCTCTGAAGCAGGATGGTTGTCGTTAGGATACTCAGGAGTGTTCCACCATACGGTGTCCTTCGAGGTCTTGTCCATAACGATGTACTTGTCCTTAGGGGAACGTCCGGTGTAGATACCAGTCATAACGTTGATTGCACCGAGCTCGGTCTCCTGACCTTTCTCATAACCGGTAAGCTCCGGCCTTGTCTCCTCGTTGAAGAGAACTTCATAAGATGGGTTGTAAAGGACTTCTTTTACACCTTTAATTCCATACTTGCTTAAATCCAATGTTGGCATAATAAAAAAATAATATTTTAGATATTATAACTAATTTCCTATTTTAGCATGGTTTCCGTCATCCCTTCGATACCCTCCTTTGAAACCATCCGCAAAATTAAATAATTTTACGATTACTACCACAATTGCAGTCTGAAAATTTACTAATTTTGCAAAAAACCATCCGACTATACTTGCAAAAATTTTGCCATGTTTAAAAAGATGGACAAAATATGATGACATCACCTCTTGATATATTGAAGGAGTATTGGGGATACTCTTCTTTCCGACCGATGCAGGACAAAATCGTCAATACCGCATTGGCCGGCAAGGACGTACTCGCCATTCTCCCTACCGGAGGCGGAAAATCAGTCTGCTTCCAGGTCCCGACAATGCTGAAAGACGGGATAGCTCTGGTCATCACTCCCCTCATCGCCCTGATGAAAGACCAGGTACAGAACCTGAATGACAGGGGAATAAAAGCGCTCGCCGTTTATGCAGGAATGAACAAGAGAGAGGTCGACCTGGCATTGAACAATGCCGCCTACGGGGATGTGAAGTTTTTATACATTTCACCGGAACGACTGAATACCAGGCTGTTCAAGTCATACCTGGAAGTCCTCAACATCTGTTTCATAGTCATTGACGAGGCACATTGCATATCCCAATGGGGCTATGATTTCAGGCCGGATTATCTGCAAATCGGCAAAATCAGAGAGGTCGTTGACGCGCCGGTGATAGCATTGACCGCCACTGCCACGCCCGAAGTCGCCGACGACATCATGGAGAAACTCGGCTTCAAGGAAAAGACATTGCTGAAAAGCGGATTCGAAAGGCCGAACCTGTCCTACATTGTCCGCAAATGCGAAGACAAGATGGGGCAGATGATAAATATCTGCAACGGCGTTCCGGGCACGGGAATCGTGTATGTCCGCAGCCGGAAGAAGACCGAGGAACTCGCCGCCGCGCTCACTGCCGTCGGCATTTCATCGTCATTCTACCATGCCGGCCTCCGTCACGAGCAAAGGATGAAGCGGCAGGAAGACTGGAAGAGCGGAAAAACCAGGGTAATGGTCTGCACCAATGCTTTCGGAATGGGGATTGACAAGCCGGATGTCCGCTTCGTGGTTCACATGGACATGCCGGACGCTCCGGAGGCGTATTTCCAGGAAGCGGGAAGAGCAGGCCGCGACGGGCTGCATTCTTTCGCCGTATTGCTCTGGAACTCGACGGATATCCGTCGGCTGCACCAGCTGGAGACCATTTCTTTCCCGACATTGGAATACATTGAAGATATATATCATAAAGTATATGCGTTTTTCGAGATCGCGTACGGGCAGGGACTCGGGCGGCAGCTGAAATTCGATTTGAACGAGTTTTGCCGCAGGTTCTCATTGAACAGATCCTCAGCGTATTACGCGATTCGCTACCTGGAAAGAGAAGGACATTGGACCTACTCCGAGGAACTCGAAACGCCGACCCGCATAAGAATCTCCGTCAACCGCGACGACCTATACGACATCGGTTTTGACTCTCCTTCAATGCTCAATGTAATAGAATGTCTGATAAGAAGTTACGTAGGCATTTTCTCGTTCACCGTTCCGATAGACGAGGAATATGTGGCAGGAAAATGCGGGATGGGCATTCCTCAGCTGCGGCAGACATTGTACGAACTTTCGGTGGAACACATTATCGCATATATCCCGGGAGATATCGCCAACGTGCTGACTCTCCATAGCGAGCATCTCGCCGTGGGCAATGTGAAGCTTTCCCCGCAGCGCTACAAGATGCTGAAAGAAACATGGCACAAACGCATGGAGACCATGATAGAGTATGTCAGCGAAGAGGATGTGTGCCGTTCCAGGTTCCTTCTTGCGTATTTCGGCCAGGAGGAATCGGAAGACTGCGGGAATTGCGACATCTGCCGGAAGAAGCGTACCGCCAAGCCACAGCAAAAAGAGGCATTGAAATCATATGTCAATGACGAGCTGCACGGGCAATACACTCTCCGTCAGGTAATCGGGCATTTTTCCAGTCCGGAATCCGGCAATCCGCAGGAAATCGCCGGAATGCTCAGCGCATTGATCGAATCCGGGGAAATTCCGCCATATACCAGCTAGTGTCCGGAAAAAATAGATGGTTTCCGAAAGAAGTGGTAACTTTGCCGCTTGATATGGAAAGATTGAGTAAGGACACCCTTCTCGGAATGCTCCGGGGAGGAGATGTGATGACTTTCGGACAGCAGGCCAAGCTTGCAGGCATAATGAGTTTGCCGGCAATAATGGCGCAGCTTTCGTCAGTGCTGATGCAATTCATTGACTCCGCAATGGTAGGTAATCTCGGGGTCAATGCCGCCGCATCGGTGGGTCTGATGTCCACGTGTACATGGATGTTCGGCGGATTCTGTTCAGCTGCTGCGGCAGGTTTTTCCGTGCCGGCAGCCCACCTTATCGGCGCGAAAGATTTCCAGGGAGCACGCAAGATTCTCAGGCAAGGCATTACCGCCCTGCTGACATTCAGTATAATAATATCATTGACAGGCATCAGCATCAGCCAGGCATTGCCGGGATGGCTGGGAGGTGCCGAGGAGATACGTCACGACGCCGGAATGTATTTCATGATAGTCATGGCGGGACTGCCGGCCCTCCAGTTCGAATTTTTCGGCGCAGGAATGCTGCAGAGCAGCGGCAACATGAAGATTCCCAGCATGATGAGTATCGTAATGTGCGTTCTGGACGTCAGCTACAACTTCATGCTCATCTATCCTTCGAAAACATTGACATTGTCCGGCATGGAGATTTTCATCCCGGGCGCCGGCATGGGCGTGGAAGGCGCGGCATTGGGAACAGTGCTGGCAGAATGCACCACTGTCGGGATATTGATGTCCTATATCCTCTTCCGTTCCAAGGAATTGCATATCATCGGACGCGGTGAGCGCGGCAGTTTCATCCCGACAAGGGTCTGCATCAACAACGCATCGACTATCAGCGCACCGATGGCATTGCAAAATATCATTATGAGGGGCGCGCATGTGCTGAGCACGATTATTGTGGCGCCTCTGGGAACCATCGCCATTGCGGCCAATGCTTTCGCGATAACGGCGGAGAGTTTCTGCTACATGCCGGGGTATGGTATCGCGGATGCGGCGACATCGCTCATCGGCCAAAGCCTCGGCGCGAAACGGAAAGAACTCGCGAAGGGATTCGCCCGGATCACTGTCGGACTCGGCATGGCGGTGATGAGCGTTATGTCAATATTAATGTACGCTCTCGCCCCTGTTTTCATCGGATTGATGTCCAATGATGCCGAAGTCGTGGCACTGGGTGCCCATGTCCTCCGGATAGAATGTTTCGCCGAGACAATGTTCGCCGCATCCATCGTCGGCTACGGAGTCTGTGTCGGCGCCGGTGACACATTGATACCGAGCACGATAAACTTCTCGGCAATGTGGATTTTCCGCGTAATCCCTGCTTTTTTCCTCACGAAGACCATGGGCCTTGCCGGTTTCTGGATCAGCATGTGCGTAGAGCTGAATATCAGGGGATTGCTTTTCCTTTGGAGGCTCCAGAGCGGCAAGTGGCTTAATGTCCGCATGAAAGTAGACAACATTGAAACAAATTAGTATATGGAAAAGATTATCGGTCAAGAGTTTATCGGCGAAAGGCCGCTCTATTGCAGACACGGGCTGTATCTTGAGAACGTGAAGATTCACAGAGGCGAGTCAGCGTTGAAGGAAACAAGCGACATTACCGCTGTCAATTGCGTATTCGAGGGCAAATATCCATTCTGGTGCTGCGAAAACTTCATCGTGAAGAATTGCCTTTTCACAGGTGGAGCCAGAGCCGCATTGTGGTACTCGAAAAATCTGGAAATGACTGACACATACGTAGATGCGCCCAAAATGTTCCGAGAGATGGATGGCATCAAATTGAAAAACGTGCAGATTCCGGGGGCTGCGGAAACTCTGTGGCACTGCAAGAACATCTGGCTGGACAATGTAAGCGCAGACCATGCCGACTATATTTTCATGCACTGCAGCGACATAAGGATCCGTAATTTCCGCCTGGACGGCAACTACTCGTTCCAATATTGCAAAAACGTGGAAATTCACGATTCCATCCTCAACACGAAAGACGCATTCTGGAATACCGAGAACGTAACAGTCTATGACTCAGAGATAAACGGCGAATACCTCGGATGGTACGCCAAGAATCTCAGACTGGTAAGATGCCGCATTTCCGGCACCCAGCCGCTGTGTTATGCGGAAAACCTCATAATGGAAGACTGCACCATGGCTCCGGATGCAGACCTCGCGTTCGAGTACAGTTCTGTCAATGCAGATGTCAAAGGGCACATCACATCAGTGAAGAATCCTCGCACCGGACACATTAAAGCTGACAGCATCGGAGAAATAATCATTGACGAAAACATCAAGAAACCGGGAGATTGCGAGATATGTTTGACTTCGACAAAGTAAATCAGCGCCGTGGAACCGGCTGCGTGAAATGGGACAATGACAGAGACGGGGTCATCCCGATGTGGGTGGCAGACATGGATTTCCAGACTGCGCCATGTATCGTGGAGACGCTCCGTGAGCGGGTAAGCCAAGGTATTTTCGGCTATACGCGCGTCCAGGATCCATATTATGATGCCATCAGCAGCTGGTTTTCCAGGAAACACGGCTGGAACGGCATCCGGAAAGAGTGGGTAATCTACACGTCCGGAGTAGTCCCGGCACTGTCAGCCACGATCAAGGCGATGACCAAGCCAGGCGATAAAGTATTGATACAGACACCAGTATACAACTGTTTCTTTTCTTCGATAAGGAACAATGGCTGCACAATGCTGGAGAGCAGGCTTGTCTACGATTACGCTGACGACAACAGTTTTTCATGCCACGTGGACTTCGATGATTTCGAAAACAAGGTGAAAGAGGCTGCGGTTTTCGTCCTTTGCAATCCTCACAATCCTGCAGGACATGTCTGGACAAGAGAGGAACTGGAACGCATGGCCTCCATCTGCATAAGCCACGGAGTACCGATTATCAGCGATGAAATCCACTGCGAAATCGTTATGCCGGGTTACAGCTACACCCCGCTCGCAAGCATCTCACCGGAAATAAGCCGCAACACCGTCACTTTCTGCTCGCCCAGCAAGGCTTTCAACATCGCAGGCCTGCAGATCGCCAATATCATCACATGCCGTGAGGATTGGCGCGAAGCAATCGACAAAGCCATCAATATCAATGAGATATGCGATGTCAATCCGTTCGGCGCGGCAGCACTTGTCACCGCCTACACGAATCCCGAAGCGGAACAATGGCTCAGCGAAATGAACAGCTATGTCTACGCCAATTACTGCCGTCTCCGCGAGATTTTCGCGTCCCGACTGCCGTGGATGCCGATATCCCGCCTCGAAGGCACCTATCTCGCATGGTGTGACTGCCGCAAGACAGGACTCGCCTCCCGCGAAATCGAGACAATGCTCGTAGACCGGTTCAATGTCCATGTCAATGCCGGTTCAATGTACGGCGAAGCGGGAGAAGGCTTCATCCGCATCAACCTGGCATGTCCGCGCGAACTTCTGGATGAAGGACTGAAACGTATCGCCGACGGCCTGAGCTCTGTCCTGAACGGAATTGCGTAGAAACCGACGGCTTGAACTCCGTCCGATAAACCAAATCGGTTCCATTTAAAACGTTTTCCTCGTACAAAACAGGTTTCCAAGGCCCTTTCGTACCGCTTAAAACGTTTTTGCGGAACAAAACGCCTTAACTGATACACTTGGTACCATCTAAAACGTTTAATCGGAACGAAATCGTGTAAGGTGTACCGGTCGGCGCAGAAAGAACGGGGACGGCATCTGTGATGTCATCCCCGTAATTGGATTTCGAAATGCGATTATTCGTCAGCCGGATGGATTGCACCCATAGGGCAAACGCCTGCGCATGTACCGCAATCAAGGCAAAGATTAGGATCGATGTGGTAAACATCGCCCTCTGAAATTGCTCCTGCAGGGCACTCACCGATACATGTGCCGCATGCAACGCACTCTGATTCTGAGATCTTGTAAGCCATAATAATTAAATTCTTTGGTTGTTGTCTAACAAAAAGCTCCGCAAAAGCGAAACCGAATACAAATGTATGCGAATTAAATCAAATAATCAAATCGTGGAAAGATTTTTGCAGACAGAGAAGGCATTATGATCCGGATTTTCAAACATATCGCTGCGGCAGTGACCGTAGCGGCATTTTCATTGTCAATGGCAGCGCAGGTCAAGACTGACGGCAAAAGCACTGACATTGACGGAGTTGTACGCTTCGACAAGACCATCCACGACTTCGGCGACGTGACATTGGGGCAGGGAGCATTGAACTGCGCGTTCACCGCAACCAACATTTCGGACAAACCGATCGTCATATACAATGTAGTGTCATCCTGCGGCTGCACTGGCGTAAAATGGACCAGGGAACCGGTATTGCCGGGGAAAAGCGGCAAGATATCAGCCACGTATTCGAACGACGAAGGACCATATCCGTTCGACAAGACATTGACGGTATACATCTCGAACGTAAAGAAACCCATAGTACTGAGACTACGCGGCATTGCACATGAGAAAAAGCTGGCACTCAGCGAATTATATCCTGTACATAAAGGTTCGCTCGCATTGAGGAAAACAGAAATAAAGCTGGGGAACCTCTCGCAGAACGGCCAGAAAAGCGATGCCATGAACGTGGCGAACATCGGCACGGCACCGATAAAAGTATCATTTTCCAATGTTTCAGACGGGCTGTCGATTTCCGTTTCGCCTAACCCGATACCGGCCGGCCGGACTGCCAGAATGACATACATCGTGACGGCGGACAGAAGCAGATGGGGAAAGAATTGGTACAATGCCACCCCGGTAGTCAACGGACAGGCATTCAAGCCGATAAGCATCTGGGCATTTACCAAGGAAGATTTCTCGTCAATGAGCGCCACGGAACAAGAGAACGGACCGCAACCGGTATTCACGTCGAGTTCTTTCAACTTCGGCAATGCGAAGAAAGGCTCCACGGTAAAGGCTACATTCACATACAGCAATCTCGGAGGCCGCCCGTTCCATATATATAAGGCTGATGCCGAGAACAATGCACTGACACTCCCGGACAAATTCCAGGACACGGAGCCAGGCGGCAAAACTTCGTTTTCCTGCAATCTGGACACCCGGAACCTGCCTTATGGAGAAAATGACATTGCAATAATCCTGACCACGAACTCCCCTCTCAGGCCTGTAATAAGTCTTTACGTATCAGGAACTATAACAAAATGACAATCATACCTTTACATATTCATGCAGACGTAGCTGGACAAGTTCCGCAGAGCATTCCGCACGCATTGCTGGACGCACTGACGGAAAGCCTTCAGATCTGCCTGCTGGTGATATTCATCATGACATTGATAGAAATTTTCAATGTCGTGTCGCACGGACATTTGTTCAAACGTCTTGAGAATCATAAGATCGGGCAGGTCGCAGTGGCTTCGGGGCTCGGCATGATTCCCGGCTGTCTGGGCGGCTTCGCGGGGGTGTCATTGTACTCGCACAGGATGGTCGGATTCGGCGCACTCACTGCTGCATTGATCGCAACCACCGGAGACGAGGCATTCCTGATGCTGACAATGTTTCCGTCGAAAGCTATACTCATAATGGGCGGCCTGTTTCTTTTCGGACTCGTCACAGGTATCATTACAGACCTGATAATCAAGGCATTGCAAAAGAAAGGGAAGCTGCTTAACCTGGGATTGGACCGATGCAGTGACGACAATTACGAATTGCATGACTGCGACTGCCACGACCACGGCCATCACCACGAAGGACATGAAGACGGACACGAAATCATGCATTTCATAAAGGAACATGTATGGGGACATGTGATAAAAAGACATCTGCCGGTAATCTTCGCATGGACTTTCGGCGTCCTGGCCATATTCGGCATCTTGTCCACACGCATTGACATGGAGACATGGCTGCGCGGGAACACGGGACTGATGATTGTCATCGCGGTGCTGACGGGACTCATACCGGAGTCAGGTCCGCACATGGTTTTCGTGTCAATGTTCGCGTCGGGGATTCTCCCGTTCCCGGTACTTCTCGCCAGCTGCATATCCCAGGACGGCCACGCGTGCCTGCCGCTCATCGCGGAAAACAAGAAAAGCTGGATACGCGTAAAAACGCTGAAATCAATGCTCGCGCTGGCAGCAGGATTCGGTGCAATGCTGATTTGACCGCCTATTCACCAAGGACATACACATCATCATCCGGTGCGGCGAAACGGAATCGTTCACGCGCAAATTCTTCCAGCGTATCGCGATCCGTGGAAAGCATGCGGATCTGCTTGTCCATTTCAGATATTTCACGGTTATATATCTCTATCTGACGGCGCTGCTGTCTGAGTTCAAGATAGGCTCTACCCCAGTCCACAAGACTGTCGGCACTGAAAAACGTGGCATAGACCAAGGCAAATACGGTGATTCCTACCGCATACCTGACGAAACCTTTATGCGGACCATTCCACCATTTTTTGAAAACAGCACCGAATTTTACCATGACAATCTTTAGTTATTACACACAAAATTAGTAAATTTGCAGATGATTATAAAAGCAAGAGTCGAAAAATTATGCAACTCAAGTTTTTGACTATTGCCTGCAACAAAACATTGAACTAAAAATCACTTGCAAATGAAACCAACATTGCTAGTCCTTGCTGCCGGAATGGGCAGCCGTTACGGCGGACTCAAACAGATGGACGGCCTCGGTCCAAATGGTGAAACAATCATCGATTATTCCATCTACGATGCTGTCCAGGCGGGATTCGGAAAAGTCGTATACATCGTGAGAGAGTATTTCAAAGAGCAGTTCGAAGAGACTGTAAAACAGAAGTACAGCCACGTAAAATGCCTTGACGGAGAGCCGCTCCAGTTCCAGTTCGTGACACAGGAGCTCAACAAGATCCCGGCCAAATATACATTGAACCCGGAAAGACAGAAACCTTGGGGCACGGCACATGCAGTCCTCATGGCGAAAGACGTCATCCGTGAGCCGTTTGCAGTGATCAACGGTGACGACTACTACGGAAAGGATTCATTCCGCATCCTCGGCGACTGGCTCCGCGCCCATGAGCACAGCACAGGCGTATACAGCATCGTCGGATTCGAGCTTGACCACACACTTTCAGAGTCAGGCAGCGTATCCAGAGGAATCTGCGCTTACGACAAGGACCAGCATCTTACAGATATCGTAGAGCACCTCAACATCGCGAAAGAGGCTGACGGCAAGGTATATGGCGACAACTCCCTCACCGGAGAGACACATGTGGAACTGGTTGCCGACAACCTTTGTTCAATGAACATGTGGGGCTTCACTCCTGACTATTTCGAGAAGAGCGAGAAAATCTTCGACGCATTCCTTGAAAAGAACATCAATGAGCCTAAGAAGGAGTTCTACATCCCTTACGCAATCGACTGCATGATCAAGTCCGGAGAGGCTGCCACAGAGGTACTTTCCACACCATCGCATTGGTTCGGCGTAACTTACAAGGAAGACAGGCCGGGTGTCGTAGCCAAGTTCCAGGAACTTGCCGACAAGGGCGTCTACCCTACCCCGCTCTACAACAAGTAGTATTTCATAGAAATCATATCCGTGCCGTTCTCCCACATGCCTGGCGGACGGCACGATTCATTTCAAGACATGGAAAGATCTCACAAAATACGCAACAACTACGACTTGCTGTCAAGTTATAATTATTTCATTCCCAATCCGTTGGAAATTCTGGCAATACTCTTCCTTCTGCTTGGAGGAGCATTGATAGGAAACGTGATTGCCGCCGGGTTCATGTTACTCATGCCGGGCGCCACATCAGACCTGCTGACGCTCATATCATACCCGGTAATGTTCATTCCGCCAATGATTTACGCCAGCAGCAGAAGCCGCAGCAATGCCATGTTCGACGAAGGGCGGACCATAGATGCGGCAGGACATTGGGGCAATATCGGAATGCTCGGATGCGCAGCCATGGTGATGGTTGCGACCGTGGCACTTTCCTTCCTCGTGGACATCGTCAATTCCCTGATGCCGGCAATGCCCGAATGGCTTGAGAACATGTTGAAAGGCATGACCCAGGGACATTTCCTCATCAATTTCATCTGCGTATCGGTTTTCGCGCCGTTCTTCGAGGAATGGCTGTGCCGGGGAATGGTGCTCCGCGGACTGCTCAACTACAAGAGAAAGAGCAAGGCGGACGGCACAATAAAACACGGCATCAAGCCTGTATGGGCCATCGTCATCTCCGCATTGTTCTTCGCGCTCATACACATGAATCCATGGCAGGCCATACCTGCTTTCGTGCTCGGATGCCTCTTCGGCTATGTCTACTATAGGACGGGCTCCCTGAAATTGACAATGCTCATGCACTTCACCAACAACACATTGGCATTGGTCATGGGCAATATCGACTCGCTGAAGGACATGGACACCTGGCTGGACGTATTCCCGATGTGGCAATACTGCCTGATAGCGTTGTCCGCCCTCGTCTATCTCTGGATTTTCGTCAGGACAATGAATCTGATACCTCTCGATTCTCCGACGGGCAACTGCGACGAAACAAAGACAATGTAAAACTACCGGGAAAGGAATTTCCCGGCCTGTTCCAATGTAGCCGGCTTGCCTGCATCTATCAATGTGAGGTGAGCCGGCTCCACCATATATATAGGATAGGCCGCGGCTGCACGCAAATAATAATCCATCACAGGAAAGCATTGGCCCAGAAAGGTTTGTGAACCCGCAAGGACATTGCCGCAGGCGTCATAGAGCGGGAAATCCGCAGGATTCCGGTCAATGTCATTGAACGTGGCGAAGACTTTCGGCGAGACGGCGTGGATGCCGGCGAACGCGGTTTTATGGCATCGGGAAGGGTCCAGGCCGCGGAACGGCGTCTTCACTTCCCCGGTCGCGTCATTGGTCCACCCCACGAGACGTCCATAGTCGTCGGAAAGCAGGTACCGCTGCGTCTGCCGCCAGCTTGTCAGCAATGTGGAGACAGCATCGGGGCGCACCTGCTGCATGAACCAGCGCAAATCCAGGTCGGAAATGATGTCCACATTATGGACGAGGAACGGTCCGTTGCCGAGAAGCGGTTCGGCGTAACGGATGCCGCCGCCGGTATCACGAAGCAAGTCCCGCTCATCGGAAAATTTTATATCCAAAGCCGCAAGTTCCGGAGTATCATGCACATACGAAATGATTTTGTCAGCAAAATGATGGATATTCACCACGAATTCCGACACGCCCGCCTCATGCAGACGGGTTATGACATGATATAACAAGGTATGACCCGCCACTGGGGCCAATGCCTTGGGAAGATTGTCAGTCAACGGCTTGAGCCGCGTTCCGAGCCCTGCTGCGAAAACAAGTGCCTTCATGATTCCTATAATTCTCTTTCAATGCCGAGTTCCCTGTGGGTCAACGTCACCCTGATATCGAATTTCTTGGCAAGATGCTCGGCAAGGTGCTCGGCGCTGTACACGGAACGGTGCTGGCCGCCAGTGCAGCCGAAACAAACCTGAAGGCTTGTGAACTTCCTTTCAATGAAACGCTTGACATGAGCATCCACGAGTCCATACACATTGTCCAGGAACTTCAGGATTTCCCCGTCATCCTCCAGAAACTTGATTACCTCGGCATCGCGCCCGGTGAACTGTCGGTAATACTCGAATTTTCCGGGATTGTTCACTGAGCGGCAATCAAACACATATCCGCCGCCATTGCCGGAATCATCTGCCGGGATGCCCTTCTTGTAGGAAAAGCTGAATATCTTCACATGCAGACGCCTGTCCTCGGCGTTCACGTAGAATTTCTGCATGCCGGCAAGTTCCGACAGGAGCGAAGACAGGTACGGATATCTTCCGAAAGGCTTCTGCATCAGTTTCCTGATATTGTCCATCGCATACGGGACACTCGCAATGAAATGCGGCTTCTTCTCGAAATATCCCCGGAAGCCGTATGCGCCAAGCACCTGTAATGTGCGGAACAGCACGAACAAGCGGAGACGGTCGTGAAAATGATTCTCGTCAATGTCGGGCATATATGGTTTCAATGCTTCCAGATAAGTCCGGACCAGTTCATCCTTCAGGTTTTCCGGATAGCGGGCCCTCGCCTGCCAGACGAAAGACGCCACGTCATAATAGACAGGACCGCGGCGACCTCCCTGGAAATCAATGAAATATGGCTCGCCGTCCTTCACCATTACATTCCTCGCCTGGAAATCACGATAAAGGAAAGTCACGGTATCCTCTCCCAGGAGGTCCTCCTTCAATCTGTCGAAATCGTCCTGCAGGCGGATTTCATTGAACTCGATGCCGGTCGCCTTCAGGAAGCAGTATTTGAAATAATTCAAGTCGAACATCACCATGCGCTCATCGAAAGCGGGCTCCGGAAAACAGACATTGAAATCAAGACCTTCCGCCCCGCGGAACTGTATTTCCGGGAGCATCCTCACGGTCTTCTTCAGGAGCTCCGTCTCCGCCGCCGCATATTCTCCGTTTTCGCGTCCGGAAGAGATTGCATCATAAAGGGTTACATCACCCAAATCTTCCTGGAGATAGCACATGCCGTCATCACTGACCGCCAGCACCTCCGGAACATTGATCCACTTGCTGCGGAAATGTCGCGCAAGACTGACAAAAGCATTGTTCTCGTTCACATCCAGCCCGGCGACGCCGACCAATGTCTTTCCGTCCGGTCCGGAAATGCGATAATAGCGGCGGTTGCTGCCGGAAGATTTCAGTTCCTTTGTTTCAGAAGCGGGCTGTCCGGTAAAAGTCTCGAACAATTGCTCCAATATTTCGTTCATCATGATTGTCTGCGGGTCAATTATATCGCTAATTTAGCACTTTTCCTGCATAAATTACATATATTTGTATTTCAGCATATATGGATTGCGCGCGCAGGCGCGCGAAATGAAAATTGAAATGGACGTAAAGGAATTTGCATATTGCTCCGACAAGTACCAGTATACGATGGGAAAGTCATTCATGGACTGTGGAAAAGGTGAGCAGATGGCGGTGTTCAACCTGTTTTACAGGAAAGCGCCGGAAAACAATAACTGGGCTGTAGTCAGCGGAACTGATGAAGTGGTGGAAATGATAGAAAACCTCGGTTCCATGCCTGAGGAGTTCTATGAGAAATTCCTTCCGGGAGATGAGTACGCGGAGTTCAGGCATTACCTTGCCGGCATGAAGTTCACCGGCAATGTCTACGCGATGAGAGAAGGCGAAATCGCCTTTCCGAACGAACCGATAGTCATCGTGGAAGCACCGCTCATCCAGGCCCAGGTTCTGGAGACACCGATGCTCTGCATCATGAACCACCAGATGGCAGTGGCCACCAAGGCATCCAGAGTATGCCGCGCCACCTCCCATCCTGTCAGTGAATTCGGGTCAAGAAGGGCGCACGGGCCATGGGCTGCCGTATATGGAGCCAAGGCGGCGATAATCGCAGGCTGCGCCAGCACCTCCAACATCCTCACCGGCGTCATAAACGGCGTACCGTCCACGGGGACCATGGCCCACAGCTTCGTAACCTCATACGGAAGCACGGTCGAAGGCGAGCACAAGGCTTTCTGCGACTACATCAACACCCACAAGGGCGAGAACCTGATTCTCCTCATCGACACCTACGACACCCTCCGGTGCGGCGTGCTCAATGCCATCCGTGCGTTCAAGGAGAATGGTATTGACAATGATTATCCTTACGGATACGGCATACGTCTGGACAGCGGCGACCTCGCCTACCTTTCTTCCGAGGTCAGGAAAATCCTCGACGCGCATGGTCTTACGGGATGCAAGATATTCGCTACCAATTCATTGGACGAATACCTCATTACCGATTTGGAAAGACAGGGAGCGAAAATCGACTCTTACGGCGTAGGTGACGCCATCGCCACCAGCAAGGCCGCCCCATGCTTCGGCAACGTCTACAAGCTCGTGCAGATCAACGGCGAGCCGGTCCTGAAGAAATCCGAGGACAGGATAAAATTAATCAATCCAGGTTTCCAGATTACATATCGGATAGTGAAATTCGACGAAGAATTCGGAAACATCTACAAGGCTGACGTGACCTGCCTGCGCGGTGACACCCTGAGCCAGGATATTGAACATGGCAAGACCTTCACCATCAAGGACGAATACGACAGATACAAGTTCAAGACCTTAGATGAGGGGACATACGAATGGAGGACATTGCAGGTGCCGGTTATCGTGAACGGCAAAAGATGCGCCCCGAAGAGGTCACTGATGGAGAAAAAGGCGTTCTACAATGACACGCTTTCCCATTTCAGCCCGTCGGAGAGACGTCTGATAAACCCGCATTATTACAAGGTGGACATTTCAGATGATCTCTACAACCTTAAAAATAAAATACTTACAAAACTCGTCAACGAAATAGAAAAATTCAGAATAGACTAACTCATGGTAAACGATTCGGTACTTATCGTCGTGGACATGCTCTACGATTTCATTGACGGCAGCCTGGCTTGTGCCAATGCCGGCAATGCAGTGGACAACACATTGGAATTCATCAAGAAGACAAGAGACGAGGATCTTCCCGTCCTTTTCATACGCGACCATCATCCGGCAGACCACTCTTCCTTTACGGAATATGGCGGCACATGGCCCGTGCATTGCGTTGCCGGCACACATGGAGGCGAGATTCATGAAAAACTGAAGCCTTATGCCGACGAGGACCTTACTTTCGACAAGGGATGCGACAAGACCATGGAACAATATTCAGGATTTGACGGCGTAAACACGGCAGGCCAATCTCTTGGAGAGGTAGTTTCAATGCTCGAGCCCGAGAATGTCTTCGTTTGCGGAATCGCCACGGAATTTTGTGTAAGAAACACTTGCGAGGACCTCAAGAAAGCCGGGTTCAATGTCATCCTTCTGGAAAACTGCCTGGCTTATGTCAATGAAGAAGGACATAGGAAGGCATTGGAGGAGATGAAGTCCGAGGGAATCAAGGTCCTCTAGCCGGAAAGAACATGAATAGACTAGCTTATATCTTTTTGTTATTCTGCACATTGCAGTTTACGGCAACCGCCCAGAACATGCGTTTCTCAGGGCGGGTTACCGACACGGACGGCGCACCTGTAATCGGAGCCGGACTGATATGCATTGAAAAGAACACAGCCGGGACGACAACTGACCTGGACGGAAATTTCAGCATCACGCTTCCTGCCGGAGCGAAAACGGTCAAGTTTTCATCCGTAGGAATGAAAGAGCTTGTCTACCAGCTCATTCCGGGGCACACCGAGAACGTCCGCATCACCATGGAATGGGAGAACACGGAACTTGACCAGGTGGTCGTGACCGGATATGCCCAGACCTCCGTGAAACGCATAACAGGTTCCGTGGCGGTGCTCAACTCGGAGAAATTCGAAGCCAAGGCGATTTCTTCCGTAGACGCGCTCATGCAGGGAGAAGTGGCGGGCGTGAGCATCAAATCCCTGTCCGGACAGCCCGGGACACAGGCAAAGATCACCATCAGGGGCTCCAACAACATCACGGGTTCCAGCGCCCCGCTCTGGGTTGTAGACGGTGTGCCTCTTCAGAGCGAGTCACCGGCTCTCAGCAGCGAACAGCTTGCGACAGGCGGTTTCGACAACATCTTCGTGAACGGCATCGGCAATATCAATCCTAATGACATAGAGAGCATTACGATCCTGAAAGACGCTGCGGCGGCAGCCATCTACGGTTCACGGGCCGCCAACGGAGTCATTGTCGTAACCACTAAAAAAGGCGAAGCCGGGAAGATGCGCATCAGCTACAACAACACATTTTCCTGGTCCTTCAAGCCGGAGCGCAGCCTGAACCTGATGAATTCATCGGAGAAACTTTCGTGGGAGGATGAACTCTGGAACGAATTTTCCGCTGCAAAATATGCCGCTTCGCTGACGGACAACACGGTAATCTATCCGGTCGTCGGAATTGTCGGGCAAATCCGTGCGGGACTCGGCGATTTCGCGTCGATGAAAGGCGACAAGGCAGCGCAGGACAAATACATAGAGTCACTGCGGAACGTGGACACGAACTGGTATAACCTGCTGTTCCGCAATTCGTTCTCGCAAGGACACCACCTCTCGCTCAGCGGCGGCTCCGGAAAAAGCACATACTATGTCGCCCTCGGCCTCAACGACGAGGACGGAATGCTCATCCACAACGACTACCGCAGATATAATGTCAATGCGAAAATGACATTGACCCCTACCGACTGGGCACGCATTGACGTGGGAATGGAAGCCGCACGGCAGGAATCGAAGATGCCGTATTCGACGGTGGACCCGTTCTATTACGCATTCTTTTCGAATCCTTATGAGCGGGCGTACAATGCGGACGGTTCCTACGCGGCGGACAACACGTGGTTCACATTGGGATATTACAACGGGCGCGGAGCCGAGCAGGTGATGCCGAAAAACGGCTTCAACATCATCCGCGAACTGGATTCGAACTACAGCAAGACCGCCAATACGAACGGCACGTTCAGGGCGCAGACCGATTTCAGAATTATAGAGCCGCTGCATTTCGTCGGGCTTGTATCTTATTCGTATTCAAATAATTCCACGGACAAAGTCATTGACAAATATTCGTATTCCGCATTCCGCGACAGGCTCGGAAGCGATGACAGGTCGCAGACTAACCTTTACGGAAACATCTCCCAGAACCGCACGAACCGGAACAGTTATGTGGCACGCGGACATTTTTCCTTCAACAAGACTTTCGCGGAAACACATACCGTCAATCTGCTTGCCGGTGCCGAACTGCGCGGTTCAGGGTCCAATACGATATTCACCAAGAGGTACAACTATGACCCGAAGACGGGCACCACTTCCCTGCCTCAGATAAGCGGGCCGCAAGACGAGTGGCTGAGCGAGGTCGAGAAGCTGAACGGCGAATATTTCAGCAAGACGAGATTCGCATCGTTCTATGCATCAGCCGATTACTACCTGGGCAAGAGCATTGTCCTGAATGCTTCGTTCAGAACTGACGGCAGCTCGAACTTCGGAAGCAACAAGCAGTTCAACCCGACATGGAGCGCGGGTGCGGCATGGCATATCGGAGAGGAGGCCTGGATGAAAAAAGCATTGCCGGCCCTGTCGCACGCGACATTGAGAGCTGCCTACGGATTTACCGGGGATGTCAATACCAGCACTTCGCATCTGCTTGTCATCCAATACCTTCAGCAGCAATACCGTTATTTCGGGGATGAGACTTTCAACCTCGGCACCATCCCTTCTGCACCGAACCCGGATCTGGGCTGGGAGAAGACTCAGGATGCCAAGGCCGGACTTGATTTCGGTCTCTGGAAAGACCGCCTGACCCTCAATACGGAATATTACTATCGTCTGAGTACGGATGTGGTGACTTCGTCGCCGGTCCAGAGCACGACGGGTTTCACACACGTCTATTTCAATGCAGCCGACATCATGAACAGCGGTATCGAGCTGACATTGAACGGGAAAATCATCCAGACCAAGGATTGGGGACTCTCCGCTGCAGTGAATTTCGCTTACAACTATAACAAGGTGCTGAAATACAACCCTGTTTCCAAGAGCGGTATCACTTCCAAGGACCGATATGTGGAAGGTTATCCGACAGGCGCGATATTCAGCGGCAAGTATGCCGGAATAGCCAGTGATACAGGACTTTATCAGTTCGAACTTCGTCCGGATGCGACGATAAGCACGGCCACCGACCTGAACAAGCCGGACAACTACCGATATTTTCTGGGCACCACGATTGCGCCTTATACGGGCGGATTCAACCTTAGCGCATCATGGAGACAGCTGCGACTGAGCATCAGCGGCGTATATTCATTCGGCTGCAAGACTTACGAGAATTTCCGATATCCGGCAAGCTACAGCAATGCCTCACATAGCGGCGTGAGCACGGAGACGGTCCAGTCCCAGTTCAGCGACCTTTACGGCAACCACCTCAACGTGGAGAAGGACCGTACGAACAGATGGACTGCCACTCATACGACCGGCGTGAAATATCCGAGAATCTACGATTATTTCGACGGAAAATATAATTTCGCATCATATAACCCTATGGATTCCAGCATAATAGACGCCGTGTACCTGAAGAACAATTCATATCTGAGAATCAAGTCCATCATCCTCACCTATTCACTGCCGGGCGCGGCTGTCAAGAAGATGAGAATGAGAGGTTTGAGTTTCAATGTATCGCTGAACAACTTCTTCACTTTCACCAAGTACGACGGTATGGATCCGGAGATTCCTGGCGCGACATATCCTACTACCAGAAGCGTATCCGCCGGAATGAACATTGAATTTTAGGAGGGCATTATCATGAGACATACAATTACATTGATACTGACGGCTGCCGCTCTCGCCAGCTGCGGAAATTATCTCAATGTGCAGCCGCAGGGCGAGATCATCCCGAAAACTGATGAGGAATTCGCGTCGATCATCCACAACCGGCTCCGGGAAATCGAGGGCGGCGGTGACGAGTACGTCATAGGTAACATGGACGTAATCAAGCATTTGGAAGGATGTGCTGACAATCTCGATGCGAACATAACCACGAGCGCCAGTTTGGAGTTTTTTGCAGGAGAAGAGATTGACAGAAGACAGACGTTCTACAAGAACAGCTGGGAAACGGTGAGAGATTGCAACATCGTGATCGAAAATCTGAAAGGAAAGGATTCCGACATCGCAAAGGGTTCCGTTTCGGCGGCTTACGCAATGAAGGGCATCATCTATTATAACCTGATGCGTGAGTTCTGCCAGCCATGGGATGAAGAAAGCGCCGACGAACTGCCGGGAATCCCGCTTGTGGACAATTTCGACATCAATTCCAAGCCGCTGCGCGGGACATTGAGACAGACTTACGAATATACGGAAGCGCTTCTGGATGAAGCACTTTCGCTTAACCCGGCAGATGCGAAATACATCTTCACCACCTGGATATTGAAGGCATACAAGGCAAAACTGGAGTTCTGGTGCAAGAATTGGGACAGCGTGATAACGCTCTGCAATGACATCATTGAACATAGCGGTTACACATTGACACCTGCCGCCGATTATGCGGCCATGATCAATGCGCCTTACGACAGGAAAGGCGAGGTGATGGTCAGGTCGCACATCAACAATTCCAGCGAGCTGGACTGGTATTTCAGCTACACGAAAGGCTATCTGGCATCCCGTCCCGCGAGCGCGAAACTTATACGGCTGTTCGGCTCCAATCCTTCGGAGGACGTGAGATATGCCGCAAGTTTCGACAGCAAAAGGAAGAATGTCAAGGTTCCTGAATGCCGTGTAAGGCTCTCGGAAATGGTCCTGATGCTCGCGGAGGCCTACTACCATAAAGGGAACAATGTCAATGCCCTGAAATGGGTCAATGAATTGAGACGCAACAGGATAAACGGTGCTGTCGACCTGACGGAAGCATCGCTGCCGGCCGTGCGTGAGGATGAGAGGATCAAAGTCGACTGCAACGGAAAGGAGGTCACGCCGGTATTGCAGGCAATTTTCGACGAACGCCGGAAGGAGCTGTATATGGAGGGTGACAGGTGGTACGAGCTGAAGCGCAACGGAAGGCCGGAATGGTGGGTGATCAGCAATGGCCTGAAGTATACGACCAAGGCCTACCTCTATACTTCACCTATATATAAAGCGGACATCGACCTGAATCCGGATATCGTGCAAAACCCTGGATATGTATATTAACTTACATTTTTTAAGCAAAATGAGTACAAACAAAAAAATAATTGCTATCTTGTCATTGGTATGTCTCGGTGTAAGCCTCTGTGGATGTAAGTATAACGAACTTCCGCCAAAGACGAGTGACGCCTCGAAAAGCTATATAAAACCGAAAGGTGAAGTTCCTACACAGGCCGAAAGAGACGAGGTGAAGGCGATAAAAGCCGAGTACGAAGAGGCTACAAAGTAGTTTCACCCCGCGCCGGACAGTACATGTAACGATCATTAACAAATTAAACGAACTAGTTATGTTTAGAAGGATTCTTACATTTGTGGCCGCCAGTGTTGCAGCCATGTCGTTGGTTTCATGCGAAAAGGACGACACTCCTAAAATCGAGTTTGAGAAACAGATTTACGTCATGTCTTCCAGCAACAAAATGGAAATTAAAGTCATTGCGTCTGAAGCTCCGGAAGCAGATATGACCATTCCTTTGACATTCGGCGGAACTGCCGTCAAAGGTGATGATTATACGGTTGAGCCGGAAGCGGTAACGTTCACTGCCGGAAGTACGGAAAGTGTTTTCACCATAACAAATGTCAATCTGGATGCAGATAAAACCATTTCGGTAGGTTTTGCTGAAATCCCTGTCGGGTTCAAGGCAGGAGCAAGAAGCCAGACCGTCGTAAGTGTGGACCCGAAAGAAATCATCGTATATTCATTCGAAACCACCAAGGGAGACGCTGTCGGCGCTTATTATTTGAAAATCAATGTCAAAGGAGCAGTTTCAGGTGACAATCTCCACCTTTCCGAAGACTTGAGCATTCCTCTCAAGATTACAGGAGATGCGGTTTCAAATATCGCTTTCGAAGATGGTAAAGCTCCACATGCGGTATTGAAGCCGGGCAAGACCATAGCTACCGCAAGATTTTCTTTGAAGGACGGATTCACTACCGGAAGCAAAGTCACGATAGAAGTCGACATTGAAGCAGAGCCTCGTTTCACTCCTGGTGACAACGAAAAACTTGAACTCACATTATACAAAGTAGAGGTTCCTGATGCTCTTCTGGGAACATGGGTTTTCGATAGAGTTTTCGATGTTGATGGAGTGAAGGAGTTCTTCTCTGGAGAAGGAGACGATACCAGCTTGCTTCCGTTGAACAATACAGGGTTAAAGCTGACATTCTCTAAAGAAGCCGATGGTTCAGTAACACTCACACCAAGCGGAAGTGGCGACTTCTTGAATTTCTTCAGAAAAGCAACTGTCATACCGGCCAACCCTGTAAATTACTCTTCTGAAGGAGTCGTGTCAGGAAAGAACACCGTATCTGAATGCACAATGTTCATGAGTTTTGAGGGATATGACGTCCACACGAACATGTATTACAGCCTGTCTTCTGCAAACCGCGCATTCAGCGCGACAGAGGAGCAGTTGGGTTCATCTACCATAGTATTTACAATCGTAGATGAAGGTCTCGCTGTCGAATTCAGAGACTACGACAAGCCGCCATTTGGTGAGAACTGGTGGTCTACCAACAAATTTGACGCGGATATGTTCAGTTTCGCATCACTCTTCACCAAAGAGCAGTAAAGCAATCCTGCGATAACCCAAACCGCCTCGGGCATGGACCAGTTCCATATCCCGAGGCGGTTCGTTTATATATAAGTCATTGGCTTACAAATATTTCTTGACAGGCTCCGGAATCATCCAATCAGCTGCCTTGTCAGTGAATTTCATGCAGAGACCGGTTAAAAGCGCGGACATTACGGTGCCTTCACGGATGACATTCTCCTCTCCGTTTCCAAGTACATTACCGAAGCAGAACCAGGCGATGGCCGCTGCTGCAACGACGAGGAAAATATCGAAACCGATCTTGGCATTGCGGAACTTGATACCCATGAAGTCTGCGATGGCTGCATCAGTCATCTCGCCGGCAAGCATCCACGCATTGCCCTTCACCTCCAGGCTGATACCAAGGGCCGTGATGACAATGGACAATGCCATGAGCAGCAGCTGCATGGCGTAAGTGCCCGCGGAGATCCAGCTGAACGCCCATATCGAGGCATCCGTCAAAAGACCGAAAACGATGGCTGCCGGTATCTGCATAAGATGCTCAAGCCTGAAGCGGCTGCGGAGCAACAAGATTTGCAAGACAATGAAAATCAGATGCATGAGCATCGTGTACTGTCCCACAGTACCGATTGTAAATGAGCCTATCTGGAAATGTCCTGCCAGAGAAACCACATACGGAGGACATGATATAGGAGCGGTGCCGAGATCCGATTTGATGGACAGGGCGACGCCGATTGCTACTAAAATGAGCCCGAAAGTGCCGGTAGCATAACGGGCGAATGACGACTTGATATTTAAGCTGTTCATAAAATTTTAAATCTTGATTGTCAATAAAACGGTGCGCATTCCGCAGCCGAGAAATCAGGCAAATATCGCATAAAATTAGTAACTTAGCAAAGATTTGGACGTCAAGAAAACATAAACATTTGTATATGAACAAATTAACAAAAATTGCAATGCTCATGGCAGCTACGGCTCTCGCAGCAGGATGCGTTGAGGGCAATCGTGAAAGAGTCAAGGCAATAGACCTTTCCTACCTTGACACTACCGTATCTCCGGCCGTTGACTTCTACCAGTACGCGACAGGAGGATGGCAGAAGAACAACCCGCTCAAACCGGAATATGCGCGCTTCGGCTCATTCGACTATCTGAACGAGAACAACGAGAAAAGGATCAATGACCTTTTCAAGTCAATGACCGAAATGAAGGCAGCGAAAGGCTCTGTGGAGCAGAAAATCTCAGACATCTACAAGATGGGACTGGATTCGCTCAAATTGAATGAAGAGGGTTTCACCCCGGTGAAGAAATATCTGCACCAGATTCTGGTTGCGGAAAGCAAGGACGAACTGGTAAAAGTGATTGCGGACCTGCATGACAGCGGTGAATCGTCATTCTTCGGCACATTCGTCATGTCCGACCTCATGGACAGCGAATCACAGATTCTTTACATCGGCCAGGGCGGTCTCGGCATCGGTGACAGGGACTATTACACGGAGGCTGAAAATGCCGAGATAAAGAAAGGCTATGAGAAGTTCCTTACACGAGTATTCGAGCTCGCAGGCATTCCTATGCCGGAAACAGCTGCAGCAAACGCACTTGCAGTAGAGGACGTGCTCGCAATCAACTCATGGACAAGCGTCCAGGAACGTGATATGGAGAAGCTCTACAATCCTATGTCCACTGAAGAGATAGAGGCGAAATACCCCGGATTCGATTTCAAGGCTTATTTCGCTGCCAGAAACATTCCTGACCAGAAGAAAATCAACGTCAACGAGCCTTCATTCTTCGAAGCATTCAGCAACTATTTCGCCGAGGCGGACCTGAACATGCTCAAGAATTACATGGCCGGGCAGCTCATTCAGGGCGCATGCGGCGCACTCAGCGATGATTTCTACGATGCCAGCTTCGATTTCTTCAACCGCCAGATGTCCGGTGTGACAGAGCAGAAACCGAGATGGAAGAGGGCAATGAGCGTTCCTAACAGCATCCTCGGAGAGGCTGTAGGCAAGATGTATGTGGAGAAATACTTCCCTCAATCATCCAAGAAGAAGATGGTCGAGCTTGTAGCCAACCTCCAGACCGCGCTGGGAGAGCACATTGACGCGCTTGACTGGATGAGCGACTCCACCAAGGTCAAGGCTCACGAGAAACTTGACAACTTCACCGTAAAAGTCGGATATCCTGACAAGTGGAAAGATTACTCTACCCTCAACATTGATCCGGCTCTCCCATATTATGAGAACCTCCGCGAAGCCGGCAGATGGTATGTCGCAGACAACATGAGCAAGCTCGGAAAGCCGACGGACAAGACAGAGTGGGGAATGTCTCCGCAGACCGTGAACGCATACTACAATCCGTCCACAAACGAAATCTGCTTCCCGGCAGCTATCCTCCAGCCTCCTTTCTTCAATCCGGATGCTGACGATGCCGTAAACTATGGCGGTATCGGTGTCGTTATCGGACATGAAATGTCACATGGCTTCGATGACCAGGGACGTCTCTTCGACAAAGACGGCAACATGGTGAACTGGTGGACAAAAGAGGATGCCGACAAGTTCAATGCCAAGGCTCAAGTGCTTATAGACCAGTTCAATGTAGTTGAGATCATCCCTGGCCTCATGGCAAACGGACAACTTACCGTAGGTGAAAACATCGGTGACCACGGCGGTATCAGTATCGCTTATTCCGCCATGCACAAAGCCATCAGCAAGCACAATCCTGGCCTGATCGACGGCATGACTCCTGACCAGAGGTTCTTCCTCTCATATGCAATCATCTGGGCGCAGAACATCAGGGATGCAGAAAAGGCACGCCTCACCAAACTCGACGTACACTCTCTTGCAGTCAACAGGGTCAATGTCTCTCTCCGCAACTTCCAGGAATTCTTCGACGCATTCGGAATAAAGGAAGGAGACCCTATGTACAGACCTGAAAGCGAAAGAGTCCACATCTGGTAGTGAAGGCATCGTCTTTCATATCACATAAACTTCGGTTTCAAGGAAGGATAGCGGTGGTGACCATAGCCATCGCTTCCTTCATCATGATTTTATCGGTAGCCGTATCGTCGGGATTCAGAAAAGAACTGCGAAACGGCATCGCATCCATATCCGGGGATATCAGACTGACGTCCCCGGATTTGAATTATATAAATGAATCATCTCCAATAAGATCCGATGCAAGTTACATGGCATCGCTGGACTCATTGGAAGAAATAAGCAGCATTGTTCCGGCGATATACCGCGCCGGCATTGTCAAGAACGGAAGCAACATTCACGGTGTCCTCTTCAAGGGAACTCCCGACGGGGGCGACAGTCTTCAAGTTTCGGTGCCGAGGCGATTGGCGGATATTCTGGGATTGAATGACGGCGACGGATTGACAGCTTATTTCGTGGGCGAGAAAGTGAAAGCCCGGAAGTTTCATGTCAAGTCCGTTTATCAGGACATTCTCGGCAATGATGACAAGCTGGTCGTCTACGCAGGACTTTCTGATTTACAGCGGCTTAACGGATGGCAGAGCAATGAGGTTTCCGCAATCGAGATCCAACTGAAAGACAAATGCCGGTCACGGGACATGATGCGTGAAATGACACAGGAGGTCGGAGCCAGGGTGCTCTTCCACACTCCCGAGGACGAAGATACGGTCGTGGCTTCTTCAGCATTGAACATGTATCCGGAAATTTTCTCTTGGCTGGACCTGATTGATTTCAATGTGCTTTTCGTCCTGATCCTGATGACCATCGTCGCCGGATTCAACATGATTTCAGCATTGCTGATAATGCTTTTCCGCAACATCCCGGTAATCGGACTGCTCAAATCGCTCGGCATGACGGACAGGTCAATAGCATCTGTTTTCCTGCGCACATCATCGTCGGTTGTCCTTAAAGGCATGGCGGCCGGAAACATTCTTGCTTTTCTTTTCTGCGTCATTCAGAATGCCACACACGTCATCGGACTGGACCCGGAAAACTATTTCGTATCCTTCGTCCCGGTGAATATCAATGTCATGCAAGTTTTGGCCGCAGATGTGGTTTCTTATCTGGTTATAATGCTTCTGCTCCTCCTCCCATGTCTTTTCATATCAGGAGTGGACCCGGCTAAAACCGTCAGGGCGCAATAATTCACCTAATTCAACAATCCTGCAAAAGTCCGGCTGAGCGACTCTAATTTCGAGACGTAATTTATGGTTTCATAGCCTAGGAACTTGCCAAGTTTCACGGTATCTTCTTCCAGAATGGAATCTTCGCGCATATCAGGAATTATGGCGACAATGTCTTCCCACCGGCCATGGGGCGCATTAATGGAAGCGGCATAATTGATACAGTCCATAATCCGCCCCTCGCCCGCATTGTAAGCGGCAAGCGTAAACTTGGTAAGTTCTTCATCGTCAGCAGCATAGCCTCTGAACATATTCTGAAGTAGCCTCAGATACTTGACTGCCGCACGGATATTTCCTTCGGGATCAAGCATGTCATCGGCCGCGAATCTTCCTGCTGTACGTGGCATCATCTGCATCAAGCCCACTGCCCCACGCTTGGAATGCGCCTCGATATGAAACTGCGATTCCTGCCAGATAAGTGCAGTAAGCATTGACCTGTCCCACCCGAGTACGGATGCATATTTTTTTATCAGGTCATCATAAGGGCTGAGGGTCTTGTAAGTTCTGCCGCTCCGCGCCCTGCCATAAGGCTCATAGGCAGGAGTAAACCGCCCTACAATGGTCTTCTGCTGTTCGGAAATGCTGAAACGCGCCAGCCAGAGATTGATTTCCTTATGTTCCACCCTCAGTTTACCGTCAATCACCCAAGAACAGCTGTCCGCCAGAGGCACGGAAGCATAATAATCCTGATCGTATACCAAAGAATCCGCATAGGGCATGACAAGGATATCTACATTGCCGGTAGCCAGGGAATCCAGATATTCCGGCCCGCCGAGCGATATGTCCACCGTCTTTCCCATCTGCCAAGCGAAGAGCGTAAGCATCTCATACTCAAAGCCTACCGCATAGTTCATCGGGGATTTGCCATCGGTGGAAATCACGCATCGCAGTTCATCTTTTTCGAACGGATCCCCATCTATGACAGTTTTCTGCAGCAATGGTATCCCCACCATCACGATGACGGAAGGGACCATGTACTTCAAAACTATTTTCAACCTCCTATGAATTTTCATTCGCGTCGGTTTTAGTGTTACACAAGTTTCGCAAGGGCGAAACACCACTTATAGAGCCCGCGAGGGCGAAAGTAAGTCCCTTCCCCGAGGGGAGGGATTTAGGGCGAGGGTAACGTGCACATAAAAAGTGCGTTGGACTTACAAGCTTCGAACGAGTGACGACCCTCAAATTCGCACTGAAATTCAGCAAGTTTTACAACTTGCGAAACTTGAAGTATTTCTCTAGAAGGACGACCTGGATTTCTGCAGTCCTCCACCAAGTCCGCCGCCGAATCCTGACATTCCTCCTCCAAATCCTGAAGAAGCTGAAGAATCAGAACTTCCGGCTGCACTGCCTCCACCTGCATTGCCGACTGACTTGTTACGTCCCGGCTGCATGTAGAATGGCCAGAAAATTCCCAGTTTGAACGCTCTCTGCGGCCTGATATAGCCATGGGCACTAAAATAATCAGCATGTTCCATAGGCCAGCCCATTCCCACATTGACGAACTTCACGAATATGCATGCACGTTTCCACTGGATATTCACGAACGCATCAATATACGGACAATTTCCGTATTTTTCAACTTTCTGGTTATAGAACATTCCCAATGCGGGACTATATCCCGGCGCATACCAATTCGTATTGTAGGTCACATTGGCACCTATCTGCATCTGCATAACCTTCTTCACGACATTGAACTGCCAATACCAACGCGCATTGACGGCGACCATCGGCAGCGGTATGACATCCTCATTCGAGGACAGTTGGAACAATGCCTGATTGTCAAAATGCAGCCCCCAAAGCTTGAAATTCTTGGTCAAAGCGACATTGAACACGCTGACGGCGGATGCTTTCTGCTGCACCATCGCCTGCCCGTCATAATAAATATGGTTCTTTATCAACGTCCAGCCGGCATCAATGTTCAGTTTCCAATGCGGAATGCTGATCGTACCGTCCAGCGTCGTCGTGGAAATCTTGCTGAAATCATTGTCCCATTTGTAATGGTTCGAATAATAGTGCTGCTGATAGTAGTCAGGCTCCTTCAGGTTCGTGCCGAAATGGGCATTGAAAGAAATCGGGCTCTTGCGGTAGCGCCTGAACGGATAGATATTGAATCCCATATTCGCATCAATGCCGAAATCATTGATTTCCTTTCCGAGGAAAGTGTAGTATCCGTCGGCATCCCAATGGAAATAATTCTTGTACTGTCCTTTCACACCGCCATAGAGATAAGTCGAGTTCCACACCGTGTTGCCTTTCTTCTTATAAAGATAGCTGTCCGGCGTGAACATGTAATAGTTCATCAACTTGTCACCGATACCGACATTGATGGCGGACACGATGGCGTCGCTCGCCCATGGCTGCAATTTTATAAACAGCTTGTTCTCGAACTTCATGACACGGATCGAGTCGGCCGAAGCGGTAGGATTGATATAGAACTTGTTGTTATACAGGTTCCTGGCCTCGGTATCTTCCAGCCCTATCTTGTCCTCGTAAATCTTCCTGTAAGTAGAATATTCGCTTGAATGCCCGATGAAAGCGGTCGTGATATCAGTATTCAGCGTATCCGCCGACTTCGCCGCGCGCGACTCCTGTTTCTCTGCCAGAAGCACCTCCATTGCAGCTATCGCAATGCTGTCGCCGGTGGCAATGACGCTGTCCCTGTACGCATTCTCCTTTTTCAGGACTTTGCGGTCCTTCATCTTCTGGATGAAATTGAACGGAATACGGTATGTCTGGTCCAGGAAAACGGTATTTTTCTTTATCAATGTGGATGCATCCTTGAGGCGCACGTCGATTTCCCTCGAACCTACCGTCGTGTCCCTTATCCAGAAATTGTCCACGATGCCTCCGTTCTCCCCCTTGGACATCTTGTTGTAGATGTAGCCGCCATGCATCTGGTACTTCTTTCCGAGATGGTTCACCGCGGCCATGAACGTCCTGTTGTCCACTTTCTCATTTTCCAGCATGCCGTTCGCACCCACCCTGTCATATTCCAGAGTAAAGTTGAAAGACGGGAAAATGTTCTGCGTGGTCATGATATGCAAGTCATTCTCAGCCCTTTCGTCATTGGCGAAAAGCGTCCCCCAATATGCAAGTTCCGTATATGGGGTCTTGGAATTGTACATCGGCGCGGTGTACGGACTATATGAATAACATTCGTACGGCTCGTAGAACGACACACCCTCTAAACTCTTGCGCTTCCTGAAATTATAGGTCTGGACTGCCGAACCGACAATTCCCAGATACGAGACGTTCAGGTCCTTCCGCATGAACGGATAATCATTGTAATAGTAATTGTATGACGTATCTATATCATGAGGAACGACATCATTGAAATAACGTCCTTTGTTCCAGGTGAATATCCTCTTATAGAACATGGAATCCGGAACGGAGAACGTCTCCAGGATGCGCGGCGTGTTCTCGCTGATGCTGTCCCGTATCGCCATGAGGCTGTCCTTCGCATTGAGCATACTGTCAATCATGTGCTGACGCACCTTCATTTTCTGCTCGAAGTCATATTTCTTCCTCGCAGCCTTGTCCAGTGAAGCGTACCACTCATTGAACTTGCGTATCGCAGTCTCCGTCGAGTCCGCCAGATAAAGCGAATCCAGCTTCGGCCAATCCAGGCTGTCGCCGGCCTGTTTCAATGAATCCCTGACAATGACATGGGTCAATGAATCCTTTATGGCGACGTAGTACTTGAATCTGAAAGGATCCGTATATCGCAATGAGTCAGGGACTTTCATCGTATCCCTGGCAGAAATGAACACCTCGGCGCTGTCAAGCCCCAACGTGTCGGCAGCGGCAGAATCCGCCATTGCCCTTTCATATTCCGACCTGAACTTGGTATATATGTCATTATGGTATATGACCGTGTCCTGAAGCGTAGAATTTTCGCTCCAGTTTCCGATCCATGGAAATCCCGCCTCAACTGCACGTGACCAGTCAGCCGCGAATCCCTGCAAAGCAACGATGCCGACCAACAGCGCCGGAAACCATATCTTGGATATCTTCGATAAAATGCGTTTCATACAAGCTACAAAGATAATACTTTTATGTATTTCTCAATGCGGCGGAGGCGTGCAGATTACTTCTTGTTCAAAAAGTCCAGTCTTGCTTGGGCTGACATCTTTTCGCTTTCGGAGGCACTGTACTTGGCGAGAAGAGGAAGATACTTCTTCTCCAATTTCACATTTCCGGAATTACGCGCCATAATGATGATATTCTTGATGGCCGTAATATCATCTGCCTTGATTTTCAGAACTTTAGTATAGTACTTGAGCGCAGTCTTGTTATCATGCTTCACTACCAGATAGTACGACCCGAGGTTATCGAGGAACAGCACGTCGGACGGCTGGTAAGATACCATCGTGGCGGACAACTCACGGAAAGCCTCGTAGGAAACCGGAGAAGCATAGCGGAAGAAAAGATAACAATATTCCTGGACCGTCGCGGAAAAGAATGTCTCGTCCACTTTTTCCACGCCCGGATATTCCCATTGCGGATGCTGGGTTTCATTGTAGATTATGAGCGACTTCAAATCCGAAAGTGCCATGTCAGGGCTTTCCTTCTCATATCCGATAAGCGACGCTACTTTGAGAATACGCATATCCAGCCTGTCAGGATTCAGCTGTATGGCCTTCTCCAATGCTTTCTGCGCCTGACCGAACAACTCGTCGTCGAAAGTGTCTTCCTGGAAATAGTACACGTCATTTCCGGTACTGTCCTTCAACGTGAGCACAGGATTTTCCCCGAGATACCGTTTCTGGTCCTTTTTGACTACCGATGTTGTCCTGGACTTGTCCATATAATAAGAGAACTTGCCTATAAGCATCTCAGAGTCATCAGGATAAGCGGCAGCCCACCTGTCGAGCAACGTCTCGATTCCCACGCCTGAAGGGCCGAGTTTCGAAACCAGAAGCTGATAACGGTCATTGAATTCCTTGGCCGACGGCGTCTGTGCAAACATGGCGGCAGCAGAAATCGCGAAAGCCGCGGCAATAGTCAAAAATCTACGCATAACTGTCAAATATTCATCCGGATACGCCGATTCTGCGGGTGCAGGTTGTTACAGCGGTTTCCGAGGTTTTTCACGAAGCCAAGAGGGTGCCCGCAATACGTAACCAGCACAAAACCCCTTTCGGCTCCGGTCAATGTCAATGTATCTTTATGAAGGAAGGCCAACGCCTGTTCCTTCGTCAATTCCGCTTCAGGAAATACTCCCCTCGCAAAGATTATGCTCAATGCGAGATCGGCATCCGGGACAATGTCCTTTCCTTTCAACTGTCCCGCGGCAGTGCCCCGCAAAAGAGGATGCAGATAATCCAACTGTTTGATTTCCAGCCCTAATGCTTCCGGAACAGCGATTATCATATCTCCTTTCAATGCAAGCGTCACAGGCTCATTGAACCAATCCTGTATTCCTGAAGCGATGTTTTTCGGCAGCACCGGCTCCTTCACATTCCGTGCGCGGGCCTGAGATTTTCCGGAACCGTAATCGGGTCCGCCTGTCTTTTTCAACGCCGCGCAATATTGTCCTTCACCGGGAACCAGACCCGGAATCAGACTGAATCCGCAATTCGTTTTCAGAACTCCCTGACTGTCAATGGCCGGAGCCATGACTTCCGCCCCCAATTCAGAAGCCGTCCATTCCACATTGACATCATTCTCGAACTTGTTGAACGTGCATGTGGAGTAAATCATCACGCCGCCAGGGGCCAATGCAGGCCATACGTCCGCCAATATGCGGCGCTGTCTCGCCTGACACAGGGCAACATTGTCCGCAGACCATTGGGCGACAGCCTCTTCGTCCTTGCGGAACATGCCTTCTCCAGAGCATGGAACGTCGGCGACGATGATGTCAAACCATCCGGGCATGGATGCAAACGCCTTGGGGTCAGCGGATGTGACCACGACGGAAGGGTCGCCCCATATACCGGCATTGTCAGCCAGAACGGTGGCCCGCTGCTTCATTATCTCATTGGAAACCAGGATCCAGGACGGACAACCTGACATTCTGAGCGAGGCTGCGATGTCCGTGGTCTTGCCGCCGGGCGCAGCACATAAATCCAGAATCCGCAACGGACGAGTTCCGTCATGTGTCGCAAGTAGCTGCTCCAGAACATGCCGGAACACATTGCCGACAAACATTGCCGAAGAATCCTGCACATAATAGCAGCCGGCATGCATGAGCGGGTCCAACGTAAAGACCGGACGTTCAGGCAGAAAGAAGCCGCACGGACTCCAATCCACGTGGGATGTCGGGGTGCCGGCTATCTGTCCGGCAGCATTGTCCCATGGCTTGTCCGCTTTCGAAGGGTTAAGCCGGACCGACACGGAAGCCGGGCCGGATAACGCATCCAAGGCGACGCGGGCATTGTTCTCCCCCGCCGCCTCGGCAAGATATTCTTCAAAAGTCGGATTGAATGTCATCAGGGCCGTCAGTTTTTCCCGTATGGGTTCATGCCGTCAGGGAACATTGACGGATCGAAGCCCTCAGGCATTTTTCCTTCTGCCATGTCGGCGACGGCATCCACCATCTTGTCCACGGCATCCTTCAGCTTGGAGCCGAGCAACATCTTCATCATGAAGTTCAGGTCAGCCTCGATGTCGATATGAAAGTCAGTGCTGTCAGGATTTCCGCCGTCAGCGTCAAAACAGATATCTACGGTAAACTGGAACGGCGCTCCGTCATCCTTGTAAGTGATTCTGGAATAAGGCACACGCTCATGTACCCTTACGCCGACATTGAACCCCTGCACGGTGGCATGGATAGTGTCATAGTCGGCTTCAACGCCCTGTTTCTTGTCTTCCGGAAGCATGGCCACGAAATTGCGCATGTCCGAAAACGGCATGTAAAGCATATATGGTGCACGCGCCACCGATCTGTGCTTGCTCTTGATCTCCATATACCTATATGATTAGCGTCCCCACTCGGACGGGTTCTTTCTCCATTCGTGAAGAAGTTCCTTGGCTGCGGGTGTAATGTAACCTGTCTCGCCTGCGACTTCCACCAGTGCCGAATAATTGGACAATGTATCGAGTTTGACTTTCTCTTCCCCAAAGCGCTGTGCGGCGATGTCGAATCCATATGTAAAGATGGCAACCATGCCGAGCACCTCGGCACCTGCATCACGGAGAGCCTTCACCGCAGCCAGACTGCTCATACCGGTAGAGATAAGGTCCTCGATGACAACGACTTTACGTCCCGGCTCCAATTCCCCCTCGATCTGGGAACCGGTTCCATGGTCCTTCGGTTTGGGACGGACATATACGAAAGGTTTCTGCATCCTGTCAGCGGCAAGTACGCCATGAGCGATAGCACCTGTAGCTACACCTGCAACTACCTCAGCCTCAGGGTACAGTTCCATGGCTTTCTGTGCAAGCCATTCAGCTACCTGGGAGCGCAGTTCCGGATGGGAAAGGATCCTGCGGTTATCGCAATATATCGGAGAATGCCATCCGGATGCCCATGTGAAAGGGTCATGAGGACGTAGAAGGACCGCGCTGATGTCCATGAGGGACTTTGCGAGTTTCTTGTCAACTGATACTTCGTTCATAATGTTCTTATATTAAAACATCCACAAATTTAGCCATTTTTCGTGACAATGCAACCGACATTCAGACACCTCGTCCGGCATTCAGAAAGACCTCCCGGATGGAAGGATATGTATTTTTCAGAAATGGCGGCAGACTGGATTTCGCTACCCACGCGGCCTTGGTTATGTCTTCCTCCGTCTGAGGCGTCAGATCGACAGGATTCATGTAATTCATGTGATACCACCATGTGTGCTTCAGATGCCACAATCCGTTTCTCAGATAGCAATGGTCCGTCACGCAGATCAGTTCACCGAGTTCCAATTCGTTCACGCCGGTCTCTTCCTGCACTTCGCGCAATGCCGTGACACTTATATCTTCCCCGGCCTCCTGATGTCCTTTCGGGAGGTCCCATAGCCCGTCCCTCCTGATCAGCAGGTAGTCGCCGCGCCTGTTGGAAACCAGGCCGCCGGCAGCATTGACCTCCTTGAACTCGCCGCAGACATTGCGGTAGCATTGCTCCGGGTCGTCTGTCGGGATGTAGATCCGGTCCAATGTCGATGAAACCTCGAACATCCTGACCAACCGGCCTAAGTCAATCCGGTTTCCGGCATGAAATTCTACGGCATTCGGGTCTGTCAATGCGGATTCTTCCGGAGTGCAGATTACGATGGAACGCCAATCAAAATATATCTTGTGCATCTGAAAAATCATTAGTATCCTGCAAACTTAATAAAAATCCGCAATATTTCCGGAAATATCAAGTCACGATGAAACAAATTTGATTTTCAGTCGTATATATATTAGTTTGACTTTATATTTTTAGATATTACAATGAAGTTATCACAGTTCCAGTTTCCTATTTCACTGAAGAATGACATTGCCCATGAACCGACCGGCAAATGGAGAGATGAGAGCCGCATGATGGTTCTTCACAAGGACACAGGCGAGATAGAGCACAAGATTTTCAAAGACATTACTGATTATTTCGGAAAAGGCGACACCTTCGTCCTGAATGATACCAAGGTATTTCCGGCCAGGCTTCTCGGAAAAAAGGAGAAAAATGATGCTGATATCGAAGTATTCCTCCTCCGCGAACTGAACAGGGAACAGAGGCTCTGGGATGTAATCGTAGAACCTGCCAGAAAAATCCGTATCGGCAACAAATTGCAGTTCGGAGATGACAACAGCCTTGTAGCCGAAGTCATTGACAATACCACTTCCAGAGGACGTACCTTGCGTTTTCTCTATGACGGACCATACGACGAGTTCAAGCAGACGCTGTTCAGCCTCGGCGAACTTCCTGTACCTAAATGGGTCAAGCCTAAGGCAACCGCTGATGACAATGTGAATTTCCAGACGATTTTCGCAGAGCACGAGGGCGCGGTATCAGCACCGGCAGCAGGTCTCCATTTCAGCCGCGAGCTATTCAATATGATGATTCTCAAGGATATAAACAAGACTTTCATCACCGAGCACATGGGTATCGGCTACTTCAGGAAAGTAGATGTGGAAGACTTGTCGAAGCACAAGATGGATTCCGAGAGACTCATCATCACACCTGAAGCTGCAGAAATCATCAACAAGACGAAGCGTGAGGGCCACAAGGTCCTGGCAGTCGGCGTGACCGTAATGAGAGGACTGGAGACATACGTCACGACAAATGACGAGGTGCAGGCTTATGACGGATGGACGAACAAGTTCATCTTCCCTCCGTACAGGTTCGCCATCCCGAACGCCATCGTTTCCAACTTCCATCTTCCGGGTTCGACCATGCTCATGGCTGTGGCTGCATTCGGAGGATATGACCTCGTGAAGAAGGCTTACGAGACCGCATTGGAAGAAAAATACAAGTTCGGTCCGTATGGTGACGCGCTGCTGATAATATAAAAATTGTCACACGGCATATAAAAATTTTCGCAAAACACATAAAAATCATAAAAAAGTGGCTTTTTAATCCCATAAAAGGCCACTTTTTCATTGTTTTAATGATATAGTTGCATAACTTGGCCTGCAAAAGACTGATCTTATGAACAACTATGACGACATTGACTTTCTTGCGCCGTGGTGCGCATTGAACAAAATTTTCGGTTTTTCTCCTAAAACCGGGCTGGAGGCGATAAGGCATTTCGGAAGCGCGGCAGACATTTTCAGGGCAAACAAAAAGGAACTTTCCGGATTCTTCGGATACGGGTCGAAATACACCGGTCTCATTTCCGGCAAGGCTCTCCAGGAAAGCGCGGAAGAATTGACCGGACTGAAAGATTCAGGAAGCCGTTTCATCTGCATTGGCGACAGCCGGTATCCGCAGATGCTCCGCGAATGCGAGGACCCGCCGATAGGCCTATATATTAAGGGTAAGACGCCGATTGAGAAACTGGACGGAGGAAGGCCTGCAATCGGAGTGATCGGAACGAGGGACATTACAAGCTACGGCACAGAATGGTGCAACCGGCTAGTCGCAGCATTGGGAAGGGCGCAAATCAAGCCTGTGATTATCAGCGGATTGGCAATAGGGACAGATGCGACGGCACACTCGGCTGCACTTGACAACGGGCTGCCCACCATCGCGGTAATGCCTACCGGAATAGACGGCGTATACCCATTCAGGCACGGATTTCTGGCTGACCGCATCTGCAATGCCGAAGAAAGCTGGCTGATTACGGATTATCCGACGAAAACCACGCCTCTTGCCATCAATTTCCTCAGAAGGAACCGCATCATCGCCGGATTGAGCAAGGCTGTCCTGCTGATAGAATCCAAGAAAAAGGGAGGCGGGCTCATGACTTGCAGGCTGGCCTATTCATATAACAGGGACGTATTTGCATTGCCGGGACGGATAGACGACCCTTGTTCGGCGGGGTGCAACGAACTGCTGCGTCTGAAGATTGCGGAGCCGGTGACCGACCCGGAATTGTTCATCGACAGTCTGGGGCTCGGGGCGTCCAAGGAAAAAGCCCCGAAAGATATCCGGACCTTCGTACAGATGAAATACAGGGATGAGAGAACTGCAGACGAAGCCATGGACATCGCGTCAGTCGCTGATGCGATAGACAGGAACCGGGATATCCGCGCAGAAGACATCTGCTCACTGACAGGTATGCCCTACCGGAAAGTCGCGTCCATCATCGGAATATTGGAATGTGACAGGATAATTTCATGTGACCTGCTCGGCGGGTGCAGCATTAACCCGAAAATTGTATAAATTTGCATCCATGAATGACATGTTTTTTATAGATACGCACGCGCATTTGTACGATCCTGCCTTCGAGGGCGAGGAGGAAGAAGTTGTAGGCAGGGCATTGGCCGCCGGGGTGAAGATCATCCTGCAGCCGGACATTGACAGCAGCGAAAGGGACGGAATGCTGAAACTTGGCGACAGGTTTCCGGAAGTCTTCAGGAACATGGCGGGCCTGTACCCCGGTTCCGTGGAGGAGAATTGGGAAGAAGAAGTGGAGAAGGTCAAGGAATGCGCTGTCAATCATAATGTCATAGCAATCGGAGAAATAGGGCTGGACTATCATTATTCGAAAGATAGTGCAGAGTTGCAGAGAAGGGCATTGAAGGCGCAGTTCGAGCTTGCAGCGGAACTGGACTTGCCGGTAAACATCCATGAAAGGGATGCTACGGAGGACTTTTTCAGGGTACTGGAAGAATGCAGGCATCTGGGTGTACGCGGAAACATGCATGCGTTCAGCGGCAGTTACGAGACCTTCATGAGGTTGCAGAAATACGGGGACTGGTCCGTGGGAATCGGCGGAGTCGTCACTTTCAAGAACGCAGGCGTGGCTGAAAGCGTGAAGAAGATTCCGCTGGAGAAGATTCTGCTGGAAACGGATTCTCCGTACCTTACGCCAATGCCGTTCCGCGGGAAAAGGAACGAAAGTTCATACATTCCGCTGATCGCCCGGAAGGTGGCGGAGCTAAAGGACACAGATTTGGGCGAAGTCGCGGCAAAGACCACGGAAAATGCATGTAAATTATTCAGAATCAGCATCTAAAGACACAGATACCATGTTGAAAATAATCGAACCTATACGTAAATCGGCATTGCTGCTGATATATACGGGCGGAACAATCGGCATGAAACAGGACGCGGACGACATGACGCTCAAGCCGTTCGACTTCAGCCAGATTCTCGAAGAGGTCCCGGAAATTGGGAAATTCGCTGTCAAGATAGATAGTTTCTCATTCGAGCCGCCGATAGATTCATCGGACGTAGAGCCTTCCTTGTGGCAGAAACTCGCTTGCCTGATCAAGGATAAATACGATGATTATGACGGTTTCATCATTCTCCACGGTACCGACACCATGGCATATTCCGCATCGGCATTGAGCTTCATGCTGGACGGGCTCACGAAACCGGTAATCTTCACCGGGAGCCAGTTACCGATCGGTGTGCCGCGTACGGACGGCAGGGAAAATCTCATTTCCGCCGTGGAAATCGCCTCTGCCAAAGACGAGAACGGCAATCCGGCCGTACCGGAGGTCTGTGTCTGCTTCGCCTCGCTCCTCATGCGCGGCAACCGGTCGACCAAGGTCAATTCCGAAGGATTCAGGGCTTTCCAGTCACCGAATTTCCCGCCGCTCGCGGAGGCCGGTATAAATATAAGGTACAACAATGAATATATCCGCAAGCCCAACGACTGGTTACAGAACCTGTCCATCAACACGAATCTGGACACCAGGGTATCAATCCTGAAGATTCATCCGGGAATCACCCCGCAGGTCGTAAGGAACATCCTTTGCGGAGAGGAAACGCGCGCGGTCATCATGGAAACATACGGCTCGGGCAACGCCCCTTCAAGCAAATGGTTCCTCGACATCCTGGAGGAAGCCAAGGCGATGGACAAGATCGTAGTCAATGTAACTCAATGTCTTGCGGGGACGGTAAACATGAATCTCTACGCGACGGGCAAGCATTTGGAAGAGAGCGGAGTCATCGACGGCAATGACCTGACTACAGAAAGCGCGCTCGCGAAACTGTTCTATCTTATGGGAAAAAGCCAGGACAATGCTTGGGTGAGGGCAATGATGGGACGTAACCTGAAAGGAGAAATATCCAAATAAATATTGCCAAATGAAAATTAATTGCTAAATTGCAACGGATTTCGGGTAGGTGTATTGTACCCGAATGCCGCATTATGAAATTTATAAACATTAATATTTAATTATTTCAAACACACAAAAACAATTATGAAAAAGTTTTTCATGTTTTTGGCAGTAGCCGGCATCATGGCCGCATCTGCAAACTACGCAGCCGCTCAGGATCAGGCAGCAGAAACTGCTAGCGAACCTGCTACAGAGGCAGTAGCTCCAGCAAATGACCTGGCAGCTCTTACAGCAGCAGCTCCTGAAGTCCCTCTTCATCAGCAGCTTAAGACTAAGTTCATCGAGGGTGGCCCTCTCTGGATGGCTCCTATCGCTCTCGTACTCGTTCTTGGTCTTGCTCTTTCCATCGAGAGAATTCTTTATTTGACCTTCGCGAAGACCAACACCAAGAAGCTTCTTGAGAAGGTAGAGAACGCTCTTGCTGAAGGCGGTATCGAGGCAGCTAAAGACGTTTGCCGTGACACTAAAGGTCCTGTTGCAAGCATCTTCTACCAGGGTCTTCTCCGTTATGAGGAAGGCGTAGACGTAGTAGAGAAAACTATCGTTTCTTACGGTTCTGTTCAGATGAGCCTCATGGAGGACGGTATGACATGGATCTCCCTGTTCATCGCTCTTGCTCCATCTCTCGGATTCTTGGGAACAGTCGTTGGTATGATCGCAGCATTCGATGCTATCCAGGCTGCAGGTGACATTTCTCCTAACGTTGTCGCAGGAGGTATGAAGGTCGCCCTCATCACTACCGTGTTCGGTCTTATCGTAGCTATGATTCTTCAGGTGTTCTTCAACTATATCCTCACCAAGATTGAATCACTTACAACTGATATGGAGGATTCTTCAATCTCCTTCATCGACGTTCTTACAAAATACGCAGCTAAGACTAAATAAGGACATTCATAATGAAAGATCTTAATAAAATATTCAAATGGCTGATGTGGCTGCTCTTCGCTGTCAGCGTCGGCATCCTCGTATGGGGAATTGTGAAGGGATTCCCTTCAACTCCTGCAGAGGGTGACAACGGCACAGTGAATGCGCTGATCTACTGGTGCTATGCCATGATCGGAATCGCAGCATTCTGCGCTGTGGTTTTCGGCGTCGCAGTATCTGTTGCCAACAATCCTAAGAGTCTCATCACAATTCTCGTAGGTGTCGTTGCTGCTGCTGTTGTCTGCGGATTGGCATACGTACTCGCACCGGCCAGCCCTGCTATCGGCATGCTTGAGCAGCCGACCGTCGGGACACTTAAATTCACGGATACAGTACTTTACATCGTAGCTTTCGCCGGAATCCTGTCTGTTGCAGCCATCATCTTCGGTGAAATCATGGGTGCAATACGTAATAAATAATTTGAGATATGGCTAAAAAGACTCCGGCTCTTAACACAAGCTCAACGGCAGATATCGCATTCCTGCTTCTGTGCTACTTCCTCATGACTACAACCATGGGATCACAGACAGGTCTCCAGCGTCGTCTTCCGCCTATGCCAGATCCTAACCAGAAAGTTGAAGACCAGAAGGTGAACAAGAGAAATCTCATCACCGTGAAGATCAACTCTCAGGACAGGCTCTTGGCAGGTACAGAAATGATGGATGTCAGCCAGCTCAAAGACAAGATCAAGATTTTCCTTACCAACCCGGCCAACGATCCTAACCTTCCGGAAAGAATCGTTACCGATATCGAAGGCTATGGCAAATACCCTGTGACCAAGGGTGTCATCTCTCTTCAGAACGACCGTGGTACCAGCTATCGTGCATACATCGCAGTTCAGAACGAGCTTGTAAAAGCAGTGAACGAACTTCGTGATGATTTCTCGAAGTCTAACTACGGCAAACCGTTTGCAAACCTCACAGAGGACCAGCAGACAATAGTGAAGAAATGCATCCCTCAGAACATTTCAGAGGCAGAGCCTAAGAACGTTGGTAAATAATCAGGAGGAATAGGAATATGTCAAAATTTCGTAAAGAAGAGAAAAAAGAAACCCCTGGTATTGCCTCAGGTTCACTTTCCGATATTGTCTTCATGCTCTTGTTCTTCTTCATGGTTACGACACAGCTCAGAAGCACAGAGGACAAGGTTATCGTAAAACTTCCTGAAGCATCCGAGGTTGTCAAACTTGAGAGAAAAGATCTTGCATCATACATCAACGTGGGTCCTCCTACAAGGAACCTTCAGTCAAAGTATGGTACTGACGCTCGTATCCAGCTCAATGACTCATTCAAGACGGTTACCGATATCCGCGACTTCATCGCTGCAGAGCGTGACGCGATGTCAGAGGCAGACCGCCAGTTCATGAACACTGTACTTAAAGTGGATCAGGACGTGAGAATGGGTATTGTAACAGATATCAAACAGGAACTTAGACGCTGCTCAGCCCTGAAGATCATGTATCAGGCACGCAGATCAACAGAATAAGGTCAACCTGAAATTCATAGAAAGAATCCTGGGGAACATTTCTCCGGGATTCTTTTTTGTATAAAAAGACGGATTTAGTTATCTTTGCTGAAATAACGGAATTCATCATAGCAATGGAAAAAGTTGTAAGGACGAAAATCAAGGATCTGCTGAAAATGCAGCCAGGTCAAGAGGTACTTGCCAAAGGTTGGGTAAGGACCAAGAGAGGAAACAAACAGGTAAAATTCATAGCACTTAACGACGGTTCTACGATCAATAATATCCAGATTGTAGCAGAGGCTGAACTCTTCGATGAGGACCTGATGAAGAAAATCACCACGGGTGCAAGTCTCGGTGTAAGAGGACAGTTGGTAGAGTCACTCGGAAGCGGACAGCACGTGGAAATCAAGGCTGAAAGCATCGAAGTCTACGGCGAGTGCGACCCTATGAGATACCCGCTCCAGAAGAAAGACACTTCTCTGGAATATCTCAGGACAGTAGCCCACATGAGATTGAGGACCAATACTTTCGGAGCAATCCTGAGAGTAAGGAACGCCATGGCTTTCGCTATCCACTCGTTCTTCCAGAGCAAAGGTTTCGTATATCTTCACACACCGCTCATCACTGAGTCCGATGCGGAAGGTGCAGGAGACATGTTCCAGGTAACGACACTTGACCTCACAAAAGTTCCGATGCACAACGGAAAAGTGGATTTCAGCAAGGATTTCTTCAGCAAGAAGACGAGCCTTACCGTAAGCGGTCAGCTTGAGGGAGAACTCGGTGCCACGGCAGTCGGAGAAATCTATACTTTCGGACCTACTTTCAGGGCTGAGAATTCCAATACCCCACGCCACTTGGCAGAGTTCTGGATGATCGAGCCGGAAATGGCCTTCTTCGACATGTATGAGACCATGGACCTGGAGGAAGAGTTCGTGAAATATCTCGTAAACTACGCACTTGAGCATTGCATTGACGATATCCAGTTCCTGAATGACAAATATGACGACGGTCTTATCGAGAGATTGAAAGGAGTCATCAACACGGAGTTCGTAAGACTGACTTATACGGAAGGAATCAAGATCCTGGAAGAGTCAGGACAGCAGTTCGAATACCCTGTAAAATGGGGCGTGGACCTGCAGAGCGAACATGAGAGATACCTGGTGGAGAAGCATTTCAAGAAGCCTGTAATCCTTACTGACTATCCTAAGGACATCAAGGCATTCTACATGAAGCAGAACGAGGACGGCAAGACAGTCCGCGGAACAGATGTGCTTTTCCCGAAAATCGGAGAAATCATCGGAGGATCGGAGAGAGAGGCTTCGCTTGAGAAACTTGAAAAGCGCATAGATGAACTCGGAATGAGCAGAAAGAACCTCGAATGGTACATTGATACCAGAAGATTCGGAACAGTTCCTCACAGCGGATTCGGACTCGGTTTCGAGAGACTGCTTCTGTTCGTGACCGGCATGAGCAACATCAGGGATGTAATTCCATTCCCTAGAACCCCTAGAAACGCTGATTTTTAAGAGATTAGGACATGCTTGTAATCGGAATAGCAGGAGGCTCGGGCTCCGGAAAGACGACAGTCGTAAATGCAATTACCCATCAGCTTAGAGAGCGGGTCGTGGTAATACCTCAGGATTCATACTACAAGGATTCAAGTTATCTTCCGCTGGAGGAGCGTCAGAAAATCAATTTTGACCATCCGGATGCCATAGATTTCAAACTTCTATGCAAACAGCTCAGGGAACTGAAAGAGGAAAAAAGCATTGAACAGCCTGTGTATTCGTACATAACATGTTCAAGATCGAAGACCGAAACCATTACGGTGGAACCGGCGGACGTCATCATCATTGAAGGTATTCTGGTGTTCACGTGCAAGGAACTCCGCGACCAGATGGATATCAAGATTTTCGTGGATGCAGACGATGATGACAGACTGATGAGAGTCATGGCCAGGGACATAATTGAAAGAGGCAAGACAGTGGAAACCGTCATTGAAAGATACACCAAGACGGTGAAGCCTATGTACTTGCAGTTCATTGAACCTAGCAAGCGTTATGCTGACATCATCATTCCGCAGGGAGGTCACAACAAGGTTGCAGTAGATATCATTTCAGCTACAATAGAGAAATCGCTTCAAAAGAAAAATGCTGACACGGGACGATAAGGCAGGACTTTATCTGACGGTGATATTCCACCTCGTGATTCTGATTGTCCTGCTAATAGCACAAATAGGGTTTTCCTTGCAAAAGGAGAACTCTTTTGTCATAGACTTCACCAAGCAGGAAGAAATCGAGGCCAAGGAGAAAAAACAGCGTTTCGACGAGGAAGTGGAGAAGAAGGTGGACGACCTTATTGCGACGAAAGTGGACCGTATGCTGGCTGGCATGTCAGGTGTGGAATTCCGGAACACCACCACGTCGCGAAACAAGGGCGCCCTCAAGGATGACCGCAACACCGATGCGGAAAAGCTTTACGCTGATGCGGAAAAACTTGCCAAGGACCTGAAAAACGGCCCTAAAGCAGAATTGAGCAATGATGATTTCGTAGAAACGCCTTCAAAGACACAGAAAAAAGACGACAAGGCGTCAGACAAGACTTATAGCGGACCTTCCGTGCTGTCATGGCATCTGGACAACAGGAAAGCCAGCCACCTTCCGATACCGGCATACAGATGCTACGGAGGAGGCATGGTTACCGTCGTGATTACAGTGAACAATGCCGGTAAAGTAGTGGATGCCAGGGTATTGGACGAAGTTTCATCAGATGACAAATGCCTCCGTGACTTCGCAATAAGAGCGGCAAGGATGTCGATTTTCTCGTCATCGCCTACCGCTCCTTCCAAACAGACTGGAGATATAATCTACCAGTTTATCGCGCAATAATTTTTTTCTGCAAGTTGCCCTTTCCCTAATTCACCGCAGCCTTCACGACATTGTCAATGTCAAGATATATCTTGTAGAAGGCATTTTCACCTAGTTTGGAGTATCTTCCGATGAGGGCCCGTATCTGCGGGAGTATATATGGGGCAGTCTTTTCCCACTCACCCGGCGCTGCGACTATACCGTCAACTGAAGCCGCATAAGATTGGAATCTCCTGGAAATGTCAAGCCCGTCCAGGAAGGAATTCAGCTTGGCGAAATCATCTATCGCACTGAGCTGCTTGCCATATTTGTCGAAAATCGAAGATGCAAAACGCATCTGGCTAGCCTTCCTGTTACATTTCAGAAAGTATTTCGTGGCCGCTGTGGTATCCATCGGAACGAAAACATCCGGCACGATACCGCCACCGCCATAGACAGGACGACCTGATACGGTATGATAGATTTCCGTGCTGTCTATACGGATGCTGTCCTTGTCAAACATCTCGCCATCAGCATATCTCTTATAGATATCATATTGGTAATCATCAGAATATGGCTTCTGGATACATCTTCCGGAAGGAGTATAGAAACGTGCAATCGTCAGCCTGATACCTGAACCGTCGCTGAAGAAACGGGACTCCTGGACAAGGCCCTTTCCATATGAACGGCGGCCTACGATAGTGCCTCGGTCGTTATCTTGCATCGCCCCGGCAAAAATCTCGCTTGATGAAGCAGAGTTCTCATTCATGAGCACGGACAGGCGGACGTCCTTCAGGATTCCCTTGCCGTCAGCCTTGTAATCTTCACGTTTCTGGTGAAGACCCTGAAGATAAACTATCTCATCTCCCTTTTCGAGGAACATGTCTGACAGCAGGAGTGCCTGATCAAGATAGCCTCCGGAATTATCACGCAAGTCGAAAACCAGATGCTTCATATTATTGTCAAGAAGTTTCTCGGCAGCCGCTGAAACCTCCACGAAAGTCGTACGTGAGAACTTGGAAAGACGGATGTAGCCGGTGGTGTCATTGATCATGAATGCCGCATCCACGCAATGCATAGGGATTTTCCCGCGCTTGATATTGAAAGGAATCTTCTCCTCTCCCCTCTTCACGAGAATCCCGACCTCTGTTCCGGCACGTCCCTTCATGCGGCGCACCATGCTGTCCTGCGGAAATTTGACGCCCGCAATATTGCATGAGTCCACTTTCAGGATGCGGTCTCCCGGCTGGAGTCCGACTTTTTCGGAAGGACCGCCCGGGATGACTTCCAGGACAATCGCCGTGTCATTAGGGACATTGAACTGTATGCCGATACCGTCGAAATTGCCGGCCAGTTCGTTCTGCGATTTCTCCAGTTCCACCGGCGGCAGATAAACGGAATGCGGGTCAAGCGCTGCCAATGAAGCTACTACAGCCGCGTCGGTCACTTTCTTCACATCCACGGTGTCCACATAACATTTCTGGATTTCCTGTAGGACCAGATTCAGCTTTCTCCAATTGTTATAGTTGCCGGACATGCGCGCCGGCTTGCCGATAACCGTAAAAAACAATACCGTACCCAGAATTCCCAAAACAATTCCGAGCACGGCAGCTAAAGTACTTGACTTGTCTCTTTCAGTCATAAATAATATTCATTAATCGACGTCTACCTGTTCAACTTCTATGCCTGCCTTGCGGAGCAGATCCGGGCCATCCTGCAATCGGTATTCATCACGATACACGACACGCTTGATACCAGCCTGAATGATGAGTTTCGAACATTCAATGCAAGGAGACGCTGTCACATACAGGGTGGCACTCTCGCTGCTGTTTCCGGATTTGGCAACTTTCGTGATGGCATTGGCCTCGGCATGAAGCACATACGGCTTCGTGACACCGTTCTCGTCTTCGCAAATGTTTTCAAACCCGGACGGGGTTCCGTTGTACCCGTCCGAGATGATCATATTGTTCTTGACAATGAGGGCGCCCACCTTGCGTCGCTTGCAATATGAGTTCTCCGCCCAAATTTCCGCCATCTTCAGATAGCTTCGATCAAATTTCTGCATATCAATGCTTTAGTTTCTCTGGTAAAGATAACGCTTGATGCTACGTTTCGGAGTACGCTCGAAATCTTCCGGCAGGAACTCTATCTTGGCGATCTTGGCGTAGTTAGGAATCTGCTTGTTGATTTCAGGGAGAGTTTCCTGTATCTTGGCTTCCAATTCCTCTTTGCTGAGGCCGTCCAATTCTGCCTGATGATAGTCCGGGTAGATGAGGGATACGAGTGTTCCATGGTCTTCAATCACCAGAGAATCAACGACATAGGTAACATTGTTTATCACGCCCTCGATTTCCTCAGGATAGATATTTTGTCCTGAAGGGCCGAGAATCATGCACTTGGAACGTCCTTTAAGGAAGAGGAAACCTTCCTTGTCCATAACTCCCATGTCTCCTGTGTGGAACCATCCGTCCTTGTCGAATACACTTGCGGTAGCCTCTTCATTCTTGTAATATCCGAGGAACACATTGGCACCTTTAACAAGCACCTCGCCAGGGATGTTTTCAGGGTCCGGGGAATCAATCTTGATTTCCATATTCATTACGGAACGTCCGCAAGAATAAAGCTTGGCATCTTTCCAGTCCGCGTATCCGATAATCGGAGCACACTCGGTCATACCATAACCGACTGTCAATGGGAATCCTATCTTATGGAAGAAGCGCTCAACCTCCGGATTGAAGGCTGCTCCACCGATGATGACTTCATAGAAACGACCTCCGAAAGCATTGACAAGCTCATTGAGAATCTTCTTCTGAATCACCTTGTCAATGATAGGCAGGTTCATAATCATCTTGTTACGGTCGAGAATCGGCTTGAGCTTGGACTTGTATACCTTCTCGATGATGAGCGGTACCGCAATGATGACGCTAGGCTTGATGTCGGCAAATGCCTGCATGATGACCTTCGGGCTAGGCACACGCGTAAGGAAGTGAACGTGGGCGCCGATGGTCATCTCGAAAAGGAATTCGAACATCATTCCGTACATGTGGGCTGACGGCAGCATTGACACTACATCAGCGGTATTGTCGAGCTGCGGCATCGCCTGGACATGGGCGAATTCGATATTGGAATAGAGTGCGCGGTACGGAACCATCACGCCCTTTGAGAAACCGGAAGTGCCTGAGGTATAATTGATAAGCGCGAGTTCCTCCGGACTGTCCTCATAGTAATTCAAATCTTCCGGGCCGAAATTGTTCGGATATTTATGTCCGAAGCTTTCATTCAGATGCTCGCGGATCTGGGACATTTCCTCAGTCTTCGAATAAAGGAAACCGAAAGTATTGATCTGGACAACCACATAGAGTCCCGGCATTTCCGCCTCGGAAAGGTTTTCCCATATGACATCGTCCACGAACAGCACTTTAGCTTCCGAGTGATTCACGAGGTAATGGATATTACCCGGCTTGAACTCGTGAAGAATCGGCACAGGAACCGCACCGTATGTCAATGCAGCGAGGAAGCTGACACCCCAGTTGGCCTGGTTTCTAGAACAAATGGCTACCTTGTCACCCTTTACCAGACCGCATTGCTCGAAAGCGATATGAAGTTTGGCAATACGCCTTGCGACGTCCCTGTAGGCCAGATCCTGACCCTTGTAGTTCGACAATGCCGGACGATCCCAGTTTTTCCTGAAACTCTCTTCAAGGAGTTTGTTTACTGAATGAAATTCCATTTTTAATTGATTTTCAAAGTTTTAATACACGTTCTTTGCCGTCGTGGCAGAGAGCGGAGACAGAACCATTGTCATTAACCTTGATTTTGGCATCAGGGCGGAGCATCTTGTTCCCTCCCGGATTGTAGACAGGGTTTCCGCCGTCAAAACCGTAGATGACGGTCCTGACCGATGTCCTGACTACCCAGAACCGCTTCCCCTTGACGCGGAGAAGTTCCGGCAATGACTTGATGGTTTCTTCTGATTTTATGCCTTTCCATGCAGAAGGAGTCTTCCCATGGAGATCGTACATTCCGATTGTATTGTCCTTGTGCAGGACCATGGCCGTATAGGCGTGCGCGCCCGAGAAATCGTATGCAGCCGGGCCGATGAGGACTTCCTTGCCCAATTCCACCGGGAACGGCTTCACGAACCGGCAAAGTCTGTCAATGAGATACATCTTGGAGCCCGAAGCGAACAGGAATTGTATCTTGCCGTTTCCGAAGTAGTCGATTTCCGAGACCGCTCCACATATTGGCGACCCGAACTGGACTCCCCACAATCCTTTACCTTTTTCATCCTTGAGTACCAGCCAGTTGTTGGATTGCTGCGAGAAAAGATTCGTCTTACCTGTGGCGCAGTTCTTCACCTTGAACGGTCCGGACGGAACCATGACGGCGGTATCCTTTGCCGCAGCCGGCACATCTTCATTGATTCCGGTAAATTTCACTTGCAGAGCCTCGATGTTCATGAAGAAAGATGTCTCGCCGGGCTCGATGGACAGGACCACCGGGGATGCAGCAGCCGAGCTGTACATCTGGAATACGGTTCCCGAGCTCCGGATCATGCTCCCCGCCCCGGCTTCAGACAGATAGTCCGCAAGTGTCCGGCGCTTCTCGGCCGTAAACTGTTCCAATGCTGCAGGCGCACCGCATATAAGCCATCCGTCCTTGAATATATAGGTGGAATCCTTAATCGAGAAGATGTTTCCGAACAATGTTCCCACAGAGGCAAACAATCCGGATTTCAGCACTCCCCCGTCATATTCCTTCACCGACTTGATTTCACTGCCCCGAAACAATTGTGAAGGATCATCCTTTCCGGGCTTCATAAGCAGAACGGATGTTTCACCGCCGGAAACGGACACATTGGCCTTACATATCTCCTTGATTTTAAGAGCATTGACCCAAACATCGGGCACAACGCCGTCATTGGTGCGGAACGTTTCGAGCGCGGCATTGTATTTCGGCAGCCGGCCGACGGCATCAATATATTTCTTGTATGCGGTGATATATGATTCGGTGGAGCTGAGCTGGAGCATTGACGCACTCAGTGTGCCGGCAGGGAGGACGGACATCACCGTGGATGTCCCCGGAGCAATTCCCTTGTACAAATTGGAGAAGAATGCCGGGCTTTCGAATGAAGCCGATGTTCCGGAAAGGGCAAGCCGTTTATCCGTCATGTCGTTTATCGTGAGCGCGGTCCAGTCGGCAAAACTTTTAAGGAATCCTGCCTGTCCACGTAATTTCGAAGCAAAGAATGACGAAACAATCTTGCCTGAGTATGAATGATTTACGAATATTGCCGATTCATTGCCGACAGATGCAACTGCTGCTGCACATTCCTCGTCTTTCAACACCGATGTCCCGGATTCAAGATTCCTGCCTGCGGACATCACCAATGTTTCGGATGGCGAAAATGCGAGTACCGTTTTCCGTTTCAATGTTGGCGTACAATCTCCCGCATTGTCAAAAATCCGATACGCGATGCGAGCAGAGTCCGCGGCACGGACAATCGACCACTCTCCCTTGGTGGAATCTTTCGGAAAACCGGAGACGCTAACGAGCATCAGCGGTACAATGTTGCCGCTATAATGCATTGACACAGCCATTTCGGAGTTTCTCAATGCCCTGGCTTCATCGCCGACAAGCATTGAAACTCTGGACAGGAATTCCCGGAAATTCGATTTCCCACTGCCGGAAAACATTGAACAGAACGTCCAGGTGGTGTCTGTCACCACATCGATACAGTCCCTCATCGTGCTGCAATGGAGTATCATCACGGCATCGGAAGGAATAGCATTCATGACCGGTCTGGACGAAGCTGCGATTTCATACAATTCGTCGGCGGATGGTGAATTTACAGAGCTTTTTTCCGAATACAACAGCGTTACTGCTCCTGCCACGAGAATGACAAGAGCGGAAAGTGCAGATATACAGATTAGTAACGTTCTCTTATTCATTTCACCAACTCATTTTTGCGGTAAAGTGCGCCAATATGGGGTGAAACCCATAAGATACAAAGATATACAATATTTTACTTAATGTGTACTTTACTCTTGACTTAGTATTCCAAATGGAATTATTTAGCAGAATTTAAGAATATTTATTCTACCTTTTAGACAATTCCGAGGTGATATTTATCAATTACTTTCGAAAGACGACGGCTTCTTCGACAGCCACACATAACACTACTCACACAATTTGGTTCCGAATAAACGTTTTAAGCGGAACCAACAGCATTCGCAAAGACGTTTTGTTCCGCGAAAACGTTTTAGATGGAACCAAATGCGAATCTTACAGGGAACGCGACACACCGGCGGTGAGCAGGGTTACTGCGAGCGACCGAAACGGCGTCTGCCGTTTCCATTCTCCCTAGGGAGATGTCACGGAGTGACAGAGGGGTTCGACACCGCGAGGCCCGGAGCTCGCACAAAAAACGTCCGTAGTTGGCGACAACTACGGACGTTTTTCCGTGCGAGCGAAGGGACTCGAACCCATACGCACTAGGCACCAGATCCTAAGTCTGGCTTGGCTACCAATTACAACACGCTCGCAATTCCCTCCGGAAGGCTCATAACATGAAGCCCATCGCTGAAATTGGCCTAGTTGGAAGCTGCCGCATTCTGTGTCCGAAAGGACTGCAAATCTAATACATTTTTTTCAATTCCTAAAATTCCGGCCGATATTTCGAATAATTTGCAGATATTTGCCGACAAAACGAATGGGAATGGAGAACTGGAGAGAGAAACTAGGCGCAGTCCGTGACGCCAACAACGCGGCGGCATGGACAATAGCGGAATATATAGACGAAACACCTACGGCGATAACCGCCTCATTGATACACGATGCAGACCCGGACGGAGAACTGCCGGAAGAAACATTGTATGCAGCCTTCATGGCCGGATTCGCAGGAGTACCGGAGGACGACCGCATCATCCCGGACTATCTCACGGAAGCAGTGCACAGGCTTGACATCGCCGATTACATTGACAATCCATATCTGAAGACCATCAGGTTTCCGGACGCGGCGACAAGACATTGGCGATTCACACACTATACATACAAACCATACGAAGCATTCATCTGCAATGACATACGCATGGAACCGGACCTCCGCGAAATCCCGCAGGCAGGCTATTTCAGGGAAAGGTTCCGCTACCCTGCCGTGGAACAGGACGGAAGGGAATGGATGGCAGTCAAGCCCAGCGAAATCGAAACGATGCGAGGCGCCATCGGCATTGCCGAAGGGAAAGTCGTGACCTTCGGCCTTGGACTCGGCTACTTCGCATTCATGGCATCATCGAAACAGAAGGTGGAATCCGTCGACATCGTGGAACGGGACGAAGAAGTCATTGACCTTTTCAGCAGACATATCCTGCCGCAATTCCCGGAACGCGACAAAATCAGGATAATCAGAAGCGACGCATTCGACTTCATGCACCACGAGATGGAATGCTGCGGCTACGACCACGCCTTTGTCGACCTATGGCACGACAGCGCGGACGGGCTGGAACTGTACCTGAAAGCAAAGAGGGAAGAAAACTACCTGAAAGCCAAAGGAACAGAGACAATGTTCTCCTACTGGATCGAAGGATCATTGCTGTCGGCATACCGATGGACCAGATTCGATGAAATCATCGCGGAATGCGGCACCGAAGCGGAAGCCATCGAAAAATTGTCCGACAAGGCATTGAAAATCAGACTCCAAGGATTGGCCTAAATCTATTCCTCTTCCGAAGGCATATTCCCCGCATAATCACGCCACTTGTTTATAAGTGCCTGCATATCAGCAGGAAGCGGAGAATCGAACCTTATGAACTCCCTGGTGCGAGGATGCACGAACCCAAGAGTCATGGCATGAAGAGCCTGACGCGGACACAATTCGAAACAATTCCGGATGAACTGCTTGTACTTCGCATAGATGGTCCCTTTGCGAATTTCCGACCCGCCATATCTCTCATCATTGAAAAGCGGATGGCCGATATGGTTCATGTGGACACGGATCTGATGGGTACGGCCTGTCTCCAGACGGCACTCCACCACGGTCACATAACCGAAACGCTCAATCACCCTGTAATGAGTAACCGCATGCTTGCCCTTGTCCCCCTCAGGATAAACCTTGAAACGCAGACGGTCGTTGGGGTCCCTGCCAATATTGCCGACAATCGTTCCCTCATCCTCTTTAAGGTTTCCCCAGACCACTGCAACATACTTTCTCTCAATGGTATGGCGGAAAAACTGCCCGGCCAGGTCCAGCTGCGATTCATCATTCTTCGCCACCACCAGCAAACCCGAAGTATCCATGTCAATGCGATGGACCAGCACTCCCATGCGCTCGTCCTTCGCGTCAGGTCCCTGTGTGATTCCAAGGTGATAGGAAAGTGCGTTTATCAATGTTCCTTCGAAATGACCGTGACCGGGATGCACCACCATGCCGGCAGGCTTGTTCACGACCAGAAGGTCTTCATCTTCATATACTATGTCAAGCGGAATGTTCTCCGGGAGCACCTCGAAACCACGCCTCTCGTAAGGCATGACGAAACGTATCACGTCACCCGGTCGCACTATCAGATTCGCTTTCGCCGGCTTGTCATTGACCTTTACGTAACCGTTCTTTATCGCAAGCTGCACGCGGTGGCGGGACGTGTCCATCAGATGGCACGCCATATACTTGTCTACACGGAGAGGCGTCTGCCCCTTGTCCACATTGAGCCTGAAATGCTCGAACATCCCCTGCTCATCCTCTTCCGAAGCACTCTCCTCCCCTTCTTCGACGATAAGCCCATCTACCGCAGACTCTTCCTCCGCGGGAAACATAAATTCCTGCTCCATTACTTTTTGCTGTCTGGTGATGAGAGATACAGAGTGACTTCAGAACCCATAGTAACAGACATTTCGCCCGCTGACGGAGTCTGTTTATATACTACGGCATCCAAAGAATCACTGTATGTATGGATGCTCTTGTCGAATCTGAGCCTTGCGACATTGAGGGAATTGTCATGGATGGCATCCACGGCCCTCATGTACTTCATCCCTGTAACATCCGGCACATATGTCTGGTTGTCAGCACCCAAACCAACTACCAAGTCAATTTCGGAGCCGCTGTCCACTGCCTTTCCCGGAGCGATTTCACGTCCCCTGTACAACTGTTTGAGGACATTGTTCGTCGCCATATCGTCGACATAGCGGAGCCTGCCGAGTACCAAGCCCTTGGACATCAGTTCAGCCTTGGCCTGGCGCATTGAAAATCCTACGAGATCCGGCATGGTAACCCTCTTGGGAACTACCGAATTGATGGTCAGCTTGATCTGCCTGCCGAGCTTCACCCTGCTGCCGGCCTTCGGGAACTGCGCGAAAACAAGGCCGCGTCCCATTTTCCTCACATAGACAGAGTCAGTTACAATGATCCTGATGCCTGATTCCGCAGCGAAATGCCCGGCATCAGCCACACTCATATTGGCAAAATCAGGAACCTCAATTTCCTGTCCGTGATGTGTACCTATCTTGAGAAGGAAATTGCTTGCAAACACCAATGCAAGTACAGCAATGGCAGCTATCAGAAGGTTCTTTACAAACCAGTTCGAAAAAAATCCTTTAAAATCCATCTTTGCAGCGTCTATTATGCGTGACCGAATATAACCTCCATAACGCCCTCAGTCAGAAGCGCAATACCTATTATAGTCACTATTATACCCGTTATCCTGTTGATCCACAATATCGTACCCAACTTGAAATTCCGTCTCATCCGGCTGAAAATCCATGAGAAGAAGAACCAGTACAATGCGGAGCCGGCGCTCAATGCCAGAAGTATCGGAGCTACCCTGAAATCATGAGGTTCCAGTTCAATGCCGAAGAACGCGAAAAGAGCAAAAATTACAAGTATCGCCCCCGGATTGGAGATTCCCATGATGACTGCCTGGAAAAAGTCCTTCAGCGAATACGACGGCGTGGAATCTTCCTGTTTCATCTTGCGGAAAGGGTCCTTGAGCGCCAGGCTGCAACCGAGAAGCGTAACGATGATTCCGCCTCCTACCATTATAAGGTTGCTGTAGTCTTTCATGAACGCCTCGGCAATCGCCAATGCAAATATGGCGATCACGGCAAACAGCGTATCCACGAGACAAGCCCCCAGACCGGCCAGAAAGCCTGATTTATGCCCTTCACTGAGTGATTTCTGTATAACGAGGATAGCAATCGGCCCCAATGGGACAGATGCACAGATTCCTACTATGAACCCCTTTAGAATATCTAGCAGCATACTGAATCAATCTAGCACCAAACATGCAAAGATAATAATTAAATTCATATCTTTGCCGAATGCTTTCAGTATATAACAATGAAAGCGCATTGAAATCATGAAAAATCAGAAAGTTCTTCTATCGATACTCGTACTTCTTTTCGTCGTACTGATGTCCGTACCATATCTGGTTCCGCACACAGGAGCATTGGCATTGTTCGGCCTCGTTCCGCTTCTCTGCATGGAGCGCATCGCAACATTGTCCGGAATGAAACGCGTCTGGATATGGCATTACACCGCATTTCTCCTGTGGAACGCTGTCACGACGTTCTGGGTATGCAACGCCACGATCGGCGGCGGAATCTTCGCATGTGTGGCCAATGCCTTTCAGATGTCATTGATATTCGGAACTTTCCGCTGGAGCCGCAGGGTGCTGAAAGGGTCATTGCCATACATTTTCCTGGCTATGCTGTGGATTGCGTGGGAGAAATATTATCTGACCGTGGCGCAGATTTCCTGGCCGTGGCTGGTACTCGGAAACGCATTTGCCGGCACCGTCTCGCTCGCCCAATGGTACGAATATCTCGGCACGCTAGGCGGTTCGCTATGGATCTGGGCATGCAATCTGGGGCTGTTCGGCATAATGGTTTCCCTCTCCGACGGCAGCTGGTACAGGTTCAACGCCAAGGCAAACTCCGCAGCCGCAAGTTCATACGCCATAGTCCTGCTTGCGCCGGCAATAGTTTCAATGTCAATGTATTACTCTTATAAAGAGGATACCGCGCGCAAACTGGATGTCGCCATAATGCAGCCGAACATTGACCCTTACCATAAATTCCAGGCATTGACCCAGGATGAGCAGAACGCGATTCTGCAGGGGCAGATGGAATCGGTTCTGAAGAACCGCAATGCCGGGGATACGAGCATGCTGCTCATCCTCGCTCCGGAGACTTTCACCGGCGGCGTAGTGACAAATGATGTGGGCAGAAGCCGCACATATCGCAGATTCAGAAGCTATCTGTCTGATCATCAGGACGTGAATTTACTGTTCGGCGCATCCTCATACAGTTATTTGTTCTCCGACAATGCACCTTCGGCAACGGCCCGCAACGTGGGCGAGAACCAATGGGTGGAGTCGCACAATTCAGCATTGATAATAGACGGCAAGGACAATGCCGGGATTTATCACAAGTCCAAGCTGGTCGTAGGTGTGGAAATGACACCGTATCCGGCATTTTTCTGCAAGATCGACAATCTGCTTGGCGGCGTGATGGGAAGATGCATCGGCCAGGATGAAGTTTCGCTGCTGCATTGCGTCGCCAGCGACAGCACCGGACACATCACCAAAAGTGTTCCGCTCGGATGCGCAATCTGTTATGAATCAGTGTATCCCGAGCATTGCGCCGAATATGTGAGGGCGGGCGCGGAAGCATTGGTCGTAATCACGAATGACGCCTGGTGGGGAGATACGCCGGGGTACCGCCAGCACTTGAGATATTCGTCGCTGCGTGCCATCGAGACACGAAGAGACATTGCAAGGAGCGCCAACACTGGAATTTCGGCATTCATAAACCAGCGCGGCGACATCATCTCACACACGGCATGGTGGGAGCCGGCCGTACTGACGGGCAGCGTAAATCTCAATGATTCAGAGACTTTCTTCGTCCGTCAGGGCGACATCATAGGGCGCATGTGCGCATTCTTCTCGATTCTGCTCCTTCTGGGTGTGGTAGTGCGTGCCAAAATCACGCGCCAAGAATAGAAGATATGGAGACCGGGGACGTGCGGCGCAATGTCAGACATGCCCAGCCATCACGTTCTCTTTCACAAACGAGCTCCAGGCCATACTTCACGGCTTCTGTCATAATGGCCTCAACATCAGTCGTATAGAAACCGCTCAACATCAGCAGTCCGCCGGCTTTCAATGAGCCTGCGTATGTGCGCAAATCCATGATGATGATGTTCCTGTGGATATTTGCCAGGAGGACATTGTACTTTCCCATCTGAAGGAGGGAGGCATCCCCGCAATAGGTTTCGACCTTACGTCCGACGCGGTTCAGATGAGCATTGTCATAGGCAGACTGCGCTGCAACTGCATCAATATCAATGCCGTACACCTTGGCAGCTCCCATTTTGGCTGCAAGGATGGCGAGCAATGCCGTGCCGCAGCCCATGTCCATCACGACATTGTCACGGATAAGGTCGGCATTGTCCAGCATCGACTGCATCATCATGTAGGTCGTTTCGTGGTGTCCGGTCCCGAACGCCATTTCAGGGCGCAGGCGGATGTTGTAACGGGTAGATGGCGTCGTCTTGTCTTCAGCTTGCTTTATCGTCACCTTACCGTCGACGACTATCGGCTGGAAAGTGCTCTCCCACTGCATGTTCCAGTTGTGGAACGGCACAGGGAGTGCTTCAAAAGATGTCTTGAACGGCAATCCGGAGAGCACGGCTTTCAGGGCCTGCCTGTCGAATTGCGGTTTCTGGATATAGCATTTCACCACGTTGTCTTCCGTCAAGAAAGAGTCATACGGCAAATCGGAGACCATTGCCTCCAAAATTTCCGCGTTCTCGTCCGTGAAGGGATCAATCGTTACCCTCACTTCTATATAATCGCTGCTGTCCATCGGCTCAAAATATAATGTGTGACTATTCCTTTGTTTCTTCATTGACGAGGGCTTCGCCTCGCCTGGCGGCATTGCGGGCTTCGCGCTTGCGGCGTTTCTCGGCCTGACGCTCCTCACGGGTGGTACGGTTCTGCTTGCGATTATCAATGTACTGCTGCATCTTGGAACCGGTTTCCTCATCAGTCTCAACCACTTCCGGAATCACTGCCAGCGAATCCATACGTGCGTTCAACATTGAATCCACAGGCGTATCATACGAAAGCTGGAGAGAATCCAGCATCTTCATCTTGCCGCTGTCAAGCGAATCCAGCTTGATATCCGGGTCGTAGCCCATGGACTTCTTGCTCGCTTCTATGGTATTCTTCATCGACTCGTTCTGACGCACCGCCAGATCCACACCCTTGGTAAATATATTGTGTATCGAGCTGACAAGGTTCATCTGCAAGGTATCTATCTGGGCAGTAAATACAGGGACATTGGTACTCTTGTACTTGGCCTTCCCTATCCGGTATTTCCAATTGTCGAAATTACCGAAGATATTGATGCCGAACCTGAACGGAATCGGCGATTTCAGCACGGAAACATGGTATTTGAATGTCTGGTCGAAATTCTGCATACCGCTCATTGCCAATGTATAACGGTCGATTTTCAGCACAAACGGGAAAATCTCCAGCTTGTTGTCGCTGATAAGTCCGCTCACGGACATGTCCGCCACCTTGCCGCTCTTCTTGTTCTTGAACATCAGCATCCGCGCCAATTTATTGAATTCAGGACTTTCCTCCAGCGCCACATTACGTCCACTTATCTTCATGATGCCGCTCATGGAAGGAGTGATGAAATTCATATTGGTATCCAATGAACTGGTCGCCGCCATCTCACAATCAAGCATTCCCTTGAATGAAGTCAGCATCGGCATGATGGTATCTACTGCCGGGAAGAGCTGCACTACCTTATCAGCAGTAATGTCGGTTAGATTCAAGTCAAATCCAGCCTTGATATCCTTTTTGGTCTTGGTCGAATAGAAGCCTTCGAAGAAGATGTCACCCATATTCGAGGTAGCCAAGGTATTGGTCAGCTGAATGCATCGCTCCTTCATGGTCATATCCGAAGCCAGCCAGGTAATCTTCAGGTCCGAATAGTCTACCTCATTGGCTTCCAGAGAAATATCGGCAATCAGATTGGCCGGGACGACTACCAGTGCGTATGTGCCGTCCTGTGCCGCCGCTTCATGCGAAGCTGACAATGCGGACAGATACTCGGCATCATCCATCGAAGAATTGTTGACCATCGTCTGCGGAGCATATTTCGCGCCGGCACTGTAAGCCGTCAGCAATTCATTGGCATCAATCTTCTGCGACGTCAATTTCAAATCCAGTTTCAACGGCCCGTACCCAAGCAATGCACGTCTCACCCCGCTGAGGACTCCCCTCGCCGACAGGTCGGAATTACCAGGTCTCAATGTAAAGTTCTCCAGTTTCACGACGTCGGTATTAAAGGTGCCCTGCACATTTTCAATGACATTCCTGACAGGGAAATATGGAGTGATGACCATGCCGCTGTGTATATCCAGACCGCCTCTCATATCCCACTCTCTCAGATACTTGGCCAGTGTCTCATTCAGTTTCAGGTCCAGATCTTTCTTCCGGAAATCCTTCTCTGCAATGAAATCCGGAACCGGACGTCCCGCCATCTTGGCACGGATCATCTTCCTGAACAATGAATCACGCGGCGTTCCAGGATAGACTCTCTGCAATGAATCCAGCAGCATATTGCGTTTCTGGTTTCTTTCGAAAGCGGTCATACGTGCAGAGGCATTGAAATTCGCATCGCGGAAACCATAGCGGTTCACCCCTTCACGTGCGAATACACGAGAATTGGTGCTCGAAATGGACAATCTCGGCTCCAGCGTTTTTCCCCTGACGGCATGTGAGAAATTGAAAATATTTTGCGAGCCTATAACACCTGCGAAGAGGGAATCCGAGCCGTTGAACAGCAGCTTCCCGACGGAAAGCATTGCCATCAGCGGATGTTTTTCGCCCTTAAGCTCGCCTGAATTTATCTGCGCGGCATTCTGAGCCTCGGCATTGACTCCTGAAACGCTCACCTTGATATCCTTCCCGTATGTCGCGAACAAAGAGTCCACCTTGGCCGTAAGCGCCAGTATCTCAGTACCTTTCGGAATATTGCCGTCAATCTTGTTCCTGATGGTCTTGATGCCTATTTCAGGACCGCCTATCCAGGTGTCCAATGTATCCGCCTGTGATTTGAACACAACATTGCGGCTCCGCACATATCCGTCCAGCTTGGCCTTATAGAAATTGTACGGATTCATCTGGGACATGCGGATTTTGCCGGTGAGAATGGCATCCAGTTCTCCGGACACGCTATAACCGCAAGTGTCAGGCAGGAAAGCCATCATTTCGTCCAATGAAGCATAGGCTATGCCTTCCACATTCACGAGCGGGTCGTCACCTGCCGCATCGGACACCGTTCCGGTCACGTCCAGATCAAGGCCGCCGAAACTCATCGACATATTGTCAATGCTGACGTCCAGGCGTCCTGCATTGTCCGTCATCGCATTGATATCCAATGACATGCTTCCATCAGGAATACCGGGATATTTCACATTGGCCTTAGGCATGACCAGTTCGGCAATCAACTGCGGAAGCGATTCCCGAGCCGGATTATAGTAGCCGTCACACAATGCCGTAAGTGTTATTTTCGCATCGGTGTCCAAATCTGTGGCTTCCGGGAAGAAATTCTTTCCGAAGTACTGGATCAGGTCTTCCATGCGGCATTCATTGATGGAAATTTCTGATTTGATATAGGTGCTGTCAGCATAAAATGTAGCGCGGCCGTTTCCGGTCATTGAAATGGCGGCCACATCCGCCTCGAAGTCACGCAGAGTCACGTCCGGAACCTTTCCGCCAGCAATGCTTGCATGGCCTTTCAATCCGAGCGGCAGCATCACTCTGCCATAATCGCTCATACCGAGAAAGGCCTTGGCCCCGGCATCGAATGCTATCATTTCATCCTTTTCATGGATACGGAGATGGTCCATGGCAAGCGCAACCGTGTCCGCCGGAAGACGTCCGGAAACGAACATCGTGTCAATCTCCAGTCCAAGTTTGTTCGCAGATGCGGACGCATTGGTAAGTTTTCCATGGAAATGCATCTGTTTCAGGAAGATAGCCGCATAAACCGTATCCCTGCAATCCGTATATACAATCTTCGGGGCTCCCGTAAGGCAGATTTTGTTCACTGTTATCGTCGGCAATGACAGGGCTGTGGTATCTCCGTTGTCTTCAGTCGCAGATGTCTTCAGCACGTTCCAGTTGGCATTGCCGTCGCCATAGCTATGTGCGAAAAAATGCGGCTTGTCCAGGCTCGCCTCGTGGATGCGCACCCTGCCTACAAGGGCTGAAAGATAGTTTACCGACAATGTCATTTTCCTCACAGCAGCCAGTGTATCAACGGTTTCCGATCTTCCGGCATGGCGAAGAATACCATATACTCCGACGGAATCATATCTGGAATATCTGTCATGCGGATAGGTCACTATGAAGTCATTGACCTCAATGTTCAGGTTCGGGAAACTCTTGAGCACGGATGCCGAAATGTTTCCTATGTGGACATCGGCATCGACGTATTGGGGGATATATTTGTCGGCCATCCGCATCAGGAATGCCGGGTTAACCATGATATGCATCACTATCAGGAACGCCGCCCAAATTCCGGCGATTATTCCCAATGTTATTTTCAGCCAACGGAAACGCTTGTGTTTCAGTGGTTTCTTTTCGATATCCTCTTTCTTGTCCATGTCTTCTGAATCAAAAATCCTTATCAACGTGCGGAAATTCCGCAAAGTCTACAAATATAGTAACATTCAAAAAATAACCCGCATCATCTAAGGGAATCTTTTCGGTCTATATCTCTTTTCTCATCAGTCGTGTACGTCCAGTACACTCCTTCTTCGAAAAGAAATCTATCCTCGAAAATCTTCTCCTAATCTGAAGCAAGTTATTTTTTTCACGTTACATAAAAAAAAGGACCGAAACCATAATGGCCGGTCCTTGGATATATCTGTTTCAGATATAAGATTCTGTGCCAAGCTTACTGCTCGTCCTCAAGCTGCAGATGCTGTATGTAGATAGCCTTCTGAAGCTGCTCTCTTTTCCTGACAGATGGCTTTACAAAGTTCGCTCTCGCACGAAGTTCGCGGATAGCACCTGTTTTCTCGAATTTTCTCTTGAATCTCTTGAGAGCCCTCTCGATGTTCTCACCTTCCTTAAGTGGTACAATAATCATATCTGAATCACCTCCTTTTATCTACAAATCTACTGAATCCGAATGAGTTACATGTTTGTTTCCGGATTTAGCGGGTGCAAAGATACAACAATTATCCGGATTGGCAACGTTTCGGAGCACTTTTCTGCCAGAATTTTTCAGATTACCCCAAAACATCGGACATGAAAACCTTCATTCCGTCGGTCGCCTTGGCCTGGATATGGCGGACTCTGCGGTCACGTACATTGATTTCACCCGGATCTATCAGATACACAGGGGCATCAAGCGGCGCATATCTATAAAGGCCGGCTGCAGGATAGACGCTGAGCGACGTCCCGACAATCAGAAGGAGATCCGCTTCCGATACGATGTCAATCGCCTTTTCAATCTTCGGCACAGGCTCTCCGAACCATACTATATGAGGGCGCAACTGATGTCCGTTCGGGGCCTTGTCTCCCAGATGTATCTCCCCGTAACCGATGTCGAAGACGGTCTTCTCGGAGAAGCCGTCCTCCTCATTGCAGCAGTTTTCCGGCCTTACCTTGGTGAGTTCGCCATGGAGATGCAGGACATTGGAACTGCCTGCGCGTTCATGGAGATTGTCCACATTCTGAGTAATGACATTGACATTGAAATTATCCTGGAGCGAAGCGATGGCGCGGTGTGCGTCATTGGGCCTCACCCCTTCGAGCTCGTGCCTCCTTATATTGTAGAAGTCGATCATCAGGCCCGGATTCTGGTACCAGCCCTCGATGGACGCGACTTGCTGCGGGTCGTAATTATCCCAAAGCCCGCCATTGTCCCTGAACGTGCTGATTCCGCTTTCGGCGCTCACACCGGCGCCCGTCAAAACTACAAGCTTTTTCATTTTTCCTCCCCGAAATAAAATTTCCTGAGCCAATATTCGAACAGAGGATCCTGAATGACCGGCTCATCTTTATCATTGAACATTATCACCTCTTTCTTCATGAGGGCATCTTTCAGACGCTTCACGTTGGCGGAAGAGTTAAGTCTGTATTTGTCAATGACTTCCGTCGTACTGAACTTCACATTGCCGTCCAGGACTGCCTTCAGCAGACGCTCCTGGAAACCGGTCAGGTCATCCATAATCGAGACGAACCTCGGTTCATTCACCGAAATCATGCCGGCGAGGGCGTCATTGAGGGTCAACTCGCTGATATAGCCTTTCGAAAGGGAGTCACAGATGAAGAAAAAGTGATTTATATACCATATATTGTTTCTGAACATGCGGATCACGCCCTGCAGCAGGTCCCTGTCCAGCACTTTTCCGCCGGCGACGAAACCTTTCATGACGTGGTCGGAAATTTCCGCATCAGAGATTTCGGACAATGTGTACCTTTCGGCAAGATGCCAGAAAAAGCGCCTGCGCTGAAAGATGCTTTCCATCGCATTGACCCTGGAGCCCATGAAAATGAAGGAGCACGAAGGTTTGCCGACCGCACGGGCTGCGCCGATTTCGCTTTCCAATGCCTTGAAGAAGTTCTCGCCAGCATCGGAGTCAATGTTCTGGAACTCACGGAACAGCACCACCATCGGAGTGTCTCGTTCCGCAGACAATGCAAACGGCAGATGGGCGACGGCATTGATTTCAGCCTGGCCTGCCTCGCCGGAGTCCGGAAAGACATGGCCGCTGTCGGAATAACGCACGGGATCGAAGACCAGCGAGGTCCCTGCCAGAAGACGGGCGGACATTTCTTCAAATTCATCCTTCGTCGAGGCTACCGACGAGAGCAACGCTCCGGCATACCTGCGGATGAACAGGCCGGCATCATGTATGGCAGTCATATCCATATCACAGATAATGAACTGCTTGCCGGATGTCCTCATGTTCAGGAAAGTCTGCTGGACTGCGGACATCTTGCCGGATTTCAGCGGGGACCAGAGGACAATGTTTTCCCCTTGGGAAAGGAGATTGGACATTGTGACACAATCCTGTCGTCTGCCGGCAAAGTACTTTCCTGTCACGTATTTGGCAAACTGGAATGGCGTATCCATGAGATTTTCGGTTTTAGTTTGACAATAAACAGTTATATGACGCAAATTTAGCAAATAATTTTGCGGAATATAAGAAAAACACTAAATTTGCAGTCTTAAATATCAGATGACTGTCAAGCTCCGGAAAGATCCGCATGCAATGTGGACGCTTGCAGCCGAAACTTAATAAGTTTTTATAGTAATGTACGCAATCGTAAACATTGCAGGCCAGCAGTTCAAGGTAGAGGCTGGTGCAGAGATTTTCGTCAATCGCCTTGCAGCGAAGAAAGACGAGTCCGTAGAATTCAATCAGGTACTCCTCATCGACAACGAGGGTGATGTGAAAGTCGGTGTTCCTTACGTAGAGGGCGCAGTAGTGAAGGCTACAGTTCTCGAGGACGATACCAAAGCAAAGAAAGTTATCGTTTTCAAGAAGATCCGTCGTAAAGGATATCAGAAATCCAACGGTCACCGCCAGAAACTGACAAAGATCCGCATCGACTCTATCGCTTAATTATTTACAGATCGCTAAATTAAAGGAGAATTTGAATTATGGCACATAAAAAAGGTCAAAGTAGTTCCAAGAACGGTCGTGAATCACAAAGCAAACGACTCGGACTCAAGAAATTCGGTGGTGAGGTCGTAAAGGCCGGCAACATCATCGTACGTCAGAGAGGCACTGTTCACAATGCTGACAAGAACGTCGGAATGGGAAGAGACCACACTCTCTATGCACTTGTAGACGGCACAGTAGTTTTCACAAGAAAGAGAGAAAACAAATCATACGTGTCGGTTGTGCCTTTTGAGAACTAAGCTCGAAGGGTCTAGAAAGACAGATGAGGATTGCACTTCGAGTTTCGGCGTGCGGTCCTCTTTTCTTTTTGAAATTATCCGAATCAATTAAATACATATAGATATGCTGACACTCAAAATGCTTCGCGACAACCCGGATTTCGTGGTCAAGAAGCTGGCAGTCAAAAATTTCGACGCAAAAGCAATCGTTGACAAAGTTCTCGAACTTGACACCGAGAGGAGAGCGCTCCAGACAGAGAGCGACGGTCTTCTCTCACAGCAGAAACAGAAGGCCGGACTTATCGGCGGCTTCATGAAAGAAGGCAAGAAAGCAGAGGCGGAAGAGGCCAAGAAGGAAGTTGCCGAACTCAAGGCAAAGTCCAGCGAACTTCTCGCAAAGGCTGATGCTACAAGCAAGGAGCTTGAGGCCCAGTTGGTTCTGCTTCCGAATATACCTTGTGACCTGGTAGTTCCGGGAAAAGGTGCAGAAGACAACCAGGTAGTCAAGATGGGCGGTCCGGAAATCAAACTCCCGGAGAACGCTCTTCCTCACTGGGAACTCGCCAAGAAGTTCGACATCATCGACTTCGACCTCGGAGTAAAACTTACCGGCGCAGGCTTCCCTGTATACAAGGGCAAGGGCGCCAAGCTCCAGAGAGCGCTCATCAGCTTCTTCCTGGACAACAACACCGCTGCAGGATACAAGGAAATCGAGCCGCCTATCATGGTAAATGCAGCTTCAGGCTTCGGTACAGGCCAGCTCCCGGACAAGGAAGCCCAGATGTACTATGTAGGTCTCGACGATTTCTATCTCGTACCTACAGCAGAGGTGCCTGTTACCAATATATATAGGGATGTCATCCTGAACAATGACCAGTTCCCGCAGAAGCTTACCGCATACACTCCATGCTTCCGTCGCGAGGCAGGTTCATACGGCAAGGATGTCCGTGGACTGAACAGGTTGCACCAGTTCGACAAGGTGGAGATCGTCCGCATTGAAAAACCTGAGGATTCATACGCTGCGCTCGACGAGATGATCGCGCACGTGGAGAGCCTCGTGAACAAGCTCGGTCTCAAATACAGGATTCTCCGTCTCTGCGGCGGTGACCTGAGCTTCACATCTGCAATCACTTACGACTTCGAGTTGTGGTCAGCAGCCCAGGGCAGATGGCTGGAGATTTCTTCAGTATCCAACTTCGAGACATATCAGGCGAACCGTCTCCACTTGAGATACAAGGACGAAAACGGCAAGATGCAGCTCTGCCACACGCTGAACGGAAGTTCATTGGCATTGCCTCGTGTCGTGGCCGCAATGCTTGAGGACAACCAGCAGGAGGACAGAATCGTAATTCCTGAGATTCTCCGCCCTTACACCGGGTTCGACTACATCGACTAACATCTGATGAAGACTATATTAGGAATTGACCCCGGAACCAACATCCTTGGCTTCGGGGTTATCCGTACAGAGGGGAACAAGGCTGAATATGTGGAGATGGGAGTCATTGACCTCCGAAAGGAGAAGGACCCGTATATGAAACTTTGTCGTATTTTCAACGAAATCGGAGATATCTGCGACAGGTACTCCCCCGACGAAATGGCCTTGGAGTCACCATTTTACGGAAAGAATGCACAGGTAATCCTGAAGCTCGGGCGCGCCCAGGGCGCTGCAATGCTTGCGGCTTCGACCAGAGGCATACCGATTACGGAATATGCCCCACGAAAGGCCAAAGAGGCTGTCACCGGCAATGGGGCAGCGTCCAAGATGCAGGTAAACACCATTCTCCAGAAGACACTGGGGATAGACATTGAAGAGAAATTTCTCGATGCGACGGACGCGCTTGCGATAGCATTGTGCCATCATTATCAGATGACAAATCCGCTTGCGGGCCTCAATTCCGGTTCTTCTTGGGAAAAGTTCATTGCAGACAATCCAGGAAGGATAAAAAACAGATAAAAACTTGCCTGACGGATTAAACTTCCGCCATGCTTCCTTGTCTAAAGATGCGGATTCCGGGATGGAATCCCTACGATGTGTTGTGTTAATGATAAACTTGGACAGACAATGAAAAAAATCATTGCTATGTTATGCGGGCTGATTGCAATGCTCGCTATTTCTTTTGCCGCGACGGCACAGACCAGGACCATAACCGTGGTTCTGCAGGACTCATCAACCGGTGAGGCTGTGGGTTACGCTACGGTTTCGCTCGCCAAGCAGGGTTCGACTTCCGCATTCAAATATGCACTTTCGGACGACAAGGGCAAGGCGACCATAGAGAAGGTCCCTGCCGGAAGCTATGTTTTCAAGGCTGAGCTTCTTGGCTACAAGACATTCAGCAAAGAGATCACATTGAAGGAATCTCTCAATCTCGGCGTGATAAAGATGGATCCGGACAAGCAGGTTCTGGATGCAGCGAGCGTTTCCGCTACCGGAAATCCTATAGTCATCAAGAAAGATACTATCGAGTATAATGCGACTTCGTTCAAGACAACTGACAATGACATGCTGGAAGATTTGCTGAAAAAGCTTCCGGGCGTGGAGGTCGGTTCGGATGGTTCCGTTACAGCAAACGGACAGACTATCAGCAAGATAACAATTGACGGAAAGACATTCTTCCTGGACGATCCGCAGTTGGCTTCCAAGAATATCCCCGCCAAAATCGTGGATAAGGTGAAGGTAGTCCAGAAGAAATCAGACCAGGCCCAGTTCACAGGCATTGACGATGGCCAGGAAGAGACAGTCATTGACCTTTCCATCCAGAAGGGCATGATGAACGGCGTCTTCGGCAACGTCATGGCCGGCGCCGGACATGATTGGCTGGAGAATACGACCAACGGCAACGGAGATTGGCGCTATCAGGGCGCTGCTTTTGCCGGCCGGTTCACCGAAAAGAGCCAGCTCAGCTTAATTTTCAATGGCAACAATACCAACAATCGCGGTTTCAATGATCTTGCCGGTTCCAGGATGCGCGGAATGCGTGGCGGCGGTGGTGGAATGGGCCGTGGTTCAGGCGGCTGGGGCAACACTAACGGAATCACGACTTCCTGGATGGGCGGCGTGAACGGTTCCTGGGACCTTTTCCAGGACAAGATGTCGCTCGGTGCCAACTACTTGTATAACAGCACGAAAAACGATATCCAGGAAAGGAGTGAAAAGACCACGTTCCTGGATGATGGTTCCAGCCTCATTTACAATAATGACGGATTCAGTCTGAACAAGACTGACGGACATCGTTTCGGTGCCCGTCTGGAGCATAAGTTCTCGGACAACACTTCCATAATTTTCCAGCCGCAGTTCAATTTCGGAAAGGGTAATTTCAACGAGTATTCGAAATTCACTACTGACGGCCTGGCTGCAGGCGCCACGGAATCGACCGCGAAGAACGAGGGTTTCAACCGCAATGTCGGCGACAATGACAACTGGACGGCCAATGGTTTCTTCCTCTTCAGACAGAAACTCGGCATACCCGGAAGGACATTGTCCCTGAACGTGGACTATAATTTCAGCAACAACGATCTCACGGGCCTGAATCAGTCATTGACAAAGACCTTTGGCGTTGACGGCGCTGCAGATGAGCTGGAGTCGGTAAATCAGTGGTACTCGCAGAATTCACGCGCGTCGTCATTGAGCGGCCGTCTGGTGTATACTGAGCCGCTGGGCGCGGGTTTTTATCTGGAGGCGAATTATCAGTACAAATGGAGCCAGAACAAGTCAACGAAGGATACTTATGATTCGGCTGCCGGTGCTGACATCGAGAAAATGGAGTTCATCAAGGACGGAATGGTACGCAACGACACGTATTCCAGCGATATTCTGAACCAGTATCAGACGCATCGCGCGGGTTTCAATTTCATGTACCAGAAGGACAAGTTCCGCGCGCAGGTCGGCGCTTCGGTGATTCCGACGATTACGCACAACGAGACCAACGGCAAGCGTTATGACAATACTGTCGTGAACTGGTCGCCTTCGGCAATGATCTGGTATGATATCAATGACAATACGAATGTGCGCGGATTCTATTTCGGAAATTCATCCCAGCCGACGACTTCACAGCTCATGCCGGTTCCGGACAATTCCAATCCGCTCAATGTTTCTCTCGGTAATCCTTACCTGAAGCCGTATTTCAGCCATGATATGAGGATGCGCCTGGGATACTCGAAAAAGAAGAAGTTCTTGTCGGTCTATGGCAATTTGTCGGGTGGTTTCGTGCAGTCCCCTATCGTATATGCCAGCTGGTACAATACGAACGGAACTTCATTCTCCCTGCCTGTAAACGGTCCTACATCCGGCAATGCAAGAGCAAGGGTGTTCGTCAATGCTCCGATTGCCAAGTCGAATTTCAGCATTTCTTCGGAAACGTCGGGAAGTTGGTCGAAATCAGCGTCCTACGTGGGCAAGAGTTCGTTCGATACCAGCAAATATTATGACGGCGACGAGTTCGATTACGTGAAGTTCAATGAGGATTTCCCCGATTTGAACAAGAGTGACTTGTTCATCAAGAACTTGACGCAGACGATGAATTTCACCCAGAGGCTGAAGCTTACATATCGGAACAATTTCGTGGAACTTACTGGTTCCGGACGTTCAAGGATTGCCAAGTCCTGGTACACGATTTCGTCTGCAAATATGAATGTAACCCGCAACAACCAGGTGTCAGCGTCAATGAACTGGACGATTCCAGGCGGTCTTGGGCTCGTTTCTGATTTCAACTACAACTGGTACAGGGGCTATGCGACTCCTCAGGAGGATGAGTACATCCTCAATGCCGAAATCACCAAGCTTCTGTTCAAGAACAGGTTCACATTGGCCCTGAAGGCATACGACCTTCTGAACCAGTCGAAGAACTTGTCCGTAACTGATTCAGCGAACTATCATACCGAGACGTGGAACAACACGCTTGGACGCTACGTAATCCTGTCGCTGACATGGAGGTTCGGCAACATGAGCAAGACTTCCAATAACATGCGCGGGCCGGGCGGTCCAAGGCATGGCGGGCCGGGCGGTCCTCCTCCACCGATGATGTAGTGTTCGTCGTATCATAAAAATATCAGTGTTCTCATCATTGCCGGAAGGCATTCTGGGGACGCTGATTTTTTTATTGTGCTACAGAATGGAGTCGGATGGGGCAACGGAGCGAGGGGTTCTTCTCCCCGAATAGACATGGCACTGCGACCCGGGGTGGTGTTGTGAAGTTCGGGTTGTCTCTGTCGTGCGTAAAAAGCCACGTTTCACGCACGACAGGGGCTATTTTAGTGGTGACGTGAGTGGAAAACGTTTTAACACGCACGTCGTGGAAGGAAACGTGGCTGGCGTGGTGCGGGGCAACGGCACAGCGGCATAAAAAAATTAGAGATTCCATGTAAGATTGGCGAAGCAATTCAGTATAGTATATAGCAACAAGAAGAAGGACGCTGCCACATTTTGGCAGCATGCGTCAATAACTTTGTACCTGTAAAATCATAGACTTATGGCCAAGAGCATAATTCAGCAGATAAAATTTTGCGCCAACAAACTGAAGAACAGCAAGCTTGCCCGTTTGGGAGGCAAGGAAATAAGTGAGGCATTGGACAATCTTACGGCTTGCCTGGGACTTGAGAACCGCGAGGAAGCCATCGTTTTCATTCCCATTTTCGAAAAGGAATGCAGCGGACGGACATGCGACTTTGACGAAATGTCCACGATGTACGACTGTTCCAACCTGGACATGATGGAGTACATTCCGGCAATCAAGAATCTGCTGGAAAAAGGCCTCATCTACATCAACACGCACGGCATGAAGACCTGCAAGATTGTCGAACAGAGTTTCGGAGTCACGCCGGTCGTTCTCAACAGCATCATTGACAATAAGACTCCCAACTTGGAAGGCGTGGAAGCAAAGACCTCAGACTTCGACCGCTATGCCTTATGCTCTCTGGTCAGCAACGCTGTCCAGGATTCCGACGTGACATTCCGCAGTCTGCTTCAGGTCGCATCAGATGCAGAGAAACTCAATGCGAACATGACGTTCGTCCAGGAAGTCCGCAGACATCTGGAGGAACTCTCTGACAGGATACTATTCTACGAAATCTGCAATGATTTCTGCGAATGTCCTTCGAGAAGATCGTCAATTGAAAGGACTCTGGAAGATATCTATGAGTCTTTCGGAAACCGCATTTCCGCACGCGCCAGACTTCTGGACGGAACAAACGCCCTAATTTCCAATGAATTGGTCTACATAAGCGATGACCGGGAAGAAATGACCCTTACCGAGAAGGGAAAGGAGATTCTGCTCGAAAACGACTACGCATCCTTTGGAGACAAGCTGGATTGCCCCGACCGCTACAAGTTTGCCAGAATGGTGACAAAGTTTTTCCATGATGACGAAAAGTATGATTCCGAGGCACGCAATGCGCTAATAGTCAGGAGGCGTGAACTTTTAAAAATGGAGAGCCACAACAAGCAGCTGTCTTGCATCAGAAAAGTACGTGAAATAATCCCCTCCGAAGGGGACCGCATACTGTTCTATATGGCCTGCAACTATTGTCCCGGAGGCATCAATCTCATCAATGAGCTGAAATGCTTGTTTTCAGTCAGGGACCGCGCCGAATATTTGAACCTGTTCAAGGAAGAGAAACATAAACTTCAGGAGCTGGACCTCGTGGAGATTACCTCCATAAGTTCATTGTTCGGACCTCAGACCGGCCTTGTGCTTACCGACAAAGGCAAGGAGCTGTTCTTCGAGGAGGACGCCAAACTGTTCATCCAGAAAGTCGACAAGAAGGACCTGGTCAACTGCGAGGACATCAAGCCGAAGCAGCTTTTCTTCTCCGAGAATGAACAGCGTCAGCTTTCAATGGTCGGCAATTCCCTCATGGAGGAGAACTACCGGGCATTGACGGAAAGATTGGAGTCCAAAGGCCTTTCCAAAGGTATCGCCGTACTCCTTTACGGCGCACCGGGTACCGGAAAGACAGAATCCGTCATGCAGTGGGCACGCCAGAGCGGCAGGGACATTGTCCACGTGGACCTCAGCGCATCCAAGAGCATGTGGTACGGAGAGAGCGAAAAAATCGTCAAGGACATCTTTACCCGCTACCGCCAGCAGTGCAAGCGCTCCAAGATTAAGCCTATACTTCTGTTCAATGAGGCTGACGGCCTTTTCTCCAAGCGCAAGGACATAAGCAGGGGCTCAAGCGTCGACCAGACGGAGAACACCATCCAGAACATCCTGCTGGAAGAGATGGAGAAGCTCGACGGCATACTGATCGCGACCACCAACCTTGAAGAGAATCTTGACAAGGCTTTCGAACGCCGTTTCCTCTTCAAGATACGTCTGGACAAACCTGGCGTGGAAGCGAAGAAGAACATCTGGCAGGACAAGCTCCCGATCCTTTCCGCAGAGCAGGCTCACAAGCTGGCGTCGGACTTCGACTTCAGCGGCGGAGAGATTGACAACATCGTCCGCAAGACCACCATGCAGGAAGTCCTCGAAGGCGGTGTCCCGACAATGGAATCCATCGTCAAGCTTTGTTCTCAAGAAAAAGTCTGCACCAGGAACAACAGGATCGGGTTCTAGCCGGTCCTGGTCCTGAACAATAGACAAGCATTGTCGCAAACTCAAATCTGCTATGGACAATGAACAGAAATTGAAGTTCCTTCAAGAAAACTTTGAGGATAAAGGGGATAAATGTGACATCGCTATACGATTAGATGTCGCCAAACAGCTCTGTAATGTCATTCTCGGACAGGAGGCCTGCGTAGTACAAATGGGCTGCCGCCATCTTCCAGTCAATATACTTGTCATCAACATCCGTAACAAGCGGCGCTCCCAACGCGGCATCGTCAATATAGATATGGCCATATACCTTGGGGGATGATGTCCACTCATGCTGAGTCGGATTCTCATTGACTCCGAAAAGAGGAATCCCCCTTTCGGAAAACCAGTCAACCGCCGGCTGAAGCATGTCCATACCCTCATTGTTCCGGCTCCTCATCGTGTTCAAGATGATCTTATGCCCATTTGAGACAAGACGTTTCAAAACTGGGGTTGCTCCAATTTCATCGCCTACGGCCGGATAACGATGTTTGACTACGGTGCCGTCGAAATCCAGGACAACTATGAATTCCTTATTGGTCATGTTACTTCAGTTTGATATTCTCACATCCCGGGAAAAGGTTAAGGAATGTCTGGGCATCCTTGGGACGGGTCGAGACCAACAGACCTGAAGCTACTGCCCTGGCGAACTTCTCACTGAATCCCTGAATCTCCAACCTATCTACACAATCTTCCTCCTCATCACTGAAATCCGTTATGGAATGAGGTTCTTCAAAAGTTGCCAGGTTATATAATGTCGCAGCAAGACCATATATGTCAGGCAACGGGGAAAAACGAATCATGACGTCTGATTTGGTCTTTAACTCCGGTGCAGCATATTCACTTACCGAATGTGTACTAGTCCAGTAAATGACCTCGCCATCTTCATTATACTGCTTAGCCACACCAAAATCAGTAAGGACAGCATCTCCATTATCCTCGACAAGAATATTCTCCGGTTTTATGTCAAGATGAAGGACCCTGTTCTTGTGTGCAAGATTAAGTGCCTTGCACATAGGTACCACCACCTTCTTGATCAACATGTCTTCCGAGAAATCGAAATAACTGTTTTGTAGATCCAGAAGAGAACCCTTACTATAGAAAGGCATCGAATAATAGTAGGTTTCGGTATCATTGCTATAAAAGACCTCAAATGCCGGAACGATGTGGCTATCTTCAGTCCGCCCAAGATGATTCATAATTTCGGCCTCTTCCTTGAAATTCTTGACATCAGAGTTCCAATTTAACTGCCCATACTGCTTAGGGTCGTTCTTCTCCAGCTTACCCATTATTCGATGAAAGTAATCTCGAGGGAACAACTCTTTCAATACGACCTCCTTCTTTTCTCCCGTCTTGAGGTTGTGCGATGCTGCGGTATATGCAAAGCCAAAACAACCGCATCCCAGAAACCGATGAATCTGATATTCAGTAGACTTCCCATGCAGCACGAAACCTGTTTCCAATTTATTCTGTTCTACAGGAATAGGTTTGTTCAGGACCAAATTCAAGACCTGCTCCTCGGAAAAATGTTCATGAAGCAGCACGTCCGTTCCATACGGATGAAGCTGCCTGCCGACATAATCCTGCTGCAATTCACCTATCAGCCATGAGGTTTCTTTATCCGACAATAACAGTTCAAACGCATATCCGCCCTGAAAGAAAGCCGTTCCTTGACTGCAATCAATGATGCGCGGCTGCAGATCTCCGCTACCATTCACGACAAGGGCCTTCCCTTGCAGTTTGTACGCAGGACAAAACAGGTTGGTAATCTTTCTCCTTTGGAAAGCATTACTGTCATTGGGAACAATCTTATCATACTTGACCTCCGGATTTAAGGTCATAAGAATCCTGTCGGCAGCAGGCAAACCTTTGAGAGAATATGTCCTGGCTGATATCTTGCGGACAACATCCCCCAGACGCACGAGGTTACAGCCCTTCCTGATTTCCAATTCAATTCCGATATAAGACCTGAACCCGTTCTTTTGTTTTGCGGTCCGTGTCGGAATAAAGTCGGCATACAGGTCGCCATTCAACAACGCCTTGATATCTACGTTGCTCAACATCGGATGGTTCCCGTTGAAGAATCTGACTTTCTTCCTGTAGCATACACTCTTGTCTGTATCAATCAGCACTGCGACTTCCCCGAAAGGAAGAAGTACAATGGTGTGGACCCAATCCCTATCAAGGGCCTGCCTCATCTGGGGACTCTGCCTCTCAAAGATGTCCTTCGGAGATATGATTCCTGCAAATTTCCCGTTCCATCCATCGATCTCAAGACACTTCGACAGGCAGAAATCAAAGGCTGGCATATCGTTGACGTATCCTCTGTACGTGGATAGGATATAGTCAGGTCTGAATCCGACTTCCCACTTGCCCGAATCACGCTGGACAATATTCCCCATCTTGCCCCCTGATGTGCAATAATTCAGAATACGGGACACGGCAAGGATCTTGTCGTTCACATCTCCGTCCGCATATAGGGCATCTCCGACGCCAAGCATGGCTGCGGCAATACCGCAACCTGCGAAAGGGTTATAGACCTTCCCGCCTTTCCTGTAGTCGTAATCCAGAAGGGCAGCCAGAGTCCTGGCGACCTGCAATCTCGGGCGTTCCGGCTGCAGTCCGGACATGACCAGGATATCATTCGCGATTTCCAGATAGTTCTTTCCAAGGTCCTCTATACTCTCATTGATCATTCCCTGGGCAAGCATCAGCGTGGCATATTGGCGCAATGCCGTATCACTCGCCTTATTCGAGCTATGGTTATATAGTATGCCTATCCGATGGTGATATTCCTGCTCTACGGTAAACGTGTCGTAATGATGGAAAGTGTCATAAATCTGCTTCAGGCTTTCAGGCATCTCCGCTACGGCACATAGTTCAGACGCGCCATTTTTATAAGCATCAGAAAGCACTTTCCTCAATGATGCATTCTTTCTTACCCAGTCGTATGCCAGAACTTCCTCAATGAGGATACGGCCAAATGCCACGGACCCCTGAGGGACATCCGTTGTAATCGACAGCTTCCCCTGCACGGACATTGAAAGCATGAACAGTGGCATCAATGTGTCAGGATTGTAGCGATAATAGTTTTCCAACGATTCCTTCATGGATACGTCAGGGTTCAGTGATATCTTTCCCGACGCTGTAGCAATGTTCTTCTTTGACATAGTGCTGATTGTTTATGTTGGCCATACTTTATGTAATTCAAACATAAATATAAGGCTTTTTACTCAAGGCGTCACATTAAAATCACAAAATTGAGAAGTTCAAGTGTAAGTTTTCGCTCCTTTCATTGTATATAATATTACAAGAGGAGTTATTTATGGAATTCAACGAAAAGGTATGGCTTCGTGCCGCAATTAACGGGATCCGTCCGATCATCGAGTATAAGATCAATACTGGGGCAGAAATCGATTTCAAAGGCCTTGTTATCAGGGAGAAACAGAATCTCCGCAAATGGTGGGAAAAGGAGAACCCATTGAAATCCTCGCGGCTCAGTCAAGATTACCGAAAGTTTCTCGCCAAATTGGATACATTGGATGATTTGCTGGAGCAATCGACCAGGGAGATAAGCCCTGCCGTGTGCGTTTCGATGATTTTGTCAGAAACATATCAGGAATGCCCAATCTACACACAAAAATATTTGAAACGATGAATAGTTGAAGGAAAAATATTAAATTAGAATTTTTATTGAGCCTAGCCAGAACAGCTGGCCGACAACCACAAATCTACGCCAATGACAAATAACAAAAAGAGAATTATGAGCGAAGCTGAGGTATCTTTCCTTAAGAGCGACCTTCAGAAAGTAATCGCCTGCAACTTCAATGCGAACGGGAACATGACACTCGACTTCGCATTGTCATTGGTTGCAGCCTATTCTCTGAAGCAGTTGGATACGGACACAGCCTCATATCCGGCTCTCCATTCATTGATAAAAGCTATCAGAAAATCCTGCTTTGCAAGAAAAGTCGATTTGATTGGCCAATTGAAGTTTGACGAATGCGTATGTCATATATACAAAAGACTGGATACCGTCACATTTGAGGATAAGAAGAATCTGCTGCTGTCGCTCAAGCTTAAACTCGTTCTGGAAATCGGTGAGACAGGTCATATCTCTTTGGATGAAAATCTTCCAAGATTTGTGGTAGACAAAATAACCAACCTTCCTTCTGAAAGATTTGTCATCGGAATTCTTGCCTCCAACAAGGACGGCAGAAATGATATTCAGGATACTGAATCAGAACAGACAGGGAGGGGTAACAATACATGCAGATATGCCAGTTCAGAAACAGACACCGACAAATCCAGCTCCGAAACAATACAATACGCCAAAACTAAACCTTCGGCAGTTAAAAATAAACCTTCGCCTATTAGCTCGACACCATCAGGAGACTCTTATTCAGCACTATTTCTGCGATTGAAAAGCAAGAGAGATAGTGCGCCTCAATATGTGTGGCAATGGAAGCTGTCCTCCGAAGAATACATCGATATAAAACGCCTGATAACAGGCAATAAAATTCCCACACCCAGCAAGTGGACCCATGAGGTTGCAGTAGTCCTTTCCCTATACATAGGTGAATTCTACAAAAGAGAATATGACGGATCCAACAACCCTTTCAGAATCCTTGGGCATCAGTCTCCCGACTATGATTTTGAAAAGTTCAGTGACTTATGCGAGAAACTGAAGATTACTCCATACCAAAAAATCAACAATGCAGTACTTTATACCTTGTACGTAAGCGGAGGCATCCCAATACACCAGCTTACGTCAAAAATAGACAAAGGCAAATCCTCCATTTTTATTGAAGGCCTCGCTGCACTCATTGACAGCGAAGACGAGAATGACGTCACAGAAGGAGAAGAAAAGATCAATGCCGTCAACAACACGGCATTAAAAGAGTCGTACTGTAAAAACGGCAGCATATACGAATATGTCCGAAGCATGCGCGAGCACAAAAGCACATGGTGTAATGGCGATGAATGCAATGACGAATTCAAATCGTTTAGGGAGAAAATCCTTGAGGCTAGAAAAAAGGTCTCATCGAGAAAGAAGTTCTGGCTGAGCTATTCTCTTTGGACTTATTTTGATAACAACGGGGTCAAAGAATTATCGCTCACTCCTGAAATCAGACTTCATCCCGAAAAGGATGGATGTAGGCACTATGCGATTTCAGATTTCAGGGTACACAGTTGGGGAATAAAGGGAAATCCAGCTTCTTTTATTCTTTCCTCCGGAGGAAAGGAAATTTCATTCAACTGGTGCTGCAACAATGACTACATTTCCGCAAATCTGATTGACAGGATAGCCTTACCACCTGAAGACCCTCGGAAAATCGAGTCCGAATGGTTCTACAACAAAGACGGGCTTTTGGTATGCCTCACACCGGACGGAGAACAGATCCCGTTGGGAAGCAACACCATATGCGGGGGGTTTGATGACGGATACATGCAATTGTTTACTGACGATGAACCACACATGGCATCCTGGCAATCACACAAAGGAAACCGTACATATTTATGGTCCGGTCTCATATTTGACAAGTCCAGATATATTCCTATCAGATACGAGGGGTATTGCGACATCAATGATTCCCTTGGATGGCTTTGGTTTAAAACCAATTGCATATTGGAGGATACGAAAAGAAACCGTATGCGCACAATATTCAATTCAAAGGGTATGATTTATGCGCTTCCGGCAGAGCAGTCAATTCATCAGATATCGAACAATACATCAGTATTACCGGAGAGCATAACTAATGGCCGCATTGACTGCTATATCAACGGAGAACAGAGTTTCGCGTTCCTAACGAATGATCTTGACATAAAGTTCAATTGTTTCAGAATTGCCACAAAGGAATCCGTTGACGGCGATCCACATGTCCAATTCAGACACATTTCTGGTAACGAATGGAAGGAATATGTCCCACACGATAGAATTCCGCAAGGATTATACGAATTCTGCTTATCGCTTGCCTGGTATTCGACAGTGATTTACTGCTTTGTTCTACGAAAAGAAGCATCAATTGAGACGTACAGCCTATCAAAACCGTATCATATCAAATTCCCAGCTATTAGTGGTATCAGATGCAGGAACGGCAATGTGTATACTCATCGTGAAGGATATCCCATCTGTCAATTCAAGGAGCCGATGTCAGACAGCTACACATTCACTATACCTGACGGTGACTCATATGTGGAATTTTCAACATTTGCCCCAATAGCTCAGACACATATTCTCATGCATGGACATGAAGTCAATACCGTTATAGCGGCATTTGCCGACAAATGCCAGGTAAGGACCATATCAGACAAGTCTTCAATTCAGTACATGTTATGTGACAAGAGAGAGGTGTACAAATATGTATTCAACAAGATGACGGCAACGTCAAGGGGAGAAGATCCGAACCTGACCAGGAAACGGGACATGCATGAGATTGATGACAATATTGTATCCGGGATACACTTTATTTGTGTGTACTCAAGAGATATCAAACAAGATGACTGCGCAAATTATCCCATCTGTTTTTTGGACTTCAAAAACAACGAAGTCATACCCATTCCCAAGGGTAATCCTCTTGAGGCAGCAAAACAACTTGCAAAGGATAGAAAAAGCGACGGATTATTGTTCCACTCTCTTAAAAACACCCTCAAAACAGACAATTATTTGGCGCCTCGTTTCATCAGCCAGTATGAAGGGAAGAAAGTAGGAAGAAGAGACAAGCAAGCTCTGAGGATAGAGAAACTTACGGATTATGCTAAAGAAAAAAGATTCTGCAAAGAAGATACATTCAAACAATTTCAGCTTGCAAATGAACACGGCCTGTATTTGACGTTTTCAGATCCCCTATTGTCTATGATATGGGACAGAAAGAACAAAATCTTTCTGGATACCGGCAAAGCTCCCTTCAAGAAGAACCTGTATGCCTTTTTTACCAGTTACCATGGTTACTGCAATACCCATGACATTTCTCCTGATATAAAAGGGCTACGCAGATTATCAAGGGAGTTCCTTTTCGACTGGAATATAATCAGGGATAAGATTGAGTCCGGAACAGTACTTGATGACACTTATAACCAATTAACTGAAAGAAAATAAAAATAAAAGATATGCCTATCAACATTATTTCCAAGGATGCCGTAAATAACAAAACGGCGCATATTTTAGACGCCATTATTAACCACAATCTACATTTCAAAGGCAATTCCGGCGAGGAGATTACGGTTAGTATGTCGAATTTGCATACCACATTAATCTCAGGCATCAGGATAAGTAACGAGAGAGCCACTCTCTTCGACAACGTATATTGGCACGAACTGGCTGCCCGTTTGAATGATTATTCAGCGGCAATCTCACGTCTGAAACAAGCCGACCCTGAAAATGCTGATTACGGGTCATTATTGGAAGAGATAAACGAAACCGTCACCGACCTCAATAACGGAGAACTGAATCAATCATCATTGCGCTTATACTCCCTAGGTGAATATAAACAAGAAACTAAAGAAATCCTGCTGTATACCGGCAGTATTTCTGATCTTGCAAATGCTACGGTTTGTGACTACGATACCCTTCTCGCATATGTACTCATAAGAGCATCGTTCAGCGCATATTTTGGGCAGTCCTGCATGCATAGTTCAATACGAGAGATAGAAGACGCCATGATAGAGTGCGCCACACTCTATTACTTGTCAGACGCATATGCTCAGACAGGAAATCCTTTGTACCACGATGTATTTGAGACTGCAAAGACAATCTTATCTGATAATGGTAAACATCAGCCCGCTTCACGATTCGGAGTATACGTATTTGAGAAAGCAAATGAGGAGAAAATCAATAAGCCTGAGAGGATATTGGGAGAATATTGTCAGAAAGCAAAGCTAATTGACTGCAACAGCTTTAATGTCATCCGTTATAGCGTTGAGCTCATCAATGGCTATCCGAACAGTTCATCAATGCCTCATGAAGGTGAACGAATTTTATACTCACTGCTGATACAGCTTATCCTCAATATCGGACAGAGACAAGAATTGAGTTTCGTCTCGCTTTTCAAAGACACGAAGGCAGAACTTAAGAAATCCCTACTAGAGCAGTGGCAACCGAAAGGGACATGCCTTGATGCAAATTATCAGAGCCAACTCGAACACATCATTGAAGACACCGTCAGTTCAAACATACTAGTGGAAAACATGTCACTGTGGCAAGGAGCCGACCCTTTGTATAAGGGAGGCCCCGACTATACTTCGGTGATTGACAGGAATCTGCTCAAATTTCTTCCATACAAGCACCAGGTGGAATGCTGGAATGCACTCCTTGCACCTGCCACCACATATAAATCTATGTGTGTGACAACCGGAACCGGTTCAGGTAAAACCGAGTCATTCATGGTACCGCTGATAACAGACCTGGCACAAAAGACATCGGAAGGACTGAAAGCAATCTTCCTATATCCGCTCAACGCGTTGATGGAAGACCAGAAAGAAAAACTCAATGATATGATTGAGAGGTCCGGCAGCAATCTTACCTTCGCCGTATATAATGGCTCATCACCCAACTGGCCAGACGATGGAATCTGCGAACGCCTCTCACATGAGGTAGTATACCGTGAGGAAATCCAGGGTTCAATGAGATGGGATGCGACAACAGGATCATGCGTCAATGGAGGACGTATCCCCGATATCATTCTTACAAACCCTACGATGCTTGAATATCTCTTGCTTAGAAAGTCTGACGAGAACATTATCGGACGTTCACTCCAGTCCCTCTCATGGATGGTAATTGATGAGACTCACACTTACTGTGGAGCGGGAGCGGATGAACTTGCCATGCTAATCAGACGTGTTCTCAAAGCATTTGACCGAGAAGCAAATGATATTCACTTTGCCACTTCATCGGCGACTGTCGGTAATAACAATTCCGACTTGCTAAAATTCATATCCGGGATCACGGGACAGGAGAAAGATGTAATAAAGATTGTCAAAGGCCAAAGATCCACTCCAGATTTCAGTTTGGCGAAAATCCCTCAAAACAATTGCAAGGAGGAGATTATCTCCAAACTCAACAACAATTCCTATGTATACCTGAACGATCTTATCCCATATAAGAATGGTGTAGAAGAGAAACTTGAAGAACTTGACAGACTATGTCAGGGCGGACTGAAAATAAAGGCGCACTTCTACATAGAATCACTGACAAATGGACTGTATGCCAATGTTGAAGATATCCTGAATGGAGAACAAACATTCAATCTGACCGCAAGTATTCCGTTTGACAGAGTTTCATGCAAGCCAGACAGCAGGTATGTAAACATGTTCCACTGTTTGAATTGTGGAGCGGTATTGGCCAATTGCACGATTGACAACAACAAGTATTCAAGGACGGGATCGGCCTCTATGCCATATGGTCAGAATATTGCGATTGACAGTCCAAGGATAAATCCACAACCCAATGCGATGCCATGTGATATCGCAACTGACAATAATATAATTCCAAAGTCTGTTCGGAGTGCAGCACTTATCTCACCGGACCAATCCTGCCCATGTTGCGGAACTTCGCAGGATAATATAAGAGGATTTAGTGCATCTGTTTCTTCATGTTTCCGATCAATAACTCCAAGTCTATTGAAGAACGCTTCGAAACATGAGGGACAGCATCCCTATTATGGTCAGCAGTTCATCAGTTTTGCCGACAGCAGGAAAGGGGCTGCGGAGCCTAGTCTTGAACAGAATCTTGAGACAGAAAGAAGGTGGGTCATATCCGTCATATTAGATAGACTCCACAGATTTGAGTTCAATGATGTATACACACATTTGCTGGCATTGATCAACAATGCCAGCCAGAAACATGACTTTGCAGAGATGTCGCGACTGAATCAGGAGAATCTCAATCTCTTGAAGGCTAATGCCAATAACGATTCTGAGACAATACATAAGATTGCCGTTAGGAACGGCATGAAAAACACTATAAAGTGGCAGACGGTGTTGGAAGAGCTTCGCAATAGTAATGAATGCAAAGTTCTTGCCTCATGCTTCGCGAAAGATGAAGACTGGGACCACGCAAACGGATGCCTTTCGGACGACTACCTGAAAAAATATGTTCTTGGAGCCTTATACAACACAATGAAAAAGCGTTCCAAGAATGGTTTTTCTGCAGAGAGTTACGGATTGTTCGGAACCATATATCCAAAGCTGGAAACAGTGACCGCCATTCCGCAATCAGTAGTTAACTTGAACGCCGAACTTAACTGTTTAAGCAAACCTGAAATAACAGTAGAAGAATGGAAGAACCTGCTGAAATTGTACATTGATTTCAATGTCCGAACCAATGAGAATCTGTTCTTCAGAAGTACCGCTACAGGATGGGACCATCTGGACATCAGCAGTTGCAGGAATCTCACATCAACTTATGGAAAACGACGCTCTATCAAAAACCCTGAAATTGAACGCGGTGTTCACTACAAACTGCTCTGGAGACTTTTCGGATGTGATAACGAAGAACAGTTGAATGGAATCAATGCGAGCCTCGCGTCTAAAGTAGAGGCTGTCGTAAAAGAAATGTGGTCAGAACTCAAGAGGATTTCCCTTATTGAACAAGGCATGACATATTATCAGCCATACGGATGTTCCAATCCGAGGTGGTTTATTGATGACCTTTCGGACTACGAAAAGAATGTTGAACACCGAACAAACTATCGTCTGAACGTGTCTAACATTTCATTCGAGCTCCTTGATGATGCATACTGCGACAACAATGTGAAGGCAATCCTTGATACAACCTTTTTGGGAAACACCCCATATCAGGATGATTTCAAACAAGGACTTTCAATGCCGGTTCGCATTTCACCATGGGAGCCGCCATATCCTTCCATGCCTGATGACTTGGCCTCCTATTACCGGAATAACGGAACAGCGTTTCTGTTCTGCAAGAGGATATCTTCCATTTATAGCGCAGAACCGATTTTTATCCAGCACGAGCATACTGCACAAGTTGGACGGGAACTTACCAAATCCAGAATTAAAGATTTCAAGAATCATGACATAAATATCCTAGCTTGTTCCACTACCATGGAGATGGGTGTTGATATCGGAGAATTGGAAATTGTATCGATGTCCAATGTCCCTCCACACCCTGCAAACTATAAGCAGCGCGCAGGGCGTGCAGGACGTGCATTTCAGAATAAAAGCGCATGCGTGACCATCTGTAATTCAGATGCTGTAGGTCTTGCTGTAATGGAGCATCCCAAGGAACAACTTCTTGAAAGGGAAGTCATGACACCTTCTGCAGATTTGAACAGTCCTCAAGTAGTGCAACGCCATATCAACAGTTATCTGCTACGCGAGTACCTTGTAACGAATATAACCGGAAATCATCCGCTTGCCAATAGAAGCATAAAGAGTTTTGCGGTTCTTGATTTCTTCTTCAATGACAAGTATGACGTTTCAGACCGCAACAAGAGAGTCCGATGGAGAGACATCATTGACTGTTCAAGCAATAAGTTCCACGTCTATCCGGACGCATATTCAACTGCATTCCATAAGGATTCAATTTATGAGAAATTTTCAGATTGGTTGCTCCACCTTGACCACACCAATACGAACATATGGAAAGATCTGGATCTGCTGAAATCGGGAACCACATTGGCAGGCATCAGCAATCAGGAGCTTGTAACAGGTACCATTAGGAATCTTAAAGAACTGTATTCATGTGTCCAAAAAGAACTTGAACACATGCATAAAATTGCTTGCGACCAAACACTTAACCTTAACTGGAATGCGAATCCAATACATGGACATGCGGCAAGACTCAACTACGACTTCGTTAGTTTGTTACTGCAAAACCTTCTGACGTATTGCAGCACGCATCAGTTTACCCCAAATGCCAATATGCCGGTCAACATCGTTGAACTGAGATGCCAACACGATAGCAGCTCATATGAGAATCCTTCACGAGACCTAATTGTGGCATTGAGCGAATATGCTCCGGGAGCAAAAGTTACTATTGACGGCAAAAGTTATACTATAGCAGGAGTGGATTGGGACAGATCGAAATCATCCAGATCGAAATCATTCAGAAGGATTCACGTCTGTAGAGATTGCGGTTACACATGGGAGAATCAAACCGACTCCGCCTGTCCGTCTTGTTCAGGAACAAGAATCAGGCACAATGACATGATTGAACCTACAGCGTTCCTTCCTGAGCAGGACACTGACCGAATCATCAAAAAAAACAGTTCTCCTGTAAGAATTGAAGCAAATTTGATAGGCGCTGACGGACTGCATTTCACTCCTCTGACCCCATTATGTGAATTCGATTCGGAGAACCCGAATGCCAATACCAAAATCCTATACCTTAATGAAGGTGCAGGGTTCGGCTATTGTGTCTGTACGAAGTTCGACTGCGGAAGGGCTGAAATTGAAACTCAGCTTCAGCAAGCCGGAGATACACAATACGTGAGAGATTTGATGTATCATAAGATTGAAGGCAAGAGCGGGCGTTCGACAACATATGAACACCAAAACCTGAGCACATATAATCAGGATACTTTTGATCTTACCTGCATTGAACGAAACAAGTTCATCGGAGGTTCAATCCTTACTAATTTCAGCATTCTCAAGCCATACCATTCATCCCACTCCGGCATCGGAAGGGTACCATTTACAAAACACAATGCCCAAGAAGAGAGTATCCTTACTACCCTTGGAATCATCGTATGTGACGAGCTCTCGAAACATCTGCCATGCCAAAGGCAGGATATCAACTTCCTCATCACCACAATCAATAGAGGTGAAAGGGCGCTGTGCATATATGATACCGCCAAAGGAGGTGCGGGATATTCTTCCCATTTGGATTCAACCAATTGGGTAGTAATGCTTGGACTTTGCAAGGACAGACTTGAGGGGATTGTTAATGGTAAAAAGGGCATCGAGTCTATTCTCTCGCGCGGAACCATGCGTTTCATTGAAGACATTGATGTAATGGCGACCTACAATTGGCTTATGGAAGAGATAGCTGCCAGAACCCCTATCCCGAACAACATCCGCAACTCATATCCGAATGCCGTAAGGTCAACTCTTTCAGACATCATGAACGGAATCAACAATGCAAACTCCGCTACAGTGTTTGTCAACTCAGATATCCAATCGTGGAACTATGAACTGCAGAATGCCACTGTTCCATCATGGAAGGAGACTCGAGGAGGCTTCAGACTCAACGGCACATCAAAGGTCGAACTGGCATTTCTCGGGAACCTGGGAGTGATTCCTGTCGAGGCATCAGACATAATCAGACATTCCGAAGATTGGGCTTCATTTCATGTTGCCGCACCTGCCGTCAATGGAGTTTATCCTCTTGCGTATGTCAACGGTTGGTTATACCTAACTGACGAATATGGTTCAACCAATTTCAACGGGCATTGGGCAAACGGGCATATTTATGCGGTGCAAACCACGAAGCCGTTGATAGCCCCTGTTGTTCCTACACTGAGCCAGTTTACGGAGTTTACAATCAATCCAGGTACCAAACTGGCCTCACCTAAGGCAATTGTTGATCTGCTGATACAATTGGATAAAAGCAACCAGATTCGGCAGTTCATAAGTTTGGCAAAGAACCATAAGATTGAATTCCATTATATGGATGAACACATGAAGACATCTCTAGGAATTGTACAGATTCTCCAGTTCATCCAAGGATTTGTTGACAAGATCGGATGCGATTCAGACTCGTTCAGCCTTGTACTTACAAACGAAAAGTTTGACCTGTATACCAAAGGCAAAAGCTATACTGACCGATACAGAAGGGTAAGTGACCAGCTGCGCACCCACGCTGATACCAATGCCCTTATCGATGAATACCTGTATAATACCGATTGGGACTATACAATCAGCACGCAGGAGGAAAACACCCTGCCGCATTGGAGAAGTCTTACAATCAAAGACACCGATAACGGTAATACACTTATCATCAAACCTCATGGAGGAATAGCCAACGGATGGTTCATTGATACAAATGAAACAAGAAGACTAAATATCTTCTTCAACGTCAATAATATTGGGATTGATTCCGAAATACCTTTGATTTCGGACAATAACAAACCTATCCTATATTCCGTGAATCTTCAGTAACAATATCCATTGGAGAAAGAATTAGGGAACAATACAACTGTTGTCAATAGAGCCACCACTGTACTCCATATAAAGACACTAAAATCTCAGAAAAGTTTGAACTTCTCTGAGATTTTCTTTTAAACTTTGATTTTGCACAGGGGATAGTAGCGGGAGCATAACTCCATAACTCGAAGACGGCGTCCCTATGATGGAACCATCTTCAAACTTTAAAGAGGCTACACTAGGAACACCGGGATCTGGTTTTGTCATAGATGATAAAAATAGAAGGCCATGGGGAACTTGATTTTAACTCAAGTTCCCCGTGGTTATCATTTTTTCATTAGTCTATGATTATAGCGGGATAAATGTACCTCTTGTAGCGGTTTGTAATGTACCGCCTGTA
>OGOJ01000015.1_pt1 | contig 143757 bp, 116 predicted proteins | sample 1552601 | NCBI WGS metagenome assembly OGOJ01 (sample SAMEA2580184, study PRJEB22360) | human gut metagenome | biome: human gut; feature: human-associated habitat; material: faeces | place: Denmark | collected 2008/2010
CTCCAGCTTATATGAATCAGGAATTATGGCTGTTTGCTATTTTTTACTTGGTAATTATTGTGACAAATATTTGTCTAACTACGACAATATATATTTAAATAAATAATGAAGAAAAAAGAAGGATTATCTAGGTTACTGGAAATTGCGGGAGAAAAAAAAAGTTTATTGCTTTTCTCCGGGTTATTTTCCGCTATAAGTGCATTATGTATACTTATACCATTTTGGTCTATATATGAAATATTAAAGGAATTGCTTGTTCATGCTTCTGATTTATCTACGATAGATTCTGAGCTAATGATCAGTTGGGGGTGGCTTGCTTTTATTGCTTTGATTGTGGGTGTACTATTTTTGTATGCGGGATTAATGTTATCTCACATAGCCGCCTTTCGTATTTTATATGGGTTAAAAATAAAACTTTCAGAGCATATAGGTCAGTTGTCTTTGGGATATTTAAATTCGACATCTATCGGTTGTATAAAGAAAATCATGGAACAAAATGTCGAAAAAATAGAGCATTTTATAGCTCACACTATTCCCGATTTGGTGAATGTGTTTGCAACCATAACTTTTATGTTTATTATCTTTTTTTCTTTAAATGGTTGGATGGCATTCACCGCTCTATTATGCATACTTTTAAGTATAGGAATGCAATTTTCTAATTTTGTAGGGAAAAGAGCTACTGCACTTACGAAAATCTATTTTGATGTCCAAGAACGCATGAGTGCTTCAGCTGTTCAATATGTGAGAGGTATGCCAATTATAAAGATATTTGGACAAAGTATACGTTCTTTTCGGCAGTTCAATGCCGAAATCGAAGCGTATAAAACATTTGCTTTAAAATGCTGTAATAACTATCAAAATGGTATAATTGCATTTATTATTCTGTTGAATTCAATAGTCACGTTTATTCTTCCTGTAGGAATATTAATAATGACCTCTGATCCTAAAAACATCTCATTAGCTGCAATTTATCTTTTTTTCATCGTGATGGGGCCCGGAGTAGCTTCCCCTGTATATAAACTCGCATTTTTAGCTTCAGGAACTGTAGAAATTAATGAAGGAGTAAAACGTATAGACAAAATATTTGAGGAAAAAAAACTATGTGAACCAGTTGTTCCTCAAATACCTCAGACGTATGATATTGAATTCAGAAATGTAAGTTTTGCTTACGAAGATAGAGAAAATATGACAAAGACAGAAGCGCTGAAGGATATCTCTTTTATCGCTCGACAAGGTGAAGTAACAGCTCTGGTTGGACCTTCTGGGTCAGGGAAGTCAACAATAGCCAATCTCATTCCTCGCTTTTGGGATGTTTCCTCTGGAGAGATTTTAATAGGGGGAATAAACATAAAAAATATTTCCTCACCCCAATTATTGGAGATCGTGTCTTTTGTATTCCAAGATACGTTTCTTTTCAATGATACCATATATGCCAATATTACAGCAGGAAATACTCAAGCTAGTTTATCGGATGTTATACAAGCTGCTCAAGCTGCCCAATGTGATGATTTTATTCGAAGTCTTCCTAAAGGATATGATACGATTGTCGGAGAGAGAGGCGTTTTTCTTTCTGGAGGAGAGGCACAACGAATTTGTATAGCTAGGGCTATTTTACGAAATTCTCCTATTTTAGTATTAGATGAAGCAACAGCTTTTGCTGACCCAGAAAATGAATATAAAATACAACAGGCCTTACAAAAGTTAATAAAAGGTAAAACTGTTATTATCATAGCTCATAGATTGTCTTCTATCACCTCTGCTCATCAAATTCTTGTTTTTAAGGAAGGATGTTTAGTTCAAAAAGGAAGACATGACGAACTTCATGTTACTACAGGCATATATAAAAATATGTGGAATGCTTATATAAATGCACATAACTGGAAGTTAAATCTAAAAAAATGAAATAATATGATTACAAAGGCTATAAAACATATTACTATAGGACAAACCAAACGTTTATACAAGCCTGTGGGGTATACAATGCTTGCAAACTTTATAAATATAGTTCCCTTTTGTCTTTCAATAGAAGTTATAAATACCCTTTTTAAAGCTTTTGATGGAACTGGAACTCCTCTAAACATATCTAAATTATGGGGGCTGATTGTGATAATGTTTGTATACATAATTTTTATGATTTTTGGAGAAAAGAAATCCTATAATGCAAATTTCCGGGAAGCATACAATATTAGTGCAGAAGGTCGTATTGCTTTAGCCGAACATTTACGCAAGTTGTCATTAGGTTTTCTTTATAAAAAAGATTCTGGAGAATTATCTTCCATGTTAATAACTGATTTTGCTATGACAGAACAAGGGATGTCGCACCATCTTCCTCAATTGCTTGGTGCACTGGTCATGCCTATTTTTGCTTTTTTAGGTTTATTGTTCGTAGATTGGCAGATGTCTATTGCTATGTTTTTATCCCTTCCTATTTCTTTTTTAATACTTATTTTCACTTCTAGTATTCAAAAGAAACTAGGGCAAACTCAAATTCTGGCTAAAATACGTGCCAGTAGCAGAATGGAAGAATATTTACAAGGTATACGTGTTATCAAAGCATATAATATGACTGGAATAAAGTTCATCCGTTTACAGGAAGCATTTAATGATCTCAAACGTGCGAATATCAAAACAGAAGCTCTGATTGGACCTATTGTCATGTTGTCTGTAACCCTTCTTCGTATGGGACTTACTTTGATGATATTATGTGGTACATACCTTTTAATTGGAGGAAAACTTTCTGTTGCTATTTTTGTGATGTTCCTTATCGTTGGCTCCAGAGTTTTTGACCCACTAACATTAGCACTAATCAATCTTGCAGAATTCCGTTATTATTCTATTGCAGGTGAACGTATTTTGAATTTACTAAATGAACCAGAAATGTCAGGAACACAAGATGCTCCGGAACAAGGAGATATTATATTTAGAAATGTATCTTTTGGGTATAATGATAAATATATCCTACATGATATAAGTGTTACAATGAAACAAGGTTCTTTAACTGCTATAGTTGGGCCTTCTGGAAGTGGAAAAAGTACATTGATGAAACTTTGCGCTCGGTTTTATGATCCTGATAAAGGTGTAATATTATTAGGTAACAAAAATATACGAGAGATTGATCCTGAGAAACTTATGCAACGCATTTCAATGGTATTTCAGGACGTATATTTATTTCAGGATACCATAAAGAATAATATTCGATTTGGTAAAGAGAATGCTACAGATAATGAGATAATAGAGGCGGCTAAAAAAGCTCAATGTCATGATTTTATAATACATTTACCTCAAGGATATGATACAATGATAGGTGAAGGTGGATGTACCTTATCTGGAGGAGAAAAACAGAGAATCTCAATTGCACGTGCTATATTAAAAGATGCTCCTGTAATTTTATTAGATGAAGCAACAGCTTCTTTAGATCCAGAAAATGAAGTGGAAATACAGTATGCAATCAATTCTTTAATACAAGGTAGAACTGTTATAGTTATAGCGCATAAACTAAAAACAATAAGTGATGCTGATAAAATTATTGTTTTAGATGGTGGAAATATTATAGAACAAGGGACACATGAACAATTATTAAAAGATGAGGGATTATATGCTCATTTATGGGATATTCAAGAAAAATCCTGTAATTGGAAAGTAAATGTATAGAGATGGCATAAGGAAAATCAAAGCCGACTCCGGAGCTTTTTGGGGGGAGGCGGTTTGGCGGCGTTTCCGCCGTTAAACCGTCCTGTTTTCGTTTAACGAAAAGACAACTTGCTGTTTGCAGGAGCAGACCACGTTTATCCAATAATTATTGTGTATCAGCCCATTGTATGGCTATTCTCCTGTGATTTTCGGGGCATTTCCATCAAATATTTGCCGACAGCTCTCCCCATTAAAGGGTGGATATCTCTCCATAATTATGTGACTTACGCTCATAATTCAGGAATAAGGAGACGAATATACGGGAAATCTGTCCTTTATATACCCTATTGTCCATTAATGGATTGTTACTTTCACACATCTACAAATGGAGAGTGGCAGTGAGTCGTATATGCTTCATGGTTTTTCTGCATTATCTCCATTAATGCGTACATTTGTTTATATTCAAATGAGAGCATTTGCTACAACGTACAAATAAATTATATCATTGTTGCTTTTTTGTTATCCATTCTAATAAAGTAAGAATTAATTCGCTTATTTATAATGTGATAATGTGTTTAGTAGGTTAGTTGCCCACCATCCGATACGATACACAATCAGAGCGATAAGCATGATGATTTTGTCGATACCTACGATGACTCCTGCCGTCAGTGAGGTAAACCACAGTTCGGCTGCGTCTTTCTCCATCTTCGTCACTTCGTCCACTCCGGTTTGTTCCATGGTCGCTTCTACCAGATTCGGGTCGGAGGTACCCGTGTGAGCGACATCTGCCTGTGCTTGCAAGCTTTGGTACATCGTGTCACGTACATGGATAAGTTGCTGCACTTCCTCGAATTTGTCCGCTATTTGGGTGGCTTCTGCCTCGTACAGGTCATGCGTGTACGAGCCGATGCAGTTCGGGATGTAAGACAGGAAGTCAAGGAAACACCAACTGCTCCCACTGCCAGCCATACCCGTGTCTGCTGGCGGATACCACCAACAGAGGATGATTGAAACAGTCAAAGGACGGAACAGCTTCAGCACATCCAGTGGCTCATGTTTCACCATCATCTTGTACGCCATTCCCGCTGCCATCACAATAGCGAACAGGGCAGCCAGTGCCATGCACATTTGTAGTATCCACCAGAACGGTCCCTGCGAGCCGGTAAAAGTCGCATCAGTCAGGAACTCGTTCGTTTGAAAAATCACATCGTCTATTTCTTCTTCAAGGATATTAATACCGAAATCCGAGAGTATATTTCCGTCTGCCATACGTTTTTGTTTTTTCAGTTCCCTTTGTTTACTGTTTCATCTCCGTCGCCGCTGCCACCCGTGTTATTGCCTGATTGCGGGCCGCGCACGGCAAAGCGCGATTCGTGCCATCGGTTCACCGCATCGCGGACAATACTCTCCTTATCCAGAGTACGGTCAGCGGTAGCATTCAGTAGCGTACTTGTTATCGTAGTATTCTGCCGTTTGGCAAGGTAGCCGACAAGGATTTCGTTCTGTCGAGTTATATCCTCGTAGATGCGCAGATACTCTTTCTTCCGCTGTGCGTTGGGCATATAGGCATCTTTCGTTGCATCAATGGCGCACTGGTAGATATGGTAATATTCCGTCCATCTGTCTTTATCCTCCGGTGTCCCCCCGACAGGCAAGATGCGGTCTATGTTTCGTTTGAACCGTACCATCTGTCCGTTGACCTTATCGCCTTCAGCGACCCATGCGATGTCCGCTTGACGGTCAGCCACGTTCAAGGCTTCTATCTTTGCCCGGCTCACCAATGCCGAGTCGATGGCTTCAGCTTCGTCCGTTTGGTTGTATAGGTGGACGCCCGCCAGTGTGCGGAACGACAGTTTGTTCTTGACTGCTGCCGACTTCTTATACTTGTTGTGCAGTATGGAGTAGTAGAGGTCGGGCGAGAGTGCTCCCGTACCGGTTTCCATTACTGTTACTTGGTTTTGTTTCGGCGAATCGTGGTTATAGGTCACGGATTGTGCCTTTGCCGCCGTGGTTGCAATTATTGTAACCGTCACGAGTAAGAGTATTCTGTCCATATTTACTTTCGGTTATTTGTTATTAATCTTTCAATACTCAATGTGCTTCAATCAGTTAATCACCAGGATTATTCCACATTTCTTTTTATATTATATTCATTTCTAATCCTTTCCTCTCCCCGCAAGAAGTGCATATCATCCTTTTCAATACAAATACATTTTCTATTCGTATGAATACAGGCGATTGCAGTGCTCATGCTTCCAGAGGCAAAATCAAGGACTGTGTCACCCTCTTTCGTGTATGTTTTTATCAGATATTTCAACAATGCGACTGGTTTTTGATTAACATGAATCGTTTTGCCCTCTGATTCCGCAGTTTTAAAATATTTCACACTTCGTGGGTATCTCGTTCCTTTGTTTTCATTTCTGAATGTAGGATTTGGTACCTTGTTTACTCCTGTCCAGTTACTTCCTCTCTTTGTACGATTCTCATAAGGCTCACCTTCCTCCATGATTGGATAATAAGGAGTTCTGCCGTTACAAAAGATACTGATTAGCTCATGCGCTTTTAGAGGTTGCTTTTTAGCAAGAAGGAAATTGCTTGCTTTTGACTTTTCCCATACCCAGTCATATTTAAATTCGGCTAAATTGCCACAGCGTAAAAGGCTGCTGAACGGTTCGCTGCCAAATAAAGCCGTAGGCGCATTATCCTTTCTCACTCTTCTAATCTCCTCCCACATTTTCGAGAATGGTATTATCTTATCCCATTGCGAGGCTGTAATTCCGAAAGGTGGGTCGCATAGAACTAAATCAATACTTGATTCTGGGAGAAGAGGCATTACTTCAAGGCAATCGGCTTTATATAGCGTAATGTCTTTTTCAAAAACGATCTTTTTCATTACATCTTTTATTAATCCAAATGTCCATTTGCCTCTTGGTTATAGGCCAGATAGACTTGTTTGTACTTAAAGTTTCTTTCTCTGTTTGTACTTCTCCGAACATTCAGGACGAAACGCTTTTCCTGCGTTTTAAGATATCCCTTATCAATTTCGGTACATAGAAGTCATAATCTAATTTGTGGCATTATTTACCTCCTTCCTCTTTTACCGTCAATAATCCAGTCGTCCCGCATTGCGCCATCGTCCGAAAGCACCGTCAATAATTTCCCGTTTGGTACGTTCCCGGTAAATCTTCGATTTCCAGTAGCCGATACGTACCTGTATGTATCTCCATGTCTCGATGTATGCCCGGTTCAAGTGTTGCTCAATGCTGTCCAGCGACTTGTTCACGGACTCCAGTACCATAAGCAGGTCGCTGGTCGAGCAGGCCGCTGCGCCCGTGGCATACAGCACGAGGTCGCTCACCGACTTATAGAGGTGTTCTCCCTCGTTGGCGATGTCCCGTATTGCTTTTTCATTGATAGTCAGTATCAGTGCGTCTGACGGCTCGATGTTCCCATGTTTTAGGATTTTCTCATGGAAAGCCTCCAGCATGGTCTTATAGTCACCGATACGGTCACTTACCGAGCTGTAGGTATCCTTCACGTTCAGCACCGTCCGCAGGGATTGGTACATCACGTCGATGACATCAAAGGCACGGGTATAGCGGTCAAGGTCGATATTTACTTCCTTGTATTTGCCCGTCTCCTCACGGCTGTACTCATGCAGCAGTTGGTTGCTGTATTCCAGCGTGCTTCGGGCCAGCAACAGGCTGCGTTGTTTTTTGTGGTCATTTATGTACGCTTCCACCGACACGATATCGAATGTCCATTGGCCCTTGGCGACATCGGGTAGTAGTGCAAGCAACGTAATGGCTATCAGTATAGTGCGTTTCATGGCCGTACCTCCTTTCTGCCACTTCGGGATGTTCGTGCGTTTTCTACCCAGCGGTCATGGCACTCTTCCACGAGTGTCAGCCTACGACCCTCGTCCGTATCGAGTCCCGGTAGCACATCCTTCAGTACGTCGATGATGTTCCGCTTGTAGTGCATCATCTTCTCCAAGGATACGAGGTCGGCGTATATTTTCGTGATACGTGAATCCACTTCTCGTGCGATTTCGAGGCGGTCACTTGACCAAAGCAGGTGGTACACGTCGCTGTTCGGTACTTCTTCCATAGGTTCTGTACGGGCATACTCGGTAGTGATTTTACAGTTGGGATATTCCCGTGCGATTTCCGATATGCGATTATTCACGATTTTAGTCTTTTCCTCGTTCAGCAGGTTCGGATCGAGTGTCAGTACATCGGTAACGTGCGTGTCTGTGTATGCCGAAGTCAATTCCCAACTGATTTGGATAATGGCACGGTGAATCTTGATACCCAGAAAGTATTTCGGCTTCCGTGCGATAGAAATAGTCGCACGGAACGTAATGATACCATTGATGTTCGGCATCGTCGCCTTACGGACGAACGTATAGCCGCTCCATGTACCTCCGTCCTGCCAAGTGAGGCTATAGGCTGTCTTGCAATCCTGCATGATAGCCGGTAGGCGGTAGTAATCATCTGTCGGCACATCGTTCTCTGCTTCCGCTTCCTGCTTTGCATCTGCGTACTCCTTCTGTTTTTGTTGCCACTCGGCAAGTTCGCTTTTCAGTTCCTCGATACGTGTCCGGTTGGAGTTATATTGTTGCCGGTAAGCTGCTGCGTCTTCCACGCTCGCCTCGGCAATTTTTTTCAGAAGGTCGGCGTTTTCCTTTTCCAAGGCACTAATCTGAGATTGAAGAACGGCGACTTGATTGTCCGCTTCCCGTATCAGTGCGTCCAGTTCTGAAAGGTCCAGTTCGTTCTCCGTTACCGAGGTCTGCATGACGCACTCTTTGGAGTGGGCATCCAGTGAGCCGCCACACTTGCGACACTTGTATTGTGTCGAGCCTTGTCCCAGCGTCGCCCCGTCTGAACAGGTTACACTGATGGTCACGCTTTCGCATCCCTGCAATTTTGCGGCATCCGTCGCCTGATAATAGTTCCGTGCATCGGATGCTATGTAATAGACATAGCCTTCCTCGTTGTCATTGAACTCCGAGAGGCGGGCATTGAGCTGCGCTTTGAACGTATTCAAATCCATCGAATAGGAGTCGAAGACATCCTCATAGACCACCTCCGTCCGATTCCAACTCTGTGTCACGTGTATCTCGTAGGCGTATGCCTTCTTTGTCTGTTTGTTACCCTTACTGATGATATAGGCCTGTTGTCGGGTATTGATAGTATAGGTGTAGCCATCGTTGCTATTGTTGAGCTGTTGCACTCGGCTTCTTGACCATCCGGCATACCGTTCTGAATTGGCGAGGGCCTGCTCCCGTTGCGAAGCGTTCGGATAAAATCCCGGATCACTCGTGTTAAAGCGTGTCCATGCGCCCCCATTCAATATGCTGTTGTCGTCTGTCGGTGGGTAGTAGTCGCATAGAGAAATGCTTCCTTGATCACGCCGTGCGATATACCACCGTTGCGTGTAATAGTTCCCGACAGCATTGTCCATATAGTCGGTCATCCACGATGTGAGGTCGTAGTTGCTGAAATTGAACAATGCGGCCACGCTATCCTGACCGCCCACCATGTCGATTAGCAGACTGCCGATGTCATGTTCCGCCTGCTCGAAGAGAGTACCGTAGTGTTCATACAGGTTGCCGATTTCATTGACTTTGCCACCCAGCAGGTCATGGAACGCACTACTTTGCAGTAGAGCGTCACCGAGGTTCTCCATACCTGATGTTGCCAGCCCTACGCCCATGTTATAAAGGTTGTCAATGTCGCCCTTTAAGTTCTCAATCGTGAAATTGCCCGGCACTTTGGTAAAGTTGTCCAACATCCGTTGCCAATCGGTACCGCCCAATTCTGCGAGGTTCAGCAAGGTGGCAATGTCGCGGTCAATTTCCAGAAAAGCGATGTCCGAGAACGACAGCGTGCTGTTTGTCACCACACTTTCGAACTGCATACACAGGCTCTTCGTATCGTCGCACACCTTCATCAGATAGCTGCCCCAGTGGATTGCTGTTTGTGGTGAGCGCAGCATCAGCTTCGCCACCACCCATATTTTCGGCATGATTTTTTCTGCCACCATGTGGTAAATTCGACGATAGTAGTAATTTTCCGTGCTGCTGCACCAGATGCCAAGGTCGGACAGAGCCTTGTGTTCCAAAAATTTGGAAGAAAATATCCCTGCTGCCGCCACTTCTGCCGCCGTATAGTGTTTCAGAATATCATCCACCTGCTCGCGGTAGTAGCTTTCGGCTACTGCCTCCGTGCCGAATGCTGCGGCCATGGCCGCCACGGTACGAGCGTCATAGTTCACGCTGTAATATTGTGCGTGAACGTGCTGTGTCAGGGCAGGCAATAGGATAACCCAAAAGATAAACAGCCGTTTCATCGTTTCAGACCTCTTTTATGTATTCCGGTTCCTTGTGATTGAAATACCACCGTTCAGATTCGATACAATTCTCCGTGACAAGTCGGCAGAACATATCATGTATGATGGTAGTATCCTTGATGGCCCTTTTGATCCGGGCTTCTTGGGAGCCGAACCATCTCAAAAAGAAAGGCTGGTTTAGATAAGTTTCGCGCACGGTCTGATAACGTAGCCATCCCAAGTCACTTAGTCTTTTTTCACTCATCGGACTACTGTTCAGTTCCCTGAATAGTTCTTCTCGAAACCTGTTTTCATCGAAGACAGGTTTGCTGTTACATAGCCTGTCGCACATATCGTAAAACTTCTTTTCTTTGGGGTTTTCTTCATAATACCGGTTCAAATACGCTTCCAGTTCTACATCGGACATACCCAACCGAAGGGAATACTCTGCCAACAACCGTTCGATGGCGGCTACTTTGTCCGGTGTCATGTCATCCATGCGGAGCAGGTTCTCCTTGGACAGCATACAAAACTCCCGGAGGGACAAAACAGTGAGTTCCGGATTGCTGACAGAGATTTGTTCACGCGTCAAGCTGCTTTCAAACCCCATCATATTTATCCCGTAGCCCAGTGACAGGGTGATTAAAATCCTTTTCGTTTTCATTATGATGTTATTTTAGTGGTTAAGTTCAGTACACATCCCGCTTCATTAACTTTCTGCGCAAACGGCAATGCCTTGCCGATACCGCTGGTATTCCAGTCGCGGCAATATGCCTCGATAGCCTCTTGGTGGCTGCATTGTAACTCGCGCTTGTAAAGCTTCAGAGCCTCTTTCTCCGCTCGTTCGGTCGTGTAAGTCATGTAGCACTCGCGCGGTTCTTCCACGCCATAAACACCGCTGGTCGTGCCCCGACGGATAAACACCTCGCGGAAGAAGCTGCGTCCTTCCTTGTTTTCAAGGCGGTTAATGGTGAAAATTTTCTTACAGTCCACGTCCGTTAGGCCAAGAATCGTCTTGATGGTGTCGAAACGTTCCTTGAATTTGCTCTGGTCAAGCAGCATCACCACATCCGAGTTATTGATGATGGCCTCTTTCACGATTTCGCTGCCGATGATGTCTTGTATTTCCTGTGTCACCACGCCCACACTGGCCCAGAATTTACGCGCTGTTTTGTACATAAATTTAATGTACTCCGCCATCAGCGGGCTGGCGATGGCTTTCCATGCTTCCTCGATGACAAGGACTTTGCGGTTCTTCTTGATGCGCATTTTTTGCAAGAAAACATCCATGATAATCAGCGTGACCAAAGGAAAAAGCAGCGGGTCATCTTTTATGCTGTCGATTTCGAAGACCACGAACGTCTCGTCGAACAGCGAGCTGTCCATGTTCTCGTTCAGCGTTTTTTCGTGGTTGCCGCCCAAATAGAAGTCCTTCATCATATAGCGGTATGTCGAGAGGTCGATGCCCGTGATACGGTTCTCCTCACAGATATCCGGGATGCGCTGCACGGAATATTCATAGAAAGAGTTGAATGACAGTTCCTCCACTTTCAGTTCCTTGCGTCGGCCCTCTATCTCGTCAATGATACCCTCGATGCGGACCGCGCGTTCCCGTTCGCTTTCGTGCCGCTTCTCACTGCTGTTGCGGTCATCAATAACGAGGCTCTTACGCAAGTCCTCACGCTGTTGGGGTGTGAAGCCCTCGAAACCATTGAAGTAGGCGTCGTAATATTCCGTGATGACGTGCTCTATCAGACGGTCTTCCGTCTTTGTGACCGTTCCCTGCGTACCTTTCCAGATAAGCAAGACGAGGTTTTTCAAGAATCCCGTTTTTTCTACGTTCATCTCTTCCCGATTGATACGGAACGGATTCATCGTGATGGGCCGTTCCTCGGTATAGCTGATATACTTGCCGCCGAAATACTCGCATAGCCCCTCGTATGAGTTACCCGTATCGACCATTACCACGTCCGTCCCCTGTTCATGCAACTGGCGCACGACGGAGTTCATGTGGAAACTCTTTCCGCTGCCCGAAGGCCCCAGGCAGAAAAAATTCGAGTTGTCGGTCAGCTTGTTCTTTCCCTCTTTTCCCGTGATGTCGATAGCTACCGGAACACCTTGACGGTCAGTATAATAAATTTTTATCGGCGTTTCCTCACTATGCTGCACCCGTTCCTTGTACATCAGGCATACCGCAGCGTCGGAGAGGGTCAGAAAACGGTCATATTCCTCGTTCAGGCTGTAACAGTTGCCCGGAAACGAACTGACGAACAGTTCCAGTTGGTTGTATGCACGCTTACTGATATGTATGCCCATGCGCCCAAAAGCGTTTTCCAAGTGATTCGTGCATTTTTGAAGGTCGGTGTCGGCAGGCACGCCCACCACCATGTTGAAGTGTGTGTACACGAGCAGTTTGCTTTCACGGGCTATTACGTCCTGTACCTGCTTGATGTCCTCTACGGCCATTTGGTTACTTGGATTGGGGATGCTTGCGTGCCGGTTCTTCTTTTTGTCGAGTAATGCCAGTTCACGCTTCTGACTGGGCAGGAAAATAATTTGGTTGTACACCACCGTTTCTGCGTTCGGAATATTATCCACCACCGAGACAAGATCCACTGGCATCTCGGTATTATTCACCTCGATATTGGTATAGGGACGTATCAGCGAGGGGAGTGCGGCGCAGTCCACGTCCACGAGGCTGTACACCTTACAGCGTTTGTCACCCATAGATACCGTTTCGTCGTCAGCCTTGACATTCGTCATCGAGACCGTACGGTCTTTGAAGTTCATCGCAAAGTAACGGTCCACATATTCGCTTGCCTCGGCTTTGTTCAGAAATTTCACTTGTACACCGCTGTCGCGTAGTAGGTCTCGAACCTTATAAATTTTCACGAGGAAATCGCGCCATTTCTTGCTATCGTAAGAGAAAAGACGACTCTTCTTGGCTTCCTGTGTGATAGTCAGATAGCAAAGGCTGTCCGTGTACGGACGCCCATTAAAATAACGGAAGTACGATGCTGAGAGAAATTCTTGATTATGCTCCGGCTCGTTCGCGAACTGTTTTCTCACGAAGATGTCCTGTTTGTGTAAGGCATATCCTTCGCCCAGTGTTTGCGCAAGGGCAGAGAATAGATGCGTGAAATCGTAATAGCTGTCAATGTCCGCCGAATACTTCTGTACCGGATTTTCGATTTTTAAGACGGCGGAATATTCACCCGTCTTGGTGTACAGCACACCCACACCATCTGTATCTTCCACAGAGAAATAGATATTCTGAAAGATGTGCTTGCGCTTGCCGCCCGTACCGAACGTATAGACTGACAAGGCCATACCCGTACATAGGGCGATGAAAAATAAAATGATATATAGGGTCATTCCGATATTCGTTCATTAAATAGGGGCAGGTCTGCCTCGGCTGGAGGCGGACCCGCCCGCGTTCAACAATCAATCAGCCACACACATTGCCGTGATGGTTTTTCTTATAGTCATAATTTGTGCGAATAGGCATACACATACACTCCACGTTTTACATTTTTGCTGTGCAGCCCTTTTCGCTGTTTGAGGATGATAAGCACGATTCCCGCAGATAAGACAGTTGCCAATACGACCAGTCCGGCCACAAAGCCCATAAGACAGTAGGCGGCGATAAAGCCCACAATGGCTCCACCAGCCACGCCTGCCGCCCAATAGATGTAGCGGCCTTGTAATCCCATCAGCTCCAAAGGCCGTTGTAACCCCTTGAACAGCGGATAATCCGGATAACGTCCGTCATTAATCATTTCCCCTGACTGTTTATGCGTTAATTCCGAAGAATAGAGGTAATGCTTGGGCTGCCGCAATCAAGAAAAGGCACGCCCCAACTACCATCATAATCTTCTTCTTGACATCCTGTTCCTCGTTGTTCATGGCAATATACACCGAAATGGCTCCGATGATGGCCACGACACCAGCAATGGCATAGCAGAGTTTGACCATGACAGGAACGTATTTCACGATTTCCTCCGCTACGGTTGATAGAGCTGTCGTACCGGCCGAGTAATCGCCTGCTGTACTTTGAGCCATAGCAGGTATGCCTCCCAACAGGGCAATGATTAACATTCTTACTTTGGTGGAAACTTGCATGATGGTTTTCTTTGCCTTTCGGCACATTCTTTTGAATTTCTGAAACATATTTATTACATTTTTGTGGTACTCTTGTTTTTTTGAATTTATTTTACACTTCTGTCAGCCACCTATATGCGGTAGCCGAAGAAAGCAGGGAACACGATTGAAGCACCAATGATGAAGAGGCACGCACCGACAAGTGATACGATAGACTTCACCACGCCGTCCTCGCCTGTGTTCATTTTGATATAGATCTGGAGCGCGGCAACGACTACGAAAACCGAGGCGACAGCGTAGCAGATGTACAGCACGTACAGCATCATCGTCACCACGAAGTCGTGCATCGTTGCCAGTGCGTCTGCACCCCAACTGTAGTTTACGCTGCCACTTTTGGCGAATGCCGCATAAGGGACAAAGCACAGTGCACATAATATTTTTTTTGCTTTCGACATTTTACAATCGGTCTTTGAGAGGTTTCCATACCAGTTTCGGACGGTTGCCCGTCTTTCCTTTGGCAAGCATCGCTTTGTATAGTTCGTCTGCCGTGTATGCGTCCGACAGGTAGGTCTCGGTTTCTTCCATCTGTTCCTCCGCTTGAGCTTTCAGGCGTTTTAGCTTCTCCGCCACGGCTATCTCGCCATTATTGTCTGCGGTTTCCGTCTCCTGTGGTGCAGGCGAAGCGGTAGGGGCAACATCTGTTTCATATTTCTCATTACCCACATTGAATCCCGTATCGCTCTCCGTCACGTACACACTCTGTTCATCTTCTGGCGCACCGAGGTCAAATACCTCTTCTTCCGGCTTGCCATTTCCTTTTTTTCCATAAAGGTCCTGCACGATGATAACTGCATAATAGACGAGATAGGCAACCGTCAGGACAATGGTGAAAATAAAATATGATTTCATATATTTTTGTATAATATGATTTTTATATTTGGTTGTGTGTGCAAAATAAGAATGGATAATTTGAAAGATAAAATTATTGATTATAAAACGTATCGTTTCAATATAACATTTTTTCAAAATCTAAAAATCATATTTCAAAATCATATTCAAATATGATTTTGGATAAGAAAACAGGAAAAGTCGGGATATAAAAAAAGCCCTCCGTGATGAAGGAGGGCTTAGGGAGCGGGTTGTTCATTGTTTCTTCCCACGTAAGTAGTCGTTCAGGTCTTTGTAACCGGCATAACAGTTTGATTCGTTATAGACGCATCTGCCATACATCCCGGCTATGGTTTCCACTGTCTTTTGTCCGGCAAGGTCATTGTCAAGGTAACAGTGAATATACGTGTATTTTTGCAAATACGTCAATGTCCTTTTCAGATTACTGACCGAGTTCATAACAAGGTAGTCACAGGGGGCATTAATGCAAATGGCACTATCGTCCGTCTGTTTTAGGGTTAGATAGGACAGAAAGTCCATGAATCCTTCAAATAGGCAGACACGGCTCTGTGCCTCACCACGCGATTGGGGTATCAAGGAAATGTCCTTGTTCTTGATACATCCTTTGTAATAAGGGTTTCGTACCTCGTATCCACCGGATATATTGCCAAAGGCCAGTGCAAAGTAACGTCTCTGGCGCAGTTCGTAATGGACTTCCTTGCAGAACATTCGTCCGATATCCGAATCAATCATACGTGAATGGAGATATGAGAGCAGTGCGTGGTGTCGCAGCGGCACGATAATCAAATTCTTCATGTCGGCTTCCACTGGTCGAGAGGTTGCGGGCAACGCCCGGGTTTTCGGCAGCGACACACCATTGACATACCGTTTGATGTATGCTAATGCTTCACTCACACTTTTAGTTCCGCAAAGGTACTTACCCAGTTCCACAAGGTCGCCTCCGGTGGCCTCGCCAAAATCATACCATTCATTCAGCCGGTCATTGACTTTGAACGATGGCGTCACCTCTTTCCTGAGAGGCGAAAGATACCAATATTGCTCTGATTTCATATACTGCGCACGGTGGCCGAGCAGGGCCAAAAAGTCCACGATACGCACTCGTTTTGCTTCGTCTATGGTCATATTAAATTTCTTTTCACTTGTTTGTACAAAAGCGGTTTAGTTTAGTTTGCGCCCCTATATATATAAATACTAAATTAAACTGAATTATATAGGCCCGCGCCCGCTCTCATTCTTCATCGAAAAGCATGGTTTCTGCCTGTGTCATGTCATAATAAAAAAGTTTATCTCGTTTGATAACCAGTTTTAAGGTGTCAGTCAGATATTGCAGCAGTTTGACCATTACATTTCTCCCACGCTTAAACCCGATTGCCTCGTAAGCAGTCATCATGGCTTGCAGCATATTTTCAAACCCACGGATGGGTTTGTCTCCAAATGCAGCGGAAAGGGCTTCACGGTGCTGTTCGATGCTTAGTTCCATAAAACCCGTCCGCTGTTTCGGTTTCTGATGTGGGGCATTCTCAAACAAATGCCCTTCTGCGAGAACCGGGAGCCCGCCCTCATTGACAGTGAAAGCAAAAGGTTTAAACTCTTTCTCACGGATGTGCAACGCATGAACTTCGCTGACGTTGGGACAATCGTTGTTTTTGCTGATGACCAGTACAGTCTCCGCCTTGTTGCTCATTTCCGTACCGATATGCCCGCGCACATTGTTATCTCCTTTATTCAAGTGTAGCACACAGTGGATATGCAGGTCATACTTTGATGACCATTCCATCATCTTGTTAATGACTTCCACGGACTCACCGGTACTGTTTATGTCAAGCATCAGGTCACGGATACCGTCGATGATAACAAGTCCGTATCCTTTTCTTTGACGTAAGGCGTAGTCGATGACCCCAATGCGTATTGCCGGAGAGTATTCGCGCAAGCAAATAAAGTCGAGGTTTTCACTGTCGGTTGTAGTGGGCAGTCCGGCAAGCCGCAAGATGCGTTCCAGTACATTATGACAATGGAAGCGGCTCTGCTCCGTGTCCACGTACAGAATCTTGCGTTTACCTTCCGGGAGGTGCGCCCGGTAGTTCAGCACTTGTTTCCCTGCCAGCGATGCAGCGACAATGGCCGAAACGTTAAATGTTTTTTTTGATTTCGCCTTGCCGGTTGATGCGCTGAAGTTGCCGAGCGTAGCAATGGTCGAGTTGTCTATCCAGATAATCTGTGGCGGCGTTTCATAGGTATCCGTCGCCCGAATCTGCGAGGCGGAGAGGATATCCGATAAGAAATCCTCCTCCGGCCTCATATCCACATTATATTCAGTTCTTCTTTCGTTTTCCATGGCGTCTTTGATTAAAGAAAGGTTGTGTGGCAGCGGCCTCGTTTGCCATACGTGCTGCTTCATCTACGGTTGGTTCATAATTCTGTAAAAGCCATTCATCCAGATCTTCTTTGGCGAAATATATCATTTTGCCACGTGGCTTGTAGTGCGGAATCTCCTTGCCTGATGTTAGCTTGTACAGCATACTCTCGGATATTCCGATATACATACAAGCCTCTTGGAAGGTAAACACCTGTTTGGTGGTATATATATTTTTTTCCAGCAATGCGATGCGTTCCAACAGACTTTCTATCGGATCTAATTTCTTTAGGATGGCTTCGACGCTTGTAAGCCGTTCACTCAGCCGTTCCATGAATGTCAATCTATTATTTTGCATAAATGAGTTATTATAAATTTAGACAATGAAGTATATCCTCCGTTATGTAGCGCGCTAACGGAGGTCAAAGATAGGGCAACCCAAAAGGTCAGCGTGAGTTTGTACCGTGATAGTAACCACGTATCACGGCAACTGTCACGCTTTTACCTTTCACATACTTCGCTTATTGGCACTTCTTACCACTCTCTCAGCTCATCAATGGCTCGTCTGATACCGTAACCTGTTGATGTCATGTTGTTACGCAAGGCAGACAGAGCGGATGAAAGGCTTGAAGCTGAAACGAATCCTTTTCCATCCTTGGTTTGCAAGAACCGCCCATTACTGAGAACGGACTGCCATTTGGCTTGGATAAACGAGTGCTCAAGGAGTGTATCAAACAGGATGGCCACATGGCGGATATTGTTTACACGAATACAGAATCCTTCTTTACAGGAAAGCAGGGCTTCCATATCTTCAACGTGTAGGGTAGAAACGCAAAACAGATGATAAGCATTGGCACAAGCTGTAATACCTATCATCTGTTTACGAGTGAGATTGCATCCAAAAGAAAGAGGATAAATTCTTGTCGGTCCATCTTTGCAGCACGTGACGGACTGTGATGGTGGCACAAACGTATCATACGTTCGTTTCAGTTCCATACACTTCTCGAACGAGAAGTCTGCTTCGGTAAAAAATGCTCGGATAAGATGGGAGCAATCGTTTAATAGCCCCTTGATGATATGAATGTTCATTTCATGGCAGTTCCGGCAGACCGCATGGTCACAGTCGATATACCGGTGGCTGTTTACGAAATCCTCCACGTAACGGTAGTACTGCTTATTGCCCGTCACGACATCACGGAGATACATTGTTTTTGCTTCAACGAGCAATGCGAATAATTCTTTCGCTACATCCTGTTCTGCAACAAAATGGTGCAGATGTTTTTTCCCTCCAAAAAGAGAGAGGGCCATTGTTAGGTCTTTTCATGATGAAATATTTTAAATTGGATTTATATGATATATTATAAGAGTGTTGCTCCCGAAAGAGAATCCTGTCGGAACAACACCCTTATAAGTGATTACATATCTGATGTTCATTGCATTGTCAATCGAATAAACCGTTGGTCAGATTTACTGCATCGTCTTTTTTCTTATTGACGATTTTGGCATACACTTGGGTCATCTTTACAGATGTATGACCGAGCAATTTAGATACAGTGTACAAATCGGCCCCCAATGTCAGCATCATTGTGGCGAACGTGTGGCGGGCGGTGTGAAAGGTGAATCGCTTGGAAATTCCGGCGGCTTTGGCCCATGGTTTGATAAGCTGGTTGATACCAGAAGGCAAATCGAACACATGGTCGTCTGCTGTCTTGTCCCCACGTTCCGGCATCCACTTCAACGCTTCATTGGAGAGCGGAAGGTAAATCGGTTCTTTCGTCTTCTGCATGGCTACTGCCAAGCGGTATTGGCCGTTGTCAATAAACACATCTTTCCATTGCAATCCGATAATGTCACTGATACGTAGTCCACAGAAGCAGGAGAACAGGTAGGCACTTTTTACCCCTTCGTTCTGCATTGGTGTAGCGATTAATGATCTCACTTCTTCAATAGTCATATACGAACGCACACTTTCCGGCATCTTGGGCTTCTCCGATTTTTCCATTTCGTTGAATGGATTCTTTAAGATCCGTTTCGCACGGACAGCGGCATTTAACGCACCGTTGAAAATCTGGTAATAGGTATTACGCGTAGAAGCCGAGATGGGTTTTCCTTTGGGACGGTAGTTTGTCAGCATATAGTCGATATAGCCGTGGCAAAAAGTGAGGTCAATCTGATTTAATGTGAATCTTTCTCCTGCATACTCTTTCAAGATACCGGTAACAGATTTTATCTGGCCTATGTTTTTCTTACCACGTTTCTTCTGTTCCTCTTTATAGAGTTGCATCCAGTCCAGCAGATAAACCTTATCCTTGTGATTCATGATACCGGCTTCACCACTTGTCAACTCTATGATACGCTTCGATTTGATTGCATTTGCGGCAGCCATTGTCGTTTCGTTCTGTTGGCGGGCATTACGATCCGTTTCCGGAATAAGATACATTTTCAAATACTCGTATGTCCGCTTACCATTTCGGTATATATCCAGATACAAACTCTTGCTGCCATTGGCCAACTCCTTCGTCCGAAGACGAATCGGCTCCTTTACTTTTATTGGCTTTCTGGTCCTTGGCATATTTGTGTCCTTTTATTCGTTATTTCCTATCACAAAGGTACAAATAAAAAAACGAAATCAAGAAACAAACAAGAAACAAAAATGCACCTAAAAAGAGCAAAGCAACTGAAAACGTAGAAAACAACCGAAAATAAAAACTCGTATATAAATTATTGATATATAGATGATTTATCTATATTTATTTGGAACTTGTTTTCATTTTATATATGTCTTTATGATTATTTGTAATAACCATCCTTTTCTGCTTCTTCGTGATTGACCTTATAAATCTGCAAAGCCTTTTCTCAGCGGTGTCGCCGGCATTTACATATCAGCAGGAACTCATCGCACAAGATATTGAAAATGAGCAGAAAAAGGAAGAAGTCAATATCGTCAATGATGTCATGAACAATGCGAAGTGCTCATCATTCGAAAGCGTTGTTACGGCATGGAGAGAGAATGAAAACAAATATTTCATGCGTGACGGCCTTACTCTTGGCGACACGGCAGACCAGATGGGCTTGAACCCGAGACACCTCTCGGATTTTCTTAACAGTGTCTACGGCATGAATTTCAATTTGTGGATCAATTCTCTCCGAGTCGAGGAGATCCGTAAAATGTTGGATGCCGGCAACAAGTCGTCATTGTCCGAACTTGCTCAGCTGTCCGGTTTTACGGATGCATCAGCATTGTCCAAGGCATTCAAGAAGATTGTCGGAGTCTCGCCGACCCAGTATAAAGCAGCTTTAGTTCTTGATTCTCAAAGTTCCGGTGCAGAATCCTGACGCCGCTTCCTTGTGAGTTATTATGATGATTGTCTTCGTGCCGGAGCATCGTGACAAACGCTCAAGGAGAGTATGTTCGGTGCTGCTGTCCAGCGCGGAAGTCGGTTCATCCAGCAACATGATGCCTCCCGGTCTGAGCAGCCCCCTGGCAATGGCGATTCTTTGGGCCTGCCCTTCACTGAGCCCTGTTCCGGACTCCCCGCAGATGGTATCAAGTCCATCCGGAAGTTCCATGACGAATTCAGCTGCAGCATCGTACAGGGCAACGGTCATTTCTTCTTCCGTAGCGTCCGGTTTTCCGAGCATCAGATTTTCCCGTATCGTTCCGCTTATGAGGGAATTGCCCTGCGGGACATAGATGAAATTGCATCTCGTCATTGCTCCTGCCGTGACTTCTTTCTCATTGTCGTACAATGTGATACGGCCGCTGTTCGGACTGAGCTGCGCCAAGATGAGCCGTATCAATGTGCTTTTGCCGATACCCGTCTCTCCGATGATTTCCGTACGGCTGCCAGGCGTGAAATCGTATGAAAAATTACTGAAAACGCGCCTGGTGGAGTCAGGGTAGGAATAGTCCAGCCCGCTAATCCGTATTCCCGGGCATCCTGCCATCATTATCTGTTCTCCGTGCTCCTCTTGAGGCAGAAAATCTATTTCACAGAGCCTTTCGATAGATGCGGATGTCCTTATCAATCCCGGTGCCAGTCGGCTGAATTCCACGGCAGGACGCTGTATCTGCGACACCAGCTGCAGGAACGCCGCCATGATACCGAAGGTCAATGTCCCGTTCATCAGACCGTATGCGCCCCAGATCAGCACCGTCGCGTAACCTGCTGCAAATCCGAGTCTTATCAATGTCCTCGAAAACAATGCATAGTCAGTCTTGGCCGTAACTTTCCGTGTCAGATTCTCTTGCAGTCCATAAAGCGTATCCGATACCGCATCCGTCTGCTCAAATGCGGAAATAAGCATCCTGTGCCTGATATTTTCCTGTATATGGCTCTGCACCTTGCTGTCCGTATCTTTTATGTCTCTGGATAACTTCCTCAGTCTCAGGAAGAAACTTTTGCTGAGGACCAATGCCACGGGCATTATGAAAAACAGCACGGCAGCAAGTCTCACATCGATTTTGGAAATCAGCAATGTCGCCAGAACAAGCTGGGCGACCGTTGCCGTAATCCGTGGCACCGTCAGGCACAATGTCTCGCTGACTTCCTGCACATCTTCCATGAGCCTGTTCAGAAAGTCGCCAGAGTGCATGCTTTCCCTTCCTGTCCACCTGCTGTCCATTATTTTGGTGAACAGCCGCTGTCTCAATTTTCCCCTCAGCCGGATTTCATAAATGATTTCCATCCTAGTGCAAGCGATGGAAAGTCCTTGCTGCACCAGCACGCATACCACCAGATAAACGATGCTCGCACCCAACGTCCCGTCAGAATTACCCGTAGCAATGTCAATGATATGCTTGCTTATCCATATGAAAACCATAGACACCGCAATATGCAGCACCTCCATGACGCAGCACAACGCAATGGCAGCCCTCCGCCCCGCCGAAGCCTGCCAAGCCCACCGTATATTATCCCGAATACTACCCATTTCAATTTCAAACCGCACTTTTTGCACGAATCTACAAATATAACAATTATAGACAAATGCTCGTCGTTCATGTTTTCTCGTATGCCCCAAAGTTTCGGATTGTCGAGGTTATTTCGTACCTTTGCGAGTGTATGACTCTTAAATATACGTTTGAATTTTATGAAACGAACATGGGGCTGCCGTGTGGCAGTTGTCCTGACAGTCTTGTCAAGTTCTTGTCTTGCAGCCAGATCGGCTGATTTGAAAAATACAGATTCATTTGGAAAAACATTGAAATTGGACTCGGTATCCGTGACGGGCAGCAGAGTGCCGTCGGTGCTGGGGAAAAGTGCGCGCATTGTGACATTGATGGACAGCACTGTGATTTCGTCACTGCCGGTGGTGAGCGTGAACGATGTCCTGAAATTCGTCGCTGGTGTGGACGTAAGACAGCGCGGCGATATGGGCGCACAAACTGATATCAGCATGCGCGGCGGAACCAGCGATCAGATAGCCGTATATTTGGACGGAATAAATATTTGTGATCCTCAGACGGGGCATAATGCGATGGATATCCCTTTGGATGTCAATGATATTGAACGAATTGAAATACTTTCAGGCCCGGCCGGCGTGGCATACGGTTCATCATCATTGACCGGAGCGATTAATATCGTGACGAAGAAATACGCTTCTAGCGGTGTATCGGCCCATGCCGAAGGCGGGTCCTATGGTTATTTCAACGGCGGGGCTCGTGTCGGCCTGGTCACCGGCAAGGTGTCGAATCAGATTTCTGCCGGATATCTGCGTTCCGATGGCTTCAGCCGCAATTCTGAAGGCGGGCTGAACAGTGACTACCAGACGGTCAAAGCCTCTTATCATGGCACGTTCAAGAGCCGTGCGGCAGACCTGGACTGGCATGCCGGATTAAGCGCCAGGGACTTCGGTTCCAACACTTTCTACAGTGCCAAGTTTGATGACCAGTTCGAGCACACGTTCAAGACTTTCGCTTCGGTGCAGGCTCAGACGCGAGGCTTCGTGAAAGTGAAACCGGCATTGTACTGGAACAGGGGAGAGGACAGGTTCGAACTCGTCAGGGGAAAACCGGATGTCGTCAAATACAACTATCACAGAACCAGCGTGTTGGGCGCGAATGTCAATGCATGGATAGAAACTGTTGCCGGAAAGACGGCACTAGGTTTCGAGGTGAGGAACGAGGACATTGTCAGTACCAATCTCGGTGAAGACCTGGATAATCCCAAGAAAGTGCATGGTGCTGATGCACAATATCTTAAAGGCCTGAACCGAACCAATTACAGCATTTTCCTGGAGCATAGTGCGGAGTTCAGGAATCTTTCGGCGTCGGCCGGTGTCGCAGCCGTTAAGAATACCGGAAACAATGACAAGTTCCGTTTCTATCCGGGTGTCAATGCAAGTTACAGATTCCTGGGCGACTGGAAGGTTTACGTATCATACAACTCATCATTGAGAATGCCGACCTTCACGGAACTTTACTACTCGGTCGGCGGCCATGCGGCGGACAAGAATCTGAAAGCGGAAAAGATGCAGTCCGTGGAAGGAGGACTTCGTTTCTCACGTCCTTGGATCAATGCCGTGGCTACGGTCTACTATAATCACGGCAGCGACATGATTGACTGGATCAAGGATTTGTCAGAGGGTGCCGACGCTCCTTGGAGATCGGTCAACTATACGAAAATCAATACTTTCGGTCAGGAAATTTCCGCGAGAATAGATTTCCCGACAATGCTCGTCCGCGACGATTTCTTCATCCGTACATTGGAACTTTCTTACAGCCACATCCATCAGGACAAGGCGCTTGGAAAAGACATCCAATCCAAATATGCGCTTGAGTATCTGAAACATAAGGCCGTCGTGAAAGCCGGATTCCACATCTGGAAAGGACTTTGCGCAGATGCCACATGGCGCTGGCAGGACCGCGTCGGCAATTATGAACTTTTCGAAAATAAAGTGTCTACCGGACGTCTGGAACCATATAGACCATATTCTCTGGTGGATGCCCGCCTGTCATGGACGATGGGGACGAAAGGCGTGAAGCGCTGCCGTCCGGGATACAGCTTCTATGTGGAAGTCAATAACCTCCTGAATCACAAGTACTACGACTACGGCAACATCCCTCAGCCGGGAATAATCGCCAAGGCCGGGGTCATTGTCAATGTCGGTCTGTAATTATGGTCAGAAAGGAATTATTGATTCCGACAAGTGCGGGTGATGTTTTCGCGGTTTACACATCTGCGGAAACTCCTGATTCTGTAAAGCCGCTTGTCATCATGTGTCACGGCATGATGATGAGCGGAAGTTTGAATCCGATTCGTGACGTGGCTGAAGGTCTGAATGAGGGAGGATATGATACACTGCGTCTGGATTTTCGTGGAAACGGACGCAGCAGCGGCGCGATAACGGATATGACTCCGCTTACGGAAGTCAATGATTTGCTTTCCGTTATAGAGTATACTGTAGGACATTCCGAAGAATTCGGAAGTCATGGCAGCATTGTCCTGTGCGGTCATTCGCTTGGCGGTCTGGTGTCTCTGCTGGTGGCATCTGCATTGTCCGGAGGAAGGGTACACGGGCTGGAATATGCGGAAGACATTGGAAAAATGTCGTCAGCATTGGCAGGGCTTTTCCTGCTGGCTCCGGCTGTGAATGTGGAAGCGGATTCCAAGGCAGGACGCGTAGGAACCGTCACATTTGATCCTGAGAATATTCCGGAAATCGTGGAAGTCTGGGGCTCCGGCTTGTCGAAGGATTATTTCGTCACGGCCCGCGAACTCGATACGTTCAAGACGATTTCCGCTTATCATGGGCCTGCTTGCGTGCTGCTGGGCGAAAGGGACCGCCTCGTGGAGATGAATCTGGCGGACAAGATAAATGCAGCCCTGCCTCAGGCAGAACTGCATATAATACCACGTGGCGACCATTTGTTTTCAAGGGGAATCAGGCAGAAAGCCGTGGATATCGCCCTGGAATTCCTGTCGCGCTTATAGTGTAGCGATATATTCGGCCATCTCGTCGGCATGCTCCATAGCACTGTGGAACAGAGCCATTTGCGCACGTGCACGCACGAAGTTGTGGTCGATGTATTTGGTCTTGTAATACGTGTCACCGTTAAGGTAATCTGCCAGGAAACGTACGGCTTGCATGAACGGGAACATGCAAGCGGCGTAAGGCAGGTTCTCACGCTCGATGTCCGTGAGGAATCCTCCGGCGGACTCGATGTAACCCTTCGCGAAGGACTTGAAGATGTCCATGTTGAAGCTGATCTTGCTTGTATCAGGTTCATCCTCGGCGGCAGTATTCGCAGCTGTCCTCAGGAAATCACCGAAGTCGGAGAATACATAGCTCGGCATGACAGTATCCAAGTCAATGACACAGAGAATGTTGCCGTCCTTGTCGAACATCATGTTGTTCACCTTCGTATCGCAATGGCAGATGCGTTTAGGCAGTTTGCCGTCTCTGTGAAGCTGCTCGGCCTTGCACATTTCCACGCTATGCTCGTCGATGTCCTCCAGCATTGACAGGACCTCTTCCTGATGGTCTGGATCGCCCTCTATCGGCTTCCTTCCGTCACCTTCCTCCGGTGCGTCGATGCGGCAGAAATTGTCGTTGTTGACAGCCTCGATGAGCTGGCTCATACGCAGTTCCATGTTGTGGAAGTCCGGGATGGTCTCACCGAGTTCCTCGTCGAGGTCCGCCAGCATTGCCTCGAAATTGCCGAAGGCCTTGCCTGCGTAGTATGAATATTCGGGGTTGACGGTCTCGTATGTGAATGCGTCCGGAATGAACACGGAGATTCTCCAGAATTTGCCGTCCTTTTCGAGATATGTCTTGCCTGTCTCTTTTACTGGTATGAATTTCAATACCTTACGGTCAATGTCCTGCTCTCCGGCCGCTTCCAGTTTCTTGCGGATATGGCCGGTAACGGCTTCGATGTTGTGCTGCAGGAGATCGACATCCTTGAATATCGCATTGTTCACTCTTTGCAGAACGTAGTCATGTGTCGCACCAGTAGTGGTTACCTTATATGTATCATTGATAAGTCCGTTTCCCAGCGGTTCGATTTCTGCGACATCTCCTTCGATGGCAAATGCCGAGATGATTTCGTTCAATTCGTTCATTGTTATTTATGTTTGTGATTATTTCCAGTATTCGTAGAACAGGGCGATGGACTCGATTCCCGCGAAAAGCTGCTTGATCAGGTAGCTCTCGTTAGGGGAGTGGATTGTGTCCCTTTCAAGTCCGAAGCCCATGAGGAGCGGGTCGGCGCCGAGGATGTTCCTCATGTCCGCAAGAACGCAGATGCTGCCGCCTCCACGGCTCGGAACAGGTTCGATGCCATATACTTCCGCCATTGCTTTGGATGCCGCCTGATAAGCTGAGGATGTTATCGGAATAAGGAATCCGTTGCCGGCCTCCATCTTATCCACTGTCACATGCACGTAAGGCGGGGCGATGGAAAGTATGTGCTTCGATGCCAGGTCAATGATCTTGTCCGCTTTCTGGTCAGGCACGATGCGCATGGAAATTTTCGCATGAGCCTCGGACGGCAGCACTGTCTTGCTTCCTACTCCGGTATATCCGCCCCAGATTCCGCACACATCCAGGCAAGGCCTGATCGCCGTGCGCTCCAAAGTCGTGTAACCTTTCTCTCCCTTGACTTCGTCTATGCCGATGCTTTCCTTGTATTCGTCAATGTCGAACGGCGCTCTTGCCAGTTCTTTCCTGTCCTCGTCGGAAACCTCCACGACATCATCGTAGAATCCGGGTATGGTGACTCTTCCGTCCTCGTCAATGAGGGTCGAAATCATGTCGCACAATGTGTTGATAGGGTTTGCGACAGCTCCACCATAGTGGCCGGAATGAAGATCCTTGTCCGGGCCCTGCACGTTGACCTGAAGATATGTCACGCCGCGCATTCCGCAGTTGATGGAAGGGACTTTGTCGGAAATCATTGTCGTGTCTGAAACGAGGATCACGTCGCATGCCAGCCTTTCCTTGTTGGCCTCCACCCATGCAGGGAGACTCTTGCTGCCGACTTCCTCTTCGCCTTCGAAAATGAATTTGACATTGTGCTTCAACAGGCCTTTTCTGACAAGATATTCAAACGCCTTCAAGTGCATGAAAGTCTGGCCTTTATCGTCATTCGCACCGCGTCCCCAGATGGCTCCGTCATGGATTTCCGGCTCGAAAGGGTCCGAATTCCATTTCTCCAGCGGCTCTGCCGGCTGAACGTCATAATGCCCGTAGACGAGGACGGTCTTGAGTGTCGGGTCAATGATCTTCTGTCCGAAAACCACAGGATTGCCGGCTGTAGGGAAGACTCCCGCTTCGTCCGCTCCGGCTTCTTTCAGAAGTTCCACGTAGCGTTCCGCACATCTGGTCATGTCATGCTTGTGCTCAGGTTTTGCGCTTACGGATGGAATGCGCATCAGGGAAAACAATTCTTCGAAGAATCTGTCCTTGTTCTCTTCGATGTATTGCCGGATTTCGGCGTTGTTCTTTTCGATCATGTTGTTGGTTTTTGTTTTTGCAATCCGCAATTTACGAATAATTCCCGGTTTTTCGAAACAGGACATTGATATGACCTCGGAAAAATTTTCTAAAACAGCAAATAGTTGGTCAAAATGTCGCAGCGTTACTTATTTTTTAGTCAAAAAGTCGTATTTTTGTCTGAGTTTTTTAGAGACTATAATATAGATGGAAAATATTTATCCGATTTTCAACAAGATCCAGACTCGTGCCGACAAGGAGGCGTTTATCGGTCAGAGAGGTCTTACTGTTTGGTTTACTGGACTTTCCGGATCAGGTAAGAGCACCGTGGCTTCAGCATTGGAACAGGCATTGGCAGCCAAGGGCTTTCTTTGCAAAGTCCTGGACGGCGACAATATCCGCACAGGTCTTAATTCCAATCTCGGTTTTTCAGCAGAGGACCGCACGGAAAATATCAGACGTATCGCTGAAGTCTGCAAGCTTTTCGATGACACGGGAATCATTACGATAGCTTCTTTTGTTTCTCCTACCGAGGACTTGCGTCAGATTGCACGCAATATCATCGGTCAGGACGATTTTTTCGAGGTGTATATGTCGACTCCGCTGGAGGAGTGCGAACGCCGTGACGTGAAGGGGCTCTATGCTCGCGCGCGTAAAGGGGAAGTCAAGAATTTTACCGGTATTTCCGCACCGTTCGATGTTCCGGAAAATGCTGATATTGACGTGGATACTACGAATTCCAATCCGGAAGAGTGTGCGTCACGCATTATGGAAAAAATCATTGGAAGGGTAGCATTGCCCGGCAGAAACACTGGCAGAAAATATGAAGAGGATTATCTTTAGTCTGGTCGTCGCGCTGGCGTCGTCCGTTTCTTCCTTGTTCGCGCAGGTGCGTGAAATTCCTTTCGGAAATATGGAAAAGTGGCTTGTCCGCAAGGTGGACGAGTCATTTATCATAGGCGGCAAGACCCGTTATCTCTATGAGGTCGCTCCAGGTGATACGCTGAAGGACAATACCCCGTTCGTTCCGAATCTGAAGGTGTCTCCATGGGCAACTTCCAGCGTGCTCGCCGTGGTCAAGGGCGTTACCAAGAGCAGTTGCACTGTTTTTCCGGAATATCACGGAAAAGGTCATGCCGCCCGTCTGGAAACCCGTATCGAGAGGGTGAAGGTAATGGGACTTATCAATATCTCCGTACTTGCTACCGGAACAATATTTCTCGGGGAAGTCGCTGAACCTGTGAGGGATACGAAGAATCCTCAGTCAAAACTGATGATGGGAATCCCGTTCACGGAGCGTCCGCATAGCATAATCTATGACTATAAGTTCGACCAAGGTTCGGATGGCGGCAAACGTATGAAAATGACCGGTTTCAGCCGCGTTCAGGATATCCCGGGGACCAATGCTGCGGAAATGTGCCTGATTCTTCAGAAGAGATGGGAGGATGCAGACGGCAATGTCTATGCGAAGCGTGTCGCTACCGCGTGGGAAAGGTATGACAAATCTTCCGGCAAATGGATCAATGCCCATGAGGCGGAGATTCATTATGGCGACATTACGAAAAATCCTGAATATAAGTCGTATATGGCTTTAATTGCCGGAGGGGAAGATGCTCCGCATTGCAAGAACAGCAAGGGTGAGGCGGTTCCTGTCCATGAGGTGGGTTGGGCCACTCCGGGCGAAAAGCCTACACATATCATATTGCGTTTTTCTTCAGGTCACGGCGGAGCTTATGTAGGCTCTCCTGGGGCTATGTTCCACATTGATAATGTTAAACTTAAATTCTGATGGGACTCTTTAATTTCGAGAATCTGCCTGTAAATACACTTGTAGGCACTAGTTTGGATATTTTCAACAAGGTTACTTACGGCGGAAGTGAGGTGGATAAAAAATATAAGGGAAAATACCGCCTGTCCAAGTTCGTATCTGCGATTCTTACACCGATGTACAAACTGAATGACAGGAAGGCTGCCAAGCTTCTTCCTGCAGAAGGCGTGAAAGATCCTGTGTTCATCATAGGACATTGGCGCAGCGGCACCACGTTCATTCACAATGTCCTTTCCAAGGACCCGCAGTTCGGTTATTGTTCTACATATCAGACCGTGTTTCCGCATCTTATGTTGTACGGAAGGCCGTTTTTCCGCTGGTGCATGAAGGCTGTCATGCCTGAAAGCAGGCCGACGGATTCATTGGAACTCAATCCGGACCAACCGCAGGAGGAAGAGTTCGCATTCACGAACATGACGCCGTATTCGTACTATCATTTCTGGATGTTCCCGCGTCATATCGCTGAATATAGACGACGTTATCTGCTGATGCAGGATTTGAAGGATGAGGAACTCAATGAATTCAAGCGTTGTCAGAAATCAATGATTGATACAGCGTTGCATGTGAGTGGAAAGAAACAGTTCCTCAGCAAGAACCCTCCTCATACCGGGCGCGTGAAGGAGTTGCTGGAACTCTATCCGGATGCAAAGTTCATATATATGGTACGTAATCCGTATACAGTATACAAGTCTACCATGAGTTTCATCAAGAATACGATCCGTACTCTCCAGCTCCAGGATATTGATGAGGCTGAATTGGAAAGGCAGATAGTCGAGACTTATGTGGAGCTCTATGACAAGTATGAGGCCGATAAGAAATTGATTCCGGAAGGACATCTCATGGAGGTCCGTTTCGAGGATTTCGAGCAGGACCCGATAGCCAAGGCGGAGGAGATTTATGCGAAGCTCGGTCTCGGTGATTTCCAGGCGGTCAAGCCGTTGATGGCGGCTTATACCGGCGAGAAGAAGGGATTCAAGAAAAACAAGTACCAATACGACGAAAAGACCGTGAACACTGTCAATGAGCATTGGCACAAGGCTGTCGAACATTGGGGGTATAGTATCTAGGCCGCATTTGCGGGCATGAAAAAGATTTAATTTGCAAAGACGTGCAAAATGCGTAAATTTGCTTGATTGTGATTAAAAACGATTAAAATTTGAAACTCTATATGGAGAATAAGTTACAGGAATTGACAGACAAGCTCTATAACGAGGGTCTGTCCAAGGGTAAGGCAGAAGGCGAAGTTCTTCTTGCCAAGGCTAAAAGCGATGCTGCTGAAATTGTAGCGGCTGCCGAGAAAGAAGCTAAGGAAATCATTGCCAAGGCTGAGAAACAGGCTGCCGATTACAAGACCAAGGTGGCAGGTGACCTCAAGATGGCTGCTTCACAGAGCATCCAGGCTACAAGAAAGGATATCGAGAACCTCGTTGTCTTCAAGATGACAGGTGCAGCTGTCGACAAGGCGCTCTCAGATGTCGAGTTTGTGAAAGAAATCGTGAAGGCTGTCGCTTCCAAGTTCAATGCTGAAGAGGCTGTGGATCTGGACATTGTACTTCCTGAGTCAATGAAGTCAGCGCTGGAGCCTTTCATCACGAAGGAACTTTCTTCTATGCTGAAAGGTGCGGTCAATGCTTCATTCTCCAAGAAGATTTCCGGAGGATTCACGATCGGTCCCAAGGATGGCGGATATTTCATCAGCCTTACTGATGAGACATTCAAGGAACTTATAAGCGAGTATCTGCGTCCTGCTACCAGAAAACTTCTTTTCGGAGAATAATCTGCTGCTGGATTATGGCGAATTACGAGTATCTGATAGCCGGTCTTCCTGACATCAGCCCTGATTGGAAAGGTGCGGATGCCGGAACTGCCGATGCTATTATGCAGGAAATCAGGGAACTGAGTTCTGAAAAGGATAATCGCCTGATAGATAAGCTGCTGGAGGGTTATCAGGATGACAAGTTGAATCTGGAGTTCTATCAGGAGATGCTTTCTTCCAAAGATGCTTTCCTGAAGGAGTATTTCCGTTTCGACCTCAATGTCCGGAATGCCAAGGTAGCATATCTGAACAGGGAGCTCGGACGTCCTGCCGGAACTGATGTCTTTCTTGAGGCTCCGGGAGAGTTCGAGGAGGCGCAGAGATTGGAGGCTGTGCTGAATACGGATGATATCTTGGCCAGGGAGCGTGGAATCGATGATTTGATGTGGTCGAAGATTGATGAGTTGACGACTTTTGACTATTTCGACATTGATGCCGTTCTCGGTTTTATAGCGAAGCTTCATATTGTATCCAGATGGCTGAAGTTGGATGATTCGACAGGCAGACAGATGTTTGCCCGTCTAGTGGATGAGGTGCGCGGTTCCTACACCGGTATCCGTGCCGCCGCCGACAAAGCCGTCAGCTGAAATCTTTACGGATAGAATACTTGAATATTAATAAAATTTATTAGATAGATGAAAACATACGGAAAGGTAACGGGCATCGTTTCGAACCTTGTCACTGTGGAGGTCGACGGACCTGTGGCAGAGAACGAACTTTGCTACATCACCTTGGGCGGGGCCAAGCTAATGGCAGAGGTCATCAAGGTGAAAGGCAAGAATGCTTCCGTTCAGGTCTTTGAAAGCACACGAGGCCTGAAGAACGGAGATTCTGTCGAATTCGAGGGCAAGATGCTCGAAATATCTCTCGGTCCCGGACTGCTGTCAAGCGTCTATGACGGACTTCAGAACAACCTTACCACCATGGAAGGCGTATTTCTCAAGAGAGGCGAGTACACTGCACCATTGGACAATACCAAGCTCTGGGACTTCACCCCTATGGTGAATCCGGGAGACAAGGTAGTTGCCGCTGACTGGCTCGGTGAAGTCAAGGAAGGCTGGCTGCCTCATAAAATCATGGTTCCGTTCTCATTCAAGGGAACATACACCGTGAAGAGCATTGTCGCTGCCGGACAATACAATATCGACCATACGATAGCTGTCCTTACCGATGAAAGCGGTGAAGACGTGCCTGTCACGATGGTACAGAAATGGCCTGTAAAAGTGGCTATCAAATGCTACAAGGAAAAGCCTAGGCCGAACAAGATCATGGAAACCGGAGTCAGAGTCATTGACACGCTGAATCCTATTGCCGAAGGCGGTACGGGCTTCATCCCTGGACCTTTCGGTTGCGGAAAGACGGTGCTTCAGCATGCGATTGCGAAGCAGGGTGATGCCGACGTCATCGTGATGGCAGCCTGCGGTGAGCGTGCGAACGAGGTCGTGGAAATCTTCACGGAATTCCCTGAACTTATCGACCCGCATACGGGACGCCAGCTGATGGAGCGTACCACCATCATCTGCAATACTTCGAACATGCCTGTCGCTGCCCGTGAGGCATCCGTATATACGGCAATGACCATCTGCGAGTATTACCGCGCAATGGGGCTCAAATGTCTTCTTCTTGCCGACTCTACATCACGTTGGGCTCAGGCATTGAGAGAGATGAGTAACCGTATGGAGGAACTTCCTGGCGCTGACGCGTTCCCTGTGGACCTGTCTGCCATCATTTCCAACTTCTACGCACGTTCCGGAATGGTCGTGCTGAACAACGGAAAGACTGGTGCGGTCACATTTATCGGAACCGTATCTCCTGCCGGCGGTAACCTCAAGGAGCCTGTTACGGAATCTACCAAGAAGGCTGCGAGATGTTTCTATGCGTTGGAGCAGAACCGTGCAGACCAGAAGAGGTACCCTGCGGTGAACCCTATTGATTCTTACTCGAAATATCTCGAATATCCGGAAATCCGCGAATTCCTGGACGAGAAGATTGAGAAGGGCTGGGCAGACATGGTCGCCAAGGCCAAGAACATCATCCGTCAGGGACGTGACGCTGCCGAGCAGATCAACATTCTCGGTGATGACGGTGTTCCTATGAGCTACCATGAGACATTCTGGAAATCAGAACTTCTGGACTTCGTCTTCCTTCAGCAGGATGCATTCGATGCTGTGGACAGCCTTTGCCCGCTTGAGCGTCAGAAATATATGCTTAACCTCATTCTGGACATCTGCGACAGAAAATTCGAATTCGACAACTTCGAGGATTGCCGTAATTTCTTCAAGGAGATGATCAATGACCTCCGTCAGATGAACTACACGGACTTCCACAGCGAAGATTTCGAGAAATATAACTCACAACTTTCAAAACTTCTGGAAGAAAATGGCAAATAAAGCTTTTCAAAGAACATATACACAGCTGGATGCCATCACCAAGGCAACAGTTTCACTGAAGGCTTCAGGTGTAGCCAATGACGAGCTTGCTACCGTAGCGGGACGTCTGGCCCAGGTGGTGAAGACCAAGGGTGATGCAGTTACGCTTCAGGTCTTTTCAGGTACTGAGGGAATTCCGACTGATGCTGAAGTATCATTTATCGGCGCTCCTCCGACATTGAAGGTAAGCGACCAGCTTTCAGGACGTTTCTTCAATGCTTACGGCAAGCCTATTGACGGCGGTCCGGAGGTGGAAGGCGAGGAACGCGAAATCGGCGGTCCTTCAGTCAACCCTTACAAGAGACGTCAGCCTTCAGAGCTTATCCCTACCGGTATTGCGGGCATTGACCTTAACAATACCATCGTTTCCGGTCAGAAGATTCCTTTCTTCGCCGATGCGGACCAGCCTTACAACCAGGTAATGGCGGATGTTGCTCTCCGTGCGGATGTGGACAAGATCATCCTCGGAGGAATGGGACTTTCCAATGACGATTATCTCTTCTTCCGCAACGCTTTCGAGTCAGCCGGCGCATTGGACAAGATCATCAGTTTCATCAATACGACTGAGGAGCCTCCTGTAGAGCGTCTGCTCATTCCTGACATGACATTGGCCGCTGCCGAGTATTTCGCCGTGGACAAGAACGAGAAAGTGCTTGTGCTGCTGACGGATATGACATTGTATGCTGATGCACTGAGTATCGTGTCCAACCGTATGGACCAGATTCCTTCGAAGGACTCCATGCCTGGTTCGCTTTACTCCGACCTCGCCAAGATTTACGAGAAAGCCGTACAGCTGCCGTCAGGCGGATCCATCACGATCATTGCCGTAACTACATTGAACGACGGTGATATCACCCATGCTATTCCGGACAATACCGGTTATATTACTGAAGGTCAGTTGTATCTTCGTGCCGATGCGGATTCCGGCAAGGTCATCATTGACCCGTTCCGTTCGCTGTCTCGACTGAAACAGCTGGTACAGGGCAAGAAAACCCGTGAGGACCATAGCCAGGTGATGAATGCCAGCGTGCGTCTGTATGCCGATGCGCAGAATGCGAAGACGAAACTGGAGAACGGTTTCGACCTGAGCGACTACGACCACCGTTGTCTCAAATATGCCAAGGAATATGCTACCCGACTTCTTTCCATCGACGTCAACATCACTATCGAGGAGATGCTTGACACTGCCTGGGAACTCTTCGGCAAGTATTTCTCCAAGGCTGAGACCGGTATCAAGCAGGCATTGATCGACAAATACTGGAAAGCGTAAAGGTCAATGTTGACCATTAATTGAAAATTTTGATATGGCAATAAAATTCCAATACAATAAGACATCTCTGAACAATCTCGGCAAGCAGCTGAAGATGCGTCAGAAGGCGCTCCCTACTCTACAGAATAAGGAGTCCGCCCTGCGCCTCGAAGTCCGCAAGGCCAAGGAGCGTTCTGAAAAGCTTGTTGAGGAACTGAATGCCTCCATGAAGAAGTACGACTATCTTGCCGCTCTCTGGAACGAGTTCGATCCGGGTCTGATATCCATTACGGATGTGGATCTGGTTACAGCGAAACTTGCCGGAGTGAAGACACCTGAGCTGAAGGAAATCCATTATGAGATTCATCCTTTCAATGCTTTCGTGAAACCGGCATGGTATGCTGACGGCGTGACTATCCTGAAGGAACTCACACGTCTGGGCATCGAGTCGGAAGTATATCAGGAAAAGAGCCGCATCCTTGACTGGCAGAGGAAGAAGACCACACAGAAGGTGAACCTCTACGAGAAGGTGCAGATTCCTGGTTATCAGGAGGCTATCAGAAAAATCAAGAGATATATGGAGGATGAGGAGAACCTGAGCAAGGCCTCGTCCAAGATTGTCAAGAGCCGTCACGAAGAGGAAGAAGCTATGGAGGAGCTGCAGAATGATTAGTCCAATGACGAAATACTCCTTTGTGCTGCTTTCAGGGCAGACGGAGGAATTCCTGTCGAAGATCCAGGACCTTGGAGTCATTGACATTACCCGTTCGCTCAAGCCTGTCGATGAGAAGTCAGAGGCATTGCTTGCGGAAGCGGATAAGGTCAAGAAGGCTTTGGCCGTACTTGGCAGCTGCAAGGGAGAACCCGGGCAGGGCGCTGAAGTGAACTCGCATATTTCCGCTTATGATGTTCTTGAGATTGATGAGCGTATTGAAGAACTCCGTGGAGAAATCGCTTCAGCCAAGAAAGAGCTGACATCGAGGAAGCCTTGGGGTGCATTCAACAGCGAAGATTTGCATAAGCTTGAACAGCAGGGACTTGTAGTAAGGTTCTATAGCTGTCAGAAGAAGCGTTTCGATGCGTCATGGGCTGAGATCCAGCCTCTTCAGGTCATCAGTTCGACAGACAGCACTGTCTATTTCGTGACAGTAGCCCCTGCGGACGGTGAATACAGTTTCCCGATTGAACCTGTCGCTGCTCCTGCCGGTTCTGCAAATGAAGCGGAAGCGGAGTTGGCGAAACTCCAGGCTGAATCGGATGAAGAAAACCGTAAGCTCGCCAATATGAAATCAAGCATAAGTGAGCTTGAAAAGAATTATGAAGCGAGACTTGGTGAATTGGACCTCTATTTCGCGGAAGCTGCTACCGAGAAAGCCGTGGACAATTATGTTACGGTTCTTACCGGTTTCGCTCCTACTGAAGATGATGACAAGCTCCGCAAGGCATTCGATTCTCTGGGCGTGTATTATACGGCTGCTCCGGCCACGAAGGAGGACAATCCTCCTATCAAGCTGCACAACAACTGGTTTGCAAGGAACTTTGAGGTCCTGACCGGAATGTATGGCATGCCTGTATATGACGAGTTCGACCCGACGCCTGTTCTCGGACCTTTCTTCATGCTGTTCTTCGCGATGTGTATGGGAGATGCCGGCTATGGTATCCTGCTGATGCTCATTGCATTGTTCATGAAATTGAAGATGAGTGATTCCGGACTGGGGAAGATGTACAGACTTATCGGCTTCCTCGGCGGAATGACTTTCTTCGTGGGACTGTTCCTTGGAACATTCTTCGGAATGAGCATTCTGGAGGCATCATGGGCTCCGTCATGGCTGAAAGCCGTTTGCGTTGACGGGTGGTTCCCTGACGGCAAGATTGCCGGATTCCCTGTCCAGATGGTACTTGCCGTGGCAATCGGTGTGTTCCATATCTGCTTGGCGATGATTATCAAGACGATAAACTTCACCAAACGTTTCGGATTCAGCAAGACTGTCGCTACCTGGGGATGGACTTTGCTCATTGTCGGCGGTTTGGTCGTAATATCATTGGGCATGACGGAAGTCCTTTCCGCAGAGGCGTTCAAGTGGGTAATCATTGCACTTGCTGCTGTCAGCGGTCTTGCGATTTTCGTCTTCAATACACCTGGACGCAATCCGTTGGTGAACATCGGATCCGGCCTTTGGGATACCTATAACATGGTTACAGGCCTCCTCGGAGATGTATTGAGCTACATCCGTCTTTATGCGCTCGGTCTTGCCGGCGGTATGCTCGGAAATGCTTTCAACATCATGGGAACGATGATTCTGGATATTCCTGTTCCGGTAGTGAATTGGGTGTTCTGCATCGTGATCCTGATTTTCGGCCATGTACTGAATCTGGCGATGTCCTGCCTCGGTGCATTTGTACATCCGCTGCGTCTTACGTTTGTGGAGTACTTCAAGAATTCCGGTTATGAGGGTGCCGGTGCCAAATACAACCCTTTGACGAAAACAAAATAATGACAAATAATAATTAAAAACTATGAACGAAATTCTTGGTTATCTCGGTCTTGGCCTCATGCTTGGCCTCGCCGGTATCGGTTCCAGCTACGGAACTACCATTGCTGCCAATGCGGCTGAGGGCGCCCTCAAAAAGAATCCTGAGAAATCATCTACTTACATGATTCTCTCTGCACTTCCTGCAACACAGGGTCTTTACGGATTCGTAGGATTCCTTCTTTGGCTCGTCGTTTTCAAGCCTGACTTCGCAGTCATGGGTCCGAAGCTTTTCGGTGTAGGTCTCGCGGTGGGGCTCGTATGCCTTTTCTCTGCAATCCGTCAGGGCCAGGTTTGTGCAAATGGTATCGTAGGTGAAAGCCAGGGTCACAGCGTCATGACAAATACCCTTATCTATGCCGCTCTTCCTGAGTTCTACGCCATCCTTGCTCTTGTAGGTGCTATTATGACAGTTCTTTAGCAGATAGCTTGATACAAATAATTACGCCACGTTATGGGAAAACATAACGTGGCGTAATTATTTGTTGTATTTCGTGAATTACTTCGTGCGGAATTCTACTGTGCCTCTGATATCGTCAGATGCTGCTGCGAAATATGCAGTGAAGGTGTGGGCAGGATCGAGAACCCAGCTATGTGATTCTGCATTGAAATAAGCTAGATCGGATGCAGGAATCTCGAATTTGACGGTCTTGGTCTCTCCTGGAGCCAGACTCACTTTCTCGAAGGCCTTGAGTTCCTTTGCCGGACGGTCGAGAACAGGAGACTGCTCGCCGATGTAGAGCTGTACGACCTCTTTTCCCTCACGGGAACCGATGTTCTTAACCTTTACAGATGCCTTCAATGTGCCATTTGCGGAAATTGACGAGCTTGCCTTGAAATCGCTGTATTCGAATTCAGTATAGCTGAGTCCATGGCCGAAAGCGAACAACGGCTTGATTTCCTTGGTGTCGAACCAGCGGTAACCGACATAGATGCTTTCCTTGTATTTCACGTCAGGGCCGCAAGTATATGCGTCAAGAGCATGAGCAGGGGAGTCTTCGATTTTTACAGGGAAGGTGAACGGAAGCTTTCCGCTTGGATTGACCTTGCCGAAAACAACGTCAGCAATGGAATTGCCGGCCTGTGAACCGCAATACCAGCACTCTACGATAGCCGGAACCTGTGCTACCCACGGCATTGCGACAGCATTTCCGCTGATGATGCAGACAGCGAGATTAGGATTGGCTGCAGCGAGCGCCTCGATGACATTGTCCTGATTATATGGAAGGCCGTAGGCGATTCTGTCACAGCTTTCGCTGTCCTGATGGTGGTCTTTGTTAAGACCGCCGAAGAAAAGCACGACATCAGCATCGGCAGCGGCCTTGGCTGCATCTTCTATCAGCTGTTCCTCGGAACGTGTCTCCGAGAGATCCTGTCCGGTGCTCACGCCGTTGTAGGAATTCGATGTGCTGCCGACATAGCCTCTTTCGTAGATGACCTCAGCCTTGTCGCCGACAGCAGCCAGGATGCCTTCGAGAGGAGAGACCTCGTGTTTTACTTTCAATGATGATGAGCCTCCGCCTACTGTCATCATTTTCAATGCGTTTTCGCCTACTACCAATATCTTCTTCGCTGACGCAATGTCGACAGGAAGCACCTTTGAACCTGTGGCGGTAGCATTGTTCTTGAGGAGGACGATGCCGTCAGCACCTATCTGGCGGGCAGCTTCCAGATGCTCAGGTGAATTGATCGAGCCGAAAGGCTTCTTGGAGTTCATTGAAGTGCGGAAAATGAGCTTCAGGACTCTTCCCGCTTTGTCGTCCAATGTCTTGAGTGAAGCTCTGCCGTCGCGGAGACGCTCCAGATATGGATCTGCGAGCATGTAGCTGTCATAATTTGTCTTGCCCTTGGTGGTCAGGCCGTCTGTCCACGTGCCGTACTCCAGGTCGAGCCCGTATGCGGCAGCCTGGTCTGGATCATGCGCTCCGCCCCAGTCGCTGATGACTGCACCGTCGAAGTTCCACTCTCCTTTGAGAATGTCATCCAGCAGATATTTGTTATGGCAGACATGCTGGCCTTTGTAAAGGTTGTAGGATGCCATCAATGACCATGCACCACCTTTCTGTACGCCCTTCTTGAATGCCGGGAGGTAGATTTCGTACAATGCCCTGTCATCCACCTGTACATCGGCCGTGTGGCGGTTGCATTCCTGATTGTTAAGTGCATAATGTTTCAGACATACGGCAACGCCGTTCTTCTGCACCTCTTCAATATAAGGTACGCACATCTCTCCGGCGAGGAACGGATCTTCACCCATGTACTCGAAATTTCTGCCGTTATATGGTGTCCTGTAAATGTTTACGCCAGGTCCGAGCAATACGTCTTTCTCGCGATAACGTGCCTCTTCGCCGATGCTTTTACCGTACAATGCCGATGCTTCGCGGTCCCAAGTAGCTGCAAGACAGCTCAATGCCGGGAAGGCGGTGCAGGAGTCATTGGTCCATCCGGCCTGGACCCATTCATTCCATTTCACTTCCGGACGGATGCCGTGAGGCCCGTCGGTGCACCAGAGTTCGGGGATTCCAAGACGTTGTACTCCAGGTGAAGAAAATTTGCTTTGCGCATGCAGGATTGCCACTTTTTCTTCCATTGTCATTCTGGAAAGAGCATCCGCCACTCTTTCATCAATGTCGCGGCTTTCGTCCATGTAAACAGGAAGTTCCGTTTGTACGGAACATGACGAAAGCGCCAATAGCCCCATAGCGAGGGCTGAAATAAGGTTATTTTTCATATTGTGTCAAATGTTTTCCAATTTTGGCTGGGTATATCTGTCCCCGGCGATTTCCTCCAAATCCAGATTTTCATTAAAACGGCTTCTGATGAGGCGGATAGCTGACATAGTCCTTTTCTATCGTCTGAGTGCCTACAGTGTTGATAGTGATTCCCCATTGTTCGTCCTTTTTGGCACTGAGGAGATATTTTATGCTCTGAATATTGTCCATGATCGTTCATGCATCGTTCAAATTTACGAAAAAAATAGACGTAATCCAGTAGAAAATCAAAAACAATATTTTAATGTCATATCATTATTCATGAAGAAGATGAAATCCTTTTAATTTGCGATTGATAAATAACACTAAAATGGCATCTGTAGCAATCGATCTGGGAGCGACCAGCGGTCGTGTCGTTCTGGGGAAATATACCGAGGACGGAATTCAAATGTCTGAAATTCATAGGTTTCAGAATAATATCATAAAGGTGAATGGGCGAAGCTATTGGGATTTGCTGGGGCTTTGGCATGAGATTCTGACAGGTCTCCGCAAAGCGTCGGCTTCCGGAGAGAAGATAGAATCCGTCGGTCCGGAAATCGGCGAGGCTTTTGATCAGGTGGACGTGCTCAACAAGGCGGCACTCATCTACGAGGCGTCGCGCAATATGGGATTCGTTCCGGAGGGTATGTCAGATGAGCAGATGAATGAGCTTAAAGAAGCTTTTAATCTGTAAATATTATTTTACATAAAAACGGAATTCCGTAACGGAACGATATTTCTGGCCCGGTCTCAGTACCGTGCTCGGAAAACGTGGCTGATTCGGGCTGTCGGGAAAGTGGATGGTCTCCATGAGCATACCACCGAACTTCTCGATCGGCCCGTATTTGCCTTTATATGTACCGTCGAAACTCCTTCCGGTGAATGTGAGCAATGCCGGCTCGGTGGTCCATGTCTGCATTCCACGACCGGATTTGCGGTCATAAAGGTCCGCAGCCTTTCTCAATGTCCCGTCCCAATTCCTGACTGCCCAGCAAGCTGACATTCCTCTCATTATCCTGAGATGCTCATCCGGCATGTCGATGCGGTAGTCTACGCGGTGGGGCTCCCTGAAATCGAAAGGACTGCCGTCCACGTGGCGCAGGATGTCAGGGCAGAATTGGGCGTTGTTCTGTATGCATGTATCTGCTTCTACCTGAAGGAGATGGTCCATTACATAGCCGCCTTCATTGCCCTTTAGGTTGAAATATGTATGGTTGGAGAGATTCACTACCGTCGGTTTGTCGGTGGTAGCCTCATACTCGACTCTGACAGTGTTGCTATCTGTCAGCCAATATGTTACATTTACGTCCATGGTGCCCGGAAAACCTTGCTCTCCGTCCGGACTGACTCTGTGGAACTTGACGCCAGTGCGTCCGTCTTCCTTTACCGGCGTGGCATCCCAGATGAATCTGTCGAAACCCATTGTGCCGCCATGGCATTGAACCGGCTCTCCTCCCAATTTCTCATTGGCGACCAGTTCGTACCGCGTATCGTCCAGAGTGAATGCGGCGTGATTGATCCTGTTCCCGAACCTGCCGATGACAGGACCGATGAATCTGTCTTTCTTCTCGAAATTTTCAATGTCTCCGAATCCGACGACCACATCGCCGTTATGACCTTTCCTGTCCGGCATCATGATGCTGACAATGCGGGCGCCATAATCAAGAAGCTGCATCGAAGCGCCGCTTCTGTTGGTTATGGTATATAACGTGGTGCTTTCTCCGGTGGAAAGTTCACCGAACGGCCGGCTGGTAATTTTCGGCTGTTTTCCTGCAGCCGTTACGCAGACCAAGATGGTCAAAAAGCTTAAAAGTCGTTTCATATTGGTTTGTCAAGTCGGTTCTTTTCGTATTATCTTACTTGAAAATGTCATTCAAGACGGAAGCGAGTCGTAAACCTGCGCGAAGAAGCTGCTTCTCAACAGTTTCAGACCAGTCGCTCACGTAGTCATAAGAAAGTTTGGAGCCTACGGGAGTGGCATCGTATATGGTCTTGCACACCTCGTAAGTCTCTTTTCCCCATGACTGAGGCGTTCCCTCGGCGAGTTTGCGGTTTGTTTCCTTGTCATTGATGTCAATCTGCTCAACCCACTCGGAATAAGTCCATTTGTGGGCGCTTTCGATTACGCCTGAATCCCAGACTGAATGAAGATTGGACCCTTTGCGGAAATATTGGACCTGCCACCTGTTGCCGCCGAGGTCGGACTTGTGTCCCATGTGCATTGGACAATGCATGTCGCCGACGAGGTGCACGAGGAATTTAAGCGAAAGTGCCTGCTCCTCCTTGTTCAGCTTGCCGCTCTTGAGCGCTTCGATCTGCTCTTCCACGGCACGGATTACATCGCCTTTCTCATTGATTTTCGCATTTTCGAAAGTCTCGTCAGCGTCAATGTTCTTGTAATGCCAAGTGCTGGTATGTTTGTATTCCGGCGTGTGGCTGGCATTGTCCATCCAATTCGCCCAATACACGATGGATTTCCCGTCGAGAATCTCGGAAATCTTCTTGTTCGCCTTTTTCGTGAGATGCTTTTCAGCGATCGCGCATGTGACATCATGACCTTTCTGTCCCCAAGAATAGCCGTTGACAGACACGGCAAGAAGACCGGCAGCAATGCCGACAATCTTAAATATGCGGTTCAAATTTTTCATGTGGCAAATATAATGTTTTTACCTGAATCCAGAGGTCGGTGGCACGTTTTGTTGCATAAATTGGCGATATTTTTTCATGCCTTCAAACCATAATTCCGTTACTTTGCCGATGTGACTGACGGATGACTGTCGGGTTATGGAATGACACTGATAAACTAATAATGGAATTATGAAAAAGAATATTCTGTTATGTGCCGCGCTTGTGGCATTGACTGCATGCAACGGCAATTCCGACAACAACAAGTCTCTTGATTATGAGACGATTGATGTCAATTTTACTTTAAAATCCGATCTGGAGATCCCGGAAGGAACCGAGTTCGGAGTCGTGGCCTTGTGCGCGCGTGACGGGCAACAGGGCGTGAATATGGGAGAAAAGCCTGTCGCTTCATTCAAAGTGTCAGGAACTGCAAGTCCGCAGAGATTGGCCGCTTCTTCCGAGGAAGACAAGATCCAGGCCCGGGAGTCGGACCATGGTTTCTCGTTTTATGCAGTATCGCCTTATAAAAACAATGTGGATGTATCAGCAATGCAGGTGTCTCTTCCTGCCCGGCAGAATTATTCTGACGGAATCATCAAATATCTTCCGATGCTGGCTGTGAAAAATGTAGTCTCCGTACTTCCTGATGTGGAATTCGATGTGAAGACTCCGTTTTCGGTGCTGAATCTTTCCGTGCCGGCTGATATCGTGGAAGAAGGTGTTCCTGCAACATTGAAGTCATTGTCATTCAAACCTTCAGACGAGTCACTCTTCCAGGGGGCATTGTGCGGTGATGGCACGATGGACATTGGGAACGACAAATTTACATTGACATCAGGAAAAGGTAAGTCGGTAACATTGGATTTTCCTGAAGGCGGCCTCAAAATTCAAGCCCCCGGTGCTGTGCTGCCGGTAGTCGTCTTGCCGTTTGAGAATCCTGCAGGCGGTTTCGACATCACATTTACCGACATCAATGGAAAACAGTATACGACATCGTTCCTGAACCAGGATTCTGATGCCGGCAAGGTCGTAGCCTCCGGGGATATCGTCAATGTCAATGTGACGAGGTCTTCCGATGGTGTTGTCCCTGTCACATTCCCGGTTGTATTCCCTCTGGGTGTAGAAAACGATGTCAGGAATTTTACGGAGACCCTTCAGCCGAAGTGGGTAAGCACAGGTTATTGGTCATGTCCGTCCCAGCCTCAGGCATATTGCCAGTGGAACAAAGTTTCTGACCCGAGTGACAAATACCAGCAGAAACTTGAGACCGTCAATAACGGTATGATCTCATCTCCTGGTGTGAAAGGTATCTGGACTGGAGATAATTTCGAATTTGTCATTCCTGTCAAGAAATTCGCTGCCGGTACATCATTGACAATCAAATTCCCGATTTATGGACGTCAGCAGCCTGTATTCTGGAATATCAAGTATCTTGACGGAGAGGAATGGAAGATAGCTGACAAGCAGATGATTGTTGCCAATGACCCTAATTACAGTATGGAATGTACGTTCGCCATGAAGAGGGGAGGTATCGTTGTCGAAAAGACCATGAAGTTCGAAAATGCCGTCAAGAGCGGATTCATTCATGTCAAAGTGGAGTGCGCGGATGGAAGTGTCCAGGCTTCAGCCGATGCGACGTTCTCAAAACGTACGATGCCATATACGGACAGCAAGGGCTATGGTGCGCCATTCTACCTGTATTGTGCTGATTCCGGAGTGAACAGTGTATCATTTTCGATTGAATAATATTAACTTTAGTCCCAGTTTAGTGAGCGTTTGAATGCTGGAATCGGAATTCATACGGTTTGTGAAAAGGGGCATAGTGATTTTATCCATGCTGGTGACGTTTTCCGTAGCTTCGGTTGCGGAAAACGTTGACTGGTGTTTTACGCATTTCACGTCGGAGAATTGTGGATTGTCTTTCGACAACGTAAACGCCATTACCCAGGATTCCAACGGATTCGTCTGGGTGTCCACGGAAGATGGACTGAATCGCTTCGACGGCTCCGGCTTCATCGCATATTATCGTGAACAACTGGGACTTAATACTGACTTCATAACCGCATTGTGTCCTGACAATGAGGGTAATGTATGGATTGGGACGGATGCCGGCGCGACATTTTACAGCTATGCCGATGATTCTTTCCATCCGCTTGACAAGCTTAGTGACAACGGGGTGAACATTGACAACAAGGTCACTCATATTTGCATTGACAAGAATGGAATTGTATGGCTGTCGGTGAACGGGCGCGGACTTTTTTCGTATGACCGCGGGTCCGGTTCATTGAAGAACTATTTTTCCGACAACGGGAAAAGCACATTGGTTTCCAATATCCGGTCGTTTCTCATCGACAGCGGCGGCGATTTCTGGTTCTCTCTTTATTTTGCCGATTTGTGGCATTCCGACGGCACGCTGGAACGTATGGAGAAAGTGAACCTGAAAGGGTGGAAAATCAATGATGACATAATGTCCATGGTCCAGAATCCCGTGGACAATACGGTCTATCTCGCAGCATGGCAGAACGGACTTTGCCAGGCAGATTTGCGGACAGGCACTTTCAAGACGTTGATAGCTAACGATGAAGGGTTTAGACCGACTTATCTCAGCCTCGACAATGACAAGGGCGTATGGCTGGCTACGACGTGCGGACTCTACCGCTATGACGCCGTTACCGGAGTTGTCCGCAAGTTTTCCCACAGCATTGACAATCGGTATTCATTGGCAGACGATAGCGTGAAAGCAGTGTATTGCGACCGTTCCAATGGCCTTTGGGTAGGAACCTTATCTTCCGGCATCAATTGGTCCGCTGCGTTCCAACGTAATTTCAACCGCTATTATGAGGCTGACGGTGAATCGCTTATGGGAGGCTATGTGGTGGATATGGCTGTTGACGGCACCGGTAAGCTATGGGCAGTATCCGAGAAAAACGGTCTTCTCTACATGGGACGTGACGGAATGCTCCATAAGTGCAAATCGGCTGTACTCCCGGAGTCAATAGTCTCCATATGCAGTGATGGCGATTGGCTATGGTTGGGGTCATGGGCGGGAATATTCCGTTTTGATGTCAAGACGGGAAATGTGAAGTCTTATGGCAGGGGGTTGAATACGGGATGGAAAGACAATAAAGTTCATAAGTTATTCAAGACATCATCTGGAGAAATTCTGGCAGGCACTACGCTGGGAATGATCAAATACGACAAATCGAGTGACCATTTCCGTCCTTTGCCGATATTCAGCGGCATTTTTGTCACAGATATGGCTGAAGCTTTGGACGGCACCCTTTGGGTCGCTTCCTACGCCGATGGAATATGCAGGTACAGCATGAAAGAAGACCGGATGCTCAGCCATTATGATTATAAGGAGAGCGACCACCGGCATTTGCCTGCCGATAAGGTCATGTCTTTGTACATTGACCGCGACGGTGAACTCTGGGCAGGATCCTATGGCGGCGGATTGATGCTTTATGACAAGGAAAACGACAGGTTCTCAACCTTCCGCGGCACGGAATTGAAAAACAACCGCATTGCGTATTCCATGATCCGTGATGAAGACGGAAGGATGTGGGTCGCTACCAGTAATGGATTGACCTCATTCTCAATGCCTTTCAGTGAAGTCCGTTATTATACTGCGGCTGACGGTCTGCTTGACGAGATTGTTGATGGCAATTCCGCGGTCCGGACCCCTGACGGCAACATATGGTTCTCTTCCCACAACGGAATAGTCGGCTTCAATCCGCGCCTCTTCCATACGGACGGGAAAGTGCCTCCGATAGTGCTGACCGGCTTTTATGTCAACGGAAAGAAGGTGAATCCCGGTGAAAATGAGCCTATAAAGGTCAATGTCAATGAAGTACGCAAGATGACATTGACTCACAAGCAGAACAATTTCGGTTTCTCGATGGGCTTGTTGGGGTTCTCGTCTCCTGCGACCAATGCCTTGTATTACATGCTGGAAGGTTATGATGACGACTGGCACCGTCTGGACGGCGGTACGACTTTCTCGTATCAGAATATTCCGGCGGGAAAGTACGTTCTGCGTATAAAAGGCATTGACGGGAATGGAATCTGGAATGAGACGCATCATCCTCTGACAATCACCGTGAAGGCTGTTTTTTACAAGTCGACTACAGCGTATCTGATATATATCTGCCTGATAATCATATTGATGGCGGTGCTTGCCCGCTATTCGTCGGATTTGGCGGTGAAACGGGAATGTGCCATAGCAGAAAAGGCAAAGAGAGCCCGGGAGGAGGAATTGTTCCATGAAAAGATGGATTTCTTCACGAATATCATTCATGAAATCAAGACGCCGCTTACACTGATCAAGACGCCTCTTCAGAATATCATGGCGACGGGCGGCATTAGCGGCGAAATGAAAGAAGACTTGAATGTCATCAGCAACAGTACGGATTATCTGGACAAGCTGGTGAAGGAGCTTCTGGAATTTATCCGTATCGAGGAGCACGGCTGGGTGATGGAATGGAAACATGTGGATATCGTGGAGCGGATCGGATTCCTGTATTATAACTTCAAGGAAACCGCGCGCGGCAGAAACTTGAAGATGACGTTCAAGCATACTGACAATGCGTTGATTATCAATGCGGATGATACGGCCCTCATAAAGATATTGAACAACCTTCTTTCAAATGCAATGAAATACGCCGAGACATTCGTGACTATAGAAGTTGACGATTCTGGCGATGGTTATGTGACAGTGTCGTTCAAAAACGACGGGCCGAAGATTCCGGATGAAAGGAAGGAAGAAATCTTCAAGCCGTTTATCCAGTATAGTGACGAACGTTCTCCATACTCACAGAGTTTCGGTATCGGCTTGCCTTTGGCAAGGACATTGGCAGAATTGCATGGAGGAACATTGACGCTTAAAAACGAAGACATAACTGATTTTGTCCTAAGGCTTCCTAAGGGTGAAACTGATGCAGAACTTGAGGTCCAGGATACGTCGTCTGATGCTGATCAGGATGAAGAGGCTGATTCTTCTTTGTCGACACTGTTGATTGTGGAAGACAATGCTGAATTGTCCTCATATCTTGTGCGTAAACTTGGGCATGATTTCAATGCCGTTTCCGTACCGTCCGCTGAGCGGGCTATGTCAATGATTGCTGGAGGTGACGTGGATATGGTGTTGTCTGACATTGCATTGGAAGGTATGAGCGGGATAGAATTGTGCAGCAAGGTTACAGCTGACATATCTACATCGCATATCCCGGTAGTCATGTTGTCTGCCCTGTCTTCTCCTGATGTGAAAGTGAAGTGCATGGAGGCCGGGGCGAGTCTTTACATTGAGAAACCTTTCAATCTGGAATATCTTGTCGAATCGCTGAAGGTCATTGCCCGGAAACGTGAATCATTGAAAATTGCCCATCTTTCGGGAATTGCCGGTGATGACAAGGATAAATTTGCGCTGACCGATTCCGATGCCGTATTCCTGCAGCGTCTGGAGAAAGCAGTTACTGAAAATATCAGTGATACCGAATTCGGTCCTGATGAATTGTCGGAAGCGGCATTGGTAAGCCGTTCCACATTGGTCAGAAAAATGAAGAGTCTGCTCAATATGACTCCCAATGACTATATCAAAGTCAGACGTCTCAATGCCGCTGCGGCAATGATTGAAAACGGGGCTTCCCGAATTAATGATGTCTGCTACGCCGTCGGTTTCAACACGCCTTCATATTTCGCGAAATGCTTTAAGAAACAGTTCGGCGTGCTGCCGGCTGATTATATGAAAAAGAGCTGATATTCCGGGCCCTGGCTCGTTTTGTTCTATTAATTGGCTCAATTATTCTATCCTTGAAAATCGTTTTTTCTCATCTTTGCGATGCGGGGAATTCCCGCAAAGCTAATAACCTGTAATATGAATTGTTTAAAGAAATTTATTCTGGCATCAGTCTCCGTGCTGACATTTACGGCAATGTCGGCGCAGCAGAGGCTGGTAAGGGGTAAAGTCTATGACGAAACTTCCCAACCGCTGGCCGGAGCCTCCGTCTCTGTTCCTAACACTCTCCGCGGTGTGACAACTGACGGCAACGGATTGTTCGAAATCAATGCTTCCTCAGGAGAGACCCTCTCGATTGCATTTCTGGGATATGTGACCAGAAATGTCAATGTCGGCGAGAAGGATTATATTGAGGTGACACTCATGCCGGATACCAATCAGCTGGATGAACTTGTGGTCATCGGTTACGGTACACAGAAAAGAGTGAACATCACCGGTGCTGTGGCAACGGTCGACTATGCGAAGGAAGCCAAGTCCCGTCCTGTCACTTCGACAGCGCAGATCCTTCAGGGCATGAATGCCGGCGTCGCAATCAATCAGTCATCAGGACAGCCGGGCCAGGAAAGCCTCTCCCTGCGGATCCGAGGTGTCGGAACATTGAACAATGCCAATCCGCTGGTGATTGTGGATGGTTTCGAAGGGACTATTTCCAATGTGAATCCGGACGATATCGAATCCGTTTCCGTGTTGAAAGATGCTGCTTCATGTGCCATTTATGGAAACAGAGGAGCCAACGGCGTGGTTCTCATAACTACGAAAGACGGAACCAAGTCTTCCGGCAAGTTCAGCATTACATATAGCGGCATGATGGCTGTCAATGAGCCTGCCGGCAAATTCCAGGTCATATCCAATTATGCTGACTACATGACCATTATGAATGAGTCTGCGGAAAATGTTGACGCCGCGCTTCCTTTTTCCCAGGCAATGATCGACCTCTGGCGCGAGAAAGAAAAAGATCCGGACGGTATCTCCGAATCCGGTTATCCGAACTATGTGGCCTATCCTAATACTGATTGGATGAAGGCAGTGTATGATACCGGCATTTACCAGAAACACAATATCTCGGCTTCAGGTGCGGCCGGTGGTACCAAGTACCTTATTTCCATGACGTATGTAGACAATCCTGGAGTCATTGACAATACCGGTGCGAAGAAGTTTCTCCTGCGTGCCAATGTTTCCAGTCAGGTAACAAAATGGCTGGAAATCGGTGCCAGAATTTGGGGAACTGAAAGCAACAGGGAAACCAATAACTTGGCATTCAACTACTTGTCCCGTGCGGTTCCTGGAATATATCCTTATTATGACGGAAAGTATGGCTGGATGGAAAATCCGGAGCAGAGTGCCAACTGCCGCAATAATCTGTATTTCTTCAACAGGAATTCCGGTTATGACAAGATGCATTACGTCAATGCTACGGTCTTCACGAATCTGAAATTGCCTCTGGGCATCAAATATAATGCGTCGTTCAACTATGGACGTACTACTACTGAATATAAATCTGTGGCCAATGTTCTGAGCGCGTATTCATTCCGCAAGGGTGAGGTCGCTTACGACTATAGTAATCTTGACAATCTCTCCATAACTCAGAGTGCCGGGTTCACATACCGCTGGACTTTCCAGAACAGCCTCTCCTGGACGAAAGTCATTGCCAAGAAACATGATGTTTCTGCGATGCTTGGTTCCGAGACGATGTATCAGAACAACAACAATATCGGCGTGAGCAAGAAGCGTCTGGAAAACGACCAGCTTACGGAGCTTGACAATGCTCTGGATATGAGCAAGATAACCGGCAGCCAGACAGACTGGGCTTCTGTTTCGGTGTTCGGTCGTCTCACTTATGCATACGACAACAGGTATCTCCTGGAGGCGAATCTCCGTTACGATGGCTCGTCAAGGTTTTCGCGTGATTCCAGATGGGGCCTGTTCCCTTCAGTATCAGCCGGATGGCGTATTTCGCAGGAGCCTTTCATGCAGAACTCGGGCATTGACAACCTGAAACTTCGCGCTTCATGGGGAAAACTCGGCAACAACAGTATCGGAAACTATGACTATATAGCCACCTATGCGTCCGGTTTTGAATATTCTTTCGGCAACAAGATGTCCTCGGGTATCGTGCAGTCATTGTCCAACAGCGCATTGACTTGGGAAACGACAACATCCACTGACATCGGACTTGAACTCGGTGTCCTTGACGGAAGGCTCACATTCGAAACCGACTGGTACAACAAGGTTACTGACGGTATCCTCTACAAGTCTCCGGTCTATGCCACAATCGGAAACAAATCAGCACCTTACCAGAATCTCTGTGAGGTTACGAACACCGGTCTGGAACTTACATTGGGCTGGAAAGATGATATAAAGGATTTCCACTATGGCATCACGGCCAATTTCACTAGAAACTGGAACGTGGTAAGCAAATACAAGGGGCGCCTGGAAGCAGGTTGGGTAACCGACGAAAACGGAAACCGCTCCTACAAGAGCAACATCGGTGATGTCACCACAACTGTCGGCAATGTCAGACGTGTCATGGAAGGCAAACTGATCAACGAGTTCTACCTTCTCGATACCTATTCCGGAAACGGAAGCCACTTTTTCGCGGACGGCTCAGTCAATCCTGCCGGCGGCCCGAAGGACGGTATGATCCGCACTCCTGAAGATATGCTTTGGCTTCAGGCCATGAACGAAGCTGGGGCGACATTCCTTCCGAACAAGACCATCGGAAAGAAAGGCATATGGTATGGCGATTATATCTATGCCGATGCCAACGGTGACGGCGTCTACGGCGATGTCAATGACTATATGTTCACGGGAACATCCATGACTCCTAAATTCTATTACGGAATCCAGTTCGAACTCGGATGGAAAGGAATTGACTTCTCAATGCTCTGGAACGGTTCTGGCGGAGCGCAATGCTATTGGCGATATGTGGGATTCAATGCATATTCAACCGGAGGCAACTTCACATTGCCAAAGAAGATTGCATACGACCACTATTTCTATGATCCTGAAAATCCTGAAGACCCTAGAACCAACATTACTTCCGGACATGCCCGTCTGACGATGAACTATGGCTCGGAGCAGAATGATGGCCAGTGTGCGTCCAAATTGTTCCTTTATGATACGGACTATCTGAGACTCAAGAATTTGACGCTTGGCTATACGTTCCCTCAGAAATGGATGAAGAAAATTTCCGTGTCTGATTTCCGTCTCTTCTTCAGTGGCGAGAATCTGCTGACATTTACCAAATACCCGGGAATGGACCCGGAAATATCCGACACCATGAATTATTACGCGCTTTTGCGTCAATATTCATTCGGCCTTAGTCTAAAGTTCTAAATTGATGATTATGAACAATATAATAAAAATTACCATAGCGGTTGCCTCTTTGGCCATGGCGGTAAGCTGCAATGACTTTCTCGACAGGTATCCGTATGATTCAGTCACTTCGAATACGGTATACAAGTCTGCCACATTGGCGGAAAATGCGGTAACGGGCGTATATAGCAGCCTTTTGGCGAACTATAACAGTTATGACGGCAGCACGAACTGGGACGCGTTCTCGTCCGTTCTCGATGTCAATGACAATAGTATTTCCCTCCGTTATCCTTTTTTGTTGGGATTGGTGCAGTCCAATGCAGGGGTGTTCCTGAACAATTGGAAGTATCTGTACGAAAGCGTGAACAGGGCTAATGATGTCATTGCCAATATCGGAGGGACGGCCGCATTGTCTGACGAACTTAAAGCGCAGAGGATCGCGGAATGCAAATTCATCCGTGCTTATGCCTATTATAGGCTCAATGCCCTTTGGCATGGCGTTCCTGTCTATCTGGAAAATCTGGCTCCCGGCGAGTATACCAGAGGCCGCAAATCTGAAGAAGAGGTCTGGAACATTGTTCTGGACGATTTGACGGATGCCATTGACTGTAAGCAACTTCCCGCCAAATATGCTTCGGGCGACAGCAACTTCGGACGCATCACCAAAGGTGCTGCATACGCTCTCCGCGGAAAAGTCTACATGTGGCTGAAGCAGTGGGACAAGGCCGAGGCTGACTTCCTCAAAGTGGGCGAGTGCGGATTTGGACTTTTCAAAGGAAGTTATGCTGACCTCTTCATTGAGAAGAATGAAAAGTCGGATGAGATGATATTCTCCGTGACGATGGAGAACTTGCCTGGACACGGCAATGTCTATAGCCGTACATACGGAAACTGGATGACATGCGGCAACGGTCAGAATCATTTCTATTTCAATGCGAATTTTGCAGACTCTTATCAGTGGGCTGACGGCAGACCGTTCTCCTATGATGACGTGATACCAGGGTACAGCAGTATGGATCCTAAAGCGAGAAGTGTGTATTTCTGCCGCAACAATATGACGGAAGCGGAGAAAGCCACCATGAAGGCTTATGGCGCCGACATGTCCAAATATGACGAAACGGGCAATGAAGCACGCATCAAAGCGGCTTATGAGAACCGTGATCCGAGACTGGCTGCAACTGCTATCGTGCCTTATTCCAATTATTTGGGAGGTTTTGCCAAAGGTTCTGCCGTCAACTATCAGATAAGGTGGCCATACCGTTCGGAAAATGCACCGGATTTCGACCTCAGGACCGTTTCGCCGACTTACATGCTCTACAATATCAGGAAATTTGTGACCGTAGGCAAGGAATACAATAATTCCACATACAATCCCGTGGATGTTCCTATCATCAGATATGCTGATGTACTGCTTTGTCTGGCTGAAGCCGTGAATGAGCAGGGCAGGACCTCTGAAGCAGCCGGATATGTGAACCAGGTGCGCAAACGTGCCGGAGTAGCCGAACTGAATTCCGGCGCCGAGTGGCTCAATGTAAGCGGTAAGGAGGATATGGCACAGCGCATTGTAGATGAGAAACATTGGGAACTTGCCTGTGAGGAGCAGCTCTATCTGGAAGAACTCAGATGGGGCGTATGGAAAGAGCGGAAGTTTGACTTCGCCAAGGGACTTCGTCAGGTCTGGGGCTCGCCAGTATATGATTACGTTTATGGCGGCGACGCATACCTGAAATGGCCAGTCCCTGCATCCGAAAAGGAAAAGAATCCTAATCTTGAACAAAATGAAGGTTGGTACTAATTAATAACTATTACAATAATGAGAAAATTACTTTTGACATTTGCAGTGGCGGTTTGCGCCGGAACATTGGGCGCACAGCCACGTAAAACGGATGTTGTAAAGGCTTGGGAAGGCACTATCGACATGCCTACCTATCTGCTTGATGCACCGGAAGAAGCTCCTGTTTTCGAGCGTGACTGGTCTTATCAGAGAGCGCGCAGATGCGTTTATCCTTATCTTTTGAACGACAACATGACCAGAAAGAAGGATACCGTCACATACAAGGCTCTCTACATGGAGAACGAATATGTGGAACTTTGCGTGCTTCCCGAAATCGGCGGACGTCTGATTTATGCCGTCGACAAGACCAATGGCTATGACATTTTCTACCACAACCATGTCATCAAGCCTGCCAATGTGGGAATGTTGGGCGCCTGGGTGTCCGGCGGCGTGGAATGGAACGTCTTCCATCACCATCGTGCGACTTCCCATACCCCATGCGACTACAAAATCGTGGAAAACTCTGACGGCAGCAAGACAATCTGGGTAGGTGAGACCGAATACCGCCACAGGATGTCATGGGCCATCGGCATAACTCTTCATCCGGGCAAGTCCTATATGGAAATTTCAGGACGTCTGATAAACAACACCATGAATGACAATTCGATGCTCTATTGGTCGAATGTCTCTACGCTTGTGGATGAAAACTATCAGATCATCTTCCCGCAGAGCGTGGAATTCGTTACCTTCCACTGCAAGAACTGGTTCGCGCATTGGCCTGTAACTCACGAGACTTTCAACGGGATGTCATTCTACAAGGACGGTGTGGACGCTTCATGGTGGAAGAACCACTATATGTCAAATTCAATGTTTGCCTATGACCTGAAGGAAGACTTCATCGCAGGTTATGACCACGGACGGAATGCCGGAACCATGCTTACAGGCAACCATAACATCATCAAGGGCGGCAAGTTCTGGCTGTGGGGTCCTAATTCCGAGTGGGACACCAAGATTCTTACCGACAATTCAGGCCACTATTGCGAGTTGATGGCAGGCGCATATTCAGACAACCAGCCTGATTACAACTGGTCTGCACCTTATGAGACCAAGACCTTCTCACAATATTGGTACGGCATCCGTGACATGGGCGGTGTTAAGGCAGGCGACAAGAATGCCGCCATCAATATGGATGTCCTGGATGATTCCAAAGTGCTTCTGGGCGTGAACACTACGTCACAGATGAACGGGCTGAATGTGATTTTGTATGCTGGCAATGATGAGGTGTTCAGAACTACAGCCGATGTGGCTCCGGACAAGCCTTACGTCAAAATCATCAACATTGACAAGAATATTGACAAGAATTCATTGAAAATGGTGCTCGCGGCAGCGGATGGAAAGCAGATGCTTTCCTACAAGCCGGTAGTCAAGGATCCGGAGAAGCCGCTTCCGCCGATTGTCGAGCGCCCGAAACTCCCGCAGGAGATTGAAAACACCGAGGAGTGCTATCTTGTGGGCCTCAGGAACCTCCAGTTCCACAATCCGTTCATCGACCCTACCGACTATTTCAATGAGGTTCTCCGTAGAGATCCGGGTGACACCCGCGCCAATACGAGAATGGGCGTATGGTACAGACAAAGAGGTGAGTATGATAAGGCTGCGGCTTATCTGCGCCGTGCAATTGCCCGTCAGACACATGATTATACACGTCCGAAGGATTGCGAGGCCATTTACAATCTTGGTCTGATTCTGAAGGAACAGGGTAAGGTCGAGGCTGCTTTCGATACCTTGTATCGTGCCGTATGGAATTACAATTACAACTCGGCAGCGAACTTCCAGCTCGCGCAGATGTATACCCAGGCCCGTGATTTCGACATGGCGCTTGACCGTCTGAACGAGGCATTGACCTACAACGGAAACAATTTCGAGGCTATGAACTTGAAAGCCAGCATTCTCCGCCTGCGCGGCAATTCCGGAGAAGCTGCGAAGTGCGTCGGCCAGGTGCTTGCAATGGATCCGCTGAATGCTTATGCTACAGCAGAATATGACATGCTCAACGGTACTGACAATCTTAAGACACTCATGCGCGAGCAGGTGGAATCTTATATGGAACTGTCACTGAAGTATCTCCATAACGGTTTCATTGACAAGGCGTTGGAACTTATGAAGTATGCTGACGGCATCAAGCCTTATCCTTCTGCCAAGATGTGGCTGGGATGGTTTGCCCACATGTCCGGTGACAAGGCCGCTGCCAAGAAATTGTTCCAGGAGGCTCTGGCCCTGCCTACGAAATATTGCAATCCGTTCCGTCTGGAGACCATTGAGGTCCTCAAATTGGCGATGCAGTATTGTCCTGACAATGCCAAACCTCATTACTACCTGGGCAACTTGCTGTATGACAAGCAGAAAGACAATGCAATCGCAGAGTGGAAACGTTGCGTGGAGATGGATCCGTCCAATGCCATGGCCTGGAGAAATCTCGGATGGGCCAACTGGCTGTATACCAAGAACTACGCAGAGTCTGCCAAATATTACAGGAAGGCCATTGACCTGATGCCGGACAATGCATTGTTCCTGGAGGAAATCGACCAGGTTTATGAGGCTGGCGGAGAAGATGTCAGGACCCGTTTCGAATTGCTCAAGAGTCATCATCCAACCTGCGTGAAGAGGTATTATCCTCTTGCAGCTGAGGTTATTACCGGCACTTTCGTAGGTGAGTATGATTATGTGCTCGATTTGCTCAGGAACTGCTATTTCCCTACACGTGAGGGTGTTGCGAATTTCCATGACGTATATGTGGATGCCCTCGTCCTTGCAGGTCAGAAAAAACTCTCCGAAGGTGATGCGAAAGGAGCAATTTCACTTTATCAGGAAGCATTCCAATATCCTGTCAATCATCAGGTGTTCCTGGTAGATGAGCGTACTCCTCGTGATGCGCAAATCTGGTGGAACATCGGCCAGGCTTATGAGTCTATGCATCAGAAATCCAAGGCTATGGACGCCTATAAGAAAGCTGCGGCTGTCGCTGACAAGGGTACTGACTATGGCTATTGGAAGGGATTGGCAATGATGAAGACAGGTAATGCTGCCGGTGCGAAAGCATTGTTCGAATCTCTGGTCGAGTCAGGGAAAGCCGGTATCGTTACCGAATTCGTGAACTTCTACGGCGCTGAAGGTACTACAGGATCGACTGTTGAAAACATCAATACCAAGGCTTACTATACCATGGGGCTCGGTTATCTCGGTCTCGGCGACAAAGAGAAGGCTGCTGAATGCTTCCGCGAGTCAGTGCGCCTTAAAATTGACAACCTCTGGTCTGTTGTAATGCTTAAAACTCTGTAATTTTATGCGAAGCAATACATTGAATAGCATAATGTTCGCCGGTATGGTTCTCCTCTCCGCCTCGTGCGGCAGGGGAGAATGGCCGGCTGACAATGATGTCCGGATTTCATGGGACAGGAGTACGTTCACGGAAATGAAGTCCGTCAATGTACAGAATGCCGGTTTCGTGGAAGAAAATCTCTACTATCCGCGTATAAAGAGACTTTCCGGCGGTGCGCTCCTCATGTCTTTCGAGAACGACCATTTCGGATGGGACATCTATGTCAGACGAAGTGAAGACAATGGCAAGACTTGGTCCGATGCCGCATTGCTGGTCAAGAGTGCTCCTGCCACATCTTCAGCAGGAGAGGATACCAAGGTTTATGTCAATCCTGATTTTATCGAACTGGAAGACGGCAGAATCCTTCTGGCTTATCAGTGGAGATATAAGAAAGGGTACAATGATCTTGCGAATACCAACAACAACTGCGGCATCGAGGTGATGTTTTCTTCCGACGGCGGCAGGACTTTCACGGAACCTGTCGAGGTGTATCGCGGCAGGTGCTGGGAGCCGGCGATGCTCCAGTTGCCATCAGGGGAAATCCAGATGTATATCACTTCCTCTCAGGAACTTATCGACAAGATGTCCGCTCCTCAGACTGTGGTGATACGTTCGTTTGACAATGGCAAGACCTGGCAGGGCAAGGCGTGCTGCGGCATTGATGACAATGAGGTTATTTCGCGTACCGTGGATTCCCGTTCGACCTATGACGGCATGCCGTCAGGCGTCTGGCTGAATGACAATAACGGCATAGCTGTCCCTATGGAGGTCTGGCATGGCAAATACGTCGTTGACCAGACACCTGTAGTCGTAAAGACAGATCCTGAAACCAATTGGCGCAGGGATTTGGAGAAAATCCGCAAGACGGGCGGCCCTGACTGGCCGGTGAAGAAGCAGGTCAACAAGGATTTCTACGGCTATGGTCCTTATTGTACGAAACTGGGCACTGGAGAAATGGTTATTCTCAGCAACGGACAATATAAGGGCAAGCAGGGAATCTGGACGTTCATCGGAGACAAGACTGCTGACAATTTCACCAATGCGACTTCTCCTTTTGACGGATATTGGGGCTCCATTGACTATATCGATAACAATAAGGTGCTTGCAACCGGAACAGTGAAATATACAGAGGACAATGTGACGAGAGGGATGGTGAGGATGGAAATCGGACGACTGAATTATTCCAAAAAGCTCAAGAAGGGGGACATCCCGATGTCCGGTATCAGGGAATTCAACAGGGAAATCAATGACTGCTGGTTCCTCGGACATTCTTTCGACTCATATTTGTTCGCAGACTTCGGTTATACTGATACATGTCTTACATTTATATCGTATCTTTATGACTCGAAGATCACGGCCCTTTCCACAGAGAATTCCGATGCGCCGGAAATTTTGATTGCGCGTTTTGGAGGTCCTCAGTATAAGGCAGTTGTAAATGCGAACGGAGATTATGCCATCTATGTGGAGGACAATATTTCCTGGAAGAAAATCGCTGAAGGACGTACATCTGACGTGGAAATTGCCGGTACTGTCAATGATGACACCGACATTGACCTCGGTTATGCCGTAAAACTCCGGATTCCTTGGGCTCTGATCGGCGGAAAACCTTCCCGCGGAGAGGTGATCAAGGCACATCTGCGTCACCACTACAAGGAGAAGACTTCGGAAAAGCCGGCATGGAGCATCGAGGATGTGGAAGGGGAGAATAGTGACTATCCTGCAGAATGGCTTTCGTTGACATTGAATTAAAAGATTTGTTATGAATAAGTTATACACTGGCTTGGCGCTTCTGGCTGCGGTGTCTTTGGCTTCATGCAAGGCCGAAGGGCCTGATGACGGCGGCAAGCAGATTCCATCGGAATCGACGAAATTGACATTGACTCCTTTTGAAAAGCTCAATGCTTCCGCCGATGCAGTCAATTCGCATAAGGACGATTGGGCTCAATCAGTTCTGACATTGAATTATCGGAGCATTGTAAATGTCGGAGCCTCTGTCTTGGGAACAAGTTCGCCTTCCTATAGCCGGATCGTGAAACTCGCTGACGGGTCATATATCCTTACGGCTCATGACTCTTATTCAGGAGGAAATGGCTCTACCGTGTATTGGGCTACCAGTCAGGATCTTGTCCATTGGACTCCTCAAGGCAAATTGTTTGCATCCCGTAGCGTCGTGAATGCCCGTGGACAGGAGGCTACCAGGCTTTATACGAACGGCTTCGGCAAGGTGCTCTCGAACGGAGATGTGCTGATGTTCGCATCTTTCAGAACTACAGGTACTTATTCTTTCTGGAAGTGGAGAGATGATCAGGGGATTGAAATGCGTCGCAGTACGGACAACGGCAAGACGTGGAGTGAGCCTTATGAAGTGTATCGCGGTCCGAATTGGGAAGCGATAATGCTTGAGGACGGTGACGGCGAACTGGAATTGTATTTTTCCGAAAGCCGCCCGTGGATTTCCGGGAGCCATTCGGGAACGTCAATGGTCCGTTCTACGGATGGTGGCAGGACTTGGCTTCCGGGATTGGGCAAAGAACCGTATCGTGTCATCAGGCATACCTGGTATGATGCCCATCAGGATAAATGGCTGTTCACTGACCAGATGCCCGGGCTTATCATATTGAATGACAGCAAATGCAAGGCGGGGGTGTTTGAGTCCGCCCATGACTATCCTGTCGGCGGCAGTGTGAATTTCTGCATTTCCTTTGCTTGGTCTCCTGAAGACGGCAATTGGAACTATATTGAGGGTGAAGAAAAAGATGGTACCGGTTTGGACGTGAAGACGGCGAAAGTCGGTCCTGTGGACAGAAAGATTGACGTGTGGAACGGCTCTGCTCCAAGTCTGCTCCAGTTTCCGTCCGGAGAAACGGTGGTTTCATACGGACAAGATTGGTATCAATGGCTCCGCATCGGTGATTCCCGGGCGAGAAATTTTGGCGATGCCGGTAAATATCTGCCTGCCAAGGGTTCCTGGAGTTCCATTCTTCTGGATGGTACGCATGAACTCATTACTCATATGCGCAACAGCACTGACGGCAAGAACGTCGGCGTGATACTTTGCAAACTGGCTCTCAATCACCGCATTGCCGCATCTTCCCACAAGGTCGTCATTGACGGCGGCAATTCCGACTGGGTCAATGCTGATGACGCATTGTTTGCAGGCAGCAAGTGTCAGGCGCAAGCTACATTGAGATGTGCTGCTGATGCTGACAATATTTATTTCCTTGTGGAATGTCGTGACGACAACGTATCGAAGGATGATTATGTCCAGTTGTTCATTGCCCCGTCGGATGCCGCGAAACTGAATGCGCAAACATTGAGGGTCAAGGTCGGGCTCAACGGTCTGCGGAATCAGGGCGTCTATGCCGGCAACTGGATTGAAAAGGATTTTGGTGCAAATGCGGTTGTGCGCTATGACGCGACACTTTCGGATGCGTCTGATGTTGACAATGGCTGGCTGGCGGAGATTTGCGTTCCGCGTTCTTCGGTCAAGGTCGTGGACGGCAAGGTGAAAGTGAATCTGGCATTGTTCGACATGGAGGGTGGTGAAGATGCCATTGTCTCCACGGGCGAGAAGAATCCGCAGAAATGGATTACGGTGACGGGGCTTTAGAAAAGCGTGATTTACGAGGATTTTACTCTGCCTGTACCGGATGCCAAGGTCTGTGGATTCTATCATCCGTCAGACCACCTTCCTGTCGAGGCCGTGATCAATGTCTCCAGGAAACGATAGACATGACATGAGTACAAAAAAATCCGCTCCAGCATTCTGGAACGGATTTTTTTTAATTCTGAAACAGAAGAAATTATTTCTGTCTGCTCTTGTATCTCTGATAGAATTTGTCGACACGACCTGCTGTATCCACGAGCTTTACCTTGCCGGTATAGAATGGGTGAGAGGTGTTTGAGATCTCGACTTTCACTACTGGGTACTCAACTCCGTCGACCATCAGAGTCTCCTTAGTGGTGGCGCAAGAACGTGTGATGAATACTGTGTCATTTGACATATCCTTGAAAGCTACAAGACGGTAGTTTTCGGGATGAATTCCTTTCTTCATTTTCTTTAAAAATTTAGTTAATCCAAAATTGGAACGCAAATTTATGTACAAATTTCCGTAAATCCAAGTATATACATGCTTTTTCGCCGTTTTTCTACTTCATTCTGTACGGCTGGTCATCATATAAGGCGAAACGCTTGGCCTTTCTTATCCATTTCTGCTCCTCCTGCTTGACATATTCCTTCGCATCCTGGAATGAAATCTCCCCAGAAAGATATGCAGCCAGTTTCTCGTCGGCAAGCTTCCGGTAAAACTCTTCATAAAGCGTGAAATCCGGATATGTGTCCTTGAAATAGCGTATCAGCTGCAATGTGTGCAGCAGGGAATGGTATTGTGCTCCCGGTTTGAGCATGATCTGGTAACCGAAACACTTTTCCCCTGCATAGCGTCCTGCAGAAGGCTTGAACGAACAAGGCCTGAGCAGCACCCCGTCAGGTGTCGGAAGCCTGTCATACGGTCCATGCGTGATGAACGGCGCTCCGAAATACTCATACGGCCTGGCAGTACCGATGGCCGGAGTGATATTCGTGTTGTTCCACAAACCTCCGCCGCTGTACATGTAACAAGTGAACATTCCCGGAATGTCGGAAGCCGGAGCAATCGTCCACGGCAGCAGGTCCTTGTTGTAATCCGATGCCAATGCCGAGATTACATGGAGCGGATATTTGGCTCCGATTTCAGCATAGAACAGATTGCACAACTCACCGAGAGTCAGACCGTGCCTATGCGCCACACGCGGGATGAACGATTCACATTCCCCCGTAGGTACGGTGCCTTCCACCACGCGGCCTGCCGGATTTATATGATCCACAATGTACAATGCAGGCGGCTCATCAATGACCATCAGGAGCATCATCAGCCGGAAAATGTCCTTCGTATAGTTGAAGTACCTTGAACCGACATCCTGAATCTCCACGACTATGGCATTGAGTCCTTTCAATGATTCGGAATCGAAATGGATATGGTTCGTCCCCGGGGTCAGCTCGGCATCCTCCGGCTGGAAAAGCCGCACCAGATTCCCTCTTTCCTGGAAAATCTGGTACATGTAACGGTTGCTGCTTGTGTCCCAGCAGTTCTGGGTACAGAAGCAGCCGACCTTTCCATCCGTAAGGGCTTTGTCAAGCTGGTCTTCCAGCGGTGTCGTCCTGAATGAAAACATCTGGAAATTATCCGTTTATAATCTTTTCGGCCACCTTTATGACTTCTTCTCCGAGTTTCACTGCCTCTTCCTCGGTCTGTGCCTCGGAATAGATGCGGATGATCGGTTCAGTGTTTGACTTGCGGAGATGAACCCACTGGCGTTTGGCTTCGAAACTGATTTTCACGCCGTCGATGTCATTGACATTCTCATTGGCATAAATCTTTTTCAGTTCTGACAAAATCTTGTCAATCAGTGCCTTGTCGGCAAGCTCGATCTTGTTTTTCGCAATATGGTACTCCGGATAAGTCTTTTTGAGTTCCGAAACGGTCATTTTCTTGTGAGCGAGGTTGGAGAGGAACAATGCGACGCCGACCATGGCATCACGTCCTGAATGGAGAGCAGGATAAATCACGCCTCCGTTGCCCTCGCCGCCGATGATGGCGCCCTTCTCGTGCATAAGCGTGGTGACATTGACCTCACCGACAGCGGAAGCATAGTATGTGCCGCCGTGGCTCTCAGTTACATCGCGAAGCGCCCTTGAAGAAGACAGGTTGGAAACAGTGACAAGATTCTTGACGCCCTCGGCCTCGGCGCGTGCCAGCACATATTCAGCAACGCTCACGAGTGTATATTCCTCTACGAAAGGATCTCCGTTCTCGCAGATGAAAGCCAGCCTGTCCACATCCGGGTCTACTGAAATACCGAGGTCCGCGTGCTCTTTGACGACGGTTTCGCTCAACTCGATGAGATTCTTCGGAAGCGGTTCAGGATTATGCGCAAAATCTCCCGTAGGCTCGCAGTTCAGGCCAATGCATTTGACACCAAGTCTTTCCAGAAGTCTCGGCATGATGATTCCGCCGACTGAATTGATGGCATCCAGAACTACCGTGAAGTGTGCATTTCTGATGGCTTCAGCGTCTACGGCAGGGAGTGCCATTACTGCATCCAGGTGCTTGTCCGTGAAGTCCTCGTCGGTAATGGTTCCGAGCTCATCCACTCCGCTGAAATCGAAATCTTCAGCTTCCGCGCACTCGAGAACCGCCTGACCTTCAGCTGCATTGAGGAATTCGCCCTTCTCGTTAAGAAGTTTCAATGCGTTCCATTGTCTCGGGTTGTGTGATGCCGTAAGGATAAGTCCTCCATCTGCGCCGGACAGGATGACTGCCATTTCGGTGGTAGGCGTCGATGCGAAACCTGCGCGGATGACGTCCACGCCGCACGCTACAAGTGTGCCGCATACTACATTTTCCACCATTTCGCCTGAAAGTCTGGCATCTTTGCCGACTACGACAGTATACCTTTCACCTTCCGGTTTAGGTCTGCGTTCGCGAAGTTTTGTGCAATAAGCATAGACGAATTTTACGATGTCGACAGGTGTCAATGCCTGTCCAGGTTTTCCTCCGATTGTACCTCTGATTCCGGAGATGGATTTAATAAGTGTCATTTCATAATTAGTTTAGCACGCTAATTTAGATATTTGACGCAGGAATAGCAAATTTTGTTTACATTTGCCGACCGAAATGAAGATTATATAATTATCAAAAGGAAATGAAAGCGATTCTCACTGTTTTGCTGCTTATTACGTCCAATATTTTCATGACGTTCGCCTGGTATGGGCATCTCAAGCTTCAGGAAATGAAAATTTCGACCGGATGGCCGGTTATCCTTGTGATTCTTCTGTCATGGGGATTGGCATTCTTCGAATATTGCGCCCAGGTCCCGGCGAACCGCATCGGCTTTTCCGGCAACGGCGGTCCGTTCAATATCATGCAGCTGAAGGTCATTCAGGAAGCCGTTTCATTGACGGTATTCACTGTAATCGTAACCTTTCTTTTCAAAGGGCAGCCGATCCAGTGGAATCATCTCGCGGCCTTTTTCTGTCTTATCATGGCTGTCTTTTTCGTATTTCTGAAGTAGTGGAATCATGAAAAAATCACTCAAATTGTAATTTTTTGAAGAAAATACAGAAAAAATTTGGATTGTAAGAAAAAATGCCTACCTTTGCAATCCCAAACGAGAAAACAACGTTCGGGAAACATAAATAACTGCTGGGTTCGTATAACGGTTAGTACTCAAGATTCTCAATCTTGCAATATGGGTTCGATTCCCGTACCCAGTACGAAAAGCGAGAGTTGGTCAATCGGCCAGCTCTTTTTTTTTGTATATATCTTATCTCATTTTGGCATTTTGCTGCGGTCGTTTGGATTTTAATTCATATATTTGCCAAGTTCTTTCAGGAACAATTTTTTTTATTAATCGAAACACTTATCAATTATGAGTGAAGAATTGAATCCTGGTGCAGCAGTAACACCAGATGTACTTGAAAATGCCGAAGAAGTTGCGGTAAAGACTAATGAAGCCGACGAAGCAGAGGAAACGGCACAGATGCCTAACTATGCTGAAATGTCATTGGCTGAGTTGTCACAGCTTTTCGAGCAGCTTGCCGACAGTGACGACCGTATGGCGAAGTCAAAGGAAGCGGAAGCCATAAAGACCGCTTTCTACAAGAAACTCTCCAGAGAGAAATCTGCCGCCGGACTTGATATGCCGGAGGTTCCGACAGCGGAAGAAGAAAGTGCCGCTGAAAAAGAGACTGAGGAGTCTTCTGTGGAAGTAGAGCAGCCGTCCGTCGTTTCCAATCCGTTCGCAGCTCTCGAGAATGGTTTTAAAGCCATATATAATAGGTATAAGAAAGAACGTGCTGAATATAACAGGAAACTGGAAGCCGAGAGGGAAGAGAACCTGAAGAAGAAGCAGGCTGTCATCGATGACCTGAAAGCATTGGTAGAAAAACAGGATGATCTCGGAACGGCATTTCCTGCATTCCGTGAACTTCAGGCGAGATGGCGTGCCATCGGCCAGGTTCCCGTACAGAACTTCAGGAATCTGAATGACACATACCAGTTCTACGTCGAGCAGTTCTACGATAAAGTCCAGATAAACAGGGACCTCAGGGACCTGGATTTCAAGAAGAATCTTGAAGCCAAGGAGGCATTCTGCCAGGAAGCGGAGAAACTTTCTGAAAGTGAAAACGTCATTGACGCATTCAAGGAACTTCAGAAACTTCATGAGCAGTGGAAAGAATTCGGTCCTGTTGCCAAGGAGTTCCGTGAGCAGATCTGGGACAGGTTCAAGGCTGCCACCGCCGTAATCAACAAGAAATATCAGGCATACTTCGAGGACCAGAAAGCCAAGCAGGCTGACAATCTCGCTGCCAAGTCAGCATTGTGCGAGAAAGTGGAAGCCATTGCAGATAAGGAAGATATCAAGTCTTCAAACGAGTGGAACGCCCTTTCCAAGGAGATAGAAAATATCCAGAAGGAATGGAAGACCATCGGTTTCGCTTCCAAGAAGGAAAACCAGAAGATTTATGACCGTTTCCGTGCTGCATGCGATAAATTCTTCGGCAAGAAACGCGACTTCTATGTCCAGTTCAAGGACAACATGAATGAGAACATGGAAAAGAAGATGGCGATAATTGCTGAGGCTGAAGCACTTAAGACCAGTACCGAGTGGAAGAAGGCCACGGACCGTTTCATCAGTCTCCAGAATCAGTGGAAAGAAATCGGCGCCGTTCCTAGGAAAAAGTCCGAGCAGATGTGGAAGCGTTTCCGCGCAGCTTGTGATGAGTTCTTTGCAGAAAGGGACAAGCATGTTTCTCCAGAAAACAATTACGCTGCCAACCTCAAGGCCAAGAAGGCATTGATCGAAGAAATCAATGCTTACGTTCCGGAGGAGGGCGCAAGCGTGCAGGAAGCAAGACAGAATTTCGCTGCGAGATGGCAGGAAATCGGCTTCGTGCCGTTCAAGGAGAAGGACAAGATCGCCAAGGCTTACAACGATGCCATGAATGCCAAGTTCCATGATGTGCCTCGTGGAAATCGTGGCGGTTCACAGCGTTCAGGCCAGGGCAAGTCCGAGAAAGACAGGCTTATACAGAAGTACAACAAGCTCCAGCAGGATTTGGATACTTACGAGAACAACATCGGTTTCTTTGCAATGTCCAAGAATTCTCAGCCTCTCATCGCGCAGATGCAGGAAAGAATCGCTGAAGTAAAAGAAGAATTGAAAGATCTGGAAAACCAGATTCATTCTCTGGAAGAGGCTGAAAACAAGTAATTTATTTATAATTTCTAAATGAATAAAAATACGATTGTCGGCTTCGTGCTGATTGGTGTGATTCTTTTCGGTTTCACATGGTTCCAGTCGAAGCAATATGAAAAACAGGTAGCATATCAGGCTCAGCTGGATTCAATAGCCAGGGCAGAAAGACTTGAACAATATAGGGCGGACAGCATTGCCGGTAAACTTCCGGTCGCTGATACGTCTGCAGGTGAAAGCTTCCAGACGTCATTGGCTGTGGCCGCAGCTCCTGTTTCTATCTATAAGGATTCGCTCCTGGAAGTGGCGCACAATGCAGCCGAGCACTTCTATAAGATTGAAAATGACAAGATTGCGGTAGAGTTTGCAGCGCGTGGTGCACAGCCGTATTCTGTACGAGTCAAGGATTACAAGACCTACGATTCGACAGATCTCTATCTCTTCAAACCTGGCGAAAGCGAGATGGGCGTAGGAATTTACGCCGGTGAGAACATCAATACTAAAGATTTTGTGTTCCAGCTCGCAGAAAAGACTGATACATCCGTAGTTATGAGACTTCCTTTCAGGAATGGCGGATATATCCAGCAGAAATACACATTGAAGCCGGGATCTTACGTCGTGAGCAATGTGTTGTCATTCGTCGGAATGGACGGCATTATTCCCAGAAACGTAGCATACTATGATTTCGACTGGGATGTCACGATTCCTAGAATGGAGAAAGGCTACAAGAACGAGGTTCAGTACTCCAAGGTGGACTACTACTATGGCGGTGACAAGAAACCGGAAGAATTCGGACGCGGCCGCAATATGGACAAGCGTATCGAAAACCGCGTGGAGTGGTTTGCTTTCCAGCAGCAGTTCTTCTCTGCCATCATGAGACCTGTAAATCAGTTCACATCAGGCGAACTTGCCATCAATTTCGTTCCGGAGGAAGACCTTTCACATAATCTCATGACATGCGTCGCCAAGATGCGCGGTGATTTCCGAATCGCCGACAATGTGGAGATCAACAATGAATTCTACTTCGGTCCGAACCACTATAAGACATTGAAATCTTATGGACAGAAATACGAGAAGATAATTCCGCTGGGCGGTTGGATGGTCGGCTGGTTCACCAAATGGGTCATCATCCCATTGTTCGACTTCCTGCACAAGTTCATCTCGAACTTCGGTATCATCATCCTTCTCATGACATTGTTCATCAAGATTGTAGTACTGCCGTTCGCTTACAAGTCCTATTCTTCATCGGCGAAGATGCAGGCCCTCAAGCCGGAAATGGATAAGCTCAATGCGAAATATCCTAAACAGGAAGATGCATTGAAGAAACAGCAGGCGACTATGGACCTGTATAAGCGCGCGGGCGTGAATCCTATGGGCGGATGCCTTCCGATGCTTCTCCAGCTGCCTATACTCTGGGCGATGTTCCGTTTCTTCCCTGCATCCATCGAGCTTCGCCAGCAGTCATTCCTCTGGGCAGACGACCTCAGTGCATATGATACCATTCCGCTGTTGGATTTCGGTACCAGGATTCCGCTGCTCGGAGACCATATCTCCCTGTTCGCGCTCCTGATGGCAGTTTCAATGTTCTTCTACTCGAAGATCACTACACAGGGACAGATGTCCTCCAATGACCCTAATACCGCGACAATGCGTTTTATGAGCGTCTGGATGATGCCTATCATGATGTTCTTCATCTGTAACAGCCTTTCTGCCGGACTTACTTACTATTATCTGCTCTCAAACCTCATTACAATGCTTGAGACCTGGATAATCAAGAAGTTCTTTGTCCGTCCTGAAGATGTGCTGGCCAAGCTGAAAGCTACTGAAAACAAGCCTATGCCTAAGAGCAAATGGCAGCAGAGGCTTGAAGAGGCACAGAAGATGCAGCGCCAGATGATGCAAGAACAGGAAAAGAAAGCCAGAAGAAGATAACCTATAGATTCTGAAACATGTCGATAGCATCGAAAATAACAGAACTGCATAATGAACTGCCACAGGACGTAAGACTTGTGGCAGTTTCCAAATTCCATCCAGCCGAATGCATTATGGAAGCTTACAATGCAGGACAACGTCTGTTCGGAGAAAACCGTCCCCAGGAATTTGCAGCTAAATGCAAGGTCTTGCCGGAAGATATCCAATGGCATTTCATAGGGCATCTCCAGACAAACAAATTGAAGATGGTCCTCCCGTATGCCTATATGGTCCAATCAGTTGACTCCCTTCATCTCCTCGAAGACATCGAGAAATGGGGGAGTGCCAACGACAAGGTAATCCGTGTGCTTCTGGAACTGCATCTCGGTGCGGAGGATACCAAGCACGGTTTTACTGAAGAGGAGATTACGCAGATTCTGAATTCCGTGTCAATGTATCCTCACGTCGTTTTCTGCGGACTTATGGGGATGGCCACCAACACAGATGATGAATCGGTAATACGTGCGGATTTCGAAAGAATCGCCGCATTGCGGAAAAGTCTGATGGAACAGCATCCCGAACTCACTGAATTCAAGGAACTTTCCATCGGAATGTCAGAAGATTATAAGATTGCAATCCAATGCGGAGCCACATTTGTCCGCATCGGTTCAGATATTTTCGGTCCTAGGCAGTATTAGTTCTTGCCTAGTTCATCTATCATAGCCTTGGCGACTGCGGCAGATGCTCCGCGGCCGCCAAGTGCGTTTCGGATTTCCTGGTACCCGGCCAGCATTGTCTCGCGGTATTCATTGTCCTCAATCATGCGGCGGACCTCCTGCAGCACATTGTCAGACGTGAAATAGTATTGGAGCAGTTCGCGGAAACACATTCGGTTGAGAATCAGGTTTCCCAACGAAATGAATCTGATTTTTATTATCTGCTTGGCTATCACAAAGTTGATTTCAGCGCCCTTGTATGCGACAACTTGCGGCGTACCTATCAGAGCCGTCTCCAATGATGCCGTGCCTGAATTGACTACGGCGGCTTCTGCGTGGCGCAGTACCGCATAACTCTGACCGAAAACGACCTTTACATATCCTTCACGCCCTGTAAGATATTTGCTGTAATCCGACATTGACCTGGAAGGTGCAGCCGCCAGAATGAATTGATATGAAGCGTATTGCGGCAGAGCATGCATCTTGTCGGCAAATTCCATGAAAACGGGCATCATTGATGAAATCTCACCTGTCCTGGAACCGGCCATCAATGCTATTATCGGATTGTCATTCAGATTGTTGCGTGTAAGAAACTCTGTTCTGGTCTCTTTCAGCGCCACGGAATTGTCTATGGCGTCGATAAGAGGATTGCCCTTGTACACGAACTCGACATTCTTTTTCGTGAAATATGGAATTTCGAACGGAAACACGATGAAAAGCTTGTCCACGTACGCTTTCAGCTTCTTGATGCGGCTTTCCCGGGATGCCCACACTTTCGGCGCAATGTAGTAAAAAACCTTGAAGCCTTTTTTATGGGCAAATTCGGCGACGCGGAAGTTGAATCCAGGATAGTCTATCAATATCACCACGTCCGGATTCCACTCCAAAATGTCGGCGAAACACTTCTTGAAGCGGTTGAGATACGTTTTCGCTTTCAGAAGCACCTGTACGAAACCGATGATCGCCCCGTCTTTATAGTCCTGAACGAGTCCCGTGCCGCTCTGGTGGGCCTTATATACGTCATTCATAAGGTCGCCGCCCCAGAAACGGATATCGGCCTCCGGGTCCTCATGATACAATCCCTTCATCAGATTCGATCCGTGAAGATCTCCTGAAGCCTCGCCTGCAATAATATAATATTTCATCGTAATTTCCTGTAAATCAATGCTGTCTATTTTTCAGCGCCCGCATTGAACTCCTCATCGAATCCGAGATTCTTCAATCTCGTCTCCTCAGGATAATCCGTCGAGTCAATGTTGTCTGCGACAATGCTGATATATTTGTCTGCCATCAATCTGTGGTCAGCGCGTGAATCGTTCCTTTCGTCGTCCAGAAAATCGCCGACCATCATATAAAGCTTCTCGCCGGGTTCTAGTGACGGCGAAGAGCTTTGGCCCAATGATTCCGGGGTGATGCCATACTTCTTATATACGGAAGGATCCCAGTCGCGGAATTCGCGCACCCATCTTCCGATGCCCTGATGGCCGACTTTTATTCCCTTGATTTCGTCGGCCGGAATGTCAGGAAAATTGACATTGAAATAAACGCCGTGTCTGTCGGGAAGATTCGACATTATTTTTCTGAAAATGTCGGGGAAGAATTTCTGGACTGCAGAGAAGTCAGCATTGGGGTCAAGGGTATCCAGAGATACTCCTATCGCCGGAATGCCGTTCAATGCAGCCTCGGCAGCAGCGCCCAAAGTTCCTGAATAGCAGGCTGCTGTGGCAGCATTGGAACCATGGTTGATTCCTGAAACCACTACATCGGGAAACCTGTCGATGAACGGCACGTTCAACCCGAATTTCACGCAGCTTGCAGGAGTGGCATCCAGATATGACCATTTCCCCGGCTTCATTTCCGGGAGTTCCTTGTATGCTATCTGTTTCAGACCGAGAGAAACTGCCATGCTCATGCCGGATTGGTGTGATTTCGGAGCTATGACAGTAACATTGCCAAATTGGCACATTATCCGGGCGAGGACGTTGATACCTTTGGCAGTATATCCGTCGTCATTGGTGATAAGTATATTCATAATGTCAGGACTTTTCAAGTGATTGCCAGTCATATACTTCTACTGAAACGATAAAGTCCGGCAATCCGCTTGTTTTTCTTTACAAAGATAGGTAAATATTCAAAATTTTTGGCTAATTTTGCACCGTTTTTGCAGGAGAGACCTGCGGAGTGTGAAAGTTCTATTGAAAATTCGGCTCTTTGAAAAGACAAATAAAGTTTAACTTAATAAATATTTGTTAACAATGGTAAAACTTGGTATTAACGGATTTGGCCGTATCGGTCGTATGGTTTTCCGTGCCGCTGTTGAAAACTTCGCAAATGACATCGAAGTTGTAGGTATCAACGATCTTCTCGATCCAGAGTATTTGGCTTACATGCTTAAATATGATTCAGTTCACGGAGCATTCAAAGGCGAAATTTCTGTAGAAGGCAATACTCTTATCGTAAACGGCAAAAAAATCCGCCTCACCGCTGAGATGGATCCGGCTAACCTCAAATGGAACGAAGTTGGTGCTGATGTAGTTGTAGAGTCTACCGGTCTCTTCCTTACAGACGAGAAAGCTCGCAAGCACATCGAGGCTGGCGCTAAGAAGGTTATCATGTCAGCTCCTTCAAAGGACGCTACTCCAATGTTCGTATATGGTGTAAACGACAAGACTTATGCAGGTCAGGACATCATCTCCAACGCATCTTGCACAACCAACTGTCTTGCTCCTATCTCCAAGGTTCTCGATGAGAAATTCGGTATCGTACGTGGTCTCATGACTACCGTTCACGCTGCTACCGCTACTCAGAAGACCGTTGACGGTCCATCAAAGAAGGACTGGAGAGGTGGTCGCGGTATCCTCGAGAACATCATCCCTTCTTCAACAGGTGCTGCAAAGGCTGTAGGTAAGGTTCTTCCTCAGCTCAACGGCAAACTTACAGGTATGTCTCTCCGTGTTCCTACATCTGACGTATCTTTCGTTGACCTTACTGTAGAGCTCAAGAAAGAGTGCACATACGAGGAAATCTGCGCAGCTATGAAAGAGGCTTCTGAGGGCGAGCTCAAGGGCGTTCTCGGATACACCAACGAGGCTGTTGTTTCTACCGACTTCCGTAATAACTCCCACACCTCTATCTTCGATGAGAAGGCAGGTATCCAGCTCGACAGCACATTCGTAAAAGTTTGCGCTTGGTACGACAACGAGTGGGGTTACTCTAACAAAGTGCTCGAAATGGCACGTGTAATTTCCAAGTAATTTTACTTGAAATAACATATAACCGGCGGTCTGATTCTTCAGGCCGCTTTTTTTATGCTTATTTATTTTTAATGTGTAAATTTGCAAGATACAAAAACGTATAATCATGATTGAAATCAATGAGCGTCTGACGCTTCCCGAAATGGAGCGGATTTTATATGGCAACGAAACTGTCCGGGTTTCAGAAAAACTCAGGAGCCAGGTCGTCGCAAGCTATGATTTTCTGAAAGAATTCTCCAAGGACAAAGTCATCTATGGCATCAATACGGGCTTTGGTCCAATGGCACAATGGAGAATTGAGGATGCTCATCTTAAAGAGTTGCAGTACAATATTATACGCAGCCATTCCACCGGAGCCGGAGACCGTATTCCGGATATATGCGTAAGAGCTGCAATGCTATCCAGGCTGATGACATTTCTGGAAGGCCATTCAGGAGTACACGTTTCTCTCATTGATCTTCTCGTAGAATTTATAAACAGGGGAATTTGTCCTGTGGTACCGCGGCATGGCAGCGTCGGTGCCAGCGGCGACCTGGTGCAGTTGGCTCATATAGCATTGACACTGATAGGCGAGGGCGAAGTGTCGTATGGCGGGGAAATCCGTCCGGCAGCGGAGGTGATGTCCGAATGCGGGCTCAAACCTCTGGAAATGCATATCCGTGAGGGACTTGCAGTTACGAACGGTACAGCCGTGATGACGGGTATCGGTGCCGTGAACTATATGTTGGCCAAGAGGTTGCTTGGATGGGAGACATTGTGCTCCGTCATGATCAATGAGATTGTTTCTTCTTACGATGATTTCATGTCGGAAATATTGAACGGACTGAAACATCATCCCGGACAAATCCGTATCGCGGAACTTATGCGCTCTCTGTCGGAAGGCAGCAAAATGCTCAGAAACAGGAAGGTGGAACTGTTCCATAAGTCAGGGGAGCAGGTCTTCAAACAGAAGGTTCAGCCATACTATTCGCTGCGTTGTGTGCCGCAGATTCTCGGACCGGTATATGATACCCTGATGAATGCGGGGCAGGTTCTTGAGGATGAAGTCAATTCTGTGGATGACAATCCGATAGTCGATATTGAAAGCGAAAATGTCATTCATGGCGGCAACTTCCATGGGGATTATATCTCTTTCGAAATGGACAAACTGAAAATTGCCGTGACCAAGATGACAATGCTCGCGGAACGCCAGATGAATTACCTGTTCCACGACCGGATCAACGGCATATTGCCGCCGTTCGTGAATCTTGGGGTGCTGGGACTTAATTATGGACTCCAGGCTTCGCAATTTACGGCCACATCCACCACGGCGGAGAGCCAGACGCTTTCCAACCCGATGTACATTCATTCCATTCCTAACAACAATGACAATCAGGATGTCGTGAGCATGGGTACCAATTCGGCCCTGCTTTGCCGTATGGTGATAGAAAATTGCAGCCAGGTCATGGCAATACATCTCATGGCATTGGCTCAAGCTGTTGATTGCCTGGGAATTGCAGATAAATTGGCACCGGCTACGAAGAAATTGTACGATGAAGTTCGTGCGCTCGTCCCTGTATTTAAGGACGATACGCCTAAATACAATGAAATCAAGGCGTTGCAGAAACTTCTTGCGACAGGACCGATAGAACTTTAGTATAGATTTTTTTATAATATGAAGTCTCTCAGAGAATTATATAAGATAGGACGTGGCCCATCGAGCAGCCATACCATGGGGCCGATGAGGGCGGCACAGATATTCTTGTCGGAGCACAGGGATGCGGCGTCATTTCAGGTGACATTGTACGGAAGCCTTGCAGCTACCGGAAAGGGACATATGACAGATGCGGCCATCATTGACGAACTTAGGCCTGTGGCTCCCGTGGAGATTGTCTGGAAGCCGTCAGTGTTCCTGCCGTTCCATCCTAACGGTATGAATTTCAAGTCTTTGGATGCGGATAAAAACGTGACCGGAGATTGGACCGTATACAGCGTCGGCGGCGGGGCATTGTCAGAGGGAAAGGCACATGGCGACAGGTTCGATACCAGCAGCAATGTCTATGACCTGGAGAGGCTTTCCGATATCCAGACCTGGTGCGAAGATAAAGGCCGGAGTTACTGGGAATATGTGGAAATGTGCGAGGGTGAGTCCATCTGGGATTACCTCATGGAAATCTGGACGGCGATGAAAGAGGCGGTGGAACGCGGCATTGAACATGAGGGCGTGCTTCCGGGACCGCTTAATCTGGCGAGGAAGGCTGCGACATATTATGTCAAGGCTACTGGATACAAGAAGTCATTGCAGACCAGGGGATTAGTATATGCTTATGCGTTGGCGGTCAGTGAAGAGAATGCCTCCGGAGGAAAGATTGTCACGGCCCCTACCTGTGGTGCCAGCGGCGTGGTTCCTGGCGTTCTTTATCACATGCAGAAAGGTCATGAATTCAGCGATACCAAGATGCTTCACGCATTGGCAACTGCCGGTATCATCGGCAATGTGGTGAAACAGAATGCCTCCATTTCCGGAGCGGATGTTGGATGCCAGGGAGAAGTCGGTGTTGCATGTGCAATGGCAGCCGCTGCTGCTTGCCAGCTTTTCGGCGGAAGTCCTTCACAGATTGAATATGCGGCAGAAATGGCACTGGAACACCATCTTGGCATGACTTGCGACCCTGTATGCGGACTTGTGCAGATTCCATGTATTGAGCGCAATGCGTTTGCCGCCACCAGGGCATTGGACGCGAACCTGTATGCAGCATTCTCGGACGGAAAACATCGGGTTTCCTTCGACAGGGTAGTGGAGGTGCTGAAACAGACAGGACACGATATTCCGTCTCTATACAAGGAAACGTCAGAAGGCGGACTCGCCAAAGGGTTTATCTTCTAGTTGTAGCCTCTATTTGAACTTTGGACTTATAACATTCAGATCTACAGGGCCGTCGATACCATAAACGACGGCCTTGTCTGTAAACTGCCACATCGCCCAGCCTTCGCGCTCCGGTTTTTCTTCGCGGTATCTGGCTACCCACAGGGGATAATTGCGTCGGATTTCATCGGTAAGATTATCATTGATGAAAGATTCGTAAGAGTAGACGATAGGCTTGCGTCCATAATGGTCCTCCACGATTTTCAGCCAGGCCAATGCTTTGTCATTAAGCTCTTTACGAGTGCATCCCTTGTGGATTGTCTCGATATCAAGAATAGGCGGAAGGTCGCTCTCCCGGAGATGCCCGACAGTCTGTATGTAGCTTCTGGCCTGAGTCTCCGGATTCTTGGAGGAACGGAAAAAATGATAGGCGCCACGTCCCAGGCCAGCTTCTCTCGCCGCGTTCCAATGCTTGTGAAACTTCCTGTCTTTCAATGTAATTCCTTCTGAAGCCTTCAGTATTACATAAGATACGCGCAGGATGTCATTTGCTTTGTTTATGGATTTGGTGGTGCGTCCCTTGGAATCGATCATGACATGTAGGGAATCCCAGACAATGCGTCCGGGATTGTGGTGAGAGATGTCTACTGCATAACGGTAAGCCCTGCCATGTGCCTTTGCTCCTGTTTCATCATATAAGTCAGAAGGACGTTGAAGTAGAGAGAACAGAACCACAATACCGAGAACCGCTACGGCAATCCATACGCCAAGCCCCTCGACCCGGGACTTTTTTTTCGTCGTTTTCCTGCGTTTATTCTTGGCGGGAGTCTTTTTGACAGGCTTTCTTCCGATTTTCTTTTGATTTCCTTCCATAGATTGCAAAAATAGCGAAATAATTTATATCTTTGAATGATAAAATAAGGGGAACTAAGTGCACATTATGCACCGAGTTCAAGTTAAATAATTTATAGACAAATTATTATGGCAGAATTGAAAGGATCAAAGACCGAGCAGAACCTGATGACAGCGTTTGCCGGAGAATCACAGGCACACACAAAGTATCAGTATTATGCTTCCAAGGCTATCAAGGATGGCTTCGTACAGATTGGAAGACTCTTCGAAGACACAGCAAAGAACGAGAAGGAACATGCGAAGATATGGTTCAAGTTCCTTCATGGCGGGGAAGTTCCTGATACCATGACTAATCTCGCAGATGCTGCAGCCGGTGAGAACTACGAGTGGACCGACATGTATGCCGGTTTCGCCAAGACAGCCAAGGAGGAAGGCTTTACTGATATCGCTTTCCTGTTCGAGAAAGTAGGTGCCATCGAGAAAGTTCACGAGGAGCGTTACAGAAAGCTTCTCAAGAATGTAAAAGATGGGGTAGTTTTCTCACGTGATGAGGATATGATATGGGAATGCTCCAACTGCGGACATATCGTTATCGGCAAGAAAGCACCGGAAGTTTGCCCTGTATGCAAACATGCCAAGAGCTATTTCCAAATCAAGGCCGAGAATTATTAGTGGTGTGTAATCATTTGATTACAAGCTATATAAACGAAATCGGAGTTGCTGTTTTTGCAACTCCGATTTCGTTTATATGTATGTGTTGCAATCGATTATGCTCCACGTTTTTCAAGAAGCGCCGCTCCTACGTTCAGAATGATGTAGTATATGAATGTCAGCAGCACTATCAGCGACCAATTGGCTCTGGACACAATCGTTCCTACGATTATGCAGACGATGCCGGCTATGAAGCCACTCCGGAGCATTTTGGTTGTCTTGTCGGCCTCAAGTCCCTTTCCGAATTTCATGGCGAACATAGGTATTTCGCTGACCAGCAATGCTGAAAGTAGGATTGCCAGAACCGGGATGAAATAACACGTCCCGCATAGGGAACTCATCCATGAATCAGGTGTGAAATCTACGTAGTAGGCGAGAGAGCCGCAAATCATTGCCGCTGCAGGGGTCGCCAGGCCTATGAAACTGCCGTGCTGACGTTCATCCAGATTGAACTTTGCCAGGCGTATGGCGGAAAATGCGGCCAGTACCAGCGGAATGTATATGGCGAACTGCCATGTGCCGCAGATACACATTATTTTATAGAGCATTATTGACGGCAATACTCCGAAACTCACCATATCTGCCAGAGAATCAAGCTCTTTCCCGATTTCTGAATGAGCATTGAGAAGTCTGGCTGAAAGGCCGTCGCAGAAATCGAAGCCTGCGGCTGCCAGCATAAGCGGGAATGCTGTTTCAATGTGTCCCTGCAAGGTGAAAATCACCCCAAGAGTGCCTGACAACAGGTTCATTGAGGTGATTGTATTTGGTATATGCTTGATAAACTGCATCTAAGGATTATTTAATGCCGAGCTTCTTGGCAAGAGACTTAGGAAGAGCATCCTTGTGGAGTACGATATCCATAGTCTTTCCTTTTACGTAAGCCTCTGTAACATACCAGATTCCATTGTACTTTCCGGCTGAACCCCAAGAGTTCTTCACCATGTAGTATTTCTTGCCGAACTGGTCTTTTGCGATACCGAAAATCTGCATTCCGTGGTCATCGGTAAGGGTCTTGTTGTCATAACCTTTCTGTCTGTATGCCTGATCAACCTCTTCCTCTTCCGGTGCCTGTGGCTCTTCTTCCTTATCTGTGCTCTTGCCTACCCAGCGCTCCTGGTCGGAACCTGCTGATTTCTTGGTGGTTTCCTTATAGAGAATACCCAGACCGTCGCGAGTGAAACCCTTCTCGCTTACGTCTGTACCCCAAAATGCTGTGTAACCATTCTCGAGAGCATTGTCAAGCGCTGCCATGAACTCGTCGATAGGAATGTTCCAATCCTGATCCCAACGCCAGTTGTCGCTGATTTCGAGAGCGAACTTCTGGTAGAACGGATGATGTGAGAAAGAGGTCAATGATACATAGTCATCAGCATTGATCTTATATGAATCACGGAATGACTGCGGTGTGTATTTTACGCCGTTGTATGTGAATTCTTCAGGGCATTCTCCGAAATATGCGTCCATGATGCCTTTGAATCCATTTTTCCATGCGGTGGAAAGTGTTCTGTTAGGATTCTTGGCGATGGCATCCACATATGCGAAAGCCACAGCGTCGAGCTCTGCGTGTACAGGCATCTCGGTACCATAATTGAGACCTGGCATAACTCCCTGTGGTACAAGACCATAGTTTTTTACGACATGAAGAACGTCACCGCCCTCGGAACCTGCTCCGAAATTCAATTTGCCGTCAAGTCTTACATACTTTTCAGCCCTGTCCTGATAGGAATGGCTTACAACGAACATCTCTGAAAAGTCAGGATACAATGTGGTATCCTTGATGTTGTTGATTCGGATGGCCTCTGACTCAAGGAATCCGAGTGCGGAGAAGCACCAGCATGTACCTGAACGGAACTGGTTCTTGACGGGTGTGATCGGATTGGCCTTTATGGTGGTGAACTCGTATTTTACCTGCCCTTTTGAAGGCTGTGCGAGCATAACGGCCGACAGGCTCAATGCCGCTAATGAAGAAACCAATAATTTTTTCATTTCTAACTGTTTATAATAAAATTTTGTTTCAATTTTCAATTAAGTAATCCTTAAAAAGGATCAATGCTTGTTCTCATGTCTTACAAATATATATAATAATTGCTAAATTTACAATCGACTAATGGATAAGTAAGTTCCCTCAGATTATTTTTATGAAGAATTATACAATATTATACGTACATGGCATGGGCGGCGGAGAGGACAGCCGCATACCATCTATATTGAATCAGCATATCAATGAGTTTGTCAATCCGGAAGACACTCACATTGACGTCATTGTCCGCACGTATGACATTGACCCTCAGATAGCCATGGGACAGGTGACGGCATGGTTCAATGAACTTGAACCTCAGCTTGTCATAGGGGAGTCGCTCGGTTCTCTACATGCGATAAGACTTGGGGGTGTGCCTCATATCTTCGTTTCACCTGCTGTCGGTGCAGCCAGATGGATGTCAATCGCCAGCTATATCCCCGGAGCTGCGGCGTTTATGCGCAATGTGTTCAAGCCCCGTCCAGGCTCAAGGCAGTCGCTGGATTTTACGCATGAGATACTTTCCCATTATCGCGGGATGCGTGAGCGTGTGCTGTCATGCTCCCCGTCACATGGAAGCAAGGATTATTTCTTCGCGTTTTTCGGAACTGTCGACACCTATCGCCGTTGGGGTGTAGTCAATATAAGAAGTTGGGCCCGCCATTTCGGCAAGGACAGCTTCCAAATATATAAAGGCACTCACTACATGGAAGAGGAGTACCTTTATAGCATGTTGATACCTAAGGTGTTGAATGTCTTGGGTGTCAGTCGGCAAATGAGGTGCCGTCCATAAATCAATTCCTGCCTGGATAGGCTGCGAGACCTTTTTCGAGGACATCCAGGGCCTTTTCCAGCTCCGGAACTTCCAGGACGTATGCAATGCGGATGTGATTGGTGCCGACTCCAGGGGTCTTGTAGAAAGACGCTGCAGGTGTCACCATCGTAGTCATGCCATTGTAGCGGAATTCCGTAAGCATCCATTTGGCGAAATCCTCTGCATTGTCCACCGGAATTTCGGCAATAGTGTAGAAGGCGCCCATCGGAGTCGGCGAATATACGCCCGGCATGTTGTTCAGGCGACCTATCATGTAGTCGCGTCTCCTTATGTATTCTTCTTTGACTGCATCGAAATACTCCTTAGGCGTCTCGAGAGCGCCGATTGCGGCAAGCTGTCCGTAAATCGGCGGACAGAGGCGTGCCTGTGCATATTTCATGGCAGCCTTCATGACATCTGCATTGTGCGAAACGATGCAGCCGATACGGCATCCGCAGAGATTGTATCGCTTTGATACAGAGTCAATCAATATGACATTTTGCTCAAGCCCCGGGATGTTCATTGCAGAGAAATGCGGCTCGTCCGTGTAGCAGAATTCCCTGTAGACCTCATCGGAAATCAGGAACAGGTCATGCTTTTTTGCTACTTCACCCAGTGCCAGCATGTTTTCCTTGGTATAGAGAGTTCCGGTCGGATTTCCGGGATTGCTGATGAGTATGGCTTTCGTACGGGGAGTTATGAGTTTCTCGAACTCAGCCATGTCCGGCACTTTGAAACCATTGCGGATATCGGTGTGCACGGCTTTCAGCGTGATGCCGTTCATGAATGCGAAAGTGTTGTAGTTTGTGTAGAACGGCTCCAGCACAATGACTTCATCTCCCTCGTCGCATGTAATCTGCAGTGAAAGGTTTACGCCCTCGCTGCCGGCGACCGTCACGATAAGTTCCGGCACATCTATGTCAATGCCTATTTTACGATAGTACTTGTCCACCAGACCCTTGCGGAGTTCGATGAGTCCTGCGGAGTTGGAATAAGACACATGGTCCAATGTGTTTTTCTTCACTGCTTCAAGTGCGCATTCAGGAGATTTGATGTCGGGCTGACCGACGTTGAGATGGTAGACTTTTACTCCTTCTGCCTTAGCTGCATCTGCGAATGGAACCAGCTTTCTGATCGCCGAAGCGGGCATTGATTCAGACTTTTTGGAAATTTTTGCCATTATGTTTCGTTTTATATGAAAATTCGCAATTTTTCGTGCTGCAAAGATAGCGTTTTTTTCTACCTTTGTGGACGTGCTTAACAAAATCTAATAAAATTATGTCAACTTTCAGACAAAGAGCTTTGGACGACGCTGCTGCTCACACGACTGAGCGCTATTTCGTTGAGAAGAGGCCGATCTCGGCTTACTTTGGAGAAAATGTGTTTGACCTCGCCAAAATGAGGAAATACATGTCTCAGACTGCCTATGACGCTGTTTTGTCTGCTGTGAAGTTCGGCAGGACGATTGACAGAGCTGTTGCGAATGAAATCGCTTCAGCCATGAAGACCTGGGCTACGGAGAAGGGTGCTACCCATTACACGCATCTGTTCCAGCCACTTACCGGAACTACTGCAGAGAAACATGAGGCCTTCGTTACGGTGAAGGACGGTCAGGTATTCGAGAGATTCAGCGGAAGCGCGCTTGTCCAGCAGGAGCCGGACGCATCCAGTTTTCCTAACGGAGGACTGCGTAACACATTTGAAGCCCGAGGTTATTCCGCATGGGACCCTAACTCTCCGGTATTCATCTTGGACGAGACACTATGTATCCCGTCAGTGTTTGTGTCGTATACAGGCGAGGCTCTTGACATGAAAGTGCCTAACCTGAGGTCCATCCAGGCGCTCAGTTCAGCTGCCACTTCCGTAGTAAACCTTTTCGACAAGTCGGTCAAGGCTGTCACCGTCAATGTCGGACTGGAACAAGAGTACTTCCTGGTGGATGAGTCATTGTACAATGCACGTCCAGATCTCAAGCTTTGCGACAGGACCGTCATCGGTCATACATCGGCAAAGGACCAGCAGCTGTCAGACCACTATTTCGGTGCAATTCCTAGCCGTGTGGCTGCATTCATGAAGGACTTCGAGACGGAAGCATATAAACTCGGCATCCAGCTCCAGACCAGACATAATGAGGTAGCTCCTAACCAGTTTGAATGTGCACCTGTATTCTGCGAGGCTACCAAAGCCATCGACCAGAACATGCTGCTGATGATTCTCATGCCGAAAATAGCTGAGAAACACCATCTTAAAGTGATTTTCCATGAGAAACCGTTTGACGGCGTGAACGGCAGCGGCAAGCACTGCAACTGGTCAATGCAGACTGATTCCGGTGTGAATCTCCTTTCTCCTGGCAAGACACCTACCAAGAATCTTCAATTCCTGGCATTCTATTCATCTGTAGTACGTGCGGTGCATCGCCATGACTATCTGCTGATGACTTCAATATGCACGTTGAACAACTCCTATAGACTTGGAGGCCATGAGGCACCTCCTGCTGTCATGTCGATATTCTCAGGATCCACATTGTCCAAGATCTTTGACAGCATCCTGAATATGAAAGACGTTTCCGATGCCGAGGCCAGCAAGGCTTCCATCCAGATGGTCAGCTCCATTCCGGAAATCGTTCAGGACAATACCGACCGCAACAGGACATCTCCGTTCGCATTTACCGGTAACCGCTTCGAGTTCCGTGCAGTAGGTTCTTCCGCAAATGCGGCATCTGCCACGTATGTTTTGAATTCAATTGTGGCTGAGAGCCTTAACGAATTCAAAAAGGAAGTTGACGAACTTGAAGCCAAGGGTGAAACACGTCAGAGCGCGGTGCTTTCAGTTGTAAGGTCGTTCATTGCCGAATCCAAAGCTGTCATGTTCGAAGGCAACGGATACAGCAAGGAATGGGAGGAAGAAGCAGCACGCAGAGGCCTCCGGGCTGTACGCAATGTGCCTGAGGCATATAAAGTGTTCCTTGAGAAAGACAGCATTGACATGTTCGCGAAACTTGGCGTACTTTCTCCTGCCGAAACCCAGGCACGCTATGAGGTCTTGAACGAAACCTATGTCAAGAAACTTCAGATCGAGGCCAGGATTATCGGAGATATCTGTCTGAACCATGTAGTTCCTGCTGCGGTAAGCTACCAGAACATACTTGTAACCAGCATCCAGGGCTGCAAAGACGTGTTCGGAGACGAATTCAAGTCGCTTTGCAAGGCCGACATGGATACCTATAAAAAGATTTCCGGTTTCGTGAACAACCTTTCTGCTGACGTGGAGACACTTGTGGAGGCCAGGAAGAAAGCTAACAAAGTGGAAGACATGGCCGAAAGGGCATATCTCTACTCGACCGAGGTAAAAGACGAGATGGACAAGGTCCGCAACAGCGCCGACCATCTGGAAATGCTGGTGGACGATGAGCTTTGGCCGTTGCCTAAGTATAGGGAACTATTGTTCTTCTAGTGTAAAACAAATACCTGTTTAGTGGGTATTAAAATATTGATTGTGAAGAAGTTACTATTATTACTATCTTTAGTTTTGCCGACCTTCATGGTTTCATGTATGAACCGTGAGGCCGGTGATTCCTTGTCAATCCCTTACGTAAGGGAGGTGCTTTCTGACACAACATCATTGACTTACCGTATAATTGCGGACGGATGCCCGGACCGCAGGGACGGAACGATTGCAGTCGTCGGGCAGGAATTTGATGTGTTCAGCGTTGCGCGGGAACTTGTGAATTGCGATTATTTCGACAATGTCGACGGGCACATGAGGCCTGACGGACTTCCGGATTTCGCGGGCGAGACCATCGCAATGATTTGTGACAATGCCAATGAGCCATATCAAGGATATCTGGACAATAATAATGAAAACTATCTTAAAGAGCTGAGTGTCAAGAATTTCATAAGCGCTGTCGATACGACTTGCGCATTGAATCCGTTTGACCGTAAAACCAACATACACAAGACCGGCTCCAAGATAGTGATTTTGGCTTCTTCATATTCTTCAGCATTCGGATATGATGACGTCATGAGACTGGTGAAATCTGCCGGATCTGATATTGCCGTCATTTCTCCGGTACATTCAATGTTCAATTATGCAGTACGGAAACATTCAGAAAAGGGGTGTTTCGGCGTCTGGACTACCCAAAAGGAGCTGGGTGCGGGTATATATTCCATCGTGAAGGCGGATTTGGAAAAGATATATCCTGGACTGGAATATGATGCATTCTGTCCAGTTTATGCAGAATCATTGAAAGACAGGATATTGTCTTTCCTGGAAATGTACAAGGAGGCCGGCAAGGAAAAGGTGCTCGATGCCGTGATCGTGGATGAAGCCGGGCTGAAAGCTGACGACTTGAACGGGACATTGCAGGAAATGATTTCGAAAAACGACGGAACAATGATGAAGTACATTGATATGGTTTCGGAGAATTTCGAGTTCATCGACGCGCGCAGAACCGTAGTGGCTGATTGCATCGCATACCTTCGTGACAGGAACCTGTTCACCCATAAGGTGGCCTATCCGGCATTGGCAATGTATACTACTGTTCCTGCAAGCGGCCTGGCTGACCAGGATTACAATGCAGACGGCAGTCTGTCAGACAGTTTTAAGTATAACCGTGCGGAGAATTCTGATTTCGAAACATACCTGCTGATGGAGAAATCGTTGATACCGACAACATTCGATGCGTATGTTCCAAAGTAGTGTCACGCCCGAGGAGATAGAAAAGCTGGAGTTGGCGGCGTTCGGCGGCAAGATAACCATAATTGACAAACCCGGTAAGGAATTTGACAGGGCTGTCGCGTATTTGAGACGTCAGAAAATCATTGGGTTCGATACGGAATCGAGGCCTTGTTTTACGGCTCAGCAGCCGAGGAGCGGCGTCGCATTGCTGCAGCTCTCCGGTCCTACGGAGGCATTTCTGTTCAGGATACAGATGCTGGGCCTGGACAAGAAACTCTGCCGTATATTGGCCGATGAAAAAATCATCAAGGTCGGGGCGGCAGTGCATGACGACGTGAGGGGGCTTCAGAAATATTGCAAGTTCGAAGCGAAAAACTTCGTTGATTTGCAGAAAATCGTCTGGGAATATGGCATCAAGGACAAGAGCGTAAAGAAAATGTCCGCCATAATTTTGGGCGTGAGGATTTCCAAGACCCAGCAGCTGTCGAATTGGGAAGCGGCGGAACTCTCTGATTCCCAGCAGCTTTACGCGGCAACCGATGCATGGATATGTCGTGAGATGTATAAGTTGCTCATGAAATCCGAGAAGCACCCGCTGACACCGGAAGAGATGGCTCCTCCTCATCAGGAAGCCAAGCAGCCTGCAGAAGAAAAGAAAAATGAGGAGGCTAAGCAACCGGAGAAAAAGAAAACCCGCAGTCGGAAAAGACGCGACTGGAGGAGAAAGCGATATTATAGAAACAGAAGAAACAAGTCAAAGGATAATGGCAAAGATAATACTGAAAAAAGGTAGGGAAGAGTCTCTGAAGAGGTTTCATCCATGGGTGTTTTCCGGGGCAATTGCCCAGATTGTGGGAGAACCCGCAGAAGGTGATGTGGTAGAGGTCTACGGTCAGGACGGCAAGTTTCTGGCTGCCGGCCATTATCAGATAGGATCAATCGCTGTCAGAGTCCTCAGTTTCGAGAGCAGCGTGATTAATGATGACTATTGGAAATCAATGCTTTCCAGAGCATTGGCTGTCCGTATTGCGACCGGTTTGGCTGACAGTGAAACCACCAACTGTTATCGCCTTGTCCACGGCGAAGGAGACAATCTTCCGGGACTTGTCATTGACTGGTATGACGGCGTGTGCGTGATGCAGGCACATTCTGCCGGCATGTTCAGGGCAAAGAAGCAGATTGCACAGGCATTGGTGGAAATCTACGGCGATAAACTGAAAGCCGTATACGACAAGAGTTCCGGCACCGCGCCTTTCAAAGCCGGGCTTGATCTGGTCGACGGATATCTCTATAAAAAGGAGGGTTTCAATGACAATGAGCAGGTTGTTGTCGAAAATGGGCATAAGTTCATGGTAAACTGGACTGAGGGGCAAAAGACCGGATTTTTCCTCGACCAGAGGGAGAACAGAGCCCTTGTAGAGAGATATGCTAAAGGTCGTAATGTGCTGAATCTGTTTTGTTATACTGGAGGATTCTCAATTTACGCTTTAGGTGCAGGAGCGGTACATGTCGATTCTGTGGACAGCTCCGCAAAAGCTATGGCTCTCGTGGACAAGAACGTGGAAATCGGAGGTTTCGACAAATCCAGACACACCAGTCTCTGCGTAGATGCGCTGGACTATCTGCGTGATGTTCCAGAAGACAAATATGACTTGATGATAGTGGACCCGCCGGCATTCGCCAAGCACAGAGGAGCACTCAACAATGCCCTCCGCGCGTATCAGCGTCTCAATGCAGCCGCCATTTCCAAGGTGGCTCCAGGTGGATTCGTATTCACCTTCAGTTGTTCCCAGGTGGTCACGAAGGAAGCGTTTGCATTGGCAGTATTTTCTGCCGCCGCCCAGACTGGTCGCAAGGTCAGAATCCTGGACAGGCTGAACCAGCCGTCCGATCATGCGGTAAATATCTATCATCCGGAAGGGGAATACCTGAAAGGATTGCTGCTTTACGTAGAATAGGTTATTGATTATAAACGTTTTACGGCTATTTCTCTGAAGTGGCCGTAATTTTTTTTGCCTGTTCTTGTCACGTTTTATATGATTGGCCTGCAAGTGTTTTGCGATTTTGGCGGATAGGGCTCATAAATAATTGTTACAAAATAATTTGCAGTAAAATATAAAAGCCGTAACTTTGTATTCGGGTTGATGATGGAGTTCTTCCACATACAACTCGTTGGTTATTAGTTTTAGTGTTATTAATTATGTGGTTAGTGTGAGTTTTTGCGCGTGAGGCGTCATTACTCAACGATTTAAAAAGGTCCTAATGATTTAGGCCTTTTTTTATTTCTCTTCTTTGTAAATCGGTTTAGCGGAATTCTGCGAGCTTTTCATATACAAGGTGAACCGGAAGCCCCATTATGGTGAAGTATGAACCCTCGATTTTGGTGATACCGATATATCCTATCCACTCCTGTATGCCGTATGCTCCTGCCTTGTCGAAAGGCTTGAAATTGTCGACATAATAAGTTATCTCATTGTCTGACAATGTCTTGAAATGAACGTATGCGGTATCTGATACCGTGATTTTGTGATGCGAGCCGCGTAATGTTACCGCTGTCGTCACGTGGTGAACGTGCCCTGAAAGATGATGCAGCATTGAAATTGCCTCATCCCGGCTATGGGGCTTTCCCATCACGACACCGTCGCAATATACCATGGTGTCTGAGGTGAGAAGAATCTCATCATCAGCCAATTGCCTGTGGAATCCTTCCGACTTGCCCTCCGCCATCAATGCCGGAATCTGCTCCAGGGGAGTCCCGGGGGCGTATTGTTCAATAAATGATGTTCCTGTGTCAATCGTGAAGTCAAGCCCAAGTCCTTCCAGCAATTCTTTCCTGCGTGGAGACGCGCTCGACAATATCAATTTCTTCCCTTTGAGATCCATTGTCCCGAAACTTGCGAAACCTAAAATTTTGCTTTGTATCTTGCCACGTCGAATGTCCAGTCGCCTCTGGCTTTCAATACCTTTTCCACGGCATCGCGCACGCAGCCGCGTCCGCCGGGATACGGTGATACATAATCGGCGATTTCCAGAATTTCCGCCACGCCGTCAGCAGGGGATACGCCGATGCCGCACATTGACAGGACCTCCATATCGGGAATGTCATCGCCGATATAAAGTACGTCTTCGTGTTTCAATGAATATTTGCGGCAGAAATCATTGAAGTCAGCAATCTTGTCCCTTGAGCCCAGATACACGTCATCAGGTCCGATGCCGCATGTCCTGAATCTTGCCACGATGGACCCTGAACGCCCGCCTGTAATTATGGCTGACGGGTAGCCTTTCATTGTCGCCATGCGGACTCCGAAACCGTCCTTGGAATCGAAAGTGCGATATAGTTCTCCTGCCAGGTCGCACAAGATGCCGCCGTCAGTGAAAACACCGTCGACATCGAATGCAAAAGCCTTTATCTTGCTGAAATCCAGACTCTTCTCAATCTTCGCCATCACTATGATTTGGTTCCGTTGTTGAATGCAGCCAAGTCTCCGAGATTGAATGTCGCCTCGTTCTGGTTAGGGCGTTTGTCGCTCATGTCGATCGGCCCGAAATGACTTTCATATTTCTGGATATTGTCAGACAACGCGTGGAGAAGTCTCTTGGCGTGTTTCGGAGTCATGATGATACGGCTGCGCACCCCCGGTTTCGGCATTCCCGGAAGCATATTGGCGAAATCCAGGATAAATTCATCGTCCGAATGGGTGATTATGGCAAGGTTGGAATATGTTCCGCCTGCTACTTCAGGATTGAGCTCAATGCTCATCTCGTTGTTTCCTTTTTTCTCGTTTTCCATATCTAGATGTTTTTTATTCAATTCTACTCCACAAAAGTAGTAAAAAATCGTTAAAACTCGGCCTGTTTTACCTGATTCTCAAAACAGATTCGTATATTTGCATGATTTTGCGAATTTTGTAGAAACAGATAGAAAAATATAATACAATGGAACTTTCGGCAAAGTACGATCCCTCACAGGTAGAGGACAAATGGTACGCCTATTGGCTTAAAAACAAGTTCTTTCATTCAGAACCGGATGAAAGGGAACCTTATACGATAGTCATTCCGCCGCCAAATGTGACAGGTATTCTTCACATGGGCCACGTGCTTAACAATACGTTGAATGACGTTCTCATCCGCAAGGCAAGGATGGACGGCAAGAACGCATGCTGGATCCCTGGCACAGACCATGCTTCCATTGCAACGGAAAGCAAGGTGGTGGCAAGGCTCAAGTCGCAGGGTATCAATAAGGAAGACCTTACACGTGAGGAATTCCTGAAGTATGCCTGGGAATGGAAGGAAGAGCATGGCGGCATCATCCTGAGCCAGCTCCGCAAGCTTGGCGCGTCATGCGACTGGGACCGTACCAAGTTCACCATGGATCCTGATTTGACGGAATCCGTCATCAACACTTTCGTATATTTCTATAAGAAAGGCTTGATTTACAGGGGAGTACGCATGGTCAACTGGGATCCGGAAGGACATACGGCTGTCAGCGACGAGGAAGTTATACATAAGGAGACCAAGAGTCATTTCTATCATTTGAGATATTATATCTCTGATGGCAACGGAAAACGCACGGACAAATATATCGTCGTTGCGACGACCCGTCCTGAGACCATTATGGCTGATGCGGCAGTCAGCATCAACCCTGATGACGAGCGCTATCATTGGCTGAAAGGCAAGAAAGTGCTTATCCCGTTGATTGACAAGGAGATTCCTATCATTGAGGACTCCTATGTGGAAATCGGATTCGGTACAGGTTGCCTCAAGGTTACACCTGCCCACGATATCAATGACTATGAAATCGGTCTGCGCCACAATCTTCCTGTAACGGATATCATTGACGATCATGGAAAACTCAATGAAAAGGCTCAGATTCTGGTAGGCGAGGACCGTTTCGTCGCCCGCAAGAAGATTGAGAAAATGCTCGCTGAAGCAGGTTGCCTTGAGAAAGTGGAAGAATATATTTCTCCTATAGGATATTCCGAAAGGACCAATGCCGTCATCGAGCCGAGACTTTCCACCCAGTGGTTCCTGAAGATGGGAGAACTCGCTGAAATGGCATTGAATTCAGTCGAAAGCGGCAACGTGAAACTGATTCCGGACAAATACAGGAACACATACAAGCATTGGATGGAGTCAGTGCGTGACTGGTGTATCAGCCGTCAGCTCTGGTGGGGACAGCGAATCCCTGCATATTATCTGCCTGATGGACAGTATGTTGTGGAAGCTACACCTGAAGCTGCACTTGAAGCTGCGAAGAAGATTGACCCTTCTGTTACCGCAGAACAGCTGAGGCAGGATGACGACGTTCTCGATACGTGGTTCTCTTCATGGTTGTGGCCTATCTCTGTATTTGATGCGGAGCGCCCTGGTCATCCGGAGCATCAGCCGAACAAGGACCTGGCTTACTACTATCCTACAAATGATCTCGTTACAGGACCGGATATCCTTTTCTTCTGGGTTGCCAGAATGATTATGGCGGGAGACGAGTTCATGGGCAAGGAGCCTTTCCGCAATGTCTATCTGACCGGTATCGTACGTGACAAGCTCGGACGAAAGATGTCCAAGACATTGGGCAATTCTCCTGATCCGCTGGATCTTATAGCAAAATATGGTGCTGATGCCGTACGAATCGGCATGCTTCTCTGTGCTTCTGCCGGAAATGACATTTTCTACGATGAATCACAGGTAGAACAAGGACGTAATTTCTGCGGAAAAATATGGAACTCATACAGGTTGGTGAAAGGCTGGTCTGTAGATGCCGATGCAAAGCAGCCTGAAGAATGCGCTATTGCTGTGGAATGGTTCAAGAACAAACTGAATCAGACCATTGAAACGGTAGAGGACCATTATTCGAAGTTCAGAATTTCCGATGCTCTCATGAGTATCTACAAATTGTTCTGGGATGATTATTGCTCTTGGTATCTTGAGCTTATCAAACCTGCTTACGGACAACCGGTTGACAAGGTTACCTATACGGAAACTTTAGGTTTCTTCGAGGCATTGCTCAAGATGATTCACCCTGTGATGCCGTTCATTACGGAAGAGTTGTGGCAGGATATGGCCGACCGCAAAGAAGGCGAGACCATCATGTTCCAGCATACTCCGGTGGCTGGAGATGTCAATGCCGAGTTTGTTTCAGACTTTGAGCTTGCTGAGGATGCCGTCAATGCAATCCGCAGTATCAGGCAGCAGAAGAACATCTCACCTAAAGATGCACTTCAGGTAATGTTCAAGGGTAATTTCCCTGCTGACATGATTCCTGTGGTCACCAAACTGGCCAATGCCTCATCTGCTGAAATTGTGGAGGATTTCGGCTCGACATCTGAAGGCGTTTCCCAGATGGTTCGTACTGTAGAAATGTATGTACCGCTTACCGGCAAAGTCAATGTTGAAGAAGAAATCGCCAAACTCGAAGCGGAATTGAAATACCAGCGCGAATTCCTTGAGTCAGTGCGCAAGAAACTTTCCAACGAGAAGTTCACCGCACATGCTCCTGAGAAAGTGGTAGCGGTCGAGCGCAAGAAAGAGGCTGACTCGCTTTCCAAGATAGAGAGCTATGAGACTCAGCTCAAGGCACTTAGTAAGCGTTAAAAATAAGATTACAAAGTGATTTTTTAAGGATTACTTTATCATGATGTATTACGAAACAAGCTTTCCTGTCCGTTATTACGAGACAGACCAGATGGGGATTGTGCATCACTCGAATTACATCCGGTATTTCGAGTGTGCCAGGAACCTGATGATCAGGGACGGGGGGTATCCGATAGAACAATGCGAAGCTGACGGCGTGGTCATTCCCATTGTTTCCGTGGATTGCAAATACAAGCACTCCGCCAAGATGGGCGACGTCGTAAGATGTACGGCAGCCATTGAAAAAATACCGCTTGCGAAATTGGTTATAAAGCAGGCCGTATATAATCAGGATGGTGTCTTGTGTGCTGAAGGCCAGGCAGTTCTCGGTTTTTTGAACAAGCATACAGGCAGACCGGTGCCATGTCCGGAAAAACTTCTGGAAATTATAAAATCCAGAATTGATGAGAAATAACACTTTAAAATACAGATAGTTATGGTAATTTATCCTCTTGGAATCGTCGGTCCGTGGGAGATTGTGATCATTGCATTGATCTTCCTTCTTCTTTTCGGTGGAAAGAAGATTCCTGAGCTTATGAAAGGTCTTGGCAAAGGCGTCAAAAGTTTCAAGGAAGGATTGAACGAGGTCGAGAAAGACATCAAAGATGTCGATTCGACTTTGAAAGACGACAAGTCCGGTGACAAGAAATAGATTCCTGGGGAAGTGAGCGGCAGTGGCGATGAAATGACCTTCTGGGATCATCTTGATGTGCTGAGGGGGACATTGTTCCGCTCGGCATTGGCCGTTTTATGTGCGGGGGTCCTGTTGATGTGTTTCAAGGGATTTCTTTTCGATGACGTCATCCTTGCTCCTACCAAGTCCGGATTCTGGCTTTACAAGTGGCTGGGACTGCCGTTTTCGATGTCATTGATCAATACCGAGATTTCAGCCCAGTTCTTCATCCATCTTAAGGTTTCATTTATCTGCGGCTTCGTAATATCCTTTCCTTATGTGTGTTACGAGGTTTGGACGTTTGTCGCCCCCGCATTGTATCCGAGCGAAAAATCAGCTGTACGCAAGGCCTTTACCTTCGCTTCGGCGCTCTTCTACATCGGTCTGCTCATCGGATATTATCTCATATTGCCCATAACATTGAATTTCTTTCAGGGTTATACCGTAAGTGATGCAGTGCAGAATACGATAACGCTGGATTCTTACATCTCAATGTTCAGTTCGATGGTGCTGCTGTTCGGAATCGTATTCGAATTTCCTGTGCTGATAGCAGTTCTTAACAGGATGGGCATCGTCACCAGGGACAGTTTGAAGAAATACAGGCGTCACGCCATAGTCGCCATATTCGTGGTTGCCGCCATAATCACGCCGGCGGACCCGTTTTCAATGCTTATCGCAGCAGCGCCTCTCTATCTCCTCTATGAATTGAGTGTGCTCGTCTGTGTCAAAAAAGGTTAGAAATGATTTCAATCAACGGTATAACAGTAGCTTACGGAAGTTACACGCTACTTGACAATATAAATTTTCATATAAGCGAAAGCGACAAGATCGGCCTTGTCGGCAAGAACGGCGCAGGCAAGTCTACGATAATGAAGCTTATCTGCGGAGAGCAGAGTCCGACTTCGGGGCATATTGACCTTCCGAATCATATCAAGATCGGCTATTTGCCCCAGATAATGCAGCATAACAAGGGCAGGACGGTCATTGATGAAGCCATGACGGCATTTGCCGCGATGAATGAGCTGGAGACGGAACTGGCCGAAATCGGCAATGAGCTTGCGGCGCGGACCGATTACGAGTCTGAAGAGTATATGTCATTGATTTCCAGGATGAATGAAATCAATGACAGGCTGGCAATCGAACATTCGGAACCGCCTATGGTGCAGGCTGAAAAGACATTGCTGGGACTTGGATTCAAGGATGAGGATTTCAGCCGCAACACGGAAACTTTCAGCCAAGGCTGGAACATGCGTATAGAATTGGCCAAGATCCTGCTGTCGAAACCGGACGTGCTGTTGCTGGACGAGCCTACCAACCATCTTGATATTGAATCAATTGAGTGGTTGGAGGAGTATCTGAAAGCATATCGCGGTTCAATTCTTCTTGTCTCTCACGACAGGCGTTTCCTGGACAATGTCACTAATCGCACCATAGAAATCATGGTAGGGCATATCCATGATTACAAAGTGCCTTACACGAAATATCTTGAACTGCGCCAAGAGCGTATGCAGCAGCAGATTGCCGCTTACGAGAATCAGCAGAAGATGATAGAAAAGACCGAGGATTTCATCAATAAATTCCGTTATAAGCCCACAAAGTCCAATCAGGTGCAATCCAGAATCAAGGCTTTGGAGAAACTGGACAGAATCGAGATAGATGAAACGGACAATTCTACATTGGTAGTGAAATTTCCGCCGGCCCCGCGCTCCGGTGATGTGGTATTCAAAGGAACAGACCTGACGGTCGGTTATCCGCAGAAAGTGGTGTTCCGTGATGCTGAAATTGAAATCAGGAGAGGTGAAAAAGTCGCGCTTGTGGGCAGGAACGGCGAAGGAAAGACCACATTGATGAGAGTAATCATGGGGCAGCTGGAGCCAATTTCCGGCGAGGCTAAGGTCGGTCATAATGTGCATATCGGTTATTTCGCCCAGAATCAGGAAGATATATTGGACAAGAACGAGACTGTCCTGAGCACGCTTGAAAATATTGCATCCGGAGATATAAGGACGAAGCTCCGCGATATTCTCGCTGCATTCCTCTTCAAGGGCGAGGACATTGACAAGAAAGTCGCAATCCTGAGCGGAGGGGAGCGTGCGCGTCTGGGAATGGCGAAGCTCATGCTGCAGCCATATAACCTTCTGGCGCTTGACGAGCCTACCAACCACATGGATATACGTTCGAAAGATGTTCTGAAACAGGCACTTAAAAACTTTGACGGGACGCTTGTCGTGGTTTCCCATGACAGGGATTTCCTCGATGGGCTTGTAGACAAGATGTACGAGTTCCGGGATGGTAAGGTCAAGGAGCATCTCGGTGGCATCCAAGATTTCCTTGATGAACGCAGGATTGAAAATCTTCAGGAACTGGAGCGCCGTTTTTATAAGGAAGAACCGGCCAAACCTGCTGAGCCTGAGATATCTGCCGGCAAACAGGAGTTCCTGGCGAAGAAAATAGTCTCCAAAGAGGAGCGGAAGGTGCGCAACCGTATTGCTTTTCTTGAAAAAGAGATAGCTTCGGCAGAGGCCAAGATGAAAAAAATCGAGACGGTGCTTTCTAATCCGGGAGAGAATGACGATGTGATGGAACTTACCCGTACCTACCTTGAGCATAAACGTGATCTTGATGCCTGGACAGAAGAGTGGGCGGAACTGTCTGAAAAAATCGAATAAAGATGTTTGTACTTGATTCTCATTGCGATACGCCGTCACAGATTATGCGGCTGAGAAACTTGAGCGTTGATAATCCGTACGCGCATGTGGATTTTCCGAAGTTGCGCGCCGGGGGAGTCGACGCTTCTTTCTTTGCATTATACACGCCGGGAACCATGTCTCCCGATGCAGCTACCAGATATGCATTGGAAATGCTTGCAGGTATCAATGATGCCGTGGAAGCGACTCCTGATATGGCAGCATTGGCGAATTCTCCTGAAGAAGCTTACAGGAACAAGGCGGCTGGAAAGACTTCGGTGTTTGTCGGCATGGAAAACGGCTTGCCGATACAGGGGAGTCTTGCGCTCCTGAGGCAGTTCTATCGTATGGGAGTGCGTTACATGACATTGACGCATAATACTGACAATCAGATATGTGACTCGGCTGCAGCAGGACATAGGTGGGGTGGATTGAGCCCGTTCGGACGTCAGGTCGTGGCGGAAATGAACCGCCTTGGGATGATCATTGACTTGGCTCATGCATCTGATGCGACATTCTATGACTGCGTGCGTTGCTCCAAGGCTCCTGTGGTGTCGACTCATTCTTGTTGCCGGGCATTGGCAAGTCATCGGCGCAATATGACAGATGATATGCTCAGGGCAATAGCTGCGGTAGATGGTGTGATCCAGATTAATTTCTATCCTGTATTTCTGTCTGATAAATTTGCCAAGGAGCTGGCGGCTTCGGGGCTTGACGACAAGGCCGACGCGGTAGAAGAGGAATTTATCAAGGATCCAGGCAATCCGGACAAGTACAAGTCATGGGTGGAAGTCCAGAAGGAGTTGGCCTCGCTTGACAGGCCGTCTTATAAAGTCGTCGTCGATCATATCGAACATGCAGTGCGCGTTGCCGGTATCGACCATGTGGGCATAGGATCAGATTTCGACGGGATCAATGTCACTCCGGATGGGCTCGAAGACGTGTCAAAAATAGGCGTTGTCTTCGAGGAAATGAGGGCTCGCGGATATAGCGAAAGTGACATCGAAAAGGTCGCCGGAGGCAATTTTATCCGTGTGATGAACCGGGTGAAAGAGGTCGCGGAGAGTCTGTAAAAATGTTCAAAAAGATAGGAGCACGCTGTATTTCAGTGTGCTCCTATCTTTTTACCCTAAAAATTGCCTAATTTTCGTATTGTATTAGCAATCAATGTTTTATATGCCAATAATCCGTTCTTATTGTTTACAAATATAATGTAACAAAAATGTTATAGACTTAAACAAAAATGTTACATTTATTGAAACTCAAATATTTAGCTCTTCTTTTACAATAGTTAACAAGAAGAACAATGCGGAAGCGGCGAAACGTTCTATATTACGCTTGCGGTCATTGTGATACTGGTACTTCATGGTGCGTACAAGTCCGCTTGCAGATGAAACTCCTACCCAAACCGTTCCGTCCGGATTGACTCCGTCTCCACCGCCGGGGCCGGCCAGTCCGGTCGTCGCTACAGCATAATCTGCACCCATCAGTTTCCTCACACCTTCTGCCATTGCAGCTGCGACTTCACTGCTTACGACGCCATGATTTTCGATTGTCTCAGCCGGAACTCCCAGAACCTTTTCCTTCACCGGCACAGCATAGGAAGTTACTGAACCCAGATAATAGGATGACGAGCCTGGTACCGTAGTGACGAGGTGGGAAATCTCACCACCCGTGCAGGATTCTGCGGCACAAAGAGTTTTGCCGGCCTTCTTGAGAATTTCTCCGAGAGCATGTTCAAGCGTGTCATCGGTGTAGGAGTATATGTTCTCGCCGATAATGCATTTAAGTGCCTCTATTTGCGCGGATATACGCGCCTCCGCATCGTGCAGGTCTTCTCCATATATGGACAGCCTCAGCCGGACTCCTTTAAGCGGATCAGGAAGGTATGCGAGATGCATGTCAGAGGGGAGTGCATCTTCCCAGGATGCTATCTTCTCGGACAATGCGGATTCCGCAAGGCCGTAAACCATTATGTTTCTGTGATATATGGCTGCCAATGCGAAATGCTTGCTGATGTCGTCAAGCACTTCCGGCAACATGTTCATTGTTTCGAAAGGAACACCTGGCATCGAATAGAGAACAGCCTCATGGCCGAATTTCTCTCTATTGAACCTGAACACCATTATCGGAGCGGTTCCATACTTGTTCGGAATGACTTCGCATTTGTCAGGAACACTGGCCTGGGCAACGTTGGAAGCCAACGTATCAAGTCCTCTTGAATGGAGTATCTTCTTCATTATCAATGATTGAGGTTCATTGATAACATATTTTTCGCTGCCCGAAAGCTCTGCCAGGGCCGCCTTGGTAATATCGTCCTTTGTCGGACCAAGCCCTCCGGTAACGATTACAATGTCATTGGTACGGAGTTCGGCATCCAAAGTCTCGACGATGGCTTTATGGTCGTCGCCGATGGAACTCATGTCGGAAACCTTTACACCTATGGAATTCAACGACTTGGCAATTCCAGAGGAATTCGTGTCTACAATCTGGCCTATCAGGATTTCGTCCCCGATGGTGCAAATACCTGCTTTAACCATTATATAGTGTGTTTATTTTTTGTTGCTTTCGATGGCTTTGAGAATCTTTTCCACGAAACCGGGGCCCTCATATATGAAGCCGCTGTAAATCTCTATCAATGAAGCACCTGCGTCCAGCATCTCCAGAGCCTGCTGCGGCGTCATGATGCCTCCTACGCCGATAATCGGCAGTTTTCCGCCCGTCTTTTCATGGATGTAGCGGACCATTTCCAGATTCTTCTTGTACAGGGGAGCGCCGGACATTCCTCCTTTTCCGATTTCGTCGATCTTTTCCTGAGGGATGGTAAGTCCGTCACGTTTTCTGGTGGTATTGCCGGCAACGATGCCGTCGATGCCGGAGATCATGGCGTATTCGATAATCTCATCTATCTGTGTATGAGCGAGATCCGGCGAAAGTTTAAGCAATATCGGCTTATATGTGTCGAAGCCGGTCCTCATATTCAGCATGCTGTCCATGATGTCAGACAGGCTGCTGACTTCCTGAAGACTCGTAAGTCCTTCGACATTAGGGCATGAAATGTTTATCACAAACATGTCCACGAAATCGTACAATAGCGAGAATGCCGTTTTGTAGTCCTCGGCCACCTGTTCGCCCTGAGATGATGAATTCGGAGCAATGTTTCCGGCAATGATGACCTCCGGATGCTTGCTGTTGATGTTCTTGATGGCTTCAGATACGCCATTATTGTTGATGCCCATCCGGTTGATAATGGCATTGTCTTTTACAACTCTGAATAGCCTGGGCTTAGGATTTCCCGGCTGCGGCTTGGCTGTCAGGGAACCTATTTCCACGAATCCGAAACCGAAGTCTGACAATTCGTTATAACATTCGCCATTCTTGTCCAGTCCGCCTGCAAGACCTACAGGGTTGGGGAAGCGGATTCCGAAAACTTCACGTGAAAGATTCTTGTGTTCGTGCTTGAATATCAGTCGGACAATGCTTCTGCAGAATGGTATTGAGCCCGCAATCTTGAGCATTTTCATAGTAAGCTGATGTGCCGATTCAGGATTCAGCTTGAATAGAAACGGTCGGATTAAAGTCTTGTACATAAAATCTGTTTTGATTTTCTAGCGTACAAAGGTAGTGAATCTTTACTTTATTTCAATGAAAGTATTATCATCGTAAAATACGACAATTTTTGTGATTTTACGCTGATTATCAGCGCATTGAGGTGCGTTTTCAATGGTTGGCGGCGTCTGTGGGATTTGCGTATTCGGTGACACCATGCGAGGCTGTACGGGAATATTCAATTCTCGCGGGGTTTCGGACACCTTGATTGAAGCCGCTTTCTCCATGTCGGGCAATTCGGCAGCACTGAAGAGATCCGGCTGAGCCGGTTCCTGCTTGACAGTGGTTTCCCTGGCTGCACTCTTGTACATTTTTCCTGTCCCGTTCAACAGCCATTCTATATTAAGGTTAGGGTAGTGCTTCAACATGTTGTTGAGAAAATCCCAGCCCGGCTTGTTCCTTCCGGCTAGAATATGAGATACACTTGCGCGGGCGACATCGATAGTGTCGGCAAACTGTGATTGAGAGATGTTCTCTGCTGCGAGAAACTGTTCCAGTCGTGTGTTCATATTTCTAAACATTGGTTTTACAAATGTAGCACAAATTAATTTACAAAACAAACAAAAGTTTACGTTACAAAAGTAAATAATCGATAGCACCTTGTTTACAGATATTGATAAAATGCTAAAGATTAATTGAGGTAAAAATATATAAAATACTAGTAAATAAGTTGTTGCATATTCAATAATACCTTTAATAACACCTGTATGGCCTATTAGGGGGATTGTTCACCTACTTTTCATAAACTCAAACATTAGAATAAATAGTATTTTAGTCTGATTATCAACATATTGGATAAATACTAAAATTAGTATAAATTTTTCTTATTTTACATTTTATAATTGTTACAAAACTTAATCAAATATAATGTTAACTTTTGTAATATTTACATTATTATACATTTGTGAACATTTGTAATTACATAAAGTGATACATTAGTTAACGTTTTGTGAGAATCGTAAATTTATTTTTATATTACTGCCGGACGATGTAATTTTGCAGGTCGAAATCATTAGCTACAGATCAAATGATACCTGATATACGTATTGAAGATTACAACTACCCTCTCCCGGATGAGAGGATTGCCAAATATCCGCTAGCAGAACGTGACTCATCCAAGTTGTTGCGATATATCGACGGAAAGATAGATGAATTCGTATTCCGGCAGATTCCGGAACTGCTGCCGTCAGATGCCGTTATGGTGTTCAACGACACCAAAGTCGTACCCGCCAGACTGCATTTTGTCCGTCCTACGGGCGCACGGATAGAGATTTTCTGCCTGCAGCCGGTAAAACCGGAGGAATACAACATTTCCTTCGCCGCAACATCTTCATGCTCATGGAAATGCGTAATCGGCAATGCCAAGAAGTGGAAGGGCGATATTCTGGATCTCTATAATCCTGAAAATGCTCCGGAAATCGCGGAAATGGCAATGAAGGCCAGATTGGTTTCCCGCGAAGGAGAAACCGGAATAGTCGAATTTTCATGGTCAGGCGGCAATCCGTTCTCCAGAGTGCTTGAAATATGCGGTACCATTCCTATTCCACCTTATCTGAACAGGGAGAGCGAAGCCATTGACAGCGAACGGTATCAGACATTGTACGCCAAATTCCGCGGTTCTGTGGCAGCTCCTACGGCAGGTCTTCATTTTACTCAGGCCGTGCTGGATGCCATCAGGTCCAAAGGCATTGATATTGAAACAGTTTGCCTTCATGTAGGCGCCGGTACATTCCTGCCTGTAAAGAATTCGGAAGTTGCCAAACATCCCATGCACAGGGAACCGTTCGTGGTGACATTGGATTTCCTGAAAGATCTGCGCAGTTCCGTTAAGTCCGTCATTGCCGTAGGCACTACATCCGTACGTACATTGGAATCCCTATATTATATAGGTGTGTCCTGCATTGAAACCGGCTCACCGGCGGATGTGGACCAGTGGGCGCCTTATACGCGTGAGTACAAATGGAGTACGGAAGAATCACTGGACGCGATAATTGCGTATATGGAGAAAAATTCTCTTGACAAGATCAGCGCGGGCACTAGAATCATCATTGTACCGGGATTCCGTTTCAGGATTGTGGATATGCTCGTCACCAATTTCCATCAGCCTGAAAGTACGTTGATATTGCTCGTTTCGGCTTTTGTCGGCGGTGATTGGAAGACCATATATGATTATGCGTTGTCCCATGATTTCCGTTTCCTGAGTTATGGTGACAGCTCGCTGTTGTACCGCAGGAAGTAAATTGTTTGGACATTAGCGCCTTTTTTACTAGCTTTGCGAACGTATTTCCGCTATGTTGCGGAGTACATTGAAACAAGTATAGCGTATGTGTGAAGAAATCAACGAGTTCGACATTTGTCCGTATACAGATGCGGAAGCTGTCGAAGCGTTAGGAAAACTAGCGGATCATCCGGCAGTGCTGGAAGTTTCCAAGGCTATTTTTCCTGATAAAGAGCCTGAGTTCCTCAGAACGGTACTCAAAAGTGTAAGAAGCATTGACGAGTTCCAGATCCTGGTGATGAACAAGGCTGTGGAATGGGTGCTGTCGACGACGGCCCATAATTTCTCTTACGATGGCATTGCCAATATCAAAGGCATCAACGGGAAGTTCCTTGCGATGTCCAACCATCGCGACATCATCCTCGATCCGGCTATCACTCAGGTAGTTCTGTACCGTAATGCCATCCCGTTGACGGAAATTGCCGTAGGAAGCAACCTCCTCTCAAACAAATATATCGAGTACCTGATCCGTTCCAACAGGATGATCAAGGTCATTCGAGGAATCAATGCCCGTCAGCTCTATCTTTCATCGCAGGTGCTTTCGAAGTACATCCGCGACGCGATTACTTCCGGAAAGAGCTCCATCTGGATCGCACAGCGTGAAGGCCGTGCCAAGGACGGCATCGACACTACCGAGCAGGGATTGCTGAAGATGCTCGATATGAGCGGCACGAAGGATTTCACTTCGAATTTCGAGGAACTCAACATTGTTCCGCTCAGTATCTCGTATGAATATGAGCCGTGTGACATCCTGAAGGCAAGGGAACTCCTCATTTCCAGGACACAGAAATATGTCAAGGGACCGAAGGAGGATATGGTGAGCATCATGACCGGTATCGAGCAGCAGAAAGGAAATATCCATCTGAATATAGGCGAGCCGCTTACTCATGACGAGATTGAGGCTGCTTCATATTGTGCCAAGAATGACAGGTACCAGGCCATACGTCATGCCGTAGATGTAAGAATCATTGACGGTTACAAGCTTTGGAAGACGAACTATATCGGATATGATATGGCGAACCACAGCTATAAGTACAGCGACTTGTATACGCCGGATGATGTGGCACAATTCACGGATTATGTGGAGCATCAGTTGGACAAGGTGGAAAAATCTCTTTGCCGCGCCGACTTGCGTGACATATTACTGAAGATTTATGGCAATCCTGTCCTGAGCAAGGAAAAACTTGCAGAAGAACGTGCAGCAGCCAAACAGCAATAGAATAAATAAACGTCAATAAATAAAAAACTCGGAGCATTGTCAAGACGCTCCGAGTTTTTTATTTCATGTGTATGTCCATCTGCGGGAACGGAAAACTCAATCCTTGTTTCGGCAGTTCCGTGAAGATGGCTTCATTCATGTCATACATGACATCCCAATAATCTTCCGTGTTCACCCAGCCTTTCATGACGTACTCTACAGAACTGTCTTTCATCGCGTTGAGAGCCACGAACGGATTTGATGCCCCGGGTGTCGAGGAATCCAGGATCCGCTTGTCCGATTTCAGCAGATTCATCATAGCCTCCTTCGCCTTGGCATTGTCCGTACTGTAGTCCAGATTCACAGTCCATTCCAGACGGTTCACTTTCCGCTCGAAATAGTTCTTGATATTGCCGTTGGAAAGGGCGCCGTTCGGAAGGATTATTGTCTTGTTGTCGAAAGTCCGGAGTTTGGTACTTACGATGTTGACTTCATTGACAATGCCGGAAAAGCCGAGAGCCTCAATATAGTCTCCGGCCTTGAAAGGCTTGAACATCAATATCATAAGACCTCCGGCGAAATTCTGCACCGTTCCACTGAGCGCCATACCTATGGCCATACCGCCGGCAGCGAGCAGCGCCGCGATGGAGGTGGTATTGATGCCCAATGTTCCGATGGTTATGATGAAAAGCAGCACTGTCAATGTAATCGTCACCATGCTCGTAACGAATGATGACAATGTCTTTTCCGTATGTTTCCGCTCGAAAATCCTATGCAGGATATTCTTTACCCTTTTTATCAGCCATGCACCGATTGCATATATCACGATTGCGGCCAACACCTTGATTCCGAATGCAATGGCATCATGAATCAGATCCTGGAGGAACTGATTTGGATTTGTGGCGATTTCTTGCGCGATATTGGTCAACGCGACCTTGGCCGAATCCGGATGGAAAGCGACCGAGTCTATCTGGTGCAGCGGGTCAAATGGCATGATTGTCAGGGATTAAAAACTTAAAACAACTTGTCGACAGCGGCAATGATTTCTTCTGCAGGAAGATCAGGATTGAGGATGAGATCCGGCTCTTTCAGGATAAAGCCTTTCTTGGTCGCACCCAGCATACCGCCTCCCGTGATGTTCAGCATGACAGTCTCGTCGTGTTTTACGACTCCGGCATCCAGAGCCTGCTTCAAACTGGCTACTGCACAAGCTGATGCAGGGAAAAGGTCATAGCCTTCTGCGCTGAAGAAACGTACCACCCAAGATACGATTTCGTCATTGGTAACCTTGAACATGTCTCCACCGGATTTTTCCAGAACATCGAAAAGTCCACCTGCGAGGCTATATGGCGGTTTCCTGTTGGAAAGCACCTTTCCGAGAATCACTTCCGCCTTCTGTCTGCCTTCTTCAGGAGTCATGGCCACGAGTTCACGGCTATGTTTTTTCCATGAATCGTACATGATGGTAAACGGAGCATTCTGGCTGGCATAGACTCTCATCTTGTTCTCACCGAATCTGCCGTCAGCTGCAAGCCTTTCAGCATTTTCCCACGCTGCGATTGCTCCTGTACCGCTTCCTACGGCCTGGAAATAAGCGTCAGGAATGCGTCCGATGGTCTCGACAGCCGAAAGTATGGTCGTACCCATACCGTCACGTCTGGCTACGTTCTTGGCACCGCCCTCTGCCATGTAACGTGGATCCTTGCAGAGCTTGTCTCCCAGTGCGATGGCATCGTAATAATCTGATCCTGCCGGAGTTGCAATGATTTTGACGCAAGGTGAAAGTTTCTTGCGAAACCACAGGTCACTGAAATTGTCCAGCGGAACACAGATGACGATAGGGATATTGTTGTCGGAGCAAACCTTGGCAAATGCTCGCGCGGTGTTGCCTGCTGACTGGACCACGAGGATTCTCTTGTTGTTCTTTGGAAGTCTTGCGCAAACTGAGAACGCCTCCGTCTCCTTGAACGAGCAGGTCTCCATTCTGGCACCCAATTTAGGGCAATAACCGGAGAATGTGATGTAGAGATTCTCCATGCCGAGGATGGATGCAAGCCCCTTGCTCTTATATGTGACAGGGGCATGGGAATGTCTCAATGGTTTCCTGATAGGGAGCCATTCTGCATATCTGTAAAGGCCTTTGAGGTCATCGCGCGGAGTAAATTTGGCGTTGGCATATACAGCCCTCACCAGTGACGGGGAAGTCGCTTCCGGATCTGCCAATGTCCAGCCTTCATCTTCGAAGACACGTCCCGTGCCGACATTGAGCAATTTATAACTTGTTGGTTTGAACATAATTATGTTAGAGTTTAGATTTTACTTGTCAATATCAGCCATGTCATATAGCCGATTTCCATAAGCAGCAGGAAGACGCCGTCAGCCCTGTCAAGCTGGTCTTTCTTGAAGGTATATATGCTGAATGCAATCACAAATGCGCTCAACAGCAATGCACCTGCGTCCACCAGGTTTATTGCGGCAAATGACAATGGATGAATCAATGCGGAGCCTCCGAGGATCAGCAAGATATTGAAAACATTGGAGCCCAGGATATTGCCGAGAGCAAGCTGGCCTTTCTTCTTCGCCGCTGCCACGATGCAGGTAGCCAGTTCCGGCATTGAAGTACCTCCTGCGAGGATTGTAATGGCAATGAATTTGTCGCTTACGCCCATCATCTTGGCGATTTTGGTCGCGGAATCCACGAAGAGCTGGCCGCCGAATACAAGACTGGCGAGTCCGCCGACTATCATGAAGATGGACAATGCTTTGGATATCTTTTTGCCGTCATCTTCCGCCTCATCATCTGCTGTATCGAAACGGAATGACATATAGATATATATGGCGAAAAGCACCAGAAACAACAATCCGTCGACGCGGCTGAGTGTGTCGTTTCCGAAACCGAACAGCGTATGTGTCATGCCCAGCACCAGAAGCAGGACGGTGATCCCGATATTGATGGGAATATCCTTTCTTCTGTTGATTTTGGTAATGGCCATCGGGCAGATAAGTGCAGTGGCGCCCAGAATCAGAAGGACATTGAAAATATTTGAACCGATGACGTTGCCTATGGCGATGTCGGCATTTCCTTTAATCGCGCCGATGAAACTTACGACCATCTCAGGTGCAGAAGTTCCCATGCCGACAATTGTAAGGCCGATTACGAAATCGCTGATGCCCAAACGCTTGGCAATGGCGGATGAACCATCTACAAGCCAGTCTGCACCTTTTACCACAAGGCTGAGACCGATGATGAATAATACTATCTGCAGTAACATCTCACTTATTTGTTATTGTTCGTCTTGTTCTCTTCCGCCAGTCTTTTCTCTTCTTCAATCCTTGCAATTTCTTCGTCGCTGCGACGCCTCAGGGCGCATACGTTCTCAACATGCATTGTATGAGGGAACATATCTACCGGCTGTACGGCTGTAATTTCATATTTTCCGGACATCATCGCCAAATCGCGTGCCTGTGATGCCGGGTTGCAGCTGACATATACGATCCTTTCGGGAGCAGCCTCAAGAATGACTTTTACCACATCCGGGTGCATGCCGGCCCTTGGAGGGTCAATGATCATGACTTCCGGCTTGCCATGTTCTGCAATGAAATCAGCCGTGAGGATGTCTTTCATGTCTCCGGCGAAGAATGTGCAGTTGGTTATGCCGTTGGCGGCAGCATTGACATTGGCATCGTCAATAGCTTCCTTGACGTATTCTATACCTATTACTTTTGAAGCCTTGTCAGAAACGAACTGCGCAATGGTTCCTGTTCCGGTATAGAGGTCGTAAACTGTCTCATTGCCAGTGAGTCCGGCAAATTCCTTGGCCACAGAATAAAGCCTGTAAGCCTGGTCGCTGTTGGTCTGGTAGAAAGACTTCGGGCCGATCTTGAATTTCAGGTTTCCCATGGTTTCCCAGATTGCGTCATCACCCTTGTAAAGTACGCAATCAAGATCGGAAATAGAGTCATTCAACTTGCTGTTGATCACGTAATACAATGATGTTATCTCTGGGAATGCTTCAGCTATCGCATCGAGCATAGGGAAGATTGCTTCATCATTGTGAGCAAAGCTGATAGTAAGCATCACATTGCCCGCCTTGTTGTTACGGACAATCATGTTCCTCAAAAAGCCGCTATTCTCACGTATGTTGTAGAACTCCAGATGATGCTTCAGGGCATAATCCTTAATGAAAAGCCGGATTTTGTTGGACGGTTCCGGCTGCAGCCAGCAATGCTTGATGTCGAGTACCTTGTCGAAAAATCTGCCCACATGGAATCCCAGACCGGTCTTTTCCTCTGGAGTCAAAGCATCAGGATTCTCGTCGTTATATATCCATCGCTTGCTGGAGAATGTGAATTCCAGCTTGTTACGATAGTATTTGATATTTTCTGATGGAAGTATCGGCATTATTTCGGGGACCTGGAGATGACCGATGCGGACCAGCTGGTCGTATACTTGCTGCTGTTTCGCCTGTAGCTGCATTTCGTAGGGGAGAGGTTGCCATTTGCAGCCGCCGCATATTCCGAAATGTTCGCAGAAAGGCTCAAGCCTATGCTCGGAAGGTTTTACCATCGACTGGATAAAGCCCTCCATATAGTTTTTCTTTTTCTTCGTAACTTTTACATTCACAATGTCTCCCGGGACTGCAAATTCCACGAATACTACAGCGCCGTCGACATGGGCGAGTGAACGGCCTTCTGCCGCCACGGCCTCGATTGTGACATTTTCCAGTATGATTTCCTGTTTTTTCTTTGCCATTATTTTAATCTTCGCTTCTGACAATAGCCTGGGAAACATTGATCATGAAATCTCCCATGGCCTCCAATTCCGAAATAATATCAAGGAAGTAGTTGAGTGACTGATAGTTGCCCGCGTGCTGCTCAATCTGGTTGACGCATTGTTCCCTCAGCGTATTTCTCATGCTGTTGATTTCGTCCTCCACAGCGTATGCATTGGAAATGTCCGTAACATTTCCGGTAACTGTCGCTTCGAGGTTTTCAGACATCACCTTGTAGGCCTTGTCTGTCACGTCTATCATCAAGTTGATCTTCCTGATAGTATCGTCATCAAATTTTCTGTTGTGCACACGTTCACGCTCCAGGATGCGGCTGATGTTTTCTCCGCTGTCACCGAGGCTTTCCAGTTCACCGATAATGCGGTAAAGCACTTTGATTTCATCTGCTTCCTCTTCGCTGATCGATTCGTTGGAAACATTGTTCAGGAATGCCGCGATATGATATTCCATTCTGTCGGAAATTTCCTCCAGCTGTACCAGATTCATTCTGTATTTCTCGAATTCGTCCGGATCTTTTTCATTTACAGCGAGTTTCACATTGTCGAAACCTTCATGCAACACCGATGCGAAATGTGCGACTTCCTTGAATGCCTGCGCGATGGATATTGCAGGTGTTCCGAAATGACGTGCAGAAATATAAATAAGTCTGGACTTGTCTTCGCTGTCTTCCTCGGATGTCTTGACGAGCAGATTGACGAGTTTCTCAATCGGTCCGGCAAACCATGCTAAAATGCAGGTGTCCAGCAAGTTGAACAGAGTATGGAAGATTGCGATTCCGAGGATGCATGACCAGCTCGTCTGAAGTCCTCCGGCAATGCAGCTTACCATTTTTATAAACGGATGGAAGAAAATGAGGGCGAGTACGGCTCCGAAAATATTGAACAATGTATGTACGAGAGCCGCGCGCTTTGCTTCAATGTTTGCCTCAGAAGCAGCGATATTGGCGGAAATCGTAGTTCCGATATTTTCTCCCATCACCATTGCGGCAGCCATATTGAAGTCAATCCAGCCGGCCCCGAGCATCACCATCGTGATTGTGACCGCTCCGGTAGACTGCAGGCCGAAAGCGAGAACGCATCCCACAGCCATGAACAGCAGGACGGAAAGAATTCCATTGGCCGATGCTGCTACGACATAGGCTTTAAGCACCGGAAGTGCCTCAGTAGCAGGGAAGTACTTCTGCATATAAAACAATCCCAGGAACATAAGCGCGAATCCGAGAATGACTTCTCCGCTGATTTTACGCTTCTGGCCTTTGGACATTGTCAATATGAATCCCAATGCGAAAAAAGGATAGACGATGGACGTTATGCCTAGTCCGAATCCCAATGTTGCAATGATCCAGGCGGTGAAGGATGCTCCGATATTGGCACCCATTATCACCAGAATCGCCTGTGACAATGCCAATGCACCTGCATTTACGAATCCCACGACCATGACAGTCGCGGCACTGGAAGATTCAGCAAGCGCCGTAATCGAGAATCCCGCGAGTATGCTGTTTACCGGATTCTTGCGCATCCATGGCAGAAAGGTCTTGAATTTGTCGCCTGACAATTTCAGCATGCCAGCGCTAAGGAGATTTAGGCCATAAAGGAACAGTCCTGCTGCTCCTAGAAGTGAAAGTAACTGTAACAGCATACTAACTTAACATAATATAAATTGTGTAACAACTGAGACTAAGCATTGTCAGAGTACTGTGCAAGTATTTCTTCAATGAATTTGTCCAGATTTGCGTGGGCATCTGAATATCCTTGGCTGAACGGCATTCCTTCGGAAACTACTTTGAGTCCGGCTGCGGAAGCCATCTCGTTCATCAGCCTGACACTTGCGCCAGCCCACGTGAATGATCCGAATGCCGCGAATTTATGGTTCTTGACCATTCTTGCGCACACTCCGTGCAGAATATTTCGCACTGCCGGGAAAATGTCATTGTTATATGTAGGTGCTCCGCAGATGAGCATGTCATATTCGAAAACATCCTTATATATGAATGACGGGTTTTCTTCTACAGCATTGTGCAATACGCAATTGATGCCGTTGAGCTCAAGTTTGTCTTTGATGGCTTGCGCAGCTTTCTCGGTGTTGCCGTACATTGAACCGTAAACTATGCAGACGCCTTTGTCGGTCTCGTAGCGGCTCATGCGGTCATAAAGGCTCACGACGTCATTGATATCGCTTTCCCAAATCGGACCATGTGTGCTGCAAATCCTTGATATCGAGAGATTTGAGAGTTTCTTCAGAGCAGTCTGGACTGGCTGGCCGTATTTTCCTACGATACTTGCATAGTACCTGACCATCTCGTCCCTGTAAATCGGAAATCCATCCGTAAGTGATTCATCCAAAGCACCGAAGCATCCGAATGCGTCTCCCGAGAACAGGGTCTGCTCTTCTTCCAGATATGTGACCATAGTTTCAGGCCAATGCACCATCGGATCCATGTAGAATGCCAGGTTCATGTTTCCGAGTGACAGCCTCTCCCCTTCTTTTATGACCTTGACATTTTCGGTTATTCCCTGATAGCCTGCTATCATCGGTACTGCTTTCGCGTTTGTAACTATCTGAATATTAGGATATTCCTTACGTATTACGGACATAAGCGCAGAGTGGTCCGGTTCCATGTGGTTCACCACGAGGAAATCGATGCCCCTGTCACCTATTTCAGCTTTGATGTTTCCGATGAATTCGGCACTGAATGCTGCCGCAGCTGTATCTATTAATGCAATCTTCTCATCTATAACTAGATAAGAGTTGTAAGATACTCCTTTTGGAAGGCTCCATTGGTTTTCAAACAAGCACCCGCGGAGATCATTTACTCCCACGTATCTGACGTGTTCTGATATTTTCATTTTATTGTTCAATTTTGCTTTGCAAAAATACGAAAAAAACTTCTAGAATACGAGACCGATTGTAAATAGTAGACCGGCGTTCCAACTTCTGCTTAAACCTAAATTTTCTTTCTCGACCGTTCCGCCCGTGTATTTCGCCTTGACGTCAGGATGAGAGCAGCTTACAAGAGCGGCCGCATTCAGTTCCAATGCTGTTTTTTCCGTAAGCCGGCAAATGTAGCTGTAACCTGTGCGACCGAGAAACGACACCTTGGCATCTTTTCTGAACCCTGCACCAGCGTCGACAAACATTGAACTGGACGTCCTGGCCGAGAAACCGTTGAAATTCCATGCGGCTCTCATCGTCAGGGGAATCATGCGTTCTCTTTTGGTAAGTCCCATGTATCCTGAATACACACGGAATCCGAGCCGGTCCTTGACTTCCATCCCCAGGAAACCTGTAATATTGCCGTTCATGTGGCAGAGGAATTTCAGCTCTTCTGATTCTACCAGAAAGCCTTCATCAGCGATGTAGCTGCATTTGGTACTGGAAAGTATCGTAGAACCGATGCCCCATTCCACGCCGTACCGGAATTTCATGGCACCTCTCTCCCCTGCTTCCAGCACATGCGTTGCAAGAAGCAGCATCGTGAGACTTGATATGACACGCAATGTCCTCATTCAGAATCTATAACGAATGCTCAACTCAGGCTTCCACGCATCGTAGACGCCATTCTTGTATATCCTCAGAGTCCCGCCGAAATCGTTGTTCACCACGACATGGCAGCCCAATGTCCCGGAAAATCCCAATGAAATGACTACCGGTACATTGAACTTGAAATCGACGGACAATATGGCTGAAAGACCCGCGACGATTCCCCGCCCGGCATTCCTGTCGTATGCGCATCCGGCCATAGCACCCGGGCCTGCACGTAAATCCAGGCAGGCGCCGCTGTCCAATGTTTTCGAGCTTATAGGAAAAAGTGCGTGATAATCAGCAATATAGCCTGGGCTGGAATACATCCCGTCCAGGACACCATACATGTCCGCGTATAAGCGCAGAATGGACGAAGTGCCTGATTTGGAATTGAATACGGATGTTATTCCGACGTGTTTGGGAGATGACAATATGCCCAACTCGACTTTCTGCGCTCCGCAATTCTGTCGTACCAGAATGCCAAGGCAGATAAATACCGGTATGAGCATATTGTTCTTCAATACTATACGTATTTCAATTCCATATATGTGGCTCCGACTTGGGCGCCGAATACTCCGCCGATGAATCCTACCAGGTCTCCAGGCTTGATGTAGCCTTCTTTCGAAAGAATCTCAATGGATTTCGCAGCGAACTCTTCCTTGTCCTTTACCTTGTCGAATTTATATGTCTTCACTCCGAACACCAGTCCGAGTTCACGCATGGTGTAGTCGTTGTAGCACATCGCATATAGAGGAACTGACGGACGGAAAGTGGAGAGATATCTTCCGACACGGCCTGTGTAAGTGTCGAATATCAAGGCTTTTACAGGAAGTTCCTGTGTCGCCGCCACCAAGGATTGCGCCAGAACTACAGCTACCGGTTTTACGACCTTTCTCAGGTTCAGGTCCAGATTTACTTCGATGGTCTGCTCTGTCTGCAATGCAATCTTGGTCATTGTCTTGACTGCTTCTATCGGATATTTGCCGAAGGCGCTCTCACCGCTGAGCATTATCGCGTCGGAACTCTGGAAGATGGCATTGGCCACATCTGTCACTTCCGCTCTGGTCGGGCGCGGGTTGTCGATCATGCTCTGGAGCATCTGCGTTGCGATGATGACAGGCTTTTTCCTGCTACGGCAGGCTTTGACTATATCTCTCTGTATCAGTGGAATACGCTCTGCCGGAATCTCCACTCCGAGGTCTCCCCTGGCGACCATGACGCCATAGCTATATGAAAGTATTTCGTCGAGGTTGTCGACTCCCTGCTGATTTTCAATCTTGGAAATGATTTTCAGGTGACTGTTTTCCGCATCCAGGATGCTCTGGATTTCCTGAAGATCCTTCGCGCTGCGTACGAACGAGTGGGCTATGAAATCAATGTCGGCCTTTATCGCCCACTGTATGAAACGTCTGTCTTTTTCCGTTACGGCCGGAAGATTGATGTGGACATTAGGAACATTGACACTCTTGTGGCCTTTGATCAGCCCCTCGTTCATCACCTTACAAATCAATTTTCCCTCGCACTTGTCGGTTACGGACAGGTCTACGGAGCCGTCATCTATAAGAATGTCGGAACCTACCGGTATATCTTCAGCCATGTGAGGGTAGGTAGTATACAATACACCTTTCCGGCACAAGCCGGACGGATCGTCGATGATTTCCACCGTTTCTCCGGTGCGTGCCACGAATCCTACGGAGTCGGCCATTTGTGTCAATCTGACTTCCGGACCTTTCGTATCTATAAGTATAGCTATCTTGTCTGATACTTTCCTTACATTGTCCACGACCTGCTGTGCTCCCTCGATGGAAGCATGGGCAGAGTTGATTCGTACGACGTTCATGCCGTTTTCATACAACTGGCGTATGAAATCTTCATCACAGCGGTTGTCTGCAATCGTGCAGATAATCTTCGTTCTCTTCTCGATCATTGTCAAATTCTTTTTTTTCACATACAAAATTAATGAATTTCGGGCAAAGCTCAAGGATTGTAACAGTCTTTTTACGTATCTTTGTCGATAATGGGCTCAATCATAGGGGGCTGAGGTATAAAAGTCAGTCGCCGACCCGGAAAACATTTTTGTTACTACGATTAACTATTTTGTTACATTGATTGAGTTATAATAATTTATAATTATTTATTGTCAATGTCTGATTCTTCATATAGCCGAATGCTTCCGCCTCTTCCTGAAAGGATGAGACCGCGTAATCTGGATGAATATGCAGGGCAGCAGCACCTTGTAGGCGAAGGTTGCGTGCTCCGTAACATGATAAATGGCGGCAATCTTACCTCATTCATTCTTTGGGGGCCTCCGGGAGTCGGCAAGACCTCCCTGGCACGCATTGTCGCGAACTCCATGGACAGGGAATTCTACACATTGTCGGCTGTAAGTTCCGGCGTGAAAGATGTCCGTGAAGTCATTGACAAGGCCAAGGCTGATTCGGCTTCAATGTTCGGAAACGGGAAAGGTGCGCCGATTCTTTTCATTGATGAAATCCACAGGTTCAACAAGGCGCAGCAGGATGCATTGCTGGGCGCTGTCGAGGACGGGACTGTGGTTCTGATAGGAGCTACTACCGAGAACCCGTCTTTCGAAGTTATCAATCCCCTCCTCTCCAGGTGTCAGGTCTTCGTCCTGAAACCATTGGATGTCAATGATTTGAAAGGCTTGCTGGACAGGGCATTGAACGATGATGAAATCCTTTCGCAGAAGGATATAAAAGTCAACGAGACGGAAGCATTGTTCCGATATTCCGGCGGTGACGCGCGCAAGTTGCTGAATATCTTGGAGATAGTGGTGGATTCTGCGCCTGGCGGGAAACCGGTTGTCATTGACAACAAAGCTGTCGAGTCCTGTCTGCAGATCAATTCGGCACGTTATGACAAGGGCGGCGAGATGCATTATGACATCATATCAGCGTTCATCAAGAGTATCAGAGGATCCGATCCGAATGCTGCCATCTATTACCTTGCCCGGATGCTGGATGGAGGAGAAGACCCGAAGTTCATCGCCAGAAGGCTTTGTATATCAGCATCTGAGGATATCGGGCTCGCCAATCCGAATGCCATGCTTCTTGCCAATGCCTGTTTCCAGACCGTTTCCGTAATAGGCATGCCGGAAGGGCGGATACCGCTGGCAGAAACGACCATATATCTGGCTTCGTCGCCCAAGAGCAATTCTGCATATCTTGCCATCAATGAGGCAATGCAGGCGGCTTCGCGTACGCAGGCCGAGGCGGTTCCCATGAATTTGCGCAATGCTCCGACGGAGTTGATGGCCAAGCTCGGATATAGTGACGGATATAAGTATTCACATGATTATCCGGGACATTTCGTGGACCAGGAGTTTATGCCCGAGGGACTTAAAGGCAAGGTGTTTTATGAGCCTGCCCCGAATCGCCACGAGGATGTCATCAAATCTTATCTGGAGTCCTGCTGGCCGAAATATTATCCCAAGAAATAGGTGGCGGACATTCTAGAACGGATAACCCACACCGAAATGTAGCGCGAAACCATCTCTGCGGAACCATCCGGATGGTCCTACCCAGCGTTGGTCAGGAGCTTTGGACGGGTCCCTCACTACCATACCCATATCGACTCGCACGAGTATGAAATTCAGATCAAGCCGCAGTCCAAGTCCCCAGTCGGCCGCGATGCCGCCAAGAATGTTCCGTGATGCGAACCGTCCGTCTTTGAAGGAGCTTAATCCGCTGTTTCTCAGGTACCATATGTTGCCGGCGTCGAAAAACAATGCACCGTTGAATTTCCAGAACATCCCGAAACGATATTCGAGATTGGCTTCGATTTTCATGTCACCTGTCTGGTTCGGAATCACGAAAACGGTATCGCGCTGGGCGCATCCCGGGCCTACGGCCCTGGCTTGCCATCCTCTTAGGCTGTTGGCGCCGCCGCTATAGAACTGCTGCTCGAAAGGTATTGTCTTCGAGTTGCCGTAAGCATGGCCGGCACCGATGAGAAATCTGGTCGCAATCGCCTGCTTGTTGTTTTTCCCGAACACCCAGGTCTTTCCGGCAGTAAACTCCCCTCTTATATATTGAGAATAACTTGTGCCCCATATCTGATGCTCGTTCAGATCGGCATTTTTCTTCATTACCGGGTTGAAAAGTGACAGCACGTTTCCGGCTTCGTTGGCCTGGAATTTAAAATAATGATAGGTGTTTTTCGGGTTGACGTCCGTGCTGGTGGTATAATACAATGTTCCTCCGGCACCGAAGTCGAAGTGGTCCGTATAAGCGCTTCCTGCAATGGTATTCTTCATGACATTTTCCAGGAAGGTGTTGTCTATCTTGAACATTCTCACCACATTAAGCTGTGTCGGGTAGAATTGGAAATACAATTTCTTGTAGGAACCGGTGTATCCGAAGGAGTAGGAAATGATGTTCCTCTTGTATTCCGGACGGTCCTGATAATTATATGAGGCCTTGACTTCCGTAGACGGTACTGATTTTCTGAATCTGCTTACCGGGATGAATACGAATCTCGGGAATTTGATCCCTGCCGAAATTCCGAATTCCGTGGAACGGGTGCTGCTGTTGGGCTTGAATTGGAAATTGCCGGTGAAACTCAAATTGAGCACTTCCCCTCCATGAAATATATTCTTATGGTAGAATGCCAATCCCGGCGAAATGCCCAGCAGGCCGCTGGAGTTGGATGAGGCCTCAATGTTCAGCTTAAGCCCTTGCAACTTGGCGGTGGACAAGGAGATATCGGCATTGACAAGCGCCGTGTCAGACTGGCGTATATCCACATTGACACCGCTGAGGACACTGAGTGACGACAGGCGGTTATAAGTATTGTTTACGGTATTTTCCTTGTAGAGGTCGCCCGGGCGGATCGTATTCAGGTCGCGCAGCACCTTCTCCCTTATCTTGAAACTCTCCGGATGCGAGATGGTAACCTCGTCGAAACGGAACTTGCGGAAGCTGACGGCGTCCTTGGGAGTTTCATTTCTGGTATACTCATTTATCGTATAATCCAGAACCGCATATCCCGGGTGGGTCAACGTGTCGGCCTGGAAGAAAAAATAATTCTTCGTAAAACCGTAGTAGCCGGCATTCCTCATCTTCGCCGCAGAACGCTGGCTTTCAGCTTCCAATGTCTCTTCCGAGAGAAAGTCGCCTCTCTTTGCCAATACCCTGCCTGTGTCCGGAAGGAAGGTTTCCATGAATTCAGGATTGTCTGGAAGATGATAATGTATATCGCTGATCGGAAAGCGTTTACCTAGAGTCACATCATACAATACTTTAACATTTTTCCGTTTTACGTCAATGCTTGACTTTACTTCGGAATCATAATATCCCAGGTATTCCAGGTGGCGTGAAATGTTCTCGATGGAAGCATCAACCTTGTCCGGTTCGTAGATTACGGGAGGAGTGCCGATCTTGCGGAACAGCCTGGCGAAGAACGAATTGCTCTTGCCGCCCCAGTTATAGACATTGATGAACGGATTCCATCCGAAAATCAGGTTCGAATTCGGCTTCTGCTTGATGTACGGATCAATCTTTCCGGTATTGAATTTCTTGTCATTGCTGACATGGACTTCCGTCTTGGCCAACCTGTATTCACCGTCCTGAAGGACGCGGGTGGTACTGCAGGAACCGGCAACTGACAACAATGCGGCTACCGCCAATACCGGCACCGCAGCAGACAAGCGTCGTATGAAATCCAATGTTGCCAAAAAAAGCGTTTTCATTATGTTTTCACACAAATTTACGTCTTTTTGTCCGATATTATCTTATAAAATGAACCTAAATTGAAACTGAAAACTTATATTTGCATCCGATTTCGGTGACGGGACTGTTTTCGGCGGATTCCCGGTTCCGAATTCGTGCTATTTTATGTAATTATGGATTTTTTTTTGAAATTTTAACAGTTTCTTAAAGGATGAAGAATAAGTATATCGACCTGGTCGGCCAGACATTCGATTTTCCGCAGGATGAATTCAGGGTTGAAGACGGTTCCCTGATTGTCAATGACATCAACATGATGGATATCATAAAGGAGTACGGTACTCCCCTGAAATTGACTTATCTTCCGAAAATCTCCAGTCAGATTCAGCGTGCAAAGCGTATGTTCCGCAATGCTATGTCGAAAGTAAGTTATGATGGTGAATATCATTATTGCTACTGTACGAAGAGTTCCCAGTTCGAGTTCGTCCTTGAAGAAGTGCTGAAAAACAATGTCCATATCGAGACCTCTTCCGCATACGACCTTAACCTTATCCAGTGCCTTAAGGACAAAGGCTTGGTAGACAAGGATTTGATTATCATCTGCAACGGTTTCAAGAAACCGCAGTATATAAGGAACATGGCCAATTTCCTTAATGCCGGATGGCACAACCTCATACCGGTTCTCGACAACAAGAACGAGCTGGAAGACCTTGACGATCTCGTGGAAGTTCCGACCAATCTCGGTATCCGTATCGCCGCCGAGGAGGAACCTTCATTCGATTTCTATACATCCCGCCTGGGAATCCGTTACAGCGACATCATACCTTTCTACAAGAACGGCATCAGCAAGAATCCGAAATTCAAGCTGAAGATGTTGCATTTCTTCATCAATACGGGTATTCGTGACACCTCATATTATTGGAACGAGCTTTCACGCTGCCTTAATCTCTATTGCGACCTGAGGCAGATCTGTCCTGACCTGGACTCTCTCAATATAGGTGGCGGACTTCCTATAAAGACCTCATTGACATGGGATTATGATTATAAATACATGATCGAGGAGATCGTGAACCAGATCAAGACAGTGTGCGAGTCCCATGGCGTTCCGGTTCCTGACATCTATACGGAGTTCGGCAATTTCACTGTAGGCGAGTCCGGTGCGACAATTTTCAAGGTGCTGGATGTCAAGCAGCAGAATGACCGTGAGTGCTGGTACATGATTGACAATTCTTTCATGACCACGCTTCCTGACACATGGGGTCTGAACCAGAGATTCATCCTCTTCCCTATCAACAAGTGGAACGATGAGTACCACAGGGTGTTCCTCGGCGGTCTGACGTGCGACAGCAAGGACTACTACAATTCCGAGGCTCACGCCAATGCAATCTTCCTTCCTATAATAAGGAACCGCAGGGACCCTCTCTACATAGGATTTTTCCACACCGGAGCATACCAGGAAGCGATTTCCGGCTATGGCGGAGTCAAGCATTGCCTCCAGCCGTCACCGAAGCACATCCTCATCGACAAGGACAAGGACGGAAAGGTTATCACGCGCCTGTTCGCGCCGGAGCAGAGTTACGAGTCAATGCTGAAGACTCTCGGATATTAATCCCTGACAATACTTCCACCAATGTCAATTTCGGTGAATGAAATAAAAAAAGTCCGGTCACTCTCGGAGAAAAAATTCCGGGACAGACTCGGGCTTTTTTGTGTGGAAGGCGAGAAGATGGTAGAGGAATCGTTGCGGTCGGGTTTCGAGGTCGAGACTGTCTACCGCAAGGATGAAATCGGCGAAGAAGCAATGTCGCGCATCAGTGCGCTTTCTTCTCCGTCCCCGGTCCTTGCCGTAGTTCGTAAGCCTTTGGATATAAGCATTGAGGACAATGCCTTGTTAAGTTCTTATTTAGGCAAGTCCGGACTATATCTGGCCCTGGATACGATACGAGATCCCGGTAATCTGGGAACCATTCTGAGGGTTGCCGACTGGTTCGGAATAGATGCTGTTTTCGCTGCGCCCGACACTGTCGACGTGTTCAACCCCAAGGTGGTCCAGGCGACAATGGGGGCAATTTTCCGTGTGAAATTTCATTATGCTGAAATTCCGGCTCTCTGCAAGACTGCGGTTTCCGCCGGCGGCAATGTCTATGGTACATTCCTGGACGGAACCGACATGTATGCAAAGGACCTCAATCCTGGCCATGACTCCCCTTCCGTTATCGTCATCGGCAACGAATCCAACGGAATCTCGGACGATGTCGCCGGTCTGGTTTCCGACCGTCTTTACATTCCGCCATATCCTAAGAACGACACCGGTTCAGAGTCGTTGAATGCAGCTGTCGCTACAGCAATTACAGTCGCCGAGTTCCGTAGAAGGTCATAATTCCCGCGCAGGTTTTTCATAGTATTCGGGAAATTTTGCGTATGTTTGGGCATGTAAATCTTTGGCTATGTACGAGACTTTAAGGCCGGAAGACTTCGGCAAAACCCATTTCAGTTCACTTATCCGGTTCAGAATCAACCGTGTATTGATGATTTGCAGCAATTATGATGCATTCATCATGGAAGAAGACGGACAAATCGAATCGCAGGTCTACAAGGAATATGTGGAACTGAACATGTCAGACCCTCCGACATTCGTGTGGGTGGAATCTGCCGAGGCGGCTAGACGCACACTCGAAAACGAGCCGGATATTGACATGATCATCTGCATGTACAATGAAATCGACAAGGATATTTTCCCTCTGGCGGCAGAACTGAAGGCTGAAGGGAAACCGATTCCGTTCGTGCTTCTGATGCACTATTCGAAACAAATCAGGAAAAAAGTCACATCACAGGCAGATTCCGGCGTGGATTTCGTGTTCAGCTGGCATGGGAACGCGGACCTCATCCTTGCCATAATAAAGCTTTTCGAGGACAAGAAAAATGCTGATAATGATATACTTGGAATCGGCGTCAGGGCGATTCTTCTCGTGGAGGACTCGATACGCTACTATTCCACATACCTTCCGGAACTGTACAAGCTTATCCTCAAGCAGAGCAATGAATTCCTGAAAGAAACATTGAATGAGGACCAGCAGAAGAACCGCAAGCGTTCAAGGCCGAAAATCTTGCTTGCCACGTGCTACGACGAGGCCATGTCCATATATGAAAAGTACAGGGGGCACTTTCTGGGCATAATATCGGACGTGGGAATGGTCGTGCATAAGGGAGACCCTCCGAAGACGGAAAAACTCGATGCGGGCATTGATCTGGTGGAGCATATAAGGAAAGACGATCCGATGATGCCGGTATTGCTCCAGTCTTCACAGGAAAGCATACTCGATGTGGCAAAGCGACTTAACGTCGGTTTCCTGAAGAAATACTCAAGGACATTGTTCATGCAGTTGTCCGACTATATCAAGGAAGAGTTCGGTTTCGGCGACTTTGTATTCAGAGACACGAAGGGCACTGAATATGGAAGGGCAGCCAATCTTCAGGAACTGGAACATATCATACAGAATGTGCCTGACAATATTCTCGTCAGCAATACTTCCAAAAACATGTTCACCAAGTGGTTCTTTGCCAGGGGGCTGTTTGTTCTCGCCAATAAATTCCGGCTTGTCCATAGTGACAATGCCTCTGAAGCAAGGAAGATTCTTGTAAAGGAAATCCAAGCTTATCACAAGGCGATGGGACGTGGAATCATTGCCGAGTTCTCCAACAGAAATTATGACAGGTATATATCATTCGCCAGGATCGGAGAGGGTTCGCTGGGCGGTAAGGCCAGAGGCGTCGCATTCCTGAACAAGCTCATTGAAAGACATTCATTGACAAACAGATACAAGGATATAAGCATTTCCATCCCCAGGAGCATTGTCATAACTACCGATTATTTCGATGAGTTCATATTGGAAAACGGCTTGCAGTATGTGATTGATTCCGAACTGTCGGATGACGAGATTCTTTCCGAGTTCGTGGCTTCACGATTGCCGGAGGGGCTGATTTCGAGCCTGAAAACATATCTGAAGACTGTGGATACGCCGTTGGCCATCAGGTCCAGTTCCAAGCTTGAAGACAGTAATTATCAGCCGTTTGCGGGAGTGTATTCCACGTATATGATACCGCTCGTGGAAAACCGCGACCAGATGCTCCGAATGCTGGATAAGGCGATTAAAAGTGTCTATGCATCAGTGTTTTACAATGGCAGCCGCACATATATCCAGACGACCGGAAATCTCCAGAGCGAGGAGAAGATGGCCATAGTGATACAGAATATCTGCGGTTCGGAACACGAGGGGCTCTATTATCCGTTGCTCTCCGGCGTCGGAAGAAGCGTCAATTTCTACCCTATCGACAACGAATCTACCGAGGACGGTATCGTCAATATGGTTCTAGGACTCGGAAAGTCGGTTGTGGAAGGCGGCAAGACATTGAGGTTCAATCCGAAATATCCGAAGAAGATTCTTCAGCTGTCACAGCCCGGCCTGGCAGTACGCGACAGTCAGAAGAAGATGTTCGCTTTGGACTTGCGCCCCGGTGCTTTCAAGATCTCAAGAAATGAAGGAGTAAACCTGGCTCATATCCCTGTGACAGAGATAATTCCGGATTATCCTTATTCCGATATGGCATTCTCGACATACAGCATGTCTGACAACAGGATTGTAATCGGAACGGAAGAAAAAGGAGCCCGAATCGTATCTTTCGATGCAATCCTTAAATATGGCAAGTTTCCGCTCGCACAGGCTTTGTCCGATATTATGGAAATATGCAGGAAGGAGCTGCTTTGTGAAGTGGAAATGGAGTTCGCAGCAGACATGGCGCCGTCCGGAAAACTTTCATTGAAACTATTGCAGGTCAGGCCGATAAGCTCTTATTTCTCCGAACAGGATGTTGATTTCAATGACCTGAAAGATTCTCTCGGAACCAGATATTTCGAGTCCGTCAAGGCGTTGGGAAACGGCCATGTGTCTGGTGTTTCACATATCGTTTACATTTCGCCGGAAAGTTTCGATTCTTCGAAGACGCGCATGATTGCGGAAGAGGTGTCGGAAATCAACAACATGTTCAAGTCCAGAGGCGAAGGATATATTCTGATAGGTCCCGGACGCTGGGGTTCTTCCGATCCGAACCTGGGAATCCCTGTCATGTGGAACGACATATCAGAAGCCAGAATGATCGTCGAATATAGTATGCCCGGTTTCCAGATAGAGCCTAGCCAAGGTACGCATTTCTTCCAGAACATCACGTCTCTGGGTGTCGGCTATCTCTCCATTGACTCATTGTCAGGTCATGGAAGCATTGATTTCCAGGCTATCGGCAGCATGGAGCAAGTGTCTTCAATGAAATATGCCACCGTTCTCCGCGCGCCGGAAGAAATAGTGGCATATATAGATCGGAATACGAACCGCGCCGTAGCGGGGATTACTGGAAAAGCTTTATAATCACGCCATTGGTTGCCGGAACGTGTACGCTTACCGGCGTCGTATGGTTAAATTCCTCTGATTCAGGCATTTTCATCCAATTGAATGCGTGCTCCGGGATGGAAATTTTCATATCAGCATCGTTCTTGGAGAAATTGCAGACGATGAGCAAGGTTTCGTCCTCGAAGTCACGCAGGAATGCGAAATGCCTGTCGGGATTGAAACCGTCCGAGGCGTAATTGCAATAGCAGAGGTCATAAAACGTCCCCTTGCTGACAGCATTGTCCTCGGCTGCGAATTTCAATGCCTTCCTGTATGTGTCCAGCATCGTTTCTTCTTCAGGCGTCAATGCCTTCTTTTCGCCATGAATATATTTGTAAAGTCTTGTCAATGAGGATGGTGCCCACCAGTCGAAGATGCTGGTTCGCCCGTCTCTTCCGCTGAATCCTTCATTGTCCATTCCGCGCTCGCCTACCTCTTCGCCGGCATACAGCATGAAAGGGGCGTTGTTCATATAAAGGGCGGTGTAGAGCGCCGCGTAAGAATTTCTGGCGTCACATCCGAAGAAATCGGATGCAAAACGCTGCTCGTCATGATTTTCCAGGAAATTCAGCATGTATGGCTGCAAGTCGCCCAATGACTGCCAGTTCCATGTTATGCGCTTGGCGGACTGCCAGTCTTCTACCGGAACGCCGCTGTCCTTTGCGTTCTTCTCGACAATCGCCCTCAATGTATCGTAGATTCCGGATTTGTCGTAGAGAAGGTCGAAGCCGATTTCCCGTATATATTTGGAATACAATGTTTTCTGATATACTTCTGCAACGAACAACAGGTCCGGCCGGTCTTTTTTTATCCTGCTTATAAGCCATTTGAAGAAGGCCTGCGGTACGAGTTCCACCATATCGCAGCGGAATCCGTCCACGCCTTGTCCGGCCCAGAAATTCACTATGTCATACATCTTCTCCCAAGTCTCCGTGTGGGAGTCGCAGTAGTTCAATTTGATGGTGTCATACCAGTCGTTTACGCCCGGAGAGGATGTGTATGAATTTCCTGACGCCATTGCTGGCATTTCCATATATGTCTGATTCTGAATGGGTAGAGCGAGAGGGATGCCTGGATAATAGAAGAAGTCATTGCTGTCTTTCCAGTGTACGGATTTGTCGTCACTCTCCCCCAATGCCGCCATTCCCGTAGGTGCGGGATGAGCTACGGCAAATCTGCCATAATCCCTGGCCACATGGTTTGGCACGAAGTCTATAATCACTTTAAGTCCCGCCGCATGAGTCCTTTCCACAAGTTTATGGAATTCTTCCATCCGGTTTTCCGGTTCGTCAGCCAGATATGGATTAACATCGTAATAGTCCGTGATGGAATAAGGAGAACCGGCACGTCCCTTCACCCAGTCCGCAGACGACGGGGTGCATCCGTCGCTGTCTTCCGCTGTCGCGTGTCTGATTATTCCTGTGTACCAGACATGAGAAACACCAAGACTCCGAAGATACTCCAGAGAGATGGTGTCAATGCTGCTGAACTTTCCGCACCCATTGTCTTTCAGTGTGCCGTTTTTGATGTTTTTTCCTCCGATGTTTCCCCAAAGACGAGGAAGCATCTGATATATGATGACTTTACCCATTAATGTCGTTTATTATGTAAAAACGTCCCCGTTCAACTGCACATTTCATGCCCGAAACGCAAAAAAAACGTGGACAGCCATGAAGCCGTCCACGCGTATAATAAAATTCAAAAGCGGATTACCACTCGAGAATCTTCTTGAAATCGTAAACTGAAGGATCTGCGATACCGAGAGCCTTTACAGCCTCGTAATCCTCAGGTGTCACATAGTGAGCGATGTAATTGTAGTAGTTCTGTGCTGTACCGGCATTGATATCTACGATTCTCGGAGGAATCTTGCCTGTCTCAGGATCCTGAAGGTCAGCAAGATAGAGAGGAGAAACATTGCCGTAAGAATCTACGTATACCATGCAGCCGGTCTTGCCTTCGCTGAACAGCTGGTAAACGCCCATTGCAAGTTCTGTGCAGTATGTAAGGTCATAAGCGACAGGATCCTGGCAACGTACGTCGTAACCTATTTCTACCGGACGGCTCTTTACCTTGATGCCGATTTTCTTGAACTCTTTTTCGAGAAGCTCATTGAAGAGGACAGCCTTGGAAATCTTGCCGAGTTCCGGATGGCCGTGCTCGTCGTATGTGAAGTGAACGCCTGCGTCAGCAGCCTCTTTGGCAACTTCCTCATTGTGGAAAAGACCCTCGGCAGCAACGATAGTACCGTAGTTGACACCCATGATCTTTCTCTTCAGGATAGCTGAAATGGAAAGGCGGATGATCTTTTCCAGAGTCATCTGAGTTTTGTTGAACATCTCAGGGATGATGGTCATAGGGCAATGTGTAGCCTCGCCGATACCGAGTGCAAGGCTTCCGCATGTACGGCCCATTGCTGAGATTACCAGCCAGTTGCCTGATGTGCGTGCATCCTCGTAAATTGTCCTTGCGATGTGAGCGCCCTCGTTCTTTGCAGAATTGTATCCGAATGTCGGAGCGTTTGCCGGAAGAGGAAGGTCATTGTCAATGGTCTTAGGGCAATGGATGTTCGCGATATGATAATTCTTGGCTGCGAGGAATTTGGAAATTCTATTTGCAGTAGAAGCCGTGTCGTCACCACCGATAGTCACGAGAAGCTTGATGTTGTTGTCTTTGAAGAGGTCGAGGTTGAAGTTCTTTTCGAAATCCTCGTCAGTCGGCTTGAAACGGCTCATTTCGAGATATGAACCACCGCGGTTGAAATAACGGTCAGCTTTGAAGAAGTCGAGTTCCTCTGTGCGGGCGTTCTTGCAGAAAAGTCCTGAATATCCGCCGTGGAGGCCGATTACCCTGTAACCCTTTGAAAGAAAAGTCTTTGCTACACTCATTGAAACTGAGTTCATTCCCGGGGCAGGACCGCCACCGCACAAGATAATGATTGCGTCTTTCATCTTTTTAATAATATGTTATGAAGTTATATTCGTTTTCAGCCTGCAAAATTATTACTTTTCATCCGATTTTCCACAAAAATTTGGTTAAATTTGTACTTTTAGAGGTATATCCTCGTGTGTATATACATAAATGACGGAAAATGACGCGCCAGCAGGCAGAAAATAGAATACAGGAACTCAGGAAAATACTCTGGGAAAACAGCCGCAAGTACTATGTGGAGAATGCTCCGGTCATAAGTGATTATGACTATGACCATCTCATGTATGAACTTGCCGACCTGGAAAACCAATATCCGGATCTGATAACTCCGGACTCCCCTACGCGCAAGGTAGGCAGCGATTTGGAAAACAGCGACGAAAACGGAAAGACCGTGCCGTCCGCGCGGAAAGAATTCGCCCAATATCCCCACAAATATCCGATGCTTTCGCTGGGGAACACTTACAATATCGGCGAAATTGAGGATTTCGTGGCGCGTGCGTCCAAAACCATAAGTGCTCCTTTTACATATTCCTGCGAACTGAAATTTGACGGTACAGCAATCTGCCTGACATATCGTAACGGCGTGCTGTTCAGAGCATTGACCCGAGGCGACGGTGTCATCGGCGATGACGTTACTGAAAATGTGCGGCACATTTCCAATATTCCTGAAAAACTGCATGGTGCAGGTTATCCGGAAGAATTCGAAATCAGGGGCGAAATCCTGATGCCGTACAGCGCTTTCGACAAACTCAATGAGGAGAGGCTTCTGAATGAGGACCAGCCATTTGCTAATCCGAGAAATGCCGCATCCGGGTCACTGAAACTCCTGGATCCGAAAGAAGTAGGAAGGCGAGGACTTTGGTGCACATTGTATCATATCCCGAGCCCGAACGTGAATTTCGCGACACACGACGAAGCCCTGAATGCTGCCGCATCTTGGGGGCTTCCGGTCTCCGACAAAAGGAAGATATGCCACAATATCAATGAGATAGAGTCATATATCAATTACTGGGACACGGAGCGCAAGACCCTTCCGTATGCGACTGACGGAATCGTCATAAAGATCAATGAACTCGCATATCAGACCGAACTTGGATATACCTCCAAATTCCCACGTTGGGCGGTAGCATTCAAATTCAAGGCAGAACAAGCATTGACGCAGATAAAATCCATTGATTATCAGGTCGGTAGAACAGGCGCTGTAACGCCGGTGGCGAACTTGGATCCTGTGCAGCTCTCCGGAACTGTCGTCAAGCGCGCGACATTGAACAATGCCGATATGATGGCGCAGATGGACATTCGCGTCGGCGATTACGTCTATGTCGAAAAAGGCGGAGAAATCATCCCGAAAATTACCGGTGTGGAACTCTCGAAACGTGGCGCTGACGTGGTCAGGCCGGTTTTCCCGACAACATGTCCGGACTGCGGCGCTGATTTGGTGAAAGAAGATGACGAGGCCAAATGGTTCTGCCCGAATGTGGATGGCTGTCCTACGCAAATCAAGGGCAGGCTGGTGCATTTCCTCAGCAGAAAAGCCATGAATGTGATAGCAGGCGAAGCTACCATTGAACAGCTTTATAATCTGGACCTTGTGCGCACTCCAGCTGATTTTTATGACCTCAGGAAATCCGATCTTTTACGTATGGAAGGTTGGAAGGAGCGCTCGGCTCAGAGATTTCTTGACAGTCTGAAAGACAGTTTGAAAGTCCCGTTCGAGAGGGTGCTTTTCGCTCTGGGCATCAGGTATGTAGGAGAATCTACGGCCAAGGAAGTCGCAAGATATTTCAAGGACATTGATTCGATAGCAGCGGCGTCCGTGGATCAGTTGCTGGCAGTGCCTGATGTGGGTGGCGTCATCGCTGAAAGCATACACGACTTTTTCAAGAATGAAAAGCATTTGCTTGAGATACAAAGACTTAAAGCGGATGGCCTGAAGTTGTCCATAGAAGCTCCGGCGGAAAATCTTTCAGCGGCACTGGCCGGGAAGACTATCGTAATCTCCGGCAATTTCAGCATTTCGAGGGATGAAATGAAGCATCTTGTCGAGCTTCATGGAGGCAAGAACAGCGGTTCCGTCAGCGGCAAGACATCGTATCTGCTGGCAGGAACGAAACCTGGACCGGAGAAATTGAAGAAGGCTGAACAGCTCGGGGTGCCTGTCATCGACGAGGAAAAGTTCAGGTCAATGCTTCCGGAAGGTGCTCTGCCTGAGGCAGATGAGGACGAAAACATTGAACCGGATCTTTTCGGTGGCATGATATGATTGGCGGACAGAATAAGACATTGGGCGGATGAGAATCAAGGAGAGAATACAGAATTGGAAAATGTTCCTGTCCGAAGGAATCTGGGACGTGAATTACGAGAACCTTTCGAGGATGCGTGCGCATCTGGTCAAGGATCTCCAGGTGCTGATTATCACAATCAAGACATTCTCGGCACAGAAAATCGGATTCCAGGCAGTGTCATTGAGCTTTTTCTGTACGATGGCGGCGGTGCCTTTCATTGCGATAGCATTCTTCATTACCGGAGGCCTGGGGCTGGAAGGGACATTGAAAGGGGTTTTGTCTGCGCATATCACTAACCAGCAGGCGATTGACACATTGTTCGGATTCGCGGAAAACATCATAAATACGGCGCAGTCCAGTCCGGTGGGGCTTGTCAGTGCGATATTGTTCGCGTGGCTTGTAATCTGGATGATGATGTGCGTGGAGTCAGTGTTCAACAATGTCTGGAAGGTGAACAAATCCAGAAATTTCCTGAAGCGGATGAGTTTCTACATGGTTATCCTGGTGCTCTCTCCTTTCGTGATTCTGCTTTTCTTCTCCGGGTCCATTATTTATTCCAATATCCTGGATGTCCTGGTACCCAATCAGATAGCGTTCTCCGACAATATAAAGACGTTCCTCGGATGGTTGATTTTCGCCGTAGTTTCCGTGTTCACGTTCTCGGCGATGTACAAGTTCATCCCGAACCATATCGTCAATTACCGCAATGCGCTGAAGGCCGCCCTGTTTTCCGGCCCTGTTTTCACTGCCATGCAATACCTTTTTCTGGAGACGCAGATATTCGTATCCAGACTCAATACAATATATGGCGCGGTAGCAGCTATACCGCTATTTATGTTCTGGCTCAACTTCGGATGGTTCATAATCCTCATCGGTGCTGAATTCTCCTATGCTTTCCAGAACGTTGACAATTATAATCTTGACACAAAATGAGCTTTTCAGAATTCACGCAGAGAGACTATGAGGTCATAGCCAGAAACTATGCCGAGCTGAAGGAAGCCGCCAGAAAGAGATGTTCCGGCGAGCAGGAGCTTGCCGTGGTGCAGAAAGCATTCGATTTTGCAAATGAGGCGCACAAGAATGTGCGGCGCAGATCAGGAGAACCGTATATCCTGCACCCTATCGCCGTCGCCAAGATTGTGGTCAATGATATCGGCCTGGGTTACAAGGCCATAGCGGCGGCATTGCTGCATGACGTGGTGGAAGACACGGATTACACCGTGGATGATATCAAGCATTTGTTCGGGGACAAGATCGCGTCTCTCGTCGACGGTTTGACGAAAATCAAGAACGTGCTCGACAATCAGGACAAGAAGAACAATGATGCCGGCTACACGGAGAGCCTCCAGGCGGAGAATTTCAAACGTATTCTCCTGACTCTCAATGATGATGTCCGCGTGGTATTGATCAAGCTCGCTGACCGTCTGCACAATTGCCGCACCATCGAATTCATGCCGGAATACAAGCGCGACAAGATTTTGAGCGAGACCATGTTCATTTTCGTTCCGCTGGCGCACCGGCTCGGTCTCTATGAGGTCAAGTCCGAGATGGAGAACATCTGGCTGCGTTACAAGGAGCCGGACGCCTATAATGACATCAGCGCCAAGATAAACCGCGACATGTCCGACAAGGAAAAGGGCATTGACGAATTCATAAAACCTATTCGCGAGGCGCTGAACAATGCCGGTTTCGATTTCGAAATCAAGAAGCGCGTGAAGACGCCGTACTCCATCTGGCACAAGATGGTCACCAAGCAGATTTCCTTCGAACAGGTCTACGACCTCTATGCCGTAAGGATTGTCTTCAATTCCGCGAAGGAAAATGACAAGGAGACGGAAAGAGATCAATGTTATCACGTATTCTCCATAATCACAGGAATTTACAGGTACAAGGCAGACCGCGTACGTGACTGGGTGAAACATCCCAAGAGCAACGGATATGAGGCCCTGCATTGTACATTGATGAGCCAGACCGGTATCTGGATCGAGGTGCAGATACGCACCAAGCGTATGGATGACATTGCGGAGAAAGGTATTGCCGCGCATTGGGCATATAAGCAGGACGGCTATATAAGTGAGAATGACAATGAAATGGACAAGTGGCTGTCCAAAGTGAAGGAAATTCTCGTAAGCCCGGATGTCAATGCGCTCGAACTTTTGGATATCATCCATAATGACTTGACTACCACCACTATACTGGTATTCACTCCTAAGGGGGAACAGAAGTCCATCCAGAATGGTGCGACAGCGTTGGATTTCGCTTATATGATCCATTCCCAGATAGGCAGCAAGGCGATTGCCGCAAAAGTCAATATGAAGCTGGTCCCGCTTTCTTACGTACTGAAGACCGGAGACCAGGTGGAAATCATTTCCGCGGAAGACGGACATCCCAAGACGGAATGGCTTGATTTCCTCCAGACGAGACATGCCAAGAACCTCGTCATGGACTGGTTCAGACCAAGGCGTACAGAATTCATAGAAATCGGCAGGAAGAAGCTTCAAGATGATCTGAAATATGTCGGTGTCATATATAACAACCAGATACTGAAGAAGATAGCAGGTTCGCTGGATCTCAACAATTCTGATGAATTCCTGTTCCGTTATGGCATCGGGTACTTCAAGTTCAACAACATTGCCGGGCTGTTGTCCAACAAGGTAAAGAAAAACGAGGATTACATCATCAATTCCGAGGAGGACAGCCACAAATACGTGATAGCAAGCTGCTGCAAGCCGATTCCCGGTGATCCTTGCATCGGTTTCCTCTCCCCAGACGGGACAATCACCGTACACAAGAAGAGTTGCAGCGTCGCAGAAAGCCTGGCCACCAAGCACGGTGACTGGATTGTGAAGACCGAATGGAAATCTACGTCATGGCAGGCTTTCCCGGTACGGATTTCGCTCAAAGGCATTGACCGCGTAGGATTGCTGAATGACATTACGGGTTATATTTCGCTCGCGATGGGCGTAAATATGCGAAGATTGAACCTCAATAATGAGAACGGTATCTTCGAAGGATATATAGATATGTATGTGCATGACAGGGACTTGCTGGAAACCATGATGGACAAACTACAGAAAATCAATGGAATACAGAGCGTGATACGCACAGATATGTAGAAACAGATGAAAGGATATATAGAAAAACTGATTCCGGCTGTTCCGGTGGCGCTTGTCCTGGGGGCAATGATGTTCTCCCATTCATGTGCCAATACGACTACACCGCCGAGCGGAGGTGACAAGGACACGATTCCTCCTGTCATCACCAATATTTCACCGTTGCCTGGAACTGTCAATGTTCCTGTGCATAACACGCAGATAGTCATTACTTTCAATGAATATGTCACTGTCAAGGATGCAAAGGGCATATTCCTCTCGCCTCCTCTGGAGAAATCTCCGAAATATAAGATCAGAGGCAAATCCCTGGTCGTGTACTTCGAGTCTGACTTGGAACCGAATACGACGTATACGCTGGATTTGACGAACGCCATTGCAGACAACAATGAAGGCAACATGTATCCGGGTTATACGCTTGCATTCTCTACCGGACAAGTCATTGATTCCATGGCTATTACGGGTGTTATACGGGATTGCAGCACATTGATGCCGATAAAGGGTGCGACCGTCATGCTTTATAAGGACCTGGCGGATTCGGCAATCCTGAAGCACAGGCCGGATGCTGCCGTGAAAACTGATGACTGGGGTTTCTTCTCGATACGCAATATTGCGGACACATTGTACCGTCTTTATGCCGTCAAAGATGAAAGTTCCAACAATGTATATGATCCTGACAATGACCTTATTGCGTTCTGTGACAGTGTGATACGTCCTACAATCGTGGTGTCTGACGATCTTCCGGAATTGAAGAAATACGACATGAAGGACACTCTGCACTGCATGGAAAGAAAGGCGGAATATGAGCTGGTATTGTTCCGTGAACGGCCCAGCAAACAGATGATTGTGAACAAGGTACGCACAAAGCCGCGTTCAGCATACATCACTTTCATGGCACCGGATGCAATGATTGATTCCATGTGGGTGCGCGGATTCCCGGCAAACCGCCTGATTACCCAGTTCAATATTGAGCGCGACAGTCTGGAAATCTGGATCAATGACAGGAGACGTCAGCCTGACACCCTGCATCTTTTCGTTGACTACATGAAGACGGATACCGCGGGTGTGCTGAAACCGTTCACCGAGCATGTCAAATTGGTGCAGGAGAAGACAGGTGGCAAATCCAAGAGTTCCAGAAGGGATATCAAGCATGAGGACACGACTTGCGTAATGACGGTCAAGGCGGATCCGGAAACTATTGAGCAGTATGGTTTCGGAATCGAATTCGCCTTCCCCATCATATACGAGAACTTCGATTCGCTGACATTGACTTCAATCAATCCGAAACAGCAGGAGTCGAAAATGAAGTTTTCGGTTTCCAGGGACACATTGAACCTCAGGAAATACGTGTTGAAGCCTGAGGGAAAACTAATGTCCGGTTATGAGTACAAACTCAAGGTTCCTCATCGTAAGTTCCGTGATATCAACGGATTCTACAATGACAGTACCGAGGTGAAGGTTTCCCTGCCTAAGGATGACAAACTCAGCACATTGTCTCTTGATATGGTGGGAGTGCATCATAAATATATTGTCGACCTGCTGAATGAAAAGCGTGACAAGGTGATGCGCAGCTATATAATCGAGAATGATACCAAGCTTCTGTTCCCGTACTTGAAATCCGGAAGATATTCTGTGAGAATAACGGAAGACATCAACAAGAACGGCATTGTGGATACGGGTAACTTGCTGGAACACAGGCAGCCGGAGAAGGTGATCTTCTATAAGTTGCGTGATGGTTCAGAGGTGCTGACCATAAAGGAATCCACGGAGATGGAGCAGAGGATTGATATCGGAAAATTGTTCGCGAAGTAGAGATGAAAAAGTTTATAACAATAGCATTCGTGGCCCTTTTTTCCGGCACGATATCGGCACAGACTCTTATCAGGGATTCTGTCAGAGTGGATATGCCGGACACCGTGTCGAGAGTGCTGCCCCTAAAAGACAGTTCCTTCACGATTACCGGAGATTTTGATTATTCAGACGAGTTCCTGGATACCGTAAAGATACGCAAGAAGCTGATTATCAATGATTATTCCATGATTGGCGTACAATATGGAGTGGCATTGAGCCAGGTCATGTTCAATCCGACCAAGAAGCAGGGCATGCTTATGAATCCTGTCAATGTCGGTGTCATCTATACCCGTTACGGCAAGATGTTCGGCTATATGCCGTACTTCGGTTTCCAGACCGGTATCTTCTATGGCCAAAACGGATACAAGTTCAAGATTGACAAGGAGACGGGTGATTATTCAGAGAATGTGGACGGCGCGACCCAGGCACGTTATACTTTCATTGAGGTACCGCTCCTGGCCCATATGCACATGGACGTATGGCATCTGAAATTCATTGTCAATGCCGGTTTGTTCGGCGGCTACAGGATGAGCGTGCAGCGTGAGGGAAAGATTGAGGACAAGTATCGTACGGAGTTCTATGATTACGACAAGCGTTTCGAATACGGCATCAAGGCGGGTGTCGGTTTCGGTTTTTTCTTCGATCCTGTGGAGTTGCATTTCCAGGCAATGTACAGGTATACGCTTGGCAGCCTTTACAAGCCTGACTACAAAAGTGAATATTATTACAGGTTTGCATACCCTTCGGACATCATCATTTCCGCTGGTTTGCATTTCCAGTTGACGCGCAGGACAGGAAAGACAAGAAAAATGCTGAAGAATGAAGCAAAGGGGCTAATATATGAGACAAGAAATGAAGACATTGACAGCAACAGCAGGTAATGTGCATATCGGATCGGATTATCCGATAGCAGTTCAGACCATGTGCAACACTCATACTTACGATGAGGATGCGACAGTGGCGCAATGCAAACGTATGTATGAGGCGGGCGTGGATATCGTCCGTATCACGGTTCCAGGTCTTCCGGATGTGCAGCATGCCAAGGCTATCCATGACAGATTGCGCGCAGAAGGAATTGATACTCCTATAGTTGCCGACATTCATTTTTCTTCGGAGACGGCCATTGCCGTCGCTCCTTTCGTGGAAAAAGTACGTATCAATCCGGGAAACTTCAGCAAGGATTTCGATGAGGCGTCACGTCAGCTTGCCAGACTGGTAGTTGTATGCAAGGAACATGGCACCGCTATCCGTATCGGACTGAATCATGGCTCGCTGGGTGAGCGCATAACGAATCTTTATGGCAATACTCCTGAAGCGATGGCCGAGGCTGCAATGGAGTGGCTCCGTCTGTGCGTGAAAAACGACTTTTACAACGTGGTCGTGTCGCTGAAATCAAGTAACACTTATGTTATGGTGAAAGCTTACCGCCTGCTGGCCAAGAAGATGCAGGAAGAAGGCGTTGTGTTCCCTCTTCATGTCGGCGTTACGGAGGCCGGAAACGGAGACTCAGGCCGAATCAAATCGTGTGTAGGAATTTCCGCCCTTCTTTCGGAAGGTTTGGGCAATACCATACGTGTTTCGCTGACGGAGGACCCTGTCAATGAGATTCCTGTAGGACGTTATCTCGCATTGCGTTACGAAGGTAAACTTAATTCCACGATGACTTCCGTAAAGATTGAAGGCCGCAGAGCCGAGGCGGTGTATGACTCCCCTTCTCGTGAACGTCTGCTCCTGGATTTCTCATGTGACTTCGGCAAGCGTCTGCTTGACAAGGAAATTGACGAGGTGCACATTTCCGGCGTATATCACGACGAGAATGGAGCCGCTGTCTCAATATCGGAATCCGGTCTTGGAAAGTATCTTGAGGATGAACTTCTTCAGGCATCCCGCAGACGTTTCTACAAACCTGAGTATATCGCTTGTCCTGGATGTGGCAGGACAATGTACAATCTCCAGGCTGCTTTCGAACAGGTCAAGCAGCGGACTGCCCATCTGAAGGATGTTGTGATCGCCGTCATGGGATGCATAGTGAACGGGCCAGGTGAAATGGCCGATGCTGACTGGGGTTATGTAGGTGAAGGCAACGGAAAGGTGTCCATTTATCACAAAAAAGAACCGGTGTTGCGTCATGTCCCTGAAAACGAAGCCGTTGACAAGTTGGTTTCGCTCATTGAGAATGACATGAATAAGAATTAAGTTTGTATATATTGCGCCGGCTCATCGGAGCTCACTGCCCGACGGTCCTCCCCACTCCGTGGGTCCCCTCCCTTTTCGGGAGCCAATGCCGCCCAGCAGTGACTCCGATGCTCCGGCGCTGTAACACAAAGAAAAACAGAGATTTCCATATTGGCGTGGCCAGTTACGGAAATAATACAATGCCTTCCGGACCAGACGATGTCAAAATGCTAGAATGAAACGCCGAACTTGATGCCGATTTCATTTAACCTGCACTTGACTTCGGCATCAAGAATTGTCGTCTTGAAATTATACAGTTCATATAACAATGTCAATTTCAATCCGACATTACGTTTCAGCGGGAAATTGAGGCCAAACTCAGGCCTTAACAGGAATCCTCCAGTCATGTCGTAGGTGTAATCCAGTTTTGTGCCGACATCCATACCCGCCATCAAATCCATTTTTCTTGAAACAGGCATATATCCCTTGAGGTCAATGAAAATCGGAAATAGAACGGCTTCATCGGAGAAACTGGCGGTCGCACCTATGCCGGCGCCAGCAAAAAAGTAACGAGAAAAACGTACTCCGTTGATTACTTCCAGATTAAGATTTACCATATCCTCATCAATGCTGAACGAGAATGAGGTGTTCACTTCTCCCTGGTACTTTAAGTATTCGGCATCCTGAGCTTTAACGTAAAGCGACATAAACAGGAAGACTAACAGACAATATAAATAATTCAACTTCATGTTTCCAAGATTTTTAGAAACTGTTTAGAAATTATTCACAGAAGGTTTGGGTGGGCAAACTTCAGATTCAATCGGGGGTTCTGGGAAGACAGTTGGGACTATCCGACCTGAAAACTCGGGAAGAAGATGAAGGAATTTTACCTCAAACAACTATTCAATCATTTCAAAACAGTTTCTCATTACCAATATTTCGGTAAATTTTTACCGAAAATTTAAAAATTCAACAATCGAGTCGGATAAGGTCGGCTCAAACCCTTAAAAAGTTCATTGAAATACTGTCAATAGATAAATCTACAAGCAACAGAAATTATGTGTTTCGGAGTGCGGTAAATGGAATCAATCCTCATGCAATACCAATCCGAGAGCCTCGAGGCCCACAAATCAGTAGCAAATATACGCAAACCCTTTGAAAAAGTCTTCATGGATGCGATGAAATTGTTCATGGCCATTCCAGACCGCATAAACTTCCTCCAGATGGGGCGTTACGGAAAGTTCTCAGAACAGACGTACCGCAACCATTTCGAGAACGAATTATTCGACTGGTGCTCATTCAACGAACATCTTGTCGGGAAACATCTCACCGGCAGCAGGAGGGCCTTAGCCATTGACCCGTCCTATATTCCCAAGTCCGGGAAGAAAACCCCTTGGATAGGATATTTCTGGTCAGGCTGCGCCGGAGAGTATAAACGAGGCCTTGAGATCATGGGAATTGGAGTCATAGATGTAGACAACCGCGAATGCATGACCCTAGGTTCAGTCCAGACGCCTGATACCAAGACTCTGGACAACGTGGACAAGAGTCTTGTCGACTGGTACGCAGGCTATCTCATCAAAAGACGAGAACATCTACAAAGGGTATCGAACATTGTCGTGACTGATGCGTTCTTTTCAAAGAGCACATTCATCACGCCGATGTGCGACAGCGGCTTCCATGTCCTCAGCAGGTTCCGGAACGATGCGATCCTATCCTATCCCACTACGGAAAAACCGACAGGGAGGAGAGGTCGCCCCAAATTGTACGATGGGCACATAGACTTCTCGCGACTTGACACCTCCAGATGTACGTAGCATGAAACCGACAAAGGAAGGCTGTACGGGCTGAAAGCCTGGTCCAAGGCCCTCAAGCGAATTGTCAACCTTGCCGTCTGGTATCCCGATGAAGGTAGGACTGACAAATGACAGCTCTACTTCTCGACAGACAGGACGCAGTCTGTAGTCGATATCCTTGAATACTACAGGACACGCTTCCAACTGGAGTTTTGCCTTAAAGGGTGTGAACAAGCATTACCTGAACGTCGCTCCTGATGGAAGCTGGACGCTGAGGTGATCATTTGATACAAAAAGGGGAAGTTCACACACTAAATTGCTGACATTTGATGTATATGGAAGCCTAATTACCGGGCAATCCCTGCCGACAAAATTCACCGACGAGATACTTTACCCAGAACATGCAGGGAAAATCCTCGACACGCTGCACTTTCTGCTTCAAGGCGAGGTCGGGCGTGGCGCTGCGCTTGTCATGGTATGCGCAAGGGACACGGGGCTTGTACGAGACATCGCCCATGCGAAAATCGTTACCGAGTTCCGCCACGTGACGAAGACCGCCTATAACAACTACCTGCACGAGCGTTTCCCCGACAAGGAGAAGAACCGCATCATCGGAACGCTACGTACCAAGATAGGCTATACAAAAGAGGAAGACGGGCGCATCGTTTCTCTGCCCGACAATCCGAGCCGCAAAAGCGTATTTCTGCAACTGTGGCGCATGATGAAATCGTTGGCCGAATAATTCTTTTTTTTTCTCTTTTTAGTTGTTATAACTGGGCAGGGGACAGGAATGCCGGAGGTTATTTGTCACCGTAATGCCCCTCTACGGTCAAGACCAACACGGTAACTTTCTCCTCATATATATCATAAATCAGGCGGTCATTTTTTGATATTCTTCTGGAATATGTTATCGAATCGCCTGATTTAAGTGGCTCGGGGTGTCCAGTCCCTACCCTTGGATGCTCCATCAGCTCATTAAGCAGCTTGACGAGTTTCTTGTATTGCACAGGATTGGATTTCTTGTATTTCGATACAGTTTTTATCGCTATCGGGGTAAATTCAATCTTATACAAGCTCATAGTGCTTCCAAGAATTTATTAAGTTCTTCCTTTGTAGTGCAGGTCGTGACATTGCCCTCCCTATATTGCCTGCGACCCTCTTCGAGCCTCTCTTCAAGTTCCGGAGAAAGGACAAAATCCTCTTCGTAAACGGGGGTCAGCATATAAGAGACTTTGCCCCTGCGCCTGATTACCACCTGCTCCCCATTGTCGGCGAGCGCAAACATGGATGCTTGCTTCTCCCGAAATTCTCTTGACGTAACCTGAATGACTGCCATAACTTTTATAATTTACATTGTGTACCAAAATCGGTACACAAATATAATACCTTTTCCCGAAACTGCCAAACTTTTTGAAAAAAAAATCAGTCTTACGAGTGCGTTTCCCCTCTCATGTATTGTTAATTCCGTTCACAAAAATGTCTTCCGGTGTCCGGCAAGCAATGACAACCTAAAATATTCCGCATTCGTTTCAAAGCGTTCTAACTTCGCATCACGAATCCGTGGCAGACCTCACTGTCACGGTGCAGTCCGGGCAGGTGCGAGGCAAATGTTTTGCCGTGAAGGTCGCTGAAAAAAACTGCCTTGTCGAAGAAATGAATCCTACACATGATTTGGAATCAAAACAGCCCGACACGATAGTAATCACTTCGGTCGATACATTGAAAGCCGCCTTCCGGCAATGGACGGAGGAACAGGAACGACAACGCCGTGCAGCCGAAAGGGAGGCCATGCTCGACGAGGAAACCGTCCTGCACCGTCTCGGCAAGAGCCGTGCCACGCTCTTGCGGTGGAACATCTCCGGCTACCTCACCAGTTACAAGGTCGGCGGCAAGAACTGCTACAAACTTTCCGACATAGAACGAATAGAGGGAGGAAGCAAAAAATGAACGTGGAGCAACTGACAGCGGGTATCGCACTGCATGACCCGATATTGGCGCAAGCGGTCAGCCGGATGGTCGGCTATATTCAGGACAAATGGGCGTCGCCATACCCGACCAAAGAACAGCCGAAGGCGGTCAATGATTACCTACGTTCCGTCCATGCGGACAGTGACGGCACGATGAACGAGACGAACATAGCACACCGCAAAATCGCCTCGCAGGAGATAACCATTAATGCAATCCGTGTGCTTGACCATGACAAGCTCGACCGCTTGCAGGACGTGTTGAACCATATAGCATCAACGGCACCATTGAGCACATCCAGCCCAAAAAGCATCGTCCCCAACCTCAGGCTCGAATGGGAGAACTTTCTCCTTGCCTGTCAGAACTGCAACTCAACAAAAGGCGACACAAACATCAACGCCGACAACATAAACACCTACGTCTGGCCGGACACCGATGACACCTACCACCTGATAGAATACGACGCAGTAACGGCCATGCCGCGCCCGGCAGCCAACCTGCCCCAAGACCTTGCCGAGAAAGTCCAGAGACTCATATCCCTTGTCGGACTCGACAAGCCGCAGCCAAAGGTCGGAACTGTCGCATACAACAAATGCGCAGACCGCCGCGTCGAAAGCCGCTTCCAAGTCCTTGACCTCGCCCGGAAATATCACAAAATTCTGCTCACAACTCCGGAAGGCAAAGACAGAGACACCCTGATCGATGCAATGATTGACCTCTCAAAGGCCTATGGCCACTGGAGCATCTGGATGCACACCTTCGAGGACATCCCCGAAGTCCGCACCAAACTCCTCGACTCCCTCCCCGGCACCAGAAAGGACTGCTTCAAGGAAGAATAACCATAGAGTTTTGATAAAAACGGGTATAAGCTCCAGTACCAACAAAGACGCTGGAGCTTAATGCATTATGCTAAAATTCCGCTAAAATTGACGTAATCATAAGAAAATATTTGAAATCTTTTGCATAATCCATCCTTGGATGAAAAATTTTTCATAATTTTGAAGTCGCTTAGCTAGCCCACTCCTGTTAGCTTCTTGAATATGCCTGCTTGAAGCAGGTAGTTGGAGACTAAACTAGGAGACGGGTTGGGTGGGCAAGACATACGAAGACGTTACTTGACGTTTATCTTCCAACATCAAACTTGGCAATTTGATTACTACGGGAGGATAATGCAATGGGAACGTCCACTTGCGATGACATCTCGGTCATCCACGTCTTATTATGGACGTGGGTTTTACTGTATATCATCCCAGACGTGGGCTAGCTGCATTGCTTATCTCCGTAGTAGGCAGCCAAGGCCTGATGTTGGGATGAGCAAAAGTAAGACTCCCACGTCTTTTTTATTGTTGCGTATCGGGAGTTTGCGCATTAGGGAAAACAGTAAAGAAGAGAAAAGGATTAGTGCATCATTTGATAGTTGATGCTAAACTTTTGCCTAATACTGCGAGTATGCAGAATCAAATGAAATAAAATTTTAAAAATACTTTATCTATGAGAGTTAAACAATTGCACAGATTATTTTCCATAATGGTCACTTTGACTATTACAATGTTAACGATTCAATCTTGCTCAACTATTAAAGCATTATGTGGTGGTTATGATTATTCTTATAGTACCGCATTTTGTTATAAAGGGCAATGGTCCCAATGGGAACGTCTCAGATATGACCAAAACGAAATCGAGAGCATAACTGCCTCAAACAATGACATCATTGGCATAAAACTCAGGGACTATGGAGGAAATGTATATTTTGAGTTTGTCATAAATAACTATAAACGAGGTCAAGCATCCTATACAGGCACAGTTTCCTATTATGTAAACGACTTTTATCCAACAGCTGAAGAGTTAGCTAAATACAAAGTATTCATTAAACCGGATTATAGAACAGACCGCACACCGTCTGTAAAAAGAACCGCTAAAGCGACTATTAAAGTTGTAAATAAAGGGAAAAAACCTGCCACTTTCAATCTGTGGTTCGACAATATTGGCGTAGGGATTGATACTCAAAACGTTTATTGGACAAATTAAAAGGTTTCTTTATGAAGGACGAGATTTTGAATAGAAGAGATTTCTTTAAAAAGTCTTGCGCAAGAGTACTTCCTATTCTTGGTGCATTAATTCTGACACCAACTGCTGTAAAAGCGGTTGCATCAGAGTCTCAGGACTATTGCCCTGGTAGTTGTACGGGGTTATGCACAAAAACTTGTACTGGAAGTTGCAAAGGAGAATGCAAGGGATCTTGCTCAGGAGATTGTGCCGGCGGTTGTAGTACATCTTGTGTAACTTCATGCACACAACAATGTGCCAGCACATGTGGACAGGCATGTGCCAATGGATGTGGTTCCGGATGCGGAAGTGGATGTATCACAGGATGCAAAGAACAGTGTTTAACCACATGCACCGGCACTTGTTTGATAGGCTGCTCTACGGGATGTTCCGGACAATGCACAAATAGTTGCACGTATATATGTGCAGAATCGTGCAGTAATTCGTGCAGTGGATCATGCAAGGGAGCGTGCGGTCAATCTTGTGGATATGCGTGTAGTAGTAGTTGTGGTTATAGTTGTATGGGAACTGCTAGTTTGTTTTAGATATGGCAACGATAAAGGATGGCTCTATACAATGGCAGGGCGGAATTGCGAAAAATATTACATTCATTGTAACAAAAGATTGTCAATTAGCCTGTAAATACTGCTATTTAGTTGGAAAGAATAATCATGAAAGGATGCCATGGGAAGTGGCAAAGAATGCTATTGACTATATCCTTAATAATGAAGAAGAATTCAATGAAGAATCTGTCGTTTGGGACTTTATCGGAGGAGAGCCGTTCCTTGAAATTGAACTAATAGACAAAATATGTGATTACATCAAGGTTGAGATGTTTAGAATGAAACATCATTGGTTCAATTCCTATCGGTTCTCTTTCTCCACTAATGGAATTAACTATGATTCCGAAAAGGTGCAAAAATTCATCGAAAAGAATCATGAGCATCTCAGTATAGGCATTACCATAGACGGGACTCAGAAGAAGCATGACCTGAATAGGATATGGAAAGCAGATGGCCCGGAGCGTGGGTCCTACCTTGATGTCGTCCGCAATATACCACTTTGGCTATCTCAATTTCCTGGAGCTTCGACAAAGGTGACAATATCTTCAGACGACATTCCGTTCATTAAAGAGAGTGTTCTTCATCTGTATTCTTTGGGTATAAAGAATGTCAGCATAAATACTGTCTTCGAAGATGTTTGGAAAGAAGGAGATGATATCCTGTTTGAAAAACAACTTACAGAACTTGCCGATGCTATCATTGATGGTGAGTTTTACTCGGATTATACCTGTTCTTTCTTTGTGGAATCTATTGGAAAGCCAATGGATCCGCTCTTAAATAACGAGAACTGGTGCGGTTCAGGTAAAATGCTAGCCATTGATGCTGCAGGAAACTTCTACCCTTGCACAAGGTTCGCACAATATTCACTTAGAGAGAAAAAGGCAAGAATTATAGGAAATGTACAGGAGGGCATTGACAACAACAGACTTCGCCCATTTTTAACACTTTCGAGAAGTGTACAATCCAGTGATGAATGTATGAATTGCGAGGTTGCAAGTGGATGCTCCTGGTGTCAGGGAGAGAACTACGATGCGGCCGAAACATCAACAATATTTCAAAGGTCTACAGCTATTTGTAAAATGCATAAGGCAAGAGTCCGAGCAAATAACTACTACTGGAACAAATTGTTCCGTAAGTTAGAACTTGAAGGGCAGAAAGAGGAAATTGAAAGGCAGAAGGCCAAAAAGTCTAACCCCGTAAATTGTTGACGGTATGCTGAAGTACATGATTATATTGCTCGACGACGCGGCTGTGTCGTTCTGTCATTATGAAGTGAAGCGAGAGTCGAAGTTCATCAGCGAGGAGACTTTGCGCAAGGGCATCCTGTATGCAATGAAGGAGAACCTGAACATCCAGTTTGTATATCCTCGCCATGAATTGCCGCAGTATGTGCATGAGCTTGTGGAGACCATCGACCATACGAAGATTGGTGTGGGCGACATCAAGGTTTACGACGGCTGGCCTGAGAATTTCAAACAAGATGAGATTTGCGTCTTGCGAGTTGGCAAGGAGGAACTTATGTCGCGTCCGCTTCCAGCTGTCTTGCCGAAACGTTTGAACATCGTTTTGACTGATGTCGAAACGTTCAAAGAGGAGGACTTTGAGCGTTACAAAGCATGGCTAGAGCAGAGTGTGGAAATTATCAAGACAAATCCTCAGCAGGTGAACATTCTGACAGACAGGATAGAACTTGACAAAATGAACAACTGCAATGCAGGCTGGGAAAGCATCACGCTTGCGCCTGACGGAAAGTTCTACGTCTGCCCGGCGTTCTATCAAGATGGGATGGAGAGTGTGGGGAAATTGGAGAACGGGATTGACATAAAGAACCCGCAGCTCTATCGTCTTGACCATGCGCCTATCTGTAGGATTTGCGACGCTTATCATTGCAAGCGCTGTGTTTGGCTGAATCGTAAAACGACACTTGAGGTAAATACTCCGAGCCATGAACAATGTGTGGTTTCTCATTTGGAGAGGAATGCCTCGCGATTATTTAACCCCGAAAAAGTGAAAGATATAGATTATTTAGACCCATTTGAAAAAATACAGAAATGAAAAAAGTAGGACAAGTTACAGTAGAAGAAAAGAACGAGATTCAGACGCTGTTTGAGCGTCGCAATGGTCTCAATGAGTTGGCAAAGATTCTGACTACAGACAATGGTGAGCTTTATGAAAAGTTGGTTAAGGACTTGGGCGAGACTGGCACAAAGTTCCAGGGCTGGTGGGACAGGATGTCGCAGAAGTATCAATGGGAAGGCATTGAAGGCGGCAACTGGCAGATTGATTTTGAGACGTGTGAAGTTTTTTTAGTAGTATGACATCCGTCGTCAAGAACCAGTCCGCCCCGCTCCTCCTCGGCTAGACTGTCCTCGAAAAGCTCGGCAAAATCGAAATCGACAACGAAAACAACCTCCTCCGCGTTACCTACAAAAGCCCAAAGTAATCATTAACAATGAAATTATCGGATTACGCCATACAAGAATTAGTGCCATTGGTTTTAGGGGATAGCGATTCATATAAGCCCTGTAGAAGTGGTTCTGATTTGGTTCGACTCTTTAATCAGTATGGATTTCGTGATGTATATGATTCTAATATTGGTGGTTTGCCAAAACTAATGGCAAATCAAAATATGAATACAACACGAAAGAACTATGTCAGCAATAGATTGAAGCAGCTCAACGGAAAAGATGAATTTCGCTCGTTGTTGACAAAGATTTTAAACGAAGCAGCTAATCAACTATCATTTGTTAAGAAGTTGAATGAGATACTTGAGCCTGAGTCGTTTCATGTAGAATCCACCGACAACGAAATCATAGTTCAAGGAGGCGTGATTAAACATACCCCAGAAGTCATTACTGAGGCTAAATTTAAGGACATACAGGCAAGAATATTAGCTCAGTTGTCAAAAGCGCGGGTTTCGATAGAAGTTGCGGTTGCGTGGATTACGAATGAGGTGCTTATCAACAAATTGCAGGAAAAGAAGAATGAAGGTATAGCTGTGAGGATTCTGATGACGGATGACCATACCAATCGTGCATACTTTCCGAAGATAAAGGACGCCGAAGTGTATATGAAAAGAGGTGATGGTGGTGGCAAAATGCACCATAAGTTCTGCGTCATAGATAATCAAACTGTAATACACGGCTCATATAATTGGAGCATAAACGCCGAAACAAAGAACGACGAGGATATTACTGTAGAGGAGAACAATCTCCAATTGGCATCAGATTATTCTGTGCAATTCCGAGAGTTGGTAAAAGACTCGACCCTGTTTTCAAGAGAATAGCGGTCACAGACTCTTGCGGGGCTTCGCATCCTCAGAGACAGTGCAAGGGAAGTTTACACTTTATGAAATAATAATCTAGCAATAGTTCGTTAAAAATTGGTCAAGCCTAAGCGGCTCTGGCCTTTTTTTGGTAAGCATCCGATTAAGGACAACTTGTATTATTGATTCCAAGTTGAAGGCAACTTGTTCAAGTTGGCCAAAGTTGGGTCAAGTTGATTCTACTTGGTTTGTTTTGCCCACTTGTCTGGCAGGAGTTCACGGAGAGCTTCACGGTTGTTCTCGTTCCCGGGTATCCGGAGCAGGATATCCTCCATCCATTCACGTGGATTAACGTCCAGGGCCTTGCAACTGTCCACCAGGGAGTAGACGATGGCAGCACGCACCGCAGCATCGTGGTTCCCGCAGAACAGGTAGTTCTTGCGACCTTATGTTGGCAATGCAATTATGTTGGCATCGTAGGATATTGCATTGCACTTTAGTTTGTTAGCAGCCATATCCACAACATAATGTATCGTATATTACTATAGGTCCTCAAATGGATCAGAGCAATATATGATAAAAACACTATTCCAAATCAAAAGAAAAGTAGAGGCGCACATGAACGCTCCTCTATTGCGGGAACGCGAGCTGTTCCTTGTAAAGAAGCAGTCTGAAGGTAACGGCATCCGCTCACTTCAGATGACTGCAGACCAGTTATTGTTTGCTACACTTCATTTGTCATTGGGCAATGAAGGCACCATGGTAAGTTTATCAGAAATAATGGTTATGCAAAACAACTACGATGGTCCAAAATCCACATTCTTGGTGAGCACCGTCACACAATGGCTGAATGTGATTATAGCGGGATAAATGTACCTCTTGTAGCGGTTTGTAATGTACCGCCTGTA